>Ga0208297_1000017_pt1 | contig 473309 bp, 417 predicted proteins | sample LMS_cellobiose_e_FD_187367 | JGI IMG/M metagenome (GOLD analysis project Ga0208297, IMG submission 187367) | Rumen-fistulated moose microbial communities from Alaska, USA - LMS_cellobiose_enrichment (SPAdes) (version 2) | ecosystem: Host-associated > Mammals > Digestive system > Stomach >...
CATGTATCGCTATGCGAAGTACAAGGGCGTTCAGGGCGCGAGCTCGAGCAGGCTGGACTATCCCGACGCGGAAACCGTTTCGTACTGGGCGTACGACGCGATGTGCTGGGCGACGGCGAACGGCATAGTCAAGGGCATGGACGGCAAGCTGGAGCCGAGGCTGAACGCCACGCGCGCCCAGATCGCGACCATCTTCATGCGCTATCGCGACACATTCGTGAAGCTCAGCTGAACAACGGCGCCTGTGTGAATGTCGGCGCACAGTCGATATCGGCGTCGGTATTTCTCAAATAAGTAAATAAGTGAACGGACCTGCGGTTCGGAGCATCCGGTGAAAACCGGAACGTTCCCGACCGCAGGTCCGTTTGCCTGTGGGGACCCTGCGCTGCGGAATAGCTGAGGCGTGAAGTTTTTATGAAATCAATAAAATATAAATTGATATCTGTTTTTTTATGATATATCATTAATATGCTACAAGCATATTAGAATCAGTAATTGCGGAAGGAGAAATGATCACACAGCAAAGATGTGGATCACGGTGCAGGAAAATGAAGAAATATGTTATGCAGAAAGCCTGTGCGTTTGCTCTGGTGTTTCTAATGCTGTCGTCTTTTCTTACGGCATTTGCGGCAGAGTCTATCGTAGTGGGTGCAGATGAAACAGAGTTTAGTTATACTGTGGCTCTCGGGGAGGTTGAGTCTCCCTACGCATCCGCGCAGTTCAATGTCGTCATCGACAACGGCCATGTCATCGACATCGTAAAGGTCAGCAAAACGACCGGTGTGACGGCCATCAAGTCGAACATCCCGAGATGGGAAGGGAACCAGCTTTCCTATCTGGTCGGCGCTATGTCTACAGCCAATGACAACGTGCTGAGCGGAAACAGAGCGCTGTGCACGATCACGTTTTCGTACATCGGCGACGATCCGCATGTCATCAGGCTCAGCGATTTTGAGCTGCTCCGGAAGGTGGCCGTGGGAGATTTCAGCGGCAGAGAACAGCTTGAGGACATCGTTCTGAATGTGAGCAGGGCGGCAAAGCCGGTGGTGGTCGTCGCAGAGCCGACGGCGAGTCTGCCGAGCGGCACATACGTCGGCCCGCAGACGGTGACGCTGTCCTGCGAGGATGGTGCGTCGATCTACTATACGACCGACGGCACGGATCCCACGACCGACAGCACGCTGTATACAGATCAGATCACGATTTCGGAAACAACGACCCTCAGGGCGATCGCCGTGAAGGACGGTGAGAGCAGCCCTGTGGCCGAGTATACTTACACGATCGTCTCCGGCGGCACCGATCCCGATCCGGGCACCGATCCCGATCCGGGCACCGACCCGAACCCGGGCACCGATCCCGATCCGGGCACCGACCCGAACCCGGGCACCGATCCCGATCCGGGCACCGACCCGAATCCGGGCACCGATCCCGATCCGGGCACCGATCCGAACCCCGGCACCGATCCCGATCCGGGCACCGATCCCAACCCGGGTACCGATCCCAACCCGGGCACCGATCCGAACCCCGGCACCGATCCCAACCCGGAGGACGATCAGACGGCTTATCCCATCACCCTGAATCAGGTGCCGCACTGCACGATCACGGCTGACAAGGACAGCGCTCGTGTCGGCGAGACGGTGACGCTCACCGTTACGCCCGATTCGGGCTACAGGATCGACACCGTTATCGTCACCGATGCGAACGGCGATCCGGTCAACTTCAAGAAGACGGGCGATACGACCTATACCTACACGCAGCCGAAGGGCGGCGTCACGGTGGGTGCGATCATCAAGGAAGTACCCTCGTCGGGGACCTATGAGTCGTACAAGGATCTTGACAAGGACACGTGGTATCACGACGGCGTGCAGTGGGCGCTGCTGAACGAGATCATGAACGGCATGGACGACGGTACGTTCGGGCCGGGCGTCAACACGACCCGCGCGATGGTCGTGACGATGCTCTGGCGTCTGGAGAGCAAGCCCGCTGCGAAGACGTCCCAGTTTACCGACATTGAGAGCGGAAGCTGGTACGAGGCGGCGGTGAACTGGGCGGCGGCCAACGACATCGTCAACGGCATGACTCCCACGACCTTCGAGCCGAACCTGAAGATCACCCGCGAGCAGCTGGCGACGATCATGTATCGTTACGCGAAGTACAAGGGCGTCAAGGGCGCGAACTCGACCAAGCTCGATTATCCCGACGAGAGCGCCGTCTCGTACTGGGCGTATGACGCGATGTGCTGGATGACGGCGAACGGCCTGATCAAAGGCATGGACGGCAAGCTGGAGCCGAGGCTGAACGCCACGCGCGCCCAGATCGCGACCGTCTTCATGCGCTATCGCGATGCATTCGTGAAGCTCAGCTGAACAGTATTTGCCTGAACATCGGTGCGCCGCTGATAACGGTGCCGCCGTTTCCCGCCAAGTGAATAACTGAAAACGGACCTGCGGTCTGGAGTGCTCCAGGCCGCAGGTCCGTTTGTTTTTTATGAAAAAATTTCCGGAACCCCAAAAATCGGAGAGGTCGCTGCGAAGTACATAATAGGAAAGAAGGTGAAAACCAAGTGCCGATTACCAATAATGGACAGAGCTTCCGCCATGAGTGGAAGATCGAGATCACACCGGCGGACCGCATCGCGATCCGGGCGCGCATGCGGGCGATCGCAAAGCCGGACGAGCACGCGAAGGACGGCAGATACCTCATTCGCAGCCTCTACTTCGACAACGCCGCGGATAAGGCGCTGCACGAGAAGCTCGACGGTGTGAATATGCGCGAGAAATTCCGCATCCGCTGCTACAACGGCGATCCGTCGGTTATTCATTTAGAGAAAAAGAGCAAGGTCAACGGTCTGTGCAGCAAGCTCAGCGCGCCGCTGAACGCGGACGAGACGCAAAGCATCATCGACGGCCGGCTCGACTGGATGGCGTCCGATCCCCGCGCGCTGGTGCGCGAGCTGTATGCAAAGATACGCGCGCAGGGGCTGCGTCCGAGGACCATCGTCGATTACACGCGCGAGCCGTTCGTCTTCGGACCCGGCAACGTCCGCGTGACGCTGGACTACGACATCCGCACCGGGCTCGACTGTACGGACTTCCTCAACATAAACTGCCCGACCGTCTCTGCGGGGGACGCGCCGATCATCCTGGAGGTCAAGTGGGACGCATACCTGCCCGCCATCATCCGCGACGCGGTGCAGCTTCCGGGCCGCCGCGCCGAAGCGTTTTCCAAATACGCCCAATGCCGAATTTACGGTTAATGATATCATAAGGAGAAAAAACCATGACATTCAACGACATCTTCAAATCCAGCTTTCTTGCCAACGTTTCGAGCGTCAGTTATTTTGACATGGCGCTTGCGCTCGTGCTCGCGTTCTGCGTGGGCCTGTTCATTTTCTTTGTCTACAAAAAGACCTATCAGGGTGTGATGTATTCCTCCAGCTTCGGCGTGACCCTCGTTGCGCTGACGATGATCACGACACTCGTCATTCTGGCGGTCACGTCCAATGTGGTGCTGTCCCTCGGCATGGTGGGCGCGCTGTCCATCGTCCGCTTCCGCACCGCCATCAAGGAGCCGCTGGACATCGCGTTCCTGTTCTGGTCCATCGTGGCGGGCATCGTGCTCGCGGCGGGACTCATCCCGCTGGCAGTGTTCGGCAGCGTCGTCATCGGCGTCATCCTGCTCGTCTTCGTCAACCGCAAGAGCCATCTGAATCCCTATATCGTCGTCGTCCGGTGCGACGGCTCCGAGGCCGAGCGCAAGGCGCTCGACTGCCTCAGCGGGAGCACGCAGCGCTGCGTCGTCAAGAGCAAGACCGCGCAGAAGGACCTGATCGAGGTCAACTGCGAGGTCCGCCTCAAGAACGACAACACCGACTTCATCAATGCGCTTGCCGATATGGAGGGCGTATCCAGCGCCGTTCTGGTGAGCTACAACGGCGATTACATGGGTTGATCCCGGACAGGTGAATTGTTATGTCAACCAGTAAATATTTTGACGCGATCGTTGCCGCCGTGCTGGCATTGGGCCTGCTGCTGACTGCCGCATTTATGAACGGCGAGGCGTTGGGGATCGAGAAGATCATCGACGAGGACGCCGAACAGTACGAGGCGACGGCCTATTTTACCGCCAATGATCTGAACGGCGACTGGGACGCGTCCGGCGCGACGGCGACCGTTGCGCTGGACGGGACGAGCGCGAGGATCACGGGCAACGGCGCGTATTACAGCGACGGCAGCGTGGTCATCACCGGCGCGGGGTACTATGTGCTCTCCGGCACGCTGACCGACGGCAATATCGTTGTGGACGCCTACGATTCGTCCAAAGTGTTCCTCCTGCTGGATGGTGTGGACGTCTACTGCTCCGACGACGCATGCCTGCGTGTCGAAAATGCGGAAAAGGTGTTCCTGACGCTTGCCGCGGGGACCAAAAACCGCATGGAAAGCGGCGGGACCTATTCCGACGAGGCGCTTGCCGACAAGACCGGCGGAACGATCTTCACTCATGACGATCTGACCGTCAACGGCAGCGGCAGCCTTGCGATCGTTGCGAGCTATAAGCACGGGATCGACGCCAACGATGACCTCAAGATCACCGGCGGCACGATCACCGTGAGCGCGCCGGGGGACGGTCTCCATGTCAACGACAGCTTCCGCCTTGCGAACGCGAGCCTGACCATCTCGGCCGGCGACGACGGCATCCACTCCGATACGGACGTCTACATCGAGAGCGGTGCGCTGCTGATCACCGAGTGCTGTGAGGGCGTCGAGGCGCCGATCATCGAGGTTGCCGGCGGCGACATCTTGATCTACCCGACGGACGACGGCTTCAACGCCAACGGCGGGAGCTCCGGCATCGGTAATTTCGGCGGCGGTATGCCGGGCAATATGGGCGGCTTTGACCGCGGCGGTTCTTCCGACGGTTCTGCTGATGCCGAAAGCGGCGGGACCTCCGGTGAGCGCCCGACCTTCGGCGGCGGAAAAATGCCGGACTTCAACGGGAAGACTGAAGCCGGCGGGACGTCCGGGATGCCGGAGCCGCCCGAAGGCTTTGACGGCGAAATGCCGCAGCCGCCCGAAGGCTTCGACAGCGAGATGCCGCAGCCGCCTGAGGGCTTTGACGGCGGGATGCCCGACATGAACGGCGGGCAGCAGAGCGCCGACGTGTCCTCCGACAGCGGGAATACGGAGAGCTGTATCCGCATCACGGGCGGCAATCTTATGATCGTCAACGAGAATGCGCAGGATGCGGACGGCCTCGATTCCAACGGCAGCATCTATATTGAAGGCGGCACGATCCTCGTGAGTCTCCGGGGAGACGGCAGCAACAACGCCATCGACTACGGCAGCGAGAACGGCGGCGTCGCGGAGATCAGCGGCGGCACGATCATCGCCGCGGGCGGCGCGGCCATGGCGGAAACCTTCGATTCCACTTCGACGCAGCCTTCCATCGCCTGTACCGCCAACGCGGCGGCGGGCACGACCGTGACGCTCAGGGACGCGGACGGCCGCGTGCTGCTGACCTGGGACGTTCCGTGCAGCTTCACCCATCTGACGATCAGCTGTCCCGACATGACGATCGGCGGGACCTATACCCTTGCCATCGACGGGAACGAGGAGGAGATCACGCTCGAAGAGAGCGTGACGATCCTCGGCTCATCGAGCGGTATGGGCGGCTTTGGCGGCGGCACGGGCAACTTCGACAATGGTATGGACGGCAGGAGCGGCGGCTTCGGCCGCGCACCGCTCGACGGGATGCCCGACTTCAGAGACGGTGAAGGATCCTTTCCCGGTCGGGGCAGCCGTTCCGGCAGGGAAGACCGCAGAACGCCGCAGGCTGAAGACAGCGAAACAGCGTGACGCGCGCCGACGGAGCGGACATCAGCCGCCTTCTTCGGATGGGATTCCCGCGACCGGGAAAAAGCGAAAAAAGCAGACGCCGCTGGCGGTTCAGCCCGCGGCGTCTGCTGTATTGTTCTGTGATTTATCGAAGCAATTCGTCGTACTGTTGAAGGACCGTATCGATCCCATCCTCCGAAAGAACGCCCCGCTTCAGGTCAGACGGCAGCATGCCGGCCTCATCTGCGGCGAAATCATCTTTCCAGTCGCGGCTCACGTAATAGGCCTCCAGCTCCCGCACCTTTGCGGCAAGCGCGGCGTCGCCGCCTGCCGTCTTCTCTTTCAAAGCCTGCTGTACCTGACAGAGGATCGCTTCATAGCGCCGGATCCTGCCGATCTGTTCCGCGAGCCTGTCCTTCGGGTTGATCCGGAGTGATTTCAGGTACGCTTTCCGCTCCTCGCTGATCCGCCTGCTCTCCACGCATTTTTGGATCGCCTTGTTGTGCGTCCAGACGTCGAGCCGGGCCTCTTCGATGTACGGGATAACGGCGTCGTACTGCTTCGCCAGAGCCGTCGCAAAATACCAGGCGATCATCATGTTCACATAGTATTCCGAGGAGCGGAGCTCGGCGACCGTTTCCGGATAAGCCGGATCGAACCGCTCGTCCAGATAGTGCTGCATCAGCATGCCGATCCCGAAGCGCAGCGGATAGACCGCGTCGGACGCGAGCCATTTCCGTATGTGCGGCAGCAAAGCGTCCGCGTGCTTTCGAAACACATTCGGGGACAGCTGATCGCAGGTCGCCCAGTTGTCGATATGGGGCAGGAACGCCTCCGTCTGCTCGATGCATTTCTCAAAGTCCTTCTCCTCGGAAATGAGGAACGCGTGAAGCTGGTCTTCATCAAAGTATGCGTGCGGGAGTTCCCGAAGAAAGTTCGCCGTCTCCGGCTCGTTCTTCAGCTTCTTTGCCAGCGCGCGCAGCTCCGGCGTCCGGACCCCGATCATGCGCTCCGGCGCGATGTTCGGGATCAGCTTCACCTGGAAATCCCGGTATTTGATATCCTGCAGGGCAAACAGCTTTTGTTGTATGTTCGTTTGCGCCATGATCGTTTATCCTTTCCAAAAGCCGCCCTTGTGGAAGTTTTCGTTTCCGAGCGGCGTTGCCGTCAGCCGGAATATCACGCAGCCGTCCGGGCAGACGATCGTTTTGCTGTATCTGCCGTCGCCGCCGAGATTTTCCAGATCGCCGCCGCTTCGGACAGCGTCCATCAGCGGATACAGCATCATCATGGTCTTGGAGCAGATGCCGTACCCGTCCCGGTTCACCGGGCATCCGTATGTGCAGGTGTAGGTGTCGCCGATCTCTTCTCCGTTGCGGCAGTAATGCTCCGTATGATCCCCGCGGAGAAAGCCGGTCACTTCAATGTTGAATTCGTATTCCTCATCGTACCACTTTTTCATAAGCGCCTCCGTTGCAAGTCTGAGCTGTTTCACTCCTTCCTGTATTATACTCGGAACGTGTGAACGGTTCAACCGTCAGCAGGGAAATCGCGGACAAAAAATCAGTCTGCAGACCTGCCGAAAGAAAAAAGGAGCGGCGGAGTGAGTGAGAGACGGCGTTTGCTTTGAAAAAGAAAACGCCGTCGCGAACGATACAAAGTCCGCGACGACGTTGGTCCGAGTGGCGGGATTTGAACCCACGGCCTCTTGGTCCCGAACCAAGCGCGCTACCATCTGCGCTACACCCGGATGTGCTGGATGCACAACACGTGTATTATACGGAGTTTGTTTCGCCCTGTCAAGGGTGAAGTGGGCAGTTTCGGCAAAAAAGTTTTCCGGCAGGGCTTTGACTTTTTCCTGCGTCGGTGTTACGATTCTCTCAGCGCAGAACGGGGGAGGGGGCGAAGCGTATGGATCAGTTTTCCCGCACGCGGATGCTGCTGGGCGAGACCGCGCTGGAGCGGCTGAAGCGCTCGCGCGTGGCGGTGTTCGGCGTCGGAGGCGTCGGCGGTTACGTCGTCGAGGCGCTTGCGCGCAGCGGCGTCGGGGCGCTGGATCTCATCGACAACGACGACGTCGCGCTCACCAATCTCAATCGCCAGATCATCGCCACGTACGACACGATCGGACGCGCGAAAGTGGATGCGGCGGCGGAGCGCGTGCGTTCGATCAATCCCGACTGCATTGTGCGGACATATCGGACCTTTTACCTGCCGGAGACAGCGGGGGAGTTCGACTTTACGCAGTACGACTATATTGTGGACGCCATCGATACCGTGGCGGGGAAGCTCGCGCTTGCGGAGCGCGCGCAGGCGGCGGGGACGCCGATCATCAGCGCCCTCGGCACCGGCAACAAGCTCGATCCGACCAGGCTCGCCGTCGGCGACATCTATGAGACCTCCGTCTGCCCGCTTGCCCGCGTGATGCGGCGTGAGCTGCGGCGGCGCGGCGTGGCGCGGCTCAAGGTGCTCTGGTCGCGGGAGAAGCCTGTGGTGCCGCTGCCCCCCGAGGAGGAGACGGACCGCCGCGGCCTGCCCGGCTCAACGGCGTTCGTGCCGTCCGCCGGCGGGCTCATCATCGCCGCCGAGGTCGTAAAAGACCTGATCGCCGAATAAAAGCGCCGGGGATATCCGTGCCGCCGGAGCGCCGGCAGACACGCGTCCGGACGGGAATTCTCCCAAAGCGCAGAAAAAGCCGAAGGACGGAGATTTGAACTGTACGGCGCCTGTTTTTGTTGATAAGTTTGTTGATTAGATAGAAAAAACCACGTTTGGTGACTTTTTGCCGGATAACCCTTGACAATACCCCGGAAATTCTGCATAATCACGGTGTATCGGAGAATTTGATTCTTATACCAATACTATTTGATTTGGAGGAATACAAACCATGAACAAAACGGAACTTGTGGCCGCTATGGCTGAGAAGAGCGGCCTTACCAAGAAAGATGCTGAGAAGGCCCTCACCGCGTTTGCGGAGGCTGTTACGGATGCTCTGAAGGAGAGCGAAAAGGTCCAGCTCGTCGGTTTCGGCACGTTCGAGGTCAAGAACCGCGCTGCGCGTACCGGCATCAATCCCCAGACGGGCGAGTCTGTCGAGATCAAGGCTTCCAAGGCCCCGACGTTCAAGGCCGGCAAGGCGCTCAAGGACGCTCTGAACTGATTTTTGAATCATAATCGAAAGAGGGGCGGGAGTCCCTCTTCTTTTATGCCGCGCGTATGATCGCGCCGCCGCATCGCGGCATTTTCCCGCCGCCCGCGCCGCCGCGTATATGGAACGAGCCCTCCCGCATAGTCTCGAAAAAAGACTGTGGGAGGGCCTTGCTATGCCGATTCGATTCGTTGTTCTGAAGAAGAAAAACCTCACGGCGCTGTGCGCGGCGCTGGCCGCCGTCGCCGTCATCGCCGCGGTGAACGCCGCGCCTGCCGCTGTAAGCGCCGCAGCGACGACGCGTCAGCTGCCCATCTACTGCGTTGCGCGCGACCAGAAGGTCTGCTCGATCAGCTTCGACGCCGCCTGGCGTGACGGCAGCGTGCGGCGGCAAAGACTGTGCCGGCGGCGGAGAAGAGCGGCGCAGCTCCGCCGCGCCGCTTACGCATGGCTCAAAAGTCGGCTTTCGACGCCTCCTGCGCCCGGATCACGCGGTCGCACCAGGCGTCGAAGTCCGGGTCCTCCGTTTGCGCCTCAGGATGCGACAGAAGGTATTCCGCCGCGCGCCGCGCGCCCTGATGGAAGGGCACCGTCGTCGCCATTTCCGGCACGAGGCGCTTGAGCTTCGTGTTGTCGAACACGACCGACACGGACTTGTCCCCGAGCAGGCTGCCCTCAAAGTCGTAGCCGCATTTCCTGCCGACCTCCGCCAGATACGCGGAGGCGACATAGTATGGACGCAGCCCGACGCCCAGCGCGTCCGCGACGGTCGCATGGATCTGGTTCCACGTCAGCGCCTCGTCTCCCGTGATCTGGAACGCCTCTCCAATGGCGTGCCGGTTCCCGATCAGCCCCGTGTAGCCCACCGCGAAATCGCGGTTGAACGTCAGCGTCCAGAGCGACGAGCCGTCGCCCGGTATGATGACGGGCTTTCCGTCCAGCATGCGCCGGAGCACCTGCCAGGAGCCGTTTTTCCCGTGCAGGCAGACCGGCATGCGGCGCTCGTCATAGGTGTGGCTGGGCCGGACGATGGTGACGGGGAACCCGGTTTCGCGGTACTTCTCCATCAGAAACGCCTCGCAGGCGATCTTGTCACGGGAATACTGCCAGTACGGATTCGCAAGCGTCGTGCCCTCGGTTATGATATAGTTTGCCGCAGGCTTGTGGTAGGCAGAGGCGGAGCTTGTAAAGATGTATTGCTTAACCTTTCCGTTCAGCAGACGGAAATCCCGCTCCACGTCCTCCCGACGGAACGCGATGAACTCGCAGGCCGCGTCGAAGGTCATATCACTGAGCGCTTCGGCGGCGGCAGCCTCATCCCGAATGTCACAGGTGATCTGATGCGCGTTCTCCGGCGCGCGTCCGCTGTGATTGCCCCGGTTGAGCAGCCAGACGTCCCAGCCCAGCTCGTTTACCATGCGGTCTGCGATCGCCGCGCTGATCGTGCCGGTCCCTCCGATCATCAGCACCTTCATGCCGCATCCCTCCCTGATCTGTTTTTGTTATGCCCGCTCCGGCAGCGTTTTCTCCATGTAGATGCAGGTGAACGTCTCGCCGCGGATCACTCTGCCGCGGTCCGCGGTATAGCCCAGCTTCTCGTAAAAGCCGACCTTCTCCTGCCTGCTCTCGAGCACTGTTTTCCGACAGCCCGATTCTGCGGCCCAGTCCTCGGCGGCGCCGACGACCAGCCGGCCGAGGCCCTGCCCGCGATACTCAGGCAGAACGACGATCCTGCCCAGCATCATGCGCTCGTCGTCGACGGGGTACAGACGGCAGGTCGCGATGGGCAGATAATCGTCCATCAGCACGATATATCTGGTCTCCGGTGTGTCGTGCTCGTCAAACTCCTGCTCCGGCGCGATGTGATGCCTGCGCGCCATCGCCTGGATCCTGACGTAATACGCGCCTGCCCGATGCGCGAGCGTGGTCGCTCGTATGATCTCCATGCGGTCCGTTCTCCTCGAAGTCTTTGTTTGACTCACTATACCACGCCGCGCCCAGCGTTGCAAGCGCGAAGCGATGGAATGCTCTGCCCGCGCGGACGACTTTTTCAACTGCTCCGGGAGGCGGATGAAGCCGGCGCGAAGAGCGGTCCGAGCTCGCCGGAAAAGCGATAGGAGACCTCGACGCGCCTGCCTTCAAATACGCGGATGACCTCGACCGTCTGGGCGAGCGTCGCGCGGTCGAGCGTTTCCAGCCTGCCCAGCGTCAGCAGCCCGTCCGCCCATGTCTGACGCGGGGGCGCTTTTGCGCCATTCTCTGTCCGCCGCTCCAGCTGGCGCGTCAGCGCTTCTTCCTGCGCGGCATAGTCCGCCTTGTAGCACAGGAACTCCTGACGACTGAGCAGCGCGTCCCGATAGTCCTCGTACGCGCCCTGCTTGAGCCGCTGCACGCGGTCGAGCGCGATCTGCAGACGCCTGCGGCAGTCCTCGCCGCGCTGCGCCGGCGGAGCCTGCGCGCTGTGCCGTTCAACCAGTTTTTTCAGGCTTCCGGCCGCGGCGACGACGCGGTTCAGGTCGCCCAGCACGATGGCGCGGAGGTCGTCTTCCCCGACGGAATGGCTGGCGCAGGCGGCAGAACCGTAGCGGTGATAAGAACCGCATATGTAAACTGTTCTACCTTTACAGGAACGCTTGGACATGGACCGCCCGCAGTCAGCGCAGCGCAGAAAACCGGTGAACAGGCCGACGTGTCCCGCAAAGTCAACGCTCCGTGCATTCTTTGCGATCATCGCCTGCACGGCGTCCCACAGCTCGCGGGAAACGACGGGCTCGTGCGTGCCCTCGACGACGATCCACTCGCTCCGGTCCGCCGCCTTTGCCTTGCCGTGCATCGTCGCGCGGACGGAGCGGTTTGACACCATGCTGCCGATGTAGGTCTCGTTGCGCAGGAGCTTGTGGACGGTCGAGTACGTCCAGTAGCAGGTGCCCCGCAGACGGCTGCTGTTCGTGTACCTCATGCCCATCAGACGCTTGTAGTCGCTGGGGCAGGGGATCTGCTCGTCGTTGAGCGCTCTGGCGATCCGGACCTGCCCGATCCCGTCCGCCGCCATGCGGAAAATGCGCCGCACGACCTCTGCCGCGACGGGATCGACGATCAGGCGATTTTTGTCGGCGGGGTCCTTGAGGTAGCCGTAGCACGCGAACGCGCCGCAGAATTCCCCGCGCCTCTGCTTTGCCTTGAACGCGCTGCGCACCTTGTCGGAGATGTCGCGGGCGTACTGGGTGTTGAACACGTTTTTGAGCGGCAGGAGCATGTCGTATGGGCCGTCGGCGCTGTCCACGCCGTCGCCCACGGCGATGAAGCGGACGCCGCGGGCGGGGAACCAGCGCTCAAGGTAGTAGCCCATGTCGATGTAGTCGCGCCCGAAGCGGGAGAGGTCCTTGACGATGACGCAGTCGATCTCGCCCGCCTCGATGGCGGCGAGCATGCGCCTGAACTGCTCCCGGTCGAAGTTCGTGCCGGTCGCGCCGTCGTCGGCGTAGACGGAAACGAGGCGGAACTCCTCGTGCGCGGCGCAGAAGTCCTCAATGACATGCTGCTGATTGACGATGCTGTCGCTTTCCGGCTTGTCCCCGTCCTCGCGGGACAGGCGGCAGTACGCCGCCGCGCGGCGCGGCGCGGGCTGGTCGTTCGTCATGTTCGCTCCTCCATGGCACGGCGGTTTCGTTCTGTGTCGTTCCATGTCTATGAGGCGCTGTCGGCGCATATGCCTGCCGCGCTCTGCCGTCATCCTGGGGCGCGGACAATACGCAGCGTATCCTTGACGTGCTGGACGAGTACGGCGTCAGGGCGACGTTTTTCGTTGTCAGCGCGTGGGCGGAGCAGTATCCCGACACGGCGAAGGCGATCGTCGCACACGGGCACGAGCTGATGAACCACTCGAGCAAACACGACCATTACAATTCGCTGTCCGCCGAGCAGATCGTTGCGGATGCGAACAAATGCAACGACGCCATCGAGTCGCTGACCGGCGTCCGCCCGACGCTGATCCGCTGTCCCTTCGGGGAGTACGACGACCACGTCATCTCCGCGCTCCGCTCCATGGGCATGGAGCCGATCCAGTGGGACGTGGAGCGATCCCGAACAGCTTCAAGCGGCGATGGCGGCCGGGTCTCACGGCTGTCAGGCTGCCGGAGGGCGGGGAAGGGGGACGTGCCGTCAGACCGGAAAGCCGGCGGCTCATGCCGCGGAAAAATCTGTTTTTTTACCGACCCGCATACGGAGCGGCCGACGGCCTGCCGAAGCGGTGAAAACCGCGGCCGGACCGAAGGATCGGCAAAAAGACGCGGGAAAAGAGACCGGGAACAGGCGATCGCCCCGCGGCCCATTTTTTAGTCTTCCGTCCGGTTCCGTATTGCATTTCAAAAAACGATATGATAAAATCCTAAAAAATTGTGAGAACGCGGAAGATACCTGTAAAAAACGCAGACTGAATGCAAACTGTGCGCGGACCGCGATCGAGCGGGATCTGCGCTGCGCCGGACGGGACCGGGGGACGCGCGGATACACGGAGCGCGGAAGCGGGCAATCGACCGCGGCGTTTTTGGCGTCCCGAAGGCTTGGACGGCGGCAAGAGGCCGAATGATTCAGCGGAAGAAGAGGAAGAAGGCGAAACGGGATGGATGCAGATATGTTGACCGTGCGGATGCTGGGAGATTTTTCCATTGAGTATGGCGACCTGAAAATCAGCAGCGGCACGAACCGGTCCTACAAGGCATGGCTGGTCATGGCATATCTGCTCTGCAACCGGGGCCGGCAGGTCCCGCTGTGGGAGCTGGTCGGTGTTCTCGGCGGCATAGACGGGACGGAGAATCCCATCGGCGCGCTGCGCTCGACACTCTGGCGCGCCCAACGGCTCCTTGACCCGCTGAGCGAGCGGTTGGGGAAGAAGCCGATCATCAATAAAAAGGGCGTGTACAGCTGGAACCCTGAAACGCCCGTCATACTGGACGCGGAGCAGTTTGAAGCGCTGTGCGACATGGGCGGCGCGGAGGAAGAGGCGTCCCGGCTGGAACGGCTGCGTCAGGCGCTGGCGCTGTATCAGGGGCCGTTTTTGAGCAAGCTTTCGACGGAGCCGTGGGTCATGTCGCTGGCGGCGCACTACGACAACCTCTACAATGCTGCGCTGCGCGCTGCGGCGCCGCTGTTGCTGGAGGCGGGGGATGTCACGGAGGCAGAGGTCCTGTGCCGCGCGGCGCTGCGGCGGAACCCCTACGACGAGGAGCTGACCTGCAATCTGATGCGCGTGCTGCTGGCGCAGAACGACAGCGACGGCGCGCGCATGGCCTATGAGGACTTGCGCGAGCAGCTGTTTGCCGAGCTGGGCGTTCTGCCGGGACAGGAGGCCGCCGCGCTCTATGAGCAGGCGCTTTCCCGCAAGGGCGGCGGCAGCCTCTCGGCGGAGGAACTCGTGGACCGGCTGCGGGAGTGTCCGGCGCCCGTGGGGCCGATGATGTGCGATTACCGGACGTTCCGGCTCATGTACCATGCCGAGGCGCGCTCGACGCTGCGCCGGGGGGACTCGGCGTTTATCGGGGTGCTTTCGGTCGTCGGGAAGAACGGGATCTATCTGACGGGGCGCAAGCTGCAGGGCGCGATGGACCGGCTGGGCGAGCAGATCCGCCTCAGCCTGCGCGCCGGCGACGTGGCGGCGCGGTGCAGCCCGTCGCAGTATGCCCTTCTGCTGCTTCAGGTGAATGATGAAAACAGCGGGAAGGTCTGCCGCCGCGTGGCGCAGGCCTATGCCCACACGTATCCCCATTCGAGCGCCGAGATATGCTTCACGACCCTGCCGATCGAGCCGGCGGGGCAGGCGGATGAGCAAAGTCTGCCTGACGACGCAAACGAACCGGCGGAATGACTCGCGGAATTCTTGCCTGTTATAGTATCATAGTTATTATTATAGTAATGTAGGAAACAAACAGATGTTGACATGAGCAGACCTTCCGCAGCGTCCGGGCGCGCATTCCGCTGCTGAACCGTGTGCGGGAGGTCATTGGGAGGAATCAGCATGACACAGAAGGAATTGGAAAAGCTCAGCCGCGGACGGCTGTTGGAGCTTCTGGCCGAGCAGACGGGCAAGGCCGAGCGTCTGGAGCGCGAGAATGGCCGCCTGAAGGAGCGCATCGCCGAGCGCGAGCAGAATCTGACCCAGCTCGGCCGCGTGGCGGAGGAGCTGATCCGGGTGAATCCGAGTATCAGCGAGGACGCGCGCGAGGCGGTGACGCGGGAGCTCGACCGCGCGCGCGAAGCCAGTGCGGCGGCAGCCGAGGAGGATGCGGAGGAAGCGCCGGAGGACAGCGACGAACCACCTGACCGACCGACGCGGGAGCAGCTGCTCCTGGCGGCGCAGAAGGAGCGGTATAAGAGCCGCTACGTCTGGTCGCTCAAGACGACGGTGTACGCGCTTTTGACGGTGGCCGCGGTGGCGGTGCTGGTGGCAGTCCTGCTGCTGCCGGTGCTCCAGATCTACGGAACGTCCATGAATCCGACGCTGTACGAGGGCGATTTTGTGGTCAGCATCAAGGGCAGCGAGATGAAGACGAGCGATCTGGTCGCCTTTTACTACAACAACAAGATCCTCGTCAAGCGCGTGATCGCGCAGGCGGGCCAATGGGTCGATATCGAGCCGGACGGCACCGTCTACGTCGACAATGTGCGCATCGACGAGCCGTACCTGACAACGAAGGCCTACGGCGAGTGCAATATCGAGCTGCCGTATCAGGTGCCGGAGTCCCGCGTGTTCGTGATGGGAGACAACCGCGACGTCTCGGTGGACAGCCGCAGCAGCTCGATCGGCTGCGTGGCGGAGGAGCAGATCGTCGGCAAGATTGTGTTCCGCATCTGGCCGCTGAGCGAAATGGGCAAGCTGTAGCGTATACCATATATTGTATGTAGCATTGTATATAACAGAAAATTTCGGCAGATTATTTAGAAAAAACGAAATATATAAAACAAGCCGTGCGGCGCAGATTCTGCGCCGCACGGCTTGTTTTTGAGCGCTGAAAAATAGGTTTTGTTTGTGCTCTGTTTGCACGAAAAAATGCGCCGCGGAATGCCTGGCGGAATTCTTGAGTGTTATGATGGCTCTACATAGGTAAAGAACTACCCATTGAAGGGAGTGTGGGCTGTGAAATATTCATGGGCGCAAATAGCCTCGAGGGTGATGGCAAAGCGAACACGGCGGGCGCTGATGCGCACGCTGGCGGTTCTTGTCGTCTTCACCACGACCTACGCGCTGGTTTTGCCGGCGATCACGCTGACGAAGGTCCGTGCGGATGATACAGTGGTGCTGGAGAGCACGCTGGGCGCGGACGAGGCGGCGATCGAGGTCAAGGCGGAGGTACCGGTGGATGCGTTCGAGGCGCAGCCGGAGCTTGCGCTTAAGGCCGTGCTGCGCGAAGACGAGGCGCTGCCCGAAGGCGTGGCCGAGGACGAGGTCGTCCGTCTCAGCGAGGCCGACGTCGAGGCGATCCTCGACGCGGCGGCTGCAGGCAGGGGCGACGTCGCTGCGCAGCTTGCAGATGCGGTCGATATCTCGTTCCTGGTGGACGGCGAGGAAGCCGAGCCTGCGGACGGTGTGTCGGTGCGCGTCTTCCTGACGAGCGAAGCGATCGGCGAGGACAGCGTGATCGTGCATCTCAGGCACGACGGCACGGCTGAAGTCGTGGATCTGATCGACCCGGAGCTGCTCGAAGAGAACGAAGACGAGGAAGCTCCGAGCGAGGCCGCCTTTGATGTGTTCCGCGATGATACGGTCGCCTTTGAGCCCACGGAGGAGACGGAGGAAGTCGAGGAACTGGCTGAGGAGCCTGCGGAAGAGCCTGCTCCTGCCGAAGAGCCCGAGGCCCCCACTGAGGAACCTGTGGAAGAACCCGCCCCGGCTGAAGAGCCCGAGGCCCCGGCTGAGGAGCCTGCGGAAGAACCCGCCCCGGCCGAAGAGCCCGAGGCCCCGACTGAGGAGCCTGCGGAAGAACCTGCCCCGGCTGAGGAGCCTGAAGAGCCCGAGGCCCCGGCTGAGGAGCCCGCTCCGGCCGAAGAGCCCCAGACGGCTGTGTTTGACAGCGACGAGTTCTCCGTCTACGCCGTCGTGAAGCTTGCGCCGGCGGCGCTGGCTGAAGAGGAAATGATCGTCTTCACCGACAGTGTGGACGATATGGACGTCACGGTCACCGCGCCGGTCACCGCCTTCCCCGAGGGGACGACGATGGTCCTGTCGCTGGTTGACGCCGAGGACGTTATGGATACGGTCGCCGACGCGGTCGGCGGTGCGATCAGCATCATGAAGGCTGTGGATATCGCCTTCTTCGATGCCGACGGCAATGAGATCGAGCCGAGTGAGCCCATCGGCGTGGTCATGAAGCCGCAGGCGTCCATCGATGCGGAGAGCGCGAAACTGGTTCACATCGGCGCGGAGGAGACCGCGGTTGTGGAAAGCGCGGAGTTCACGGCGGACGAGGTCAGCTTCGAATCCGGCGAGTTCTCCACCTTCGTCATTGTCATCACGCTTGGCGAGCCGGGCGTGCGCACCTATCGCGGCGACGGCTACACCGTCAAGGTGAGCTTCGGCGCAGATGCGGGCCTGCCTGTCGGCACGCTGCTGACGGTCAGACAGCTCGAAGAGGGCGACGAGGAGTACGCCGAGTACTATGAGCGCACCGCAAAGGCGCTCAACATGGATCCCGGCGAGATCGGCGCGGTCAACGCCGCGGAGCGCTTCGCCTTCCTGATGAGCGACGGCTATGAGCTGCGCGACGCGAAGCTCTATGACATCAAGCTGAGCTATCACAGCGAGAAGATCGAGCCGGCGGCTCCGGTCATCGTGGAGATTTACTACGACGAGGAGTTGGAGATCGGCGAGGACGAGGAACTGAAGATCGTCCACTTCGCTGAGGACGGCACGGAGATCATCGGAGACGTGGAGGTCACGGCCGGCGCGAAGAGCGCTGCTACGGTCCTCGCGTATGAGCAGAGCTGCTTCTCGGTCTCCGCGGTCGCGCTGTTCGGCGGAAACACCAGCAATCCGGGCGGCTCTAACGACATTACCGCCGACGCGTTTATCCCCTATTTCTTCCCCGCACACTCGTATAATAATTACCGGGCGCTTTATCCCAGCTTTGATCCCAACAAGAACGCGGCGAATTACCTGCTCTTCCGTTACGGTCCGTACGGGCCCAACGGCGAGAACGTTTTCCAGCTCGGCGCGACCATGGTTCTGGAGAACGGCGTGCCGACGCGCAAGCCGAACGGCGTCTTCCCCGGCGATGCAAACTTCCCCGATCCGACCGGCAACGGCGCTTTGGAGGCCCTCTGCACGCTGGATACGGGCACGACGATCATGGAACTCCTTGAGTCCGCATACAGGACGACGGGCGCTCACGGCTACAACTGGTACGCGATGGACTGGACTTCGGCTGCCTCGCAGTTGGGTTGGCCCGGCCCGTATAGCCAGTACAACCTGTACGACGGCATCAAGATCATCATGGACGCCACCTATACGGTCGATGATACCAACTGGCAGCACAACGCTGCCACACCCCTGTGCCAGGCGATCTACGGAGAAGCTGCTTCGACGCGAGTGCCGACAGCGTCAAACGGAGCCGGCAGTACAGAATACTGGCGCGCGCTTCCCGCCCACAACAGCAACTGGAGACCCAGTCAGGGCAACAATGCGAATCTCTCGAACTGGGGCTCCTTCGGCGGCTGGCAGCCGGTCACGCTTCAGCGCGGCAGCGGGTTTGACGGTGTGATCGTGCATGTCGAGAACTCGATCGACAAGAACTTCAACATGTACCGCGGCGTGATCATCGACAACTGCTCCGCCAATGCGACCTCGAGAGAGAGCGACGGCAAGGACGACAGCAAGGCCGGCATGATCGAGCCGATCGCCGTCGAGATCACCGGAACTCCGGGCCTTCTCAGAATGGAAGAGGGCAGCCTGATCACCGACAGCTCCGTGGCTTCTGGCGGTACGTACTACGGCACCGGCGCCAAGCTGACCAACGGAGGCCGTGTGGAGCTCTTCGGCGGAAACGTTTACGGTCAGGGCATGATCGAGAAGATGGCGGTCGGCGTCGATCAGATCGACGGTAAGACCAGTATCAAGACCTCGGTCATCGCGTACAACAACAACACGATCGGTATCGCCCTCATGCCCGGTCAGTCGATCGGTAAGTGGATCGACGACATCGGTTACGCGGTTGGCAGCACCAACCCGATCCCGCTCTGGCTGCGCGATGTGGACCAGTGGCACTCCGGCGACATCGTGATGGACACCGGACGGAACAACACCAATCAGAACGGGCATTACTACGAGTATCCCGTGCCTGTAATCCCCACGGATCAGGGAGCCCTGTATTTCCAGAATGCCGATGAGTTCGTCAGCGGCGCCACGCAGATGGGCTTGGAGTACTATACGGGTACCTTTGTCAACGGCATGCAGAATCAGTGGGTGAATATCGACCATCAACCCACAGGCAACTATCCCTTCCCCTACCCGGTCATCCGCCTCTATGTCGGAACGGTCTACAACACCAGAACGCATAGATGGTATAAGACACTGTACGATGCGGTGACGCCGCCTGCGAACCCGGTCCTGCTTCCGGGCCAGACAGATTCCAATCTCCCCCATATTCTGGACGGCGATACGCTTGTCTTCTACGGCAACACGCTGGAGGACAACGACATCGTGATCAACAACAGCATCACGATCCGCAGCTCCTTCGCCGGTGAATTGGTGAACGATCCTCGAAGCGGTAACGACACCACAGCCAAGATGAACGGTAACCGAACGATAACCGTCGCCCCCGGCAAGACGGTGACCTTCGGCGGCAATGCGACGACAAGTTCGAGCGGCACCCCGGGGACCGTGTCCGGCACCGCGAGCCGCCTGACCATCAACGGCAACGGCACCTCGACCTATCTGATCACCAATAACGGTACTGCGAATCTGAAGGACGGCGTGACGCTGGCCAACGCCGGATATGCCATCAAGCAGAACGGTGAGGAGCACCTCTACGCAGGCTTCCTGTTCGACAACAACACCGTGGACCACTTGCTGATCTCTGACGGCACGCCGGCAGGCAACCACTACATCACGCTGGAGACGCGGACACCCAACGGCGGCACGGAGATCACCAACTCGCTCGGCGCTGCGCCTACCCAGTTCAACGGGCGTGACGTGGTCGTGGCGGGTACGAACGACAACATCGGATCGACGCTCAGCAGCACGTATCTGAGCCAGTTCACGCTGACCGATCTGGATACGAACAACTTCGAATACGTCTATACCGCGAACGGCGGTCCCACCGGCCAGAGGGTCCTGGAGCTGAAGCAGAGAGACGTTGTCCTGCTCCGGATCCACAAGGTCAACGAGCTGGGCGAGGATCTGAGCGGCGCAGGCTTTACGGTCCTCAGAGATACGGGCGGAGGAAACTTTGCCCCGTTTGCGGTCGGCAATGAGACGAACCAGCACTATACCGACAGCAACGGTATGACGCAGATGTCTCTCTACGATGGTAGCTACCAGATCATGGAGATGACGGTTCCCACCGGCTACACCGGCGCGAATCCCATCGTCTTCACCGTGGCGCAGGTCGGCGGTAACCTGGTCCTGAATCCCGGCAGCTCCGGCATCACGCTGGTCCCCGGCACGACGGATACGTATCAGGTTCAGGTCACCAACGTCCGCAAGACCGTTCCCGTGACCCTGCATAAGGTCGATGCGCTCGGCAGCGCGATGACCGGCGTTACCTTCCGCTTCGACAGCGAGGCGACGGATCGCGCCACCAACGGCGCCGGCAACATCGCCCTCGGCAACATCAAGTACGACGGCAGCACGCATACGCTGACCGAGACCTGGAGCCATGTCGACTACACGCCGCTCAACGGCCCGATCACCTTCTCGGTCGGAACGAACGGTGCATTGACGGTTACGCCGACGCAGGGCGACACGGTAACGTCTTCGGGCAATGTGAACGACGGCTATATCATCACCGTCACCAACAATCCCAGCAGCAAATTGGTCAAGATCGTGAAGTACGCCGCGGGCAACAGTAACTTCACCCCGATCACCGGCGCGAACTTCACCTTCACGGACGGCGGCAGCTTCAACCAGACGCTGAACGGCGCCAACACCGGTACCTGGGGCGGCTACGCCCTGAGCGTCGGCGTGCCGTACACCCTGACCGAGACCAAGGCTCCCGACGGCTATCTGCTGCTCAGCGGTTCCAAGACGATCACAGTTACCAACACCGGCATTCAGGTGGGCAGCGGCCTTACCTATAAGACCGGTGCGCAGGCCGGGGACAGCACGGTTGACTACGTGGTCTATGTTCCCAACAGCCCCGGCGTTGAGCTGCCCCATACCGGCGGCATTGGCACTCAGGTATTTGTTATGACGGGCTTGTTCCTGATGGGAGCGGCGCTCGTGATAACGCTGCTTGACCGTAGGCGCGCAGAAAGGAGGGTTGAATAAGCTCCTTTCTCCGGCGCAAATTCAGCGGCGCGCCGACAGTCAGCGGTCTCGGCAGAAGCGGATCCCGGGATAGAGAAGCTCGCGGTTCAAAACCCCTGCGGGATTCCGGATGCTGAGATATACCTGTTAACCAAAGAGAGATATATAAGCTACCCTAAGTTCCCAACGCAAAACTGAGCGAATCAATATTTAATATTTTTTGAAAAGGAGAAAACAAAATGAAGGCGACAAGAAAGATTTCGGCTCTGATCGTGGCTCTGGTCATGGTCCTGGCCCTGGCGGTCACCGCGAACGCGGCGAACACCGGCAGCATCACCATTGAGAACGCGGCTCTCGGCGAGACCTATGATCTGTACAAGATCGCCAGCGCCACCACCACCAACGGCGGTATCGACTACAACTATAGCTCGATCCCCGCTGCTCTGCAGAGCTACTTCACCGCCGGCACCACGACCGTGAACGGCGTGACCTACAACACCCTCACCCTCACGGGCGGCATGACGGATGCGTTCAAGGCTGCCGTGAAGACTTGGGCGGAGGCCCAGGCGAATCCGGATCGGACCGCTACCGCTGCCGGCAACACCGTTCAGTTCTCTAACATCCCCGCCGGCTACTATGCGATCATCAGCTCCCAGGGCAACGTGATCATGATCGACTCCGCCACCAACCCCGTCTCCACGGTCTATGAAAAGAACGAGACCTCGCTGAGCGTGCCCGCCAAGGATCATGACGATGCGGCTGACGCCAACGTCCAGATCGGCGACACGGTCGAGTACACCGTGACCTTTACCACCACCAACTACAAGGGCACCGGCGCTCAGGCCCAGCAGATCACCAAGTACACGCTCAAGGATGACGCCGCGGGCGGCGAGCTGGCGAATCTGACGATCACCAGCGTCAAGGTCGGCAACACCGAGCTCCTTGCGGCCAACACGACTGCTACGTTCCCCTATGATATCGCTTGGGTTAACGCTACCACCGGCGCCAGCCTGTATCCCAACGGCGCTCGGGTCACCGTGAAGTACACTGCTCTTGTTAACAGCACTGCCACCGGCGCCATCAAGAACACCTTCACGGTCGAGGAGTATGCGGGCAACACCAAGGTTGAGGAGAAGCAGGACGACGATACCGTCGAGACCGCGAAGCTGAACATCCTGAAGTATGACGGCGCGGACAACACCAAGGCTCCGCTCGCCGGCGCGACCTTCGAGCTGAAGAACGGCAATACCACCATCAGCCTGATCGCCACCGCCAACGGCTACCGTGTTGCGCTGCCCGGCGAGACCGGCGCTGTCACCTCCTTCACCACTGCCGGTTCTGTCATCGTGATCGACGGCCTGGATAAGGATGTCGCCTACACCCTGACTGAGACTGCGGCTCCCGACGGCTACAACAAGCTGAGCGCTCCGGTCTCCGTCGTGACCGGCTCCACCACCGCTGTCGGTGCGAACGGCAACCTCGAGATCGCCAACCACAAGGGCGCTGAGCTTCCCGCGACCGGCGGTATCGGCACCACGATCTTCACCGTCGTCGGCGCGACCCTGATGGTCGGTGCGGCGGTCCTGTACGTCACCAAGAAGCGCAGTGTCATCGACTGATCCATAGTCGAGCACACAGTACACACGCAAAACAAATGAATCGGGCAATGCCTCCCCTTCGGGGGAGGCGCCCGAGCAACTGAACCCTTCCTTTTCCTGACGCAAGGGAGAGGAAATCGATGAGGCCCGGCTATGAAAAGAAGAGGTTCATCCTTTATACTGGTTCTGATTTTTGTAGCCGGCCTCGCCATTCTGGCTTACCCGACCGTCAGCAACTACTGGAACTCCTTCCATTCCTCGCGCGCCATCATGAACTACACCGAGGCGGTGTCCGGCTTGGGGAAGGAGGAGTACGCCCGGCTTTACGCGGAGGCGGAGACCTACAACCGGCAGATGCTGAAGCGCAGCAATCCCTTTTTGCCCACCAAGGCGGAGAAGGCAGCGTATGAAACGCTGCTGAACGTCGGCGGCAACGGGATCATGGGCTACCTTGAGATCCCGGAGATCAACGTCTCCCTGCCGTTGTACCACGGCACGGATGAGAGCGTGCTGCAGGTGGCGGTCGGCCACATCGACTGGACCTCGCTGCCTGTCGGCGGCGAAAGCACCCACGCGGTGCTGTCAGGCCACAGGGGCCTGCCGAGCGCCAAGCTTTTCACAGACCTCGACCGTCTGGTCGAGGGGGATACCTTTGAGTTGTATATTCTCGATCGGATCCTGACATATGAGATCGACCAGATCCTGATCGTTCTGCCCGAGGAGGTCAGCGAGCTGCAAGTCACGAAGGGCGAGGACTACTGCACGCTCGTTACCTGCACTCCGTACGGCATCAATACCCACCGTATTCTGGCGCGTGGGCATCGGGTCGAAACCGAAACGGAGCACACCGTTCGTGTGACTGCCGACGCCATCCAGATCGAACCCCTTCTGGTGGCCGTAGTCGTGGCGATACCGCTGTTGATCGTGTTCCTGACCTTCCTGTTTGAGGACGACCGGCGGCATTGGAGATACGACAAATATAAAGACGATTTTTAAAGACGAAAATAAGACGTGCAAGCGTTGAGTATAGATGCGGACGAACAAAATAAATTGGAATAGATAGGTGGTATCGGTATGCGAAACAAGGTTAGAAAGCTGAATATGGTGCTGCTGAGCCTCGTGATGGTATGTGCACTTGCAGTTCCTGCCTTCGCACTGAGCGTGGATGAATACTGCGTTCTTGAGGTGTGTTACCGTCCCGACGGACAGGATCCGGTGATGGACGAGGGGGCTGTGAAGTTCCAGCTTTATCAGCTGGCCGTGAAGCAGGCGGACGGCACGTATAAGCTGTCCGACAAGTACACGGGTGCGAACACCGCGGAGCTGCAGGCGCTGATCGACGGCCTGAACGCCAGCGGGGACCTGCCCTATATCACCTCGGCGCAGGACGCGGGGGCCTCGAAGTACGAGAGCGCATACAACGTGACGGGCACCCAGACGCCGCCTGCTTTCCCGTACAGCGAGGCGCAGAACTGGATCAGCACGTTCGGCGGCTATATCAACAATGCCTACAGTCAGGAGACCGACAACGTCGGCAGCGAGTTCCTGTACGCTGAGGAGACGGTCGGCAACGCGGGCAAGGCGGACACCGCCAGGTTCACGAAGCTGGAGGACGGCATCTATCTGGTAGCCTCGGACAAGTCCTATGTGCTGGACTATACGCGGTATATTGCGGCGCCGTTCGTGGTGCAGATCCCGTATGTGGATGCGAACACCGGCATCGAGTATAACTATATGACTGCGTACGCGAAGTGGTTCACGCAGAGCATCGTTCCGCCGCCGACGCCGTATGATCCGCCTGTGGATCCGCCGACGCCTCCGACGCCGCCCACGCCGCCGACGCCGCCCACACCTCCGGACGAACCGCCGACGCCGCCCGATACTCCCCCGATCCCGATCACTCCGCCTGACACTCCCCCGGTAGAACCGACGCCGGTGCTGCCTCCGGTGCTGCCGCAGACGGGTCTGCTGTGGTGGCCGGCGATTGCGATGGGCGCCGCGGGCTGCGTGTGCGGAGTAGTGGGTGTTGCCACGAAGAAGCGCGAGGATCGCGACGAATAAGCGTCGCCGTTCGATTCGACAGAAGAAACTGAGAGAGAATCAAATAAATCCTCTGCGCGGAAAACCATGCAGAGAAGAGGCGCGACCGTTGAAGCTTCAGCGGTCGCGTCATTTTGCGTTCTGCCGTTGCCCGCCGCTTTTGTATACCGTTTTTGCATGCCGCTATTGCATCACTGCTGCACATCGCTGTTGCGCACCGTTTTGCGATCCACTTTTGTGCGCTGCTGTTTTGCTGTTTTTTGCGCCGCTTTTGCGTGCCGTGCCGCGTGGACATACGCATGAATACCGGCCTGCTGAGGCCACTTTTTCCTTGCGTGGCACCGGATACTATGGTACAATTTTTTTACTTCTAACGGGAGGAGGCGGTGCGGCTGTGAGCGATTTCATGGAACGCAGGGAACGGGACGAACGCTTGGACGGCGGGGATGCAGGCCGCCCTGCCGGCTATACCGGCCCGCTTCGCCGCAGGACCGATCTGCCCGGTCAGATCGAATCCCTGAAGAAGGGTACGCTCAGTATCCGGACGATCCATTGGATCCTGATCGCGCTGACGCTTGTCATCTCGCTTGTTCTGTTCGGAACGATCAAAAGCGAGAGAGCTTTGCTGCGGGAGGCGCTGAGCGCGGTCTCCGCCGCGGAGCTCGCCGCGTGGGAAGGCCTGCAGAGCCGGCAGATGCTCTTGACGGCGGCGCTGGTCGCGCTTGTCGTCATAATGATCATTGCAAGTCTGGTGCTGATCCAGCGCCCGATCACCGAATTCATCTCCCGTATCCGCGCCCACAAAACGCTGCCGCTGCGCGGTGCGTTCGAGCTCCGCTATCTCGCCGGGGCCTATAACGTGATGTTCGAGGAAAATTTGCGGCACGACGAGGAGCTTTGCTATCGGGCGGAGCACGATCCGCTGACGGGGCTTTATAACCGCGGCGCGTTTGAGAAGCTGCGCGAGGCGCATCAGGCGGAGGACGTCGCGCTGCTGCTCATCGACATGGATGAGTTCAAGACCGTCAACGACACCTACGGTCATGACGTGGGCGACAGGCTGCTCGTCAAGGCGGCCGGTCTGCTGGGCCGCAGCTTCCGTTCCACAGACTATCCCTGCCGGATCGGCGGCGACGAGTTCGCCGTGATCATGACAGGCGCAGCGCCCGACCTCCGGAAGACCGTGCTGGAAAAGATCGACTCCGTCAAAAGCGGGCTGCGCGACGTGTCGGACGGGCTGCCGGAATCGACGCTCAGCGTCGGCGTTGCGTTCAGCGCCCAGTGCAGAGAGGGCGACAACCTCTATCATATGGCGGATCGGGCGCTTTACCGCGTCAAGGAAGCCGGACGAAACGGCTGCGCGTTCTACGATCCGGAGGAGACTGCCGAAGTGTGAATCGTCAAGGGCCGTCGGGAGCGCGGCGGCCATAAAAAGAAAGAGAGGGATTGCTTATGCCGGGACCGGGAGGACCGATGCGGAGCGGCTTTTTGACGGAAGAAGAGAAGGCGAACAGACCGAAGGTCACAGGCGCGCTGCTCAAGCGTGTGTTTTCCTATCTGCTGCCGTACTGGAAACAGCTGATTCTGGCGCTGGGGTGCATCATCGTGTCCTCGGTGCTGACTCTGCTGCCGAGCGTGCTGACCGGCCGCATCATCGACGACGGCCTGATCGGGCGCAACCTGAACATGCTGATCATCCTGATCGGGGCCTCTCTCGCCGTGACGCTGGGCGCGAACCTGATCGGCGTCGCGGAGAGCTACCTCAACAACTGGATCGCGCAGCACATCACCTTCGACATGCGCAACAGCATGTACCGCCACCTGCAGCAGATGTCGCAGCGCTTCTTCACCATGAACAATCAGGGCGACATCATCACGCGCATGACCAGCGATATCTCCGGCGTCGAGCGTGTGATCTCCAGCACGTTCACGACGATCCTCTCCAACTCGATCACGCTGATCGTCGCGCTGATCCTCATGTACCGCGAGAACTGGATCCTCGCCACGGTGGGCGTGCTTGTCGTGCCGCTGTTTATCATCCCGACCCGCTATGCCGGCAAGACCCGCTGGACGCTGACCCGCGAGGCGCAGGAGTGCAACGACGAGATCAACGGCATCCTCAACGAGACCATGTCGGTCAGCGGACAGCTGCTGGTCAAGCTGTTCGGGAAGGAGGATTACGAGTACGGCAGGTACGAGAATGCGAACCTCCGCATGATCCGCCTCAACATCCGTGAGAGCATGGCGGGCCGCTGGTTCCGCGTCGTCATCTCCACCTTTTCCAGCGTCGGGCCGATGCTGCTTTATCTGATCGGCGGCATCCTGATGATGCGCTACGACGCCGACCTCTCCGTCGGCGACGTCACGGTCATGGTCGCGCTGCTGGGCAGACTGTACGGCCCGGTCAATACGCTGCTCAACACCCAGGTCGAATGGATCCGCTCCATGGCGCTCTTCACGCGCATCTTCGAGTACTTTGATATGCCGGTGGAGATCCGGAGTCCCCGCGCCTCTGTTCGGCCCGTGCATGTTGACGGCAGCGTCGAATTCAAGCACGTCGATTTTTCCTATGACGCGGAACGCCAGATCCTTCATGACGTGAGCTTCAAGCTCGAAGCCGGGCACAGCGTCGCGATCGTCGGACCCTCCGGCTCCGGCAAGAGCACCATGATCAACCTGATCCCGCGGCTCTATGACGTCACCGGAGGCGAGGTCGACTTCTGCGGCGTGGATGTGCGCAAGCTCGACCTCAAGGCGCTGCGCTCGCACATCGGCATCGTCTCTCAGGAGACGTACCTGTTCAACGGCACGATCCGGGAGAATCTGCTCTACGCCAAGCCCAACGCCACCGAGGAGGAGCTGATCGAAGCCTGCGACAAGGCGAATATCCTCGACTTCATCCAGAAGCAGGAGCTGGGCTTCGACGCCATGGTCGGCAACCGCGGGCTCAAGCTCTCCGGCGGTGAGAAGCAGCGCCTTTCCATCGCCCGCGTGCTGCTCAAGAACCCGCTGCTGCTGATTTTCGACGAAGCCACCGCTTCGCTCGATTCGATCTCCGAGAGCAAGATCCAGGAGGCGATCGACCCGATCATCGAGTCCCGCACCAGCATCCTGATCGCGCACCGGCTCTCGACCATTCTCGCCGCGGACGAGATCCTCGTCATCAAGGACGGAACCATCGTTGAACGCGGGCATCACAGCGATCTGGTGAAGGCCGGCGGCGTGTACACCGAGCTCTATGAGACCCAGTTCAAGCGCGCTCTGGAGGTCGAGGCGGGTCAGGAGCAGCCAAAACCGCAGTAAGCGGCGATCCTCCGGGATCGTTCAGACGGGAAAATCCGCTGACGGCGCTGCGGCCGCGGCCGACCGGGTTGAAAAGGATGTCGGAAATACGGAAGATGCCGGTTTCCGATGCCGATCCGGCGATGTGCCGTCAGCATTTTAAACAAAAACACCTGATAGACAATAAGCTTGCCTCACGGAATGCTTTACAGAATTATCGATTGATAAAATAGTGCCTGCAAATGCAGAAGTATGCAGGCAGAATCTGCCTGCTGTCAGCCAGCGCTGCCGCGGACAGTATGAGAGGTCCGCAGGAGCGCTTTTGAGGCTTTGGGCTGAAAGCGGACCGCAGGGGCAAGCGTGGAAGGCAATGGACGTTGTCACAAAGAAACGGGAGGAACGCAATGCGTAAGATCCGAGCAAGTTTTCTGTGGTTGGCGATGGGCCTGCTGCTGCTGATCGGTGCGGCAGGTCTGAGCCTGTATAATGTGAACCGCGAGGCGGAGGCCGGCAAGGACGCCAATGTCGCGGCCGAGGAGCTGACTGTTGTGCTGAAGGAGAAGCCGCAGAAGGCGCCTGTGAAGAGTCTGCCGAGCGTGCCGAGTTCGCAGACGGTGGTGATCCAGCCGAACGTGACGGACAGCGAAGAACCTGCGGCGGAGACGATGGAGCCGGACGAAGCCGAACCGGTGGAGCTGGACGGGCGGTATTATCTGGGCCTGATCACCTTCCCCACGCTGAACCGGCAGCTGCCGGTGCAGGATGAATGGAGCTACGACAATCTGCGCGTCTCGCCCTGCCGGATGAGCGGCAGCGTGCTGTCGGAGAACCTGGTGATTTTCGCGCACAATTACCGCACGCACTTCGGGTCCCTGAACCGGCTGTCGGAGGGGGATGAGGTGTCGCTGATGCTGACGGACGGAAGCGTCTATGTGTATCAGGTGAGCGCGAAGGAGATCGTCGAACCGACGGCCGTCGAGGATGTGGCGGCCGGCGAGTGGCCGCTGACGCTGTTCACCTGCACCTTGGGCGGGCAGACACGACTGGTCGTCCGCTGCGACTGGGCAGGATAGAAAGACGCTGTACAAGAAGGAAATATGCGCGCCTTTTTCGGAAGGGGCGCTGACACGGGCAGAGAAGGCAGAGAGAAGAAAGGCCGGGTGGGGCGGAAGACAGAAGCGCAGCATACAAGACGGCAGCGGAAAGCAGGAGGAGGCAGACCGGACTGACCCGACTGCCGGAAAACGCCATAAGGCAAGCAACGATTAACGATCAATATGAGGTGTGTGTGATGAGATTAAAAAAACAGATTGGGTGGGCATTGATCCTCTCGCTCATTCTTTCGCTCTTCAGCGGCATAACGGCGTATGCGGCGGAGCCGGCAGCGGATGTGTCAGACTACAGGGGACTGGTCATTTCCAGAGTCTTCGGCAGCGGCGGCAATAATGACGGTGTGACGGAGTACAGCTTCTTTGAGCTGTGCAACACGTCCGACGCGCCGATGGACCTGGGCGGCCTTGCGCTTTATTACAAGACAAGCGGGGACGCCGCCTATCAGACCTATGAATTCGAGCCGTTCATCATGGAGCCCGGCAGCTATTACCTGATCCGCTGTGCCGGGCCGACCGAGAAATACAAAGTCAAAAACGAGATCATAAGGCTGACGGATTATGACGCCGTATGGGACGTCGAGGTCAGCAACGAGGAGATCAGCCTTGTCCTGGCATGTGCCGGACGTACGCTGGATGCTGATATCTCTGCCGCGGAGATATCGGACAAGATATCCTACTTCTGTGCGACGAAGGCGTACTATTTTGACACCGGTTATGTTGATGATCTTTCCAAAAAGAAATACGCAGTCAGGACTGCCCTGCAGGAAGACAGCGGATGGGAGCTGGTGAATCTCACCAAGGCGAACAGCGCAAAGCTGGAGCAGATCCTTCCGGTGTCCTCATCCGGCATTGCCGGTCGGGTGGTAAAATGCGCGATCGACGAGGTGAAGTTCAGCCATGCCGCGGGCTTCTATGCTCAGCCGATCGGCCTTTCCATGACGGCGCCGGAAGGGTATGCGATCTACTACACCCTTGACGGCTCCGACCCGACGGTATCCGGGACGGCCCGCCCGTACACCGGCGAGCTGTGGCTGAGCGATACGTCTCACCTCGGCGCAGGAGCGACCACGAACTACGTCACCGCCCTGATGGGCCGGAATTACGCCCCCGCCGATGCGCAGCTTCCGGGCGCGCACGTCGTCAAGGCCTATGCGACGGACGGCGTCAATTCGACGGACATTTTCACGAACACTTATTTTGTCTCTGAGGATATGGACGATTACGGGGTGACCGTGATGTCCGTCTCCATGGATAAGACGGATTTTGCCGGAAACAACGGCTTCTATAACCGCTATTATACGACGACGAACGATTCCAATCCGCGCAGTCTGGGAACCATCGAGGTCTTCGACAGGGAAGGCGGCAGGCAGGGCTGCTCCAATGTGGAGCTTGCCGTCAGCGGCCACGCCTCCGCCAATTACCCGATGAAATCCATGAAGGTTTACTACAAAAAGGATTTCAACGGCAGCGGCGGCAGGGACAATAAGCTCTATTACGATCTCTTTGACGGACACGCCAAAAACGACAAGGGGCAGACGATCACCACCTTCTCCCGACTCCTGCTGCGGAATTCGGGCAACGATTTCTATGAAAGCATGCTGCGCGACGGCTACGAGCAGCGCGTCAGCAGCGAGCTGGAGGTCGATACCGCAGCCTGCGCGCCGATCCTCGTCTTTGTGAACGGCGAGTTCTGGGGTTGCTACAATGCCCGCGAGCGCTATTGCGAGGAATATGTCGAGGCGCATTACGGCGTGGATAAGGACAATGTGGCGCTGATCGAAAACGATTACACGAAGGTGCGCACGGACACCAACGCGCCCCTGATCGTGAACGACGGCGAGCCCGGCGACGAGGACAGCTTCAATGCGCTGGTCCAGTTCGTCAAAACGCACGACATGTCGCTGGCCGGCAATTTCGACTATGTCGCCTCGCAGATCGATCTCGAATCCTTTATGGATATGTACATCGCGCACCTGTACCTCAATGCGATAGACTGGCCGGAAAACAACATCAAGGTCTGGCGCAACAAGGCGGGCGCTGAGGATCCTTCGGGCGTTGACGACAAGTGGCATTTTACCCTGCATGATATGGACTTCGGCGTCTGGTTTTATGACCAGGACGGCCCGACGCCCGCCGCTCCGACGCCTACCGGCCCGAGAGCCGATTATTTCGGGGCGATCAACGCGCAGTACTGCGCCGTCGGCAACCTGATGAATCGGCTCATCAGGAACGCGGCGTTTAAGGAGGCTTTCCTTGCCCGGTTCTATCAGGCGATCAGAGAGATCTATACCCCCGAAAAGCTGACCGCGGCGCTGGACGAGTTTACGTCCGCGCGGACGCCTCTGATGGCCCTGCAGGTCGGACGCTGGGGGAATGAGCGCGGCGTCAGTATGGACGCATACCGGAACAGCATCGCAAAGATGCGCCGCTTTGCGGAGAGCAGACAGGTCTACGCCCTCCGGCAGCTGTGCAGTTATTTCGGCGTCAGCGAGGACGAGCTGAAGGCGCTTTGCGGCCTCGGCGGGGAGGCCCCGTCCGTCAACCCGGGCTATACGTTCAGAAACGCTTCCTATGACACGCTTTACGTGAACGGGATCGCCGCCAACTCCGGCGGCAACGCCTCCGTATGGTTCGACGCGAATCTGCCCACCCGCACCATCGAGAGGACCTTCAATGTGTTCAAAACCATCGGGTTCAAGGGATGGATCGGATTTGAGGAGGAGATCCAGGCCTTTGGCTATCAGATCAACGACGAAGAACCCGTCTGGGGCGATTTCGCGGTCGCGACGGAGGACGCGGTGAAGTGGGACGTCTTCGGCGGGAAAAACGCGATGCGGTTTTATATCGAAGTGCCGGTAAAGGAACTCTCCGGTGTGAATACCATTGTCGCCGTCGTCAGGGTCAACGGGAAGACGGTCAAGATCGACGGATCGCTTGTGAATGTCTCGTTGCCCTCTCCGGATACCACCGTCACCTATATCAATCAGTTTGAGCCTGTCAGCGAGACCTGTTATGACGGCATCTTCGTCAACAACAGGAGCGTTGTCTCGCCCGGCGGCAGTCTGAATCCGGCAAAGCTGCATCTGGAAGGAGACGTCAACCATTGGCTGACACTTTCCGGCTGGCACGCCAACAACGCCGGGATCGAACGCTTCGGCTGCCGGCTCGACGGCGGCGCGATCGTTTACAGCGATTCCTTCCGGACTCCGACGGCGCAGGCTGTTCTGGATGCCGGCATAGCTGCGGTCGGACCGCATGCGTCGACCTCCCGCTTTAAGCTTTCGTTCCCGATCCAGCGCGGAGATCATACCATTGAGGTGTTCTGCGACACCGGCGGTGAGGAATTGCTCATCTGGACAGTGGAGTACAGCACCGACCCTGTTATTATCCCGCCTGCTCCGCCTGAAGAACCCGTCGAGCCCGTCCTGCCCGACGACCCGGAGCCTGAGGAGCCCGCTGAGCCGGTCACGCTGGTCGGCGCCTCTTTCGATTCGTTCTACCAGAACGACGTGCTGTCTCCGCTCCACTGCGGCGTTGACGGAGGTGCGTCCGAGGTGCTGGATAAGGTGGGGAGGACCTTGACGGATCTCGACGGCTCGGTCAGCACGATCGGTCTCCGTGGCTGGATCGGCTTCTCCGAGGAGATCCATGCCTTCGGCTACCGGATCAATGACGACGAGCCGGTTTACGGCAGCTTTGCGGAGAATACCGAGTCGGTGGTCAGGCTGGACCAGCACGGCGGCCCCAAGGCGCAGCGGTTCAAGATCACGGTCCCCGTCGCGGGCCTCACGGGCTCGAACAGGATCACAGCCGTGGTCCGGCTTGCGGACGGCGCCGTGATAGAGCTGGACGGCAGCACCCTGGAAAACAACGCGAAGGCGCTGCCCGACGTCAGCGTGACCTATCAGGGGGCCGCGGACATCCGCCAGCATACCTCCCGCGACCAGCTCAAGGTCAACGGCAGGGACGTCGGCTCCTACGGAAACAATCCCAACTTCACCCTGCTGAACCTGAGCGGCAGAGCGGGCCAGATGCTGGAGGTCTTCGGCTGGAACAGCAACAGCAGCGGTATCCTCTGCTTCGGCTACAGGCTGGACGGCGGCAGCACGGTCTATAACACCGCGTTCCGGGCTTACACCGAGCCGATCGTCCATCAGGTCGGCGCGTCGCTCACCGGCCCGACCGGAGAGGCCTCCCGCATGAAGGTGCTCGTTCCGATCGTCAGCGGCAGGCACGTGGTCGAGGTCGTCTGCCATACCGGCAGCGAGGAGCTGGTCATCTGGACCGTGTCCTACAAAGCATGACCTGGCAGCGGCCGGAGAATGCGCCTGAACCCTTCGCCCGCCGATGCGGGATCTGAGCGGTCGGCGTCGTCTGCGGACTGCGGAAACATCAGAAAAAGCGTCTGATTTCGAGAGAAATCAGACGCTTTTTTATCTTCTGCTGCAAAAAATGCGTCTGCCGGGGCTTTGGCGGGAGGCAGCGGACGCATGCGGTGAGGCTTGGGCGCATACGCTGAAGGGGAGGTGGTCCGCGTGACGATCCGACATATCCATCCCGCCGCGCCGGATGAAGAGAGCCGGCGGCAGTCGCTGCTGGCGCTGTACCGCGCGCTGCTGCGGCGGATGCGGGAGCGGGCGGCGTGAGGGCCGGGACCAAAGCAGGGGAGAGGAGGCGCCGCCTTGGACGCGATCTACGCGCGGCAGTCCGTCGAAAAGGCGGACAGCCTTTCCATACCGGGGCAGATCGAGCTGTGCCGCAGGGAGACGTCGGGAGAGGTCCGCGTCTATCAGGATCGGGGCTACTCCGGCAAAAACACGAACCGTCCGGCCTTTCAGAAGCTGATGGCGGATGTGGAGCGGGGGCGGGTCCGTAAGATCGTGGTCTATCGCCTTGACCGCTTTTCGCGCTCCATCGCGGACTTCGGGCGGCTGTGGGAGGTACTGAAACGGCACGGCGTGGAATTCGTTTCCGTCAACGAGACCTTTGACACCTCCACGCCGATGGGCCGCGCAATGCTGAACATCATTATGGTCTTCGCCCAGCTTGAGCGCGAGACGACCGCGGCGCGCGTGCGGGACAACTACTACCAGCGCGTGAAGCGGGGCGCGTGGCCGGGCGGACCCGCGCCCTACGGTTTTTCCATCGGGCGGCTGCCGGACGCGGAGGGGAAGCGGATCCCGACGCTGGTCCCGAACGGCGACGCGGGAGCGGCCGAGGACATCTTCCGCGCCTATGCGCGTCCGGGCGCGTCCCTCGGCAGCGTCGCGCGGGCGCTCAATCACGCGGAGTTGCCGGCGCCGAAGCGCCGGACCTGGGACAACGTGACGCTGTCGCGCCTTCTGCACAGCCCGCTCTATGTGATGGCGGATGAGGACGTCTTTCTCTATTACAAGGGGAAGGGGTTGAACGTTGCCAATCCCATGGAGGAGTTCGACGGCCTGCATGCCGGCATGCTGGTCGGGAAAAGGGACCGGAGCGCGGGGAAGTATCGGGACGCGCGGGAACAGCTTTTTTCGCTCGCAAATCATGTGGGCCTGATCCCGTCCGGCCTCTGGCTGACGTGCCAGTACAAGCTGGATGAAAATCGGCGGCTCGGCGGGTGCGGTCGCGGCAGGCATACCTGGCTCTCCGGACTGCTGAAGTGCGCCGCGTGCGGGTACAGTGTAAAGGTGAATCGGGACGGCGGGAAATACTACCTGCTTTGCAGCGGACGCTCCAATCTCGGCTTGTGCGGCGAGTCGATCCGCGCGGACCTGCGGGAGCTGGAGGCGAACGTCGCCGCAGAGCTGGAACGCATCCTGGCGGAATGCCCCGACGCGGAGGACGAACCGGAGGATCGCTGCGCCGGAGAACTCGCGGAGATCGACCGGAAGCTGGACCGTCTGATGGACGCGCTGGCGGAGAGCAGCGACCTGAGCATGGCGTACGTCAACCGCGCGGTGGAGCGGCTGGAGGCGCAGCGCGCTGCCCTGCTGCAAAGGCAGACCGAGCCCTGCGCGGGGCCGCAGAGGCCGCTCCGCCGTCTGCGCTTTGCTTCGCTGGAGTTTGAGCAGAAGAAGATGGCGGCGGCGGAGTTCATCCGCGAGGTCCGGCTCGCGGGGGACGCGGCGGAGGTCGTCTGGCGGATATAGGCGCGGAACAGAACAGCGGATGGGGAAGGAGACTTCCGCATCCGCTGTTTCGGCTGTGCGTCCCTTGCGGCGGAAACGGCGCAAAACGCTGCGGTCGGGCGGGAACAGCCGCCTTGAAGCCGTATGGGACGGGGACAGTCTGGACTGGAAGGGCATCTCCGCCGCGGAGATCACGAAGCGCGTGACGGGCAAGGTGGGCAGCGGATCGATCGTGCTGTTCCACAACGCGGGCGAGCACACGCCGGAGGCGCTGCCGGATATCCTGCGCTATCTGAAGCAGGAGGGCTACGAGGTCGTGCCGATCTCGGAGATCCTGCTCGACGGGGACTATACCATCGACCACGAGGGGCGTCAGCATCCGGCGGGCGCCTGATCGCCGGCGTGGCGGAGCCCGATCATGCGGCGGCCCTTCCCGCTCTGGAAAGGGCCGCCGCTGTTCCGCGGCAGAGCGTCCGAGTTGTTTTCGGCGCAATGGAAACAGGGAAAGATCCATGGTTTACAGTGTGAGAAAGTCGTGGTATACTGCAAAAAAAACAAGAGACGGGAGAGGGACCGGCATGAGCAAGGACACGGTACTGAGGCTGCTGCAGGACAGCGGCGGAGACTGGGTATCCGGCGAAGACGTCAGCGGGCGGCTCGGTATCTCGCGGGCGGCGGTGTGGAAGACGATCGACGCCCTGCGGCGCGACGGCTACGCCATCGAGTCCCGCAAGAGCCGGGGCTATCGCCTGCTGGACGAGCCGGACCGCCTGAGCGGGACGGAGATCCGGGCGCGCCTCGGTGAGACGGAGCGGCTGGGCCGGGAACTCGTCTGCTTTGAGCGCATCGACTCGACCAACGCATATCTGAAACGCGCCGCTTCACAGGGCGCGCCGGACGGAACGGTCGCCGTTGCGGACGAGCAGACGGGCGGCCGCGGGCGTCGGGGCAGGGGATTTTTGAGCCTGCCGGGCAAAGGCGTTTACCTCTCCGTACTGCTGCGTCCGCCGCTGGAGCCGGGCCGGATGCTCCCACTCACGGGCTTCGTCGCCGTGGCGGTGTGCAGCGCCGTCGAGCGCGTCGCGCAGGTGCGCCCGCAGATCAAGTGGACGAACGATTTGATCCTCGGCGGGAAAAAGCTCTGCGGCATCCTGACGGAGTTGAGCGTGGAGGGCGAGAGCGGCGCGCTGCAATACGTCGTCCTGGGCGTCGGCGTCAATGTTGCGCACACGCGCGAGGATTTTACCGGCGAGCTGGCGGACATCGCGACCTCGCTCGCCATCGAGACGGGGCGGACGGTGTCCCGCGCGGCGCTGGCGGCGGCGATGATCGAGGAACTGGACGCGCTCTACAGCGCGCTGCTGCGCGGCGAGACGCGGCCGTGGCTCGACGCGTACCGCCGCGACTGCCTGACCATCGGGCGCGAGGTGCGGCTGCTGTGGCAGGACGAGCAGGAGAAGGTGCGCGCCGTCGGCGTGGACGACGACCTCGGGCTGGAGGTCGTGCGCGAGGACGGCACGCGGGATGTGATCCGGACCGGAGAGGTATCCGTGCGCGGGCTTTACGGATACGTCGGCTGAGCTTGAACAAATTCTCGCGGCTGTGCGGCTGCGGGATCGTGAGGCAGAGCGATGATAAAACGATTGCTGGAACTGTTTTTTACCTTTGCCCGGGTGGGTGTGATGACCTTCGGCGGCGGCTATGCCATGCTGCCCATTTTACAGCGTGAGATCGTCGAGAACCGGGGCTGGGCGACCGAGGAGGAGCTGACCGATTACTTCGCCATCGGCCAATGCACCCCCGGCATCATCGCGGTCAACACGGCGACCTTCATCGGGCGCAAGAGGGACGGCATTCCCGGCGGCATCTGCGCGACGCTGGGCGTCGTGTTCCCCTCCGTCGTCATCATCTCGCTGCTGGCAGGCGTCATCACGCAGTTTTCGGAGCTGATGTGGGTCAAAAACGCATTCGCAGGCATTCGCGTCTGCGTGTGCGTGCTGATCGCCAACGCCGTGTGGAAGCTGGGGAAGAAGTCCGTCGTGGACAAGTGGACGGCGGGGATCTTTGCCCTCGTCGCTCTGGGTGCGATCCTGACCGACTGGTCGCCCGTGGTGTTCGTGCTGTTCGCGGGCGTCTGCGGCGTCGTGCTGCAGGTGCTGCTGAAGAAGGGGGGGGCGGCGAAGTGATCTACCTCCGCCTCTTTTGGGAGTTTTTCAAGACCGGCCTCTTTGCCGTCGGCGGCGGCATGGCGACGCTGCCCTTCCTCTACGACATCTCCGACCGCACCGCATGGTTCACCCATGCGCAGCTTGCCGACATGGTGGCGGTGTCGGAGTCCACGCCGGGGCCGATCGGCGTCAACATGGCGACGTATGTCGGCTTCCTGACCGGCGGCGTCGGCGGCGCGATCGTGGCGACGCTGGGCCTGGTCACGCCGAGCATCATCGTGATCCTGATCGTGTCGGCGTTTTTGCAGCGGTTCCGCAGCAGCAGGTACGTCAACGGCGCGTTCTACGGCCTACGCCCCGCCTCGACGGCGATGATCCTCGCCGCGCTGCTGCTGGTGGCGCGGGCGACGTTCCTGCCGCGCGGCCTCGCCGCTCTCGACTGGAGGCTGTTGGTGCTGGCAGCGGCGCTGCTGGTGCTGACGAACGCGGTCAAGCCGACCAAAAAGCTGCACCCCATCGTATTCATCCTCGCCTCTGCCGTCGTGGGCGCTGCGCTGCGGCTGGCGGAGTGACGACAGGGAAAAGCGCTCCTGCCGCCCTGCGGCAGGAGCGCTTTTCCCTGTTTTGGGGAAGAGTTCCGGACTCCTTGTTGAAAGGAAACGGGAATGCATGCCGCCGGTTTGAGAAATTGCAGGTATGCATCCAAAAATACTATTGACATATAATATTAAATAGTATATTATATCAATAAGAGGTGAAGCGATGATCTGTCGGAACACAATTCAGCGGACGCTGACGCTTGATGCGGTGCGGAGGCTCCGTTCTCATCCGACTGCGGATGAGGTGTATCGGGAGGTTGCGTCAAAGAACCCGAGCGTCAGCCGCGCAACCGTTTACCGCAACCTGAAGCAGCTTGTTGAGAGCGGGATGCTTCTGAAAATCAATACGACGGACGGTGCGGATCACTTTGACCACCGCTGCGACGTTCATTCCCACGCGAGCTGCCTGCATTGCAGGAGAGTGTTTGATGTGGAATTGAAATCTCCCCCTCATCTGCAGGAATTGCTTGCCGACACGCATGGCTTTGCGGTAAGCGGCTACGATCTGCTGTTCAGGGGCGTCTGCCCCGAATGCGGCGGACAGACGCCTGAAGAATAGTGGAGCAACATAAAAAACAGAAAGGAAGGACAACCATGAACAAGACGACGAAGTATGCGGGCACCCAGACCGAAAAGAACCTGATGGCAGCCTTTGCCGGCGAATCCGAAGCGCGCAATAAGTACACCTATTTCGCCTCCAAAGCGAAAAAGGAAGGCTACGAGCAGATCGCCGCGCTGTTCCTGAAGACGGCTGAAAACGAGAAGGAGCACGCCAAGCTCTGGTTCAAGGAGCTCGACGGGATCGGCAATACCGCTGAGAACCTCCTTTCCGCGGCTGAGGGCGAGAATTACGAGTGGACAGACATGTATGAGGGCTTTGCCAGGACTGCGGACGAGGAAGGCTTCCACGAGCTGGCGCATCGGTTCCGCCTGGTGGCTGCGATCGAAAAGCACCATGAGGAGCGCTATCGTGCGCTGCTGCGCAATGTGGAGATGGCCGAGGTTTTCGCCAGGAGCGAGGTCAAAGTGTGGGAATGCCGCAACTGCGGTCATATCGTAGTCGGAGAAAAGGCCCCGGAGGTCTGCCCCGCCTGCAATCATCCCCAGAGCTATTTTGAGATCCACGCGGAGAATTATTAAAAAAGAGAGGAGCATTCACCATGGAGCAGAAATTCTACATTTGCAGGCACTGCGGCAACATCATTGCCAAGGTCAAGGACAGCGGCGTTCCCGTCGTCTGCTGCGGCGAGAAGATGAGCGAGATCGTCCCCTGCACGACGGACGCCGCCGTGGAGAAGCACGTTCCCGTCTGGACGGTGGAAAACGGCGTCGTTCATGTCAAGGTCGGTTCTGTTGAGCATCCGATGCTGCCGGCGCACTACATCGAGTGGGTATCCGTTCAGACGAAGCAGGGCAACCAGCGCAAGGAGCTGCACCCCGGCGAAAAACCCGAGGTCTGCTTTGCGCTCTGCGAGGGCGACGAGGTCGAGGCCGTCTACGCCTACTGCAATCTCCACAGCCTGTGGAAAGGCTGAGCGCCCGGTAAAGCGGCGCAGCCGTTATTTGTCCCGCAGAGAGACAGCGGGAACCGCAGATCTGCAAAAAGAGGACATACCCGCCCTTCGGCGGGATGTCCTCTTTGCCGTTTCGGCAGCGGACAGGGGCCTGATGAAAATTCACAAATGGGAGGTTGACGGGGCTGAAAAATGTGATATGATTCAATCAGTGCAAATATGTTCGGAATACGTTCCGCTATAGATAAGGAGAGCAAATGGAACTCATCAAGTGCCCGCACTGCGGGGAATCCTACTCGCCGAGCTACCCCCGCTGTCCGTTTTGTGAAGAGGACGGGGATGACACCCGCATAATCAAAAGACCCAGCCGCCGCCTGACCAACAGACGGAAGCTGCAGTCTGCCCGTGGTAGCCTGATCGTCGTGCTGGCGCTCGTGCTGGCGCTGCTGGGCCTGTATCTGTTCGGCGACCGGATCTTTTCCCGCGGCGGACAGGAGACCCCCGACCCGCCGGAGGCTCCCATCGGGCAGCACGAGGACGATCCGCCCAGTCCGCCGGTCCCAAGCGAGGTCGTGATCGTTGAGCCGCCCGTGGTGGCAGACGTCTCGAACGCGGCGCTCAATCGCGAGGACTTCACGCTCAGCGGCGCGGGGACAAAGTTTACCATCCAGCTTTCCGGTACGGAAGCGACGCCGACTTGGAGCATCGACAACGCGAACGTTGCGACCATCTTAATGGACGGCACCGTCGTGGCCGTCGCCAATGGCGATACGACCGTGCGCTGCAAGGTCGGCGAGCGGGAGTTGACCTGCACGGTGCGCGTGCGCAACACGGGCAGGACCGCCGATAAGGCGGCCGCGCCCATGACGGCAGAGCCGCTCGTGCCCGTCGCGCCCGCCCAGCCGGGCGGCGAGGACGGGACGGCCCATGTGGACGCGTCCTCGCTGGGGCTGAAGACCGATGTGGGCGGAAAGCTGGGGAAGGCGAGCGGTACGGACTTCTTTGACTGCACGGTGAGGAAGGGTGAGTCCGTTACGCTGATCGTCACGGGCACGACTGTGCCGGCCTCGGGCTGGACGTCCGACAACGCGGCTGTCGTCACGGTCGATGCGAACGGCAGGCTGACCCCTGTCAAGGCGGGAGATGCGAAGGTTACCGCGACGGTGGGAGACGCGACGGTCACCTGCATTGTCCGTGTGCACGGATGAGACGGAATTTTTTGAAAAAAGCGCGGCTTGCGGGGCAAGCCGTGCTTTTTTGCCTTGCATGTGAGAGCGGGTTGTGATATCTTAGTAAAGATAGAATGTAAAAAGGAGCAGTATGGACAGGAAGGCCCTTTTGGATCGTGCCGCGCACAGCGCGGAGGAGCGCGTGCTGCTGGCGCATGTGCTGGATCGGTGCGAACAGTGCCGGACACGCGGCGTTCCCACACGCACGGATTTCCTCAGCCCGGCCGAACGGCTGAGCGCCGAGGGGCTGCTCCACGCCGCGCTGTACCACGACGGCTGGGCGGCGGTGGGCGGCTATGAGCGTGCGGAACGGCGGATGCTTTGCTTCCTGCCCGAATGGCAGGAGGAGCCGGATGAGGCGGAGGGCATCGCGGCGCTGCGCGTGCGCTGGCATGAGACGGAGCGCCTGACCCACCGCGACCTGCTGGGAAGCCTGATGGCGCTGGGCGTCGCGCGGAGCAAGCTGGGAGATATCCTCGTCTCGCCGCAGGCGGCGGACGTGATCGTCTGCGCCGATGCGGCGGAGTATCTGCTGCGGGAGTGGACGGGCGCGGGACGCGCAAAGCTGAACGCGGAGCGCATCGCGCTCGCGGAGCTTGTCGTGCCGGAGCAAAAGGTCCGGGAGCTGCACGACACAGTGGCGACGCTGCGGCTGGACGCGGTGACGTCCACGGGCTTCGCCATGAGCCGCGCGAAGGCGGCGGAGCTGATCGCTTCGGGCCGCGTGCAGCTCAATCACCGGGAGGTGACGAAGCCGGACGCGCCGATGCGCGAGGGCGATCTGGTCTCGGCGCGGGGGCTCGGCAAGTTTGAGCTTGCCGAGGTCGGCGGGCTGAGCAAAAAGGGCAGAACGGCGATCACGGTACGCCGATACCTGTGACGGAAGCAAGGGGAACCATGGATCAGAAGAAAATCGACCGCATCAACGAACTGGCGCATAAGGCGAAGACCCCGGAAGGACTGACCGAGGCGGAGATCGCGGAACGCGCGGCGCTGCGGCGGGAGTATATCGACGCGGTGACCGGGAATCTGAGAGCGCAGCTCGACCATACCTGGCTTGTGGATGAACACGGCAACAAGCGGAGGCTGACCCCGCGGGGGAAGAGGAACACGACATGAACGAGTGGAGATACGACGAGGGCAGCGGTTCCTTCCGCCGCTACAGCGAAGGCGGCTACAACAACAACCGCAAGAAGAATGACGACGACTGGATGGGCTGGGGCCTGATCGCGCTCATGTTCATCTTCGGCCTGTGGCCGGTCGGACTGTTTCTGCTGATCGCCAAGCTGAACGATTCGTCCACGAAGAAAAAAACGACGAACCGCAATTATGCCTCCGGCACGCAGCAGGCGGGAAAAACCACGGAAAACAAGGTCGCGAAGGCGGCGAAACAGGTCACGAAGACGCCGTCGGACAGCGGAAAGACCGCCCGGGTGCTTCAGATCGTCGGCTTGATCATCATGGCGGTGTTCGGCATCGGCCTGCTCTCCGAGATCGGAGATGTGCTCAGCTACGGCTGGGGGATAGACTGGTCGGCCGTGTTCTCGCTGGGCGGCTTTATCGCCGGCGGTGCGGCGATGTTTGTGTCCGGCCGGAAGATGCAGCGCCGCCGCAACCGCATCAAACGCTATCGCTCCGTTCTGGGCGAGCGCGACTACGTGAGTATCGAGGAGATGATGGCGGTCACGGGGAAGCAGCGCAGCGTCGTCGAGAAGGACGTCGAGTATATGGTCCAGAAGAACCTGCTCGGCACGGGCTCGTTCCTCGACGAGGGGCGCGGCCTCCTGTTCCGCAGCGCGGACGCGTACCAGCGCTACCTGCAGGAGCGCACGCGGAAGGAGAACCTGACGCCCAAGGAGGCGACCGAGGGCTACTCCGGCGCGCTGCGCGCCATCCGCGAGGCGAACGACCGCATCCCCGACCCGGTATTCTCCGAGAAGCTGGACCGCATGGAGGAGCTTGCCGGCAAGATCCTCCGCGAGGTCGAGACGCATCCGAAAAAGCAGAAGCAGGCTTCGACCTTCTTCGACTACTATCTGCCCACGACACTCAAGCTGCTGGGCACCTACACCAAGTTCGAGGAAGCGGGCATCGAGGGTGAGAACCTGCGTCAGGCGAAGGAACGCATCGAGTCCATCATGGACAATCTGCTCGAAAGCTTTGAAAAGCAGCTCGACGAGCTGTACCGCAGCGAGGCGATGGACGTGGACGCGGACATCCGCGTGATGGAAAGCATGCTCAACCGCGACCTGTCCAGCGTCGAGCGCGATTTCGGACTCTCCGGCACGGCCGCGATGCAGCGCCCGGACGAGATGTCGTGACAAAACCGCGGAATACGGCGGGAGCCGGGAACGCGGTCGTTATAAGCGTATAAAGCAATGATAAAATGATAAAGATAAAGGAGGGTCCCCAGCGTGAAAAAAGAATGCATTGCCATGCTGCTCGCCGGTGGTCAGGGAAGCCGGCTTTACGTCCTGACGGAGAACATGGCAAAGCCTGCGATTCCCTTCGGCGGCAAATTCCGCATCATTGATTTCCCCCTGTCCAACTGCGTCAACGCGGGTATCGATACCGTCGGCGTCCTGACCCAGTACCGGCCTCTGGAGCTCAACAGCTACATCGGCTCCGGCCAGCCCTGGGATCTCGACCGTGACGACGGCGGCATCCATATCCTGCCCCCGTATCAGAGCGCCACGGGCGCGAGCTGGTACAAGGGCACGGCGAACGCCATCTACCAGAACATAGGCTTTGTCGATATGTATGAGCCCGACTACGTCGTGGTGCTTTCCGGCGACCACATCTACAAGATGGACTATGCCGACATGGTCGCGCAGCACAAGAAGGCCGGCGCCGCCTGCACCATCTCCGTCATGGAGGTGCCCTGGAGCGAGGCGTCCCGCTTCGGCATCATGAGCGTCGATGACGAGGACAACATCACCGAGTTTGCGGAGAAGCCCAAGCAGCCCAAGAGCAACCTTGCCTCCATGGGCATCTACGTGTTCTCCTGGAGCAAGATGCGCGAGTATCTGATCGCGGACGAGCACAACCCGGAGAGTGAGAACGACTTCGGCAAGAACATCATCCCCGCCATGCTGGCCAATCAGGAGAAGCTGATCGCCTACCGCTTTGCCGGATACTGGAAGGACGTCGGCACCATCGACTCCCTTTGGGACGCGAATATGGACATGCTCGCGACCGGCAGCGGCCTCGACCTCTTTGAGCACGCCTGGCCGATCTACGGACGCAGCACCTCCGCGCCGCCTGCATTTCTGGGCAAGCACTCCCACACCGAGCACAGCGTCATCACCCGCGGCTGCTTCATCGAGGGTGTGGCGGAGAACTCGGTGCTCTCCGAGAACAGCGCCATCGAGGAGTATGCGAGCGTCGAGTACTCGATCCTGATGCCCGGCGCCGTGGTCAAGAAGGGTGCGAAGGTCTCTTACGCCATCATCGGCGAGAACGCCGTCATCGGTGAGGACGCCGTCGTCGGCGCCATGCCGGACGGAAGCGAAAACTGGGGCATCACGGTCGTCGGTCCCAACACGGACGTTCCGGCAGGCTATCAGCTTGCGGCGAACCACATGCTCGGCAAGAATAAGAAGGAGGTGTCGAGATGAACGGCCTGCACGGCATTATCTTCTCGTACGAAAAGGAACCCGGCCTGCGCGAGCTGGTCGAGCATCGGATGCCGGGTTCGATCCCCTTCGGCGGGCGGTATCGGATCGTCGATTTCATGCTGTCCAATATGCAGAACGCCGGCATCACCGACGTCGGCATCGTGCTCCACGGCAATTATCAGAGCCTGCTGGACCACGTCGGCAACGGCAAGACCTGGGACATGTCCCGCAAGTACGGCGGCCTTTGCATTCTGCCCCCGTTTGCCGACAACCGCGCCTACCAGAGCAGCGAGTTCCGCGGCAAGATGGAGGCGCTGGCGGGCGTGCGCTCGTATCTGGAGCAGATCCGTCAGGACTACGTCGTCCTCGCGGACAGCGACCTGATCATCAACATCGACCTTTCGGAGGTCTATGAGGCGCACGTCGCTTCCGGCGCGGATATCACCTGCGTCTGCACCGAGAACTTCAAGCAGACCGTCAACGCGACGTTCTTCCAGCTCGGCGAGGACAACAAGGTCGTCAAGACGCTGCGCGACCCCGTGAAGCCCGAGGGCTATCACTGCCTTGAGATCTATATCCTCAGCAAGGAGCTTCTGCTCCGCCTGGTGGACGAATGCGCCGCCGAGAACAAATACACCTTCCGCGGGGACGTGCTCAGCGGCATGGGTGACAGACTTGACATCCGCGGCTTCGTTTTTGACGGGCTCGCCGCGCAGATCCGCACGATCAAGGAATACTATGACCGCAGCATGGACGCGCTTGAGCCGCGCGTCTACCGCGAGCTGTCCACCGCCAGGCGCCCCATCCGCGCCAAGGAGGACGACGAGACGCCCACCTATATTGCGCCGGGGAGTAAGGTCGTCAACTCCCTTGTCGCCGACGGCTGCATCATCTTCGGCGAGGTGGAGAACAGCGTCATCTTCCCGGGCGTTACGGTCGCCGCCGGCGCAGTGGTGAAGAACAGCGTCCTGTTCAAGGGAGTCACCGTGGAGGAAAATGTCTCGATCAGCTATGTCATCGCCGACAAGAACGTGACCTTCCGCCGCGGCGGCACGCTGGTCGGGCACGAGAACTACCCGATGACGATATCAAGAGACAGCATCATTTAACGCTTTCGGGGGAGGGCGCGGCGCGCCCTCCCTCAAACAGGAAAGGAGGAACCGGTATGAATATACTGTATGTGACCAGCGAGGCTGCCCCGTTCTGCAAGACCGGCGGCCTGGCGGACGTGGCCGGCAGCCTTCCTCAGGCGCTCGCGGCAAACGGCGACAAGGTCAGCGTGATCCTGCCGCTGTACCAGAGCGTCTCCGACAAGTATCAGGGTGAATTGGAGTTCGTCAAGTGGACGTTCGTCTCTCTCTCGTGGAGAAGCGTCTACTGCGGTCTGTTCCATACCAGAAAGGATGGCGTGGATTGGTACTTCGTGGACAACGAATACTACTTCAAGCGTCCCGAGCTCTACGGCTATTATGACGATGCGGAGCGTTTCGGCTTCTTCTCCCGCGCGGTGACGGAGCTGCTGCGCGATCTGCCCGACAAACCGAACGTCGTCCACTGCAACGACTGGCAGAGCTCGCTCGTGCCCATTTACATCCACGATGAAGCCGTGCGCGACGAGTTTTTCAGAGGGATCCGCACCGTCATCACCATCCACAACATCGAGTATCAGGGCCGTTACGGCCGCGAGCTGCTGGAGGATATGTTCGGCCTTCCGTCGGGATGGTACGACGGCGGCACGATGGCGTATGAAGGCGGCATCAACCTGCTCAAGGGAGCCATCGTCGATTCCGACGCGGTCACAGCGGTCAGCACGACCTATGCGCAGGAGCTGAAGTACGCCTATTTTGCCCACGGACTGGAGAATGTCGTATCCATGTGCGAGGGCAAGCTTTACGGCGTGCTCAACGGCATCGACGTCAAAGCCTATGATCCGAGCGTGGACGCGAGCATCGCCGCGGTCTACAGCGCGGACGATCTTTCGGGCAAGGCGGCGTGCAAGGCGCATCTGCAGCAGACGCTGGGCCTGCAGATCAGGCCGGAGACGCCCGTCATCGCCATGGTCTCGCGCCTTGTGTCCCACAAGGGGCTTGACCTCGTGTGTGAGGCGCTGGAGTCCATCATGGAAAAGGATGTGCAGTTCGCCATCCTGGGCAAGGGCGACGCGCAGTACGAGGCGTTTTTCAACTACGCCGCGGCGCGCTATCCCGGCCGCGTCGCCGTCTACCTCGGCTATTCCGACGCGCTGGCGCGGCAGATCTATGCCGGCGCGGACCTGTTCCTGATGCCGTCCAAGAGCGAGCCCTGCGGCCTTTCCCAGATGATCGCCATGCGCTACGGCACGGTGCCCATCGTGCGCGAGACGGGCGGACTCAAGGATACCGTGCGCGCCTATCAGCCGGGAAGCAGCGAGGGGACCGGCTTCCGCTTTGCCAACTACAATGCCGGAGATATGTGCCACGCCGTCTGCGAGGCTATCGATCTCTACCGCGGCAATCCCATGGCCTTTGACGCTCTGCGCAGGCGCGGTATGCTCTCGGACTTCAGCTGGAAGCGCAGCGCGCGGGAATATCACAGCATCTATGAAATAATCTGCAAGTAAAAAGACAGGAGAAACGCATGGCCTCGATTCATACAGTCAATCACATGAAGAGAGCGATTTGTGATAAGCTTAAACTCAGCTACGGCTGCACCGCGGAGGAAGCAAGCGAGCAGCAGATGCTGCGCGCCAGCGCGCTGGTCCTGCGCGAGATCATGGCGGATCGCGACATCGCGACGAAACGCGCCATACGCGAGCATAAGGCGCGTCAGGTGCACTATCTGTCCATGGAGTTCCTCATGGGGCGCAGCCTCATGAAGAACGCCTACAACCTCGGCCTCGGCGACGTGCTGGTCAAGGCGCTGGAGGAGCTGGGCTTCCGTGCCGCGGACGTCTTTGAGGCGGAGCCGGATGCGGCGCTGGGCAACGGCGGCCTCGGCCGCCTCGCCGCATGCTACCTCGACTCGATGAGCACGCTGGAGATCCCGGCCACCGGCTACTCCATCTGCTATGAGCTGGGCATTTTCCGCCAGCGCATCGTGGACGGAGAACAGGTGGAGCTGCCGGACAACTGGAAGGAGCTCGGCGGCGCGTGGCTCGTCACGAAGCCGCGGGAGAGCGAGACGGTTTACTTCGGCGGCACGCTGCGCCGCTTCCTCGACAACGGCCGCCTCCACGTCATCAACGAAGGGGCGACGCCGGTGCTCGCCGTGCCCTGCGACATGGAGATCACCGGCTATCAGACCAACCATGTCAACACGCTGCGCCTGTGGGACGCCAAGTCTCCCGCGCCGCTGGACATGTCGCTGTTCTCGCAGGGCGAATACCTGCGCGCCATGGAGCAGCACGCCATGGCGGAGACCATTGCCAAGGTGCTCTATCCCGAGGACAACCACTACGAGGGCAAGTCCCTGCGTCTCAAGCAGCAGTACTTCTTCGTCTCCGCCACGATGCAGTCCATTGTGCGCAAGCACATCGAGCTGTGCGGCACGGTGATGGATTTCCACAAGAAGAACGTGATCCAGATCAACGACACCCACCCCGCGCTGGTCATCCCCGAGCTTATGCGCATCTTTATGGACGACGCGGGTCTTGCGTGGGACGAGGCGTGGGAGATCACGCGCCAGTCCGTTGCCTACACCAACCATACGGTGCTGGCGGAAGCGCTGGAGCGCTGGCCGCAGTCTCTGATGCAGACGCTGCTGCCGCGCGTGTGGGAGATCATCGACGAGATCGCCCGCCGCTGGCAGAACCAGGTGGAAGAGAGATATCACGATCCGGCCAAGACCGCCGAAATGGCGATCGTCTGGGACGGACAGGTGCGCATGGCGAACCTGTGCGTCGCGGTATGCACGGCGGTCAACGGCGTCAGCGCGCTGCACTCCGATATCCTGCGCAAGGATCTGTTCCGCGACGCCTGCCTTATGACGCCGGAGAAGTTCCAGAACGTCACCAACGGCATCGACCATCGCCGCTGGCTCTCGGAGATCAATCCCGGCCTCAACAGCCTCATCATTGAGCTTGCGGGCGACGACGGATATCTGATCCGCCCGCTGGACCTGCAGAAGATCGAGGCATATGCGGATGATCCCGCCGTGCTCGAGCGCCTCGGCGCCATCAAGCACGAGAACAAGGAGCGCTTCGCCAAATACGTCAAGCGCGCGTCGGGTCTCGTGCTCAATCCGGACGCCATCTTCGACGTGCAGGCCAAGCGTCTGCATGAGTACAAGCGGCAGCTTCTGAACGTCCTGCACATCATTTCGCTTTATCAGGCGCTGCAGGACGATCCCGACATGGATATGCCGCCGCAGACCTTCCTCTTCGGAGCGAAAGCGGCGCCGGGATACTATGTCGCCAAGCGCATCATCCACCTCATCAATTCCCTTGCCGACCAGATCAACAAGGACCCGATCTGCAAGGATAAGCTGCAGGTCGCCTTCCTGGAGAATTACCGCGTCTCGCTGGCGGAGCTCCTGATGCCCGCCTCCGAGGTGAGTCAGCAGATCTCGCTTGCCGGCAAGGAAGCGTCCGGCACGGGCAACATGAAGTTCATGATGAACGGCGCGCTGACCGTCGGCACGCTGGACGGCGCCAACGTCGAGATGCACGAGATGCTCGGCGATGAGAACATGTTCCTCTTCGGCCTCCATGCCGACGAGGTCGTGCGCATGAAGCGCGAGGGCTATCTGCCCCAGATGATCTATATGCGCAACGAGAAGCTGCACCGCGTCATCGACCGGCTCAAATGGGGCTTCCGTGACGGCGTCAGCTACGACGATCTTGCGCAGCGCCTGCTGATCAACGACGAGTATATGCTGCTGGAGGATTTCGACTCCTACTGCAGCGCGGAAAAGCGTATGGCGGAGGCGTATACCGACCGGGCCGCATGGAACCGCATGTCGCTCATCAACGTCGCGCGCAGCGGTATCTTTGCCGCCGACCGCGCGGTCGCGGAGTATGCGGACAATATCTGGCACGTCCCGCACAGGTGAGGACCACACAAAGGACACAACGCTATGGAATTTACACAGGGCGTGCGCTTTGACGAGCTGGGTCTGATGCCCGAGGTGGAGCGCGCGCTGGGGAAAAAGGGGATCGTGGAGTCAACGCCGGTACAGGCGGGCTGCATCCCGCCGATGCGCGCGTGGAGGGACATCATCGCCAAGGCGCCCACCGGAACCGGGAAAACCTTCGCATTCGGCATCCCCATCATTGAACACATCGACGCGGAGCGCGAGGAGACGCAGGCCGTCATCCTTGCGCCTACGCGTGAGCTTGCGCTGCAGATCACGGACGAGCTGCGGCTGCTGTGCACGTTCCTGCCCGGCATCCGGACTGTCTGCCTCTACGGCGGTGCGCCGATCGGCAGGCAGATCGAGGCGCTGAAGAAAAAGCCGCAGATCATCGTCGCGACGCCCGGCCGCCTCGGCGACCATCTGAAGCGGCGCACGGCGAAGCTGGACCATGTGGACACCGTCGTGCTCGACGAGGCGGACCGGATGCTCGACATGGGCTTTGTCCATGACGTGACGCGCCTGCTGGACAAGATGAAGTCCCGCAGGAACCTCGGCATGTTCTCCGCAACCATCTCCCGCGAGGTGCTGGACATCAGCTGGATGTATCAGCGTGACCCGGAGGAGATCACGGTGCCCGCCGAGGAGGAGAACAAGCCCGACATCCTGCAGTACCGCGTCGACGTGGATCAGAACGACAAGGTCGCCGCCATCGCCCGCATCATCCGTCAGGGCGAGCTGGAGCGCGTGATGGTGTTCTGCAACACGAAGGGCATGGTCGAACGGCTCAAGAGATATCTGGAGCTGGAGGGGCTGGATGTGGACTGCATCCACGGCGACATCCTGCAGAAGAAGCGGGAGCAGGTCATGGCGCGCTTCCGCCGCGGCGAGCTGCCGGTCCTTATCGCCACCGACGTCGCCGCCCGCGGCATTGACGTGGACAACGTGGACGCCGTGTTCAACTACGACGTGCCGCAGGAGAACGAGTACTATGTCCACCGCATCGGACGCACGGGGCGCGCAAAGCGCTGCGGCATCACCTTCACGCTGGTGGCGGATTATCCGTCCAGAATGAAGCTGGACGAGATCGCAAAGGTCACAGGCAACACGCTGATGCCCGTGCATTTCGACGATGAGGGCAAGCTCATCGAGGGGGAGCGGCCCCGTTGATTCCAAAGAGAGAGAAGCGGAAAACGGTTTTGAGACATACGATGAAAAAATACATCTGTCTGCTGCTCGGCGCGCTCATGCTGGTGAGCGCGCTTTCCGGCTGCGGCGGGAAGGAAGACGACGAGGGCGGGAGCATTGTGCGCGCCTGTGTCTGCGCGCCCATTGCGGCGCTGGACCCCGCGCTGAATACCGATGCGGACGCAGAGACCGTGTTCCGCGCGCTCTATGAAAATCTGATGCGCACAGTCGTCGACGAGGAGGGCGGCGTCACCGTCGAACCCGCCGTCGCGCGGGAGTACGAGGTCGTCGAAAATTACGACGGCACGGTGGATTACCTGTTTACGCTGCGCTCCTCCGCCCGCTGGTCGGACGGTACGCGCGTCAAGGCGAGGGATTTCGTTTACGCGTGGCGACGCCTTGCCAATCCGGCGACGGGATCGCCGAACGCGGAGCTGCTCTCGGTGGTGCAGGGCTACGACGCCGTGCGCGAGTCGGGCGACGCGACGCAGCTCGCCGTGCGCACGGAGGGGGAGTCGACGTTTTGCGTTACGCTTTCCAGACCCTGCGCCTATTTCCTCAGCGACGTTTGCACCGCGGTGGCAACGATGCCCCTGCGCAGCGATGCTGCGAACAAGGACCCGGACTGGGCGGCGTCCGGCAAGCTGCTGAGCAACGGACCGTACCGGCTCAGCGTCTGGGTGAAGGGGGAATCCCTGTACCTGCGGCGCAACGACGACTATTATGAGAGCCGCACCGTCTTGCCGGACACGCTGCGCTTCCTGTTTGCGAAGAATGCGGCGCAGGTATGGCGCCGTTACACCAACGGCCTTGCGGATTATATCAGCAACCCGCCGCCGGGAACGGAGGGGGCGGAGATCCTGCCGCTGCGCAGTACCGTCTGCTTGTTCTACAACCATATGAGCGACGTGTTTTCCAACGCGCACATGCGCCGCGCCTTTGACCTCTCGCTGGACCGCGCTGCCGTTGCCGCAGCCGGCGCATGGCTGACGCCGGCGACGGGACTCGTGCCCCGCGGCGTCTCGAACGATCTGTCGGAGAACGGCGGCGATTTCCGCACGGCGGGCGGCGAGCTGATCGCTGTGGATGAGGAGGGCTATCCGGAGCGCTGCGCCGAAGCAGGGGAGGAGCTGCGGCTGAGCGGCTTTTCAAGCGGGGCGGAACAGCCCGAGGTGACCTGCATCTATGTCGCGGAGGAGGGCATGCGCCCTGTTGCCGAGGCGGCGGCGGAGCTGTGGGAAACGAAGCTCGGCTTCCCGGTCCTGTGCGAGGGTCTGACGCGCGCGGAGTTTGACCTGTGCGTGGCGTCCGGCGAATATGAGCTCGCGATCGACACGCTGCGGACGGACTGCGGCGACGCGATGGATTTCCTCGCACCCTTTGCGGGGTTGGACGCGGACAACGCGCTGCACTATGTGAGCAGGCCCTACGATCTGCTCATCGGCGTTGCGCGCTCGTCTGGCGACGTGGCCGCCCGCACGGCGATGCTGCACGACGCGGAGTCGCTTCTGCTGGAGGATACGGCGATCTCGCCGCTCTGCTTCGGCGGAAAGGGCTGTCTGCTCAGGCCGGGGCTTTCGGGCGTCCGGCATGACGTCCGCGGCAGCGCGTATTTCACCGCCGTGACGGCGACGGAGGAAACCGTATAAACAGAAAAAGAAAACCGCCTCCGCAGCTCAAGCTGCGGAGGCGGTTTTTCCTGCGATTCGAGGGCAGCGGCGCCTCGGACGGAAGCGGGAGCGCCCCACGGGAGAGTCGTGTCAGACCTTGCCGCGGCCCCGGCGGCGTCTCGCCTCGCGGCGCTGCGCCAGCGCTTTCGGCTGCGCGGCGGCGAGGGCGCGCTCGCGGCGCTCGACGATCTCCTGCGGCTTTGCGGCGATTTCGCCGGCGGCCTTGAGCGCTTCCTTGGTCATCAGCGGGCCGACCATCTCGTAGACCAGCACGGAGAAGAGAATGATGTTGCGCACCAGCGGACCGTCCGTGCCTCCGAGCTGCTGCGCCGTGACGCACATGCCCAGCGCGACGCCCGCCTGCGGCAGCAGCGTGATGCCGAGATAGCGCACGACCTTCGGGCTGCAGCGCGTCATCCGCGCGGAGAACCAGGTGCCGAAGTATTTGCCCAGCGAGCGGGAGAGGATATAGATCGCGCCGATGAGCACGAGCATCGGCTGGGAGAAGATCTCCAGCTGCAGCTCCGCGCCGCTGATGACAAAGAACACCGCCAGCAGCGGCTGCGACCAGCGGTTGGCGCGGCCCATCAGGTCATCCGAAAGCGGGGAGAAGTTGCAGAACACCGTGCCGAGCATCATGCACACCAGCAGCGGCGAAAAGCCAAAGTTCACGCCGCCGAGCCGGAACTTGAGCAGCGAGATGCCGACGGTCAGCAGCACAAAGGCGATGGTCATGCTCGTGCGGTTGGTGTTCGAGTGGAACATGCGCTCCAGCTCGGTGAGCACGAAGCCCGCCGCCGCGCCCAGCAGCAGGGAGAGAACGATCTCCAGCAGCGGCTCGACGAGGATGGAGACGAGACTGATCGAGCCGGAGATCAGCGCCCGCGCGATGCCGAACGACACCGCGAAGACGACCAGGCCCACCGCGTCGTCCAGCGCGACGATGGGAAGCAGCAGGCTTGTCAGCTCGCCCTTCGCCTTGTACTGCCGCACGACCATCAGCGTTGCCGCCGGCGCGGTCGCCGTGGCGATGGCGCCGAGGGTGATCGCCGCGGGCATGGAGAGCAGATCGGGGCGCGCCATATGGAACAGCAGCAGCGCCGCATCCACCAGCAGACAGGCGGAGATCGCCTGAATGACGCCGATGACCAGCGCCTGACGTCCGGTCTTTCGCAGCTGTTCGAGACGGAATTCGTTGCCGATCGAGAACGCGATGAAGCCCATCGCGACGTTTGAGAGCAGGCTCAGCACGGCGACGTCGTCATAGGTCGGGAAGCCGACGCCGGGGATGGCGAGCCGACCGAGCACGAACGGACCGATCAGCACGCCCGTGACGAGGAACGCCGTCACATCGGGCAGACGCCATTTGCTGAACAAACGGGTCATCATCAGCCCTGCCAGCAGGGCAAGGGCAACATTGAGCAAGACAATCACGGGAAAGACTTCTTTCATCACGAAGATAGCGGAGCAGTCGCTCCAGAATCCATATTGTAGTCATGCGCGCAGAAAAAAACAAGGGCAAAGTTTCATAATTCCGAAGGGCTTTCCCGACGCATTCCTCGGCATTGCAAACAGCCTGCGTTTGTGCTAAACTGAAAGACCAGAAAGAAAAAGGAGGGCATGCCTGTGAAGATCGCGGTTCCGATCGCCGGAGGCGGCGTCAGCGATACGCTGGAAACCTGCGAGGCAGTCAATTTTTACGAGGATGACCACGGCCGCGTGACGCGGCAGTTCACCATGCCTGCGGAGCGCGGCGGGGCGCTGGAGCTCATTGAGCGGCACGGCGTCGATATCCTGATCTGCGGCGCGCTCCCGGCGGAAGAGCGCCGCGCGCTCGCGCTGTCGGGCCTGCTTCTGGCGCCGGCTGTCTCAAACGACGCAGACCAGGCGGTGAAGGCGTACCTCAGCATGACGATCGTCTGCGACCCGGGCAACACCTGCAACTACTGCGGGTTCAGGAACGAGTGCGCGTGGACGGAGCCGACGCCGCAGAAATAAAGAAAGAGACGGCTGAGCCGTCTCTTATCTATAAGGCTTGCGGGTTTGCCGCGGTCACGCCCGCTTCAGGTTGCCGGACGTCGCTTCGGCGCGGGTGGTCCTGGCAGACTGCGCGGCAGGCTGCGCTGCGGACTGCCTGGCGGGCTGCGGGGTGGGCTGCGTGGTGGAGAGATAATCCGAGCTGATCCAGCCGAAGCGGTTGCCGACCTTGGCAAAGGACCAGCCGCCCTCCTGCGCCGCGACCTCGACCTTTGTGCCGTAGTCCACGGTCATGATGCGGTCATAGCTGGTGGCGGGACCGCCGCGGAGATTGACGGCTGCGGTTGTATAATGGGTGACATAGCCGTCCTGCAATGTCTGGGGCGTGACCTTCACCTCGGTGTGTCCGGTCAGGTCGAGCCAGGAGGAAGAGGAATCCGATTTGCCGGGTTCGCCGCTCGCGCTGCCGCCGCCCGAGGGGCCGACGACGGGGGCTCCTTTCTGCGCGGCAGCCAGATCGTCCTCCAGATCAGCGACGGTCTGCTCAAGCTCCGCGATCTTATCCTCGGCGGTCTTGAGGGTCTTGTTGGCCTTGCCGAGTTTCGCACCGAGCGCGATCGAAGTGATCAGCAGAACAGCCACGGCGGCGGCCATACACAGAAACAGGATGAAAAGCGGATTGTATTTCCTGCTTCTGCGGCTGATGCGACGTCCTTCCATACTATCGCCCTCCTTGTGGTTATTCTTACCTGTATTCTACAAGATTTTGGGGCTTGCTGTCAAGCGTCATATCCGATTCGACGAGATAATTCAAAGAAAGTTCCCGATCCAGTGATATTTTTTCCATCTGTCATGATTCGATCAGCAGAGGAAGGGAGGCGGCGTCATGCGGCGCTTTGCCGGTTCGCCCGCGCTTGCCGAGCGGGGTTCCCAGCTCTATGCCTGCGCGCTGGCGACGGTGTTCTATCTGTTTCTGCCCATCGGCGGCTATACGCGCACGATGGAGGGGAAGTATGCCTGCCTCCTGATCCTGACGCTGGGCTATCTGGCGGTGATGTGCGCCGCCGGTCCGTATGAGCGTCCGCGCATGACGGCAGCGCGGTACTGCGCCGCGGCGTATCTTGCCGTCTCCGCGCTCTCGGCGGCGCTGTCGCCCTACGGCGCGGCGACGCTGTCCGGCGGTCCCAGACGCGACGGGCTGGCGACCCTGGCGCTCTGCGTCGTGTGCTTTTTCCTGCTGTCGAGCCGCCTCCGCGCCGATCGGCGGCTGCTGATCCTTACGGCGCTTGCCGTCACGCTCTGTGATCTGCTGGTGCTGCTCCAGCTTGCGGGGAAGAATCCGCTGGGGCTCTATCCCGCAGGGCTGACGTATTACGACGGCGACTCCGCCTATGCGGGCTTCTTCGCCGGCACGTCGGGCAACATCGACTTCACCGCGTTCCTGCTGGCGCTGGCGGTCTGCGCGTTCATTGCCGCCGCGATCCGGCTGCGGCTGTGGATGCTGACGCCGACGGCCGCGCTGACACTGTGGGTGCTGTTCCGCCTCGGCGTTGCGGCGGCCTGGGTGGGTCTGGCCTTCGCGGCGGTCTGGAGCCCCGCGTTGCTGGTCCCGAAGCGCCGCAGGTCGATGCTGCTGCTTTCCGCGGCGCTGACGCTGCTCGCGCTGCTGCTTGTCCGGCAGTACGAGGGCGGCAATCAGACGCTTACGGAGGCTTCGCGTCTGCTGCACGGCGAGTTCAACGGCGCGTTCGGCTCGGGACGGCTCGCGATCTGGCGCGGCTGCCTGCGTCTCGTGCGGGAGCGCCCGCTGCTCGGCGGCGGGCCGGGGACGTTCTGGCTGCGGGGAGCGGAGCCCTTTCTGTGGCAGTCCGGCGGCGTTTCGATCCCGGCGGACGTCACCGCCGCGCACAATGAGTATTTGAATATCCTCGTCGATCAGGGCGTGTTTGCGCTGGCGGCGTATCTGGCGCTGCTGGCGCTCACGCTGGCGCGCTGTGTCCGGAACGCGGAGGAGCCGCGCTTCTCGATCTGCGGCGCCGCGCTGTTATGCTACGCGGCGATGGCGTGTTTCTCCATCTCGACCTGCATCACCGCGCCCTATGTCTGGCTGCTGCTCGCTTTGGGAGCGGAAGATCAAAGAAGCGGTTGAAATTTAAAGGGGTTTCGTTTATACTATATGTGGTGGAAATTGTATATTGAAGAATCGGATCAGTGAAAGTGTGGTGACAGTATGACAATGGAAGCCATCCGGAAAGTGATGGAAATTGAGGAAAAGAGCCGCGCGGACAAGGCGGAGGCGGAAGCAAAGGTCAAAAAAGCGCTTGCCGAAGCGGAGCGCGAGGGCGATGCGCAGCTGCAAAAGGCGCGTACCGAGGCCGCCGGACGGGCCGGAGAGCTGCTCCGCCAGGCGGAGGAGCGCGCTGCGGCCGCTGCGGCGGAGATCGCCGGACGCGCGGAGAAAGAGAGCGACGCGCTTCGCGGCGCGGCAGGAAAGCGTCTCGACGAGGCGGCGGAATTCATTGTCGGAAGGGTCGTGAGAAGCTGAAATGATCGTAAAGATGAAAAGGCTCCGCATCATTGCCATGGCCGGCGAGAAAAAGCGGCTGATGGACGGACTCCTCCACCTCGGCTGTATGGAGATCAGCGAGCCGGCGGATAAGCTGGCGGACCCCGAGTGGTCGGAGCTGCTGCGCCGCGAGGATTCGGACCTGACCCAGCGCAAGCTTGAGCTGGCGGAGGTGCAGACCGCTCTCGACGCCGTCAAACGCTACGGCAAAACGAAAGAGGGCATGTTTCACCTGCGCCCCGAGGTGACGGAGCAGGCGTTCTTTGACGACGCGGCCGCCGAGCAGGCGCGCGCCGCCAGCCGTGGGATCAACGATGCGCTCAAGGAGCTTGCGCGGCTGCAGTCGGACGAGAACCGGCTGCTCTCACTGCGCGCGAGTCTGGAGCCGTGGGCGGCGCTGGACGTGCCGCTGGATTACCACGGCACGGCACACACGGTCTGCCGGCTGGAGGTCTGTCCGGCGGGCGTCGATCTCGATGCGGTGCGCGCGGAGCTCGCCGCAGAGGAGCTTGCGGCGGAACTGTGGGAGATCAGCGCGGGCAGGCAGCAGAAATACGTCTGCCTGTTCTGCCTCCGTGCGGAGGAAGAACGCACGCAGGAGCTCCTGCGCGGACACGGCTTCAGCGTGACGGTTTTTTCCGCCCTTGAGGGGACGGCCCGGGAGAATATCTCGCGTGGGGATGACTCGATCGCGCGGAACCGCGCGCAGCAGCAGGAGACGATCGAGACGCTGGAGAAGAGCGAGAACAGCCGCGATATACTGCGGCTCTATGCCGACCGGCTCGAGACGGAGGTGCTGCGCGAGCAGACCGTTGAGTCGATGCTGACAGACGGCGCCATCCTCTTTTTTGAGGGCTGGGCGCCGGCGGAGCGGATGGACGAGGTCGGGAAGCTGCTCGATAGCTGCGGCTGCGCGTGGGAGGCGTCGGACCCCGCCGGGGAGGAACTCTCCGAGGTGCCGGTGGCGCTCACGAACAACTGGTTCACCCGTCCGCTCAATATGGTGACGGACATGTACTCGCTTCCGTCCTACACAGGCGTGGACCCCAACCCGCTGATGTCATTTTTCTTCATCCTGTTCTACGGCATCATGATGGCGGACATGGGCTACGGACTTGTGATGATGGCGCTCTCGTTCCTCATCATCAAAAAGTCGAAGCCCAACGGCCCAACGATGCGGCACATGATGCCGCTGATGTTCTACTGCGGCGTGAGCACCTTCATCATGGGCGCGCTGACGGGCGGATTCTTCGGGGACTTCATCCCGCAGCTCGTGAAGCTGATCTCCGGGCGCGAGATCGCGCTGCCGGCGCTGTTCAACCCGCTGGACGACGCGGTGACGGCGCTGATCGGCTCGCTGGTGCTGGGCGTTATCCACATTTTCTTCGGCATGGGCGTGAGCGTCAGCATGAAGCTCCGGCGCGGACAGGTGATGGACGCGCTGTGCAGCGAGATCGTGTGGTATCTGGTGTTCGCGCTCGGCGCGGCGGGCATCCTGACGGGGAAAAAGCTGTTCCTCTGGGTGATCGTCGTGCTGCTGGTGCTCACGCAGGGCTACGGAAAGCAGGGCTTTGTCGGAAAGCTGATGGGCATCTTCGGCTCGCTCTACAGCAACGTGACGGGCTATTTCAGCGACATCCTGTCGTACTCCCGTCTGATGGCGCTGATGCTCGCCGGCGCGGTCATCGCGCAGGTGTTCAACACCATCGGGGCGATCACGGGCAACGTCGTTGCATTCTTTATCATCTCACTGTTGGGCAACGCGCTCAACTTCGCGCTGAACCTGCTGGGCTGCTATGTGCACGACATGCGCCTGCAGTGTCTTGAGTTCTTCAACCGGTTCTATGAGGACGGCGGCAGGCCGTTCCAGCCGTTGAAGCTTCGGGCAAAATATGTTGATGTAGTGAAAAACTGAAAAGTATAAGGAGGAACGTGTTATGGGAATTTTTGAACAGATCGGCGGCATGGCGCTCGCGCTCTTTGGAGCGGGTCTCGCGGTGGGCCTTTCCTGCGTCGGCTCTGCGAAGGGTACCGGCATCGCCGGCGAAGCCGGTACGGGCCTGCTGAGCCAGGACCCTTCCAAGTCCGGTAAGGTCATGGTGCTCCAGCTGCTGCCCGGTACGCAGGGCCTGTACGGCTTGGTCGTGTTCTTCGTGTGTCTGGCGCGGATCGGCATCTTCGGCGGCGGCGCGATCAGCATGACGGCTGCGGACGGCATGAAGTACTTTGCCGCCTGCCTGCCCATGGCGCTCGGCGGCCTTCTGTCCGCCATTGCGCAGGGCCGCGTTGCGGCGGGCTCCATCAACATCCTCGCGAAGAAGCCCGACGACTGGACGAAGGGCCTGATCCTCTGCGGTATCGTTGAGTTCTACGCCATTCTTTCGCTGCTCGCGTCGATGCTGATGCTGCTCTTCATGTGAAGGAGGAGCGGTCATGAACGGACTCGAACGGATTACGAGCCGTATTGAAACGGAAACGCGCGGCGAGATCGACGGCATCCTCGAAGCCGGCAGGGCGGAGACCGCCCGTGTTATCGACGGCTGGCGCGCGCGGATCGACGCAGAGTCCAGAGAGCTGGCGGCGCGCGGCGAAAAAGCCGCTGCGGAGCGGGAGGAGCGGCTCAAGAGCGCGGCGGAAATGGACGCGCGCAAGACTGTTCTCGCCGCGAAGCAGGAGATGGTGGAGGCGGCGTACGCGCGCGCGATCGACAAGCTCTGCGGCTGCGAGGGCGAGGAGAAGATCAAGCTGCTTGCCGACCTGCTGACGCGCGCGTCGTCCACCGGCCGGGAGGAGGCTGTTTTCTCCGCGGCGGACAGGGCGGACGGTGCGAAAGCCGTCGAACGCGCGAACGCCGCGTCCGGCACGAACCTGACGCTGTCGGAAGACGCCGCGCCCATTCGGGGGGGCTTTATCCTGCGCGATCAGAACGTGGAGGTCAACTGCTCGTTTGAGACGCTGGTGCGCCTGCAGAAGACACAGACGGCGGGAATGGTTGCGAAGATACTGTTCCAATGAAACGGACAAGGAGGGAGCGCCTTGACGGATAACAAGATCAAAGATACGGATTACCTCGCGGTTTCGGCGTATGTACGGGCGCTGGAAAACGAGCTGCTGACGGCGGATCAGTACGAGCAGCTTATCACCGCCAAGTCCTACGACGAAGAGGTCAAGCTCCTGCAGTCCTTCGGCTACGGCGAGCTGGAACCGAAGCACCCCGAGGCGATCGACGCCGACCTGACTGCGGTGCGCGCGGAGGCAATGGAGGAGCTGGGCAGCTTCATCCCGGACGCCGCCGATCTCGACGTGTTCAAAATCAAATACGACTACCACAACATCAAGGCGATGCTCAAGGCGGAGGTCATGGGCGTGAGTCCCGGCGCGTTGCTGGCGGACCTCGGGCGCATCAGCGTCGAGGAGCTGTTTATCGCCCAGCGTGACAACGACGGGAGCAATCTGCCCGGACGCCTCTCTTCGGCGGTGTACGTGGGGCGCGAGGTGCTCTCCGCCACGCGGGACCCGCAGCTGTTTGACATCGCGGTGGACAAATGGTATTTCCGCGACCTGCTGGAAACCGCGCAGAAGACGGGGAGCGCGTTCCTCGTCGGCTACGTCCGGCTGCAGATCGATGCTGCGAACCTGCGCACGCTGGTGCGCACGCTGCGCATGGGCAAAGACGAGGAATTCCTGCGCGGCGTCCTGTTCAAGGGCGGCGAGATCACGCCGGAGGAGCTGCTGCGCGTGAGCGCCGGCAAAGGCGCGGGCCTCGCGGAGCTCTATGCGCCGACCGGCCTGGCGGCCGCGGCAGAGGAGGGCGCGCGGACGGTCCGCGGCGGCGCGTTTACCGAGTTTGAGAAGCGCTGCGACGACGCGCAGAGCGGCTACCTCGACAGAGCGCGCCTGATCCCCTTCGGCGAGGAACCGGTGCTGGCGTACCTCGCGGCGCGGGAGACGGAGTATACCAACCTCCGCATCATCCTGATCGGGCGTCTGGCGGGCGTCCCGGCGGACGTCATCCGTTCCCGGCTGCGCGCCGGATATGTGTAAAGGAGGCGAACAGAGGCTGTGGCAACGACTTATAAGATCGCCGTCGTCGGCGACTGGGAGTCCGTGATGGGATTCCGCGCGCTGGGCCTTGAGACATGCCCTGCCTCCACACCGGAGAATGCGCGCGAGGAGATCCGCCGCCTGGTCAAGGAGGACTGCGCGGTGATCTACCTCACAGAAACGCTGGCAAAGGCCATGCCCGACGTGCTGGACAAGTACAAGGACGAGCTGCGTCCCGCGATCATTTTGATCCCGGGACGCGAGGGCTCGCTGGGCGTTGGAAGGGACAACATACAACGCGCCATTGAGAGAGCCGTCGGCGCGGACATCCTGTAAGAAAGAAGGGATCCATTCTTGGCTGGTAAAATTGTTAAAGTATCCGGACCGCTGGTGGTCGCGACCGGTCTTGCGGACGCGAATATGTCCGACGTTGTGCGCATCGGCCCGCAGCGCCTGATCGGCGAGATCCTGACCATGAAGGGCGATACCGCCTCCATCCAGGCCTATGAGGAAACCTCCGGTCTCGGACCGGGCGCGGAGGTGGAGACCACCGGCGCGCCGATGAGCGTGGAGCTTGCGCCCGGTATGATCGAGGGCATTTACGACGGCATCCAGCGTCCGCTGGAGAAGATCGTCGAGAGGGTCGGCGCGAACATCACGCGCGGCGTGGAGGTCCCCGCCATCGACCATGAGAAGAAGTGGGAGTTTACCGCCGTCGCCAGGGCCGGCGACAGGGTCGTCGGCGGCGATATCCTCGGCACCGTGCCGGAGACGTCGGTCGTGCTCCACAAGATCATGGTCCCGCCCAATCTCAAAGGCACCATTGTTGACATTAAGAGCGGCAGCTTCAACGTCATGGAGACCATCGCCACCCTCAGGACCGAGGACGGCAGGGAGGTGCCGCTGCGGATGCTGCAGAAGTGGCCCGTCCGCATCGGGCGGCCCTACATGCGGAAACATCCGCCCACCCGTCCGCTCAGCTCCGGCCAGCGCGTCATCGACACGCTGTTCCCGATCGCCAAGGGCGGCACGGCGGCGGTTCCCGGCCCGTTCGGCTCCGGAAAGACCGTCGTGCAGCACCAGCTCGCCAAGTGGTCGGATGTGGACATCGTCGTTTATATCGGCTGCGGCGAGCGCGGCAACGAGATGACCGACGTGCTCCGCGAATTCCCCGAGCTGAAGGACCCCCGCACCGGCGAATCGCTGATGAAGCGCACGGTGCTGATCGCCAACACCTCCGATATGCCTGTGGCGGCACGTGAGGCGTCCGTCTACACCGGCATCACCATCGCGGAGTACTTCCGCGACATGGGCTACGACGTGGCGGTCATCGCGGACTCGACCTCCCGCTGGGCGGAGGCGCTGCGCGAGATGTCCGGCCGACTGGAGGAGATGCCCGGCGAGGAGGGCTACCCCGCGTACCTCGCCTCCCGTCTCGCACAGTTCTACGAACGTGCGGGCAGCGTGGAGTGCATCGGCTCCGACGGGCGCCGCGGCAGCCTGACCGCGATCGGCGCGGTCTCGCCTCCGGGCGGCGACCTCTCCGAGCCGGTCTCGCAGGCGACGATGCGCATCGTCAAGGTGTTCTGGGCGCTGGACGCGTCGCTGGCGTACCGCCGCCACTTCCCCGCGATCAACTGGCTCAACTCCTATTCGCTCTATCTGAATTCCCTCAAGCCGTGGTTTGACGAAAATCTGGGCGAGGGCTTCATGAGGAACCGCGCCGCCGCCATGGCGATCCTTCAGAGCGAGGCGAGCCTCAACGAGATCGTCCAGCTCGTCGGCAAGGACGCGCTGTCCCCGGGCGACCAGCTGACGCTTGAGGTCGCGCGCATGATCCGCGAGGACTACCTGCAGCAGAACGCGTTCACCGACATCGACGGCTATTCCAGCTACGACCGGCAGGGGAAGCTGCTTGACATCATCATTGAGTACGATCGCCGCTGCCGCGACGCCATCGCCAGGGGCGCGAGCGCCGCGAAGCTGTTTGACATTCCGCAGCGCGAGGTCATCGGCCGCGCAAAGAGCGTGCCGGTGGATCAGTACGATCGGGCATACGACAACATGCGCTATGCCATGGCGCAGGAGATCGAGAATATTGCGGCACAGGGAGGTGAGGACTGATGATCCGCGAGTATAAGACCGTAGAGGAGATCGTGAGCCCTCTGATGATGGTCCGCATGGTCGAGGGCGTCACCTATGACGAGCTGGTCGAGATCGAGCTGCACGACGGCTCGGTCCGCCGCGGCAAGGTGCTCGAGGTCAACGGCGATGTTGCCGTCGTCCAGCTCTTTGAATCCGCCGCCGGCATCAACCTCTCCGACGCGAAGGTGCGCTTCCTCGGCCACCCGCTGCAGTTCGGCGTGTCCGGCGACATGCTCGGCCGCGTGTTCAACGGCATGGGCCAGCCCATCGACGGCGGCCCGGAGATCCTGGCTGAGGAGTACAAGGACATCAACGGCCTGCCGATGAATCCGGCGGCGCGCGACTACCCGAACGAGTTCATCCAGACGGGCGTCTCGACCATCGACGGGCTGAACACGCTCGTCCGCGGGCAGAAGCTGCCGATCTTCTCCGGCTCCGGTCTGCCCCACGCCAACCTTGCCGCGCAGATCGCGCGTCAGGCCAAGGTGCTCGGCGACGAGGCGTCCAATTTCGCGGTCGTGTTCGCCGCCATCGGCATCACGTTCGAGGAGTCCGAGTTCTTCGTCAGTGAGTTCCGCCGTACCGGCGCTATCGACCGTACGGTGCTCTTCTCGAACCTCGCCAACGACCCCGCCGTCGAGCGTATCTCTACCCCGCGTATGGCGCTGACCGCCGCGGAGTACCTGGCGTTCGAGAAGGACATGCACGTTCTGGTCATCATGACCGACATCACCAACTACGCCGAGGCGCTGCGTGAGGTCTCGGCGGCGAAAAAGGAGGTCCCCGGACGCCGCGGCTTCCCCGGCTACCTCTACACCGACCTCGCCACGCTCTATGAGCGCGCGGGCCGCCAGCTCGGCAAGCCCGGCTCCATCACGCTGATCCCGATCCTCACCATGCCGGAGGATGACAAGACGCATCCGATCCCCGACCTGACCGGCTATATCACCGAGGGGCAGATCATCCTCTCCCGCCCGCTGTACCGCCAGGGCATCGAGCCGCCTGTGGACGTCATGCCGTCGCTGAGCCGCCTGAAGGACAAGGGCATCGGTGTGGGCAAGACCCGCGAGGATCACGCCAACACGATGAACCAGCTCTTTGCCGCGTACTCCACGGGCAAGGAGAACAAGGAACTCATCAGCATCCTCGGTGAGGCGGCGCTGACGCCCACCGACCGGCTGTACGCCAAATTCGCGGACGAATTTGAACAGCGTTATGTCAACCAAGGTTATGACCAGAACCGCACCATCGAGGAGACGCTGGACCTCGGCTGGGAGCTGCTTTCCATCCTGCCGAAGTCGGAGCTCAAGCGCATCAAGCCGGAGTACATTGAGAAGTACTGGCCGAAAGACAAGGCTTGAGAAGGGAGGGTGACCCATGCCGAATGTAACGGTGAACCCGACCCGCATGGAGCTTACCCGCCTCAAGGGAAAGCTCCGCACCGCCCAGCGCGGGCACAAGCTGCTCAAGGATAAGCGCGACGAGCTGATGAAGCAGTTTCTTGAGACCGTGCGCGAGGTCCGTACCCTTCGTCGGGAGGTCGAGGAGGAGCTGATGAAGGTGCACGGAGCCTTTACCGTCGCCTCGGCGCTGATGAGCGCGCAGGCGCTGGAGCAGGCGCTGATGTACCCCAAGCAGAGCGTTGAGCTGACGATGACGTTCCGGAATATCATGTCGGTCAATGTGCCGATCTACGACTTCCAGACGAAGACGAAGTCCGACGCAGACATCTACCCCTACGGTTTTGCTGCCACGAGCGGCGAGCTGGACGCGGCGGTGGATGCGCTGGGGTATGTGTTCCGCAAGATGCTCAAGCTCGCGCAGATCGAAAAGGCGGCGCAGATGATGGCGGAGGAGATCGAAAAGACCCGCCGCCGCGTCAATGCGCTGGAGTATATCAAGATCCCCGAGATGCAGGAGCAGATCAAGTATATCACCATGAGGCTCGACGAAAACGAGCGCGCGAACACGATCCGGCTGATGAAGGTCAAGGACATGGTGCTCAAGAGCGCCATCGAGGAGCGCCGCAAGAGAGACGCGGAAGCTGTGGCGACTGAATAATCCAAAAGAAAGAGGGTGCCGTCCGAAGTGCAGGATGACATCCTCTTTTTTAAGTAATTGCGCGTCTGTCGCTTTCCCGCGGGCCTGCCCGCGCTGAAAGGCTGATCGAATCAGTCTTCGCGGGACGGCGGCGACGCGCGGAAGAAAGCATGAGGTGAACAGAATTGGACGCATTGGAAGCGATCTTTACCAGACGAAGCACGCGGAAGCTGGACACGGCGCCGCCCCCGATGGAGCAGATCAAGGCGGTGATCGAGGCGGGGCGCGCGGCGCCCAGCGGCGGCAACAGCCAGACGACCCATTTCATCGTGATCACACGGAAGGCAGTCCTCTCCGAGCTTGCCGCGCTGGTGCAGGCCGAATTTGCAAAGATGGAGGCCGGACCGGACACCTATGCCTCTCTTGTCCACTCGATCCGGGCGTCGAAGGCCGGAGGCTATGTCTTCCATTACAACGCGCCGGTGCTGATCGTGACGGCAAACAGGATCGGGTACGGCAATGCCCTCGCGGACAGCGCCTGCGCGCTGGAAAACATGATGATCGCCGCAAACGCCATGGACATGGGCTCCTGCTGGATCAATCAGCTCCACTGGCTGACGGATAATCCGGCCGTGCGGGCGTATATGACCGGCCTCGGCCTCGCCGACGACGAGACGATCACGGGCGGTCTGATCCTCGGGTACGGCTTCGGCGGGAAGCCGCTTCGGGAGGCGCTGCCGCGGACAGGGAATCCGGTGACGTGGGTCCTCGACCCGGAAGAGGCGGAATGACGCGCGACAAAAACCGGTCGGCAGCCGAAGCTGCCGACCGGCAATCATACGATGTTCCCACGGGAATCGCCGGTTGGTCGGCGGTTCCCATGTTTTCTGCGGCGTATGGCGTCTTGCCGCGGCGCTCAGATGAGGGCGTCGCCAATGATCTCGGCCTTCATCAGGTTGGTCTCCACGCTCTTGCCCAGCGGCACGCCGGCGGTGATGACGACGGTATCGCCGACACGGACCAGATTCTCCTTCCGCGCGACCTCCGTGCAGAGAGAGAAGATGCGGTCGGTGGAGTGGACCTCGCCGGTGAGGTACGGCACCACGCCCCAGCTCAGCGCGAGTTGGCGGCGCACCTTTTCGCGCATGGTCAGCGCCGCGATGGTGCAGGCGGGGCGGAAGCGCGCGATCATCCGCGCCGTGTGGCCGGAGTTGGTGGTCGTCATGATGGCGGTCGCGTTCAGATCCATCGCCGTCAGGCAGCAGGAATGGGTGATGGCGTCGTTGATGCTTGCCCGTGCGCCGACGTGGCGGCGCTCAAAGCGCTTCCAGTAGTCGATGGACGCCTCTGCCTCGCGCACGATGCTGTCCATCGCGGCAAGCGCCTCTGTCGGATACTTGCCCGCCGCCGTCTCGCCGGAGAGCATGACGCAGCTCGTGCCGTCGAACACGGCGTTGGACACGTCGGACACCTCCGCGCGGGTTGGGCGCGGGTTGCGGATCATGGAGTCCAGCATCTGCGTCGCGGTGATGATTACCTTTCCCTCGCGTATGCCGTTGCGGATGATGCGTTTCTGGAGGATCGGCACGCGCGCGGCGGGGATCTCCACGCCGAGGTCGCCGCGTGCGACCATGATGCCGTCCGAGACGGCGATGATCTCGTCCAGATTGTCCACACCCTCCTGATTCTCGATCTTGGAGATGATGCGGATGTTTTCGCCGCCGCATTCGCGCAGCACCTGGCGGATCGCCTCCACATCCGCCGCCTGACGGATGAAGGAGGCGGCGATGAAGTCGAAATCGTGCTCGGCACCGAAGCGGATGTCCGAGATGTCCTGCTCGGTCAGCGCGGGGAGGTGGATATGTACGCCGGGGATGTTGATGGATTTGTTGGAGGACAGCGTACCGCCGTTCGTCACGATGCAGTGAATCTCCGGCCCGCGGATCTCCTTCACGCGCAGCGCGATCAGACCGTCGTCGATCAGAATGAGCTGGTCGGGCTCGACCTCCTCCGCGAGGTTGGAATAGGTGACGGAGACCCTTGTCTCGTCGCCGAGGACATCCTCTTCGGTCAGGATGAATTCGTCGCCGGCCTTGAGCTTGATCGGCGCGGCAAATTTACGGACGCGGATCTCCGGCCCCTTGGTGTCGAGGATCGTTGCCACCGGCGCGCCCAGCGCGTCGCGGACGCCGGTGAACATGTTAAGCCGTTCGAGCTGCTCTGCATGCGTGCCGTGGGAAAAGTTGAAGCGCGCGGCGTTCATCCCACCGCGGATCAGCGCGCGGATCATGTCCGGACTGTCGGTCGCCGGACCCAATGTGCAGATGATCTTTGTCTTTCTCATGTGGACCGTCTCCTATCCGCTCAATTGTATTTCGGAAAAGCACCGGTTCCGTCTTCACGCAGGGCCGGCCTGATCGGCAGCGCATGAGCAGCCGCAAAACCGATTTTCCGAAACCATATCTGTTGCTTCATCATATCAGAAATACAAAAACCCGTCAATCGAAATTCCCGGTCATTCGACCGTTTTCGGTTCCTTTTCCGCATGACGCGCGGCGACGGGCTGCAGATGCAAAGAGCAGTCCGCCCGATTGGCGGACTGCTCTTTGCACGCAGCATTCTGCCGGAAAGCGGGTCTTTTTGTGTGGACCCGATGTCAGAGCGAGATCAGCCCCGCGTCGAGCAGCTTTTGGAGGGAAAGCAGCACGCCCAGCTTCGCGTGGGGCCAGGTCAGACCGCCCTGAAGATACACTGCATAGGGCGGGCGCACGGGACCGTCGGCGGAGAGCTCAATGCTGCTGCCCTGCACAAACGCGCCCGCCGCCATGATGACCTGCGCGTCGTAGCCCGGCATCGGCGCGGGCACGGGGGTCACATAGCTGTCCACCGGAGCTGCAAGCTGAATACCTTTACAGAAGCTGCGCATTGCGGCTTCGCTGCCCAGCTCGATGGCCTGAATGATGTCGTATCGCGCCTCGTCCGCAGAGGGAACGACCCGGTAACCCAGCCGCTCATACGCTGCGGCGGCAAACACCGCGCCGCGCAGCGCCGAGGCCGTGACCGTCGGCGCGAGGAAGAAGCCCTGAAACAGCAGGGGCATCAGACCGAGGTTCGCGCCGACCTCCTGTCCGAGGCCGGGGGCGGAGAGTCGATAGGCGCAGCGATCGACGCAGGCGCGCGTTCCGACGATATAGCCGCCGATGGGCGCAAGCCCGCCGCCGGGATTTTTGATGAGCGAGCCGACGGTCATATCCGCGCCGACGTCGCTGGGCTCCGTCGGCTCGACAAACTCACCGTAGCAGTTGTCCGCCATGACGACGATGTCCGGGCGGATGGACTTGACCAGCGCAATCGCCTCGCCGATCTGTGCGACGCTGAGCGTCGGGCGGGTCTGATAGCCCTTGGAGCGCTGGATGTGGACCAGTCTGGTCTTCTCCGTGAGCGCCGCGCGGATGGCGGGCAGGTCGAATCCGCCGTCGTCAAGCAGATCGACCTGTCGGTAAGAGACGCCGTACTCCGCCAGCGAGCAGGGCGAGGGACGGATGCCGATGACCTCCTCAAGCGTGTCGTAGGGTTTGCCGGAGATTGCCAGCAGCTCGTCGCCGGGCAGAAGGTTGGCAGAGAGCGCGACGGCGAGCGCGTGCGTGCCGCACACGAGCTGAGGGCGCACCAGCGCCGCTTCGGTGTGGAACGTGTCGGCATAGACGCGCTCAAGCGTACCGCGACCCTCGTCGTCGTAACCGTAACCGGTGGTGGCGGCAAAATGAGTCGCATTGACGCGGTTTTTCTGCATGGCCGCAAGGACTTTTGCCTGCGCCAGCTCCGCGTTCGCGTCAATGGCTGCAAAGCGGTCGGTCAGCGTCGCCAGCACCTGCTCGCCGTAGGCGAGCACCGCGCCGCTGACGCCGAGGGCCTGATAGATTTCATTCGTGTTCATGGCCGTGTTTCCTTATGTGTGGGAGTCCCTGCCATTATAAGCGCTGCGCTCGAAAATGGCAAGATTGTTTTGCAGCCGCGCGTCCTCCGGCGCGAGCGCGGCGGCGTTTCTGCACGCCTTCGCCGCCTCGCCGGCCTGCCCGAGCTGCCACAGCCCGATGCTGAGATAGTCCCAGGGAAGCGCGCCCCAGGCCCAGCCCTCGGTGATATAGCTCGCGGGCCGCTCGGTGACGGCGAGGGCGCAGCGCGCGAAATAGACCAGTCCTGCCCAGTCGCGCTTGTCGTACAGCAGTGCGGCATAGTCGAGATACGGCTCGCGCAGATGCGGCGCTTCGGCGATGGCGCGGTGGTACCATACGGCGGCGAGAGGGTCGCGTCCGAGCTGACGGTAGCAGCGCCCAATGAAGCGCATCGAGGCGCAGCGCTCGTCCGCCCACACCGCCTTCGGCAGCGAGAGGTGGCGCTTGAGCGTGGCGATGGCCTTTTCCCACTCGCCGTGGTACATATATTCGCGTCCGAGGTAGTGACAGCAGCGGTCGTCGTCCGGCTCCTCCGCGGCGGCAAGCTCCAGCAGCGGCAGATACTGCGCGCGGGATTTCGTTTCGTCGGGGTGGTGGTCGAGCTGGACGCCCGCGGCGGTGACGATGCGCTCCGCACCCGGACCTGTGTAGTCCAGCACCTCATGGACGGGATGCTTCCAGCGATAGACGCCGTATTTGTGGATTTTGTCCGGCCAGAAGACGTGCCCTTCGCCGCCGTTGGGCAGAAAGCTCCACGTGTAGCGATAGCGGGCGCGGGTGGCGTCGGGCGTCCAGGCGGCCTCCAGCGCGGCGCGCCAGCCGGGTCGGAACTGCTCGTCGAGATCGACGCAGCAGCAGATGTCCGCCTCCGGCGGGATCAGCCGCATCGACTCGTTTCGCGCGGCGTCAAAGCGCCACGGATCGATGCGCGTTTGTTCGACGATCGCGCCGCGGCGGCGCAGCCGTTCCGCCGTGCCGTCGGCGGAGCCGGTGTCGAGCACGCAGACCCAATCCGCCTCGGACATGGAATCCATGAAGCGTTCGACGAACGGTTCTTCATTTTTTGCGATGGCGTAGACACAGACCTTGCAGATAGGATGACCTCCCTATGGGTGCTGATATTGTATTCCTCTGTGATCTCCCCTGTGTGCCTGACGTACGCGGCGCATCCTTTTTCTGGAAAGGGGAGCGCCCTTACAGCTGGCTCGGGCAGGGGACAGGGGCGGCAGAGCCGCCCCTGTTTTTGCTTTCTTCAGGATTCGAGCAGGCCTGCGGCGCGCAGGTTCGCCAGCAGTGTGTTGACCGTTGCGATCGTGACAGGCAGACTGGCGTTTGAGGGGAGGCTTGCGACTGCCGCCGCAGGCGTGACCACACCGGCAGGGCCGGCAGGGCCGGTGGGACCGGTGGGACCGGTGGGACCGACCGCGCCGGCGACGCCCTGCGCTCCGGCAGGACCGGCAATGCCCTGCTCGCCGGCAGGACCTGCGATACCCTGCGGACCGGCGGGACCGATAGGACCGGCGGCACCCTGCGGGCCGGTGGGTCCGATAGGGCCGGTCGGGCCGGTGGGCCCGATCTCACCCTGCGGACCGGTGGGCCCGATAGGACCGGCGGCACCCTGCGGGCCGGTGGGCCCGATCTCACCCTGCGGACCGGTAGGACCGATGGGACCTGCGATACCCTGCGCGCCGGTGGGTCCGATGGGACCGACGGCACCCTGCGGACCGGTGGGGCCGATGGGACCGGCGGCGCCCTGCGGACCGGTTGGACCGGTGGGTGCATTCATTTCTGCACAACCGAAAGAAAACACAAATCGGACGGCCGTCTTGCACGGGAGGAGTCGGACAATCTGGCCTTATAAAAATAAACTATATTGGACATTGCGACAAGATCAGATATGACATATGATACCGATAAAATTTCCGGCGGAATGTGTCGCCCCGCTGCTCGCGAGGGTGCGGGAGCTGCCATTCCCGATCCTGTCGCCTTGTACGCCGGAGAAGGAGAGGAAAGCAAGCCATGCGGGACAACAGGGCCGCTGTCGGCCACAACAGCGGGCAGAAAAAGATCGCCGCCATCAACGACATGACCGGCTTCGGCCGATGCTCGCTTGCGGTGTCGATCCCGATCGTTTCGCGCCTCGGCGTGCAGTGCTGCGCCGTGCCGACGGCGATCCTCTCAAACCATACGGGATTTTCGAGCTGCTTCTTTGACGACTATACGAAGCACTTCACGGCGTATACGGACGAATGGAAAAAGCTCGGTCTGCGCTTCAACGGCGTCCTGACGGGTTTTCTCGGCTCGGCGGAGCAGTTCGCGATGGCAGAGCGGTTTTTGGCCGATTTCACCGATAGCGGCACGGTCGTCTGCGTTGATCCCGTGATGGGCGATTGCGGCAGGGTCTACAGCAGCTACACGGATGAGATGTGCCGCGCGATGCGGCGGCTCGTCAGCCGCGCGGACATCATTACGCCGAATCTGACGGAGGCGTGTATCCTGACGGATATGCCGTATCACGAGGGCATTTGGAAACGCGGGGAGCTGGCGGAGCTCCTGACGCGGCTGAGAGATCTGGGTCCGGGCAAGATCGTGGTCACGGGCATTCAGCAGGGTAAATTCATCGCGAACCTCAGCAGCGTGGACGGCGGCAGGCCGTCGCTGACTCGTCAGTACTGTGCGGGCGTGCAGCGAAGCGGGACCGGCGACGTGTTTTCCTCGATCATCATTGCCGATGCAGTCAACGGCGTGGCCTTTGACCGCTCGGTCCGCCGCGCGTCGTCTTTTGTAAAAAAGTGCATTCTGCGTTCCATAGAGCTGGGAATTCCGGCGACAGACGGCCTTTGCTTTGAAGAAGTGCTGGGGGATTTAAGAAAAGAGGTGGGGCAATGAACAACATCCTGTATAAGGTGTACGACAACCTGTATATCAATCTGACGAACCGCTGTCCCTGTGCCTGCACGTTCTGCCTGCGGAAGACGAAGGACCGCGTCGGCGAATCCGACTCGCTGTGGCTCAGAGAGGAGCCGGACTTTGAAACGATCAGGGCGGCGTTTGAGAGATTTGATATGAGCGAGTTTCGCGAAGTCGTCTTCTGCGGCTTCGGTGAGCCGACGGAGCGGATCGACCTTCTGCTGGAGGTCGCGCGGTATGTCAGGGCGACGTGGGACAAGCCCATCCGCATCAATACGAACGGACTCGGCAGCCTGATCAACGGACGGAACATCGAGCCGGACTTTGAGGGGCTGATCGATACGGTGTCCATCAGCCTCAATACGCCGGACAAGGAGACCTATCTGGCGCTTGTCCGCCCGAAGTTCGGGGAGCGGTCCTTTGACGCGCTGCTCGCCTTTGCGGCGGAGTGCGTGAAATACGTTCCTCGCGTCGTGCTGACCACGGTGGATACGACGCTCACAAAGAAACAGGAGGCGGCGTGCGCGGCGCTCTGCGAGCGGATCGGCGCAGCGTACCGCATCCGCGCGTGGGAGGGCTGAGCTGTGCTGTTTTCCTTGCAAATCACCCAGTGAGCTGATAGAATATCTCTGTTGCGATCGCAGCCTGATGGGGGGAGAATCGTGGGCAGGGAATTGGAATTTTACGAGCTGGCGGAGCGGAGTCTCATCAAGAAATTCCGCCGCGAGCTGTGGACGCCGTTCATCACGGCAGTGGAGCGCTATGAGCTGGTGCAGAAGGGCGACAAAATTGCGGTGTGCATCTCCGGCGGAAAGGACTCCATGCTGATGGCGAAGCTGATGCAGGAGCTGCATTGCCACGGACACACGCCGTTCGAGGTGGTGTATCTCTGCATGGACCCCGGCTACAGCGCCGCCAACCGCGCAAAGATCGAGAGCAACGCAGAGCTGCTGCATGTTCCGCTGACGATCTTTGAGAGCAATATTTTTGAAGTCGCCAACAGCACCGACCGCTCGCCCTGCTACCTCTGCGCGAAGATGCGGCGCGGCCACCTCTATGCCAAGGCGAAGGAGCTGGGCTGCAACAAGATCGCGCTGGGCCACCACTTCAACGACGTGATCGAGACGACGGTCATGGGCCTTTTCTGGAGCGGGATGCTGCAGGCCATGCCGCCGAAGCTCCACAGCCAGAACTTCCCCGGCATGGAGCTGATCCGTCCGCTTTACCGCGTCCATGAGGAGGACATCCTTGCGTGGAAACGGTATCACGCGCTGGACTTTCTCCAATGCGCCTGCCGCTTTACGGAGGATTACACGATGAACACCGACGAAAGCGTCAGCAAGCGGCAGGACACGAAAACGCTGCTGCAGCAGCTCAGACGCGGGAATCCGAACATCGAGAAAAGCATCTTCAACGCGATCCACACCGTCAGCATCGACACCTTCCCCGGCTGGAAGTCCGCCGGAGAGGAGCATACGTTCCTGGAACGGTATGGCGAGCGTTCCCAGGAGCAGCCGGATGCGGACAAACCGGACTGACAAAGGACCGAGGCCGATGGGAGCGTTCCTCCGGCGCCGGGGACCGCGCGGGCCGCTGCAAAACGGGCTTCAAACAAATGAGGACAGAAGCAGCCCTCCGGAGCCGAAGGCTCCGGAGGGCTGCTTCTTGCGCGCTGCGGCGATGCGTTCGGGCGGCATATGATCCGGCTGCGGCGCATAGGAAGCACCGTGGAGGTGTCCGTATGATCGGTATGGAACAGTTGGATCGCATGAGCGGCGTTGCGCTGGCAGACGCCGCTTCCGAAGGGCTGGCGGAGCTTTCAGATGCTGTGCTCGAGGGAACGACCGCGGCGGAGCGTCTGGAAAGCCTCCTGAGCCGGACGCCGAATCCGTATTGTTATCGGGTCGGCAAAATGCCCGTGCGCGTCGCCTTTGCGCCGGATGCGAGGCCGCTGGAGGAGGTTCTGAAGGCGCATTTCATCGCGCTGAAACAGGCCGCCTTCGCCGCGGAGAGAAGCCCGTGACGGCCTTCGGGGGAAGGGACGTCCCGATTTGAAAAAAGGATGAGGAGGCTTGCGCGGTGGCGCGGATCAGGAAATCGGAAAAAAGCGCGGCGGGAGCGCCCGGACGGAACATCTGGAAGATCGGCCTTTACAGCCGGCTTTCCCGCGAAGACGGGAACGCCGTGTCCTGCTCGGTCGTCAATCAGAATCAGATCCTGCACGACGAGCTCCCCGTCTTTTTCGAGGAGGGGCGGTATGAGGTCGTCGACGAGTATGTCGACGACGGAACGAGCGGCACGACCGACGCGGAGCGCAGGGATTTTCAGCGCATGGTGCGGGACGTGAAGGCGGGGCGGATCAACTGCATCGTGGTGAAAAACCTGTCCCGGGCGTTTCGCAACAGCGCCAATCAGGGGCGGTTTCTGGAGGAGTTTATCCCCCTGTATCAGACCCGCTTCATCTCGCTCTACGAGCCGCGCATCGACACATTTCTGGACCCGGAGGTCGTTCACAGTCTGGAAGTGAGCATCACGGGCTTCCTGAACGAGCAGTACGCCTACAAGACCTCTGTGGACGTGCGCAGGACCTTTCAGTCAAAGATGCGGAATGGGGAATTTATCGGCGCGTTTGCCCCGTATGGATACGCGAAGGACCCGGAGAACAAAAACGCGCTGATCGTTGACGAGGAGGCGGCGCAGACCGTTCGGGATATTTTCGACTGGTTCGTGAGGGAGGGCATGAGCAAGCGGGGGATCGTGAAGCGCCTCAATGAGCTGGGGATACGGAATCCGACGGCGTACAAGCGGGCCGAGGGCCTGCGGTACAGCAATCCGCACGCCGGGGAGAACGGCGGTCTGTGGTGCGCGAGAACGGTCGCCGGCATGCTGACAGACCCGCTGTACATCGGGGTATTGCGGCAGGGACGCCAGCGGGTCATCAGCTACAAGGTGCACAAGCGGGTCGCCGTTCCGGAGGATGAGTGGCGCCTCGTTGAAAACGTCGTGCCGCCGATCGTCGATCGGGAGCTTTTCGACAAGGCGCAGGCCATATGCAGGCAGGACACCCGAACGGCGCCCGGACGGCAGGAGGTGTATCCGTTTTCCGGGCTCGTCCGCTGTGCCGACTGCAAAAGGACGATGACGCGCAAGACCTCGGGAAAGCTGGTCTACTATTGCTGCAGGACGTATCGGGATCAATCGAAACGCGGCTGCAGCCGGCATACGATCCGGCTCGACGCGCTGGAGCAGGCCGTGCTGGCATCCATCCGGAAGCAGACGGAGCTTCTGCCCTCGCTTTCGGAGCTGGTCGGGGAGATCGGCGCGGCCCCGGTCGTGAGGAACGGGCCGGACCGTCTGGAGGCGCTGCTCAGACAGAGAGCCGGAGAATTGAAGAGAGCGGAGGCGATTCTGGACGGACTGTACTGCGACTGGAAAAACGGAGACGTTTCCCGCGATCAGTACCGCAGACTGAAGGAGCAGTCGGAGGAGCGGATTGCCCGCCTGCGGAAGTCGATGGAACGCATTCAGGCAGAGTGTCGGGCGATGGCGCAGGAGGTCGGCGGCAATGACCCGGATCTGACCGAATTTCTGAATCACCGCAGCATACGGGGCCTGAGCCGCGGGCTTCTTGTGGATTTGGTCCGCGTGATCGAGGTCCGCGAAGACGGCTCGATCGAGATCACATTCAATTTTGCAGACCCGTACCGCCGCATCGCAGCGTCCGCCGGAACCGGCAAGGAGGAGCGCTGCGCTGACGGCGGAAAAGCCGGCTGAGTCGTTGTTCATAAAGGAACGGCGCGGTGGCTCCGACCGCACCGGCAGCGCCCTGCGGACCCGTGGGGCCGGTCGGGCCGACAGCGCCGGCGCCGCCCTGCGGGCCGGTGGGTGAGGGAAGACTGCGGGGAATGCCCGCCGCTGTGTCCACATAAACATGGAATGCAAAAACCGATCGGGAGGAACAAAAATGCAGCAGGACAGGGAAAACAGGGCCGAGACCGCCGCCGGAAGCGGAAAGGAGCCCTATCAGGTCGAACGCATCTTTGTCGGAACACGCACGGCAGAGCAGGTGGTGGCTGATCTGATCAGGCTCCACACAGAAGAGAGCGATGTCTGACAGGCGCCGCAGCGCGTCGCTGCCGCAGGCTCCCGTCACCGGTGGGGCCGATGGGGCCTGCTATGCCCTGAATGCCCTGCACGCCCTGCGGGCCGGTGGGCCCCATGGGACCGGTCGGTGACGACAGGGTGCGGCGATCCCGAACAAAACGAAGGGCCGGGAGCCTTCAAGGCTCCCGGCCATTTCGCACGTGGATCACGCGCCGTCGGACAGCGCCGCCGCCGAGAAGCGGTAGACGAGCTCGACGCGGCCGTCCGCGAACACGCAGACCCGCTCTACGGTCTGCTCGAGCGTCGCCCGGTCCAGCTCCGTGAGCCGCCCGCGCGTCAGCAGCCGCTTTACCCATGCGGACGGGCCCGCGCGCTCTCGCGCGGCGGCGGGGCGGGGAACGCGCCGCGCGCGGAGCGCCCGCGCCTGTTCGTCGTACTCCGCCTTGCGCCGCGCGAATTCCTCCCGCGCCAGCACGCCGCCGCGATAGTCCTCGTAGGCGTTCCGCTTGAGACGTTCGAGCCGCTCAACGGCGGCCGCGCTTTCCTGTTCCCCGTCCTGACCGGACGGCTCCGGCGCGGTCGGGAGCGGCGCGTCGAGCATGCGCGAGCGCGCGATGACGCGGTTCAGGTCCTCCAACACGAGCGATGTGAGCGTTGCCTCGGAGACGCTGCGGCCCGTGCAGGCGGCGGGACCGCAGTTCCGGCGGGCGAGGCAGCAGTACCGTCCGCCGTGCCGCTTCATCGCGCCGCCGCAGCCGCCGCAGCGCAGCAGGCCCCGGAACAGCGAGGGCGCCGCCGCGGCGGCGGGCTTTGCCGCCGGCAGACGCGCCTGGACCGCCGCCCACTGCTCCGCCGTGACGACCGGCGCGTGGGTCCCTTCGACAACGATCCATTCGCTCCGCGGCGCCCGGCGGGTCTTGCCGTGCATCTGCCCGGTGGGAAAGCGATTGGACACCGTGCTGCCGCGGTAGACCTCGCTGCGCAGGATCGTCCCGACGGTGGTTGACGACCAGCGGGTGTTCTCCGCTGTCTGTCCCACATACAGCCGCTCGCCGTGCTGCCGCTTGTACGCGAGCGGGCTGGGGACGCCCTCCCGATCCAGGGCGCGGGCGATCGCCCCGAAGGACATGCCGCGCGCATAGAGGTCGTAGATGCGCCGCACAACGGCCGCCGCCTCTTCGTCCACGACGAGATGGTTCCTCCTGCCGGGGTCCTTGGCGTACCCGTAGGGCGCGAACGCGCCGATGAACTCTCCGCGCTGCTGCTTTGCGCGGAAGGTCCGCCGGACCTTGTCCGAGGTGTCCCGCGCGTACTGGGCGTTGAACACGTTGCGCAGGGGCAGCATCATATCATACGCGCCGCGCGCGCTGTCCACGCCTTCGCCGACGGCGATGAAGCGGACGCCGTGCGCGGGGAACCAGCGCTCGAGATAGCGGCCCATGTCAATATAGTCACGCCCGAAGCGGGAGAGGTCCTTGACGACGACGCAGTCGATCCGCCCGGCCTCAATGTCGGAGAGCATGCGCTTGAAGTCCGGACGGTCGAAATTCGTGCCGGTAAAGCCGTCGTCCGCGTAACAGGCGACCAGGTCGAGTTCCGGGCGGCGCGCGCAGTAGTCCTCGATGATGCGGCGCTGGTTGGCGATGCTCTCGTGCTCCGCACTGTCCCCGTCGTCGTGCGACACGCGGCAGTACGCCGCCGCCCGCCGGCCTTTGCTCATGGAACGACCCTCCTTTGGCCGCATGGGCGGCTGTTCCATCTATATGACGAAGCGTCCGCCGTTCAGCACGCCGTCCGCCGCAGGATTCCCGCACCCGTCGGACCCGTGGGGCCGACGTAGGTCACCGTGCCGCAGCCGATGCCGCAGCCGCAGAAGCAGCCGCAGCAGCGGTTGTCATTTGCCGCGGCATTCACGCCGCAGCCATTTTGAAATCGATTGATGTGGATCACCCTCTTGGAAGGATAGGCGGGAGTCCCGCCGCTCCATCTTATGCCGCCGGCGGGGAGGGGTGACGGAAGGGGACAGGCGGGCGCGGAAGCCCGCCGCGCGGCGAAAGACGACCTGTCGGGATCCCGCAAGTCATCGCGGATTTCGCTCATTCTTCTTCCGATTGCCGCTTACGATCTTTTTGCCGCCGTTTAAGCCAAATCCCTTGCTTTTTTCGGAGAAGGGGTATTGAATACAGACAGACGTTGACGGGACCGGCCCGTGGAGCGCCGCGGCGGGCGGGACCGGACGGACAGGGCGGACGAAAGCCGCGTCCATCCCGTACGGGGAGGGGGAGAGACCGCGTGCGATGAGAAAAATCAACATACGCTTTGAGCGAGAGCCCTCTCTTGACGGGATCGAGGTGGTGATCCGCGCTTCGGAGCAGGACGCTTCCGTCGCGGAGCTGATGGAACGGCTCTCAGATTATCCCGAGGACGCGCTGACGGTTTTCGACGGGAACGGCAATATGCGCTCCATTGCGGCGAAGGAGATCATCTCCGCATCCGTGGACGGAAAGCTGGTGAAGCTGGTCACCTCGGACCGGAGCTGGTACACGCGCCAGACGCTGCAGAGTCTGGAAACAACGCTGGACAGGCGGCGGTTCGTCCGCATCTCGCGCTTTGAGCTGATCAATCTGGACAAGGTGCTTTGGTACGATTTTACCGTTGCCGGCACGCTGCGCATCGAGCTGGCGGGCGGAATGGAGACCTGGGCCTCCCGCCGGTGTATACCGGTGATCCGCCGCAAATTGGCAGGAAAGGAGTGAGGCGTTTGCGTGCAAGTTTTTTGAAACGCGCCGGGATCGGCTTCCTGATGGGTATGGCGGTGGGCGACCTGATCTCGTGGCTCACCGGCGCGTTCGGGAGCTCCATCGTCAGTCCGGCGCTCCTTGCCCGAATGAACGGCGAGGCAGGGGCAATCGTAGTACAGACGCTGCTCTCCGGCCTTTACGGCATGGCGACGATGGGCGGCACGGTGCTGTACGATATCGAGCGCTGGCCTCTGGCGCTGGCGACCGCCGTGCACTGTCTGATCGTTGCGGGGCTGTACGCGCCGATCGCGCTGCTGCTCGGCTGGGCGGCGGGTGCGGCGGACGTGCTCGTAATGGTGGGTATCCTGCTCGCGGCTTTTTTCCTCATCTGGCTCGTCATGTACCTCAGATACAAAGCGCAGGTGCGCGGGATGAACGAGATGATACAAAAGCGGGGCGGGACAAAAGAATAGCGTTTTGCAGGATCATTGATTGCGGAACAGACAGAAAAGGAGGATATCATGGATACGAAAAAGCTCATCCCGATCATTTCCATCGTCTCAGTGCTGATCATGTTCGTCTGGGGCTATCTGGCGGGCTCGTTTGAGCACAGCTGGCTCGCTGTGTTTGCGGGCGGCATTGCGATCGCGGTGCTTTCGATCGTCAACAAAAACAAGAAGCAGGATCAGTGACGCGCCGCACCGCAGCGAGGCTCAATGGGCGCGGCTGTGGAAAACCCTGTGGAAATCGTGGATAACTATTTGTAGAACCCAGCCGCGCCGTAGATTTTTGCGGGCAAACGGCTCTCTTATAGTGAATTTCTGCTGTTGCGGCAAAAGCGTCCGGGTCGGAGCATCGGGATCCGTGAATACGAATCGTATAAAAATAATCCCACAACCCGCTTTACGAACGATCGGCAGGGTTGTGGGATTCGCTTTTCGAGCAGGCGGCGCAGCGGAATTGTTCCGATGCGGCTCGGAAAACGCGCGGATGCGCGTTATTCGTCGCCGTGCCTGAAGCGCTCGCGATAGCCGCGCATGATCTCTTCCAGCAGTTTGCCGGAATTGGGAGGCGTGAACGTGATGGCGTTCGCGCCGGCGGCAATGGTGGCGCGGATGCTCTCCTCCGTCGGGCCGCCGGTCGCCATGATGGGCAGGTCGGGATGCCGCGCGCGGAGCTGCGCGACGACAGAGGGCGTCAGGGAGGACGACGCGACGTTCAGGATGTCCGCGCCCGCGTCGATGCGCGCCTCGGTATCCTGTTCTGCGGAGACGATGGTGGCGATGACGGGGATATCCACCGCCGCTTTGATCTGGTGGAGTACCTCCGGCGTCACGGGCGCGTTGACGATCACGCCGAACGCGCCCATATTCTCGGCGGCGAGCGCCTGATTGACCGAGCGCATGCCCGAGGTGAAGCCGCCGCCCACGCCGAAGAATACCGGCATATCCGCCGCGCTCATTACCGCGTTGACGATGCGGGGCTGCGGTGTGAAGGGATAGACGGCGATGACCGCGTCGGCGTTCGTGTTGGCGATGATGGCGACGTCGGTGGAGAAGATGATGGACTTGAGGAGCCGGCCGAAGATACGGATACCGTCGCATTCCGCGATGCAGCTCGGCGCGGCGACCATGTGGTTGCGCAGCACGCCGGTGTAGTTGGCGGGATGATTCATAGATTCACTCCTTGTTTGAATAGGTTATCAGTCTACATTGGGACTCGCGCGCATGGCAAGGATCGTCTGCTCGATCAGACGGTCCAGGTCCCAGCCCAGAAGCTCTGTGCCGCGCAGGATGATGTCGCGGTTGCAGCCGGCGGCAAAGCGTCTGTCCTTGAACTTCTTTTTGACGCTTTTGACCTCCATGTCGTCGCAGCTTTTGCTGGGGCGCATGAGCGCGCAGGCGCCGATCAGACCGGTCAGCTCGTCGGCGGCGAAAAGGACCTTTTCCATCTCATGCTCCGGCTTCGGCAGCTCACCGTGGCGTTCCGCGCTCTCGTCCCAGCCGTGGGACGCCGTCGCGCGGATCAGCCGCTCGTCCAGTCCGCGCCCGCGCATGATCTCCTGCGATTTAACGCAGTGCTCATCGGGATATTGTTCGAAGTCGAGATCGTGCAGCAGCCCCACGAGCTGCCAGAAATCCGCCTCGTCGCCGTAGCCGAGCTCAACGGCGAACCAGCGCATCACGTCGCCGACGACCTTGCCGTGGTGGAGATGAAAATCGCCCTGGTTGTATTCATGCAGAAGGGAATAGGCCTCGTCATAGGTCAGGTTCACGGTATCGCACCTCCTCTTATGAATTTTCGTCCGTAAAGTGGACGTGGGAGAAGATATGATCGGAGCAAAAGCAGTGGTAACCCGCGCAGCGGGAGCAATAGCGGAACTCCAGCTCCGGGTTCGTGCGGTTCGTCCTGCCGCAGACCGCACACCTGCGCTCGCCCGAGTTGGCGGACTGCGCCTCGCGCTTTGCGTTCGCGGTCGTGTTGCGGTAGTGTACCGCCTGCCGCGCGCGCGTGGTCTCCATGCCGAGCAGGCGCCGCAGCTCCGGCCAGAAGAAGATGACAAAGTTGAGCAGCGCCATCACGGGGATGATGGCAAAGTACCACGCGCCGGCAAGGATGTAGCGCACGATGCTCCAGGCGAAATACGCGAGATCGAAGTAGGCGAGGTATTTGATCTTGATCGGGATAATGAAAAACAGCAGCACCTGCGCGTCCGGCCAGAGCGCCGCGAAGGCGAGGAACATGGCGAAGTTGACGTAGCCCGCGCCGTAGACGGGGATGGACACGCCGGTGAGGAGGCTGACGATCGTCGTGCCGAGCAGCGTGAAGAGCATGCCGCCGAGGTAGTAGCAGGTAAATTTCGCCGTGCCCCACTGCCGCTCCAGCGTCGAGCCGATCCAGTAGTAGAAGTAGCAGGAAATCAGCAGGAAGATCGCGCCGCCTGCGTCGGGGATCAGCACAAAGGTCAGCAGACGCCAGAGCTGCCCGTGGGCGACGCCGGAGAGCGTGAAGCACAAAAGGTCGGAGAGCCGCACGCCGCCGGTGGAAAAGCTGTCGAGCAGGTAGACCGCGACGTTGGCGACGACAATGTAGAGCATGAGGTTCGGCACCCCGAAGCGCGGGTGCAGGATGCAGAATCGGTCAATGGCATTGTGAAGCTTTTTCAAGGGGAAACCCCTCCTGTTTTCAGTTTTTCCTATTATGGCACACACGCGGAAGAAAGTCATTAAAAAAATGTAAAATCTTCCCAACGGGAAAAAACGGCCGGCGGCGGGGGCAAACGGTCCGCACAGCCCGCCGCGCGGAAAGGAATATGTTGACAAAGCGCGGGGCAGACGCTATAATATCCCGTGAGAAAAGCAGAAGAGCGTTCTCAGTCGATTCGGCTGAGAATTTTTATTTCAGCGCTCCGCAAAGAAAGGGAGACATCGCCATGACAAAGCGTCTGTTTACATCCGAATCCGTCACCGAGGGGCATCCCGATAAGATCTGCGACGCCATATCCGACGCCGTGCTCGACGCCATCATGGCGCAGGATCCGATGGGGCGCGTCGCCTGCGAGACCACCGTTACCACCGGGCTTGTGCACGTCATGGGGGAAATCACGACCGAGTGCTATGTCGATATCGCGAAGATCGCCCGCGAGGTGATCCGCGGCATCGGCTACGACCGAGCAAAGTACGGCTTTGACGGCGACACCTGCGGCATCGTGACCAGCATCGACGAGCAGAGCGGCGACATCGCCATGGGCGTGGACCGGTCGCTCGAAGCGAAGGAGAGCGGCGCGAGCGACCTTGATAACGGCGCAGGCGATCAGGGCATGATGTTCGGCTATGCCTGCACCGAGACGCCGGAGCTGATGCCGTTGGCAATCTCGCTGGCGCACAAGCTGGCGAAACGTCTGGCCGACGTGCGCAAGCAGAAGATCGTCAAAGGCCTCCGCCCCGACGGAAAAACGCAGGTCACCGTCGAGTACGATGAGAACTGGAAGCCCGTGCGCGTCGATACCGTGGTCCTCTCTACGCAGCACGATCCGGATGTGACGCTGGAAACGCTGCGCGAGCAGATGATCGAGTGCGTCATCAAGCCGACCATCCCCGCGGGGCTGCTGGACGCGGACACCAAAATTTTCGTCAACCCCACCGGCCGCTTTGTCATCGGCGGCCCGCAGGGCGACAGCGGGCTCACCGGCCGCAAGATCATCGTGGACACCTACGGCGGCAGCGCGCCCCACGGCGGCGGCTCGTTCTCCGGCAAGGACCCGACAAAGGTCGACCGCAGCGCCGCCTACGCCGCGCGCTGGGTTGCAAAGAATGTGGTGGCGGCGGGGCTTGCGGACAAGTGTCAGGTGCAGCTCGCCTACGCCATCGGCGTGGCGAAGCCCGTGAGCGTGCTGGTGGACACGTTCGGCACCGGCAAGGTCAGCGACGACAGGCTTGAGGCGGCGGTGAACGAGGTATTTGACCTGCGCCCGACGGCGATCATCCGCGACCTCGGTCTCCGTGCGCCGATTTACCGTCAGCTCTCCGCCTACGGTCACATGGGCCGCGAGGAGCTCGGCGTCGCCTGGGAGAAGACCGACCGCGTCGACGCGCTGAAGGCTGCGGCTGCGCGCTGAACACGCGCACGGAACAGGAAAAACAGGGTGCCGCGTCACCGCGGCACCCATATCATAAAGTATCCGGGTGTAGCTCAATTGGTAGGGCGCGACATTTGGGATGTCGAGGTTGGGTGTTCGAGTCACCTCACTCGGACCATGCGGTTTTTTACCGCAGGAAAGCCGCAGAGATTATGTCTCTGCGGCTTTCCTTCAATAAGCCAAGTTGACTGCACAGGAACGTGGAGGATGAAAAATAAAATAAAGAAGGCGGCTTGCTTCAGCCTTATTTGAAATTCTCCCTTGCGTATTCGCTCAGCTCCTCGCGGAAGTCGGGGTGGGCGACGGAAATCATCGCCTCCGCCCGCTCGCGGAGCGTGAGTCCGGAGAGCTTGACGACGCCGTATTCCGTCGCCGCATACTGGATCATCGTGCGCGGCGCCGAGACAGTCGAGCCGCCTGAAATAAAGGGCAGGATGTTGGATTTGCGCGTGCCGTCCTTCGTCACGCGGGAGGAATTCAGACAGATGAAGCCCTTGCCGCCCTCGGAGCGGTATGCGCCCTCCAGAAAGTCCATCTGTCCGCCGATGCCGGAGAGCTGCCGTGTTCCGGCAGATTCGCCGTTTTCCTGGCCCATCAGGTCAAGCTGGACGCCGCCGTTGATGCTGATGACGTTCTTCATCGTCGCGATGCGGTACGGATCGTGGACGTAGTCGAGGTCGCCGGGGTGGAACAGCTCCGGCTCCGCGTCCAGCCAGTCGTAGAGCTCCTGAGAACCCATGGCGAGGTTCCAGGTTGAGAGTCCTGCATCAAATTCCTTGCGCACGTTCGTCAGCTTGCCCGCCTTATACATCAACAGAAAGGCGTCGCTGATCGTGCCCGTGTGGCAGCCGATGTCATGCAGGTCGGACTCTGCCACCATGCTTGCCACGGTGAACGGTACGCCGCCCACGCCGAGCGAGAGCACCGCGCCGTCCGGGATCTCGCGCATCACAAGCTCCGCAATCCTCCTGTCGGTTTCGGAGGCTGCCTTGTAGCTGCGCAGCGGGAGCGGCTCATGCTCGCCCTCGACAATGTAATGCGCCTCGCTGAGATGCACACGGTGGGAGCCGTCCACGCCTTGGAGCCGCGGATAACGCTCGTTGATCTCAAAGATCACCGTTCGGGCGTTTTCGAAGATCGTGCGCCAGCAGTAGTTGGAGATGCCGAGACCGCAGTACCCGTTCTCGTCCGGACGGGATACCGGCACAAAGGCAACGTCTACGCGGATATGGCGGCGATACAGCTCCGGCAGGGAGCGCAGCATCACCGGCAGGAAGCGTACCAGACCGCGGGACTGAAGCTTGCGCTCGTAGTCGCCGATATGCCAGCTGTACCAGGAGAAAGACTCCTGTTCCGGATCTGATTCCACCGCTTCAATGCGGGGACGGATCACCAGCCCGCCGCGTATCTTTACGTCCCGCACGCTGCCTCTGCGCGCTGCGAGCGCCTTGTCCAGCAGTTCGGGGAAGCCCGCGCCGAAGCCGTAATCCACCCAGTCGCCGTCACGGACGGACCGGACGGCCTCCTCAGCGGAGACCAGCTTTCCTAGATAGTCGTTTGTCATATCCGGTCCTCCTTCGAGTTTTGTCCTATTTTACACCAGGGCGCCCGGCTGCTGCAAGCCGGACGTCTCCTTTTTTTAAGCTGTATCAGTCGGCCCAGATCTCCTCGTCGGTCGGAATGTACATGTCCGGCACGCGATAGGAAATGCGGCTGAAGATCTGCTTGGGAATGCCGTCTCTGTCCATGATGGCGCCGGCGAGATCGGTTGATACAGAAAGGCGGCTTGCTTGCGCAAGCCGCCTTTCTGTATCGGCGCTGCGCGCCGAACAATACATCTTTCACCGCTCCGCGATCACGGGGGACGTCGTCCACTCGCTTCCGCCGGCGCTTTGCGCGAGGTCGGGGCAGGAGAGCGCATAGAGGTCGGTCGCCCGGGCTTCCGTTTCCATGAGGCGGCGCGCGTCGGACGAAAGGTTCCGCGCGTCCGTCGGGCGGATTACGACGGGCAGCGTCGCCTTTCGGCGCATCTCGTGCAGCAAGGTTTTTCCCTTGTCATCCATCGCCAGCACACGGAGGTACGGCACTCGCGACGGGCGCTCGGCGGGGGAGATGCCGAGGTAGATCGCCAACAGCATGCGGCGCAGCCGCGCGTGGGCGTAGCGTTTGGTCTTGACCGCGTCCAACAGCCCCTCCAGACTCACCGCCGTGCGGCTCGCCTGATAAAAACGGTGGTACAGCCCTTCGCCGCCTTCGTCATAGGCGGCGAAGTCGTCCTCCGTCATCGTCCGCAGCCGCGCGAGGACCGCGCGCTCCGCCGCTTCGAGCCGCACCGGCGCGCGCCCCGCCGCGCGCTCCGCGGCGTACAGGCGGCGCATCTCATCGGTGAGATAGCGCTCCGCGCCGTCTTCGATGTGCGCGCGGATGTAGGACGCGGAGGCATAGTCCCCGGCGGGAGCGCCGTCGTGCGCCGTGCCGAAGCGGGGGAGCGCCAGAGGCGCGATACCTCTCCCGAGCGTCCGCAGCGCCTTGATGTACTCGACGCCGAGGATGTCGTTGGGATTTGCCAGAAGCTCCGCCTCCGCGCCGCAGCGCGCTGCCGCTCGCTGCCGTGCGGATGCAAAGGAATCTCCCTTTACAAGCTCTGCTTTCAGCGCTTCCGAAAAGCCGGGAGACAGCAGCGCGTCTGCCGCGCGGACAAGCCGCTCCGTGTCCGCGCACTCGGAGCCGAAGGCGAGCATATCCACGACGCCGGCGCCCGCGAGCACCTCGACGCCGCCGCGCGCGAAGCCCTCGGCGGACGAGATCGCCCATGGCAGCGGCAGCTCCAGCACCAGATCCGCGCCGCCGAGGATCGCCGCCTCCGCGCGGACATGCTTGCGCACGACGGCGCATTCGCCGCGCTGGACAAAGTTCCCGCTCATCGCGCAGACCACGGCGGTATCGTTCCCGAAGCGCCGCCGCAGCTCCGCAAGCTGCCATGCGTGCCCTGTGTGGAAGGGGTTGTATTCACAAATCACACCGACAGTTTGCATAGAATCTCCGGAAAAATTTGGCTTGTGTTTATGGCTTTTTGCTGTTATAATCATCCTGTTGACATTCTAATGGAAAATGCGGCGCATGGCAAGCGCGCCGCACAAAAAAGGAGACGGATTTTTATGAACGTACTGGTCATCAACGCGGGAAGCTCTTCCCTCAAGTATCAGCTGCTCAACCCTCAGACCGGCGAACTGCTGGCGAAGGGCCTGTGCGAGCGCATCGGCATTGACGGCAAGTTCACCTATAAGCCCCAGCTTCCGGGCAGGGAAAAGCAGGATGCGGTGGATGTTCCCATGCCCACCCACAACGAGGCGATCCGGACGGTGCTGGACGCGCTGGTCGATCCGAAGAACGGCGTCATCGGCTCCATGAAGGAGATCGACGCGGTGGGTCACCGCGTGGTCCACGGCGGCGAGAAGTTCGCGAAGTCCGTTGTGATCAACGACGAGGTCATGGCGGCGATCGAGGAGTGCAACCCGCTGGCTCCGCTGCACAATCCCGCCAACATCATCGGCATCAAGGCCTGCCAGGCGCTGATGCCCGGCGTCCCGATGGTCGCCGTGTTCGATACCGCGTTCCATCAGACCATGCCTCCCGTCGCCTATACCTACGCACTCCCCTTTGCGTACTATGAGAAGGACAAGGTCCGCCGCTACGGCTTCCACGGCACGAGCCACAAGTATGTCGCCCAGCGCGCGGCGGATATGCTCGGCAAGCCGATCGAGTCCCTGAAGCTGATCTCCTGCCACCTCGGCAACGGCTCGTCCATCACCGCCATTGACGGCGGCAAGAGCGTCGATACCTCCATGGGCTTCACGCCGCTCGCGGGCGTGCCGATGGGCACCCGCTCCGGCGACCTCGACGCGGGCATCCTCTCGTACCTGATGGGCAGGTACGGCATGGGCATCGAGGAGATGCTGAACATCCTCAACAAGAAGTCCGGCGTGCAGGGCGTCAGCGACGTTTCCAGCGATTTCCGGGATCTGACCGCCGCCGAAGAGGAGGGCAATACCCGCGCGGGCCTCGCGGTCGACATGTTCAACTACGCCGTGAAGAAGTACATCGGCGCGTATGCGGCGGCAATGGGCGGCGTGGACGCGATCATCTTCACCGCGGGCGTCGGCGAGAACAGCGCCGAGCAGCGCATGGCGATCGCCTCGGGCCTTGAGTTCATGGGCGTCAAGATGGACGAGGACGCGAACCGGGTGCGCGGCGAGGAGCGCATCATCTCCGCGGTGGATTCCAAGGTCAAGGTGCTGCTCATCCCGACGAATGAGGAGCTCATGATCGCGATGGACACCGCGGCCCTCGTGGGATAAGCGCCGCTTGCCGACGTACGGAATACCTGACCATAAGAAACCGGTCTCCGCAGGGAGACCGGTTTCCTGTTTTTTCCGCTTGCTGTGAAGGTTCCGCCACCGCGCGGATGTTGTTCCTGCCGCGGGCATCCGCGCGTCAGCGCGCCGTCAGGTCCAGCAGGACCGGGTCGAACAGCGGCTTCAGCGCGTCCAGAAGGTCCTGCCGCCGCTCGGCGGCGCATACGAGCTGTCCGGCGGGAAGCTGGATGCGGGCCGCGCCGTGGAAGACGCGGACGCGGAAGTCCGTGAAGCCCATGGCGCGCAGCGCGGTCTCCGCCCGCTCCACGCGGTCGAGCAGCTCCGCGGTCAGCGGCTCGTTCGTCGGGATCCGCGTTGCGAGGCAGGCGTACGCGGGCAGATCCCAGGTCGGAAGTCCCGCCTGTCTGGAGCGGCGGCGGATCTCGTCCTTCGTCAGGCCGCATTCCCGCAGCGGGGAGCGGACCCCCAGCTCCTGCAGCGCCCGCATCCCCGGACGGTCCCCTGCGTCGTCGGAGGCGTTGGTGCCGTCCAGCAGCAGGTCGTAGCCGTCCGCTTCCGCGGCGGCTTTCAGCAGGCCGAACAGGGCGCACTTACAGTGATAGCAGCGGTCGGGCGGGTTTGCCGCCACCTCCGGCAGAGTGAGCACGTCGAACGGCAGCACCGTCAGCGCAAGGCCCAGACCGGCCGCAAACTGCTTTGCGTTCTCCAGCTCAAAGGCGGGCTGGAAGGGCGAATGGATGAAATACGGCCGCACGTCCGCGCCGCATTGCGCCGCCGCATAGAGCAGGTATGAGGAATCCACGCCGCCGGAAAAGCCCATCGCGGCCTTGGGATGGCGGTCAAAGAACTCAGTCAGGGTCATACTCACACCTCCGTTTTTTGTCATTATGAGCGCGCTCCGCTCCGTCTGTCAAGACAAAATGTGCCCTTTTCCGCGCGGCGGCGGAGAAAGGTATTGGAACCGACCGCGGGGCCTGTGATTTTCCGAGGCCTGCCGGTATCCGTCGGCGGAGCGGCTGCAGCGCCGGGAGCCGCCTGCCGGATCGCCTGTTTTGATCGTTCCCGGCTTCCGCATCGGGACGGAGGGCGGAATATTTATCCGCGCTCATGCAGGATATGCCGATTTCACCGCGGCGGCTTTCCGTTTGTTTTTGTTTATATATATTATTTGGTCTTGTGTATTGAAAACACGGCGGTTGTCTGATACTATTGGAATATTCAGGGAAAACGCCGTTTTAAGGTTGGGGTTTATGGGATGCTGCGGACAATCCGGCAGGCAGACCGACAGGCGGGATGCGTCTGTCCTCTCTGCATACCCGGGATCATATCCATAAAGCCAGGCGGCGCACGGGTCCGGCGGTCGAGCCGGCCGGGGCGCGCTGTCTTTACGTCCCGCGCGGCATACGGCGGCACGCGAACCGGAAGAGGGATATGATTTCCGATGCGGGAGGGGGAAAAACGGTTATGCCTGAGACTGACGAGCTGCTCTACAGCCGGTTTCTTGCCGACGGCGACAGCCGCGGTCTGAAGACCCTGCTCGAACGGCACGGCGAGGCGCTGACCCTGTTTCTCTGCGGCATCGTCCATAACATGGAGGATGCGGAGGAGCTGATGCTGGACGCCTTTGCGGAGGCTGCCGCCGGCGCGGGCTTCTCCGGAAGGAGCTCCTTCAAAACGTGGCTGTTCTCCATCGGAAAAAACAAGGCCCTGATGCTTTTGCGGAAGCGGCGGACCGGACGGGAACCGGTCGCCGCGTTTGAAACGGCGGGGCCGCCGGAGCTGGACATTTTAAGGGCCGAGCGCAGCAACCAGCTTTATCAGGCGATCCGACGGCTGAATGCCGAGTATCGGCAGATCCTGATCCTCCTGTATTTTGAAGAGATGTCCCACGAGGAAGCGGGGCGTGTCATGGGCAGGAGCAGAAAACAGATCTATAACCTGGCCGAGCGCGGCCGGCAGGCCTTGAAGAAGGAACTGGAAAGGATGGGATTCGAACATGCGCAATACTGACCTGCAGCTTCAGGAGATCCTGAAGCGGGCGGAGATCGTCAGGGAAAAGCGGAGCATCCGCAGGCGGATCCGCGCCGACGCCCTGGCCGCCTGTATGTGCTGCGGGCTCCTTGCCGTCGTATCTTTCTGGCTGCCCCGGCTTGGGATGATCTCTGCGGCAGACACGGAGCGGCGCTACGGCAGTCTGCTTCTGGCCACGCCTTACATGGGCTATGTGGCGGTGAGCGTACTGGCCTTTGCGCTGGGCGTCTTTGTCACGCTGCTCTGCGTCCATTGGAAAAGGCTGGATCGGAGAGAGCGTGAAAACAAATGATACCGGACGGTATTCTGACGCTGACTCATCTCACGGTGCTGCTGATCGTGCTCCTCGGGGCAATCCGTCTGAACACCGGAGAGCGCCGCTCCGTCGCGGCGGTATTCTTCGCGTTCAGCACCGCCAGCGTGCTGCTCAGTGATTTCTACTGGCTGGCCTATGAATCTCTGCGGCCGGATACCCGGATGCCCTTTGCTGCCAATGAGATCGCGGAGTGGGCGCATTTCATGCTGCTGGGCGCGTCCCTGACCGCAAACCGTCCCTCCTGCTACCGCGGCGCAAAGACGGAGATGTTCTGTGCCGGCCTTTTTGCCGCCGCCAGCGCCGCGCTGTGGATCGCCTGGAGCGGAGAGTGGGTGCAGGACATCCTGACCTGTGGGGCCTTCGGTTATTTCCTCTGCTGTCTGCCTGCCCGAATGAAGCAGGAGGGTATGCTGTCCGACCGGGTGTGGAAGCTGCTGGGGATCGCTTGCGCGGTGCTGATCGCGGCGCAGGCCGCCATCTTCTTCGTGCCGGAGGCGATGAAGAAGCCGCTGGACTTGTTCTGCTATGCCCTGATGTTCGCCTGGGTGCTGTTCCTGGTTGTATGGACTGTGTCCGCCTTGAAGAAGGGTTGCAGACCCGGCGTCGGCGTGTGTCTTTCCAATGCCGCCCTGGCATGGTCCGCCACAACGATGTATATGAGCGCCGACGGCTTTTACGACGTTGCGCTGCTGTTTTACACCATGTGCTTCCCGCTGATTCTCTGGGCGCTGAAAAAGGAGGCGGACGCATGATCTATGCGGAAAACATCCTTCTCTGCATCGCCATCCCGCTGTTTGTGTCCCTGCTGTTTGTCCGCGGTCCGGCGCGGCAGTATGTGGCGGCCTTTCTTCTGGGGATGGGCGTATGCCTGCTGGCGGCCTATATCTCCGGCTTTCTCAGCCTAATTACGGGCATGGGGGAAAACGACACGTCGATCTTCCTCTCTCCCGTGGTGGAGGAGCTGATGAAGCTGCTGCCGCTGCTGTTCTTCCTGATCCTGCTGTCTCCGGAGGACCGGACGCTGAGCATGCTGGCCGTGGCCATCGGCGCGGGCTTCGCCACCTTTGAAAACTGCTGCTACATCCTGACCTCCGGCGCGGGAAGCCTGCCCTATGTGCTGATCCGCGGCTTGGCGGTGGGCGTTATGCACATCGTGAGCATCCTGGCGCTGTCCGTCTGGCTGGTCGCCGCGAAGAGCCTGAACGTATTCTCCTTCCCGGCGGTCGTGGGCGGGCTGAGCCTGGCGATGATTTTCCACGCGCTGTATAACCTGCTGGTGTCGGTGCCGGGCGTTCCCGCCGTGATCGGCTATCTGCTGCCGTCGCTGACCGCCGCCGCGCTGTATTTCCTGCGTCATAAGTCGCCGCATTTCCAGAAATCATAGTATCCATAACATCGGATCCTTCTCACCGCTGTTCGTATCGGACAGCGGTTTTCTTTTTTGCACAAAACGGGCGCTGCACTTTTATCCAAATCGTTTACAACAAAAGGGTGAGTAAAGACCGGAAAAGCGGCAACAAAATAGCGAACGGAACAGCAAAACGGAAACCAGGCCGTCCCGGAGGTGATAAAGCATTGAAATACTCAACGGATGAAGCCATTGCGGAGATCCTGCAGCGACGGGAGCGGATCGTCGTCCGGCGGCGGCGCCGGACCTGCCGGGTCCTGTCCGGCGCGGCGGGTACGCTTCTCCTGACACTGGTACTGGCGATCAGGCTGATCCCGGAAAGGACAGCCGTGTTTTCCGCAGAATCGGTCTACGGCTCCTTCCTGCTGAGCCAGGAAGCGGGAGGCTACGTTCTGGCGTCGGTGATCGCCTTTGTGCTGGGCGCGGCGGCAGCGTGGCTGGCCCTGAGGAGCCGGAGAAACGGGAAGACAGCATCGAATACGGAAGATATCAACAACGAGGAGGAGGCAACATGATGAAACGGCGAATCCTATCCATTCTGCTGGCGGCATGCATGGCGCTGTCGCTGATCCCGGCGGTCGAGCTGCCCGTGCGGGCTGGCAACGACCCGGTTTATAACCACGCGGAGCTGCCGGAGGTGGCGATCTTCAACGCCCAGACCGGAGCCAACGAAAAATACTACAAGGAGCAGATGGCCGCCCCGGTCTACAACGCGGTGTCGGGACTCAAGTTCAGGAAGCCGGGCTGGACCTCTGTGGACGATTACCTGACCTACGATACCAAGGTCACCGAGGACTCGATCTACGTCTGGAATAACTTCTTCAATACCAGACTGGCCCAGCTCAGCGACCGGTATCAGCAGCTCCAGTGCGGCTTTGCCATCACGCGGACGAGCAACTCCCACACCCACCGCTGGAAGCTGATCTATTCCGCCGATCTGACCAGCTATATGAACACCGATCTCTACCTGAGCGACGCGGCGCACGATCAGTATTGGAGCGTGGCGGATTATCGGGGCTTTACCCGCGCGGCGGCCACGATGCGCGACTGGAATGAGGAGTTTACTTCCCTCGGCTATAAGATCAAGTTTTCTTCCCTCGGCTATACGATCAACGGCGCGAACAGCCGCTACGCGACCGTTGGCGGCGTGGATCAGAGTCAGATCCGGAAGAACCTGTACCTCAGCTTTTCCAACAGCGTCCTGAAGTATGACGGTCAGGACAAGACCTGCACCTGCGGCGGCTCCGCAACCGGCGCCTCGGTCGGTTTCTACGACGGGGTCGCGCCGACGATCACCTCCGTGGAGATCAAAAACGGCGAAACCGCCAGCACGAATTTCAAGAAGGGCGACACCGTCACCATCGTGCTGAACATCTCCGAGGCGATCCGCTTTGCCGACCACAACGCCACAGGCAAGGGCGACATCGTGATCGGACTGGAGGTGGACGGGCGCAGCGACCGGCTCTATGCCAACCTGACGAGGCTGGACCCGGAGAGCCTGACCTTCACCTATCAGGTCCCGGAAGAGGACACGGAGCTCTATTCCATCGCTGCCATCGACCTGGCGAGCGCCCCGAAGGATAAGACGGCCCTGATCCACGACACGCCGGACATCGACCTTAAGCAGGTTTATTCGGGCAACGTCAAGGGGACCTATCCCGCCAAATTGCCGGTTGGCCTCGACGACCCGCTGGGCTTCACCAAAACGACGAGCCAGATCACCGACATGGCCGGCAACGCGCTGGTCGATTCGGTCCCTGCCGTGTCCTTCTATATTGACTGCGAGGACCCCTTTGTGGCGAAGGCGAAGCTGAGCGCCGAAACCAACAACGGCGATGTGAAGGCGGCTCTGGGCAAGACCGACATGGATCCCGCGGACACCGGCTATACGGACAACAGCGATGCCTATCTGGGCGCGGGCGATCGCTTCAGCCTGACCCTGTACATGAACGAGGTGGTCACGGGAACGAACGCCGTGATCGTGACGAATGTGAAGAATGCGGACGGCAGCTTCCTCACCTTCCCGGTCACCTCCTCCGGGATCACCGCCTCGAAAGGCATCGGCTCGCAATACGGAAGGGGCGCGTCCAGGGGCATGCTCACCGTGTTCTACACAGACCCCGTGACGATCACGGACGACATGACCGTGGATGGCGGCGAGATCAGGATCACCGACGTGACCTTTACGGACGTGAAGGACGCCTCCGGCAACGCCGCGGTCGGCTCCGTGAAGGATCTTGGCTTCTCTGTCGACACCGTCGGCCCGACCGCCGCAGTGGGCGAAGCGGTGCAGAACGGTGTGAATCAGCAATTCTATGTGCCCTTCCGGGTGATGGAGACGGACGTCGCCTCCGGCGTCTACGCGCTGCCCGCGACGCTGATCGTCACCTGCGGCGAACTGACCAACACGTTCGACTACGCGGTGACGATCAGTACGAGCGAGCCCGCCTCGTGGGAGACGAACGGCGCCTTCGGAAGCGCGATCTCCTTCGTGCAGGTTGGCGGGACACAGGAGCAGTACCTGCATATCCGACCCCAGAACGGGCAGATCTATGACTTCAACGACGGCAATGCCGAGATCACCTTCTATCTGGCGGATTATGCGGGCAACCGGAGCGACGACACCAGCGCGCTGACCGGCGCCTGTCTGGATAAAGTGCTGCCCAACGCCGCGGCAAAGGGCAGCGCCCGGAGCTATGACAACATCAGCGGGGTGGGCACGCTGTCCGTCGCCATCCATGCGGAGGACCCGGGCGGACTGGCTTCCGTGCAGTACCAGTGGGCCGATCCCGCCATTGCCGAAAGCGCCGGCCTGACCGGCGAATGGTCCGGCGCCGTCGGCACGCTGGACGACCATATGACGAGCGCGGATATGACCGCCGACGCCGAGGTCGCTTCCCAGACGGCCTTCCGGCAGCGCCTCTGGGTCAAGGTGACGGACGCCGCCGGGAATGAAAGCGTCACAGATCTGGGCGAGTACGCTTACAGCCTCAGCCCGGTCAGCTACACGCTGGATTACTCCGCGGAGATCAAAACGACGCCCGGCATCAAGGTTTCCGCTCTGGACGAAGGCGGCAGGCTGGTGTTCGACGTGCAGAAGTCCGGCAACGATGCGAACACGCACTACGTCTCGGTCGTTGACGCCGCGGGTGATGCCGACATCTTCGGCGGGACCTGGTATTCCGCGAAATTCAGCGGTACGGAGGGCTATCGCTTTACCGATCTGGCCAATGCCGGAGCGTTCCTTTCCAACTATACCGGCAATCTGTACGTGACCGTCTATTCCGGCAACAGCGAAACGATCGGGAAGACGGACGAAGCGATCACCGTCACCACCAACGCGGGCGTGGCGAGCGTCCCGCTCCGCGTCTCCGCCTCCGGCAACGACTACGGCGAGGTGTTTGACGGAACGGACGTCCTCTCGGCGGACAACGACACCCTTGCGGCGATGGGAAATGGCGTCAAAACGCTCCCGTGGACCTATGGCTCCAAATCCGGCGTCAGCAGCACGCTGGAGGGCAGGCAGCTTTCCATCCGTCTGGGCAGCGATATCAACGGCTGGGGTCATGAGGATATCAACTGGCAGAAGTCCTTCATCGCCCTTTGTCCCGGCGGCTACGCCATACCGGACACACTCGACGGGCTGCGGGAGAAAAAGCTCTGCGGCATCGGCAGCGGCCACAACCAGACGGTAACGCTTCCGGCCAGACAGGCTGCGGACAGGCCGTACGACAGCGGATACTACCACCTCGTTCTGGTGCTGGCGCGGAACTCGGATCCGAATACCTGTTATACCGTGGTGCTGCAGAACGGGAATGACGACGCCAGAGTCAATCTCGACGTGTCAGAGCCGGGCCGCCTGTCGCTCGGCGTGCTGGCCAGGGAGGACCCGGCCCGCGACGGCGAATTTGCGGAGATCCCCTACGATCCGGAGGCTCCCATCTACATCCCCACGGAGGGCTGTGAGGTCACGCTGTCCGTGGAGGCGCTGGACGCGGAAGGAAAAGCCGTTTCGCTTTCGGGCGGGGACAATTACGCCGGGACCATGGATATCGTTGCGTGGAACACCAGCGATTCGGCGAACAAGATCTCCCTTTCCCGCATGTATCTCTCCGAAGATGAGGAAGGAACGATCCGGAGGACGCAGGCCTGGGATTCCTACCCGTCCAACGGAAAGCGGACGCTGCGCTTCGGCAGCGAGACGGACGACGGCGGCGCCTTCTCGAACTCCACCCTCGGCGTCGTGCCGGATCGGGACAACACCGTCGCCCTGCAGATCCGGTACGCCAACGGGAAATCCTCGGCTGTCACCTATCTGACGGTCCATCCCGTGTCCATGGGTCTGACGGGGACGATCACGACGGTCCCCACCGTCGATGAGAGCATCTACGGACCCTTCTGGCAAGGCGGGACCACCGGTCTGATCACCGCCGATCCCGGCTCGGCCGCCGTGGTGTTCACCCCGGACGCGCCCGTCAGCGAGGGTCTGACGGTCTACTGCCGGGAGGGGTACGAATGCTTGAGGAACCAGATAACGAGCCATGTCATGTACGGCGGCGACGGCGGGGATACGGGCCGGATGACGCTCCGGAGCGACGGCTCCTATGTCCTCCCGCTCGATCCAACGGACGGGAAGACCTCCGGGATCATCCGCTGCAGGGAGGACGGCACGATGGAGAACGTCCTCGAAAGCGTCTGGGAACCTCAGGGCTATTATGTGGTCTACGCAGAGGATGCGTACGGGAACATGAAGATCCTGGGGGTCACCCGCAACGCGATTCTTGCCGACGGCTTCGCGCCGATGGTGACCGACAGGCAGATCGTGACGGAGGACGGCGCATACACCGCCACCTTCAGGATCTGCGACGACAGCCTGTATGCCTTCGGCAGAGCGAAAAACGATTCCGATACGGACAAGCCCATACCCCGGCCCATGACGCTTACCCTTTCCTATGACGGCGAATACGCGGCTGCCATCGGCGCGCCGGGCGAGAGCCTGACCCTGACGGCGGACGCCGCCGGAGAGCGATATGTGTGGACGCCGGACAGCGCCAACAAACTGGGCATCTGCGAGGTGTCCGCCGAGCTGACCAGAGAAGGGAAGTTCACGGAGGGGTACGCGAACCACCGCACGACCACCTACTATAACGGCGCGGTGGACGTGTATCTTACCGTTACCGTCAAGGGCATGGTCGATCCCCGGATCGAGACGGCCACGCCCATGACGCTGAATCTGACCGCCGTGGATGCCCACGGCAACAAGGCCGAACAGGCGAGCGTCTCCGCCGCCGTCGTCGGCAAGGCGCCGCAGCTGACCGCCATGGAGCTCCGTCCCGTCGAGCAGGCGCCCTGGACCAGCGATCTGGCCCTGTTCACCACCTTCAGCGTGCCGGTCCAGCCCGCCGAGAGCTGGATCAGGCGGGACATCACCGGCTATCAGACCGAGTGGGGGGACGCTTTCCCCATCACGAACGACGGCGTCTGGAACATCACCTTTACGGACGTGTTCGGCACGGTCTATACGCAGACCGTCGACACCGCCGACTACAAGGGCGAAAAGGACGGCGTGTTCGGCGTATACGGCTTCGATCTGGAGTTCTCCACGCTGGACTATGTGCCGGACAGCCGGGGCGTGACCATCACCGCCTCCTACACCGGCACGGACGGCAGATCCCTGCACATTTACAAGGGCAATGAGACGCTCACCCCGGACGACGGGAGCGTCGACCGGCTGACGGGCCGGACGGCGACGGTGACGGAAAACGGGGACTACACCGTTTATCTGTACGGAGAGAGCAACTGGAGCGACAAGACCCATATCCATCTGAACAACATCATCTCCGGCGCCCCGACGGCAACGCTGTACTTCTACTTCGACGAGTTCAAGGAGCAGTACGCGGCGGGCAGCCATCCCCGCGGCGAGACGACCGGTCCCGTCACCGTTTCCTACCGCACGGACCGGGAGACCAGCCCTGTGGGAGCCACTACGATCACCATCAGGGACAGGAACAACGACGCCTTCTCCTTCCAATATTACGACGTTCCCACGAATCAGACCTATACGATCAGCGGCCGTCTCAGCGACAATGAATACGGCGTCAAGCTGGCCGCGCCGGAAACGCCCTATGCGGACACGGAGAAGCCGACGATCGACCTCGTGACCATCTGGACCCGGAAGGGCGGCGGCTTTGCCCAGGCCAACGCTTTCTCCGGAAACGCGGCGGATGCGGACATCGGGAACGCCATCGCGGACTCCGGATACGCCCAGAGCTACGATTTTGTGGTCAACGCCTCCGACTACTCCAGATGGAAGATCGTTGTGAAATCCGCCGTGCCTGAGAGCATGAGCTATTCCGCAGCGGCAAGCGACGAGATCTCCGGCGTAACGGTCCAGGGCAACAACGTGCTTGTCACCAAGAAGGTCACAGACAGCTTCTGCATCGTCGTGGTGGACAACGCGAAGGCGGATTCCGCGGCGGACGCGGACAACTTCTCCTGTATCCGCATCCCTGCGGACCGGTATCGCTTCGATACGACGCCGCCCGAGATCGATACGATCACCGTGACCGAGAGCCTGTGGTCCAAAAGCGTGTACATCCGGGCCACGGACAAGGCCGACGATCACAATGCCACCGACGGCGTCACGATCACCGGCACGGACGTCGTGCGGGAAGAGGCCGTCATAGACGGGAAGACCTATACGCATAAGCTGGTGTTCCGGGACAACGACACGGAGGTGGCGGTCACCGCCGTTGACGGAGCGGGCAACAGCAAGGTCGAAAGGCTCAAGGTCACGGGCATCGACGTGAGCGTTCCGAAGCTCACCGTCACCTGGTCGCCCTGCTTCAAGGACCCGTCCGACGGCAGGCTGAGGCAGTCCAGCCCCACGGCGGGACCGGTGAACACCGACGTGACGGCGCATATCACCAGCGACAAGGAGATCGCGTACGTCCTTTTGAACGGTTACAGGCTCGACAGGGACGACCCGGAAATGCAGCTGGACCGGATCGGGAACACGGTCTCCTATACCAGCCGGTACATTACGGTGCGTTTCGTGAACGTGGATGAGGACGAGGGCGCCGCATCCTGTCAGCTGGAGGTCTTCGCCCCCAACGGGAAGAGCGCGAAGACGACCGTTTCCATCGGCGCGGACGTGATCGACAAGACGGAACCTTATGTGCTGATCGACGAAGTGACCGAGTATACCCGCACGGGGTACGGCGTCCCCTACGCCGAGCAGCACGCCGTCACCTTCAGCGAGGACGTCTATTGTCTGGACGGCGGAACGGCAGGAACGGTCTATAACCGCGAGAATCCCTTTGTCGTGACGCTGACGGACGACGATCCCCGGGAGTTCCGGTTCACGGACAAGGCGGGCAACCTCAGCGCCATTGAGGTGTGGCCGCAGGCGGACGCCATCGACAGTGTCACGCCGACGCTCACCGTGGAGGTCCCCGACGCCGCCGACGCTGTCGCCGCGGCAGTCCGGGTGCAGGTGACGGTGGACGAGGAAAACTGCACGCTCACCGCAAACGACAGCGACGCCGTGACCTGCGGAGCGCTGACCCGGCAGGACGACGGCGCGGGGAATACGGTCTGGGCCGGAACGGTCAGCGTCAGCAGGAACGGCACCTTCCGCCTGACCGCCGCGGACAAAGCGGGGAACGAGCGGAGCGTCGTCTTCACCGTCAACAACATCGACAGGACCCTGCCCGCGATCCGCTTCGCCGGTTCCACCGTCAATGTGCGGCAGGACAGCGCGTACGACGAGTTGAAGGCGCTGCTGGACGGCGGCGTCACGACCTGGGACAACGCGGCGATCCGGGACGGCTCCCTGCGTTATGACACGACGGACGTCAGACTCAATACGCCGGGCGTCTATACCGTTTCCTACACCGTGGAGGATACGGCGGGGAACGTGGGACTGGCCGCGCGTTACGTCAAGGTCATCGACAAAAACCAGATCGACGTCCGGGCGGACGGCATGATTCTGGAGCAGGACGGCATCACCGGCGTCAGCAAGGGGGAGCACAGGCTGACCGTCGCGGGGCTGAAAGCGCCCGACGAGCCCTATAAGATCCAGCTGGTCAAGGGACTCTGGTCCGCCGGTCAGATGAAGCGGATCTCCGGCGGCGTCACGGTCGGCGCGGACGGCAGCTTCACCCTCCCCTCCGACGGATTCTATACGCTGTATATCACGACGCAATCCCGACAGGTCTTCAGAGCGCTGTTCTATGCGGAAAACTAAGGAGGAGGCGATCTTATGAAACTCACCAAACGATGCCTGGCGGTTCTGCTCTGCTTCGCCCTGCTGTTTCCCCTGCTGCCCGCAAACGCGTTTGCGGCGGATGACAGTGTGTTCAGGCTCGACAACGGGTACATTGAAGTCAGCGTCTCGAAGGAGAACGGCGGCTTCCTTGTGAACACCGTCGAGGGCGATCTGCTGAAAAAATCCGACAACAACAAGAATCTGCTCTATCACAGCGGCGATTATGACACCTCCTTCGTCTCTCTTCGCATAGGGAGCGGGGAAAACGCCAGAGACTATCTCTTCGGCGGGAAGTACGGCGGCGTCGGCGGCGCCGACGTGACCCAGACGGCGGACGGCAGGATCATCGCCGTCTGGTCGGTGGAGGGCATCACCTTCACCCAGACCGTTTCTCTGGCCGAGGACAACGCCAATGAGCACGGCATGGTCTCCGTGAGCCTTGACGCGCAGAACAACAGCGGCGCGGCGGTCCCCATTCAGGCGCGCATCCTGTTGGACACCTGTCTGGGAGATCGGGATTACGCCCATTATCAGGTGTCCGGCGGCGACCTGACCGACACCATGGACACCGAGCAGATCATTACGGATGAGGCCGCGCTCAAGAGCTTTTACGCCGTGGACGATGTCGCGGACCCCGGGATCACGGCCTATGTGGTCTCCACGCCCGTCAAGGCGGCCATCGGTCATTGGAACAATCTGGCCGCCAGCCTGTTCGACTTCGCACCGGACGATTCTCTGGATTTCACCGGCGTCATCAACGACTATCTGACCGCCGACAGCGCCTGCGCCATGTACTATGACCTGGGCACTGTCGCCAGCGGCGCAGCCCGGTCTGTGACCAGCTACTACGGCGTCTACTCCAACCACACCGTGAATCTGGAGAACAGCGTGGCCATCAACACCGTGGCGCCCCTGCGGCTGGAGCTGAACAAAACCAGGACCGCCTATGTGCGGCAGAGCGAGGTGGGCAGCGCGGATTTCGCCGTCACGGTCAGCGCGGAGAACTATAAGAGCGATACCGCCGAGGATCTGGAGAACGTGATCCTGGCCGTCCGCAGCACCGGCAATCTCCGCTCTCTCAGCGACAGCGGCGCGGTCATAAACGGGATCGACTACGACAGCACGAGGCCGCTGACCATATCCTACAGCAGGATGGACGTGAGCGAGACGATCACAAAAACGCTGTATTTTCAGGCGAAGCCGCTGGTCAGCGCCAGCTATGAGCGGATCACCATCGGGATGTACCGGAACTCCGTGACCTCGGAGAACCTGCTGGGTGAGAAGATCGTCTATGTGCTCCTGCCCGGCAGCGACGGGAACATTCCGCAGGTCAGCTTTATATCCATGAAGCCGGACACGATCTATTCCTCCGGCACCCGGCATCTGTACGCGGCGATCACGAATGACAACATCTTCACCAGCGCGCTGGCCCAGGGCACGTGCACCGTCAAGGCATACACCGCGGACGGCAGGACCGCCCGGGAGATCCCCGCGGACTGCATCACCGTCACGGACGGCGTCGCGGATCTGGCCCTGACGGAGGACATCCGGCTGCCGGTGGGAAGCTGGTATCTGCAGCTGGAGTGGACGGACGAAGCCGTCAGCCGGGGCATCGTCGCGAAGGCGTTCCAGATGCAGACCGCTTCGACGCTCAATTTCAAGGTTTCCGACGATCCGAAGTACAAGAACAACTGCTACGGCGTGCTCGCCGCCGTCAAATACGGCAAGGGCACCGGAGACAAGCCCTATGAATACCGGCTGGAGAGCTTCACGGACGAGGCGGCGTTTGTGGCCTTCGAATCGGACAAGAGCAAATACACGGAGATCCTCCTCGTGTTCCGCGGCGATTTTACCGCCGACAACCGCTATCTGAGGAAGAACGAGGACGGGAAAACGGTCGGGGCGTACTACTATACCGCCGTCAGCAAAAAAACGACGAACCCCAACACCCGTAAAACCACGGTGGACAACTGCATCACCATCAACAACTGTCTGGACTTTGAAGGCGGCACCATGTCCATCTACTACGAGGATTACGGGCGCGGCCAGACCCGGGCGGAGAAATCCCCGATCCTGGTGGAATTTGACGGCGACCTCTACACCAGCGACGCCCGCACCTCCGTCTGGAAGGGCAAGGCGGCCATCACCAAGCTGGAGCAGGGGGGGGACTATTCGCTGCTGCATTACGATTCCAACGGCAAGCGGAAGCAGATGCAGGCGAAGCCCATCACCCTGATCTGGCCCAACGTCTACGGCGTGGCCCAGACTCTGGCAGGCATGGCCTTCAAGCTGGCCTACGGTCAGTTCGGCGTGATGGAAGGCAGCGACAGTCAGAATGTGTACAATAACGGAGAGCTTGGCCGGACCATCGCCTTCTCCGCCAGCCTGAGCCTGAAGTTCATGTCCAGCGGCGATGAGGACGACGAGGGAACGGCGAACTACTTCGGGCGCATGAAGGAGCTCTGGAAGGACTGGCGCGGCGCCAGCATCTATCAGTACGCCTATCACGGGACCCGCTTCGAGCAGCTCACGAACATCAACATGAACGATTCGGATAAGAGCGGCTCCAAGGACAAGGGCGTTCAGGCCTCCGTCATGGTGCAGGACATCCTGTTCGGCTGCGGGAAGGGCCTCGTGGGTCTGAACTTCACCGTGGAGATCGGCGTGAAAAACATGATCGATTCTCTGCCGAAGCTCACGGGTAAGCTGTCCGTCAACACCATCAACAACTGGTCCTTCGGTCTGGCCGGCTCCTGCAAGATGAGCAACAAGCTGAATCTGGAGGCGAAGCTCAGCTTCAAGAGCTACAACAACATACCGGGCCCGGACGAGATCTACTTCTTTATCGGAGGCTTCAATCCGGGCATCAACATAGACGGCTGCGGCGTGGTCTGGATCACGGGCGGCGGAGGCGGTGTCTCCAATTTGTATGACACTGTGTTCTGCAAGAGCGGCGTACCGCCTCTGAAGCTGATCATCGCGGCCAGCTTCAGCATCATACAGATACTCGACGGCAACGCAAAGCTGACGCTGGCCCTGACCGGACTGGATCTGACGGCCAGCGATCTGAAGATCTTCGGTGAGATCGAGGCCATTCGGAAGGTCCAGCTCGGCCTGCAGTGGTACCCGGACATCAAGATCCAGGCGGGCATTTACGTCAGCATGTTTGAGCAGGTCATCGAGGGTCAGGGCTACATCGTCCTGCTCGGCAAGAACTACACCGACTGGTTCTTCGAGATGTTCATTCTGGCCGCGCTGAAGATCCCGTCTTCCGTTCCGCTGGTGGGCGGCATGACGCTGGTGGGCGCGGAGCTCGGCGTCAGCACCAAGAAGATCTGGGGCGCCTTTGAAGCGCTGAAGATTGGCATCGGCGTCACCTATTACTGGGGCGAGAGCAAGGTGATCTTCGGCTCCTCCAGAGACAAGGCGCAGCCTACGTATCCCAACCTGCTCCTGTCCGGGTATGACGGCGAGTGCGAGGACATCCCCATCGCCTGTGACGAGGAGAACGGCCGCACCCTCTACGCGCACATCGGCACCAACTTTGAGGCGCCGAGGGCCGCTCAGCTGCTCTCCGACGGCGACCTGATTCTGATGGACGCGGCGGGCGTCTGGTCCAACAGCGGCAGGACCGGCCACAAGTTCAACCTCGGCGCATACGCGGCCGACACCAATGAGGCCACCGCGGTCCAGCTCTCCTATCGGGCGGAGAGTCTGGCGCAGGCGCAGGAGCTGGCCCGCGGCTTTACCGTGAAGGACGAGAGCGGCAGCGCCTTCCCGCTGGAGTTCTATGACGGCGCCAACGCGGACAGCGCCAACGCGAATGTGACCTGGGACGAAGAGACGAAGACGGCCGCCTTCGGCTTCACGGTGACGGACGACAGTCAGTTCAACAGGAACTGGTTCATCTCCACCGGCGAGACGGCGGCGGATGTGGTGCTCTACAACGTGCTGCCGCTGCCGGAGGTCACCGGCGTGTCCGCGTCCGGTCCGCTGGCCGCGGGCGGCGAGGCAGTCGTCACCTGGGACGGCACCGGACTCGACGAGCTGGACAGCATCAGCTTCTTCCTGACGAGCAGCACCGATCCCGCAGAGGACGCGGGCTATCCGCTGACCAGCGACCGCTATCCGAACGGCGTTGACGAAACGGATACGATCGGCGCCGACAAGCGCGTTGTACTGGATGTTCCCGCCGATATCCCCGCCGGGGATTACTACCTGCGGGCGGTGTACTCTAAGGAAGACCAGCTCAACGGCGTGATCCACAGCACAGGAAAGATCCCGGTCTCGAACGCAAATACGCCCGCCGCTGCGGACGCGGACGTCACCGCCGTGGGCGATCTCAAGTTCGGCGTCAGCATTCGGACGGACGACACCGGGACCGACGGCTATTCCGTCACGATCTACAACGCGGACGGAAGCCCCACGGACATCGCCGGCCTGATCTATGACAAGGCGGCCTCCGGCGTCACGGAATTCGAGATCGGCGGTCGGTACACGGCTCCCGTGAAGACAGACGCGGAGGACCCGGAATCCGCGAACATGGACACGGAAACCTACGGGCTGGAGGGCGGCAGGACCTACGTCGTCGGCGTCACGCCGTATCACACGCTCGATACCGACGGCGACGGGGAGCCGGACGCCGTCGTCTACGGCAGGGAGGTCACGAAGACCGTTGAGCTCCCGGCGGCCGAGACGCCCGCCGCCGCGCTGACCGCGGGCGGCAAGACCCTGACGGCGGTGCAGGATCTGACTGACGGCAGCGTGACGCCCGTATTTACAGCCGACACGCTGACTGTGTCCGCCGTGTTCTCCGAACCGGTCACCGGGACCTGGACTCTGGACAACAGCGAGATCTGGGGCAAGATCCAGAATGACGCGCTCCCGGATACTTCCGTTGTGGCCGGCGCTTTCAACAATACCGGAAGCGCAGCGATCTCCCTGCCGGAGCTCACCGACGGCGACCACATCCTGACCGTGACCGGACGGGCTGCGGACGGCGACAGCTTCACGTACAGCTATCCCTTCACCGTGGACACCACCGCCCCGCGCCTGATCCTCAGCGCGCCGCTCAGCGGCAGCGTGTTCGGCAGGGACGGAACGCTGACCGTCGCCGGCGTCACAGACGCGGACGCGCTGCTCACGATCTCCGTGGACGGGCAGACCGTCGTGAACAGAAGGACCGTGAAGGCCGCGGGCGGCACGATCGACACGGACGGCGTGTTTGCGCTGACCTGCGCCGTTCCGGATCCGGACAGAGCGACGACCCATAAGGTCGCGATCTCCGCGGCGGACGCCAACGGCAACCGGACGGAGGACCATGAGATCATCGTTTCCCATCCCGGCCTCGGCGATATTGAGAATATTGTGCTCATGGTGAACGGAGCGATTCCTTCGGACGGGAATATCCCGACGCAGTCCGCCGGAACGGCGGCGCTGACGATCGCCGGCGTGACCTCCGACAACAGGCGTTTTGCGCTGGAACCCGACCGCGTCATATGGAACAGTCTGGCGGCGGAGGGCGCCGTGTCGGTCACCGCAGACGGCAGGCTGACCTATGATGCCTGCGCCAAGGGCTTTGTGGAGGCCCTGTACGAGGTTTCCGCGGGCGCGTACCGCACGGCGGCGCTGTCTCTCGGCAGCGAGCCGGAGCGTGGGTATGTCTCCGTGTCCTCCACCGTGGGCGGAACGGCCGCGGGCGGCGGATATTACGATCTGGGCGGCGCCGTGACGCTGACGGCCACGGCGGGCAGCGGCTATCGCTTCGATCACTGGGAGCTGAACGGCGTTGCGGTGGACGATCCGAAGACGGCCGCGATCACCTTCACGATGCCCGCGGACTCTGTCGCCGCAAAGGCGGTATTCGCAGCTGTCGAGCCCCCCGTCTCCGGCGGAGGCTCCGTCGGCGGGGGCCTCTCCGGCGACGAGACCGCGCCCGATCCGGACCGGTATGTTCCGTACTATCTGGACGAGAACGGGAAAACGGTCGTGATTCCGCTTTCCGCCGTGTTCGACGGTACGCCGGTCTATCTTGAGCCGAAGGGCAAAGAGGTCTTCTTCATGGAGAATCCCGTGACCTTCACGGATATCGCCGGTCACTGGGCGGAGAAGAACATCATCTGGGCCGCGGCCCGCGGGCTCTTCAACGGCGTGGAGAACGGGAAATTCGATCCGAACGGCTCCATGACCCGCGCCATGTTCGTGACGGTGCTCTACCGTCTGGCGGGCTCGCCCGCAGTGACGGGGAGCAGCAGGTTCACGGATGTGAAAAAGGGATCCTGGTACGAGAAGGCCGTGATCTGGGCGTCCGCCAACGGCGTGGCGAACGGCGTCAGCAACACCAGCTTCGACCCGGGCGCCGACGTGACGCGCGAGCAGATGTGCTCCTTTGTCGCCCGCTTCCTCCGGACCATGGGATATTCCCTGACGCTGGGCGGGAAGAAGGTATTCAAGGACGCGGACGCCATCGCCGTCTGGGCCGGGGAGGATGTGGAATACTGCCAGCGGGCGGGCATCATCAACGGCAAGCCCGGCGACGTATTCGATCCGAGGGCCAACGCCACCCGCGCGGAGAACGCCACGGTGATGAAGCGCATGATCGAGTCGATCCTCGAAAACCGCAAATAAATCCCTGAAAACAGGGGGCCCGGGTTTTCGCCGGACCCCCTGTTGGAAGAGGCAAAGGCTTCACGGCGCGCCGTTTTTGTGGTACGATCGCCGCGGAGGCGGCGAGTCTTCAGATAAAGAAAGCGACAGGGAACGACTATGAAACGCCTTTTGAAACGGATCCTCACGCTCTGCCTGCTGTTCGCATTGACGGTCCCGGCCGCGGCGCGGGCGGCGGATGCGCCGATCCGCATCGCGTTTATCGACAGCGGGATCTCCACGAAGCACATTGATCCCGCCCGCGTGGCTCAGGGGAAAAACTATGTGTTCCCGGAGTCGGACACGCAGGACCGGATCGGACACGGGACGGCCACGGCCGGACTGGTTCTGGGCGCGGCGGAGCAGGGAGTGGTCGGCGTTTGTCCCGACGCCGTCGCCGTGCCGCTGGTGGTGGTGGATGTCTACCCCTCCGGCGTGGTCAAAAACGGCGGCTCTCCCGCGCTCTGTCAGGCGATCCGCGACGCGGTGGATGAGTATGGCTGCCGGATCATCAACATCAGTCTGGCCTCGCTGGAGGATTCGCAGGAGCTGCGGGACGCGGCGGCTTACGCCGAGCGCATGGGGACCGTGATCGTCACCGCCGTGGGGAACGACGGCGAGAACGGACGGATCTGCTATCCCGCCGCCTATGAGACGGCCGTCTCGGTCGGCGCGGCGGACGGGCGGAGCGCCGCGGCTTTTTCCCAGCGCGGCGCGGACGTGCTGGCCGAGGGCGTTAAGCTGCGCACGGCCACGAACAAAAGCGGCGACGCGCCGGCCGTCGTCAGCGGCACCTCCTATTCCTGCGCCGTGATCTCCGGGATCTGCGCCCGGATCTGCGCAGCCTATCCCGACATTTCCCCGGCGGAGACGCGCCGCGGCCTGTACGCGCTGGCGACGGATATTCTGGAGCCGGGCTTTGACGCCGAGAGCGGCTGGGGCCTTGTTCCGGCGGATACCGGGATCCCGACGCCCTATCTGGATGTTCCCGGGAAGCTCTGGAGCAGCCCCGCCGTCCGCTATGTCACGGAGCGGGGCGTCATGAACGGCACGGGCGGCGGGATGTTCACGCCGGAGGGTCGGATGACCCGGGCCATGTTTGCCGCCGTGCTCTATCGGATCGCCGGGGAACCGGAGACTGCGGGCGGGAACCCGTTCACCGACGTATCTGACGGCAGATGGTATACCGACGCGGTGATCTGGGCCGCGGGGGAGGGTATCATCGGGGGCTACGGCGACGGGCGCTTCGGCGCCGACGATCCGGTGACGCGGGAACAGCTCGTGACGCTGCTCTGGCGCTGCATCGGCAAACCGGCCGCCGAAGACGCCGACCTGTCCGCGTTTGCCGATGCGGATCAGATCGGCGATTGGGCCGCGGACGCCATGGCCTGGGCGGTCGGCGCGGGCATCCTCAACGGCAGAGACGGCGGCATGCTGGCCCCCAAGGACACCGCCGCGCGCGCCGAGGTCGCGGCGCTGATCCAGCGCTTCTGCGAAAAAAGCGGAGCAGCATGACCGATCCGGTCCCGCCCGCGCGGCGCTTTTGTCCCACGATCCGGTCATCATATGGCAGGCGGACAGCATTTTTCACGAAAAAATGCTGTCCGCTTATTGATTCTGCCGGGATTCTTCATTATTATGGTGACAGTGGTCCTGAACGACAGCAAATCATGGGGAATCACGGAGGTTATGAGAATGGAAACGTTGAAAAGACGGCTGTCCGTCCTGCTGGCGGCAGCAATGGTCTTCGCGCTGTGCGCCTGCGGCGGCAAGCCCGCCCCGGAGGCGCGGAACGGAGAAGGCCCCGGCCCTGCGCAGACGCTGGGCGATCTGAGCGGCAGCGGCTACACGCTTTTCGTTGAAGAGGGCACGTTCGGAGAGAATGCCGTCGTCTCCGTTCAGCCGCTCTCCGGGGACGTATCCGCTCCCGGCAAATACGAGATCGTCGGCACGCCTCTGTCCATTTCCTGCGACGAGTACGACGGAACGATCTTCGGGACGGACGTGGTGCTGACCGTGCCGCTGCCGGAGGGCGATACGGAGCTGAGCCGCTTTGTATTCGTGACCAGAGACGAAGCCGCCGGCGAGACCTACTACCTCTATCCGGACCGGTACGACACGGCGGCCGGCACGATGGGCATCGCCCTGCCTCATTTTTCCCCGTGGTGGGGCGGAAAGCTCACCGAAGAGGAGCAGATCAACGCCTTCCTGGACAGCTACTGCACCAAGCAGGCGATCGCCAACGGCGAGAGCAAGCAGGCGGCCAGCGAGCTTGAGCCGTATGTCCGGGCGAAGGCGGAGGCTCTGGGTCTGACCAAGCAGGCTGCGGAGGACCTGATCCAGAGCACGGTGAACTATCTGGGCGGCCAGGTCAAGGGCAAGTACAGCGGTGCGGCGGAAACCGGCACCAAGGCCATCACCTCCATCGTGCGGGGCGTGTACGACAACGATGCGGACGCCGCCCGCAACGGTCTGGAGGACGCGGTGAACGGGGCCATGTCCCACTGCTGGGAGAACCTGAAGTTTTCCGAGCGCATCGGTCAGGTGACCGGAAGCGAGGCTCTCGGCGGCACCGTGGGCACCGTCGTGGGCAATGCCCGGGGCTTGGGCGCCGTGGCGGGCTATCTGGCGGAGGGCGACACCAAGGGCGCCATGCAGGAGCTGGGCAACGTGCTGCAGAACATCCACCCGGCAGCGGAGTTTACCACCAAGGGCGCGGCCTTTCTTGCCAACTCGGCCAACCTGGCCTTCACCAACTGGAAATCCAATCAGGTGGAGGAGCTGTACAAGGTCTATCGGGACGGCAAGGAGCAGGGCTGGTTCGGCAACGAGGTCGTGGCCAGGGACCGCAACTCCTTCCTGACGTACCTGAACACTTCCTCCGGCTTTACGGTCGCCAAGGGGGTCAAGCGCTTCTACAATCTGGACAACATCGAAGAGGTCTGCGAACGCTACGGCTGGGACTTCAAGACCTACAGCGAGCTTCCCGAACGGTATCGGGAGATCTTCGAACAGCGGGCGGAGGACAGCCTCATCGCATACTTTGAGCTGCGCATTCAGCAGGAGGCCGAGGCCGACAAGCTCAAGGAGCTCGAGCGGCAGAACATCGAGGCCATGCTGCGGGATTACGGCGCTCTGAAGGAGGGGCGTTACGCCAAGTTCTTCGGGGAGGAGAGCGCGGACGATTACGACCTCTCCCGCCGGCTGGAGCGTCTGGTGAACGTGCGCAGCTTCCTCACCCAGTATGTGGACCAGAAGGCCCTGAATCAGAGCGCCAGGGACGACGGCTTCAACTGGGGAGACGTCATCAACTGGTGGGTGATGTACGCCGACGAGTTCCCCAAGGACGAGGCCATCGACAAGCTCGTTGCCGATCTGCAGGAGTACGAGCTGCTCAACCCGAATTTCGTGCCGGAGGTAAGGCCTCCGCTGGCGGAGCTGCTGGGCGAGTTTGAAGGCGACGTGACGCTGGAGCGGCTCAACATCTCCGAGGCCGCCTTCCAGGAGTTCAAGGCATCCCTGTCCGAAGGCGTGGATCTGGGCATGTTCGGCGTGGCCGACGTCGACGCGGATGTGAAAAACATGACGCAGGCCGACTGCGACGAGGAGCTCAACGCCATGGTGGCGGAGGGCGGCTTCGGGGTGGTCGGAGAGCTCTCTGTCTCCTCCGACGATCCCGCCGGCGGCGCCTGCACCATCCTCTTCACCTTCTATGAATCCGACGAGGAGGACGGCGAGTACGAGGAGCATCCTGTCGCGGTCCCCGCGACCTACGCCAACGGGACCTTCACGCTGCAGTCGCCCCACAGCGGCACGCTCCGGGCGTCCCTGAAGGACGGCGTCTACCAGATCAACGGGAGCGGCGTGCGGGTCGGAGTCGCCGAGGACAGCATGGTCGTCTTCTACTGCACCACCTCCGTCAGCGTGAGCAGGGATCAGTAAATGCTGCCGGTCATCCGCCTGTTCGGCGTTTCCGCCCAGACCTATTACCTCTGCGCCGCGCTGGCCGGTCTGGCAGGCTTCGTCCTGTCCGCTTCGGCCCTGCGGCGGCTCGGTCTGGGACGGTGGAGCGTTGTGCTGCCGCTGCTGGTGCTGGCGCTGGCTGTGTCGGGCGCCCGCGGCCTCAATTATCTGACCAATCCGGAGGCGTACCGGGAGGGCTTCTCCGTCTGGACGCTTCGTTACACCAAGCTGTCTCTCATGGGCGGGCTGGCGGCGGGCGGGACGGGCATCTTCCTGAGCTGCCTCCTGCTGCGCCGGTCCCCCGGCCGGGTCATGGACGCCTTTGTGCTCCCGGCTGCCGTCGGGATCGTCCTGCTGAAGCTGGGATGCTTCTGCAACGGCTGCTGCTTCGGCAAGCCCACGGACGGCCCCTTCGGCGTGGTGTTCCCGGCGAACGAGCTCCGGTACCGCTTTCTGGAAGCGCTTCCGCTGCTCCGCGGGACCTCGCCGAGAGTCCATCCCACCCAACTGTATGAGATCGCCGGGGCGCTGGCCGCGCTTGCGGTCGCTCTGGCGTTCGGCAGACGCTTCGGGCACGGCGGGCGCACCGCGCTGTTCGGCGGGCTCTTCGCGCTGGCGCGCTGGCTCGTCCTTCCCCTGCGGGCGCTGCCCTATACCGACGCGGTCATCCATGCGGCGTACCCCGCGCTGTACGGGGCGTCCGCGGCTCTCGCCGCCGCGGTCCTGGCGTTTCTGCGGCTCAGGAACAATAAAGACCGCCCGGCGGCCGAGGAGACGGGGCCGTACGCAGGCCGCACCGGGTGACCGCGGCCGCCTCCGGGCGGGGCGGTACGGCTGCCGCAGGGCGGGGCCGTCGGCGCGGACTTCAGAGACATGTTTTGAAAAGCTGCTGCAAGAAAATAAAAATCAATTCAGGAGGTCGCACTTATGATCGGAAGACAGGTCATTCTGACAAACCGGGCGTTCACGCACGAGGAGCTGCTCCAGTTCATGACGGAACGCTGGGACACCGAGGAGTACAATTCCATTGTGACCGATCCGGCGGTCAGCCAGTACACCAAGCAATACGTCGTGCTTCCGGCAACAAGACGCTACATGATCATCGTATACTCCCGCGCGGCAGGCGGGCTGTTCAACAAGGAAAACAAGGTGATCCTCTCCATCGCAAATACCCCGGCAGGCGCGGCTGAGATGCTGATGCGCTCCGTCCCGACGCGGAACATCTTTTTCGGCATCTCCAAGATCGCCGACGGCATGTCCGAGAAAGCGGAGCGCGAGGGGCCGACGGAGGAGATCCTGCAGAAGTATACCGCCTATATGCGTTCCCTGCTGCAGGAGGCCGGGTACATCAAGCCGTAATATCGGGATCGGGATAAACCACCCTGCAAGCCGCGGGAAGTTTTCCGTGCGCCTGCTGCAGAGGGCCTCCTGCGGCGTCTTCCTTCACAAAAAGCATCCCCTGTTTTGCCCATGCGGGGCAAAACAGGGGATGCTTTATGCGGATAAATTTGCCGAGGGCGGAGATCGGCACTGGAGAACAGGGACTTTTCCGCAAGTATATTGACTGGGATAGGCCGTTGTGATATCATGCGAAAATAATCGTGCGTTTTGGACGCGCCCGCGCGGCGCAAAGGCGGTGAGGAGGACACATGAAGCTCAATTACGCGATCCTCGATGATTGGGAAAAACTCGTTCTGGCCTTGCGCGCGCTCTATCTGCAGCATGGCTGCACGCGCTATCGTATGGGAAAATTTGAGGAATACGACCTCTATGCCCAAAACAAGGACTTTTTGCTCTCCGATACGATCATCACGTTCACCGACACCGACGGCCGCCTGATGGCGCTCAAGCCGGATGTGACGCTCTCCATCGTCAAGAGCCGCAAGGACGTGCCGGACGAGCTGGAAAAGCTGTGCTACAACGAGAGCGTGTACCGCGTCTCGCAGGGGACCGGCATGTTCCGTGAGCTGACGCAGGCGGGCGTGGAGTGTATCGGACGCGTGGACGAGCGCTGTGTCGGCGAGACGCTGCTGCTGGCGGCGAAGAGCCTCGCACTGTGCGCGGAGGTCTTTGCGCTGGAGGTGTCCCATCTCGACATCCTGCGCCGCTTTGTGGAGGATATTTCCGAGAGCGCCGGCGTGCGTGCGGCGATCCTTAAATGTGTGAGCGAAAAAAACCGGCACGGCATTTTGAGCCTCTGCCGCGACGCGGGTGTCGCATGGGAGAAAGCGGAAGCGCTGTGCGCGCTGCTCTCGCTCCACGGCGCTCCCGCCGACGTGCTGCCGCAGCTGGAGGCGCTGTGCGCGCCGCGCGGCCTCGACGGGGAGCTGGCGTATCTGCGCGCCGTGCTGTCCGTGGTGGACGATGCGGGCTTCGGAGGCATGGTCCGGCTGGACTTCTCCTCCGTCAGCAACATGAACTACTACAACGGTATCCTGTTCAAGGGCTTTATCGAGGGCATCCCCGGCAGCGTCCTCTCCGGCGGTCAGTACGACAAGCTGATGCGCAGGATGGGCAGACGCTCGAAGGCGGTGGGCTTCGCCGTCTACCTTGACATGCTGGAGCGGCTGAGCGACACGGAGAATTTCGTGCCTGCCTTCAGGGATGACTGAGAACGGAGGGAACGTATGCTGAACATCGCGCTGCCCAAGGGACGGCTGGGAGAGACGGTCTACGAGACCTTTGCGCGGGCAGGCTTTCCCTGCCCGTCGATCCGGGACGGAGGCCGCAAGCTGATTTTTGAAAATATGGACGCGGATGTGCGCTACTTCTGGGTCAAGCCCTCCGACGTGGCGATCTACGTCGAGCGCGGTGCGGCGGACGTCGGCGTGGCAGGCAAGGACATCCTGCTGGAATACGGGCCGAAGGTCTACGAGCTGCTGGACCTCGGCGTGGGGAAGTGCCGCATGGCGGTTGCCGCACCCAGAGGCTTTCGGGACAATCCGCAGCACACGCTGCGCGTGGCGACGAAGTTCGCCAACATCGCCCGCGACCACTATGCCGCCGTGGGGAGGGACATCGACGTGATCCACCTCAACGGCTCCATTGAGATCGCGCCGATCCTCGGCCTCTCCGACGTCATTGTGGACATTGTGGAGACGGGGACGACGCTGCGCGAGAACGATCTGGAGGTCATTGAGACCATCGTTCCCATCAGCGCGCGGCTCATCGCGAACAAGGCAAGCTATATCTTCAAGACGGCGCAGATCGAGCGGCTTGTGAAGGAGCTGTCGCGGCAGAAATAGGGATCGGAGCAGGCGGCAGGGAACACGGCGGCGGACGGCGCGGACGAGCCGCCGTACGATACGAGGAGGAAGCAATGAGCCGATTTTTCAGCGAAAAATACAAAACACTGGAGCCTTATACGCCCGGTGAGCAGCCGCAGGACATGCGGTATGTCAAGCTCAACACCAACGAGTCCCCCTTCCCGGTCTCGCGTCGGGCGGTCGAGGCGGCGGCGAAGGCAGCGGAACGGCTGCATCTGTACTCCGATCCTGAGTGCCGCCTGCTGACGCAGAAGTTCAGCGAGGTCTTCGGCTTTGCGAAGGATGAGGTCCTTTTTACCAACGGCTCCGACGAGATACTGAACTTCGCGTTCATGGCGTTTTGCGACGGGGAGCATCCCGCCGCGTTCCCCGACATCACCTATGGTTTTTATCCCGTGTTCGCCGAGATCAACCGCGTGCCGTACGTCGAGCTGCCGCTGCGTGCGGACTTCACCATTGATGTGGACGCCTACTGCGGCCTGAACAAGACCGTTTTCATCGCCAATCCCAACGCGCCCACGGGGATCGCGCTCAAGCCGGAGGAGATCGAGCGGATCGTGCGCAGCAATCCCGACAACGTCGTGGTCGTCGACGAAGCGTACGTTGATTTCGGGGCGGAGAGCTGCCTGCCCCTGACGCGGAAGTATGACAACCTGCTCGTGGCGCAGACGTTTTCCAAGTCCCGCTCCATGGCGGGCGGACGTCTGGGCTTCGGCGTGGCGAATCCGGAGATCATCCGTGACCTCAATACGATCAAATACTCCACCAACCCCTACAACATCAACTCCATGACCATGGCGGCCGGCATCGGCGTGCTGAGCGACGAGACGTACACAAGGGCGAACTGCCTGACGATCGCGGAGAACCGCGCGTTCACGACGGACGCGCTGCGGCGCATGGGCTTCACGGTGTTGGATTCGAAGGCCAACTTCATCTTTGCCCGACACGGGACCGTGGACGGCGAGACCATCTATCGCGAGCTCAAGGCGCGGGGCGTGCTGGTGCGTCACTTCACCAGGCCCGCCATTCGGGAGTATAACCGCATCACCATCGGGACGCGGGAGCAGATGGAGATCCTGCTGCGCACACTGTGCGAGATTTTGGAGGCATGATATGAGAACGGCAGACATCAAACGCACCACGGCGGAGACGGATATCCGCCTCGCAATCGACCTTGACGGCACGGGCAAGAGCCGCGTTGATTCCGGCTGCGGCTTCCTCGACCACATGCTGACGCTGTTTGCGCGGCACGGACGCTTTGACCTGACGCTCAGCTGCGACGGCGACACGAACGTGGACTACCACCACACCGTCGAGGACGTCGGCATCGCGCTGGGTCAGGCGTTCGCGGAGGCGCTGGAGGACAAGCGCGGCATCGGACGCTACGGCAGCATGCTCCTGCCGATGGACGAGGCGCTGATCCTCTGCGCCGTTGACCTCTCCGGGCGGGCGTATCTCGGCTATGAGCTGAGCATCCCGACCGAGAAGGTCGGCGACTTTGACACGGAGCTGACAAAGGAGTTCTTCTGGGGCTTTGTGCGCGCCGCCGCCTGCACGCTGCATCTGCGCGAGCTGGCGGGGGAGAACTCCCACCACATCATCGAGGGCGCGTTCAAGGCGTTTGGCAGGGCGCTGAAGGACGCCGTCGCCATCGACGAGACATATCGGGACGAGATCCCGTCTACGAAGGGGATGCTGTGATGGTCGCCATTATTGATTACGGCGTGGGCAATCTGTTCTCGCTGCAAAGCTCGTTTTCCGCCATCGGTCAGCAGGCGGTCGTCACCGCGGATCCCGCGGTCATCCGCGCGGCGGACAAGGTGCTGCTGCCCGGCGTGGGCGCATTCCGCGACGCGGCGGACAAGCTGCACAGAAGCGGCATGGACGCGGTCGTGCTGGAGGAGGCGAAGCGCGGCAAGCCGCTGCTGGGCGTCTGCCTCGGCATGCAGCTTCTGTTTGAAAAAAGCTATGAGTACGGCGAGTATGACGGCCTGGCGCTGCTGCACGGCAGCGTGAGACCCATCGCCGACGTGATCCCGAAGGACTATAAGATCCCCCACATCGGCTGGAACGCGCTGCGCATCACACGGGAAACGCCCCTGTTCTCCCGGATCAAGGACGGCGATCACGTCTACTTCGTCCATTCCTATTACGCCGCCGACTGCGGCGACGCGGTCATCGCCACGGCCGAATACGGCGCGGAGCTGACCGCCGCGGTGGGGAGCGGGAACGTCTTCGGCTGCCAGTTCCATCCGGAGAAGAGCGGCGGCGTGGGACTCAATATCCTGCGGGCGTTCTGCGAGGACGTGTGATATGTACATTTTTCCGGCGATCGATCTCTACGAAAACAAGGCGGTGCGCCTCTATCAGGGCGACTACGGGCAGATGACGGTATACAGCGACGATCCGCCCGCTCTGGCGCGGGACTTTGTCCGCGCCGGCGCATCGCACATCCACCTCGTTGATCTGGAGGGCGCGAAGACCGGTGAAACGCGGAACTTCGAGACCATCCGCGCCATTCGGGCGGCAAGCGGAGCCTTCTGCGAGATCGGGGGCGGCGTTCGCTCCATGGAGGTGGTGGAGCGCTATCTGGACGCGGGACTTGACCGCGTCATCCTGGGCACCGCCGCGCTGACCGACGAGACGTTCCTGCGCAGGGCGGTGGAGCGATACGGCGAGTGGATCGCCGTCGGCGTCGACATCAGGGACGGCTTTGTCGCCATTCGCGGCTGGACGGAGAAATCCACCGCAGACGCATTTGACTTCTGCGAGCGGATGCGGCTGCTGGGCGTCAAGACGCTCATCTGCACCGACATCTCCAGAGACGGCGCGATGCGGGGCACGAACCGCGCGCTGTACCGTGAGCTGGCGGACCGGTTCACGCTTCAGATCGTCGCCTCCGGCGGCGTCTCGACACTGGACGACGTGCGCGCGCTGGCGGAGATGGACCTGTACGGCGCGATCATCGGCAAGGCGTACTATACGGGCGCGATCGACTTGAAAAAAGCAATCGAGGTGGCGGAATGATTACAAAACGCATCATCCCCTGTCTGGACGTGAGGGACGGCAGGGTGGTCAAGGGCGTCAACTTCGCGGGGCTGAACGACGTTGCCTCGCCGGTTGAGCTTGCCAAATACTACAGCGCGAACGGCGCGGACGAGCTGGTGTTCTACGACATCACCGCCTCCGCTGAGGGCAGGGCGCTGTTTACCGACATCCTGCGCGAGACGGCGCGGAACGTTTTCATTCCGCTGACCGTCGGCGGCGGCATCAACACCGTCGCGGACTTTGACCGTGTGCTCAAATGCGGCGCGGACAAGGTGAGCGTCAACTCCGGCGCGATCCGAAACCCCGCGCTGATCGGCGAGGCGGCGAAGCGCTACGGCGACCAGTGCGTCGTGCTGTCAGTTGACATAAAACGTGTCGACGGCGCGTTCCGCGTCTTTGCCAAGGGCGGGCGCGAGGATACGGGCATGGAGGCGATCGAGTGGATCCGCCGCTGCGTCGGCGACGGCGCGGGCGAGATCGTGGTCAACTCCATCGACACCGACGGCATCAAGGGCGGCTTTGACCTTGAGATGCTGCAGGCGGTCTGCGGCGCGGTGAGCGTCCCTGTCATCGCCTCCGGCGGCGCGGGAAAGATCGAAGATTTCCTCACGCTGTTCCGGACGCTTCCCAAGGTGGACGCGGGCCTCGCGGCCTCGATCTTCCACTTCGGGGAGGTATCCATCCGTGACCTGAAGCAGGCGATGGCGGCGAACGGCATCCCCGCGCGCCTGTAAAGGAGGACCCATGATCGACGTTTCCGAACTCAAATTTGACGAGCGCGGCCTGATCCCCGCCATTGTTGTCGACTCCGTCACCAAGCGCGTGCTGACGCTGGCGTATATGAACGCCGAGAGCCTGCGCGTCTCGATGGAGAAGGAGCTGACCTGCTTCTGGAGCCGCTCGCGGCAGGAGCTGTGGCTCAAGGGCGAGACCAGCGGCAATTACCAGCACATCGTCTCTATCACCGCCGACTGCGACCGCGACGCGCTGGTCGTGATGGTGGAGCCGGACGGCCCCGCCTGCCACCTCGGCACGGAAAGCTGTTTCGAATACCCCGTGTTTCAGAGCGGGGAGCGCGGTGAGTTTTCGCTCCGCGGACTCTATCAGCTGCTGCTGGAGCGCAGGGCGGAGCGGCCGGAGGGCTCGTACACGACGTATCTTTTTGAGAAGGGATTGGATAAGATCCTCAAAAAGATCGGGGAGGAGAGCACCGAGGTCATCATTGCCGCCAAGGCGGAGGATAAGCGCGAGACGGTCTATGAGATCGCCGACCTTGCCTATCACGTCATGGTACTGATGGCGGAGGCGGGCATCACGCCAGAGGATGTGCACCGCGAGCTGGCGTCCCGTCACATCATCGACCACAAGGTGAAGCAGGAGAAGATGACGTGATCGATTTCGACCTCCACACTCACACGACCTACTGCGACGGCCGGAACACGCCGGAGGAGATGGCGCGCGCCGCCCTTGCACAGGGACTTTCCTGTCTCGGCTTCTCCGGCCACGGCTACGCGCCCTACGACCTCGACTGCTGCATGACGCGCGAGGGCGCGGCGGCGTACCGCGCGGAGATCGCCGCGCTCAGGGAGCGGTATGCGGGGCGGCTCCGCATCCTCTGCGGCGTGGAACAGGACTACTGGTCGGACGAGGATACCTCGCCCTACGAGTATGTCATCGGCTCCGTGCACTATGTGAAGAAGGACGGCGAACTGCTCTGCGTGGACGACACGCCGGAGATCGCGCGCCGCGCCGCTGAGACGCACTTCGGCGGCGACTGGTACGCCTTTGCGGAGGCGTACTTTGAGACGGTCGCGGGCGTGGCGGAAAAGACGGGCTGCCGGATCATCGGGCACTTCGACCTGTTTGCCAAGTTCAACGAGAAGGAGCACTTTTTTGACGAGCGGCATCCGCGCTACGTCGCCGCGTGGCGCGCGGCGCTGGATCGGTTGCTGCTGTACGGCGTACCGTTTGAGATCAACACCGGCGGCATGTCGCGCGGCTGGCGCTCGACGGCCTATCCGACGGCGGAGATGATCGATTACATCCGCGCGCACGGCGGGCGCCTGCTGCTCTCGAGCGACAGCCACAGCGACCGGACGCTGCGCTACGGCTTTGAGCGATACGAAGCGCTGCCGGGCGGCTGTCTGATCGAACGCTGGCAGGACGTGCTGTGAGCGGCGGATATCGGTCCGTTCGCATTGACGGCGGAACGGCAATGCTGTATCACGCAGTCAGTCCGGACTGCCGGAATACGAACGACAGTCAGAGGAGGAAAACGCTTTGGACATTTATGAGGAGATCCAACTGCAGGACTGCCCTTACTGCGGCGGCGCGGGACTGCTGGAGGAGGAGAACGGCTGGTGCTGGTCGATCACGTGCATGGACTGCGGCGCGCAGACCGCGCCCTTTGAATTCAAAACGCCCGAGGCGCGTCTGGAGGCGGCGCAGAAGGCGGCATTCTGCTGGAACGTCGGAAAGGTGCTGCGCGGCGGCGTCGGCGATTGAGAAAAGCGCCTGCGTCTTCCGCGCGGGCTGAGTCGGCGGAGCCGAGGACAAAAAAGAAGACAAAAAAGCGTCGGCATGGGCTACCGACGCTTTTTTGTCTTTGGAGGAAAATGAAAAAGAAGGAAAAAAGAAGCACTTGTCTCTGGTGATTCTCATGGTACGGTGGATTTGTTAAGAATTTGCTGGGCTATTTGTGAAAAAAAGATTAAATCTTCAAGGATTTCGAAAAATTTGCCGAAACGACCGGAACGCCCGCTGCACACCCTGATCCGCGCGGGGCGGAGGAGCGGCAGCGGGTAAGGCTGCTCGCCCTGTGCTCAAGCGCTCCGTCCTGATCCGCGCGGGGCAGGGGAGTGAAAGCGGGAAAATGCAAATTCATGGCGGTCAGTTCGGCATTTTTTCTTGCGCATTTTTGTGAAAAAGGTTATGCTATAGAGGAGGAAATGGGCGCGGCTCCCGAAGCGGAAGAGCACGCGCTCCTGCGGCTCCTGCCGGTCCCGATGCGCGCGGGCGCCGCGCTGCATCGGAACTGCTGATTTCAGACAGGGGGAACATTGCCATGAAAAAAACAGCCATGCTCTTTGCCAACGGTTTTGAAGAGGTCGAGGCGCTGACCGTCGTCGACCTGCTGCGGCGCGTCGGGATCGTCTGCGATATGGTTTCGCTGGACGGCGCGGCACAGATCACCGGCTCTCACGGCATTACGGTCGCTGCGGACAAGGGCTTTGACGCTGCGGATTTTGACGAATATGACGCGCTGCTCCTGCCGGGCGGCCAGCCCGGCACGAGCAATCTTGCCGCGGACGGGCGTGTGCTTGCTCTGCTGCGGGAGTTTTGCGGCGCGGGCAAGCTGACGGCGGCGATCTGCGCCGCGCCGACGGTCCTGGCGAAGGCCGGGCTCCTGGAGGGCAGGCGCGCGGTCTGCTATCCCGGACTGGAGGGCAGCCTGATCGGCGCGGCGCCGGGTACGGCGAGCGTTGAGCGCGACGGTACGGTGATCACGAGCCGCGGCGTCGGTACAGCGATCCCGTTCGCTCTGGCGCTGGTGGAATACCTCGACGGCGCGGAGCGCGCCGAGGCGCTGGCGAAGGCCATCGTCTACCGCTGATGTCCGCTGAGCGACAGGGAAAGGGAAGAAGGGACGTGAGGCGCGCCGCGCACAGCCCGGGCACGCCCTCGGCGAAGACGGCGGAGCTGCTGCAGGACGCGTGGGACGCCGCGGAGAAGGACGGCTCAGACGCATGGCGGCTGGGCGGGCAGTATCATCGCGCTATCGCCGCGCGGCTGCGCGGTATCCGGGGCGTGAAGCGTCTGCGCCTGACACAGGCGTCCGGCTGGCTCAACGAGCTGCTGGCGCTGGAGCAGCGCTGCGACAGCAGACGCTTGCCGGAGATTTTCCGGAATTTCCTGCGGACGGGCGCGTTCCTCGCGGAAAAGCCGAACGGCATCACGACGCGGCACGTGCTGGAGCGCTATCCCCATGTGCTCCACGCCGCCGCGCGGCAGGCGATCGCGGACTTTACCGCCGCTCAGCCGGAGGCGGACCTCTCGCGCCTGCTGGGGATGCGCGCCTTCCCCGCCCAGCTTTTGCTGACGGACGGACTCGGCGCGGTGTGGTCGGTGTGGTATGTGCCGCAGGCGATCCGGTCGAGCCTCAAGCTGCTGCTGGCGCTGAACCCGAAGGACGAGTATCCGGAGGCGCGCGCCATGCGCCGCCGCTTCATCCTGCATCTGGGCGGCACGAACACCGGCAAGACCTACGCCGGGTTTCAGCGGCTCAAGACCGCGCCGACCGGCGTGTATCTCGCGCCGCTGCGCCTGCTGGCGCTCGAGGCGCAGGAGACGCTGCTGGACGCGGGCGTGGATTGCAGCCTTACCACCGGCGAGGAGGAGGACCGCCGCGAGGGCGACACCCATGTCGCCGCCACAGCGGAGAAGCTCGACCTCAAGGCGCGGTACGATGTGGCGGTCATCGACGAGTGTCAGATGATCTCCGACCGCGAGCGCGGCTATGCGTGGACGCGCGCGATCCTGGGCGTGCAGGCGCCGGAGGTGCATCTCTGCGCCGCGCCGGAGGCAAAGCAGCTTCTCATCCGGCTCATCGAGAGCTGCGGCGACAGCTATGAGGTGGAGGTCCACAGGCGGCAGACGCCGCTGATCTGCATGTCGCACACGGTGGATTTCGATCACGTCCGTCCCGGCGACGCGCTGATCTCCTTTTCAAAGATCGGTGTGCTCAGCGCGGCGGAGGACCTGCGCGCGGCGGGAAAAGAGCCCGCCATCATCTACGGCGCGCTGCCCTACGCCACGCGGCGGCGGCAGATGGACGGCTTTCTCGACGGACGCATGGAGTACGTCGTTGCCACCGACGCCATCGGCATGGGGCTGAACCTGCCGATCCGCCGCATCCTGTTCATGGAGACGGAGAAGTTCGACGGGGTGGAGCGCCGCGAGCTGAAGCCGGAGGAGATCCAGCAGATCGCGGGCCGCGCGGGCCGCTTCGGCATGTACGACAAGGGCTTCGTCGGCGCAATGGAGAATCTGGGCGTCATCCGCGCGGGACTCGAAACGGTCGTGCCGCCGCTCCAGCACGCGGTGCTCGGCTTCTCCGACCTGGTGCTGTCAGTGGATTTCGACCTGCTCGAGGTCCTGACCGAGTGGAGCAATATGCTCGCGGCGGAGCCTTACCGCAAGCTGGATATCTCGCGCTATCTTTCGATCATCTCCAGGATGCGCGACAAGGGCTTCCTGCTCTCAAAGGAGCAGGAGCTTCGCGCGGCGAACATTCCCTTCGACGAGACGGAGGACGCGCTCTCAGAGCTGTTTTTCACCTTCCTGCGCCGCTGGACGCAGGGCGAACCCATCGAGCAGCCGGGGCTTTCCGCGGACGGCGCGCCGACGCTGCCGGAGCTGGAGCAATACTATCGAAAGCTCGACCTCTATTTTTCCTTTGCCAAGGCGTTCGACTGTCCGGTGGACGCGGACAAGCTCTACGACACCCGCGAGCGCGTGGCGGATGAGATCAACGAGATTCTGATCTACCGCCTGCAGAACAACATCCGCTTCTGCGAGCGCTGCGGCAAGGCGCTGCCCCTGCATCACCGCGGGCGGCTGTGCGACGCCTGCTACCGCCGCGAGCGCAGGCCGGTGGGGCCTCCGCGGCATATGTGGGGGAGGCGGGACAGATCGCGATGAACGCGCGGGACGCCGCGCGATCCCATAGTTCCATGATTCAATGAAAGGGTGGTGGTCCTGATGACCATGTGGCTCAGCACGATGGAGGAGCTGCTGTACAAGGCAGCGACGGTTTGCACGACGCTCATGGAGATGTTTGGCATCTGTGTGCTGGTGTTCACGGCGGTGAGGTGCTTCATTCGCTGGATCAGGCGTGAAACGGAGGTCCGGCTCATGCTGGCGCAGGGCATCGCGCTGGCGCTGGAATTCAAGCTCGGCGGCGAGGTGCTGCGCACCGTGGTCGTGCGCGAGTGGGCGGAGCTCGGCATCCTCGGCGCGATCATCGTGCTGCGGGGCCTGCTGACCTTCCTGATCCACTGGGAGATCAAGAACGAGGAGCAGGCGATCGAGCAGCGCCGCGCCGCCGGCACGGCGTCGTCGGACAAATTGCTGTCCGACGCCCCGAAAGCGCCCGGCAGCGGGAAGGACGATTGACGGTATATCCGACGGCGCGTCTGCCGCTTTGCGCGGCCGGAGAGGAAAAATAAAAAATCTTCCATTTTTCATGCCGGCGTGCTACAATAAAAAATTGCTGATGCAATCCCGGCGCATGTCCTGACGGCACAGATCCCTCCGGGCCGCGTCAAGCATCCCTTCAGACCGGCCGGATTTCCGCGATTTTTGCCTGCCGGGACAGACAACTCATTCGTACGCCGCGCAGGTCCGACGGAATGGCGGTTTTACCGGCCTGCTGCGGAAAACTTTTTTCAATTACAGGAGGACAGACACATGAGCAAGACAGAACGACGCGTAGGCACCGTTTCCCGCGGCATCCGCTGCCCCATCATCCGCCAGGGCGACGATATTGCGGCCATCGTGTCAGACAGCGTGCTCGAAGCCGCGCAGGCCGAAGGCTTTGCGCTCCGCGACCGCGACGTCATCGCCATCACCGAATCCGTTGTCGCCCGCTCGCAGGGCAACTACGCCAGCGTGCAGAACATTGCGGACGACGTTCGCGCCAAGCTCGGCGGCGGCACGGTCGGCGTCGTGTTCCCGATCCTCTCCCGCAACCGCTTTGCGATCCTGCTGCGCGGCATCGCCATGGGCTGCAGGAAGGTCGTCATCCAGCTCAGCTATCCCTCCGATGAGGTGGGCAACGCGCTCGTCAGCCTCGACGCCGTGGACGAGGCGGGGATCAATCCCTACAGCGACGTGCTGAGCGCGGCGAGGTTTACCGAGCTGTTCGGCGAGCCGAAGCACGAGTTTACCGGCGTCAACTATGTTGCCTATTACTCCGAAATCGTTGAAGAGGCAGGGGCGGAGTGCGAGATCATCTTCGCCAACCATGCCGTCGATATCCTCAAGTATACCGACTGCGTCCTCGCCTGCGACATCCACACCCGCGCGCGTACGAAGCGCCTGCTCAAGGCCGCGGGCGCGAAGGCGGTCTACGGTCTCGACGAGATCCTGAACGCCCCCGTCAACGGCAGCGGCTGCAACGAGAAGTACGGCCTGCTCGGGTCGAACAAGTCCAACGAGGACACGGTCAAGCTCTTCCCGCGCGACTGTCAGGGCGTGGTCGAGGAGGTGCAGCAGCGCATCCTTGCCGCCACGGGCAGGCACGTCGAGGTCATGGTCTACGGCGACGGCGCGTTCAAGGACCCGCAGGGAAAGATCTGGGAGCTTGCGGACCCCGTCACGTCCCCGGCGTTTACATCCGGCTTGATCGGCACGCCGAACGAGCTGAAGCTCAAGTACCTCGCGGATGACAAGTATAAGCACTTGTCAGGCGAGTCGCTGCGCGATGCCATCAGCGCGGATATTCGCGCAAAGCAGGGCGAGCTGGTCGGCAAGATGGCGAGCGAGGGCACGACCCCGCGCCAGCTGACCGACCTGATCGCGTCGCTCTGCGACCTGACCAGCGGCAGCGGCGACAAGGGCACGCCGGTGGTCCTGGTGCAGGGATACTTCGACAATTACACCAACTGAGCGCGCGCGCCCCGGAGCCGCCGCGCCCTTGAAGAAGCCGGCCTCTGCACAGAGCAGGAAAGGAGGCGAACGCATGGATCGCCCGTTGGCGGATGAGATCCGCCCGCAAACCCTCGATGAAGTCGTCGGTCAAAAGCACCTGATCGGTACGGGCGGTTTGCTGCGCCGCCTGATCGAGTCCGGCACGAGCGCCAATATGATCTTCTACGGCCCGTCCGGCACCGGCAAGACGACGATCGCGAACATCATCGCGAACCAGACGCATAAGACGCTGCACAAGCTCAACGCGACCACCGCGTCGCTTTCCGACGTGAAGGACATCATTGCCGACGTCGGGACGCTGATGGCGCCGGGCGGCGTGCTGCTCTACCTCGACGAGATCCAGTACTTCAACAAAAAACAGCAGCAGAGCCTTCTGGAGTTCATGGAGAACGGCTCCATCACGCTGATCGCGTCCACGACCGAGAATCCTTACTTCTATGTCTACGGCGCGCTGCTCTCCCGCTCGACGGTGTTTGAGTTCAAGGCGGTCCCGCCGGAGGAGACGCTGCCCGCCGTGCTCCGCGCGCTGCGCATCCTCAAGGAGCGCAGCGAGCTGCCGCTTTCCTGGGAAGAGGGCGTGCCGGAGCAGCTCGCGACGAGCTGCGGCGGCGACGTGCGCAAGGCCATCAACGCCTGCGAGCTGCTGTTCGCCTCTGCGGAGACGAAGCGCGGACGGCTGATTATGACAAGGGAAGACGCTTTACAGGTAGCACAGCGCAGCGCTATGCGTTACGACAAAGGCGGCGACGCAATGTATGACTGCGCGTCCGCGCTGATGAAAAGCCTTCGCGGCAGCGACCCGGACGCGGCGCTGCACTATCTTGCCCGCTTCCTGGAGGCGGGCGACCTGATCACACCCTGCCGGCGCCTGCTGTGCTCCGCCAGCGAGGACGTCGGCATGGCGTACCCGCAGGCGGCCGCCATCGTCAAGGCCTGCGTGGATACGGCGATGCAGCTCGGCCTGCCGGAAGCGCAGCTCCCGCTGGCGCAGGCGGCGATCCTGCTTGCCACCGCGCCGAAGTCCAACAGCGTGGTCGAGGCGATCGGCGCGGCGCGTGCGGACGTCAGGGCGGGCCGCACGGGCGACGTGCCGCGGCAGCTCCAGAACGTGCATGCCGATACGACGGGTATGGACAACCGGCAGAACTACAAATATCCCCACAATTACCCCGGCCATTGGGTGGAGCAGCAGTACCTGCCGGACGCGATCAAAAACGCGAGGTACTATCGCTACGGCGACAATAAGACCGAGCAGGCTGCTGCGCAGTATTGGGAGAGGATCAAGCATGGCGATGGCACTTGAGCTCGGCGGGTGCGTCGAGATGAAAAAGGCGCACCCCTGCGGCGCGAGGATCTGGACGGTCACGCGCGTCGGCATGGATGTGAAGCTCCGCTGCGCCGGCTGCGGCCGTGAGGTGGAGCTTCCGCGCGCGAAGGCGGAGCGCGGCATCAAGCGGATCGTGAAGGAGGACGAAGCATGAACCGGAAAACGAGGATCGTCGCGATCATACTGGTTGCGGTGCTGGTGCTGTCATTTCTGGCGTCGATGATCTTGCCGTACATCTGAGCCGCATTTCTTCAAAAGGACTGCGGCAGACTGGCAGATGAAAAACGGAATGCGATGAAGCGAACCTGCGGTTCGAGCGATCCGGCAAAAGCCGGAACGGCCCGAAGCGCAGGTTCGTTTGTGCGTTTGGACGCATATGGGCGCGGCCCTTCCGCGGGCGCGCGGTCCGCCTCTTTCGTGCGGTTTTGCGCGTCCGCCGCGCTATAATGCGCGGTGAGGTGAACAGCATTGATCGTCTATTGGGACCTCGTTGCGGCGTGGAATTTCGCGCTCGACTACCTGCTCCTGCTCGGAACGCTGCGGCTGGCGGGACGGCCCATCCGCCGGCGGCGGCTCGCGCTGGGCGCGGCGCTGGGAGCGGGATACGCCGTCGCGGCGCTTGCGGCGCCGCTGCCGCTGTGGACGCTGACGGGCGCGGCGGCGCTTGTGTGTCTCGCCGCGTTCGGGCGGGCGCGGTATGTCCGGCTGACGCTGCTGTTTCTGCTGCTTGCCTGCGCCCTAGGCGGCGCGGTGCTGCTGCTGGGCCGCGCGAGCGGCGGTATGACGCGGCTTGCGCGGGGCATGGTGCTCGCGGAGCTGCCGTGGGGCGTGTTCCTCGGCGCGGCGGGGCTCTCGTGGCTGCTGCTGACGGTGATCTTCCGCGGCGGCGCGAAGCGCGGCGACGGCGATTTTGTCCGCGCCCGCGTTGAGTACGGCGGCAGGCGCGTGGACGTGACGCTGCTGCGCGACACCGGCAACGCGCTGACCGACCCGCTGACCGGCGAGGGCGTGCCGGTGATCGAGGAGACTGTGCTCGCGCCGCTGTTTGCGGAGCAAGGGGGACGCGCCGCGACGTACCTGTCCTTCACGACGCTGCACGTCAGTACGGTCGGCGGCGCGGACACGGCGCTCCGCGCGTTCCGCTGCGCGCGCCTGACCGTGGACGGGCGCACGCTGGGCGCGCGGCTCATTGCGCTGACGCCGGAGGCCTTCGGCGGACCGTATCAGGGCCTGTGGTACGATGAAACAGGGGAGGAGGAGACAAAGCATGAGCTGGAAACGGCTGTGGGATAGCATACGCGCATGGCTTGCGCGGCTGGGCCTCGCGCCGCGCGAGGGCGTGCACTACATCGGCGGGAGCGATACGCTGCCGCCGCCGTTCACACGGGAGCAGGAGGCGGAGAAGCTCGCGCTCCTCGACGCGGGAGACGAGGGCGTGCGGCAGGAGCTGATCGAGCACAATCTCCGTCTGGTCGCCTACATCGCGCGGCGCTTTGAGAATACGGGCGTCGGCATCGAGGACCTGATCTCCATCGGCACGATCGGCCTGATCAAGGGCATCAACACCTTCAAGAGCGACCGCAACATCAAGCTCGCGACCTACGCCTCGCGCTGCATCGAAAACGAGATCCTGATGCATCTGCGCAAGACGGCGAATCAGAAGGCGGAGGTCAGCATCGACGAGCCGCTGGGCTCGGACTGGGACGGCAACGAGCTCCTGCTTTCCGACGTGCTCGGCACCGACGAGGATGTGGTCATGAAGCCCATCGAGGAGGACGCGGACCGCGCGCTCCTGCGCGACGCGATCGCGGCGCTGCCGGCGCGCGAGCGGGAGATCATCACGCTCCGCTTCGGTCTCGGGGGCCGGGACGAGCGCACGCAGAAGGAGGTCGCGGACCTTATGGGCATCTCGCAGAGCTACATCTCGCGTCTGGAAAAGCGCATCATCGCGCGGCTCAAAAAAGAAATCCTGCGCATGAGTTGACAATACTGCAAAACAGCGCTATAATTCCACAAGATCAAATGCAAGGAAGGGAAGCAGTACGCGCGCTGCGAAGCGAAGAGAGGGAACGGTCGGTGCAAGTTCCCGTGAGCGCGTGCGGAAGTCGTCCCGGAGCCGCCGCGCCGAAACGGGGAGACCCGCGGGTAGGCCGGACGGGAGCGCCCGTTACAGCGCGCAGGAGCGCCATGCCGGACGGCGTGGAATTCGGGTGGTAACACGGACGCAAGTTCGCCCCGGACCTTTGGGTTCGGGGCGTTTTTCTTATGTGAGGGAGCGGCTATGTTTCAGGTAGAGCAGACCTATGACCTCGCGTCGCTGACGGCGCTCTGCCGCGCGGCGCGCAGGACGGTGCGGACGTTCGCGAAGATCCTGCACATCGTCTGCTGGTGCATCATCGGCGTGACTGCGGCGCTCTTTGTGCTGCTGATCGCCATCGGCGGCATGCCCGACCTCTGGATGTGGGCGGTGCTGGCGGCGCTGTTGGCGCTGCTGCTCTGCGAGGACAGGATCAACGGCTGGATCGCGCTGCGGCAGCTGCTGCCCGGAACGGCGCATTCGGTCACGGTATTCACGGACGAGGACTATACCGTGACGACGGACACGACGGAGACGGTCTATCATTATGAGAACATCACGGACCTCTGCGAGGCGGAGGGATACTTTTTCTTCTTCCTCGGCAAGCGGCACGGACAGATCTTTGACAAGCGGGGCTTCCAGGCCGGCGGACCAGACGCGTTCCGCGCCTGTCTCGAACGGAAGACGGGACTGACCTTCCGAAAGGTCTGAAGAGGCGCGTCAGGGCGGAGCGAAGCAGAAACCGCTCTGCGGGTCAGGGAGCCGCCGGCGGAACCGGCGGCTGTGCAAAAAGAGATAAAACTATTTTTCAATAAGGAGATACCCCATGAAAGAACTACCCAAGGTCTATGAGCCCCAGCAGGTCGAAGGCCGTATCTACTCGATGTGGGAGGACGCCGGCTGTTTCCGTGCGGAGGTCGATCCAGCGAAGAAACCGTTTTCCATCGTCATGCCGCCGCCGAACGTCACCGGACAGCTCCACATGGGCCATGCCATGGACGCGACGCTGCAGGATATCCTGACCCGCTTCAAGCGCATGCAGGGCTGCAGCGCGCTCTGGCTCCCCGGCACCGACCACGCCGGCATCGCCACGCAGATCAAGGTCGAGGAGGACCTGCGCGTCAACGAGGGCAAGACCCGCTACGACCTCGGACGGGAGAAGTTTTTGCAGCGCGTCTGGCAGTGGAAGGAAAAGTACGGCAACCGCATCGTCGAGCAGCAGAAGAAGCTGGGTTCGTCGTGCGACTGGTCGCGGCAGCGCTTCACGATGGACGAGGGCTGCTCCCGCGCCGTGCGCGAGACGTTCTGCGAGCTGTACGACAAGGGCCTCATCTACAAGGGCAGCCGCATCATCAACTGGTGCCCGCACTGCCTGACCGCGCTCTCCGACGCAGAGGTAGAGTATGTGGACAAGCCCGGACACCTCTGGTACATCCGCTATCCGCTCTCCGACGGCAGCGGCGACATCGTCGTCGCCACGACGCGCCCGGAGACGATGCTGGGCGACTCCGGCGTCGCGGTCAACCCGGAGGATGAAAAGTTCAAGCACCTGATCGGCAAGACCTGCATCCTGCCGCTCGTGAACCGCGAGATGCCCATCGTCGGCGACGAGTACTGCGAGATCGGCTTCGGCACCGGCGCGGTCAAGATGACCCCCGCCCACGACCCCAACGACTTCGAGGTGGGCCTGCGCCACAACCTTGAAGTCATCCGCGTGATCGCGGACGACGGAACGATCAACGAAAACGGCGGCCGGTATGAGGGTATGGACCGCTACGACTGCCGCAGGCAGATCGTGAAGGATCTTGAGGAGCAGGGTTACCTCGTCAAGACCGAGGACTACAGCCACAACGTCGGCACCTGCTACCGCTGCCACAACGACGTGGAGCCGTTGATCTCCGCGCAGTGGTTCGTGAAGATGGAGCCGCTCGCCAGGGAGGCGCTGCGCGTCGTCAGGGACGGGACCATCCGCTTCGTTCCGGAACGCTTTGCCAAGACCTATACCAACTGGATGGAAAACTGCCACGACTGGTGCATCTCCCGCCAGCTCTGGTGGGGACACCAGATCCCCGCGTGGTACTGCGATGAGTGCGGCCACATCAACGTGAGCAGAGAAGACCCCACCGCATGCGAACAGTGCGGAAGCAATAAACTGACGCGCGAGGAGGACGTGCTCGACACCTGGTTCTCCTCCGCGCTCTGGCCGTTTTCCACGATGGGCTGGCCGGATCTGGACGCCGCCGATCTCAACTACTGGTACCCCACGTCCGTCATGGTCACGGGCTATGACATCATCTTTTTCTGGGTCGCGCGCATGATCTTCTCCGGCATGGAGCAGATGAAGAAGGAGCCGTTCAAGACCGTTTTCATCCACGGCCTCGTCCGCGACGACAAGGGCCGCAAGATGTCCAAGTCCCTCGGCAACGGCATCGACCCGCTGGAGATGGCGGAGAAGTACGGCGCGGACGCGCTGCGCTTCAACCTGATCACCGGCAACAGCCCCGGTAACGACATGCGCTTCTACGTCGAAAAGTGCGAGGCGATGCGCAACTTCGCGAACAAGATCTGGAACGCCAGCCGCTTCGTCATGATGAACCTCACCATCGACCGCGTGGAGCTGCCGGAGAAGCTGGAGCTGGAGGACAAGTGGATCCTCTCCAGGCTCAACACGCTGATCCGCGAGGTCACGGACAACATGGACGCCTTCGAGCTGGGCGTCGCCTCCGCGAAGGTCTACGACTTCATCTGGGACAACTACTGCGACTGGTTCATCGAGCTGACGAAGGCGCGTCTCAACGGCGGAGACGAGCAGGCGAAGCGCAATGCGCAGAACGTCCTGTGCTACGTCCTGATCGAGACGCTCAAGCTCCTGCATCCGTTCATGCCGTTCATCACGGAGGAGATCTGGCAGGCGCTGCCGCACGGCGCGAACGACGAGGGCGTTTCGTACCTCATGCTGTCCAGGTGGCCGGAGTGGAGCGACGCGCTCAGCTTCCCCGAAGAGGAGGAGGCGATGGGCATGGTCGTTGAGGCGATCTCCGCCGTGCGCGCCCGCCGCAGCGAGATGAACGTCGCGCCGTCGAAGAAGGTGCACTATACGGTCGCCACCGCGCATGCGGACACGTTCTCCGCGGGCGTCCCGTTCTTCCTGCGCCTCGCCTCCGCGAGCGAGGTTTCCATTGCGCCGGCCGACGCGCCGAGCGCGCAGGGCATGGTCGAGGTCGTGACCCACGCTGCGCGCGTGCTGATGCCGCTCGCGGAACTGGTGGACTTCGAGAAGGAGCTCGCCCGCATCGCGAAGGAGAAGGCGAACGCCGAAAAGCAGCTCGCAGCCATTTCCGGCAAGCTTGCGAACGAGAAATTCGTCAGCAAGGCGCCGGAGGCGATCGTCAACGCAGAGCGTGAGAAGGCGCAGAAGCTGCGCGCGCTGATCGAAAAGCTCGACGCCTCCGCGCAGGCGATGCAGAAATAACACATTCTTATGAAGCCGTTTCTCTTTTCTCGGAGGGAGAAACGGTTTCACACTCCCGCATCCCGCCGATCAGCAAAGCAGCCGGCCTCACATGAGGCAGATAAGGAGGAAGTTCCATGCAGAAGATACACCTCGGCTCCACCGGCATTGAGATCGAGAAGAACGGCTTCGGCGCATTGCCGATCCAGCGCATTTCCAAGAGCAGCGCGGCGTATCTGCTCCGCAAAGCCTACGACGGCGGCATGAACTATTTCGACACCGCCCGCGCGTATACCGACAGTGAGGAGAAGGTCGGCCATGCGTTCGCAGGCATGCGCGACCGCGTCATCATCGCCACCAAATCCGGTGCGGCGACCGCGAAGGGCCTCCGCACGGACCTGGAAACCAGTCTCCGCACGCTCCAAACCGACTACATCGACGTGTATCAGTTCCACAACCCGCCGTTCTGCCCGAAGCCCGGCGGAGAAGACGGGCTCTACGACGAGGCGCTGCGGATGAAGGCGGAGGGCAAGATCCGCCACATCTCCATCACCAACCACCGCCTCGCCGTCGCACGGGAGGCGATCGAATCCGGCCTGTACGCCACGCTCCAGTTCCCGTTCAGTTACCTCTCCGGCGAGCAGGAGCGATCCCTGCTGGAGGGCTGCCGCGCCGCGGGCATGGGCTTCATCGCCATGAAGGGCATGGCGGGCGGCCTGATCCGCGACGGATATGCAGCCGCCGCGTTCATGGAGACGCAGCCGGACGTGGTGCCGATCTGGGGCGTGCAGCACGAATGGGAGCTGGATCAGTTCCTTGACTGTGTGAAGAACGGCGCGGTGCTGACGCCGGAGCGTCAGGCGACCATCGAGCGCGACCGGCAGGAGCTTGCCGGCGATTTCTGCCGCGGCTGCGGCTACTGCATGCCGTGCCCGCAGGGCATCCAGATCAACCAGTGCGCGCGCATGGTGCTGATGGCGCGGCGCGCAGGCGAGCGCGACTGGAAGACCGAGTACTGGCGCGGCGAGATGAAAAAGGTCGAAAACTGTATCCATTGCGGCCAATGCGCGGCAAAGTGCCCCTATGGGCTCGATACGCCGCGGCTGCTGCAGGAGAATTACGCGGAGTATCTGAAAATCCTGAACGAGAACTGATGCATCCCCGCGCGCGTCGATCGGATCGGCGCATGCAAATAATAAAACACACGGCCGCGTTTCGACCAAATCAGACGCGGCGGATAAGCTATAATCGCTTCGCGACCGTTCGGTCGCGGGGCGATTTCTTTTTTCTGCTTTGGAGGAGTGCACATATGGAGGTTCGGACAATGACAAAGGGCCGGGAGCTGATCGTGAGCCTGCGCGGCGAGCTCGACCATCACGCGGCGCGGGAGACGGTGACCGCGATCGAGCGGGCGGCGGAGGCGGCGCTGCCCCTGCTGATGACGCTGGACTTCGGCGGAGTCACGTTCATGGACAGCTCCGGCATCGCAGTGGCGATGCGCGCGCGGCGGCGCATGGCGTCGCTGGGCGGGAACGCGGCGATCGTGAACGTGCCGCCGCAGGCGAAAAAGGTGTTCGATGCAGCGGGCGTCGCGTGCCGCGAAAGGGAGGAATGAAGAAATGAGAGCAAAGCCGAACAACTACATCGCAATGGAGTTTTTGAGCCGCAGTGCCAACGAGGGCTTCGCCCGCGCGGCGGTGGCGGCGTTCGCGGCCCAGCTTGATCCCACGCTCGATGAGCTGGGCGATATCAAAACCGCAGTCAGCGAGGCGGTGACGAACGCCATCGTCCATGCCTATCCGGACGCGCTGGGGAAGATCGGCCTGCGCGCGAGCCTGTTCGAGGGCGGCGTGCTCGAGATCGTCGTGCACGACTGGGGCTGCGGCATCGCGGACGTCGCCAAAGCGCGCGAGCCGCTCTATACCACCGGCGGCGAGGAGCGCAGCGGCATGGGCTTTACGATCATGGAGAGCTTCATGGACACGCTGAACGTCCGCTCCAAACCGGGCCGCGGCACCGTTGTCACAATGAAACGTGCCATCGCGCGCCGTGTGGGGAGAGGATGAGCGCGGAGACCTTTGCGCTGCTCGAACGCGCCCAGCAGGGGGATGAGGGCGCCTGCGAGCGCGTTTTGCTGGAAAACACGGGACTCATCTGGAGCGTGGTGCGGCGCTACCGCGGCCGCGGTGTGGAGGCGGACGATCTTTATCAGCTTGGATGCCTTGGATTAATCAAGGCCATCAAGGGATTTGACTTTACATACGGAACGCAGTTTTCAACCTACGCCGTGCCGAAGATCGCGGGGGAAATCAAACGATTTCTGCGCGACGACGCGCCGGTCAAGGTGGAGCGCAGCGTCCGCGAGCGGGCGCTGGCGGTCTGTTCCGCGCGGGACAGGCTGCGCACGGAGCTGGGGCGCGAGCCGGCGCTTTCAGAGCTGTCGGCGGCGACGGGGCAGACCGCAGAGGAGATCGCGGAGCTGGAGCTTGCCGTTGCGCCGCCGGAATCGCTGCAGCAGGACTGCTTCGAGGGCCTGACGCTGGAGCAGACGCTTGCCGGTACGTCGGATGAGGAGCTGATAGAACGTCTTGCGCTCCGCGCGGGCATCGACGCCCTGCCGGAGCGTGAGCGCATGACGATCCTGCTGCGCTTCTATAAGGGCCTGACGCAGGAGGGCGCGGCGCGGGTGCTCGGCGTGTCGCAGGTCCAGGTATCGCGCCTGGAGCGGCGGGCGCTGCAGCGTCTGCGCGAAACGATGCGCTGAGGCGGCGAGGGCGCGGGAGCGCGCTGCAGGTAGTCCTGCGCCTTTCGCGGCATCGTTTCCGTGTCGACCGGCGAAAATGGTCCTTTCTTCTCACTATACCATCCCTGCATCTCGCGCATTTCTTCCTCAGACGGAAGCTTGTCAAGCTCCTCCGGCCTGACCCGCTCCAGCGCCTCGTCATAGGCCGCCGATTCCTCGGCCGTCATGGAATAACGTCCCTTTACCGGCGTCAGTATGGAGACCGGCAGCGCGACTGTCGCTCGGGTTTCTTCCTCTTTATTCCAGAAATCCACCCACAGCCTCGGTTCGCCGTTTGCTGCATGAACCTTCCCGACGACCAGCCCGTAATTGCCTCGATCATTCGCTTGCACATAGGTCTTATACGGTACGATCTGTATACCGCCGATCACGGGATAGCCTGCAGTTCTTGCCGCATACTCATCCATCGGAGTCTCTGTCACGGACCCCTTCGGCAGCATTTCACGCAGCGTTTCCTCTGCCTTTTGCAGCGGCATGGCCGCTTCTGCTTTTTCTGCCGCGCCTGCGTCGCTTGCGCCTGCACCCGCTGCGGGCGGTTCCGCCGCGATCTCTTCCGCCGTTTTGAGATAGCGCGGCTTATCTTGAGAATCCTCAACCTCCGGTGCCGGCAGCGGCAAAGCCTTCTCGATTTCCGGCAGGCCCTCGCCCATGATCGCAGCCCGCTCCGCCGCCGCATAGTTCGTTTCCTCCGCTTCTATCGTCTGGAGCCTGCGCGGCTTATCCTTCTTCTCCGTGGCCTTCGGCGCGGGCAAATTCCGTACCTCATCCGAAGTGTTGACAACATTCGACGGCTGTGATATGATATTTTTATCAACAGTCGTTGCTGATGAGGCATCGGGAGAAGCAACCTTCGGGCCACGGCTCCCACCGCCCAAGGCACCGACGGTAGACGCATCTGATGAGACACCGGTCGCGTTGGGATTTGTTCCCGGCCTTCCACCGCCCAAGGGTGCGTCTTCTTTTATGCCCCAATGGTAAATTTGGCTGTCCATCCTCCCGTCTGCACTCGGCACCATATCCCGCACGGCGATCCGCACGCCCATGATCTGATTGCCGATCTGCACCGGCGAATAGAAGTAGTTCCAGCGGTAGATGTTTGGATTCCCCTCATAGTCCGGCGTGCTGTAGAGATACTGCGCGTTCCGGAAAATGTCTCCGCTCTGCGTAAGCATGGCGGCCTTCGGCTGGGTGATGTTCTGCATGACCTCGCGGACGCCGGTGTCGTAGAGCCGCGCTTCCAGAATGTTCCCGTTGACCTCGAACTCATAAGCGCCCTTGAGTCCGACCAGCATATTCCGCAGCGAGGTCTTGAGCTCGTTGATCTTCTGCTTCAAGATCGGTGTGCGCTCCGACTTCTTCATGCCGCGCAGATCCGGATACGCCTGCGCGACTTCGTTCAGCGCGGCCTCCGGCACCGTCACGACCTCGCCAGCGTCGACCATCTCCTGATGCTTTGAGTGCATGAGCTGTTGCTGGGTGTCCGTATCGCCGTAGTCGACGTTGTTCCACACGGGGCTTTCCGTGTTTGCAAAATCTGCCATGCTCATGCGCGGCAGTCTCACCGCCTCGTCAGAGGCGGTTTTTCGCGCCTCTGCGGCCCCGTTCGCCGCGGGGGTCAAATTACCCGCCTGTGCCTTGTCCGCGCTCGTGTCGCTTGCGCTGGCTCTTGCTGCGGGCGGTTCCGCCGCGATCTCCTCCGCCGTTTTGAGATAGCGCGGTCCCTGCTCTCCCGTCACGGAGCTTCTGACCGCCGCGCCCGCCTGACCGGCTCCGCCGAGGATCACGCCGACGAGCCAATCCTCCGCCAGCTCCCGCAGCGAGGCCTCGGACCGGTTGCCCGTGGCGATCTGCTCCCACATCGGATTCAGCAGGTCGCTCACGACCTCCTCCCAGCCTTCGTTCAGCGTCTCCATCGCCGTCGAGCTCAGCACGGACATGACTCGCGCCGCGGCGTCTGTCCCGCCGAACTTTTTCACCGCCGCGTTGATCGCGCGGTTGACAAGCCCCACGTCTGTGTCGTAGACGGGGTTGCCCCCGAACAGCTTTTCGGAGAAATACTCCGTCGCCGCGTTCGTCAGACCAAGTGCGAGCTGCTGTTCGTGCGAATAGCCCTTGTTTCGCGCCTCCTGCACGCCTCCGCCGAAGGAGCGGACCATCATCGGCAGCATCGCGCCGGTGCCCGTGAGCAGGCCGAGGCCCTTGTCCGCCGCCATCTGTACGCCTGCGACGTATGCATTTGCGAGGATGTTCCCCACCGTGCCGAGGCCCTCCTTGTCGCGCTCGATATCCGCAGCTCCGCTCGCGGTCAGCTTATCCATAAAAAAACAATTTGAAATTTTTGTTCGATTTTCTATTGACAAGTACAATTGTTCGAGTTATAATGATAATAGAACAAAAATTCTATGGAGGCGACTGGTATGAGCGCAACTGCTTACTTTTTCGTGCTGATGGGCGTAACGTCCCTGGTCACAGGTCTGATGCGGGTGGTGGAGTATCTGGACACGCCGCATGAAACCGTCCGGCAGAGGCGCCGCCCTGCTGTGCGCGCATCGGAGAAAGCGCTTGACCGCACGGTCGCGGAACTGGAGCTGGAGCGCGCGCGTCTCGCTGCATAGGGTGAGAAATGGATCTGTCGGAGAAGCTCACCATCCTTGCCGACGCCGCGAAGTACGACGCCGCCTGCACGTCGAGCGGCGCGAAGCGCGGACATCGGGCGGGGATGATCGGCTGCACGTCCAGCGCCATTGCCGGCTGCTGCCATACCTTCAGCGCCGACGGGCGCTGCGTGACGCTGCTCAAGGTGCTGCTTTCCAACGACTGTTCTTATGACTGCGCCTACTGCGTCAATCGCCGCACGAACGACACGCCGCGCGCCACGTTTGAGCCGCGGGAGCTTGCCGAGCTGACCATCGGCTTCTACCGCCGCAACTACATCGAAGGCTTGTTCCTGTCCTCCGCGGTCCTCGGCTCGCCCGACCGCACAACGGAACGCATGATCGCCGCGCTGCACGTCCTGCGGGAAGAGTATCGCTTCAACGGCTACATCCACGCCAAAGCGATCCCCGGCACGTCGGGCGAGCTGATCACGCAGTTGGGGTTGCTCGCCGATCGCCTGAGCGTCAACATCGAGCTGCCGAGCGAGGCTTCGCTTCGCTCGCTTGCGCCGAACAAGACGCGAAAGGCGATTTTGTCGCCCATGCGGCAGATCCGCGATCAGGTCGTCGAAAGCAGGGCGGAGCTGGTGAAGTACCGCTCCGCGCCGCGCTTCGCTCCGGCGGGGCAGGCGACGCAGATGATCGTCGGCGCGACGGGGGAGAGCGACAAACAGATCCTCAATCTCACCGAGTCGCTCTATGAGCGCTATCGCCTGAAGAGGGTCTTCTACTCGGCCTATGTGCCGGTGGTGGAGAACACGCGGCTGCCGTCGCTGGATACCAAGCCGCCGCTGCTGCGCGAGCACCGACTCTATCAGGCGGATTGGCTGCTGCGGTTTTACGGCTTCCGCGCGAGCGAGCTGCTGGACGAGAGCCAGCCGGACTTCGACCTGCGCCTCGATCCGAAATGCTGCTGGGCGCTGCGGCATCCGGAGTTTTTCCCCGTCGAGGCGAACCGCGCGGATTACGAGGCGCTCCTGCGCGTCCCGGGCGTCGGCGTCGTGTCGGCGCGGCGCATCCTGGTCGCGCGGCGCGCAGGTCCGCTCCGCGCCGAGGACCTGCGCAAGCTTGGCGTCGTGATGAAGCGGGCGCAGTACTTTCTGACCTGCTCGGGCCGCCTTGCGACGCCGCTGCGTTTGAGCGCCGCGGGCGTTCAGGCGAGCCTTCTGGCGATGGAACGCGCCGCGCTCCCAGCCGAGGCGGGAGAGCAGTTGTCGCTGTTCGGCACGGCATGATAGAAGGACCAGGCCCGTTTGCCGCCGCCGACAGTTTTTTCGCGCTGAAGAACAAAACCGAAGATTCTGGAACGGCGGGAAACCGACATGGCATGGAGAGACATCATTTATCAGTACGACGGCAGCTTTGACGGCCTGCTGTGCTGTATCTTCGAAAGCTATACGCAAAAAGAGCGTCCCACCGCCATCGTCTGCGCAGAGGAGGCCGAGTGGAGCCTGTACGAGACGCGCACGGTCGCGACCGATCCGGCGCACGCCGGGCGCGTCAGCCACAGCCTGCGAAAGCTTTCGCCCGACGTGCTGCCGTTTTTGCGCCGAGCCTTTTTGACCTGTCTGCCCGACAGGGAGCTTGCGATCTGCCGATTCGTCGCAAAGCTCTACCGGGAGGGCGCGCCGTACCTCGCGCGGCTTTCAGACGAGACGTATCAGCCGCTGCTGCGCGCCGTGCGGCATCTGTCCGCTGAGGTCGAGCACATGCGTGGGTTCCTGCGCTTCTCCGTTTACGGCGACACGCTCGGCGCGGTGATTGAGCCGAAAAACCGTGTGCTGCCGCTGCTGCGTGCCCACTTTTGTGAGCGCTGCCGCGAGGAAAGCTTTTTTATTTACGATCGCACGCATCACGAGGCGCTGCTCTATGCGAACGGGCGCTCGCGTATCGTGCCGCTGGAGTCGTTCGAACCCGCGCCGCCCGACGCAGAGGAGGCGGCGTACCGCAGGCTCTGGCGGCGGTTTTATGACACGATCGCGATCCGCGAGCGCGAAAACCCGCGGCTGCGCATGACGCATATGCCGAAGCGGTACTGGTCGACGATGACGGAGTTTCAAAGTGACGACGGGGCGCTGCCTCCCGCGTGAAAGGCAATTACGGCCCTGGCCCTCTTTCACATAGCGAAAGAGGGCCAGGGCCGCGGAGCTGTTTTTGCAAATTCCGGCTGTCAGATAGAGCGGACAACCCGTGTTGGGATCGTTCTGCGTTCTCGGACAGGCGTTTTGACACGTTGACAAAAAGCGGTGTGCTTTTTATAATGACAAAGTGAACCACTTTCAACAGCGAGGTAGCTCCGATGATCAAAACGCGCACATGGGTGACCGTCTTTGCGGCAGCGGCGCTGCTGCTCGCCGCGGCGTCCTATTATACGCTTACGGCGAAGCGGGACGGTATGGTCGCACAGATCGTGCAGGACGGCGCGGTGCTCTGCGAGATCGATCTCTCCCGTGTTGAAAAGCCATACAGCTTTACAGTGGAATCTGCCGACGGCGGCTGCAACACCGTTCTCGTCGAGCCCGGGCGCATCTGCGTGTCGGAGGCAGACTGTCCCGACCGGATCTGTGTCCGTCAGGGCTGGCTCAACGAACGGGCGGCGCCCATCGTCTGCCTCCCGCACCGGCTGAGCATCACGCTCAAGGGGGCGGCGGAGACGGACGCCGTCGCACGCTAGAAAAGAGGCGGCATGAAGACAAAGCATCTCACGACGCTCGCGCTGCTGACGGCGATCGCGCTCATCCTCTTCACCGTTGAGGCGCAGCTTCCTCCGCTGACGCCGTTCCCCGGCATCAAGCTCGGGCTTGCCAATATCGTCACGGTCTATGTGATGTTCCGGTACGGGCCGCGGGACGCGCTGCTGGTCCTGCTCGTGCGGGTGCTTCTCGGCAGCATCTTTGCGGGCGTGGTGATGACGCTGCTGTTCTCGCTCGGCGGCGGGCTGCTGTGCTGGCTGGTCATGCTGCCGCTGCGGCGCATCCTGACCGGGAAGCAAATCTGGGTCTGCGGTGTCCTCGGCGCGATCGCGCACAACGTCGGTCAGCTTGCCGTCTGCCTCGCCGTGTACAACACGGCGGCGGTGCTGGTTTACCTCCCCGTGCTCCTGCTCTCCGGCATGATGGCGGGGCTCTTCACCGGCCTCGCAGCGCAGTATCTGATCGGGCGGCAGCACAGGCAGGCTTGACGCGGTTTCTTTGATTCAAAAATGCGTCATGGCGCGCTGTTCCGGATGGGCGCGTGCGGCGTTTATTCGCTCTGACGCCGTTTTTTGGCGATTTTGCCCGCATTTCATGAGAAAAGCGTACGCTTCGTGGAAGTATACAAAGTGCGAACGCGCAAAAAACGCGATTTTATGAGAATTTTCACTTGACAATCCCTTCATTCTGTGGTTTTATCAATATAATTGAATCATGCAATGAAAAGATAGAGGCGCGGTTACCAGGAGTAACGCGGACGGAAAGGCATGCGGAGCCGTTGTTCGCGCGAAAGGGGTCGCCGCCGAAGTGGGAATGTCGCGAGTTCCTGCTGGGCAAACGGAGAAGATCCGTTTGACTGTCGCGTTTGCGGAGAGCTATGTATTGATTGCGGACTTCCTTCTCCTATGGGGAGGGGAGCGGTTTTATCGATGTGCACAGCCGGTCGCAGACTATGTCCGGCTGTGTTTTTGTATGTGTTCCGAGCCGTGCCGGATGAGAAGCTGTATACCATACCCTGTTTTGGCTGAGGAGCGTTTGAAACGGGGTCAATTGAAAAAGGAGAATGAAGCCATGAACAACGAAAACCTGATTTTCCGAGGGGTAGCGACTGCGCTCATCACCCCGCTGACCGCCTCCGGCGTTGACTTTGACCGCCTCGGCCGCGTCATTGACTGGCAGATCGAGCAGGGCGTGAACGCCCTCGTCATTGCCGGTACCACCGGCGAGGGTTCGACCCTTGACGACGCGGAGCACCGCGCCGTCGTCAAGTACAGTGTCGAGCGCACCGCCGGCCGCGTCCCTGTCATCGCCGGCACCGGTTCCAACGACACGGCTTATGCCGTCAGCCTCACGCGCTACTGCTGCGACGTGGGCGCGGATGCGATGCTGGTCGTGACGCCGTACTACAACAAGGCGACGCAGAATGGCCTCGTCACGATGTTCAAGACCATCGCCGACGCGTCCACCAAGCCCCTCATCCTTTACAACGTTCCCTCCCGCACGGGCGTGAACATCGAGCCGGGCACCTATGCGGCGCTTGCGGGCTATCCCAACATCGCCGCCATCAAGGAAGCAAACAGCAACATCTCCAAGATCGTCGAGACGGCGGCGCTCGTCGGCGATAAAATCACGATCTACTCCGGCAACGACGACCAGATTGTTCCCATCCTCTCAATGGGCGGACAGGGCATCATCTCGGTCCTTTCCAACATCGCGCCGAAGCTGACCGTCGAGATCTGCGAGCGTTGGTTCCGCGGCGACACGACGGGCGCGGCGAAGCTCCAGTGCGAGCTGATGCCGCTGATCCAGGCGCTGTTCTGCGAGGTCAACCCCATCCCCGTCAAGGCGGGCATGGCGGCTATGGGCTGGTGCGAGAACTATCTCCGCCTGCCGCTCACGCCGATGGAGCCGGAGCATGAAGAAAAGCTGCTCGCGCTGATGCGTCAACACGGTCTGCTGTAAGGAAAGAGGTGCGACATGAAGATTTTGGTCAGCGGTCTCGGCGGCGCGATGGGGCGCGAGGTGGCAAAGCTGGCGCTTGCGGGCTATCGAGGCGCGGAGCTGGTCGGCGGCGTCAGCCTCTTTGACTGTGAGGATATCAACGTCCCCTGCACAAAGACCTTTGAAGGTGCCGTGACGGATGCCGATTGCGTGGTGGATTTCTCTCATCACAGCGTAACAACAGATCTTCTTCGCTTTGTAAAGGAAAATCACCTGCCGCTTGTTCTTGCCACGACGGGGCAGACAGAGGAAGAAAAAGCGGCGATCCTGGCGGCAGCGACTGAGGTACCCCTTTTCTTCTGCGCCAACTACTCGCTCGGCGTGGCGCTGCTGATCGAGCTGGCGAAAAAGACTGCGGCAGCGATGCCGGACGCAGAGATCGAGATCATCGAGAAGCACCATGACCGCAAGGTGGACGCGCCCAGCGGAACGGCCCTGGCGATCGCGGACGCTATCCGCGAGGTGCGGCCCGACGCCGCGGTCGTTACCGGGCGCAGCGGGCACGGCAAACGCACGCCGAACGAGATCGGCATCCACGCCATCCGCATGGGCAACATCGTCGGCGAGCACGAGGTCATGATCGGTACGAACAGCCAGACCATTACGCTCAAGCATGAAGCGCACAGCCGCGCGCTTTTTGCCGAGGGTGCGCTTGCCGCCGCCGCGTTCCTGCAGGGCAAACCCGCGGGACTCTACGACATGAAGAGCATGATTACTCTATAAGGAGGCTGTCCCTATGAAGCTTGCGATCTACGGCTACGGCAACATCGCACGCGGCGTGGAATGCGCTGCCGCGCAGAACCCCGACATGACTCTTACAGGCGTGTTTACACGCCGCGACCCCGCGAGCGTCCACACGCTGACCGGCACGCCGGTCTATGCGGCAGCGGACGTCGATGCCCACGCGGATGAGATCGACGTGCTGATCATCTGCGGCGGCAGCGCCACCGATCTGCCCGGGATGACCCCCGCGCTGGCGAAGCGCTTCAACGTCGTGGACAGCTTCGACACCCACGCCAACATTCCCAAGCACTTTGCCAACGTCGATGCGGCTGCGAAGGAGGGGGGCCATGTCGCGCTGATCTCCGGCGGCTGGGACCCCGGCATGTTCTCGCTGAACCGGCTCTATGCCTCCGTCATCCTGCCTGACGGAAAGGACTACACCTTCTGGGGCCGCGGCGTCAGCCAGGGGCACAGCGACGCGGTGCGCCGCATCCCGGGCGTGCTCGACGCGCGGCAGTACACCGTCCCCATCCCCGAGGCGCTTGACGCGGTGCGCTCCGGCAAGATGCCGGAGCTGACGACGCGGCAGAAGCATCGCCGCGAGGTCTATGTCGTCGCCGCCGAGGGTGCGGATCGGGCCGCCATTGAGCGCGCCATCGTCACGATGCCGAACTACTTCGACGAGTATGACGTCACCGTGACCTTCATCAGCGCAGAGGAGATGCGCCGCAGCCACGCGGAGCTCCCGCACGGCGGCTTCGTGTTCCGCACGGGCCGGACCGGACTGGACGGCAAGCACAGCCACACCATCGAATACCGCCTGACGCTGGACTCCAATCCCGAGTTTACCGCCGGCGTCCTCGTCGCCCTTGCCCGCGCCGTCAACCGGCTCGCGCAGCGCGGCGAGACGGGCTGCCGGACCGTGTTCGATATCGCGCCTGCCGACCTTTCGCCGCTCAGCGGCGAAGAGCTGAGAGCGCACATGCTGTAACAGAGGACAAGAGGATATTGGAATGTTGTTTACCTGTGACAATCTCGGCGTCAACGGCGCGGGGCACCTGACCTTTGCCGGTCAGGACGCCGCCGTGCTCGCTGCACAGTACGGCACGCCGCTGTACCTCATGGACGAGGACCGCATCCGCCGCAACTGCCGCGTCTACCGCGAGGCGCTGCGCGCGCAATTCGGAGAAAACGCTTTGCCGCTCTACGCAAGCAAGGCAAACTCCTTTGCACAAATCTACCGTATTATGGCAGACGAGGGCATGGGAGTGGATGTGGTCTCCTGCGGGGAGATCCGCACGGCCGAGCACGCGGGCTTTGACCTCGCGCATGCGTTTTTCCACGGCAACAGCAAGAGCGATGCGGACCTCGCCTATGCGATGGCGCGCGGTGTCGGGTACTTTGTCGTCGACAACGCCGACGAGCTTTCCGCGGTCGAGGCGGAGGCAGCGCGGCGCGGGACCGTTCAAAAGATCCTGCTGCGCGTTACGCCGGGCATCGACCCGCACACCTATGAGGCGGTCAGCACCGGCAAAGTGGACAGCAAGTTCGGCAGCGCCATTGCAACGGGGCAGGCGGAGGAGATGACCCGCCTCGCGCTCGCGCAGCCGCACGTCGGGCTGATGGGCTTCCACTGCCACGTCGGCTCGCAGGTTTTTGCCGAGGACGTGTTCGAGCGCGCAGTCGCTGTTATGCTGCGCTTCATCGCGGACGTGCGGGACAAGCTGGGCTACACCGCGCAGATGCTCGACCTCGGCGGCGGATTTGGCGTGCGTTACGTCGACAGCGACCCCGTTTTGGACATCGCCGCGAAGATCGGCGAGGTCGCGCGGGTATTCCACGCGACCTGCGCGGCGCTCTCGCTTCCCGAACCCGCGTTCCTGCTCGAACCGGGACGCAGCATCGTCGCCGACGCAGGGCTGACGCTCTACACCGCGCAGTCGGTCAAGCGCATCCCGGGCTATAAGAGCTACGTCGCCGTTGACGGCGGCATGACGGACAACCCCCGCTACGCGCTCTATAAGAGCCGCTACACCGTCTTTCCTGCGGATAAAATGGACGAGCCGCGCTCCTTCCGCTGCGACCTGGTGGGCTGCTGCTGCGAGAGCGGCGACATTTTGCAGCCGGACGTGACGCTGCCCGATACCGTCCGCCGCGGCGATCTGATCGCTGTGTGCACCACGGGCGCGTACAACTATGCCATGGCCTCCAACTACAACCGCGTGCCGCGGCCGCCCGTCGTGCTGCTGCGCGGCGGGAAGAACCGCGTCGCCGTGCGCCGCGAGACGCCCGACGACCTGATCCGATACGATGTGAGCGGAACCGCCGGGTGAATCGGCGGTTCCGCAGAATTGAGGGATAGATATGGGACCCATTGTTGCCAAATTCGGCGGCAGCTCGCTTGCCGACGCCGGCCAGTTCCGGAAGGTCGCGGATATCGTCCGCGCTGACTCCGCCCGACGTTACGTCGTTGCCTCTGCGCCCGGAAAGCGCTGCAGCGCGGATATCAAGGTCACGGACCTGCTCTACCGCTGCTGTGACAGCGCCGCGAGAGGGGAGGACACCGCGCCGTTTTTGGCGCAGATCCGGGAGCGCTTTGCGGAGATCATCACCGGACTGGGGATCGCCTTCGACCTTGACGCGGAGCTGGACGCCATTGCCGCGCAGCTTGCGGACGCGCCGGAGCGCGGCTATATGGCGAGCCGCGGCGAATACCTCAACTCCAAGCTGCTGGCGGCGTACCTCGGCTTCGCCTTCTGTGATGCGGCGGAGTTTGTCCGCTTCGCGCCCGACGGACGCTTTCTGGCGGACGAGACCAACGCGCTTCTCGCCGCCGCGCTGAAGAACACGGAGCGCGCGGTGATCCCCGGCTTCTACGGCGCGGACGACGCGGGGCGCATCCACACCTTTACCCGCGGCGGCTCCGATGTGACCGGCGCGCTGGTCGCCCGCGCGGTGAACGCGCGGCTCTATGAGAACTGGACGGACGTGTCCGGCATGCTGTTCACAGACCCGCGCATCGTGCCGGACCCTGCCGCCATCGATCACATCACCTACCGCGAGCTGCGGGAGCTCTCCTACATGGGCGCGTCCGTGCTGCATGAGGACGCGGTCTTTCCCGTCCGCGCCGCGGGCATCCCCATCAACATCCGCAACACCAACCGCCCGACCGACGCGGGCACGCTGATTTCCCACGATCTGCCGCCCGCCGCGGCGCAGCGCCCGGTCACCGGCGTCGCGGGACGCAAGGGCTTCACGACGCTGCTGGCGGAGAAGTCGCTGATGAACAACGAGGTCGGCTTCGGCGCGCGGCTGCTGAACATCCTCTCCGCGCACGGCGTGTCCTTCGAGCACTGTCCCACCGGCATCGACACCATGTCCGTTGTGATGGACACCGCGTCCTTCGAGGCCTGCCGCGAGGCGGTGCTGCGCCAGATCGAGCTGCAGCTCCGCCCTGACCATCTCTCCGTCGAGGACGGGCTGGCGCTGATCGCGGTGGTCGGTCACGGCATGGGCGGCCTGCGCGGGATCGCCGCGCGCGTCTGCGCCGCCGTTGCGGACGCCGGCGTCAACATCCGCATGATCGATCAAGGCTCCAGTGAGCTGAACATCATCCTCGGTGTGGACGAGGCGGACTACGAGGCCGCGATCCGCGGCATCTGTGCCGCCGTCGGCTGATTGGATCAAAAAAAACCGCAGAGCGCGGCGATCGCCGCGCTCTGCGGTTTTTCTTGATGCGTTTCGGGGCGCCTGGATCAATCTCCGTGCGGGTGCGCCACCAGATAGTCGTCGACAAACTGCCGCGCCGTGCGGCCGGAGCGGCTGCCGTGCCGCACCTGCCAGGCGGACGCCGCCTGACGCAGCGCTGCGCCGTCCGCGCCCTGGCGCTCCGCCAGCGTGCGCACGATGGCGTGGTACTCTTCGAAGGTCGGGTTCGGGAAGTAGATGCGCAGCCCGAATCGTCCCGCAAGCGAGAGCTTTTCCTCCATCGTGTCCGAGCGGTGGATGTCGCCGTCGTGCTCCATGTCGGCACGATCGTTCCAGGTCTCGCGGATCAGATGACGGCGGTTGGAGGTGGCATAGATGAGCACGTTCTCCGGCAGAGCCGCAAGCCCGCCTTCGATGGCGGCCTTGAGCTGCTTGTACTCCGTCTCGTTCTCCTCGAACGACAGGTCGTCGAGGAACAGGAGGAAGCGGCAGCGGCGCGCGCCCAGTTCCTCCGCGATGCGCGGCAGCAGGGGCAGCCGCGCCTTCGGCAGTTCGACCACGCGCAGAAGGCTCTCGGGATACTCGGCGAGCAGCGCGCGCACGCAGGAGGATTTCCCCGTGCCCGCGTCGCCGTAGAGCAGGACGTTATTGGCGCTCCGTCCCGCGAGGAAGGCTTCGGTGTTGGCGCAAAGCTGGCGCTTCTGCACCTCATAGCCCACCAGCGACGAGAGCGGCGCGGCGGCGGCGGACACCGGCGCGAGCGTCCCGTCTTCCGCGGCGCGAAACGCGCGGTGGAGCGCGAATTCACCCACGCCGCGGCGGCGGTAGAAGCCCGCAAGGAGGCGGGCCGCCTCCTCCGCGTCCTGCGCGCCAGCAAGCGCGTCGCGCAGCGCGTGGACCGCGGCTGCGGTCTCGCTCTGCGGTGCAGAGGGACGGTAGTTATGCAGCGCGGACAGACCGGCGCCGGACTCAAAGCCGGACCGGAAAACGCGCAGCAGACGCTCCATATCCTGCGCCGCCAGCGCGGCAAGCGTACCCTCCGGCTCCGCCCGGCCCTCGCAGGCGAGAGACCACGGGTTTTCGTCCCGCAGCAGCGTATAAGCGAGAAACGCCTGCCAGAGATCGCCGGCAAAGCCGTACCGCTCCGCCAGCTCGACCAGGCGGGCGGCGACGGCGTATCCCGCCGCGCCGTCCGTCTCCGCATCGTCGCGGAGGATCGTCCCCTCCGCGACGATGCGGTGAAACAGGATCAACTGTAAAAGATCTTGCAGCATAAAAGCCTCACAGCGTTTCGCGCCCGCAGGCGCGAAGGAGTGGAATCGGGAATTCCGCCGGCTTTGCGGTGCGAACAGCCCGCACGGCGGAAGGGAGTCCCTGCGGTCAATCGAGGATCGCGCCCTTGTCCGCCGAGCTGACCAGCTTCGCGTAGCGGGCGAGGTAACCGGTCTTGATCCGCGGCTCCGGGCAGACCCAGGCTGCGCGGCGCGCTTCCAGCTCCGCGTCGTCCACCAGCAGCGTGATGGAGTGCCCGGGGATATCGATGGCGATGCGGTCGCCCTCCCGCACGAGCGCGATGGGACCGCCGCTCGCTGCCTCGGGGCTGACATGTCCGATGGACGCGCCGCGCGTTGCGCCGGAGAAGCGTCCATCGGTGATCAGCGCCACGGACTCGCCGAGACCCATGCCGCAGATGGCGGAGGTGGGGTTGAGCATCTCGCGCATGCCGGGACCGCCCCTGGGGCCCTCATAGCGGATGACGACGACCTCGCCGGGATGGATCCCGCCGGCATAGATGGTCTCGATCGCATCTTCCTCGGAGTCGAACACGCGGGCGCTGCCCTCATGGCGCATCATCTCCGGCGCGACCGCGCCCTGCTTGACGACACAGCCGTTGGGCGCGAGGTTGCCGTACAGGACGGAGATGCCGCCGCTTCTGGAATAGGGGTTGTCGATGGGGCGGATGAGGTTTGTGTCGCGGTTGACGACTCCCGCGAGGTTTTCGCCCACGCTCCTGCCCGTGACGGTCAGAAGGCTCGTGTCGAGCAGTCCGGCCTTTTCGAGCTCCTTCATCACCGCCCAGACGCCGCCGGCGTGATCGAGATCCTCCATAAAGGTGTCTCCCGCAGGCGCGAGGTGGCAGAGGTTGGGCGTCTTGTCGCTGATCTCGTTGACCATGTGCAGGTCGAGCGCAACACCGGCCTCGTGCGCGATGGCGGGCAGGTGAAGCATCGTGTTCGTCGAGCAGCCCAGCGCCATGTCCACCGTCTCGGCGTTGTGGAACGCGGCGGCGGTCATGATGTCGCGCGGGCGGATGTCCTTCTCGATCAGCTTCATGATCTGCATTCCCGTCTCTTTGGCGAGGCGCAGGCGCGCGGAGTAGACCGCGGGGATGGTGCCGTTGCCGCGCAGCGCCATGCCGATCGCCTCGGTCAGACAGTTCATCGAGTTCGCCGTGTACATGCCCGAGCAGCTGCCGCAGGTCGGGCAGGCGTTTTCCGTGTAGTCCGCGACACCCGCCTCGTCCAGCGTTCCGGCATGATATGCGCCGACCGCCTCAAACATGTGCGAGAGGCAGGTGCGGCGCCCGTCGGCAAGGCGGCCCGCGAGCATCGGTCCGCCGGAGACGAAGATGGTCGGGATATTGAGCCGCGCCGCCGCCATCAGGAGCCCCGGTACGTTCTTGTCGCAGTTGGGGATCATCACAAGCCCGTCAAACTGGTGCGCCGTGACCATCGCTTCGGTGGAGTCTGCGATCAGGTCGCGGGTGACGAGCGAATACTTCATGCCGACATGGCCCATGGCGATGCCGTCGCACACCGCGATGGCCGGGAACATCACCGGCGTGCCGCCCGCGGCGCGCACGCCCGCCTTGACCGCCTCGGCGATCCGGTCGAGCTCCATGTGACCCGGCACGATCTCGTTGTACGAGCTGACCACGCCAACGAGCGGGCGGGCAAGCTCCTCATCCGTGTAGCCGAGCGCGTAGAGCAGAGAGCGGTTCGGGGCGCGCTCCACCCCGAGCTTTACCTGTTCGGAACGCATTGCGTATCCTCCTTTTCAGATCAGGTGGATGCGGTGTCGAGACCCTTGTCGCCGCCCTCGCTGTCCTTCCAGAGCATGTTGTCGCGCAGCTCCTTGCCGACGAGCTCCATCTGGTGCTTGGCCAGCAGGGCGCGCTTGGAGTTGAAGAAGGTCCTGCCGTTCTTGTTCTCGGCGATCCAGCGGCCGGCGAAGCTGCCGTCCTGAATGTCGCTGAGCACGGCGCGCATGTTCGCCTTGAGCTGATCGTGGGGCAGGACGCGGGGACCGGAGACGTACTCGCCGAACTCCGCGGTGTCGGAGATCGAATAGTTCATCGCGGCAATGCCGCCCTTGGCGATGAGATCGACGATGAGCTTGACCTCGTGGATGCACTCGAAGTACGCGTTCTCCGGCGCATAGCCAGCCTCGCAGAGCACCTCGAAGCCGCACTGCATCAGATCGACCAGACCGCCGCAGAGCACGGTCTGCTCGCCGAAGAGGTCGGTCTCGGTCTCGTCATGGAAGGTGGTCTCCATGATGCCGGCACGGGCGCCGCCGATGCCTGCGATGTAGGCGAGCGCGATGTCCAGCGCACGGCCGGAAGCGTCCTGCTCGACGGCGACGAGGCAGGGAACGCCCTTGCCCGCGACGTACTGGGAACGGACCGTGTGGCCGGGACCCTTGGGCGCCGCCATGAACACGTCCACGTCCGCGGGCGGGACGATCTGCTGATAGCGGATGTTGAAGCCGTGGGCGAAGGCGAGCGCCTTGCCGGCGGAGAGGTTCTCGGCGACAGACGCGCGGTAGATGGCGGCGGCGCTCTCGTCGTTGACGAGCATCATCACGATGTCGGCGGCGGCGGTCGCTTCGGCGACGGTCATGACGGTGAAGCCGTCCTCCTCCGCCTTCTTCCAGCTTCTGCCCTTACGCAGGCCGATGATGACGTCGCAGCCCGAGTCGCGCAGGTTCAGCGCATGGGCGTGGCCCTGAGAGCCGTAGCCGATGATGGCGATTTTCTTGCCGTTCAAAACATTGAGATCACAGTCCTGCTCATAGTACATCTTTGCCATAGTGATTATCTCCTTTGTAAAAATAGAATTTTTCTATTGGAAATTCTTGCCGTAGTCGAACTCGCCCTTCTCCTTGGTATCCTCATCCAGCGTGAGCGCGCCGCGCTCCAGCGCGATGATGCCCGTGCGCGTCATTTCGAGGATGCCGTGCGGCTCGACGAGATTGCGGATCGCATCGGTCTTGTCGTCTTCGCCGATGATCGCGATGGTCAGCGACGAGGGCGCGACGTCGATGATGGAGGCGCGGAAGATATTGCTGAGCTGAATCAGCTCGCTGCGGGCCTCGCTGGTCTCCGCCCGCACCTTGATCATCGCCAGCTCGCGCCGCATCGAGTGCGCGGGAGAGAGCACCTTGACCGAGTGAACGGGGATCAGCTTGCGGAGCTGGTTGCAGATCAGCTCGACCTGATCCTCGCTCTCCGCCAGGATCTCGATGGTCATGCGGCTGACGTCCTCATGCTCCGTCGTGCCGACGGCGAGCGACTCGATGTTGAAGCCCTTGCGGGAAAACAGGCGCGATACCTGCGACAGCACGCCCGAGGCGTTGTCCACGAGAACAGCCAATGTGTAGCGCTCCATGGGGATTTCCTCCTTATTCCAGCATGAATTGTGTGATGCGCTGTCCGCCGCCCACCATGGGACGGACCTTTTCATCCGTGTCGATGACGCACTCGATGACGCAGCCGCGTCCGCTTGCGAGCGCCGCGCGCAGCGCGGCTTCAAAGCCTGCGCAGTCGCTGACGCTGTAGCCCGTCAGTCCGTAGGCCTCCGCCAGCTTCACATAGTCCACGGACGGGATCACATCCGTCGCACAGTAGCGCTCCTTGTAAATGAGCGTCTGCCACTGCCGCACCATGCCGAGCGCCGCGTTGTTGAACAGCACCGTGATGATAGGCAGATCGTAGCCCGACACGGTGGCGAGCTCATTGCAGTTCATCCGGAAGCTGCCGTCGCCGGTGATGTGCAGCACCGTCTTGTCCGGATTCCCGATCTTCGCGCCGACGGCGGCGCCGAGGCCGAAGCCCATCGCGCCGAAGCCGCCGGAGGTGAGGAGCTGTCCGGGATAATCGAAGTGCAGGTGCTGGATCGCCCACATCTGATGCTGTCCGACGTCGGTGGCGATCATGGTGTCCGGCGGCGCAATGCGGCAGATGGCGTCGAAGATCTGCTTGGGCGTCAGGCAGTCGCCCATGGTGGAGTATTCCGTCTCCGTCGGATAGGAAAAGACGTACTCTTTCCAGGCCTTGTGCCGCTGGCGCGGCAGCCGCTCGTTCAGCAGCTCCAGCACCCGCTTCGCGTCACCGACGATGTGATGGTCGGTGCGCACGTTCTTGTTGATCTCCGCCCGATCGATGTCGATGTGGACGATCTTTGCCTGCGCGGCAAAGCTCTTCGGATCCAGCGCCACGCGGTCGGAGAAGCGGCAGCCCACGGCGATGAGCAGGTCACACGCGTCCACCGCCATGTTGCTCGCCTGCGAGCCGTGCATGCCGATCATGCCGGTGGAGAGCGGATTGTCCCCGGGAAAGCCGCCTCCGCCCATTACCGTGATGGCGACCGGCACGTCCGCCCGGGCGGCGAAGGTCTCGAGCTCCGACTGGGCACGGGCGCGCACCACGCCGCCGCCGCAGATGAGAAACGGCTTTTTGGACGCGCGGATCATGTCCGCCAGCTTGTCGATGTCGGCGCCGTCCGGCTCCGGCACGGCAAGTCCGGGACTCACGCGCGCGATGAGCGCGCCGAGGCTGCCGGAGCCGCGATGCGCGCTGCGCGCGAGCGGCACATACTCCGTCTCCTCCGCCGTAGCGTTTTTGAGGATGTCGATCAGCACCGGTCCCGGCCGGCCTGACCGGGCGATGGCAAACGCCTCACGGACGGTGTCGGCGATCTCGTCCGCGCGGGAGACGAGGTAGTTCCACTTGGTGATCGGCATGGTGATGCCGGTGATATCGACCTCCTGGAACGAGTCCTTGCCGATCAGGTTCTTGCCCACGTTGCAGGTGATGAATACCACAGGGGAGGAGTCCATGTAGGCGGTGGCGATGCCGGTGACCAGATTCGTTGCGCCCGGGCCGGAGGTGGCGAAGCATACGCCGACCTTGCCCGTCGAGCGGGCGTAGCCGTCGGCGGCATGCGACGCGCCCTGCTCATGCGCCGTGCGGATGTGGCGGATGCGGTCGCGGTAGTCGTAGAGTGCGTCATAGACGTTCAGAATGGTGCCGCCGGGGTAACCGAACACCGTGTCCACCCCTTGCCCGAGCAAGCATTCGATCAGGATCTTCGCGCCTGTCATTTTCATTGGCGTCAACGTCCTTTCTCTGGATTTACGCAAAAAACGCCGTATGGCCCAAAAAGTCAGACCATACGGCGTTTGCCCTTTTCTCCGTTTCCGGCGATTGTTGACCGGCCGAGCGCCTCAGAGCATGACTTTTTGAGCTGCCGAGCGTACCGATACCGATACTACGACAGCCGCGAAACGCTGATTGCTCCGAAAGAAGCGATCCATGCCTCTACCTCGCTCATAGTCGTCTTGATGTATTTGGATTCTACCATAGCGATATCCCGCTGTCAACGGTATATTTTTGCCGTTCGGGCAAATATGTGCGCTGCGGCCGCTTCCGACGGTTGACCGCAGCTCCGCTGCGGAGAAAACAGAAAGCCTGCGGTTCGGGAGCTCCGAGCCGCAGGCTGTTGTGTGTGGGGTTTATGCAGGGGGTGGCGCGCCTTCGCGCCGGGACCGGACTCAGCTGCGCACCTCGATCACGCGGACGACGCCGTCCTTGACGAAGAGATCCATCGTGCCGCCGTAGGCCTTCGCCGCTGCGAGACCGGCGAACCATACGCCGGCGTCACGGTTCCAGCAGGCCACGCTGTCGGGGTAGACGAGATAGGTCTGACCGCCGTAGTTCACCGCCGTATCGCCGATCCACGCGGAGGAGGCGACGGAGGGGATTTTGGCGAGAGGCGTGACGCGGAGGTACTTTTCGCCGGCGTCGTTGAGCACGGCTTCCACGTACTCGTCATTGCACACCTCATACGCGCATTCCAGCTCGGCTGTCCACAGGTCTGCGCCGTAGTTCACCTTCAGCGTCGAAATGGTGAGCACACCGAACGGCCCGTTGTCTTTTTCGCCCTTCCCGGTCTTCGCGCGCCCGTAGTAGGCGTTGCTGCTGTCCTTGATGACGATCAGGTCGATCTCATCCGCGTCGTTCGTGCGGGCATAGGCGATGCTGCGCTGTTCCACGCGGGAGACGCCCAGCGCCGAGAGGTTCGACAGCGCGCCGCCCTCAAACACCAGCACGCCGTCCGCCAGCTTATGCGTGCCGAGCGTCTTTGTCGACAGATCGAGCGCGCCGTTCGCGCCGCCGCTCTGTTTGGTGAGATAGAGCGTCGTCTTTGTGCCGATCTTGTTCTGCGAGATGCGGACGACCTCGCCCTCATGCCCGGAACCCCCGCAGCCCAGCCGCACCGTGTTGCCGCCGCAGAGGAGGAAGACCTCGCCGCCGCCGTTTACGAACGCGAAGGCGTTGCCGTCTGCGCTGCCCTCCGTCGCGCCGGCGACGCGGCCGTCCGCGGTCAGGAGGAGGGTTATGATCTCACCCGGCTTGAACGCCGCAAGGTTCTGCCGGGCGGTCGGCAGCACGCGGAACGCGGTGCCGCCCAGCGCGATGATCGTGGTCGGCGCGCTCGGGGACGGGTCGCAGTTCTCATAGCTGACCGTGACGCGCGTGTCGCAGGCGTGCACGGTGTTGTTGGTCGGGTTATAGGTCACGACGTCGTTCTTCTTGAGCTGTGCCGCCGTCGCGCGTATGCCGTTGCGGAAGATCGTATAGTTCGTCGCGCCGCCGGTCAGGGCGTCAAAGCCCGCCGTCGAGCCGTCGGCAGAGACGATGATCGCGGCGTCGCTGATCGCGCTGCCCGACGTGCCGGTCACCGGCAGGAAGGTGACGACCTTGTTCTCAGGATTGGTCACCACGCGGCCCTTGAGACCGATCAGCGCCGTGCCGTCCAACGGCCTCGCCAGCTCGGGCGTCGTGCCGTCCGAAAGGCGGAGCCTGCCGTTCACGGTGTCCACGGACCAGAGCGCGATCGGTTCGGCGGCCAGATCGACGTTATAGCCCAGCAGCGACAGCAGCGGTACATTTTCGCTGTTCATCGCCGTAAGGGCGTTGACGAACAGCCTTGCCGCCTGCGCGCGGGTGATGGCCGAGTTGCCCTTGATCGAGAGGCCTCTGGTCATACCGGCCTTGCCTGCGAGGGCAATATAGCCGTCCGGCCAGATGCCGCCGCTGTCGGCGTCCGTGTAGCCCAGCATGCGGGTGAGGATCGCTGTCGCCTCGCCGTAGGTGATGGCGCGGTTGGGCTGGAACGTGCCGTCCGGCATGCCGTGGATGAGGCCCATCTCCCTGCTTGCGGCGCAGTTGACATAGCCGACCGCCCAGTGGGAGGCGCGCACGTCGGGGAACACGGTGCGGGTGCTGTAGCGGGAGACGGCGCTGCGCTTGCCGGCCAGCACCACAGCCATCTTGCAGAACTCCGCCCGCGTCAGGCTGCTGTTCGGGCGGAACAGGCCGTTGTCGCCCTCGATGACGCCCATCAGGCGCAGTACTTCGACGTTATGTATGGTCTCCGTGTCGGTTATGTCGGCAAAGACGGAGGCTGCGAGCGCTGCCGGCGCGAGAGACAGCGCCAGCGCGAGGCAGAGGATCAGGGACAGGATTTTCTTTTTCATCCGAAAGCTCTCCTTTTCTATTCGGCGCGAAGCGCCACGACCGGCTGCAGGCCCGACGCCTTGATGGCGGGGTACATACCGAAAATGATGCCGAGGGTCACGGAGAACGCGAACGCGCCCAGCGTGATCTGCGGAGACGGATACAGCGACATGCCTTCAAAGAGCAGCCTGCCGGCCAGATTTGTGCCCCCGTAGCCGATGATGATCCCGAAGATGCCGCCGATGCCGCAGATCATCGCCGACTCGACAAGGAACTGCGCGACGATGGAGCTGCGCATCGCGCCGATGGCGCGGCGGATGCCGATCTCCCGCGTGCGCTCGGTGACGGTAACGAGCATGATGTTCATGATGCCGATGCCGCCGACGAGCAGCGAGATGCCTGCGATGCCGCCGAGCACGACCGAGATCATGCCCAGCACGCCGCTGCTTTCGTCCATCCACTGCTGTTCGCTGTAGGCGTAGCCCCAGCCGTAGTTGCTGTCCTGCGTCAGCGAATCGATGTACGCCTGCAGGCGCTGCATGACGCCGGGAATGCTCTGCGAATCTTTGACCTTGACGGCGCATTCGCTCATATCTGCGCTCACGTTCGGAATGAAGCGGCTCGTCGTGTAGGGCAGGACGATGACGCTGTCCATCGAGTAGCTGCTTTCCGCGTCCTTCTCGGCGTAAATGCCGACGACTGTGAACGGCACGCCGCCGATCGTGATGTTCTGGTACAGCGGATCGGAGTAGTCGAAGAAGGTCTTTGCGGCCCGCGCGCCGAGGACGCAGACCTGATGATATTCCTCCATGTCGAGCTTGCTGAGATCACGCCCCCGCGCGATCTCGAAGCTGCTGACCTTGGAATACTGGTCGCTGCCGAGATAGACCCGCGGCTGGCTCTGCCAGTCCATCGTGTCCGAGGTCTTGGCGCCGTATTTGACGGTGTTCCAGACCTGTGCGTTGGGTGTGACGCCCACCACCTCTTCACCGAGGCCCTGACAGTAGTCGTAGATTTTTTCAAAGCCGTTCTCGCCGCTGTAGAGGTAGAGCGAGACGGAGATCTTGTTTGTGCCCTGCGCCTCAAAGGCTTCCATCATTTTCTGGTTGTAGCCCGAAACGGTCGCAACGATGGTCATGACCGACGCAATGCCGATGATGATGCCCAACATGGTGAGGAACGAGCGGCCTCTCTTCGCGCGAATGGACTTGACCGCCATTTTGACGGCCTGAGCAAATTTCATAAAGCGGATTCACCTCCGTTGGGATGGCAGGTTTGCAGAGACAAGGTCCGCCGGGCCGGGCGGAGGACGGAAGCGGACAGACGCCCGCCGGAAACGGCGCGGTGCGGGAAGGAACCGACCGCAAAGGCGCCGCCGCGATGTAAGCGGGTCCGCATCAGCTCCAGTCCACCTCCTGCGCGTGATCTTCAATGATCCGGCCGTCGCTCAGGCGCACGATGCGGCGCGCCGTGGCGGCGATGCCGTTGTCGTGCGTGATGAGCAGGATCGTGCTGCCCTCGCGGTTGAGCCGCCGGAGAAAGGACAGCACCTCAAGGCCGGTCTTGGAGTCCAGCGCGCCGGTCGGCTCGTCCGCCATGATGATAGGCGGCTCCGCGGCAATGGCGCGGGCGATGGCGGCGCGCTGCTGCTGTCCGCCGGACATCTCGCTCGGCAGATGCTTCGCGCGGTCGGCAAGGCCGACGCGCTCCAGCGCTCGCATCGCCATGTCGCGCCGTTTGGAGGGCGAGATGCCCTGATAGATCAGCGGCAGCTCCACGTTTTCTACCGCCGTGAGCGACGGGATCAGGTTGTAGCCCTGAAAGATAAAGCCGATCTGCTTGTTGCGGATGTGAGAGAGCTGCTTGTCGCTCAGCTCCGCCACGTCCTGCCCCGCGAGGAAATAGTCTCCGTAGGTCGGGATGTCGAGGCAGCCGAGCACGTTCATCATCGTCGACTTGCCCGAGCCGGACTGGCCCGCGATGGCGACGAACTCGCCGTAGTCGATCTCAAGGCTGACGCCGTTCAGCGCGCGCACCTCGCTCTCGAGACCCTCGCCGTAAATCTTATATACGTCCTTTAGTGTAATGAGCATCAGAAGTACATCCCCATGCCGCCGCCGCTGTTGGCCATGACGCCCGCGAAGACCGTCATACCCTCCTCTGCGCCGGACTTGATCTCAACATTGTAGTTGTCGGAGATGCCGGTCTCGACGATGATGGGGTAGAAGCCCTCGGGCACATCGATCATCTCCATTGCGAGCTCCGCCGTGTTCTCCGGCGGGAAATCACTCTGGACGAAGAGGACCCGGCAGTTCTCTCCGTCCGCCGTCTGCGCAGACTTGACGCATTGGATGGGGACGATGAGGCAATCGTCGCTCTGGCTGGCGGTAAAGGAGTAGTTGACGTAGGCGCCGGACATCAGCAGCCCCTCGCTGTTGTCCACCGAAATGACCATCGGGAAACGGGCCACGCCGTTCTCCGCCGTGGCGGAGAGGCTGATGCTTTCAATGACGCCGAACATCTCGTTCTCCCACAGATTGATCTGTACCGGCATACCGGCCTTGGCGTAGGAGACGTTCATCTCGTCGATGCTGGTGTTGACGATCATCGTCGTCGTATCCGCGATGCTCATGGCCATTGTGCCCACCTTCGCCTCGTCGCCCGGCGCGATGCCGATGGAGAGCACCGTGCCGTCGATGGGCGCGGAAGCGTTGAGGGAGTCGAGGCTTTTCTGCGCCTCCTCCAGCGCCTTTTCCGCGGCCTGGAGCTGGCTCTCCAGCGCGCTGATCTCTTCCGCGCTGCTCTCGGCGGTCAGGGTGAGGACGCTCTCGCCTGCTTTGACCGGCATGTAGTTGTAGAGCTTATGCCGTGCGCAGGAGCCGGAGATTTCGGTCCTGAGCGACGTGGAGCGATAGTACTTCAGCTCGCCGGACTCGTAAGGATAGAGCGTCTCGCCGCCGGAGGCGAGCGTCGCCGTGGCGACCATGCCCTCGGTCAGCGTGCCGGGATTATCCACCGCGACCACGACTTCAAACAGGCGGCTGCCCTCATCGGAGATGCGCTGGACCTTGTGGATCTCATGGACCGTACCCGTCAGCCGCGACATTGTCACGGGGATCGAGACCTCCGCGCTCTGGCCGGTACGGATATCGTTCTCATAGGCATAGCTGAAGTAGAGCGGCAGCAGGAGCTTCGTGTTGTCCACAAGCGTCGCAACCGTCGCGCCGGAGGGGATCTCATCACCCACGGAGCAGTCCAGGACATCCATGAGGATGCCGCTGTAATCGGCGCGGACGTTGAGGTCGTTTGCCGCCGCGTAGAGCTTATTCAGCTGCTTCCGGACATTGCCGACGCTCTTTTCTTCCGCACTGACGCGCTCCTGCGCTTCTTTGCTCTCGATGATGTAGAGCGGATCGCCCACATGGACATAGTCGCCCTCGGAGACAAAGACCTCCAGCACCTGGCCGCCGGAGAGCAGGGAAATGCTGGCGCTGTTCTTCGCCACCGCCGCGCCGCTGCCCTCCACCATACTGGTGATGGAGCCGCGGGAGACCATATCAGTGAGCACCTCGGTGGTCGGGCCGCTGTTGCTGCGGAACTTTTTCCATGCAAAAAAACCGCCGGCGAGCAATGCCGCAACGATTACGAGCGACACGATGCGCCGAATGATTTTCTTCTTGTTTCTTTTCTTCTTTTTGGGTAAAGGGGCCGCTTCACTGAACGTAGAAGCGGTTTCCTCCGTCTGCGTCTCCTGATCGAGCACTTCTGCCATGGTTAAGGTCCTTTCTTTCTTGGGAGATATCGGTTTTTGTCAAAGCAGCGTATGGTTGGGGAACCACGCATTCAATCCCTGCGCATGACAAGATTGAACCAATGGTTTTTGACGAGAATCACAGAAAAAAGTTTCGCCAAAGCGCAAAAAATTTTTCCGCAGTTCACATAATGTAGACAGTATAGCATAGCCCCCATCGCATTGCAAGGCGATTTTTTCCCTTCGTGAAGAGTTGTCTATTGAAATTGTCGATAGACGAGTTTATAATAACTCCATCTTTTTTTTCAAAGGAGTGATATCCATGAGCATGGTCTGCATTCCCGAGGGTTATCGTTCTCCCTTGACTGTCTACGAAATGCAGCGCGCCATTGAATTCATCAAGAGCAATTTTCAGACGAATCTGAGCAACGCGCTCAACCTGCGCCGCGTTTCCGCACCGCTGTTCGTGGAGGAGCTTTCCGGCATCAACGATAATCTGAACGGCGTCGAGCGTCCTGTCGGCTTCGACATTCCCGACGTGGGCGTGAACGGGCAGGTGGTCCACTCGCTGGCGAAGTGGAAGCGCCTGGCCCTCAAGCGCTATGACTTCAATGTGGGCAAGGGCCTCTTTACCGATATGAACGCCATCCGCCGCGACGAAGAAGTGGATAACCTGCACTCCATTTACGTCGATCAGTGGGACTGGGAGAAGGTCATCCAGCGCGAGGACCGCACCGTTGCGTATCTCAAGCGCACGGTGCGCGACATCGTCAACGCCATCTCCGAGACGGCGGACGCGCTGAACGTCGCCTTCCCGTCGCTGCACAATCGGCTGCCCCGCGAGGTGTTTTTCCTCACGACGCAGGAGCTGGAGGACAGGTACCCCGATCTCACGCCCAGGGAGCGCGAGGACAGGATCTGCCGTGAGCACGGCGTCGTGTTCCTGATGCAGATCGGCAAGGTCCTTAAGTCCGGCATCCGGCACGACGGCCGCGCCCCCGACTACGACGACTGGGAGCTCAACGGCGATATCCTGTACTGGAACGACGTGCTGGGCCGCGCCTTCGAGGTCAGCTCCATGGGCATCCGCGTCGACGAGGAGTCTCTGGACCGCCAGCTGACGCTCGCCGGCTGCGACGACCGCCGTGCGCTGCCGTTCCACAAGATGCTTCTGAACGGTGAGCTGCCGCTCACGATGGGCGGCGGCATCGGTCAGAGCCGCGTGTGCATGCTGCTCATCGGCACGGCGCACATCGGCGAGGTACAGGTCAGCCTCTGGGATGAGGAGACGCGCAGGGTCTGCGAGGAAGCGGGCGTTCTCCTGTTGTAATCCGGACGGGCAGACGGCGCCGCATACAACCGAAGAAAACAAAAAAGAGACGCACGGGAGGCCTCCCGTGCGTCTCTGCGTTTTATGAATCTGCGCAGTCAGCTCCCGCTTTTCCGGCTCTTATCGCGGAAGCTCATCTCCGGCTTTTTGATCGAGACCGTCGTGTTCGGCTCCACGCTGGACGTGAGGAACGCGTTGCCGCCGATGACCACATTGTCGCCGATCTCCGTCGCGCCGCCGAGCAGCGTCGAGCCGGCGTAGATCGTGACGTTGTTGCCGATCTTCGGGTGACGGCGCTCGCCGGGCACGCTGCGCATGCCGGCAGGGGAGAGCGCGCCGAGCGTCGCGCCCTGATACAGCTTGACGTTGTTTCCGATGATGCTCGTCTCGCCGACGACGATGCCTGTGCCGTGGTCGATGAAGAAATACTCGCCGATGGTTGCGCCGGGGTTGATGTCGATACCGGTGCCGGCGTGGGCATACTCGGTCATGATGCGCGGGATCATCGGCACGTCCATGACATAGAGCTCATGCGCGATGCGGTAGATGAAGATGGCGAAAAAGCCGGGGTAGGAGAGCACGACCTCCTCGCGGTTGTGCGCGGCGGGATCGCCGTCGAAAAACGCGTCGAGGTCCTTTTGCAGCAGCCGCTGAAGCTCCGGCAGGCGAGCGAAGAGGCGCAGCGTGATCTCGGCGGCGCGCTCGCGGTTCGCCTCCGACTCCTCCATCGTCAGCTCGATCTGCGCGGAAAGAGCGTCGAAGATCTGCTCCATCAGCAGCGCGCTGTACTGCTCCGGCGGGAGCTTCAGGAGATGCTTCTCGCCGTAGTAGACCGGGAAGAGCAGCTTCTGGAAGCTGCGGATGATCTCAATGATCGCTTTGCGGCTTGGCAGACGCAGCGCGTCGCCGTACATCGGCAGCGACGAGGCGTTGTACTGTCCCGCCATCGTCTGGGCCGCGGTGCGGATGGTTTCGGTGCGTTTCAGTTTGTCCATAGTGACGCCTCCAACAGGTCAGAGCTGGGTCAGATTATACTGCATTTCCAGGGGAAAAGCAAGCCTTCCCGCTCTATTGTATGCGGCCTGCCGTGCGGCGGTTCGTCAGCAGCTTTTTCATCGACTGCTCCAGCCCCTCGACGGTCAGCGGATACATGTCGATGAGCTTTTTGATGATGCCGTAGCTCTGTCCCCAGTACGGTCCCCACGTCGGCTCGCCCTCCGGATTGAGCCAGACGAGGTGCTCGTACTGCTCGCGCAGCCGCTTGAGCCAGTCGAGGCCGGAGAGCGCGGACTCCTGCGTGCCGCCATAGTACCAGCGTTTGCCGGTCAGCTCGTACATGTCCATCAGCGCGTCGCCGACGAGAATGACCCGATATTCATTGCCGAAGTTTTTGAGCAGCCACTCGGTCGGCACCGCGTGGGAGCGGTACATCCGCGGATCGGTGTAGACGGAGGAGTAGATGCAGTTGTGGAAGTAGTAGACGTGCAGCTCCTTGAACTGGTTTGCACGCTCCGCCGCCTGAAAGAGCGCCGAGCAGAGGCGCGACCAGTATTCCATCGAGCCGCCGGAGTCCATCAGCATCAGCACCTTGACGGTGTTGCGCCGCGGGCGCTTGTACTGTATCTTGAGCGTGCCCGCATGGTCGCAGGTCTCGCGAATGGTGCCGTCTATGTCGAACTCCGTCTTTTCGCCGATGGTCTGGTCGGAGTACTGGCGCAGCAGACGGAACGCCATCTGGAACTGTCGGGTATCCAGGACGTTGTCCCTGCGGAAGTCGCGGAAGCGGCGCTCTCCCGCCACCTGAAACGCGCGGCGGTGGCGGCTGACGCCGCCGACGCGGATGCCCTGCGGGGCGAAGCCGCTGTGCCCGAAGCTGGAAAAGCCGCCCGTGCCGATCCAGTACGAGCCGCCGTTGTGCTCCTCGGTCTGCTCCTTCAGACGCTCCTCGAACTCCTTCAGGATCGTCTCGATGTCCGCCTCATTGTAGCCCTGCTCCCGCAGGAAGGCGCGAAAATCCTCAAGGATCTGCCGCGGATGATCGAGCCAGCTCAGCAGCTCCTCCGGCAGCTCGTCCTCGAAGGGAATGCCGTCGAAGTACTCCAGAAAGACCTTGTCGAACTTGTCGTACTCCGCCTCGGTCTTGACCAGCACCGCGCGGCAGAGCTGATAGAAGCCCGTGAGGCTTGTGTGATGCAGGTCCAGCATCAGCGCCTCCAGCAGCGTCATCCACTCGTTGAGCGACACGCCGAAGCCGTGGGCGCGGAGAAGATAGAAAAAACCGATGAACACGAAAAATCCTCCCTGATTTTGCCGCAGATCGCCTGTTTCCGGCGGATAAAGACCTCAGTATTCCAGCGTATACCGCTCGTAGGCGTTGATGACCCGCGTCTCCCCATAGCGCAGCTCGCGCGCGATATTCGCGCCGTAGTCCCTGTGGACGTGGCCGTGGATGAAATACTTCGGATGGAAACGGTCCAGCAGCTTGTAGAAGCATTGGAAGCCGCGGTGCGGCGGATCGCTGCCGTCGCCGAGGCCGCGGAGCGGGGCATGCGTCAGCACGATGTCCACGCCATGGGCGCACAGCAGCTTCGGCCAGAGCTTCATCAGCCGCACCGCCATCTCTCGCTCGGTGTACTGGTGCAGCGGGCTGTTGTAGCGGACGCTGCCGCCGAGGCCGAGGATGCGCACGCCGTTGACCGTGACGAGCCGGTCCTCGATGCAGTCGCAGCCCTCGGGCGGGTGCTTTTCATAGCCGCGGTCGTGATTGCCGTGGACGTACAGCAGCGGCGCGCGCCCCATCGTTACGAGGAAAGACAGGTAATCCGCGCTCAGGTCGCCGCAGGAGAGGATCAGGTCGATCCCGTCCAGCCGTCCGGGTTGGTAATAATTCCAGAGATAGTCGCTTTCCACATCAGACAGAAGAAGCAGCTTCATGCCGATGTCCCCCCGTATCGTTATTTCTGTCGCTTCCGGATATTCTATAAGCCCGTGTCCCGCTTCTCCGGCGGTACGCTGTCGCGGTAGAGGCCCTGCAGACGCACGATGCTGCGCGACATGGGAAGCAGCTCGTCGTAGCCGGGGATGGAGCCATCAACGTTCTCGGCGAGCCAGTCCATATAGAGGATCTCCTCCGGCTGGAAGAAGTGCGATCCGTCGCTGCGGAGCGTCCCGTCCTGCGAGCGGATGGCGCGCCCGAAGGGGAGGATAGAGCCGTCGGCAACGCCGCGGCGGAGGATGGCCGCAAGCTGCTGCACGCCGGCGGGCAGCTCGTCGCTGACCAGTACGCCGACGGAGCCGCTGCGCATGCCCCACCAGTAGCTGACGGGGCGGCCGCCGCCTGCGCTCAAAGCGTCGAGGCGGCTGTCCAGCACGCCGCGCACCAGCTTTTCATATACCTTGCCCCAGTGCCAGTAGGGCGAAGCGATGGGACGATAACGGTTCCCGGTCACCTCGCACAGCCCCCACGGCTCGCATATGCGGTCCGGCGTCGGCACGTCGCGGTTGGAGATGTGGCTCACGCCGCTCCCGGCGAGCGTGTCCATCGCCCGCTCGTCCACGCAGGACCAGGCGAGAGCGATCCTCGCGTCCGGGTTTGTCAGCTGTGCGCCGAGGGCGAAGGCGTTGATGGCGGCGGGCACGCCGAAGATCGGGTTGCTCGCGACATAGCCGATCACGTTGCCGCGGCTGAGCGCGCCGGCGATGGCGCCGGTGATGAACTTGCCCTCATAGATGCGGCTGTAGTAGGTGCGCACGCCCGTGTAGGGCATAGAGATCGAACAACTGAACACGCGCACGTCCGGATGCGCGGAAGCAAGCTTGCGGCACGCGTCAATGAGCGTTGGCGTGACGCCGAAGAGGATCTGCGCGCCGTCCCTGACGGCCTGCTTCATCACGGTCTCCGCGTCCCGCGCGCCGTAGTAGGTGCGGCAGGTCACGCGATCGCCCAGCACGGCCTCGACGTACTGCCGTCCGAGGTCATGGGCGTGCACCCAGTCGCTCTCCGAGGGCAGCAGGTCGCCGACAAAGGCAAGCGACAGCTTTGTCGGAGAGACGGTGTCGACGATGCGCCGCAGGATGTTCGGCTCGCCGCCGGTCTCCTGCGCCTCGGTATTGACCGAGACCGGGCCGCCCTGCGCAGAGACGCGCACGTCGCCCCATACGGCGGCAAGCGCCTTTTGGAGCTCTGCGGCGGACATCGCCTTGAGCTCTTCAAAGGTGTGCAGGTTCAAAAATACGAGCAGCGCGTCCGCCGCGGTGACGCCCAGCTTTTCGCCGCCGAGCTTGATGAACGCGCGTTCAAACGCCCAGTAGCCGGTCAGAAAGCTGCGCTGCTCCGCCTCTGTCCAGACCTGCTCCGGCTCGCGTCCCAGCGCCGCCTGCAGCTTCGCAAAGCCGCCCACGCGGCTGAACGACACCTGATAGAGTCCCGTAAGCTGGTAGGCGTGCATAAAGTCGTAGTACGCACGGATCCGTGCGTCCTCCGACCAGGCGGGCACGATGCGCGTCACATAGGCGTGGATGGACGGCGCGTCGTAGCTTTTGAGCACGCTCACGCGCTTGTTGCCCTCCTGCACATAGAAACGCCCGAGATATTCAAAGCAGCGGACGGGCTCGCGGATTCCCTCGTCGCTCAGATGCGCGGCGCAGAGGGTGATCCATTTCGCTGCGAACTCGCTGTCCGCCGGCATGAGGGGCATGAAATCGGCGGCGAACGCGTCGCGCCGGCCCTGCGTTTTGGTGCCGACGATGCGATCCGAGGGGATCTCCAGCAGCCCCATGTCCACCTGACCGGCGGTCATGGCGTCGTCCAGAATCTCATCCAGCACCTGCGGGTAGGGGTATTGACCGCGCAGCACACGGTCCTTATATGTTCTGCGGCCCAGCTTCAGCGCCTCCTGATACTGCGCCGCGGCTTCCTGTCTGCTCAAAGGGAGGTCCTCCTTGGGATGGTCTATATATCCTTTATACAGGAAGCGGATACGAAATGCAATCCGCAATATGGCGAATTTAAAGATGACGAATTCTAAAAAGTTAAAAATTCCTCTTGCATTTTGCCGATCGGTGTGCTATATTACGTAAGCTATCTTCCAAACGGAAGTGGTTTGCGCCGTTAGCTCAGCTGGATAGAGCGTCTGGCTACGGACCAGAAGGCCGGGGGTTCGAATCCCTCACGGCGTGCCAGAAAAAACCCGACGTGTTTTAACACGTCGGGTTTTTTCTGGCTTTCGCGCCTGCGTCGCGAAAAATCAAAAAAGTAGGGGGGGAGCACCCTCCCCTCCCGGACCCGCCCTGCGCAGGCTTGGGGGCTGGCATAAATGCGGGAGTTTTATTCATTTGCAAATAATACTTTCCGATTTCCGCAAAGTATGCTATGATACGGAGGAATGGAGGATACCCGGCTTCTGCATAAAAAGGTGGGAGGTGGTCAAATGACGGAACAGAACACAACGAACGCCCCGGCGGCGACCAAAAGAGAAAAGACGTATCTTGCCCTCATTGCGGCGGTGCTTGTCCTGATCGCGATTCTGCTGCTCCTTCATCCGCGCACGCAGCCGGAGACCCCGGCGGACAACCCCGCGGCAAAAACTGCGGAGGAGCCGAAGGCCGTCAGGGAACGGTGGATCGAGGTGGAGAAGAAGGTCACGGCGGAGGTGATCCAGGATCGGCTGCAGGATATGGGCGTCCTGATCACGGAGGAGTATTATTTTACCGACCTGATCAGCTTCTCCAGTGTGAAAACGTTTTTGAGGACCGACTTTGTGCTGCCCTTTACGGAGACGAGCTACATGGTGCGCTATGACGGCGTGGTCAGCGCGGGGATCGACCTCTCCGCCGCGGGCATCGAAAAGGACGAGGACCGGAAGCAGATCACCGTACGCATCCCGAAGGCCTCGATCCAGACGACGACCATCGATCTGGACAGCTTCGAGCTGCTGGAGGAGAAGACCGGACTCGGCAATCCGCTTTCCGTACAGGACGTCAACACGTCCCTGCAGGAGCTTGAGCGGTCCGCCGAGCAGAAGGCGCTTGAGCGCGGACTGTTGGAGAAAGCCGACAAAAACGCCAGAAGCATGATTTCGCAGTTCATCGCCAGTCTGGTCGGCGACGCGGAGTATGCGCTGCGATATGAGACGGTCTGAGAGGGCAGGTGAGGCAGATGAGAGAAATAATGCTGAAAAAGGCGCTGATTTGCCTGCTTCTGGTGCTGGCTGCGATGATCTCGTTCCTGTTCGTTGCGGATTGGGCGACGTCGGCGGAAAGCAACCGGTCGGTCCGCGCGTCCATCGACGAGAAGACGGAAACGGTGCTCAAGCTCACCGCCGCCTCCACAGTGGCCTCCGCGGGCATTTCCGCGATTCCCGGAGATACTGCGACGCCGATCGCCACGAAGCTGGCGGACTTCACGGAATATTTCCTGCTGATCCTCTGCGTGCTGTACGCCGAAAAATACCTGCTGACCATCATCGGCGCGGCGTCGTTCAAGATCCTGATCCCATGCGCCTGTCTGCTGCTGATCGTCGGCATGTTCTGGAATCCCCGCGCCATGAAGCGGCTGTCGCTCCGCCTCGCGCTGTTTGCGCTGGCGTTCTTTCTTGTGATCCCGGCGAGCATCGGCGTGTCCGACATGGTCTACAGCACCTACCGGCAATCCATTGACGCGACCGTGCAGGAAACGGAGCAGTTGAACGACGATACCACGGCGCTCTCGGAAGCGGATGGGAACGAGGGGCTGATCGCGTCCATTCTGGAGCATCTGTCCGAAACCGCGACGGGTCTTGCCGATCGGGCGGCGAAGCTCCTGAATCGCTACGTTGAGGCGCTTGCGGTGCTGATCGTGACATCCTGCATCATCCCGCTGCTGGCGCTGGCATTTTTTATCTGGCTCATCCGGCTGCTTACCGGCGTAAAGGTCCTGAACGCGGTCCCGTTTCGGCATCCCGCCCACCATGCGGGCGCGAAGGAGGAAGCCGAAGACCCTCGGAAGCAGCGAACCGTCTGACGACAAGGCGGTCCCGGCATGTCGGGGCCGGGACGACGGGAACGGCAGATGATCCGTTTCCGGGTCCGCAGGAGTTGTTTTACCTGAAATCACGAAAAAACGACAGGTTTTGGCCTGTCGTTTTTTTGCATCATGGCTGCGCATGCCGCAGGCGGCAGGGGAGATCAGTCCGACGCCGGGACATGCGGGAAGTAATCCTCCCTTGCGGCACCCCGTGAGGCGCAGAGGATCGAGCTGGGGCCGTCCCAGGCGATGGGCTTTCCGTCCAGATCGGTGAGGCGGCAGCCGGCCTCCTGTGCGATCAGACCTGCTGCGGCGAAATCCCAGAGCTGGAGACGCGCCTCGAAGAACAGGCCGACGGTCCCCATCGCGATATTGCACAGATCCCACGCCGCCGCGCCGCTGCACCGCAGGTCGACGCAGCGGGGAAGATAGTCGGCGCAGAGGGCGACTGTGCGCGCGTTGAGCTCGGGGTTGTACGCCGCAGCGCCGAACAGGACCAGACTGTTCGAGAGCGGCTCATCCAGCGAGCGGATGGCGCTGCCGTTGCAGTATGCGCCCTCGCCGCGCACGGCGGTGAACATCAGGTCGGCGTAGGGGTTGTAGACGACGGCAAGATAGGGCGTGCCGTCGCGCAGCAGCGCGATGGAGGTGACGGAGGGACGGAAGCCGGTGACAAAGTTGGTCGTCCCGTCGATGGGGTCGACGCAGAAGACGAAGCCGCGGCGGTCTTCGTCGGTGAAGTCGTCCGCGCCGTCCTCTTCGCCGATGAACCTTGCCTCGGGCAGCAGCGCGCCCAGCGCGCCGGCCAGATACGCCTGCACGCGTCTGTCATAGGCGGTGACAAAGTTGCCGTGGCCCTCCTTTGCGATCACACCTGCGCGGATGCTGTCCGCCTCGAGCATGATCCTGCCCGCCTCGCGGGCGGCGCGAACGACGCCGTCAAGCAGTTTTTGGGTGTCCATGGATGCGTCCTCATTTCTCCTGTAAGATCGCTTCGATTATACCGCATCGCATCGGCAGAACGCAAGCCCCGCGGGGAATGTGAAAAATTCAAATATCGTTCATGATTTTGTGATAATTGGGAAATAATTTTCTGTTATTCTACGGTCAGTTTGAGCGAATCACTCGAAAAGGAGGATAAAACATTATGGAAATCACACTGGAAATGGTCGATCAGGTGCGCGAGCGCACAGGTGTCAGCTATGAGGCGGCAAAGGCGGCGCTGACGGCCGCCAACGGCGACGTTGTCGACGCCATCATTGCGATCGAGAAGGAAGAGAGCACCGGCGTCGATCTCAACGAGAAGATGAACGGACTCGTTGAGAAGATCAAGGCGGCGGTCCAGAAGGGCAATGTCAACCGCATCCGCATCCTGCGCGGAGACGATGAGCTGGCGAATGTTCCGGTGAACGCCGGTATTGCCGGCGGCGTGCTCGGCATGCTGGCCGGTCCGTGGGTCCTCATCTCCGCGGCGATCGCCGGCGTGGTGGCGAAGTTCGGCTTCAACTGCCGCTTCCAGCTCGTCCGGGCGGACGGCAGCATCGAGGAGATCCTCGGCGAAGAGCCCGCTGATGAGCCTGCCGAAGAGTCCGCCGAAGAGCCGGAAGAGGAGAAGCCCGAGGAGTAAGCGCAAAACAGACGAGCTCCGGCGTTTCACAGAGACAGACTGATTCCCTGTAAGTCGATCCCGATTCCCCGGCAGGGGCCTGCGCATGAGCGCGGGCCCCTGCGTTTTTTTGAAGCAGGGATCGGGAATCTTCTGCGCGTCGGCGGCATATCATGAGAGCGGAGCAAATCGCCGGAACGGCTGACGGTATGCCTGCCGGACAGGCAGCGCAGGCGTCCGCCGCGGCAAAAGATTTTTTGCTGCCGCGGGATTTTCCTCTTGACAGCACAGGCTTACATGATTATAATCCGTAGTTAGCAGGACCTAACTCTGACGGGTCGATTTGTGTCAGAGGAAGCAAAGTCGGAGAAAAGAGGTTTTTATGATCCCTCTTGTGCTCGCCAACGCGGGCGAGGAATGCATCGTGAGAAGGATCGGCGGATCGCCGGAGGTGCGGCAGCATCTTGCGGACATGGGCTTCAACGTCGGCACGCCCGTTACCATCGTCAGCGCTCTGGGCGGCAACGTCATCGTCAAGGTGAAGGAGTCCCGCGTTGCGATCAGCCGTGAAATGGCGCAGAGGATCATGGTTTGACGCCGTTGATCCGGCAGGCAGAAAGGAGAGAAGCGATGACAACGAATCTGAAAGAGGTCCGGATCGGCGGCACCTGCAAGGTCGTGAAGCTCCACGGGGAGGGCGCGGTCAGGCGCCGCATCATGGACATGGGCATCACGAAGGGCGTCGAGGTCTATGTCCGTAAGGTCGCACCGCTGGGCGACCCCATTGAGGTCACGGTGCGCGGCTACGAGCTGTCGCTTCGCAAGGCGGACGCCGAGATGATCGAGGTCGAGATCCCCTGAAAGAAGCGGACGCGCGGCGCGGTTTTATTTTACACAGCAGTTAGCAGATGCTAATTGGAAAGGAAGAGAGAATATGGATCTAAGGATCGCCCTTGCGGGCAACCCGAACAGCGGCAAGACCACGCTGTTCAACGCCCTGACGGGTTCCAACCAGTTCGTCGGCAACTGGCCGGGCGTTACGGTGGAAAAGAAGGAGGGCAAGCTCAAAAAGCACGACGGCGTCACCGTCACCGACCTGCCGGGCATTTACTCGCTTTCGCCGTATACGCTGGAGGAGGTCGTGGCGCGCAACTATCTGATCGAGGAGCGTCCGGACGCCATCCTCAACATCGTGGACGGCACGAACCTGGAGCGCAATCTTTACCTGACGACACAGCTGACCGAGCTGGGCATCCCCGTCGTCATCGCAATCAACATGATGGACGTGGTGCGCAAGAACGGCGACGCCATCAACATCGGCGAGCTCAGCCGCAAGCTGGGCTGCAAAATCGTCGAGATCTCCGCGCTCAGGGGAGACGGCGTGGAGGCTGCGGCGGAGGCTGCGGTCGCAGCGGCGAAGAACGGAAGGACCGTGCCGATGCACACATTCTCCGGCCCCGTGGAGCATGCGCTCGCGCACATCGAGGAGGCGGCGGTACACGGGCTGCCTGAGGAGCAGCAGCGCTGGTACGCCATCAAGATCTTCGAGAGCGACGACAAGGTGCTCGAAAAGCTGAATATCCCCGCCGACACGCTCGCGCACATCAACCGCGACATCGCGGCGGCGGAACGGGAGCTCGACGATGACGCCGAGAGCATCATCACCAACGAGCGCTACATCTACATCGCGGATATACTCAAGGGTATCTACAAAAAGAAGGGCGCGCACGAGCTGAGCGCGTCGGACAAGATCGACAAGATCGTGACGAACCGCTGGCTGGGCCTGCCGATCTTCGCGGTCGTGATGTTCGCCATCTACTACCTCTCCATGGTCACCGTCGGCGCGAACGCGACCGACTGGGCGAACGACGGGCTGTTCGGCGACGGCTGGCACCTGTTCGGCATCGGCTCCGCCGAGGCGGAGGAGGCCGGCGGGAACTACACCGCCGCGGTGAACGCGGTGGACGCGTTCGTCGGCTTTGACGAGGAGGCGTCCCTCGGCGCGCTCAAGGCGTTTACCCCGGCGGAGAGTACGGTCGCCTATACGGTCGAGGACGAGGAGACGCTCGAAGAATCCGAGATCACGGTCTATTACGGCACCGTGCCCGTCTGGGCGAAGGGCAACGACGCGATCAACCCCATGAGCTACCGGGAGGCGGTCGCCTATTTTGAGGAGAACGGCTTTGAGGAGCCGAACCCCGCGGACTACGGCGTGTGGGTGCCCGGAATCCCCGCGCTGATCGAGGGCGCGCTGGACGCCGTCGGCTGCGCCGATTGGCTCAAGAGCCTGATCCTCGACGGTATTGTTGCGGGCGTCGGCGCGGTGCTGGGCTTCGTGCCGCAGATGCTTGTGCTGTTCTTCCTGCTGGCGTTCGTTGAGGCGAGCGGCTACATGGCGCGCGTTGCCTTCGTGCTCGACCGCGTGTTCCGCCGCTTCGGGCTTTCGGGCAAGAGCTTTATCCCCATCCTCGTCGGCACGGGCTGCGGCATCCCCGGCATCATGGCCTCGCGCACGATCGAAAACGAACGCGACCGCCGCATGACGATCATGACGACGACATTCATCCCCTGCGGCGCGAAGGTGCCGTTCATCGCGATGATCGCGGGCGCGATCTTCGGCGGGAGCCCGTGGATCTCCACAGGCGCGTACTTCATCGGCATGGCGGCGATCGTCTGTTCCGGCGTCATCCTGAAGAAGACGAAGATGTTTGCCGGCGACCCTGCGCCCTTTGTCATGGAGCTGCCTGCGTACCACTGGCCGACGCTCGCGAACGTGCTGCGCAGCATGTGGGAGCGCGGCTGGAGCTTCATCAAGAAGGCGGGCACGATCATCCTGCTTTCGACCATCGTGATCTGGTTCCTCTCCCGCTTCGGCTGGTCGGACGGCGCGTTCGGCATGCTGGAGGAGGAAGAGATCGGCAGCAGCGTCCTTGCTGCGATCGGCAGCGCGATCGCGTGGCTTTTTGTGCCGCTCGGCTGGGGCAACTGGCAGGCGGCGGTCGCCTCGATCACGGGCCTTGTCGCCAAGGAGAACATCGTCGCCACGATGGGCACGCTTTACGGAGGCGGCGAGCTGTCCGTCTGGGGCGAGCTGGCGCGCCAGTTCACCATGGCGTCCGGCATGAGCTTCCTGATTTTCAACCTGCTCTGCGCGCCCTGCTTCGCCGCCATCGGCGCGATCCGGCGCGAGATGAACAACCGCAGGTGGACCTGGTTCGCCATCGGCTATGAGTGCGGCTTCGCCTACGCGGTGGCCTTCGTCGTCTATCAGCTCTGGAGTGTCTTCACCGGCAGCGGCAGCATCCTCGGCGCGGTCCTTGCGGCGGCGGTGATCGCGTGCTTCTGCTGGCTGCTGTTCCGCCCCTATCGGGAGGCGAGCAGACTGACCGGGGACGTCAAGGTGATGTAACAAAGCTTTTCGAAAAGGAGCGGTTTTTCATGGGTACGTTTTTTGTGGGCCTCATTTTGCTTGCCATCGTCGCACGGATCTCCGTTTCCATCATTCGTGACAGGAAGCGCGGAAAGCTCTCCTGCGGCGGCAGCTGCGGGTCCTGCGCCGGATGTTCCGGCTGCAAAAGCTGCTATGGTCAGGACGAGACTTGTCCTTGACGGCATGATGTGCGCCATGTGCGAAAGCCACGTCAACGACGCGGTACGCAGCGTCTGCGGCGTCGTGAAGGTCAGGTCCTCGCACAGGACGGGGGAGACCGTGATCCTTTCCGGACAGCCGCCGGACGCGAGGGCGCTTTGCGCCGCCATCGAGGCGAGAGGATATCGCGTCCTCTCCTGTGAAACGGCGCCTTATCAAAAGAGAACGCTCTTTGGCAGGGCGTGAAAAATCGGCTCCGATTTATACGGAGCTGATTTTTTTCGCTGTCCCTTGCAATTTTGCGCATCTGTTGATACAATATATTGTACAGAATTGAAATCAGGGAGTGCAGCGATGCCTGATTACATCATTGCCACCACTTCGACGGCCGATCTGCCGCGCTCGTGGCTGGACAAACACAGGATACCCTTTATCCCATACAGCTATACCGTCAACGACGAGCTTCGCGAGGACGATTGCCGCGAGGAGAGTCGGGCTGCGGTTTTTGCCGGCATGCGCGCGGGCGACGTGCTCAAGACGTCCATGATCAACGAGTTCGTCTACTACGACTTTTTCAAGGAGCTGGCAGAGACCGGGAAAGACGTCATTTTTCTCGATATGTCGCAGAAGATGTCCGCCTCGTATCAGAACTGCCTCGAGGCGGGGGAGATGATCCGCAGGGAGTACCCCAGACGCCGGTTCTATATCATGGATACGCGCTGTATCTCCGGCGGCCTCGGCCTGCTGGTAACGGAGATGGTGCGCCGCATGGAGGCGGGTGCAGATTGGGACGAGGTCATCGCCTGGGGCGAGGCGAACAAGCTGAAGATCGCACACCGCTTTACGGTCAACGACCTCAAATACCTGAAGGCGGGCGGCCGCATCTCCAACGCTTCGGCGCTGGTGGGCGCGATGCTTCAGGTCAAGCCGATCATCTATGTGCCGGACGGCGGTACGCTGGATGTGCTGAAAAAGGTGCGCGGGCGTGCGGCGGCGATGGGCGAGCTGCGCGACGGCGTACTGCGCGACATCACGGAGCGCAGCGGGGCAGATGTGCGGATCGTGATCCTCCACGCCGATTGCCTGGCAGATGCGGAGCACTTCAGGGACGAGCTGAGAGCCAGGCGCCCGGATATCGGGGAGATCGAGATCATCTCGCTGGGCGTGGTCATCGGCGCGCACTGCGGCCCGGGATTTCTCGCGGCGGTCTACCTCTGCGAGGGAAGAAACGCGGAATAAAAAGCATCAAAACACAGGTCCTCCCATGTGTGGGAGGACCTGTGTTTTTGTGCGGATCACACCTTGCGGAACAGGAGCTGCGCGGAGGGATAGTCGCCGTAGAGCGCGGGAAGCGTCCAGCCGCCGTAGAGCAGCGCCGCGCCGGAATAGCGGCGCTCCGGATCGCGCGGCCTGCCGAGCGGCGCGTCGGCGGGCGGCGCAGTACAGCCGAAGAAATCCTGCTGCACGAGCACATAGTCCGCATCCGGATCGAGCCCCCTGAGCGCGATATGCAGCGGCCGCGGGTTTGCCTCGGGATGGGTCACGACTGCGTTCAGCAGCAGCTCGCTGCCGTCGGGAGCTGCGAACGCCCACGCGGTGAAGCGCCCGTTTGCGGCGAGACGGTAACAGTCGCCGTTGCGCAGCAGCGCGTCAAGGGCGCGGAAGCGCGCAGTCTGGGCGCGGATCTCATCCTTCTCCGCGGCGCTCAGCTTCGAGGGATCGAGCTCGTAACCGAACGTGCCGGACATGGCGACGACGGCGCGGGTCCCCAGCGGCACGCTGCGTCCCGTCTGATGGTTCGGGCAGGCGGAGACATGCGCGCCCATGGACGCGGCGGGATAGCCGAAGGACGTGCCGCGTTGAATGGCGAGACGCTCGATCGCGTCGGTGTTGTCGCTGCACCAGATCTGTGGGACATAGGCGAGCATTCCCGCGTCAAAGCGCCCGCCGCCGCCGGCGCAGCCCTCGAACAGCACGTCGGGGAAGGCCGCCGTCAGGCGCTCCAGCAGGTCGTAGACGCCCAGCAGATAACGGTGCAGCGTTTCGCCCTGACGCTCCGGCGGCAGGGCGGCGCTGTACGCGTCGGTCAAGCCGCGGTTCATGTCCCACTTGACGTATTCGACAGGATTCTCCCGCAGCAGGGAGGAGAGCGCGCCGTACAGATGGTCCACGACCTCGGGGCGCGACAGATCCAGCACGAGTTGATTGCGCGCCATCGTGGGACTGCGGCCGGGTACCGCCAGCGCCCAGTCGGGATGCGCGCGGTAGAGGTCGGAATCCTCATTCACCATCTCCGGCTCGATCCAGATGCCGAATTTGAGGCTGAGGCCGTTGATTTCCCGGATCAGCCGCGCGAGGCCGCCGGGGATCTTGCGCTCATTCACAAACCAGTCGCCGAGGGCACGGTTGTCGTCGTCGCGGCTGCCGAACCAGCCGTCGTCCAGCACGAACAGGTCGGCGCCCAGGTCCTTCGCCTCGCGGGCGAGGGCAAGGAGCCTGTCCGCGTCGAATTGGAAATAGGTCGCCTCCCAGTTGTTGAGCAGCACGGGGCGCGGCGCGTCGACAAATCTGCTGCGGCAGAGATTCCGGCGGATAAAGCGGTGATACGTCCGGGACAGCGCGCCGAGGCCCGCGCGCGTGAATGCGAGCAGTGCCTCCGGCGCGTCGAAGGTCTCGCCCGGCGCGAGCGTCCATGAGAAGCCCTCGTCGTGGATGCCGCTGACGATCCGCACGGAGCCGGTCTGATCGACCTCGATCTCCGTCCTGTGGTTGCCGGAGTAGACCGGCATCACGCCGTAACAGCCGCCGTGCTCCTCCGTCGCCTCGCGCGCGCAGAGAATGACGAAGGGGTTGTGCTGGTGGCTCGACATGCCGCGCTTTGAGCCGACGGTCTGGATGCCCGTCATCAGCGGTATGCGCTCCGGCTGGCGCTCCATGCAGTGCCGCCCGTGAAAGTGGATCAGGTCCCAGTCCCCGAACGGCAGGTCGAGGCAGAGCGACGCGGCCTTTTCGAGCCGCAGAGGTGCGGAACCGACGTTTTTGAGCCGCGCGGCGCGGGTGATGACGTCGCTGTCCTCATAGACGCCGTAAAGCAGCTCGACCTCCAGCCCGACGGCGGGATCACCGAGCGTCACAGAGAGCGTTTCCGCCTCATCGCTGCGTGCGTACGCGGCGGGAAGGCCGCGCAGCGCGTATTTCCCGGGCAATACTTTATGCCGCACATAGCGCAGATCTGCGCCCCATGCGCCGTTCGCCGCCATTGGCACAACGGAGGCGAGACGGTAGTCGCCGCAGTTTGAGCCGCTGTACTCCTGCGGCAGCGTGTCGAGCGACCACTCGCGCTGCTGACGCAGCTCGTAGGGATTCGGGGAAAAGCCGCAGTCGTGCGGGAGCAGGCGGTAGTCGAAGCAGCCCTCCGCGCGCGCGCCGTAGTAGAGATGCAGCAGGTGGCCCGTCGGAGCGAGCTGCATCTGGTACGAGGTTTGCTTCGTGCTCAGGGTGAAGGTCCCGGTTTTATCGTAAAAAAGAATACTCATCGGTCTTCTTCTTTCTGTTCCAGTTTATTGAAAATGCCGCTGAACAGCAGCGCGCAGACATAGGCAGGCAGCGACAGCCCGAACATCAGCAGGACGGGCAGCGCGATCTGGACAAAGTGCAGGCACGCGAGCCAGAACCCCAGGGTAAAGACCAGCATGACCAGCGTGCGCGGGAAGCAGGCGACGGAGAGGGAGGCGGCGTTTTTGAGCGTCGTGAGGAGCGGGTTTTCGTACCGCGCCTGCAGCGCGAAGGCGTAGAGCGCGATCGCGCCGACGATCAGCGCGCCGGCGATGACCGCAGCGCGGAGCGGCGGCGCATAGGCTGCGGCGGCAAGATAGTCCACATAGAACACCACGGCGGCGAACAGGAAAATGAGTCCCAGAAGAATTCCTTTTTTGAGGTTGCTGCGCAGCGCGCGGAAGTAGCCGCGCACGATGCTGTCCTCCTCCTGCCGCACAAGGCGCAGCATCACGTCGTCCAGAGCGGTCAGCGCCGCGCCGACGGTGACGACGGGCAGGCAGCACAGCACGGTCAGGACGTTGAGCACCAGCAGGTCGCAGATCGCACCGAGCGCCCGCATGACCGGATTGTTCATATCAAAGATGCGGTTCCACATGGGGAAGGCCTCCTTTGAGGGTAAAATGTTCCCCGTCCCCGAGGGGGGGGACGGGGAACGAAGAGGGTAAAATGATGCGCGGACAAATTAACCCTTGACTGCACCGGCGGTGACGCCCTGTACGATGTAACGCTGCAGGAATACGTACAGGATCAGGATCGGCAGCATGGCCAGCAGCAGCGCCGCCATAACAAGGCCGATATCCGTCGAGTAGGTGCCGTAGAACGCCTGCGTCGCGATGGGGATGGTGTAGAGCTCCTTCTTGGTAAGCACAAGGCTCGGGAGCAGGTAGTCGTTCCAATATGCCATCGCGTTAATGATGGCGACGGTGGCGACAGTCGGCTTCAGCAGCGGGAAGACGATCCGCCAGTAGGTCTGCCAGCGGCCGCAGCCGTCGATCGTCGCAGCCTCTTCCAGTTCCAGCGGTATGTTTGTTCGGATCGCTCCGTGGAACATGAACATTGCCATTGAGACGGAGAATCCGACGTGCATCAGGATCAGCGTGATGCGGTGGTTCAGCACGCCGAACGTGCCGCCGTACACGGAGACCAGAGGTACCATCAGGACCTGGAACGGGATGACCATCGAGGCGATCATCAGCGAGAAGATGAAGGTGCAGAACTTCCAGCGCTGGTTGCGCACGATCACGAACGCCGCCATGGACGAGACGATGATGGTGAGGATGGTGGAGCAGACCGTGATGATCGTGGAGTTGCGGAACACGACCCAGAAGTTCATCTTCTTCATCGCGTCGGGGAAGTTCTTCGTTGTGAAGCCGTGGGCGCCGATCAGCGCGAGCGGGTTCGCCGTGATGTCCGCCTTGGACTTGAAGACGTTGATAACGACCAGAACGAACGGGGTGATGATCAGGACAAAGAGGACAAGCAGAACGACCCACATGATGGCGTGGGAAATCCTCTTTTGGCGTGCAGCTCTTTCATTTGCCGTCATTAAGCTTCGACCTCCCCTCGCTTACCGATCATGACCTGCGTGACGCCGACGATGGCGCAGACGACGAAGAGGATCAACGCTTCCGCCTGACCGAGGCCGTAATTCTTGTAGGTGAACGCCTGGTTATACACGTGCATGGCCGCCATGACGGAGGAACCGAAAGGCTCGCCCTTCGTCAACGACAGGTTCACGTCGTACACAACGAAGCAACGGGTGATGCTGAGGAACAGGCACTGCACGAACGAAGCGCGCATCAGGGGAACGGTGACGTTCCACATGGTCTGCGTCGCGGTGCAGCCGTCGATGCTCGACGCTTCCTTCACTTCCTCAGAAACACTCATAAAGCCGGCGACATAGATAAGCATCATGTAGCCTGCGTACTGCCATACCGATACAATAATCAGCGCCATCATCGCTCCTTTCGGTGTAGCCAGGAGCGACGGCACCGTGCCGCCGGCAATAGCGCTGGCGAGCGATACGAGCGCGCGGTTAAAGACGAATTTCCAAACGTAACCGAGGACGATGCCGCCGATCAGGTTCGGAACGAAGAAGCCGGAACGGAAGAAGTTCTGACCTTTCACACCGCTGGTGACAAGATATGCGAGGAAGAATGCGAGAATATTGATGAAGACGACCGCAAAAACGGAGTAGATCGCAGTGCGGCCCAGCGCCGCCCAATAATCTGTGTCTTTGAATGCGGCGGCATAGTTCTGCAGGGCGACCCAGGGCTTCTTGGAGGAGACGCCGTCCCAGCTCGTGAACGTCAGATAGAGACCGTAGATAAACGGAACGATCACGACGCCGAAGAACAGGATCGTGCCGGGGCCCGCGAACAGGAGGTACTGCCTGATCTTGTAGGAAAGTGTATTCTGTTTCATAGATCTCCCCTTCCTAAAAATACCGATATAGTAAGGGGCAGGGAACCTGCCCCTTACTATTCAGTGTTATGGGTTAGTGCGCGCCAACCTCAGCAGTGGCCCAGTAATCGGTGAGCTCCTGCGCGAAGCCTGCACGATCAATCTCGCCAGCGAGGTACTTCTGGAAGGAAGCGCCGGTCTTGGCATAGTGATCGTCGGGCAGATAGTTGTAGTTAGCAGTCATAGCGCCCTTGTCGGCGTAGGCCTTGACGGCAGCGCCGAGAGGATCGCTGACAGCCAGCGTGATGTTGGAGAAAGCGGGAACCAGAGCGCAGGTGTTGACCAGGAAGTCCTGACCGTCAGCCTCGTAAACGAGCCAGTTCAGGAAGTCCTTGGCAGCCTGCTGCTGCTCAGCGGAGACGGAGTTGTCGATGAAGAAGTACTTGGAGCCGCCGCCGACGAGCTTCTCGTTGTAGCCGGCCAGATCACTCGGAACGGGCATGATGCCGATGTGCTCGGTGTAATCGGTGCCAACCATGTTGGACCAATCCCAGTTGCCGCCGAACTTGAAGCACAGGTCGCCTTCGGCGAGCTTCATCTCGGTGACTTCACGCTCCGCGGAGATGGGGGCGTCCTTGGCATAGTTGAAGGCCTTCAGGACATCGAAGGTATCCATCATGGCGTTGAAGACGGGGTCGTCAATGAACTTGATGGAGCCGTCCTTGATGCCGGCGATGAACGCGTCGGGATCAGCCTGCTGCTCATAGACCTCAGCGAGGTAGTGAGCACCCAGGGACCAGTCTTCCTTCTGCAGACCGACGGGCAGAGCCATGCCGCCGGCAACGATCTCGTCGATGAGAGCCTTGAGATCAGCAGTGGTCTTGATGCTGGCGGGATCGAAGTCCTTGCCGGTGGCAGCCTTGATGGCGTCGGCGTTGTACTCGAGACCGCGGGCCTCAACGCAGAACGGGAAGCCGAGGACCTTGCCGCCGACGGAGATCGCCTGCGTGGTGTCGCCAACCCACTTCTCACCGCTCACGTCAAGGGCGTGCTCGGGGCCGAGGGAGTAGATGTCCTTCGCGTCAACCATGGCGAGGACATAGGGATCCTTGGAGGCATAACGGGTGGACATGTGCGCCGCGACGGTGTCGCTGGAGTAATAGACCTCAGTCTTTACGCCGGTGGCCTCGGTGTAACGCTCAGCCATCTCTTCCATCTGGCTCTGGATCTCCATCTTGGAGTTGAAGATCGTGAGAGTGATGTCAGCGGGGGCGGGAGCGGGCGCGGGGGTGGTAGCGGGCGCGGGGGTGGTAGCGGGCGCGGGGGTGGTAGCGGGCTCAGCAGCGGGGGCCTTCTCGCCGCAGGCGGCAAGCGCAAAGACCATCACAAGAGCCAGAACCAGAGCAAGTGCTTTTTTCATGTGTTGTTCTTCCTTCCTTTTTATTTTCGTATAGATTTGCGGAACGCTCAAAACGACCGTCACGGCATATGGCATAACGCCGAAAGACGAGGTGAAACGAACCACTAATCTATCAAAGTATTTGTAACACACTGGGGCATCTGTGTCAACAGTTCGGAGAAAAGAAATTCCCACGGCACCAGCTTTTTGGATAAATTGGACAATTTGGGAATTCCCTTTTTGTGAATGTGCTTCAAGAATTGAGCGGGATATAGATTGTGCTTTTCTTTTGGTATTTTGTTGATATAATTCTTTTACAGTCTGAATGTGCGCGCGAGCTGAACGTGCGCATGAGGAGAGACTGCGCGGGAGGCGGACGCGCCCGCGGCGCGGCGCCCGTCGGCGGCATTCCTGCCGGGAACGGATCGGCGCCATGAAAAACTGACCAGTGAGGAGAGCTTTGCCATGTCAGCAAACTGGCTGAAAGACGCGATTTTTTACGAAATCTATCCCCAGTCGTTCTACGACACGAACGGCGACGGCATCGGCGATTTCAACGGCATCACTGAAAAGCTGGATTATGTGAAGGGCCTCGGCTGCAACGCGATCTGGATCAATCCCTGCTTTGATTCGCCGTTCAAGGATGCGGGCTACGACGTGCGCGACTACAAGAAGGTCGCGCCGCGCTACGGCCTGAACAGCGACCTCTACCGGCTGTTCGGCGAGGCGCACCGCCGCGGCATGCACGTCATCATCGACCTCGTGCCGGGGCACACGTCGGAGGAGCATCCGTGGTTCCGTGAGAGCCAGAAGGAGGAAGCAAACGAATACAGCGACCGCTACATCTGGTCGGATTTTTGGTTCAAGGGCTGCAGCGGGCTCAACTTCGTCGCGGGCGAAAGCGAGCGCGACGGCGTTTATGTCCTCAACTTCTTCAAATGCCAGCCCGCGCTGAACTACGGCTTCCTGCATCCGAGCGAGCCGTGGCAGCAGGCGACGGACAGCCCCGCGGCGCTCGCGACACGCGAAGCGATGAAGGACGTCATGCGCTTCTGGCTCGATCATGGCTGCGACGGGTTCCGCGTCGATATGGCGGCGTCGCTCGTCAAGCTCGACGATGAGGAGCGGTCCGGCACCGCGGCGATCTGGCGCGACGTGCGCGCCATGCTGGACGCCGAGTACCCCGAGGCGGTCCTGGTCGCGGAGTGGAGCCGGCCGCGCCTCGCGCTCGGCTGCGGCTTCGACGCGGCGTTCTGCCTCAACGATCCGTGGACGGGCTATCCCTCGCTGATGCGCGACTATGACCGCCGGGACCCGACCAAGCCGGACAACAGCTATTTCTGCGCCGGGGGCGACGGGGATATCAACCGCTTTCTCGAGCGCTATCTGCCCGAATACGAGGCGACGAAGGAGCTGGGCTACATATCGCTCATCACCTGCAACCACGACACGGCGCGTCCGGCGCTGAATCTGAACGAGCGCGAGCTGCGCCTCGCCTATGCCTTCCTCTTTACGATGCCGGGCGTTCCGTTCCTCTACTACGGCGACGAGATCGGCATGCGCTATCTGAAGGTGCCCACGAAGGAGGGCGGCTACTTCCGCACCGGCTCGCGCACGCCGATGCAGTGGGACAACGGCGAAAACCTCGGCTTCTCGACCGGCTGCGCGGACAGTCTCTATCTGCCGGTCGATCCCGCGCCCGACGCGCCTACCGTGGCGGCGCAGGAGGCGGATGACGATTCGCTGCTGCACTTCGTCCGCGCGCTGCTTGCGCTCCGGCAGGAGCAGGAGGAGCTGCGGGTGAACGATAACCTTGAAATACTCCACGCCGTAAAGGGAGATGCCTTTGCATACAGACGCGGCGGATTGATCCTGGCGGTCAACCCCTCGGCACGCGAGGCGTCCGCGCCGGTGGACGTGGACGGGAAGCAGCCGCTCTTTGCGGTCGGCAGCGGTCAGGTCGAGGACGGCAGACTCGTTTTGGCTCCGCAATCTTTTGTGATTTTCGAATAATCGACAGAAAGTGAGGAAACTATCATGGCAAGCGGAAGGATGGAATTCCACGCGCGCACCATCATGCAGCACGCGAACTTCGCGTTCGTGCTGCCGAACGACGTCGAGATGCCGGAGGTCAGGGACCTGAGGCACTACGACCGTCCGACCAAGAGCCTTATCCTGCTCCACGGTCTTACCGGCACGGATACCGACTGGCTCTACGGCGGCGTGGCGCAGGAAATGGCGATCCAGTACAATCTCGCGGTGTTTATGCCGACGGCGGGCAATTTCTTCTATCTTGACCACGGTTATATCGGCGGCAACTGGGGCAGCTACGTCGGCGATGAGCTGATCCGGTACATCCGTGACGTCTTCGGCTACTGCAAGACGCGGGAGGACACCATCATCGGCGGTCTCTCCATGGGCGGTTACGGCGCGCTGCACACGGCGCTTGCCCATCCGGAGAATTTCTCCGCCTGCATCGCACTCTCCTCCGCGCTGCGCATCCGCGATATCGCCTCCGGCAAGCAGGACAGCCTGATGCCGCCGGAGATGTTCCGCGATATCTTCGGCGACCCCGCGGGGCTGATGGACTCCGACCGCAACCCCGAGTGGCAGTACAGGCAGCTCAAGGCGGCGGGGAAGGACATCCCGTCGATCTATATGGCCATCGGCACGGAGGATTCGCTCTACGGCTGCAACAAGGACTTCTGCAGGTTCCTCGAAGAGCAGAAGGCGGACTTCCGTTTCGTGGACGGCCCCGGCGGACATACTTGGACGTTCTGGAACGAGTACATCGACAAGGGCCTGTCCTGGGTCTTGCGATAAAGGACAGAGAAAACAAAAGGAACCGCTGATCGAAACAGCGGTTCCTTTTTCGATTCTGCATGATGCGGTCCGGCGGCGCCTTTCTGTCCGCGCCTCAGCCCGGAGGCCAGGTCATGTCCCGCCCCGCGAGGACGTGGAAATGCAGGTGCGGCACGCTCTGGCCCGCCTGCTCACCGGCGTTCGACACGACGCGGTAGCTTTCGATCCCTTTCTCACGCGTCAGCTTCGCGATGACCCTGAGGATATGCGTGACGACCGCGGCATTGTCCTCGTCTACCTCGGCGATGCTGCCGATGTGGGTTTTCGGGATGACAAGGAAGTGCACCGGCGCCTGCGGCGCGATGTCGTTGAACGCATAGCAGATCTCATCTTCATAGACCTTGTCGCTGGGGATCTCTCCGGCGGCGATTTTGCAGAATAAGCAGTCCGACATGCCAAGCTCCTTTCTTATCCGACGATCTGTTCCACAAACGGCCTGACTGCGGCGAGCGCGTCCCGGATCCTGCCGGTGTCGCTGCCGCCGCCCATGGCGCTGTCCGGCTTGCCGCCGCCCTTTCCGCCGACGATGGGCGCAATGGTACGGATGATGTCGCCGGCCTTGACGCCCTGAGCGACCGCGTCCCTGCCGCAGACCGCGAACAGCGTGGCCTTCTCGCCCGCGAGCGCGATGACCGCGACGACGGCGCTGTCCTTGTCGCGCAGCACGTCGCCCATCTGGCGCAGCTCCGCGGGATTGCCGGAGGCGACGGTCGTCGTGACGACGTGCAGTCCGCCGACGTCCGCCGCGTTCTTCAGGAGGTCGCCCGCGCTGCCGGCGCTCTCCTTCGCCTTGTACTGCTCGATGAGGCGCTTCGCCTCTCGGAGCTCGTTCAGCGTCTGCGCGATGCGCCCGCCCAGCTCGTTCGGCGTCGTCTTGAGCAGCGCCGCGGCGGAGCGGAGCGCTTCGTGCTCCTGATTGACGCCCTCGTAGGTCGCGACGCCGGTCGTCGCCTCGATGCGGCGCACGCCGGAGGCGACGCTGCCCTCGCTCGTGATGCGGAACGTGCCGGCCTTGGCGGTGTTGTCGAGGTGTGTGCCGCCGCAGAACTCCATGGACACGGTCTCATTGCCGCGGCCCATTTCGACCACACGCACAACGTCGCCGTACTTCTCGCCGAACATGGCGATCGCGCCCTTCTTCTTTGCCTCTTCGATCGGCAACTCCTCGGTGACGACGCCGTAGCCGGTCAGAATCCACTCGTTGACGAGGGCCTCGATGCGGCGCAGCTCCTCCGCCGTGACCGCCTCGAAATGGGAGAAGTCGAAGCGCAGGCGGTCCGGCTCGACCAGCGAGCCCGCCTGATGGACATGCTCGCCCAGCACCCGCTTGAGCACGGCGTCGAGCAGATGCGTCGCGCTGTGGGCGCGGCGGATCGCGTCGCGGCGGTCCTTGTCAACGGAAGCTGCACAGAGGTCGCCCAGCTTGACGACGCCGGACTTCACCACGCCGTAGTGCATATACTTGCCGCCCTTGTTCTTCTGCACGTCGGTGACGGTGAATTCCCATGCGCCGTCGCGGGAGATCGTGCCGTGGTCGGCGACCTGACCGCCCATCTCGGCGTAGAACGTGGTCTGGTCGAGGACAAGGATCGCCTCTGCGCCCGCGCCGATCTCGCCGCGCAGCTCGCCGTCCGCGACGATGGCGAGCACCTTGCCGTCGGTGACGGTGTTTTCATAGCCGACGAACTGCGTGGCGGGGATGTCCTTGCCGAATTCAACGCCCGCCCAGCCGAGGTCGCCGAGCGCCTTGCGCGCCTCTCTCGCGCGCTCCTTCTGCTCCTGCATGAGCTGGCGGAAAGCGTCCTCGTCCACGCTCAGACCCTCGTCCTTCGCCATCTCGATGGTGAGGTCGATGGGGAAGCCGTAGGTGTCATAGAGCTTGAAGGCGTCCGCGCCGGAGAAGGTCGTCTCGCCCTTCGCCTTGTGCTCCGCGAGCATATCGGAGAAGATACGCATGCCGCCGTCGATGGTCTTGGCGAAGTTCTCCTCCTCGGTGCGGATGACCTTGGTGATATACGCCTGTTTCTCGCGGATGTCGCGGTACTCGCCCTCGTTGACGGTGACGACGGTATCGACGATGGAGTAGAGGAACGGCTCGTTGACGCCGAGCAGCTTGCCGTGACGCGCCGCGCGGCGGAGCAGGCGGCGCAGGACGTAGCCGCGGCCCTCGTTGGAGGGCAGCACGCCGTCGCAGATCATGAAGCTGGCCGAACGGATGTGGTCGGTGATGATGCGCAGGCTCACGTCGCGCTCATAGCTCTCGCCGTAGTGCGCGCCGGTGATCTCGCTGACCTTGTTCGTGATGTGCATGACCGTGTCCACGTCAAAGAGCGAGTTGACGTTCTGGCTCACGACGGCGAGACGCTCAAGGCCCATACCGGTGTCGATGTTCTTCTGGCTGAGCTCGGTGTAGTGGTCCTGCCCGTCGTTGTCGAACTGCGAGAACACGACGTTCCAGACCTCCATGTAGCGGTCGCAATCGCAGCCGACGGTGCAGGTCGGCTTGCCGCAGCCGTACTTCTCGCCGCGGTCGTAGTAGATCTCGGAGCAGGGGCCGCAGGGGCCGGAGCCGTGCTCCCAGAAGTTGTCCGCCTTGCCGAAGCGGAAGATGCGGTCCTTCGGAATGCCGATGTCTTTGTTCCAGATGTCGAACGCCTCATCGTCGGCGGGGGTGGTCTCGTTGCCCTCGAAGACCGACGGATACAGGCGGTCGGGCTCAAGACCGGCCCACTCGGGGCTGGTCAGGAACTCCCACGCCCAGTGGATCGCCTCGCGCTTGAAGTAGTCGCCGAACGAGAAGTTGCCCAGCATCTCGAAGTAGGTGCCGTGGCGGGCGGTCTTGCCCACGTTGTCGATGTCGCCGGTGCGGATGCACTTCTGGCAGGTGCAGACGCGGCGGCGCGGCGGCTCCTCCTCGCCTTTGAACCAGGGCTTCATCGGGGTCATGCCGGCGTTGATGAGCAGAATGGACTTGTCGTTCTGCGGGACGAGCGAGAAGCTCGGCAGCCGCAGGTGGCCCTTGCCCTCAAAGAAGACCAGGAATTTCTCGCGCAGCTCATTCAGACTGTAGCTGGGATGTGCCATAATCGAAATCTCCTTTATATTGAAGAGTATTTGCTCCTGTTCATAACTTGTTTATTTTATAGAGTCGTCGGTGGTTTGTCAATCCGCAAAGCAAAAATGTTGAAATCCGCGCGGAATGGGTATATACTGTCGCCGCTTTGGAGGGCCGCTATGAAAGAAAAACGAATCGGATATCTCTATATCGTCCTCTGCGCGGTGATCTTCAGCTTTGTGGAGGTGGCGCTCAAGTTCACCGGCGGCATGTTCCACCCGATGCAGATCACGATGCTTCGCTTCCTGATTGGCGGAACGGTGCTGCTGCCCTTTGCGCTGCGCTCGATCCGCGGCCGCGGCGCCGCCCTGACCTGGGCGGATATCGGCTTTTTCGCGCTGTTGGGATGCCTGTTCGCCTGTGTCACCATGACGATCTATCAGCTGGCGGTGGTCTATGCGCCGGCGTCCGTGGTGGCGGTGCTGTTTTCCTGCAACCCGATCTTCATCACCGTGCTGGCCGGACTGATCCTCAAAGAGCCGATCCGCAGAAATCATGTGCTGGCTCTGTGCCTGGAGGCGGCAGCGGTGCTGATCATCATCGACCCGGTCCACGCGCGCCTCAGCGTCCGCGGCGCGCTGTTCGCGCTGCTCTCGGCGGCGCTGTTTGCGCTCTACAGCGTGCTCGGCAAAAAACGCGCGGCGCGCTTCGGCGGCATCGCGGTCACGAGCCTCTGTTCGCTTTTCGGCAGCGCGGAGCTGCTGCTCCTGCTCCTGCTGGGGCATACGCGTGCGGGCGCGGCGCTCTATGGGGCGGTGGGGCTCTCCGTCTACACGGACGTGCCGATCCTCTCGACGCTGACGCGCGCCTCTCTCCCGTGGCTGCTGTATCTCGGTGTGATCAGCACGGGACTGGGCTTCGTGTTCCACATGCTGGCGATGGAGAAGACCGGCGCGCAGACCGCGTCGATCGCGTTCTTCCTCAAGCCCATGCTGGCGCCGCTGTTTGCGCTGGCAGTCATCCATGAGGAGATCCGGCTCAACGTGTGGATCGGGATCCTGTGCTTCCTCGTCGGCTCGGGCGTCGCGATTCTGCCGGGGGTGCTGGAAGCGCGCCGCGCGGAGCGGCAGACGTAAAAAACGCAAATTTTTGCGAAAAGATCCTTGCATTTTCCGGAAACCTGTGATATCCTACCAGAGCTTGAAAAAGGGCGGTCCTCTGCCGTGTGCGCGATGGGCGTACATCCAAAACGACCATGAACGCCTATAAAACAGGAGGATAATATCCATGGATCTCATCAAGGAACTTGAAAAGCAGCAGCTGAAGGCCGAACCGCCCGTCGCCAACGTCGGCGATACCGTCCGTGTGCATGTGCGCATCAAGGAAGGCTCCCGTGAGCGCGTTCAGGTCTTCGAGGGCATCGTCATCGCCAAGAAGCACGGCGGCGTCGAGGAGACCATCACCGTGCGCCGTCTCGCCTACGGCGTCGGCGTGGAGAAGGTGTTCCCGATCCACAGCCCCTCGATCGAGAAGATCGAGACCGTGCGCAAGGGCTTTGTCCGCCGCGCCAAGCTGTACTATCTGCGCGGCCGCGTCGGCAAGGCTGCCAAGATCCGCGAAAAGCTGTAAGAGGCTCAATGAGAGAAAAACCGGACGGGAGCGAGGCTCCCGTCCGGTTTTTTCTGTCATTTCACGGCGGATGCCGCCGCGTTCACTTCGTGATCAGAAACAGCCCCAGGGCGCAGACCGCGACGCCGACGAGCTGGCGCGGGGTGATGGTCTCGCGGAACAGGAAATACCCGACGAAGAGCAGCACGACGGCGAGGCAGATGTTTGCCGTCAGCGAGCCGCTGCTGACCTTCCAGCCCGCGCGGTAGAGGAAGACGTTGCCCGCCTCCAGTCCCACGACGGCGAGGCCGAGGACGACGGAGGCCCAGTTGAGCCTGCCGAGCTCCGCGAGCGCGTTCGCGGGCCTGACGCCGGTCACGAACAGGGCGGCGGAGAGCGCCGCGCCGATCAGATAGGTGACGGTCAGCGAGCCGAAGGCGTTCGCATCCCCCGGCACGGACTTCGCGCAGATATGGTAGCAGCAGTTTGAGCCGACGATGAGCAGCAGGGGCCAAAGCATATTCCACATGGGAGGACCCTCCTCGTTGTCTTTGCTTCGCATGATATCGGAGCAAAGCGTGCATGTCAACCGAAATTTGTGTTGCGAAAAGTGCAGGCTTCCGATATAATATAAAAGTAAAAATTTGCGCATCTGCAAAGGAGGGGAAAAGCCTGTGAGCACGGTCATCGCGTCGGTAGACCCGGGCAGCGCTGCAGAACGTGCGGGCATTCGGGCGGGGGAGAAGCTCCTGACGATCAACCGCCGCGAGATCGTGGACGTGCTGGACTATCGCTTTTTCTCCTACGATCCCCTCCTCTCCGTCGAGCTGGGCGAGCCGGACGGCACGGTGCGGAAGCTCCGCGTCCGCAAGGATGAGGGCGAGGACCTCGGCCTCAACTTCGAGACCTATCTCATGGACGAGCCGCGCCCCTGCTCCAACCACTGTGTGTTCTGCTTCGTCGACCAGATGCCGCCCAATATGCGCGACACGCTGTATTTCAAGGACGACGACGCGCGATTGTCCTTTCTTATGGGCAACTACATCACGCTCACCAACCTCACCGAGCGCGAGGCGCAGCGCATCATCGACCTGCGCATCAGCCCGATCAACGTCTCGGTGCAGGCGACGGAGCCGCAGCTCCGGCGGACGCTGCTCGGCAACAAAGACGCCGACCGGAGCATCGAGTACATGCGCGCGTTCGGCAAAGCGGGCATTGAGATGAACGGGCAGATCGTCGTCTGCCCCGGCTGGAACGACGGCGCGCACCTGCGCCGCACGATCGAGGACCTGATGGAGATCGGTTTCGCGTCCTGCTCCGTCGTGCCGGTGGGGCTTACGAAGTACCGCCGCGGGCTTGCCAAGGTGCCGCCGGTGGACAAGGCGAAGGCGGCGGAGATCATCGACACCGTGGACGAGTACGGCAAACTCTGCAGGGAGCGCTTCGGCACGCGGATGTTTTTCTGCGCGGACGAGCTGTATCTGAAGGCGGAACGTCCGCTGCCGGACGAGGAGTACTACGAGGACTATCAGCAGCTCGAAAACGGCGTCGGGATGCTGCGCAACACGATGAACGAGTTCATCGACGGGCTGGAGGACGTGGAGGACGGCGACGTTCCCGGCTTCACGATCGCGACGGGCGTCGCGGCGGCGCCGTTCATTGAACGGCTGGTGGATGAGGCGAAGAAAAAATTCCCGACGCTCCGCGGCGAGGTGGTCGCCGTGGTCAACGACTTCTTTGGGCACAGCATCACGGTCTCCGGGCTTGTGACCGGGCAGGACATCGTCGGGCAGCTCTCCGGGCGGGAGCTGGGTGAGCGCGTCATCATCCCCGCCAACATGCTCCGCCACGGCGAAGGCGTGTTCCTCGACGATGTGACGCTCGAGCAGCTGTCCGCCGCGCTCCGCCGCCCCGTGCAGGTCTCGGAGACGGACGGCTATTCGCTCGTTGACAGCATTTTCTCAAAGGAGGGAGGACCCCTGTGAAACCTCTGGTTGCCATTGTCGGCAGACCGAACGTCGGCAAGTCGATGCTCTTCAATAAGCTGATCGGACAGCGCCTCGCCATCGTCGAGGACACGCCCGGCGTCACCCGCGACCGCATCTACGGCGAGTGCGAGTGGGCGGGGCGGAAGTTCATGCTGGTCGATACCGGCGGCATCGAGCCGAACACCGACGATCAGATCCTGACCTTTATGCGCGAGCAGGCGCAGATCGCCATTGACCACGCCGACGTCATCATCTTCCTCACCGATGTGAAGACAGGTCTGACCGCCAACGATCACGACGTGGCGAACATGCTGCTGAAATCCGGCAAGCCCATCGTGCTCGCGGTGAACAAGATGGACTCCACCGGCGCCATTGACCCGGATTACTATGAGTTCTACAACCTCGGACTCGGCGATCCCGTGGCGGTTTCCGCCGTCCACGGCCATGGCACGGGCGACCTGCTCGACGAGTGCATCAGGTTCTTCCCGCCGGAGTCGGACGGGGACGAGGACGACGATACGATCAAGGTCGCGGTCATCGGCAAGCCGAACGTCGGCAAGTCCTCGCTGGTGAACCGCATCCTGGGGCAGGAGCGCGTCATCGTCAGCAACGTGGCGGGCACGACGCGCGACGCCATCGACAGCTACTTTGAAAACGAAAGCGGCAGGTACGTTTTCATCGACACCGCGGGCATGCGAAAAAAGTCCAAAGTGGACGAGAGCATCGAACGCTACAGCGTGCTGCGCGCCACCATGGCGATCGACCGCGCGGACGTCTGCCTCATCATGATCGACGCCACCGAGGGCGTCACGGAGCAGGACACCAAGGTCGCCGGCCTTGCCCATGAGGCGGGCAAGGCGTGCATCATTGTCGTCAACAAGTGGGACCTTGTCGAAAAGGACGGGAAGACCATGGACCGGATGCGCGAGGACGTCCGCCGCGACCTTGCCTATATGACCTACGCGCCGATCCTGTTCATCTCGGCGGCGACGGGGCAGCGCGTGCCGCGGCTTTTCGAACTCATCAATTACGTCCATGAGCAGTCCTGCACCCGCATCACAACGGGCATGCTCAACAACGTGCTCGAGGATGCGCAGACCCGCGTCCAGCCGCCGACGGACAAGGGCAGGCGGCTCAAGATCTACTACATGACGCAGGTGGGCGTCAAGCCGCCGCACTTCGTCGTGTTCTGCAACGACAGCAGGCTGTTTCATTTCTCCTACCGGCGCTATCTTGAGAACTGCATCCGCAGTGTATTCGGGCTGGAGGGAACGCCGATCATACTGACCGTGCGCGAGCGCGGGGAAAAGGAGTGATGCGTTATGCTTGATGCAGCGGAACCCTGTATAATCGCAGTCTGGGCGCTGCTGGCACTCGTCGGCTATCTGCTCGGCTGTGCCAACGGCGCGATCCTGACCTCGAAAATCTTTTATCATGACGACGTCCGCGAGCACGGAAGCGGCAACGCGGGGCTGACGAACTTCTACCGCACCTACGGCGCGAAGCTCATCCTCTGCGTCCTTGCCGTCGACATGCTCAAAGCGGTCGCCGCCGTGGAGCTGGGGAGCTGGCTCCTCGGCGGGGCGCTCGGCAAGTATTATATGGGGTTTTTCTGCATGCTGGGGCATATGTTCCCCGCGCCCTACAGGTTCAAGGGCGGCAAGGGCATCCTCAGCAGCGGCACGCTGCTGCTGTGTCTTGACTGGCGTGTGGCGCTGGCGGGCTGGGGCGCGTTCCTTGTGCTGGTGCTGCTGACGCGCTATGTCTCCCTCGGCAGCATCGCCGCGGCGGTGAGCCTGCCGATCTCGACGTTCTTCGTCTATCGCAGCGCGCCGGATTTTCCGCGGATCATGCTCTTCGGTACGCTGATCGGCGGGATGGTCGTCTGGGCGCACCGCGCGAACATCAGACGGCTTCTGAACGGTACGGAAAGGAAATTCACACTGCACAGGGGAGAGAAGGAGGCAAAGTCGTGAATGCTGTGGTGCTTGGCAGCGGCGGCTGGGGTACGGCGCTCGCCCTCGTCCTGCAGGACAACGGTCACGCCGTCACGCTCTGGTCGCACGATGCGGAGAAGGCGAAGAAACTGCAATCAACAAGGGAGAATCCTTTGCTGAAGGGTGTCGAGATCCCCGGGGAGATCCGTATCACAAACGACCTCGCGCCGCTGCGGGAAGCGGAGTTGGTCGTCTTTGCCGCGCCGTCCTTCGCGCTGCGGAGCGTTGCGCGGCTGGCCGCGCCGCATCTTGCGCCGGACGCGCTGCTCGTGTCGGTGACGAAGGGGATCGAACGCGGGACGCATCTGCGCATGTCGCAGCTTGTGTGCGGGGAAACCGGCAGAGATGCAGTTGTCGCGCTCTCCGGGCCTTCCCATGCGGAGGAGGTCGCGCGGCGGATGGCGACGGGCTGCGTCGCGGCGTCGGAGTCCCAGGCGGCGGCGGAAACGGTGCAGGCGGCGTTTATGAACGACGCGTTCCGCGTCTACACGCATGACGACGTCGTGGGCGTCGAGCTGTCGGGAGCGCTGAAAAATGTCGCCGCGCTGTGCTGCGGCATTGTGGACGGCTACGGCCTCGGCGACAACACCAGGGCGCTGCTGATGACCCGCGCGCTGACGGAGATGGCTCGCCTCACGGAACGGCTCGGCGGGCGGCGCGATACGCTGGCGGGCCTTGCCGGCGTGGGCGACTTGATCGTTACCTGCACGTCGATGCACTCGCGCAACCGCCGCGCGGGGATCCTGATCGGGCAGGGGAAGAGCTTTGAGGAGGCGACGCGCGAGGTCGGTGCGGTGGTCGAAGGCAGTTATGCCGCGCAGAGCGCGAAGGAGCTCGCGGATGAACTCGACGTCGATATGCCGATCTTCCGCGCAGTGTACGCGGTGCTCTTCGAGGGCGCGGAGGTCGGGAAAATGACGCGCGCGCTGATGCTTCGCCGGGCCAAACGCGAAAGCGACAGCTGCTGGGTTTGAAAACGTCAATTACAAAGGGCACTGCCGGATGGCAGCGCCCTTTGTGTGCTTGTGAAATCGTTCCTCACATGTTGCGCTCGTAGGACTCGATCATCTTCTTGACCATCTGGCCGCCGACGGAGCCGGCCTCACGGGAGGTCAAGTCGCCGTTGTAGCCGTCCTTGAGATTGACGCCGACCTCGGAAGCGGCCTGCATCTTGAACTGATCCATGGCGCTGCGCGCCTCGGGAACGTTGATCTGATTGTTGTTCTTGCTGGACATAATCGTTACTCCTTTTTGATTTGTTGCACATGTCGGTGCATTGGGTATCGCAAGCATAGATTTCCCCGCAAAACAGGCGATATACAAAACAAAAAGCAGCAATTTCTGGAATCACGGACGCATCGGCGGGCGGACGGCGCGCTCCTGAGCGCGGGTCGGATCGCCGCTGCATATGTAAAGCATACTGTCATAACAGCGTTGCATAAATGGAGAAGGTGCTGAGATGAGCGACAGAAAACAGTATGAATACGACGCGATCCTGCAGGAAGACCCGGGCAGCGGCGGAGCGTATGTGGCATTCCCCTGGGATATCCGGGAGGAGTTCGGAAGAGGCAGGGTGAAGGTGCATGCGCAGTTCGACGGGATTCCCTACGATGGCAGCGTCGTCAACATGGGCGTGAAGAACCCGGACGGTACAGCCTGCTACATCATCGGCGTACTGAAGGCGATCCGCACAAGACTGAACAAGCACGGCGGAGACACGATCCATGTGGTGATCGAGGCAAAAGAGGAGGCGCGGCATGCGGGAGCTTGATCCGGATACCCTGATGTTCTTTGACGGGCATCGGAACGCGCTGGAGCTGTACCAGACGCTGGAAGAGATCCTTTATACTTCTTTCTCCAACGTAAACAAGCGCGTACAAAAGACGCAGATCACCTTTTTCAACCGGCATGTGTTTGCCTGCGTTTCTTTCGCGGGAGTGAAGCGGAAAGCGGAATTGCCGGAGGGCTGTCTGGTACTCACGCTCGGCCTTCCTGCGCCGCTGGACTCGGAGCGCGTCGCGGTCAAGGTGGAGCCATATCCCGGCAGATGGATGCACCACATCGTCGTCAGCAAACCGGAGGAACTGGATGAGGAGCTGCTTTCCTGGGTGCGGGACGCCTATGCTTTTGCGGATGCGAAACGAAGGCGCTCATGACCGGATAAAATGTCGGCCGAAAAAAAGCAGAAATGAAACCGCAGGCTTCTGAAGGGAGCGGAATGATGGGCGCGGTTCTGTGGAAATGCCCCAAATGTGGGCGCAGCTTCCGCAGGGAGGACCAGTCCCATTGCAGTCTGCAGGCAGAGGGAACAGCGTTCGCTGTTCCCTCTGCCTGCTTCTATCAGACGATATCATCAGTTTTTCAGACTCTGCATCGGCGCGGGGATCCGCCCGCCGCGGGCGATGAACTCTGCGGCGGATTCACGGTGGAGCGCCATCACGGGAGCATTGCCCAGCAGTCCGCCGAATTCCACACGGTCGCCCACGGTTTTGCCGGGGGCAGGGATCAGCCGCACGGCGGTGGTCTTGCTGTTCACCATACCGATGGCGGCCTCGTCTGCGATGATCGCGGAAATGGTCTCCGCGCTGGTATCGCCGGGGACGGCGATCATATCGAGACCGACGGAGCAGACGCAGGTCATGGCCTCCAGCTTGTCCAGCGTCAGGACGCCGCCCTGCGCGGCGGCGATCATGCCCTCGTCCTCGCTGACGGGGATAAAGGCGCCGGACAGTCCGCCGACGTGGCTGGACGCCATGATGCCGCCCTTCTTCACCGCGTCGTTCAGCAGCGCGAGCGCCGCAGTAGTGCCGTGGGTGCCGCAGACCTCCAGACCCATCTCCTCCAGGATCCGCGCGACGCTGTCGCCCACCGCGGGGGTGGGAGCGAGGGAGAGATCCACCACGCCGAACGGCACGCCGAGCCGCTGGCTGGTCTCCTGCGCGACCAGCTGCCCCATGCGGGTGACGCGGAAGGCAGTGCGCTTGATGGTATCTGCCACGACATCGAACGGCGCGCCCTTCACGGATTTCAGGGCGCTGTACACCACGCCGGGGCCGGATACGCCGACGTTGATGACGCACTCCGGCTCGCCGGGACCGTGGAAGGCGCCGGCCATAAAGGGATTGTCCTCCACGGCATTGGCAAATACCACGAGCTTGGCGCAGCCGATGCCGTCGGAATCGGCGGTCAGGCGGGCGGTTTCCTTGATGACGCGGCCCATCCTGGCCACGGCGTCCATGTTGATGCCCGCCTTTGTGGTGGCCACATTGACGCTGGAGCAGACCAGTTCCGTGGTGGACAGGGCCTCCGGGATGGAATGGATCAGCCGTTCGTCGCCGACGGTGAAGCCCTTATGTACGAGCGCGGAGTATCCGCCGATGAAGTTGACGCCGCAGACCTTCGCGGCGGCGTCCAGCGCCCGGGCGATGACGGCATAATCCGCGCCCTCACAGCTCTCCGCCACCATGGCGATGGGGGTGACGGAGATGCGCTTGTTTACGATGGGAATGCCGTATTCACTCTCAATGGCGCAGCCGGTGGATACAAGGCGCTCCGCGCGGCGGCAGATCTTGTCATAGATGCGCCGGGCGCAGACGTTGAGATCGGGATGGGCGCAGTCCCGGAGGGAGATGCCCATGGTGACGGTGCGGATATCCAGATGCTGGTGGTCGATCATATCCAGCGTCTGGAGGATGTCGGATTGATTGAGCATAGTTTTTGACCTCACAGCGTCCGTGCGGGGCACGGACAGAGTTTTTCGGCGCGGCCTGCGGATCGAGACCCGCCCCGCCGCCGGATGCCGGATCGGACTGCGTCAGATCCTGTGCATTGCGGTGAAGGTATCCTCCCGCTGGATGCGGATGTCGAGGCAGTTCGCGTTTCCGTGGGCAGAGAGTGCCGTGCGGATCTCCTCATACGAGCAGTTGGCGGCGCTGGTATCCACGAGAAGCGTCATGGTGAACATGCCGTCCATGATGGTCTGACTCAGGTCCAGTATGTTGATGTTCAGCTTGGCCAGCAGGGCGCTTACGCCGGCGATGATGCCCACGTGATCCGGGCCGATGACAGTCATGATTGCTTTCATGAATGGTTCCTCCGTGTTTTTTCGATCGGTTTTTCAATCATAAACGATAAAGAAAGAATTTGCAAGAGATGCGCGAAAAATCGAGGATTCGGAAAACAGAGGGAATCAGGGCAGCCCGCATGATCAAACAAAAAGAGGGGTGTGCTTGAATGCACACCCCTCTTTCACTCATTCTGACAAGCGGCAGTTTCCGGGATCACGGACGCATCGCGTCCAGCTGGCCCGAGCTCTTGAGCGCGGGACGGATCGCCGTATAGAGGATCGGCGCGATGACCATCGCCGCCACGGCGTTGATGGCGGAAGCCGGGAACTTGCTCAGCATTGCCGCCCAGACGGTGTCAGGCGGGAAGCCGTAGACAAAGCGCTGGAAGATGAAGGTCTTGAGCATATAGAGCGCGACGTAGGACCACGCGCCCGCAATGCAGGCGACGATGTTCCACTTGTGGTCCTCCGCTTTGCGGCCGCCGGCAAACGCGATCCTGCCGCAGACCCACGCCATGATGAACTTGGAGACGAAGGTGATGATGCCCTCAAAGCCGTAGCCGGTCTGGATGTCGTAGATGAGGCTGCCGAGTCCGGACGCGAGGCCGCCGAACAGGGGCCCCATCAGCAGGCTGCCCAGCAGCGACACGGGATTCGCGAGGCGCACCTTGCTGCCCAGCAGCGGGAATGCAATCATTGTTGCGACGTAAACCAGCGCCGTCATCAGCGCGATATAGATAACCTTTCTGGTCGTCAGCTTTTTCTCCATCGCCATTGCCTCCATCACGTTTGTGTTCCTACCATAGTCCACAACTGAGCATATTATAATATCCAATTTGGATATTTTTTATAAGACCAGATTGCAAAAAAGGAAAGCCGCACCGCAGCTTTCCTTTTTTGCGTGTTCAGGTTATGCGCTTACAGCGCTTCCTCAACGGCTTTCCGGACGCTCTCCATTGACTCGGTCGGCTCAAAACGGGCGATGATGTTGCCCTCCCGGTCGATCAGGAACTTGGTGAAGTTCCACTTGATGTTCCCGTTGTTCTTGTAGTCCTTATCCATCTTTTTGACGACGCCGTTCATCACCAGACCCATCGGGCCCTTGAAGCCGCCGAAGGTGGTATTGCTGGTCAGCCACTTGTAGAGGGGGATGGCGTCCTCGCCGTTGACGTCGATCTTGCCGTACTGCGGGAAGGTGATGCCGAAGCGGCCGGTGCAGAAGGTGTGGATCTCCTCGTTGTCCCCGGGCGCCTGATTGCCGAACTGGTTGCAGGGGAAATCAAGGATCTCGAGGCCCTTGTCATGGTTGGCGTCGTAAATCTCCTGCAGCTCCTTGTACTGCGGGGTAAAGCCGCAGCCGGTGGCGGTGTTGACGATCAGCAGCACCTTGCCCCTGAACTCGGAGAGAGCGACGTCCTCGCCCTTGCGGGTCTTGACAGTGAAATCATATGCGTTCATACAGATTCTCCTTTGATGATGCAAAATTTAATTGTGTTAAATTTATTATACACATCCGACGCGCGTTGTCAATAGATATTTTTTCCGATTCTGCGGGAAATCATCCGGCGCAAAAAAAAGAGAGCCGCCCGTCGGACGGCTCTCTCACGCGGATATTTACTTGCCGGACAACTGCTCGTCGATGCTCTTGGCGCCAAGCTTGCCCGCGCCCATGGCGAGGATGACCGTCGCCGCGCCGGTGACGGCGTCGCCGCCGGCGTAAACGCCCAGCTTGCTGGTCATGCCTTCCTCGTTGACCACGATGCCGCCCTTGCGGTTGACCTCGAGGCCCGGGGTCGTGTTCTTGATGAGCGGGTTGGGGCTGGTGCCGAGCGCCATGATGACGCAGTCCACCGGCAGCTCGAACTCGCTGCCCTTCTTCTCGATCGGGCGGCGGCGGCCGGAGGCGTCAGGCTCGCCGAGCTCCATCTCGATGACGGTCATGCCGGACACATAGCCGTTTTCGTTGCCGTGGATCTCCACGGGGTTGTGCAGCGTCTTGAAGATAACGCCCTCCTCGACGGCGTGCTCGACCTCCTCGCGGCGGGCGGGGAGCTCCTCCATGCCGCGGCGGTACACGACGTAGACGTTCCCGCCCAGACGCTTGGAGCAGCGCGCCGCGTCCATCGCAACGTTGCCGCCGCCGACGACCGCGACCGTCTTGCCGGCGAGCGGCATGAGCGGCGTGTCGGAGTCTTCTTTGTAGGCCTTCATCAGGTTGATACGGGTCAGGAACTCGTTGGCGGAATACACGCCGCAGAGGTTCTCGCCCGGGATGTGCATGAACATCGGAAGTCCTGCGCCGGAGCCGATGAACACCGCCTCAAAGCCGTACTGCTCCATCAGCTCGTCGATGGAGACGACGCGGCCGACGACCATGTTCATCTCAAACTTGACGCCCAGATCCTTGAGGCCGTCGACCTCCTTCTGCACGATGGACTTCGGCAGACGGAACTCGGGGATGCCGTACACCAGCACGCCGCCGGCAAGGTGCAGCGCCTCGAACACGGTGACGTCGTAGCCCTTCTTGATGAGGTCGCCCGCGCAGGTCAGGCCCGCGGGGCCGGAGCCGATGATCGCGACCTTGTGGCCGTTGGACTCGGGCTTGGCGGGCGCTTCGCTGACGTTGGCGTTGTGCCAGTCGGCGACGAAGCGCTCCAGACGGCCGATGCCGACGGGATCGCCCTTCTTGCCGCGGATGCAGTGCATCTCACACTGGGTCTCCTGCGGGCAGACGCGGCCGCAGACAGCGGGCAGGGAAGAGGTGTTATGAATGACCTGATATGCGCCCTCGTAGTCCTTTTCGGTGATCTTCTTGATGAACTCGGGGATGTGGACGTTGACGGGGCAGCCCTGCACGCAGAACGGGTTTTTGCAGTTCAGGCAGCGCTGCGCCTCGTCGAGCGCCTGCTCCTCGGTGTAGCCGAGAGCGACCTCGAGGAAGTTTTTATTGCGGACATCCGGCTCCTGAGAGGGCATCGGATTCTTGACCAGACTCATATTCGGCATGTTACTGGACCTCCTTCTTGAACAGGTTGCAGGTCGCCTCGTGCTTGCGGCGCTCCCACTCGCCGTACATCCTGCTGCGCTTGACAGCCTCATCCCAGTCGACCTTGAAGCCGTCAAAATCCGGGCCGTCGACGCAGGCGAACTTGGTCACGGGACCGTCCGCCTCGTTGAGCGTCAGGCGGCAGCCGCCGCACATGCCCGTGCCGTCGACCATAATGGGGCTCATGGAGACGATCGTGGGGATGTTGTATTTCTCCGTGACCTTGCAGACGAACTTCATCATCATCATCGGGCCCACGCAGAACACGCCGTCATAGTTTGCGCCCGCCTGGATCTGCTCCTCCAGCAGCTCGGTCACGAGCGCCTTGCGGACGTAGGAGCCGTCGTCCGTGCCGATAAAGAAGTTGGTGGAGGCCTTGCGGAACTCGTCCTCAAGCACGACCACGTCTTTGTTGCGGAAGCCGACGATCAGATCGACCTGCACGCCGCTTTCATGCAGCTTCTTCGCCACGGGAAACGCGATGGCGGTGCCGACGCCGCCGCCGACGACTGCAACCTTCTTGCAGCCGGGCATCTCGGTCGCGTTGCCGAGCGGACCGACAAAGTCCTGAAGATAGTCGCCCTCGCCCTTGTGGCTGAGCTTCTCGGTGGTCGCGCCGACGATCTGATAGATGATCGACACGGTTCCCTTTTCACGGTCAAAGTCATGGATCGTGATGGGGATGCGTTCGCCGCCCTCATCCACGCGAAGGATGATGAATTGGCCCGGTTCAGCTTTTTTGGCAATCATCGGCGCCTCGATCTCGATGAGAATGAGCGTCGGCGTCAAGTCCTTTCTGGTTACGATTCGATACATGCAGCGCAACTCCTCTTCTTTTAGTGTCTGAAATTTATCATGCGTCAGGGGGTGTTTGCAAAACGATCGGGAATCCGCCGACAGGCGTCCGCCCTCTGCGCCGGAAGCGCGGATATTCTCGCGCCCGCCTTCGTTGTGCCCGTTTCCCCTTAATACGATATTATATCATCACAGTGCGCCTTTTTCAAGCCTGATTTGCAGGAAATCCTGCAAAATTACGGAGAAACCGGCGGGAAAACCCCGCCGGTCTGCATCATTCGATCACCGCGTCGTGTACGGCGCAGAGTGCCCGCTGCGAATGATCCCGCGCCACGCGGAGCGTCAGCGTCCGCTCGCCGGCTTCTACGCCCTGTACGGCGACCCCGGCCTCCTCCAGCGCGAGGACGGCGCGCTTTTCCAGCGCCAGCGACGGCAGCGCCGCGCCGACCAGCGTTATCGCCGCAAGCGGATCGTCCTCCCGGACGCGCCGCGTCACGCCGGCGACGGCTCCGCCCGCATCCCCGACGCAGACGCGCGTGCCGACGGTCTGCGCCGGATCGCAGGAACGCACCTCCAGCTCCACGCCGCGCTCCTGCGCGAGCGCGACGCACTTGTCGTGGAGCACCTGCGCCCCGGCGCGGGAGAACGCGTACATGTCCGCGCAACTGATGCGCGCGAGCCGCTTTGCCGTCGGGCAGACGCGCGGATCGGCGGTATAGACGCCGTCGACGTCTGTATAGATGACGCAGCGCTCCGCACCGAACGCCGCCGCCAACGCGACGGCAGAATAGTCCGACCCGCCGCGGCCCAGTGTCGTCAGGTCATCCTCCGGATCAACGCCCTGAAAGCCTGCCGCGACCGCGACGCGGCGCCTTTTGAACTCCGCTTCGACGCGCTCGCGTCCGATGCGCACGATCCGTGCGTCGCCGTGTACGCCGTCGGTGCAGATCGGGAGCTGCCGCGCGGTGAGCGATACGGCGGGCACGCCCAGCGTCCGGAGCGCCATCGCGGCGAGCGCCGCTGAGATCTGCTCGCCCGCGGCGAGCAGTGCATCCAGCTCCCGCGCCGGCGGCTGCGGCGAGACGGCCTGTGCCTTTCGCAGCAGCCGGTCCGTGGTATCTCCCTGCGCGGAGACGACGGCGAGGACGTCGTTCCCCGCGTCGTAGGCCGCCTTGACGATATGGGAGACGCGCAGCAGCTTGTCGGCGTCGGCCACTGAGCTCCCGCCGAATTTCTGCACGATCAGACTCATGCAATCCCTTCTCAATGAAACATGGATTGGCGGCTGAGAGTCCGCCAATCCATGTTATGAGAACAGGGCGTCCGCGGTTCAGCCCGCCAGTATTTCAAAGTGTACCACGCCGCCGAGACTCGACGCGTCCGCGATCAGCTGTTCGAGCGTCTCGGTCATCGGGCTGGTCTCCGCGGAAATCGTCACCGCCGCGCAGCCGTTGGTTGGGATGCTCTGGTTGATGGTCAGTATATTTGCGCCCGAGGCGGCAAAAATAGAGAGGACGTTGCTCAACACGCCCGGGGTATCCTTGAGCAGCGCGTAGAACGTGACGATGTGCTCGGTGTGCAGGTCGGTAAAGGGCTGCACCGCGTCGCGGTACTTGTAGAACGCGCTGCGGCTGATGCCGACGGTCTTCGCCGCCTCCTGCGCCGTGCGCGCCTCGCCCGCGCGGAGCATGCGATTCGCCTCCGCGACCTTCAGGATCACCTCCGGCAGCACCTTCGCCGCCACAAGGTAGTATTTGGTGGACGTCATATGATTCCCTCCGCTGTTCATCCTCTGCGGTCAAATGTCTTCCATGCGAGAATTGTAGCACAGCCGGCCGCCGTTAGCAAGCACTTTTATTGAAAGGGGACCGCCATGTCAGACGCCCGCCTGAAACGATTTCTGCTCCGCGCCGCGGCTGCCGTTACGGCCGCCGCGCTTGTTTATGCCGCGCTGCGGTATCTGCTCGCATGGCTGCTGCCGTTCCTGCTTGCCGCCGCCTGTGCCGCGATGATGGAGCCTGCCGTGCGGTTTTTGCAGAGGCGGCTGGGTTTCCGGCGCAGCTTTGCGTCGCTGGTGCTGACGCTGTTTCTGCTCTTTCTGTTCGGCGGGCTGCTCCTCCTCCTCGGCACGACGCTGACGGGCGAGGCGTACGACCTGCTCCGGCGCGTGCCCGATCTCGCCGCCGCCGTGCCCAACGCGCTCGCAGGTCTGACGGAGCGTGTGGAGAGCGGCAGCGCCGCCTGTCCGCCGTGGCTGCGCAGGGCGATCGAGACGACGCTCATGCGCTATGCCGCCGAGGCGGGCGATCCGCTCGGCGCGCTTGCCGATCGGCTGCTCGGCGCGCTCGCAGCGGTTGCCGCGGCGCTGCCGCGCTTCTTCCTCAGCGCGGCAACGGCTGTTCTGGCGATCTACTTTACATCGTCGTCCCTTCCTGAGCTTTCCGGACAGCTCAAGGCCCACGCTTCGGCACGGACCCGCGAGCGGCTACTGCGTCTGCGCGACGGTCTGGCGCATTCGCTCGTCCGTTGGCTGCGCGCGGAGCTGACGCTCTGCGCCGTGACTTTCGCAGAGCTGCTGGCGGGTTTCATATTCCTTCGCCAGCCCTATGCGCTGCTTCTGGCGTTCCTGATCACGCTGGTGGACGCGCTGCCTGTGTTCGGCACGGGAACGGTGCTCGTGCCCTGGGCGGCGGCGGAGCTTCTGTTCCAACATATCCCAAAGTCCGTCGTTCTGTGTGTCCTTTATTTTGTTACGCTGACGGTGCGGCATGTGCTGGAGCCGCGGCTGCTGGGGGCGCAGGTGGGATTGCCGCCGATCTTTTCGCTGATGGCGATGTATCTCGGCTTCTGCGCCTTCGGCGTGACGGGCATGGTGCTTTTGCCGTTCCTACTGCTGCTTGCCGCGCAGCTTCGGCCCCGGGAATAAAAAAACGGGAGGGACGGTCCTGCCGTCTCTCCCGGATCGCCGTATTCGCTTATTCCACCGCCGCGAGCTTGTTGAAATACTTCTCGTGCGCTTCCTGATACGCGAGGTTGAATTCCGTGTTCATACCGTGGTGGAGCTGGTGGATGTACTCATGGTGGCTGCTCATGATGCTGCTGTCCGACTGTGCGAGCGTGTAGACGCCGAGGTTGGAGCACTGATCGGAAATGCGCTCGATGTTCACAAGGATGTCGAGGTAGGTCAGGCCCGAGATGGTCGAGCACTTGCCGTCGCGTACGCGCTTGATGTGGCTGCTCCGCATCGCTGCGACGAGGTCGTCCACGACCTCCTCCAAGGGCTCGATGCACCGCGCAGCGTGCATGTCCAGGGCGGTGAAGCTCTGGTATGCGTAACCGAGGATCTCCTCCAGCGCGTCGCGTGCGACGCGTAGCTCGTGCTTTGCGGCGTCGCTCAGCTCAAGGGCCTTGTCGCGCAGCTCCCGCGCGTTTTCGGTCAGGTTCTGCGCATAGTCGCCGATGCGCTCAAACTCGGAGAAGCACTGAATGTAGTAGTTGAGCATCTCGTTGCCGTAGCCCATCATCGCGTGAGGCGAGAGCTTGATCAGGTAATTATCTACGCGGTCGGCAAGCAGGTCGATGCTGTCCTCGTTCTCATTGATGACGTCGATGGCGTGCTGATCGTAGTTCTGCAGGACGTCCATCGCGCTCAGCACGCCCTCGCGGGCGAGCCGTGCCATCGTCGAGATCGCGCCGGACGCGCCGGCGAGCGCCAGAGCGGGGGAGGAGAAGAACTTTTCGTCGAGCAGCTCCAGCTCCTGCTCGACGCTGGTGCCCAGCCGTTCGTCGTCCTTGATGATGATGCGTGAGAGCCGTTCGAACTGACCGCACACCGGCAGCAGCACGACGGCGGAAAACAGACGGAACACTGTGTGTACGTTCGCGATGCCGCCGGAGGTCAGCGTCCTGTCCCACAGCGCGTCGAGCACGCCCGCGCTCCGCAGGATCGTGAGGCCGACGATGACGAGGATCGAGCCGCAGATGTTGAACAGGATGTGCACGATGCCTGTCCGCTTGGCGTCCGCTTTCGAGCCGATCGAGCAGACGATGGCGGTCGTGATGCAGTCGCCCATGTTGACGCCGATGATGATGGCGTAGACCGAGCTGAAGGTCAGCGCGCCGGTTGTCGACAGAGCCTGCAGGATACCGATGGTCGCCGACGAGCTTTGGATCAGGAACGCCACGCCCGTACCGGCGAGGAACCCGAGCACCGGCGTGTCGGAAAGGCCGATGAACGTGCGCGCGAAGGTTTCCGAGCTGGACAGCGGACTGACCGCCGCCGTCATGTTGAGCAGGCCTGTGAACAGGACGCCGAAGCCCATGGCGATCTGTCCGATGACGCCGGAGCGCCTGGTCTTGATCGCCATGATCATCAGGATGCCGATGATCGCGGCCAGCGGCGCCAGGGTTGACGGCTTGAAGATGTCGATCCACGACGTTCCGCTGCTGCCGTTGAGGTCCAGCAGACGGATGATCTGGCCGGTGATGGTCGTGCCGACGTTCGCACCGAGGATGACGCCGATGGACTGGTGCAGCGTGATGACGCCCGCGCCCACGAGACCGGAGGTCAGCACGATGGTCGCCGTCGAGCTCTGGATGACCGCGGTGACGATCAGGCCGAGGAAGAAGCCGACGACCGGGTTGTTTGTCACCCGCTCCATCGCATTTTTCAGAGCGCCGGAGGAGGTCTCCTTGAGCCCGTCTCCCATCAGGCGCATACCGTAGAGGAACAGAGCGAGGCCGCCGAACAGTGAGATCACGTTGAAAATCGTCATAGGGCAAGATCACCTTTTTATCAGAATCTCAAGAAACCGCAGATCGCTTTCCGCATCTGTCCCGACGGGATGTCCTCCGCCGGGCGCAGCCGGGGGAGCGCTGCAATCCGTCCGGATTTCCGCGGGTTTCCGTTCGGACAGGCCGTTCGTCTGCCGCACCGCGCACCGATGAAATCGGCGGTTTCTTAAATAAAGCCCGAATTTCCACCACATATTATCATACCAAAATTTTTGCAGATTGCAAGGCTTTTCTTTGTGCCGACGGCGCGTTGATTTCCATAACCGGAGGAGAAGCCGGCGCCCGGCGGACGGCCGCGTTTCGACCAATGAGCGCCGCGGCAATTTTTTCGGCGCTGCGATTCCGCCGGGGCTTGCAAAGAGGTTATTGATATGATAAAATTAAAAATTACATATTGACGCTGTGCTTTCCGAAGACTGCCTGGATATGTTTGAAGCGGCGATTTTCATCTCCGCGCACGTCCCGAAGGCAGAACAATCTGACTGCCGCAGCGCAAAAGCGAGTTTTCCAACGGCTCATATCTTATACACTGGGAGGAACCAAATGAATCAAAACGAACGACCCATCGGCGTGATCGACTCCGGCGTCGGCGGGCTGACTGTCGCGCGTCATCTGCAGCGCCTGCTGCCCGGCGAAAATATTGTCTATTTCGGCGACAGCGCAAACGTCCCTTACGGCAACCGCACGGAGGACGAGATCTTCACGCTGACGATGCAGATGCTGCGTTTTCTGGAACGCGAGCAGGTCAAGTGTGTCGCCATTGCCTGCAACACGATATCGACGCTTGTGGAGCGCCTGCGCCCCGAATGTCCCTTCCCGCTGCTCAGCATCGTGGAGGCGGGGGCGGACTACGTCGTGCGGGAGAAGCTGCCGCGCGTCGGCCTGATTGCCACCGAATTCACCGTCAAAAAGGGCGCCTATGACGCGCGCATCCACGCGCAGGCTCCCGACTGCGAGGTCGTTTCCAAGGGGTCGCCGCGTCTTGCCGCGCTCATCGATACGGGCGCCTTCGATCAGGATGCGATCAACGCCGAGATCACTGAGCAGGTGGGCAATATCCTCTCCCGCGCGCCGGTGGAGCATCTGCTGCTTGCCTGCACGCATTTCCCCATCGTGGCGGACAACTTCCGCGCCTGCTTCCCGCAGCTGAAGCTCATCGACCCTGCCGAGCAGCAGGCCGCTGCGACGCGGGATCTGCTGGCCGGCCGCGCGCTCCTCAATCCGCAGCCGCACGGCTCGTTCCGCATCTACACCACCGGCGATCCCGCTGTCTACGCGGCGATCTCGGAGCGCCTCGGTCTCAGCAAACCGGAGGTGCAGAAGGTCGGGGAGTATTGAGCGCCGCGCAGAGCTCAGCAAACGGCACAAATGGATAAAAAGACCGGGACGGCTGTGCAAAACAGCCGTCCCGGTTCTTTTTTTGTTCGTCCGTCTCAGCCTTCTGCCTTGACGCGGATCCAGTATTTGCTCAGCTCACGCTGGAGCGTGATGTTGTCGTGGAACATCTCGTCCATCTCATAGTCGCTGCGGGGGAGATACGCCTCGTTCTCGGCGTAGAGGTCCTCCTGCGAGCTCATCTCCTCCAGCACCTCGGCGTTGGGCGAGGCGTAGCCGACGGTCTCGGAGCTGTCAAACGCCGCCTCGTAGGTGAGGATGTAGTTGAGGAACTCGTGCGCGAGCAGCGGGTTCTCCGCATTCTTCGGAATGACCATCGCGTCGCACCAGATGTTCGTGCCCTCGTTCGGCATGAAGAAGCTCATGTCCTCGTTCTCGTCGAGGATGACGGTCGCGTCGCCGCTGTAGACCACCGCGATGTCCTGATAGCCGTTGATCATCGAGTCGATGACCTCGTCGGTGACGTAGATGGGGGCCATGGTGTTGTTCATCTGCCGCAGCCACTCGTAGGCCTCCTCGATCTCGGCGGGATCGTCGGTGTTCATCGAGTAGCCCAGCGCCTTGAACGCCATCATGAACGAGTCGCGCTCGGAGTCGTAGATGTAGATGCGGCCCTTGTAGTCGGTGTCGTGCAGGATCGACCAGCCCTCCGCCTCCATGACCTCGGGATCGACGTTCTCGTGGTTGTAGACGAGGCCGACGCTGCCCCAGAAGTAGGGCACGGACCAAGTCCCGTCGGGATCGTAGTCAAGGCCGATCACCGCGTCCGCGAGGTTGTCGAGGTTGGGGAGCAGGCTCTTGTCGAGCGGCTGGAGATAGTCGCCGCGGATCAGACGCTCGATCATGTAGTCCGAGGGGATCAGCACGTCGTAGCTGTCGCCGGCCTGCAGCTTGGTGTACATCATCTCATTGGAGTCGAAGTTCTCCATGATGACGCTGACGCCGTACTGCGACTCAAAGTTGGAGATCACGTCCTCGCCGATGTATTCTCCGGGAAGGTAGATTTTGAGGACAGATGAGCCGTACTTCTCGACCGCGTCCTGCTGACGGCGGCGCTCCGCGCCGCTGCCGGCGATCACAGCGCCCAGGACAGCGACTGCCAGCACCCCTGCGATGATCGCCATCGCCTTGCGGTTGGCGGGCTTTGTCCTGCCCTGCTTTTCCTGACGTTCGCGCACGATCGGCACGATGTTGACGATGCCGAGCGCGACGGTGATGAGCAGGATGACGATGGTGGAGAGCGCGTTGATCGAGGGATTGACGCGCTTCGACATCGTATAGACGAGGATGGAGATGTTGTTGACGCCGTTGCCCGTGGTGAAGTAGGAGATGACGAAGTCGTCAAAGCTCATCGTGAACGCAATCAGCGCGCCGGAGATGATGCCGGAGCGGATCTGCGGCACCACGACGCGCGTCAGCGCCTGGAACGGCGTCGCGCCGAGGTCCATGGCCGCCTCGATGAGGTTCGGGTCCAGCGAGCGCAGCTTGGGCGACACGGAGAGCATGACATAGGGGATGCAGAACATGATGTGCGCCAGCAGCATCGTGCCGAAGCCCTTGCGCACCGCCAGCACGCTGAAGAACATGAGCAGGCTGATGGCGGTCACGATGTCGGGGTTCATGACCGGCAGATCGTTGATGCGCTCCACGACGGCAGAGAGCACGCGGCTCGACTTGGAAAGGCCGATCGCGGTGATCGTGCCGACGACGGTGGAGACCACGGTCGCGAGGATGGCGATGAGCACGGTGTAGAGCACCGCCTCCATCATCGTGGAGTCCGCGAACATGCGCTCGTACCAGCGCAGCGAGAAGCCGCCGAACCTGGTGAGCGAGCGGGAGTCGTTGAAGGAGAAGACAATGATGTAGAAAATGGGGAAGTAGAAGAACAGAAGCGTCAGGGCAAGAATGATCTTGCCGCCGATGCCGCGGCTTTTGCGTTCATTCATCGCGCGTCACTCCTTTCCCGAGGACGCCACGGAGACGTCGGCTTTCCGCGTGAAGTACATCGAGAGCATGATGATAATCGCCATGATCATCGAGATCGCGCTGCCGAAGTTCCAGTCGCCGGAGGTGAGGAACTGCGACTCGATCACATTGCCGACGAGGACGTACTGTCCGCCGCCGAGCAGCTTGGGGATGAAGAAGCTCGACACCGCGGGGAGGAACACCAGCGTGATGCCGGAGATGACGCCGGGGATGGAGAGCGGCAGCGTCACGCGCAGGAAGGTGTGCAGCCTGTCCGCGCCGAGGTCCGCGGCGGCGTTGAGCAGGTTCTTGTCCATCTTGTCGAGCGAGGTGTGGATCTGAAGGATCATGAACGGGATGAAGTTGTACACCATGCCGAGGATGACGGCAAAGCTCGTGTGGATCATCGGCACGGGGCCGATGCCGAACAGGCCGAGAAAGCTGTTGAGCACGCCCTCGTCCTGCAGGATGCCCATCCAGGCGTAGGTGCGCACCAGCATGTTGACCCAGGTCGGCATGGTGATGAGCAGGATCATGATGGTGTTGCCGCGGCCGGGGAGCTGCGCGATGACGTAGGCGATGGGGTAGCCGATCAGCACGCAGATGACAGTCGTGACCAGCGCGATGATCAGCGAGCGCCAGAGCACCGCGAGGAACACGCTGTCGGTCACGAAGCGGATGAAGTGATCCAGCGTGAAGCGGAAGGTCAGCACGTCGTTGCCGGACTCGGTGAACGCATAGAGCACGATGAGCAGCATCGGCACGACGATCATGACCGCGATCCACAGCACGTAGGGATAGGTCATGGAGCGAAACTGTTTCACCGGCGGCCTCCCTTCTTCATGACGTGCAGGTCCTCGGGACGGAAGATCAGGCCGACCTCGGCGCCCTCCTCGGCGGCGCGGGTGGTGGAGACCTTGTACTCATAGCCCTCGGTGGAGAAGGTCACGTCGTAGACGCCGGGCGTGATGGTCTCGGGATCAAAGTCGTACTTGACGTCGGTGATCTCCACCTGCTCGCCCTCGTCCTCAAGGCTCCACGCGGACGCGGTCGCCCACATCTTGAGATCGGTGTCCAGCGCCATGCTCTCCTGAATGTCCTCGACCTTCTTGAAGAAGTTCATGGCGTAGATCTCTTCCTGATACACCGTGCTCTGGACGCGGTTTTCCTTCTCGACCGCGGCGCTGACGGTGATGGATGTGCCGGCGGCGGTGGAGAAGGTGACGCTGTACCTGCCGGTCTCGGGCTTGATGTCGTATTCGACGGTCTTGATGGAGACGGGCTCCTCGGTCTTTGCGTCCCACGCCTCGGCGGCTGCGAGGGCGATGACCTTCGCGTCGCTCAGCTCCGCGGCGTCCTCAACGTCCAGCAGGAAGCCGCTGGCGCTGATCTTCTCGCCCGCTTCGTCGTTGATGACGGGCTTGTCCTGCGAGACCTGCATCTTGACGGTGATGGACGTGCCGGCGCGGGTCTCGACGACGGTGTCGTAGTGCATGCCCTTGAACAACTGGGACTTGACCACGCCCTTGAGCATGCCCTCTCCGCGCGGCACGATGTCGAGGTGCTCGGGACGGATGACCACGTCCACCTTCTCGTTCGGCTCGTAGCCGCGGGCCTTGCAGGGGAAACGCTTGTCCTCGAACATCACCAGATCGTCCCCGAGCATCACGCCGTCGATGATGTTCGTCTCGCCGATGAAGTTCGCGACGAACTCGTTGACCGGACGGCGGTAGATCTCGGTCGGCGTGCCGATCTGCTGGATCTCGCCGGCGTTCATGACTACGATCTTGTCCGACATCGTGAGCGCCTCTTCCTGATCGTGCGTGACGAAGATGAAAGTGATGCCGACCTCCTGCTGGATGCTCTTGAGCTCGTGCTGCATCTCCTTGCGCAGCTTGAGGTCCAGCGCGCCGAGCGGTTCGTCGAGCAGCAGGACGCTGGGCTCGTTGACCAGCGCGCGGGCGATGGCGATGCGCTGCTGCTGGCCGCCGGAGAGCTCGGTGACGTTGCGCCTGGCGTAGTCGCCGAGGTTCACGAGGCGGAGCATGCGCATGACCTTCTGCTCGATGACGTCCTTCGGTTCCTTCTTGATGGTGAGGCCGAAGGCGACGTTGTCGTAGACGTTCATATGCGGGAACAGCGCGTACTTCTGGAATACGGTGTTGATCTCGCGCTTGTAGGGCGGGATGTTGACGATGTCCTCGCCGTCAAAAAGGACCTTGCCCTCGGTGGGCTGCAGGAAGCCGCCGAGGATGCGCAGCAGCGTCGTCTTGCCGCAGCCCGACGGGCCCAGCAGCGTGACGAATTCGTTTTCGTAGATGTCGAGCGAAATGCCCTTGAGTACGACAGTCCCGTCCTCAAAGGTCTTGACGATGTTCTTGAACTGAATGAGCTTCTTCGCTTCTTCTGCCATGATTTCTCTCTCCTATAAACAATATAATCCTGAATGATAAAGCTAAAAAAGCGGGGGAGCGGAGACCCACAGAACGTGTGCGGGGGTCTTCTTTTCGTTTTTCAGCGTGTGGAACGTGCGCCCGTGGAGATAAAACGTCTCGCCCCGGTGCAGGACGCTGCGCTTGCCGTCGTACTCCAGCACCACCGTGCCGCTTGTGACGTAGCCGAATTCCTCGCCGTTGTGGGGCGCGACCTCAAAGGATTCGCCGCCCTCCGGCAGCGTCAGCAGGATCGGCTCCATGCCGTTTTTCTGCGTGTTCGGCACGATCCAGCTGATGGTGCACTTCTCGCGCTCGTCAACAAAGAAGTCGCCCGCGCGGAAGACGAGCTGCTCGTCCTTGTCCTCCTTGAAGAAGTCCGCGAGATTGGTGCCGAGCGCCTCCAGAATGTCGTCGAGCGAGTCGATGGAGGGCGAGGTGAGGTTGCGCTCAAGTTGGGACAAAAACCCCTTCGTCAGCTCGCTTCGGCTGGCGAGCTCCTCCAGAGTCAGTCCCTTCTGCGTTCGCAGATGCCTGATCTTTCCGCCGATATCCATGCGGCGCCTCCTTTGCGCATTTAATATACTAAACTATTTGTTTTGCAAATCGAACCACGGGATATCATACGCGAACGGGAAGGAAATTGCAATAGTAAATTAAACTTTCTGTTTATTAAATTGAACTTCCCGCCGATTGACCGACAGGAAAGGGCTTATCATGCTTTGCTTTGAGCGATATGGCACAAATATCGATTGCTGAAACGGGCTTGGAACAGGAGAGGCGGCAATGATCGGTCGGGAAATGCGGAGGCAGGACAGGCTGCTGACGCCGGAGGAAGCCGGCGAGATCCTGAAGCGGGGAGAGTACGGCGTGCTTGCGACCGTATGTGAAGACGGCAGGCCCTATGCGGTGCCGCTCAGCTATGCGTACGACGAGGCGTCGGGGACGATCTATTTCCATTGCGCCGCCGCGGAGGGACAGAAGCTCGACAACATCCGGCATGACAGCCGGGCGTGCTTCAACGTCGTGGCGGATACCGAAGTGCTGTCGGAGCAGTTTGCGACGAGGTATCGCTCCGCGACTGCGGTCGGAACGGTCCGCATTCTTCGGGAGGATCGCGAGAGGAGACAGGGGATCGAGGCGATCATGCTGAAGTATTCCTCCGACTTTGCGGAGAGCGGGAGGAAATACATCGACGCCGCGATCGACCGCATGCATGTCCTTGCCCTGCGTGTGGAACAGCTGACGGGAAAAGGCAGAAAGACCTGAGCGAACGGCAGGGGGAGCCCCATACGAATCAACACACATATGAAAAAACAGGACCGGCGGGAGATCGCTCTCCCACCGGTCCTGTTTATCTGCTCAAATTATCTCAAATACAGGTTGAAGTGTTCCCAGGTCTTTTCGTTGCGCGCAAGGACCTCCCGGCTCCGCGGATACGTCGCCGCGCCGATGGCGTTGAGCAGCGCCGTAATCGTCGCCAGGATCGGGACGGTGTTGTCGCAGTAGGAAAAGATCTCGTTGTCGACGATGATCGGCACCGTTGTGTAGGGGATCAGCGGTGAGGTCAGGCTGTCCGTAATGGCGATCGTCGGGATGCCGGCCCTGGAGACAAAGGACATTGCGTCCGTGGTGGAGCGAAGATACCGGGGCATGCTGACAGACAGAAACACGTCGTCCTTCTGCAGGCCGGCTAGAGCGTCGAACTCGGAAGACTGCGTGTTGAGCGCGAAGACGTTGTCCCGGATCCAGCGCAGCTCAAGGGCAAAGAACTGCACAAGAGAAAACGAGCTGCGGGAACCGAACATGAAGACCCGGTTGGCGTTGGCGAGCAGATCCACAGCCGCCTGGAAATGCGCCTCATTGATGCTGACCATTGTGCGCTGCAGGCCCTCGATGCCCTTCTGCATGATCATATGCATGATGGACGCGCTGTCGGTACCAAGGTTCGTCACCATGCCGAGGCGCTTGCTCATCGAGATCCTGCTGCGCATGAAGTCCTGAAAAGCGCGCTGCATATCCGAATAGCCGGAATATCCCAGAGCAGAGGCAAAGCGGAGGATACTCGTCTCACTGATGCTGCAGGTCGTGCTGAACTCAGCCAGTGTGGAGAACGCCGCCGTGTCGAAATGCTCGGTCAGATAATCGGCGATTTTCAGCTGTTTTTTTGTAAGGGACGGGCGGATCATCTCAATTCGTTCCAGCGGAGTCATGTTGTCAAAATACGTACCTTCGATCATAACTGCGGATGCCTGCCTTTCAATCCTGACGAGAGATATCATCCATAACTCGGGACTTATGCCATTATAAACGAATCCAAATGTCAATAAAAGCGGTTGTCTGATCGGTGAAACAAATTTGTTCATAACATAAAATTAACTGGGTGAAATTTGGATTGCAATTAGCAATATGAACAAAAATTTTTGAAAAATGAAAGTAAATACTATAGCGATTTATGTGATTATAACTGTAATTGCTACCATAATTCACTGATTCTCAATAGGAATTGCAACAAATTACAGCAGATTATGCGTCAATAAAATAGAGTGTATACTATCGAATGAATATATATTATGATTGATTTTACTCCATTTTTGTAGTAAAAAGGACATGTACCACCCTGTGGAATACCATACAGAAAGGATGATTAGTTGCCATGGAAGACAACCGGATTATTGAATGTATCGAGCGTGCGGACTATATCCTTGGAAATCTGATGGCGGTCAAGCCGGGCGAGGAGGTCCTCATCGTCATCGATCCGGAGACCGATATGCGGATGGCAAACGCGATGGCAGGCGCGGCGCTCAAGTGCGGCGCGGAATACGGGATCTACATGATGCCGATCCGCGGCAAGGATCAGGCGACCATTTTCCCGAAGTCGCTTGAGCTCGGTATGGACGCCTGCGACGTGTTCGTCGGTATGACCACGGCTTCCGGCGCGGCGATCTACAACAACCATCTGAAGGAGCTGATCAACCGGAAGAAGCTGCGCGAGGTATCCATCTGCCTGCGTCACATTGACAACTTCACGCGCGGCGGAGCGCTTGCGGACTATGAGAAGGTCTACGCGGACGGTCTCCGGCTGCAGGCGATCTGGCGCGGCCACAAGACGGCCCATATCACGACTCCGGCCGGCACCGATCTCTATATGGAGATGAACGACATGGAGCCCATCGTGGAGTGCGGCATCGCGCGCAATCCCGGCGATGCGATGGCCTGGTCGGACGGCGAGGTTTCGCTCGGCCCCGTGATCGACACGACGCACGGCAAGCTCGTGATCGACGGCCCGATCTGCTACTACGGTCATCCGAATCAGCCGGTGGAGCTGCGCATCGAGAAGGGCCGCATCGTCGAGGTCGTGGGCGGCGATCCGCTGATCTGCACCGAGATCCGCCGTCAAATCGCCGAGGTCAAGGACTCCGACAACATTGCGGAGATCGGCATCGGTCTGAATCCGGCCTGCCTGTTCAACGGCGACTTCGAGGAGGAGAAGAAGGCGCGCGGCACCTGCCACATTGCGATGGGGAACGGCTTCTACTACGGTCAGCCCGCCCGTTCCACGGTCCATATCGACATGGTGCAGTACAATCCGACGATCATCTTCGACGAGGGCACGGACCGCGAGGTCCTGATCGTGAAGGACGGCAAGGTCGTCTGCCTCGGCGATTAACAGGGAAAACAGCATTGCTTCCCGCCTCATGGGATGAGAGCCGACCCTGGGGCTGATCTCCTTTCTCCGGGCAGCGCGTACGGCAGGCGGATTTTCCGCTCAGGCGCCGTACGCCGCTGCCGGGGGCACAGGCATGTTTTTCGTGCAGCCGGCGCATGAAGCAAAGTTGTTCCGCAGGAAACCGACCGACACACACCAACACACTGAGATAAGGAGGATTTCAAAATGAAAAGAGCACTGGCACTGATCCTGGTATGTCTGATGGCAATCTCTCTGTTTGCGGGCTGCAAAGACAAAAACCCGGAGCCAAGCACGGGGCCGGCGAATTCGGGCACGACCCAGACGCCTCCGGCGAATTCGGGCACGACGACGCCGCCGGAGCAGACGCCCGCCAAGGCGCAGGATCTGGTAATGGGCACCGGATCGAGCGGCGGCACCTACTTCGCGCTCGGCGGCGCAATGGCAAACGCGATCAACAACAAGCTCGCGGACCTGAAAATTTCAGTCACAGCGCAGGCGACCGGCGCGTCGGTTGAAAACTGCAACCTGATCCAGGCGGGCGAGATGGATCTGGGCATTGCCATGAACAACGTCGCGGCGAATGCGGTCGAAGGCACAGGCGCGTTCTCGGCTCCCTGCGACAAGCTCATGGCAATCGGCGTCGTCTATAACGAGGTCTATCAGATCGTTGCGAACGCCAAGACCGGCGCAAAGAGCGTGCAGGACCTGAAGGGACTCAAGATCGCGGTCGGCCCGGCCGGATCGGGCACCGTCGGCCTCTCTGAGAAGGTCTTTGCCGCTGCGGGGCTTGACATCAACAAGGACATTCAGCCGCAGAGCGACAGCTTCGGCGATGCGGCGACCAAGATGCAGGACGGTCATATCGACGCGGCCTGCAACGTCCTTGCCGTTCCGGCGTCCGCCATCATTGAGATGACCACTTCCATGGACCTGACCTACATCGACATCAGCGACGAGATCCTGGAGACGATCCAGGCGGAAGCCCCCTATTTCACCAGAAAGGTGATCCCCGCCAACACCTACCCCAAGCAGACGGAGGACATCAACACCATCACCTGCAAGGCGGCGCTTTACTGCAGCGCGGATCTGGACGAGGAAACGGTGTATCAGATCACCAAGGCGTTCTATGAGAGCGGCGACGAAATTGCGGCCGCGCATGCGACCGGCAAGGAGGTCCAGCTTGAAGGCTGCCTCGACGGCATCACGACTCCGATCCATGCCGGCGCCGCGCGCTATTTCCAGGAGATGGGGATCGAGGTTCCGAACAATTGAACTTGAATCAAGCTGTGCCTCAGCTGGTATTGTAAACGATGAGGAGGATCCCGATCAGACCGGAATCCTCCCCTTCGTCCATCTGAATCGGTATGGAGAAGAATTTGAAGAATATGAATGACGAAAGAAAGACATTCCCCGTGCAGCAGGAAGAGGCAGCTTTCAGCGCAGAAGAAATCATGGCGAAATATGACAAGGAGTCTGCTTTTCGCCATCTGCAGGGCTTTCCCCAAAAGCTGGTTTTTGCCGTCTGCGTCCTGTGGTCGTGCTTCCAGCTGTACACGGGTCTGTTCGGTACGTTCCCCTCGACGCTGCAGCGCGCGCCTCATCTGGCGGCGGCGATGTCGCTGGTCTATCTGCTTTATCCCATGCGCGGAAAGTCGGGGAAAAGCATCCCGTGGTATGACTATCTGCTCGCGCTGTGCTGCGTGGGCTGCGGCGTATATCACATCGTTTTCTACAGGCAGCTTTTGCTTCGCGCCGGCAGCTTTACGCAGTTCGATATCGTGATCAGCTGCATGGCCATCCTCCTGCTTCTGGAGGCCGCAAGGCGCGTTGCGGGCATCGTGGTCGTTTCGATCAGCTCGGTGTTCCTGCTGTATGCCTTTCTGGGGCAGTATCTCCCGAAGGACTGGTTCCTGTTCCACGCGCGCTTCACGTTCAAGCGCGTCGTCTGCACGGAATGGCTCGGCACGGAGGGCATTCTCGGCTCGCCGATCTATGTGTCGTCCACCTTTATTTTCCTGTTTCTTGTTTTCGCGACCTTCCTCAGGGCAAGCGGCGTCGGCGACTGGATGACCGGGCTCGCTATGGGCGCGTGCGGCGGCTTTGCCGGCGGCCCGGCAAAGGCAGCGGTCGTTGCGAGCGCTCTGCAGGGCACGGTGAGCGGATCCTCCGTGGCCAACGTCGTCTCGACCGGCTCCATCACGATACCGATGATGAAAAAGACCGGCTATCGACCGGAGTTTGCGGGAGCGGTGGAGGCGGCGGCGTCGACCGGAGGACAGATCATGCCGCCCGTCATGGGCGCCGCGGCCTTTATCATGACGGAGTATACCGGACTTCCTTACAGCAATATCGCGCTGGCAGCCTGTATTCCCGCGCTGCTGTACTTTACGGGGATCTTCACGAACGTCCATTTTGAGGCCGTCAAGCACGGTCTGCTGGGCATCCGGAAGGAAGACCGTCCGGTCGTGAAGCAGCTCCTCAAGGAAGGCTGGTATATGATCGCGCCCGTCGTTGTGATCGTGTGGCTCCTGATCGACGGAAAGTCCGCGATGATGGCCGCGATGTGGGGCATCATGGCATGCCTCGTGGTCTGGATCATCAATATTATCAAAGAAGAGCGGCGCTTCGACGTCAAGAGCTTCCTCACCAAGTTCATTCAGGGCCTGAACGACAGCGCGCGAAGCGCGATCTCCGTTGCCGTTACCTGCGGCTGCGCCGGCATCATCGTCGGCTCCGTGACCATGACGGGTCTGGGACTCAAGATGGCCAACGGTATTGTCGCGCTCGCGCACAACAGCATCTGGCTCACGATGATCTTTACGATGTTCTGCTCGATCCTGCTCGGCATGGGCGTTCCGACAACGGCGAACTACATCATTCAGGCGACGATCTCCGCTCCGGCGCTGGTTGCGCTCGGCGTGCCGACCATCGCGGCGCACCTGTTTGTGTTCTATTTCGGCATCGTGGCAGATATCACTCCGCCGGTCGCGCTCGCGGCCTTTGCCGGCTCCGGCATTGCGAGATCCAATCCGATGCGAACGGGATTCAACGCGACCCGCCTGGGAATCGCCGCATACCTTGTGCCGTACATGTTCGTGCTCAACCCGATCCTGGTGCTGGTCAATGAAAATGGCGTTCCGCCTTGGCTGTTCGTCCTGCTTGCGCTGAAGGCCATTATTACCGCCATGATCGGCATGGTCGGCGTCGCGACCGGCTTTACCGGCTACTTCCGGTCGACCTGCTCGTGGTGGCAGCGGATTTTCCTGTTCGGCGCGGGTCTGCTCCTGATAGACCCGAACACAGTTACGGATATCATCGGCGTGGTTCTGGTTGCCGGCATTTTCCTGCTGCAGCATACGCAGGATAAAAAGAGAGCTGCGGCATGATCGGGGCCTGTGGGATCGCGGCGCGCATCGTTTAACCGGTTTTTGCCACATGCGGGAAGACGGCTGCGCAAGCGCCGTCTTCCTTCTGTTGTTCCGCGGAATTGCGTCCCGTGAGCCTGTGGGGTACTGCACCTGCGGGATCAACGGGACGCGGAAAACGAATGCATAGGGGAGGGGTGATCGAACACATATACTGCATGGCGGAGATCATGATCGGCAGATTTCGGATCTCCGCCTTCCCTCGAAACCATACGGACGAAAGGAGAAAAAATGGGTAAGCAAAGACTGGTTAAGATCGCTCTGGGACAGTTCCGGTCCGTACAGGGCGACACGAGGGCCAACCTGAATAAGATGCTGGAGATGATCGACCAGGCGTCCGAAGCGGGGGCAGATCTGATCGTCTTTCCCGAGCTGGCGTATTCCGGATATTTCAACCCGTCGTATGTGATGCAGCGGCTGGCAGAGCCCCGGGAGGGCCCGTTTGTACAGGCGATGTGCAAGGCCGCGAAGGAAAAACGGATCCACATCATCGCCGGTTATCCGGAAGCCGGCCCGATCCCGGGCAAGCTGTTCAACTCCGCGATTTTCGTCAACGACGAAGGAGCGGTCATTGAGAACATGCGGAAGGTGTACGCATGGGGCAGCGAAAAGCTGATCTTTGCGGAGGGCAATCGCTTCCCCGTCGTGCAGACGAAGTTCGGGAAGGTGGGGATGCTGATCTGCTACGACGTCGAGTACCCCGAGCCGGCCCGCATCGAGGCGCTGAAGGGCGCGGAAATCATCGTTGACTGTTCTGTCTGGAGCATCGATCCCGCCGAGCATCGCTGGCATGTCGATCTGCAGGGGAACGCGCTGTTCAATCTGCTCTTTATGGTGGGCTGCAATACCGTCGGCGACAACGTCTGCGGCTCTTCCATGATCGTCGGCCCGGACGGCGAGGAGCGCGCAGTGGCTTCGAGGACGGAGGAGGAGCTGCTGATCCATGAGATCGACCTGGACGAGATTCTTGCGATCCGCAGCCGCATCCCCTATATCAACGACTTCAAGGAAGATACCTTCTCCATGGATGCGCTGAAGAAATATTGAGAGGACTGCCGTCAGGCGCCGCCGGAATACGCGGTCGATGTAAAGAAGGGAAACAGACAACTGAAAAAAGAGGCTGATCACCAGAGAAAGGAAAGAGATCATGAGCGATAAAGCAACAGAAGTTACAAATCAGAGCCCCTATGAGGAGGGCGCGCTGAAAGTCAAAAGGCTGACTCCGCTGGAAGTCATTTTTACCGTGGTCGGCTGCGGCGTCGGCTCCGGCTGTCTGGGGACCGCATACAGCGCCCGGTACGCCGGATTTCCCGTCATCACGTTTTGGCTGATCGTGTCAGGCATTACGACGCTGTTCTCCATGTATTATGTGGCGGAAACCGCGCTTCGCACGCGCAAGATGGTGCAGCTTCCCGGCCTGGCTGAACGGTATGTCGGCCCCATCGGGAGGATCCTGATCTTTCTTGCGGTTACGCTGAACGCGTTCAGCTGCCTGATCGCTTATTTCAACGGCAGCGGCAACATTCTCAACGCGCTGCTCGGCGTGCCCAACTGGGTGGGTACCATGATGTTCCTGATCCCCGGCATGCTTGTCGTCTATTTCGGACTGAAAGCGGTCGGTATGGCCGGCAAATATCTTTCGATTGCCATGACGATCATGCTGATCATTCTCTGCGGCGCGTCTCTTGCCAGCAGGAATGCGGATCTGAGCCGCCTGTTCGTTTCCAACTGGAAGTATGCCGTGCCGGTTTTCAACGTTGCGGCGTTCAGCTACATCGGACAGTATCTTGTCCCGGATCTGGCGCGCGGTCTTTCTCACGACCCGAAAAAGCTGGCTCCCTCCATGCTGATCGGCCAGATCATTACGGCCGCCCTCCTGATCCTGGTCCCGCTCGGGTGCTTTGCCATCAATCCGGCGGACAAGATCACACAGGTCGCCACCATTGCCTGGGGGCAGGCGCTCGGCGCATGGGCGCTGTATACGGCGAACATCTTTGCGCTCGTGGCGATGTTCACGTCTTTCTGCCCGATCTCGCAGACCCTGATTTCCAGCATTGTCGACTTTTTTAAGTTCAAGTCCGATTCAGAGACCAAGATTCGTCTTCCCATTATGATCGTGGTCTATGCCATCCCCCTGTTCCTTGTTCTGGGCGGCTTTGTCGGGTTCGTGGATGCGATCTACTTTTCCGGGACCTTCTGCGCAGCCATCATGGCGATCCTGCCTGTGTTTATGCTGAACAAGTCGAGAAAGAAAGGCGACATCGAGCCGGTCTGGACGTGCGGATGGATGGCCAGCATGCCGATGCAGGTCCTGATCATCATTCTCTACGGCTCAACCGTTTTCTATGCCATTTTCAGCGCGTTCGGCCTGCTCCCCGCGGGCTGGTAATGCTCGCTCTGTTTCCGCTTCCTTCAGAGAGAGCTTACCTGCCATGCAGAGATCAGACGACGACTGAATGGCAAATCCGTCAGACGGCGGCGATCGATCTGAATCGACCGATCGCCGCCGTCGTTTTTGTGCCCGAAAACGGGCAAGCGGCGGGGAAGAAAAAAACAATTTGTAATCCTGTTGTGCAATTCTTTTCAAAAAATGGAACGCAAATAGAACGAAAATGAGGGCATTGAGGAACGCTGTGAAGATTAAAATAATACATAAGCTCAGGGAATACAGAAAGGCCCGGCAACGCGGAAAAAGAAGCTTGTTTGACCTGAAGCGGTATGTCAAGTTCCTGATGTTTTCAGCAGAAAGGCGCTGATTCTGTGCATATCAGCAGAGAGACAAAACGCATTGACTGCGTCTGTCTGGGTCTCGTTTTTCTTGCATGCGGACTGCACATTATTGAGCATACGCTCCGGCTGTCTGCGCTGGAGAATGTGATTCTGGCGATCGATGCGGCCGCAGTCCTGCTTTGGTCTGCGAACATCCGAAGAAGGATCGTGTATTGGAAGGCCAGACAGTATTTGGGCTGGGCGGCCGTACTCATGGTCGTGCTGATGACCAATCAGACGCTGCGACATCTGTATTTTGCGGAGCTGTTCTACCTGAAAAGGCATTTGTGGTACATATCCTGGTTTCTGCTCGGCATGGTTGCGCTTTTCCAGTTTTTCTCGATACTCTGCATCGGGAAGCTGGGCAAAAATGAGATCAGCATCGGCTGGAAGCTCCTTTATATCCCCTCGGCGTTTTTTTTCGCGCTCATCATGACGAATGATCTGCACCAGAAGGTGTTCATTTTCCCGGCGGACCTGACCGCCTGGTCGGACAGCAGTTACCGTCCCGGCGCGGGATACGTTTTTTATATCGGATGGATCACCGCACTTACCGTAGCGACCCTACTGACCACTTTCATCAAATACGCCGTAACAAAAAAGAGAAACAGGCTTTGGATCCCGCTGCTGCCGATCCTGCTTGGGGTTTTCTGCGCGACGGTGTATTTTGTCCCGGAAAACACGCGGGTGCTCGGCTTTTTCCGTCATGTGTTCACGATTCCTGAAATGGCCTGCTTCTCTTTCGCGGCGGAGATTGAGCTCCTGATACTCACCGGCGTTTTCCCCTCCAACGACCGCTATGCGGAATTGTGCAATCTGGCGTCCGTTGGCATCGGGATCATGGATCACAGCGGGATCATCCGTTACCGGTCGGAAAAGAGCCCTCCGGTGCATCCCGAGCAGGTGCGCAGCGCCGAACATGAACCGGTGATGCTGGACGAACAAACTGCGCTGCGGAGCCATTCCGTCAGCGGCGGCGTCAGTTACTGGATAAAAGATGTCAGCGAGATCAACAGACTGACAGATGAAATCGCAGAGCATGTGGACCTGCTCAAGCGGGAAAACTCGATACTTGACGCGGAAAACCGGCTTGCGGAGAACCGCGCCCGAATACTGGAGCAGACCCGGCTCTATGACGCCATAACAACGGACATCCATAAGCAGGCGCAGAGCCTGAGCCTTCTCCTCAAGGAGTTCAGCGCAGGCGGGGAGTACAGGCGGGTCATGGTGCATGCATCCGTGCTTGCAGCTTATATCAAACGCAGGGCAAACCTGATGCTCCTCTCGAACCAGAATGAGCTGATCCGGACAGAGGAACTGGCGCTGGCGATCTCCGAGTCCCTTGAGGCCGTGCGCCTGTCCGGAATGGTGTGCGGTCTGGACATTCGAAAAGCGGAGTATATCCCTTCGGAGATCGCACTTCTGATCTATGCGGCGATCGAGGAAGTCATCGAGGCGGTATATGCCGACAGCAATGCCATTATGATCTACGTGCTCATGCGGGACGGTACGATCAGCCTCCGGATCGAAACAGACACAGAGCGGGAGCTGGCGCTCGACGAAGGGCTTTTGGATCAGGTACTCGTGCTGAACGGCACATGCGGAATCAAATATGAAAACGGCACAGCCTATGTGACGCTTTTCTTTTCGCCGGGAGGTGAGGCGCAGTGAAGAGATTCGGCGACATCCACCCGTATATGCTCGCTCTTTTTGGCGCGGGCTTTCTCTTTATGATGATTGCATCCTTATCCTTTGCGCTGAGTGCCGTACGCCTTCGGAGAAGAAGGGGCGTACAGTTTATCTGCTTTGCCGCGGCCGCCGTCATCTTCGCACTCTCTCAGGGCGCTGCCGAGATCGCCAAGCTTTTGAAACGGCACAACGAGCTCGGACCGTTTGCCGCGGTGATCAGCGACTGGCCGGCAGCCGTGATAGGGGTGCTGTTTTACAGCCTTCTTTTTCTGCTGGTTTTTCTGTTGATCGTGTTGATCCGGACGAAAAAAACCTCTCTGACGCTGGATTCCATCAAAGAGAGCTTTGATTCCCTGCCGGACGGGGTGTGCTTTTCCGATTCGGACGGCGTCCCGCTTTTGATCAACCGGAAAATGCAGCAATTGAGTTTTGAGCTGACGGGATCGACCGTTCTGAACGCCAAAAACTGCCGTGAACACCTTCTGAAGGGAGAACTCCTGCCGGGGGCCTCCGTTGTTCAGACGGAGCCGACAGCTGTGGTAAAGACCGAAAACGGCGTCTGGAATTTTCGCTGGGTACAGCATGGGAACATAACAGAGGCGATCGCCTATGACGTTACGGAGGAATACCGCCTTCACGACGAGCTGGAGCAGCAGCGGGAAAGACTGTCGGAAACAAATAAGCGGCTTTGGAGCTTCAACAAAAACATCCGGGAGTTTGCAAAGGAGCGCGAGCTTCTGAAAACCAGGATGCGCATCCATAACGACGTCGGCCAGCTCAAACTTGCGCTGCGGATTGCGCTGGACCAGCCGATGGACCGCAGCAGGGAAGAGACCCTCGGCAGGCTCTGGCGGCAGACCGCCGCGCTGCTGAAAAATGAGCTGCCGGAACAGGAAACGACCGACAGTCTGGACAGCCTGTATATGGCTTCGGAGACGATCGGAGTCCGGTTGGTCCTCTCCGGCGAGCTGCCGGATCGGGGCAGGAATCGGGAGCTGCTTCTGAAAGCGATGTTCGAGTGTGTCACAAACACGGCGGAGCATGCGTTCGGCGACGAGACCTGTGCGGTGATCTGCGAGAACGAGAACACGCTCTGCTGTACGATCACAAACAACGGTCTTTCGCCCGAAGGCGAGATCCGGGAAACGGGAGGGCTTTCCAACCTGCGCAGCGCAGTGGAAATGTCCGGCGGTCGCATGACGATCGAAAGCGTCCCTGTGTTTCGGATGGTGCTGGAGCTTCCGAAGGGAGGACAATTATTATGAGAAAGCCCCGTGTCCTGATCGTGGACGACCAGTATATATCAAGGCAGCTTTTTGAAGTCTATGTTCATTCGTCGGATCGATACGAGCTTGCCAAAGCGATATCGTCTGCCGCCCATGCCTATGCGTACGTTCTGTCGCAGGACGTCGATCTTGTCATTATGGATGTTTTCATGAACGACGGGTCAAACGGGCTTGACGCGGCGGAACGGATCAAGAAAAAGGCTCCGCACATAAAAGTGATCGCCGTTACGAGCATGCCGGAGTATTCTTGGATGGAGCGGGCAAGGGACATCGGAATAGACAGCTTTTGGTACAAGGAAGCGCCCAAGGAGACGATCCTGGAGCTTATGGACAAAACCATGTCCGGCGAAAGCGTATATCCGGACAGCCCGCCGGCAACGAAACTGGGCCTTGCCAGCACTTCAGAGTTTACGAATAAGGAACTGGAGCTTTTGAAGGCTCTTACGACCGGCGCGTCAAATGAGACGATCGGAGACAGGCTGGGGATTTCCGAGGGGACCGTGAAGCAGTATCTGAACCGCCTTTTCTCCAAAACAGGCTGCCGCAGCCGTACAGAACTGGCGGTGAAGGCCAGAGTTTCCGGCATCGTGATCGACACGGGAGACGGGAAATAATCAAAAGCGGGAGAGCACCCGATCGTTCGGGCGCTCTCCCGTTTTTGAAAACTGCCGGTTTTTTTCGAAAAATACGAGTCAGGTTAACTTTGGTTACTATTATTTCTGACAGACTTTCGGCACAATACAAACGGCACGATACATGATCCCATTCTCTGGCTAGAAAAGCAGAACTGGATAAGGGGGCTGGTATTTCAGAACAGAAAAAGAGCGTTTGAATCAGAACCGTTTTCGACAGCGCTGATCCGCAGCATGCGGAGCACCCCTGGAAGCGTATGGCTCCGATCCCTCACTGCAGAACACAGCGAGCGAACAAAAACAACTCAAGTAAGCTCTTCTCGTGACGATGAACCGCCCTGACGCGAAAAACGGCGCCGCCGGTTGATCGGACCGGCCTGAAGCCGCCGCCGGGGGATCATCATTTATCTCAGCAGAAGAGTCTGTCATTTATAGGAGGAAAAGAGATTGACGGGAAAAAAAGCGTCTGAAATGAAGCCGTGGCTTGCTTTTTGGGGCGATTCCCTTCCGGAAGAACGGGAAACAGAATGCACCACCTTCCAGTATCTGTATGAGAGAAACAAGGACTACCCTTTTGATATCGCTTTGCGGTATTTTGACGGGAAAATCACTTACGGAGAGCTTTTTCAAAACATCCAAAAGGCGGCAAGAGCATTCCGCGCGCTGCATGTCAAAAAGGGAGATATCATTACGATATGTTCCGTCATGACGCCGGAGACGGTCTATATCACCTATGCGCTCAATATTCTCGGCGCGACCCCGAATATGATTGACCCGCGTACGAGCGCAGAGGGGATGAGGGATTACATCGAAGAGGTGAATTCCGACATAGTCTGCACGCTGCCGGTTGCCTATCCCAAGATCCGCGAGGCGATCAAATCCCTTGGGGTCAGGCACGTCATCGTCGCGTCTCCGGATGCTTCGCTCAGCCCTGTGAAAAAAGGCATGTACCGACTGCTGAACAGAGATCGCAACAGCTACGATTCCAATGTGCTGATGTGGCCCGATTTTGTAAGGAAGGGAAGTCTTGGCGAAGACCTGAAGGGCGAGCCTTACGACCCGGAGCATGCGGCGATGATTGTACATACCGGAGGCACGACCGGAGATCCCAAGGGCGTTATGCTGGGGGACAAGGCGTTCAACGCGCTCGCCATGCAGATGCAGATCAAGCGTCTCGAGCGGAAACACCGGATGCTGAATATCATGCCGCCCTTCATCGCTTACGGATTCGCAAACGGAGTTCACCTGCCCTTGAGCTACGGCGCTGAAGTGATACTGATCCCGCAGTTCAACGTTTCAAAGTTCGGCGCGCTGCTCAACAAGTATCGCGCGGAGCATATGGCCGGCGTGCCGCTCCATTATCAAATGCTCATCCGGGATCTGAAAATGAAGGAAGCCGATCTTTCGTTCCTCATTTCCACAGGCTGCGGCGGCGACGGTATCAGTCTGGGGGCCGAGGACGAGGTCAACCGCTTTTTGGAAGACCATCAGTCGCCCTATAAGCTTTGCAAAGGATACGGCATGACGGAGGTCGCGTCGACGGCGACGGTCAGCGTGCGGGAAATCAACAAGAGGGGGAGCGTAGGGATTCCTCTTTTTATGACGAGCATCGGCGTTTTCAAGCCCGGCACGGACGAAGAGCTGGACTTCAATACGGAGGGCGAGATCTGCATCTCCGGCCCGAATGTGATGCTGGGCTACTACGGCAAGCCGGAGGAGACGGCGAAGATCAAGATCCGCCACAGAGACGGACGGGACTGGATCCACAGCGGAGACATCGGCTGGATGGACGAAGAAGGGTTCGTGTTCATCAGCTCCCGCATCAAGCGGCTGATCATCCGGCACGACGGGTTCAAGGTGTTCCCCTCGGCGATCGAAAATGTGATCAGCAGACATCCCGACGTGGAGGTATCCTGCGCTGTCGCGGCAAAGGATCCGGATCACAAACAGGGGGACCTGCCCTTCGTCTATCTTCAGTTGAGAAAAGAGCAGAAAAAGTCCTGTGAAAAGATAAAGTCAGAGGTGGCGGAGCTCTGCACCCGGATGCTGGCGGAATACGCGGTCCCGATAGACTATGAATTTGTCGAGCATATCCCGTATACGCCGATCGGGAAGGTGGATTACCTCAAGCTCGAAGCGCTGAGAAGCGCAAAGGAAGAATAATAAAAATTGTTTAGGAGGGATACGATGAAACGAGTAATGAAGAGAAATATTTCCATTCTCCTTGTGCTTGCAGTGCTCTCTCAGGCGCTCTGTATCGGAGTGTTTGCAGCGGGTGATGCGAAAAAGCCTGTCTACAAAAACTTCGTTATTTACGGTGACAGCATCTGCCTCGGCTTCAGCACGGAAGCGGCGAGCATGGCGGACGCCAGCACCTATGATATCGAGGAAAACCTGCTGCGCGCAGCGCAGGGGGCGGATTACAGACACTGCTATCCCACTCAGTTTGCGCACAGAGTTGGGATCGACACCTTCTCCGATTTGAGCTACGCCGACGGCGACCGCTTTGATTATCTGGCGGAGACGGAATGGAACGACGTCTACAATTTTGGCATCTGCGCCGCGTGGTCGTCGGATATCCGTGAGCTCCTGACAAATCCGTACTACGTATATGAGTACGCCTCCGCCAATTACGGAAAGGGCGACACCTATGTCCTGCCGGATGATTACACCGGCATCCGGTATGTCGTCGATACGGCTGCAGAGGGCTACGATCCGGCAAACCCCGCCACATGGATCTATCTGACCGGCGAGGAGTACATCGACCACTATGAGGGGATGTTCGACTGGTGGACATACCAATGGGTCAATGTTCCCGTATACAAGACCGAAGAGTACAGTCTGCCGGCAGGAACTGAAATCACGGTTGCTTACGACATTGAGATGTATGGGATTCCTTATCTGACGCTGAACAGTATCATTACTGAAAAGTATTTCTATGTCTCCGAGCATTGTCTTGACGGCTACGGGAAGTTTATTGACACGAACAGCGACGGTGAAATCGACAACACGGATATCATTTTTTATCCTGTGACAGCATATCTGAACCCGATGTTGGGGCTGCAGTACATCCCAAACACGGAGGAATACGGCGCGGCGCTGGGCAAGGCGCTCCCGAACCCGCAGTTCACCAAGTATTATTTTGACCTCTCCACCACGGCTGCAAGGCAGGGCGATCTCATTGCCCTCGCCATGGGGAACAATGATATTTACCACAGCTTCATGCCCTATCAGCAGAGCAGCGATTCCATCCTCTGCACTCTGGTTTACTGGCTCACCTATGCGCTGCAGATGAACTATACCGTCGGCGATATCATACAGATGCTGGAAGACCCCACATGGCAGTCCATGCTTTTCGGCGGCAACATTCCCTTCTCAGCCGAGGGGTCGGAAGCTGACGCCGCAGAGGCTGATCCGGCTCCCGCCGAGCCTCCTGCGGGCGAAGACGGACAAGCCCCCTCTGGCAGCTTGCTCGCCGGCCTGATCAACGCGGATGAGATCAACGCGCTTTTGAATCTGTACTCTTCCGAAAACGTGACGGCCTATCTGAAGGACACGGTCGAAGCATACAAAGAAAACTATGAGGCGACCATCCTCCGCACGCTGGAGCTGAAGCAGGAGAAGGCGGAGCTTGTCCTGATCGGACACTACAATCCGTTCGGCATGATCAACTATCTCACCATGCTTTCTCTGGCCGCGCAGAACGGACAGCTTCTTGAGCATCTCGGAGGGGATCTTTCCATCATCGGCACCCTGCTTCAGGCGATCATCGGCACGCCGGAGCAGTGGGAAAACATCAACCAGATGGATGAGAACGAACTCATTGAGTATACCGAGAGCGCAAACAGCGAAATGGCGTCGTTCCTGGCAAGCCTTAAAAATCTCGACCTGAGCGACCCGAACGTCAATCAGGCGCTGACAGGGCTGATCGTGGACCTCTCTTTCCCGATCTCCGTGCTTCTGGTCGGCGAAGCGCTGGCCGACACCTACGCGGAGATGAATGATTTCCTCGTGGAAATGGCGGAGAAGTATGATCTTGCCTATGTGGATGTGAGCGACGCGCCCTGCAGCGGCCGTTACGACCCGCATCCGACGGAATACGGACATGCATGGATCGCCGACCGCCTTTACGAGACCGTCGTCCCCGAGATCACGGCCTCTGTTTCTCCCGCCAGCACCGGAAAGGGCGTTCTGAATCCGCAGGGCAATAAGGAATTCCGCCTGCGGGACAGCCAGACGTACCGTTTCCTTGCGGATGAAGGCTCGGACATCAGCGCCATTTTCATCGACGGTCAGATGCTGGATAAGGACGAGTATTCCGCGGTCTATGCGGACGGAAAATACACCTTTGAAAAGATCATGGCCAAGCACAGCATCACGCTCCAGTTTGACGATGATCCGACCGGCGCGCGCAAATATGCCGTGAACGTACTGGGCAGCTATGCGAAGTACGGAGCGGGCGAAGGCATGTATAAGGCCGGCGATACCGTACACATCAGCGCAGGCGCGCTTGAAGGCTTTGAGTTTACCGGATGGCAGGTTGACGGCGTGGAGCTTGACGATAATATGAGCATCGTCGCCGCGTTTGAAATGCCGGAAAACGACGTGACTGCGATCGCGACATGGAAGGTCGTCGAGGAAGAGCCCGAGTCCACGCCCAGCACACCCACTGTCGGGCAGACGACCCGCTGGTATGAACTCAGCTTTGAGACAAACGGCGGCACCGCGATCCCGGCCTACAGTAAGAAGAGCGGAACCGCTGTCGAACTGGATGCGTTCCTCTCCATCCGTTCCGGCTATAAGTTTGGCGGCTGGTATCTGGACAAAGCCCTGACCGAGCCTGTCTCCAAGGTAACGCTGGACAAAAATATCACGGTTTACGCCAAGTGGACAGACGAGACGCAGACCAACGCCGATCCAAAGCTTCCGTTTATCGATGTGAAGCAGGACGACTGGTTCCATAACAATGTTGCTTACGTTTACGGCAAGGGGATCATGAAGGGCACAGGCAGCGTCACCTTCGGTCCCGGCATTGACATGACGCGGGCGATGGTCGTTACGATCCTCCATCGGCTTGAAGGAGAGCCGGCTGTTTCGGGCGAAGCTCCGTTCGACGATGTGAGAGGAACCGGCGATTATTATGAAAAGGCGGTCACATGGGCCGCCGGGAACGACATCGTCAACGGATACGGCAACGGCAAATTCGGCCCGAACGACCACATCACCCGCGAGCAGATGGCGGCGATCATGTATCGCTATGCCTCTTTCAAGAAGTTCGACGTCTCCGCCCGGGAGAATCTGAGCAAGTTCACGGACGCGGCGAGCGTCAGCGAATATGCCCTTGTCCCCATGAGCTGGGCGAATGCCATCGGACTGATTGCCGGAATGCCGGATATGACGCTCCAGCCGGGCGGGAACGCGACCCGCGCTCAGGCTGCGGCGATCCTGCACAGATTCTGCGATTGGATGGCTCCGGCAGACAAAGCATAGTTTCCTCCGGCCTGGGTGGAAAACCCTCTTCCCCATAGAGAACAGCTCTGACATTCTATGTCAGAGCTGTTCTGCTTTTGATGAAGCTTTCGGACAGCCGCCGCTGCCTGGCTGTCATCACAGGTTTTACCGCACGGTGTTCACGATGCTCAGGAATAGCGGCAGACCGTCCGCCCCGGTGATGAGAAAGCCGAAGGGGCGGTTCAGGTTCATCTCGACGACCGGCAGCTGCTCCGGCATCATTGCGGTCGCCTCCGCCATGACCGCGGTGAAGGCCGCCGCTTCGCAGCCCTCCTCGTCCACTTTGACCCGCGCGCTGTGCTGCACGGCGGAAACCACCGCGTCGAGATCGGTCAGCGCGGAGAAGTCGGCGGCGTCGGCGTCAAAAATATCGGTCACGCCGAGGGCTTCGAGCTGTGGGATGAGGTCGAGACTCGAATCCACGTCGAATTTCGGCACGCTCCAGCGGATCTCGCCGTAGCCCTGTTTGGCTTCGATCGGTCCGAAGGCGGTGTTTTGAATCAGACCGGCTTCCGCGTCGATGCAGAGCGAGAGGTTTCTCACGTCGGGCACGAGGCTCTGTACGTTCACGCCCTCGTCGGGCAGCAGGAACCATATGGATGTGCCGTCGCGGAAGGGGAGCGAGGCTGCGGTAAAGCCGCTGCTGCCGTCGTGGCGGTAGTAACTGCCGTTTTCGGTTTTGTGCATGAAGTCGATGCGCTGCTTCTCGCCCTTCGCGCTGGTGAACATGTCCTTGCTCGTGTTGTGCGCGGCGAACTGGTCGCGCCAGGTCCCCTTGAAGTAGAGCGTGGAAATCAACATCATCAGCGTTTCGGGCTTGGTTTCAAGCGCCTCTGCCGCCTCGGCAAGCAGGCCGTTGGTGTTGGCGTTGATCCACTGTGCGATGGCGGCGTCGGTCGTCCTGACGCCCATCGGCGCGCGGAAGGTCGAAACGCAGTACTCATCCGCCAGCGTGTCGACAGTGTCCTCATGGAAGGTGAACTGCTCGTTCAGCCAGATCGAATTCGCCGGCAGCGTCCGGCCTGCGGAGCCGTCGTTGTAGAGACTGTGCCAGAGCGAACGGGCGGCGCTCCGAGCCTGTTCCACGGAGTCGAGGCCAAGCAGATCGAGCAGTTGGGCGCGGCTGCCGCCGTTCGTCGTCTCGGCGAGCATGCACAGCGCAAGATAGAGGTTCGCGGGCGAGTAGACGACGTTCTCCTCCGCCGCCTGTTTGAGCAGCTCCTGCGCGGTGCGCAGGGTATAGGCCGCGAACGACGGCGTATGGCGTTTGTCTACGCCTGCGCCCCGCAGCTCGTTCAGCGCCTCATCGTACGCCTGCTGCCGGGCGTCGAACTCGTCCCGGAGCGTTTTCCAGGCCTCTTCGTATTTCTCAGCGCCGAGTGCGTTGTAGTCCAGCGAGTTCATTGCCTTCCACAGCTCGTCTATGTCGGGCTGCGGCGGCAGCTCCGGCAGCGCGGCGAGCCTCACCGCGAGCGTTTCAAAGCTCTCCGCCGGGGTGGGCGCGGCATCCGGAGCGGGTGCGGTATCCGGAACGGGCGTGACACTCGGGGCAGGCATAACGCCGCCTCCTTCCTCGGTATGCTGTATCGTTCCGCTCTGCGCGCAGCCGCTGAGCGCAAAGCAGAGGCACAAAACAAGCGTCAACAGTCGTTTCATCGGCGTTTCCTCCTTGCAGTGATGTCCGTTGGACGTAGGCCGCGGAGGAAAAGTTCCGTTCTTTCCGCATGGAATGCGGCGGACCGCCGGGAGAGCTTGTATGTCTGCACAAAAGCCGCCTCAGAGAGGCGGCTCAATGAGCGGGTTTAATAATTGAGCGGTTTTACCATTGCGTTTGCCTTGCCGTTCAGGACCGCGTAGCCGAATTTTTCATACAGCGCGCGGGCGTCCCTTGTCGTCAGGAGCCCGCGGAGCCCCGCATACCTCGGCAAAGAGTCAATGTACGAGATCAGCGCGGTTCCAAACCCCCTGTTCCGGTAATCCGTGTCAACGATCACATCGCACAGGTAATAGGTCGTGGCATAGTCGCTGATGACTCTGGCAAAACCGACGAGCTTGCGCTCGTCTTCCAGATACACGCCATAGCAGTCTGAATTGCGTATGGATTTTTCAATTTGTTCTATCGGACGTTTATTTGCCCAATAGGTCATTTTCAGGAGCCTGGCGATTTCTTCAACATTCATTTTGTCCGATCCGTCGATGATTTTGTAAGCCATACTCTGTCCCCCTTTTTTGAAAATTCTAATTATTCACAAAATAATACTACCATATTTATCGGCTTTTGTAAAGTTTTTCAACGTTTGGCTCCACTATTTTTTGAATCAAGCTCAACGCCCGCAAGGCAAAAGAGACAAAAAGAGCAGCCCCGCATTTCGGAGCTGCCCGACGGATTGGGACGTTTTATCTCTTGCAGATCGTATTTGCCAGAACGATGATTACAACACAGTCGATCACGGTTACGATCAAAAACAGATGGGCAAAGGAAGCGGGGAGCACCGCTTCGCCGACGGCCATGATGAGAAGCAGAACAGCGATGACGGACAGCGCTCCGGTCGTTTTGACGAAGCGGGCAGCCGACGGCGCCTGAGATCTCAAGAGAAAAGTTCCCCCACCTTGACATTTCGCGCCGGACAACTTATGATAGGGTAGCTGAATGAATTTGATGACAAAACCAGTCAAAGGAGATATACCATGGCACAGGACAAGAAAGTGGAACAGATCACCAGCATGGAGGACGACTTCGCGCAGTGGTATACCGACATCTGCCGCAAGGCAGAGCTCGTGGAATATTCCAGCGTCAAGGGCTTTACGATCCTGCGGCCCTACGGCTACGCGATCTGGGAAAACATCCAGCGCATCATGGACGACATGTTCAAAAAGACCGGCCACGTCAACGTGGCGATGCCGGTGCTGATCCCGGAAAGCCTGCTCAAAAAGGAGGGCGAGCTGGTCAACGGCTTCGCGCCCGAGGTGGCCTGGGTCACGATGGGCGGCAGCGAGGAGCTGGAGGAGCGCCTTGCGTTCCGTCCCACCTCCGAGACGATGTTCTGCGACCATTGGCACAGCGTGCTGCAGAGCTATCGCCAGCTTCCGATGCTCTACAACCAGTGGTGCTCCGTCATCCGCTGGGAAAAGACCACGCGCCCGTTCCTGCGTTCGCGTGAGTTCTGGTGGCAGGAGGGCCATACCATCCACGAGACCGCGGCCGAGGCTGAGGCGGAGACCGAGCAGCAGCTGAACTGCTACGCCGATTTCTGCGAGAACATCCTCGCCATGCCCGTCGTCAGGGGCCGCAAGACCGACAAGGAGAAGTTTGCCGGCGCGGAGGCGACCTACACCATCGAGTGCATGATGAAGGACCGCAAGGCGCTCCAGTCCGGCACCAGCCACTACTTCGGCGACAAGTTCTCCCGCGCCTACGACGTGACCTTCACCGGACGCGACAACAAACTCCAGTACCCCTTCCAGACCTCCTGGGGCTCCACGACCCGCCTCATCGGCGCGGTCATCATGACCCATGGCGACAACAACGGTCTCGTCCTGCCGCCGCGCATTGCGCCGACGCAGCTCGTCGCCATCCCCATCGCCGCGCACAAAAGACCGGAGGTGCTGGACGCGGTCAAGGACATCCTTTCGAAGCTCAGCGACGCGGATATCCGCACCAGGCTCGACGCTTCCGAGCAGTCGATGGGCTGGAAGTGCGCCGAGTATGAGATGCGCGGCGTGCCCATCCGCCTTGAGCTCGGTCCCCGTGACCTTGAAAACGGTCAGTGCTGTCTCGTCCGCCGCGACACGGGCGAGAAGACCTTCGCGCCCATCGACGGGATCGTGGATGCGGTCAAAAAGCTGCTCGACGACATTCATGACAATCTGTTCGCCATGGCGAAGAAGAACCTCGACGACAATACCTTTGACTTCACCACCTGGGAAGAGGTCCGCGATATGGCGCAGGGCAGGGGCGGCTTCGCCCGCACGAAGTGGTGCGGCAGCCTCGAATGCGAGCTTGCAATGAAGGAGAAGGCGGGCGTTTCGTCCCGCTGCATGCCGTTCGCGCAGAGCGGTACGACCGGGAAATGCCCCGTCTGCGGCAAGGAGTGCACGACCGATATCTACTGGGGCGTGGCCTATTAAAAATGCGATAAAAAAAGCGGTGCGAGAGCACCGCTTTTTTTATCGGAAATACACCTTGTCCCATTCCTCGCCGCCGATGACCAGCGCCGGCTCGATCGAGAGCCCCGGCCTGCCGCCGCGCTTTGCCTCGATCAGGACGAGCGAGGGCGCGGCGCCGCTCCGCTGCGTCACAAAGCGCAGGCGCTTCGGCTCCAAGCCGTGACCGCGCAGCTCGCACAGGAGGTCGGTCAGCCGCTCCGGCCGGTGGACCAGCGCAAAGCCGCCGCTCCAGCGCAGGCTCCGCGCCGCCGCGGCGCAGACCTCCGCGAGCGTGCACTGCGTCTCCTCCCGCGCGTTCTGCCGCGCCTCGCCGTCGGCGCGCCTGCCGCTGCCGGACCTGAAATAGGGCGGGTTGCAGACTGCGTAATCCATCGACCCCGCGGCAGGCAGAACGGCGGCGTCGCGCAGGTCGCCCGCGCGGAAGTCCGCCTCCCAGCCGTTTTCCGCAAAGGTCCGGCGCGCGAGGGAAAGCGCGTCCGCGTCCCGTTCCACGTTCACGAGCCGGAGCGACGGCTCGCGCGCGAGCAGCAGCGCGCCCAGCAGACCCGTGCCGCAGCCGAGGTCGCAGACCGCGTTGCCGCGCCCGGGACGCGCGAAGTACCCGAGCGCAAATGAATCCGTCGTCGGCGGGAAGAGGCCGGTATCAAAATAGAAGAGGGGACCGCCGTCCCAAAGCTGATCCTGTCTGACCATGTCGATACAAGAGAAAACGCGCCTCGTTCGAGGCGCGTCTTTAGCGCATGTACTTATTCCTCGGGAGCGATCGCGCCATTGGGGCAAATGTCCGCGCAGGTGCCGCAGTCGAGGCAGGCGCCGGCGTCGATCTCGTACTGGGAGTCGCCCTGGGAGATCGCACCAACCGGGCAAGCATCCGCGCAAGCGCCGCAGCTGACGCAAGCAGAGCCGATCTGATAAGCCATTTTTCGTACCTCCTATGGATTTATGCCATCATTCTATCATGAAGTTTGAAAATTGCAAGAGGGAAACTGTGAATAAGTTGTAAAAACTCCCGAATGTTACCCAAAGCTAACACAATTGTTGCTGTCAGCTAACATAGGGGAAGGTTTGCCCGCAGCCTGGAGAGGGGCAAACTGTGAACAAACTGTAAAAGGTCAAAGAAAGTCAAATGTATCTGTTGACATTTCAACAGGACGTGCTAAACTAAGGTCAAAGAAAGACAAAGACAGAAGGAGGTATGCGGCGACATGGGAATCAGCGATTTGATCGCAAGCTTTATCCGCGAATCGCTCGACGACACGGACGGTGTGCTGGAGCTGCGCCGAAACGATCTGGCGGAGCGCTTTCATTGCGTGCCGAGCCAGATCAACTATGTGATGTCGACCCGCTTTTCGCCGGAGCACGGCTACATCGTTGAGAGCCGGCGCGGCGGCGGAGGCTACATCCGCATCACCCGCGTGCAGGTCGACCGACCGACGCTTCTGATGTCGGTCATCAACTCGATCGGCGAGGGCATCGACCGGCAGAGCGCCGACGCCATCGTGCGCAATCTCGCCGATGCGGACGCGCTGAGCGGCGAGTCGACGGAGCTTCTGCTTGCGGCGTTGAGCGACGCGGCGCTGCGGAGCGTACCGCCGGAACGGCGCGGCGCGCTGAGGGCCGATCTGATGCGGCAGATGCTCATTCACAGCGTTTGACAGTTCCGGGAATAAAAGGAGCAAAAGGAGGTAAGAATGATGCGATGCGAACATTGCGGAAGGAACGAAGCGACGTTCCATTATCAGCGCAGCATCAACGGACGGACGCAGGAGGCGCATCTTTGCCCGGCCTGCGCGGCAAAGCTTGGTTACAGTACCGGCATGGACGGTATATTTGACGGCGGCTTCAACAGTATGTTTTCCATCCTGCCGAGCATGCTCGGCGACTTTGGCAGCTTTTTCGACGAGCCGCAGTTCACGCCTGCGGCGCGCCGCACTCTGAGGCTGACGCCTGCGCCCGACCAGCCGCGTTACGAGACGGAATCGCTGCTGGACGAGGCGGAGGGACAGGCGCTGCGGCGGGAATGCGCGCACAACGCCCTGACCGTCCGGCTGAAGGAGGCGGTCGATTCGGAGAACTACGAGGAAGCCGCACGGCTGCGTGACGAGCTGAACAAATTGGACACGGAAGCGTGAAAGGAGTTGACACAGCATGTCTGACCAGAGATTTACACCGAGAGGGGAAAACGTACTGAGATTGGCGCAGGAGGCGGCCGGTGACTTCGGTCACGGCTACGTCGGCTGCGAACACATTCTGCTGGGTATCCTGCGCGACGGCGGCGGTATCGCGTACCGCGCGCTGACCGAGGCGGGCCTCAGCGACCGCATGGTGAGCGATCTGATCGTCCGCGCCGTCGGGCGCGGCATGGCCGGCGGCGACCCCGAACAGGGGCTGACGCCGCGCGCGCGGAGCGCCGTAGAGCTCGCCGTCAACGAGGCGGGCCGGGAGAACAGCCGGCTGATCGGCAGCGAGCACCTGCTGCTCGGACTGCTGCGCGACGGCGGCAACATGGCGGTGCGCATCCTTGCTACTGCGGGCGTGGATCCGCGCCAGCTCTATAACAACGTGCGCCGCCTCATGAGCGAGACCCCGAGCGCCGCTGCGGCGGCGGGCGGCGCCAGGGCGCGGAGCGCCAATACGGAACAAAGCAAGGGGCTTGCGGAGTTTACCCGCGACCTCACCGAGATGGCGCGCGAGGGCAAGCTCGACCCCGTCATCGGGCGCGAGAAGGAGATCCGGCGCACGATCCAGATCCTCTCCCGCCGGACGAAGAACAACCCCGTGCTCATCGGCGAGCCGGGCGTCGGCAAGACCGCCATCGCCGAGGGCCTCGCGCAGAAGATCGTCATGGCGGACGTGCCGGAGGAACTGCTGGACAAGCGCGTGCTGTCGCTGGACCTCTCCGGCATGGTCGCGGGCACGAAGTACCGCGGCGAGTTCGAGGAGCGCATCAAGGGCGTCATCGACGAAATCATCCGGGACGGCAATGTGATCCTCTTCATCGACGAGCTGCATACGATCGTCGGCGCGGGCGGCGCCGAGGGCGCGGTGGACGCGGCGAACATCATCAAGCCCGCGCTCGGACGCGGCGAGCTGCGCGTCATCGGCGCGACGACGCTGGCAGAGTATCGCAAGCATGTGGAAAAGGACGCCGCGCTGGAGCGCCGCTTCCAGCCCGTCACGGTCGGCGAGCCGACGCCGGAGGAGAGCATCCTGATCCTGAAGGGCCTCCGCCCGCGCTACGAGGCGCATCACAAGCTGACCGTCACCGACGAGGCGATCACCGCCGCCGTCGAGCTTTCCCGCCGCTATATCAACGACCGCTTCCTTCCCGACAAGGCGATCGACCTGATGGACGAGGCTGCCTCCCGCGTCCGCATGGAGGAGCAGGCGCCCTCGCCGGAGCTTATGGCGATCGAGGAGAAGATCAACGCCCTGCACAAGGAGAAGAGCGACGCCATCGCCGCGCAGGACTATGAGAAGGCGGCGCAGCTTCGCGACATCGAGAACGACTACCGCCAGCAGGCGGAGAGCGAGCGCGAGAAGCAGAAGCGCGCGAACGGCGGAAAGCGCGGCAGGGTCACGGAGGAGGACGTCGCCAAGGTCGTCTCCGGCTGGACGGGTATTCCCGTCACGCGCCTGACCGAGGACGAGAGCACACGCCTGCTGAACCTTGAGAAGACGCTGCATGAGCGCGTCGTCGGGCAGGACGAGGCGGTCAGCGCCGTTGCCCGCGCCATTCGCCGCGGCAGGGTGGGCATCAAGGACCCCAAGCGGCCCATCGGCTCGTTCCTGTTCCTCGGTCCCACGGGCGTCGGCAAGACGGAGCTGTGCAAGACGCTGGCTGAGGCGATGTTCGGCGACGAGAACGCGATGATCCGCATCGATATGAGCGAGTATATGGAGCGGCATACGGTCAGCCGTCTCGTCGGCTCTCCGCCGGGCTACGTCGGCTACGACGAGGGCGGCCAGCTCACCGAAAAGGTGCGCCGCAAACCGTATTCCGTCGTCCTGTTCGACGAGATCGAGAAAGCGCACGAGGACGTGTGGAACATCCTGCTGCAGATCCTGGAGGACGGCGTCGTCACCGACGCGCAGGGGCGCAGGGTGGACTTCAAGAACACCGTTATCGTCATGACGAGCAACGTCGGCGCGAAGAGCATCACCGCCCAGAGCGGTACGCTGGGCTTCACGCACGAGGAGGACGCAAAGGACGACGCGGCGGAGAATGAGAAGGTGCGCGAGGCGGTCATGGCGGAGCTGCGCCGGACGTTCAAGCCGGAGTTCCTCAACCGCATCGACGAGACCGTCGTGTTCCGCCGCCTGACCGAGGACGACATCGCGGAGATCGCGCGCCGGATGCTTGCGAACACCGAGAAGCGCATCGCGGAGCTGGGCGTCACGCTGGACGCGGACGACGCGGCGGTGAAGAAGCTCGCCAAGGCCGGCTTCGACCCGCTCTACGGCGCGCGCCCGCTGCGCCGCGTCATTCAGAACGAGGTGGAGGATGCTGTCGCCGAGCAGATGCTCGAGGGCAAGCTCACGAGCGGCAGCCACGCCACCATCACCGTCGAGGACGACAAGCTGCGCATCGCGTAAATGCATGTACGACCAAAGGGAGGGCTTCGGCCCTCCCTTTGGTCATATGCAGCAGGCTGCGGGAAGCGAGCAAACCGCTTGTTTTTTCTGTGCCGCTTTGATATACTGGAAAAAAATCGGGAAAGCAGGGCGATTTATGCTGTATCGTATCCTTGCCGTGGGCGACGTGGTGAGTCAGAACGGGGTGCAGTTCCTTAAACGGCATCTGCGCGCCGCGCAGAAGCTCTACAACGTCCAATTCACCGTCGTCAACGGGGAAAATGCGCAGATGGTCGGCCTCACGCGCGAGGATGCGGAGGCGATGTTCGCCGCCGGAGCGGACGTCATCACGCTCGGCAATCACGGCTTCGCCCGCGCGCAGATCGGGCCGTACCTTGACGACTGCCCCTATATCCTGCGCCCGGCGAACCTCGGCGAACGCGCGCCGGGACGCGGCTGGGGCGTGTACGGCTGCGGGCGCATCGAGATCGGCGTGATGAACCTGATCGGACGCGTCGATATGCGCGGGCAGAGCGACAACCCGTTCAAGACGGCGGACCGGCTGCTCGCTCAGGCGGACAGGCCGCGCTTCACGCTGGTGGATTTCCACGCCGAGGCGACGAGCGAAAAGCTGGCGATGGCGTACTACCTCGACGGGCGCGTCAGCGCGCTTTGGGGCACGCACACCCACGTCCCCACGGCGGACGAGGAGGTTTTCCCCAAGGGCACCGGCTATATCAGCGATCTCGGCATGACCGGCCCGATCGGCGGCGTCATCGGCGTGGACCCGAAGCAGTCGATCGAGGGCTTCCTCGGCGGGCTGCCGGGGCGCTACCGCTCCGCGGAGGGAGCGTGCAAGCTGCAGGGCGCGATCTTTACGCTCGACGACGCGACGGGGCTCTGCGTCGGCGTGGAGCGTATGGATATCCGATAACCGCAATAAGGAGAGAACAGGAAGTATGTCGATCGAACTGGTGAAGGCTTATCTGGCGTCTTTTGGTATGGCGGACCGCGTGCGGGAGTTTGACGTTTCCAGCGCGACGGTGGAGCTTGCCGCCCTCGCGCTCGGCGTGGACGGCGCACGCATTGCCAAGAGCATGGGCTTCAAGGTGGGCGACGAGGCGATCCTGGTCGTCACGGCAGGAGATCAGAAGGTCAACAGCGGCAAATTCAAGGCGCGCTTCGGCGTCAAGGCGAAGTTTCTGACCTTCGACGAAGCGCACACGATGGTCGGGCACGACCCCGGCGGCGTCTGTCCCTTTGCGCTGCCGGAGAACGTCAAGGTGTACCTCGACGAGTCGATGAAGCGCTTCCCGACGGTATTCCCGGCGGCGGGCAGCGCCAACAGCGCCGTCGAGCTGACCTGCGAGGAGCTGGAGCGCTGCTCCTCAAACTTTGTCACATGGGTGGACGTGTGCAAGCCGAAGGATGCGGCGGTGTGTGCGACATAAAGCGGAGATAATATTATGTCAATTAAAATCCTGCATGCGGCGGATTTTCACCTCGACAGCGCCTTCGCCGGCCTTACGAGCGAACAGTCCCGGCTGCGCCGCCGCGAAAGCCGCCGGCTGCTGGAGCGGCTATCAAATTATGTAAACCAGCAGGGCATTGACCTTGTGCTGCTCGCAGGCGATCTGTTCGACAGCGCGATCACCTACCGCGAGACGATCGAGGCGCTGATCGACGCGCTCGGAAGCATGGACGCGCGGGTGTTCATCGCGCCGGGCAACCACGACTTTTACGGGCCGCGCTCGCCCTATGCGGCGCTCGCGTGGCCGGAGAACGTGCATATCTTCCGGGAGCGCGGGATCGGGCGCGTGGAGCTGCCGGAGCTGCGCTGCGCGGTCTACGGCGCGGCGTTTACGGATGCGCATCAGGAGACAAGCCTGCTGGACGGTTTTGCTGCGCCTGACGACGGGTTGACGCATCTGATGGTGCTCCACGCCGATCTGAACGCCGCCGAAGCGCAGTATGACCCCATCACGCGCGAGCAGATCGCGGCCTCGAACCTTGACTACCTCGCGCTGGGGCACACCCACCGCTTCGACGGACTGAAGCGCTTCGGACGCACCGTCTGCGCCTATTCCGGCTGTCCCGAGGGGCGCGGCTTTGACGAGTTGGGCGACAAGGGCGTTCTCTGCGGCACGGTGGGGGATGGAGAGGTTGACATAAAGTTTGTCCCCTTTGCCAGACGGCGCTACCGCATCCTGCGCGTGAACGTGACGGACCGGACGCCCGCCGAGGCGCTGTATGACGCGATGCCGGAGACGGCGGCGAGCGACCTCTGCCGCGTGTGCTTCGTGGGCGAGACGGATGAGCGTGGAGTTGACATAAAATCGATCGAGGAGCGCTTCGCGTCCGAATTCTTCTATCTGGAGCTGCGCGATGAGACGCGCATCCGGCAGGACATCTGGGCGCGGGCGCAGGAGGATTCGCTGCGGGGGCTGTTCCTGCGCGAATTGCGCGGGAAATACGATGCGGCGGACGAGAACGGGCGGCTGCGGATCGAGCGCGCGGTGCGCTTCGGCCTGGCGGCGCTCGACAGGCGCGATCTGTAAGGGAAGGAGCAGCGGCATGAAAACGCAGGTGGAGCGAAGCAAAACTGACAAGCGGCGTCTGCGCGCCGCGGCGGAGTACAAGGGCGTCAGCGTCTTCGCGGACATGGGTCTGGGCCTGCGCGACCTGATCCACGTTGTCAGCGTGATCTGCGCCGTGCTGGGCGCGCTTCACGCTCAAAAACGCAGCGTTACGCGGAGAAAATACGGGCGTAAATCATGAGTATCGTTATGACAAGCAGGAGGCGGCGCAGATGCGCCGCCTCCTGCTTCTAGAAAGCCCAGTCTGCGGCCTTGCCGCGGGGTGCAGGCTCCCGCCGATCTCATTCCCGCGGGTCGTTCTGTTCTGTCCGGCAAAGGATATAGTCTACGGATACATGATAATAGTCCGCAAACAGCACAAGTGTCTCGGCAGTCAGTTCCCGTTCTCCGTTTTCGTATCGGCTGATGCTGTTTTGGTTGAGCCCCAGATCCATTGCGACCTTCAACTGAGTGAGCCGCTTGGATTTTCGGATATCCCGCAAGCGGTTTTTCATGCAAATCACCTCTTGACAAAAGGATACCAATTCGGTATATTAAAATTATCCCAATTTGGGATAATTTTAATCAGGAGGTGTAGATATGGCTTTTCTGGCATTTTCCATTGCGTACAGCATTATCATGCCGCTTGCCGCGTGGCGTCTGACTCACTGAGCGATCATTCGCCGAACTAGGTTCCGGCAGGGCAGACGGCGGCGCAGATGCGCCGCCGTTTGTCGCTGTTTACCGACGATACACCCCGATCACATGCAAAAACCTGACCAGCGCGAACGCATAGTCCGACAGGGGGCGGTTGTCGGCGTCCTCGCTGTGCGCGGCGACAAGGACGCTGCCGTAGCCGCGCGGCTCGCCGACAGAGACGACGACGGGGCTGTGCGCCCAGTGAACGCCGTCAAAGGAAAGCTGCACGATATCGCCGGGTTCCAGCGCGGCGAGCGGCGCGTCCCGGGCCGCGGGGCCGACGGCGGCGTGTCCGCGCGTGAGATAGTTATAGAGATAGACGACGCCTGTCCACGCAGGCGCCTTTTTGTTTGCGTCGATGTAGTACCAGCCGAAGGTCGGCGTGTAGTCCATGACCTGCGCGCCGGCGTAGAGACACTGAGAGGCGAAATTCGTGCAGTCGCCGCCGAGCCGTTCGTAGTCGTAGAAGCGCGGGTTTCTGCCGTATGCCCAGGCGTGCGCGTAGCGCACCGCGGCCTCGCGGTCATAGGGGTCAAGTCTCATGGGGCGCCTCCTTCCGCCTCTATGTTTATGCCCGCCCGCGCCGGGTATGCCGCGGCTCTGCGGGCCTGCGCGCGAAAAAAAGACGAAAGCCGTCTGCGATGGCTTTCGTCTTTTTTCGTCTGTCTTGTCATCCGCCGGTTTTCTCGTAGGCAAGGCGGGGATCGTTGTCCTGCTGCACATAGATCGTGCCGCAGCGGACGAAGCCGCACTTGCTCAGCATGCGCTGCATCACATAATTGTCGCCGTGCGTGTCCGCCCGAAGATGCGGGCACTGCGCAGCGGCCCACTCGACGCAGCAGCGCCCGACGCCTTTGGTCGAGCCGTCGCTTGCCAGCCGGTGGATCACGCCGTAGGGACCGTCGTCCAGCCAGGCGCCGTCCGTGATGCTGCGGTAGCTCGGCTCGGGGTCTTCGCCGCAGAGGAAGAAAAACGTGCCGACGACCCTGCCCTCGCTGACGCAGACGTAGCTGCTGCCTGCGGCGATGTCCGCGCGCAGCAGCTCCTCCGGCGGCCAGTTGGTCGCCCCCCATTGGTTGGGATTCCCGTGTTCCGCCATGAACCGGCGGGCGCGGGCGTAGATCTCCGTCATCGCCGGAAGATCCGACAGGGTGGATTTTCTGATTTCCATATGTGCTCCGTCCTTTATCCGTTTGATTTGCCGCGCGCGATCAACACCGCGCGGCAGGGCGCGCCGTCGCAGCCGCCGAGGTTGATCGGCGCGGCGCTGAGCAGGTACGGCCCTTCCTCGACGCCGTCCAGCCGAAGACCCTCCAGCAGTACGGCGCCCGCTCCCAGCAGGATGCGATGCACCTCCGCCGGCGCGTCCTCGGGGCCGACGGTCTGCGACTCGTTGCCGAGCAGGAGGATCCCCGCGTCGGCGAAGACGCGCGCCGCCTCCGCCGTGACCGTCGCCCTTCCCGCGATCAGGATGCGTTCCGCCGCACCTGCCTCCGCCGCGCGGGAGAGGATGCGCTGCGCGTCTGCCGCCGTCACGTCGCCGTCACAGCGGGCGAGGTAAGCGTCGCCCACGAACACGGAGACGTCCAGCTCGTCGATCCGCCTGCCGTCCTCAATGAAGTGATACGGCGCGTCCAGATGCGTCCCGTTGTGCGCGCACATGGAGAACGCGGTCAGGTTGCAGGGGGCGCCGTCTGCGATGCGCAGCAGCGTCGTCTTCTCCGGCGCGGGATCGCCGGGGAAGACCCGACAGGAGAATACCTCCTGCGAAATGTCGATGACCGTCATGGCCTTGCCTCCTTGCGCCGCCGGGAGCGTTGCTCACCGGCCCAGCCGCCGCTCCATGGCGATGGTGTCCTTGTCCTTTTTGAGCAGAACGCCTGCAAAGGGGATCTCCTTGCGGATGCGCGCAGGATCGACGCCGCCGAGCTCCAGCGCACGGATCCAGTCCACCAGCTCGCTGGTGGAGGGCTTTTTCTCGATCGAGTCGATCGAGCGCAGGAAGTAGAACGCCTCCATGGCCTGCTTGAGCAGCGTTTCGTCCAGACTGTCGAAGTGGACGCGCACGATCTTCTCCATCTGCTCCGGGTCGGGGAACGCAATGTAGTGGAAAATACAGCGGCGCAGGAACGCGTCGGGCAGCTCCTTCTCCGCGTTCGAGGTGATGATGACGATGGGGCGGTGCTTCGCCGTGACGGTCTCCTTCGTTTCAGGGATGTAGAATTCCATCTTGTCGAGCTCCCAGAGCAGGTCGTTCGGGAATTCAAGGTCCGCCTTGTCGATCTCGTCGATCAGCAGCACGACCTGCTCATCGGCGGTGAAGGCCTCGCCCAGCTTTCCAAGCTTGATGTATTTTGCGATATTGTCCACGCCGGCGTTGCCGAACTGGCTGTCGTAGAGCCGCTGCACCACGTCGTAGACGTACAGGCCGTCCTGCGCCTTGGTGGTCGACTTGACGCTCCAGATGATGAGCTGCTTGCCCAGCGCCTCGGCGACCGCCTGCGCCAGCATGGTTTTGCCGGTGCCCGGCTCGCCCTTGACGAGCAGAGGCTTTTGCAGTGCGTTCGCGATGTTTACCGCGCCCAGCAGCTCCGGCGACGCGACATAGGTGCTGGTGCCCTGAAAGATGTTGTCCATGGTGTGTCCCTCCGTGGTCGGCGATGATGAAAAAGATTTTAGCAGTACTCGGCGGGAAAGTCAAATCGAACCGGAAGCGGAAAAGCGCGCCGCGCAAAACAGATATCCGGCGGAGCGGGGAAACGGTCTGTGCCGCCGGGAAAAAGACCGGAGCGGCTGAACACAGTCACCCCGGTCGCATGATTTTTTGGCGCGGCGTCCGTTCAGGGATCGGCGGCTTCCGGAGCCTCCGGCGCCTGCTCCGCCTCCTTCTGCGGATACAGCAGCCGGATCAGATCGTTGTACATCCGCTCCGGATGCTCCTGAAAACGCTGCGAGAGGTCCCGCGCCCTCGCCTCATCCGGCACGACAAGCTCCATGCGCCAGAGCGCGAAGCCGATGTCGTCGTTGAAGCGGAGCTCGACGTTCCACCTTCCGTCGACGCGCGACGTGACGTTCGAGCGGACCTGACGCTCGCGCTTGATCCGCTGGTTCTCCGCCTGCGCGAGCTTCTCCGCCTTGAGACGGACGGAATACGGGATCTCGTCGGCGCAGATGCGTCCGTTCTGCACGCCCTTGTCGGTGATGGCGTACAGATAGTCCTTTGAGCAGGTCATGTGATCGGTGTCCACCAGAAAGTTCAGGCACTCGGTGAACTCGAAAAAGTCGATGGCGGGGTCGCACATCGTGAGCTCCTGCATGACCTCAAAGGGTACGGGCGCGATGAGGCGGTCGGCGATGTAAAGGATCAGATACTTGATCTCGTTCTTGCTGCGGATGAATCCCACCTGTGGCATGGTGTGCCTCCTTTTCCCGCATATGTACTCGGTTTTTTACAGTATAGCGCAATTTTTCCGGTTTGTACAGTCCCGTTTCACGCACCAACCCTGCCGCCTGACATATGCTGAACTGAAAGGCCGACTTTCAAATCCGTACTTATGTGGAGGTATTGTTATGGCTGAAAAAATGGCGGTCGGGCCGGTCAGCGGCGCGAACAGCGTCCGCGAGGCTGTCTGCATCCATACAAAAAAGATATTCTCCTCCTGCCGGGACAAGGACTGCATCGAAGACCTGCGGTTCTATCCCACGCAGTCCGCGCAGGCGGTGCTGGCGGCGGCGCAGGGCATCCGAGGCGGCAGCGCGGAGCTGCTGTACACCTTCGTGGACGTGGAGCCCGTCAACTTCAACCGCGGCTACTACACCGTCGACATGCGCTTTTACTACAAAATCAAGCTGCAGGCGCTGAACGGCAGCACGCGCTACACCGAGGCGGAGGGCCTCGCAACCTTCGGCAAGCGCGTCATCCTCTGCGGCGGCGAAGGCGGGCCGAAGATCTTCTCCTCTGAGCCGGTCGCCGACGAGCTGGACGCCCAGCTCGACCTGACGGCGGATCTGCCGACGGCATTTGTGGAGGTCATTGACCCGCTGCTGCTCAGCGCGGGCTTTGCCGACAACTGCCACTATGTCCCCGGCGTGCTCACCGGCGTGCCGGAGGGAATCCTCGCGGCCTTCGACGAGCCGCTGGTCCTCGACGAGGCGCAGAGCCGCCGCGTCTGCGTGTCGCTGGGCCAGTTCTCCATCGTTCGGCTCGAGCGCGATGCGCAGCTGCTCATCCCGGTCTACGACTACTGCGTTCCCACCGAGGAGTGCACCGTCGCCGGCATCGGCAGCGCGGAGGATCCGTGCTCCATCTTTGCGGACGTGGATTTCCCGGTGGATTCCTTCTTCCCGAGCGCCGAGTCCTGCGGCGAGTCCGGCGGGGCCTCCGGGGGCTGCGGCTGCAATCGCTGACAGCTTGGTAATATCTGACAAAAACGACCGGCAGCGCACCGGTCGTTTTTGCGCTTTTTCGGTGAAGTGGCTCTTGCGTTTTTCCGTTTCTTTTTTTATAATGTTATGAGTATTGCTATACGCTTTATATAGGGTCGCGCCTCAAACGCGAGAGAGGAAACAACATGAAGGAAATGAGCAGACGCAACAAGCTCTTCACCGAGTCTGTGATCCGCCGCATGACGCGCATTGCCATTGCGAACAACGCCATCAATCTTTCTCAGGGTTACCCTGATTTTGACCCGCCCAAGGCGATCACCGACCGTCTGGCCGAGATCAGCGGCATCGGCCCGCACCAGTACCCCATCACGATGGGCGCGCCGAACTTCCGTCAGGCGCTTGCGCGCAAGTGCGGCCGTTTCATGGGCCGTAAGCTCGATCCGGAGACCGAGATCGTCGTCACCATCGGTTCCACGGAGGCAATGGTCGACACCATCTTCGCGCTGACCAATCCGGGCGACAAGGTTGCGCTGTTCAGCCCGTACTTTGAGAATTATCACGCCCAGCTCATTATGGCGGACTGCGAGCCGATCTACATCCCGCTCGTGCCGCCCACGTTCCACTTCGACGCCAACGTCCTTGAGGACGCGTTCAAGCAGGGGATCAAGGCGATCCTGATCTGCAACCCCTCGAACCCCAGCGGCAAGGTGTTCACCTACGACGAGCTCAAGCTCATCGCCGACCTCTGCTGCAAGTACGATGTGTACGCCATTATGGACGAGCCCTATGAGCACATCGTCTATGACGACAACAAGCACATCTACATGAACTCCCTGCCCGGCATGTGGGAGCGCACGGTCAGCTGCTCGAGCCTGTCCAAGACCTACTCCATCACCGGCTGGCGTCTCGGCTACGCGATCGCGCCGGAGGAGATCATGGTTCGCATCAAGCAGTACCACGACTTCAACACGGTCGGAGCGGCGTCCCCGCTGATGGAGGCGGCGATCGCCGGCCTCGACATGCCGGACAGCTATTACGTCGACTTCCAGGCGCATTACGCGCACATGAAGAAGCTGTTCACGGACGGCCTGCGCAACCTCGGCATCCCGTTCACCGATCCGCAGGGCACCTACTTCACCCTCGTCGACATCGGGCCCTACCTCAAGAAGGGCCAGACCGACGTGGAGTTCTGCGAGGAGATGGTGGTCAAGGTCGGCGTCGCATGCGTGCCGGGCACCTCGTTCTTCATGGAGGACGTCAACAACATCGTTCGCGTCCATTTCGCCAAGAAGGACGAAACGCTCATCGAGGCGCTGAATCGTTTGGGCGACCTCAAGACCAAGATGGCCTGATCCGTTTGGAAAGCGCCGCTTCCGTCGGCCTGTGCGGCGCACATGCGGAAATACGGTCAGCGGCTTTTCGGGCAGACAAGAAAAGGACGCGCTCCGCGCCCTTTTCTTATCCATCGTAGAATGGACCCGATTCGATTCTTCCAAATCATATTGACATCAATCAAATGCGCTGCTGCGGTGCGGAGCCGGACAGACAGAGCGGGAGAGTGAGCAGACGGGCATGGAGGCAAACAGAAGCGGCGTCATTCTGGAGCTGCAAAACATCACAAAGAGCTACGGCACCGCGCAGGTGCTCAGGGGCATCGACCTCTCCGTTCGGAAGGGCGACTTTGTCACGCTTCTCGGCGCGTCCGGATGCGGCAAAACGACGATCCTGCGCATCATTGCCGGACTGACCGCGGCGGACAGCGGACAGGTGCTGCTCGAGGGGCGGGATATGGCTGACCGTCCGCCGGAGAAGCGCAACGTCAACACCGTGTTCCAGAGCTACGCGCTGTTCCCGCATATGACGGTCTGGCAGAATGTCGCCTACGCGCTCAGGATACGCGGTGTGGACAGGCGGGAGATCGAGCAGCGCGTCCGTGATGCGCTCGCCATGGTGCAGATGGAGGGCAGCGAGAAGAAGACGCCCGCCCAGCTCAGCGGCGGGCAGCGTCAGCGCGTTGCCATCGCGCGCTCGCTCATCAATCAGCCGAAGGTGCTTTTGCTGGACGAGCCGCTCGGCGCGCTGGACCTCCAGCTGCGCCGCCAGATGCAGTACGAACTCAAAACGCTCCAGCAGCAGCTCGGCACGACCTTCATCTACGTCACCCACGATCAGGAGGAGGCCATCAACATGTCCGACCGGATCGTGGTCCTGCGGGACGGCCGCATCGAGCAGCAGGGCGCGCCCAATGAGATTTACGACCGTCCGCGCACGAGCTACGCGGCGCAGTTTGTCGGAAACGCCAACGTCCTGCGCGGCGCAGCGGAGCGCGTGGAGGGCGGTATGGTGCTGCTGCGCAATGAATGCGGCACGATGGCGGCGCAGACCGACAGCCTGCCGATCGAGCTGGACGGTGCGCTGACGCTCGCCGTGCGCAGCGAGAACGTCGGCATCAGCCGCGAACCGAAGGATATCTGCATCCGCGGCGTCGTTGAGGCGAATACCTTTGCCGGCGGCATGCTGCGCATCCCCGTGCGCCTGTGCGACGGGTCGGAGGTCGTCATCACGCGGCAGGGCATCCACTTCGACTTTGCCGTGGGAGAGACCGTCTATCTCGACTGGCCGGCGGATGCCGCCGTGCTGGTGGACAGGGAGGATAAGGCATGAAGCGGGAACGCTGGGGACTTTGCGTCGTGCCGCTTTACGTCTTTACGCTGGCGTTTGTACTCGGCCCGACGCTCTATATGGCGGCGGTCAGCTTCGCGCAGAACAGCGCGGGCGCCGGCTTTCGCTGGGCGTTCACGCTGGAAAACTTTGCCAGGATGCGCGATCCCGTGTACCTGAAATGCTTCCGCGAGTCGTTTCAGCTCGCGCTCGCCACGACAGCGCTCAATGTGCTCATCGGCTATCCCTTCGGCTATTTCATGGGACGGCTGGGCCCGAAGGGAAAGCGCGTCCTGATGTTCCTTGTCATGGTGCCGTTCTGGACAAGCTCGCTGATCCGGCTCTACGGTTGGCTCATCATCCTGCAGGTCAAAGGCGTGCTCAACAACTTCCTGCTCTGGCTCGGCGTGATCGACGAGCCGCTCAAGATCCTCTACAGCTATCCCGCCGTGCTCATCGGCATGGTCTACGGGCTGCTTCCGTTCATGATCCTCGCGGTCTATACGAGCGTGGAGAAGATGGACTGGACGCTGGTGGAGGCGGCGCGCGATCTTGGCGCCTCCCGCGCGAGGGCGTTTTTCACCGTCACGCTCCGCATGACTCTGCCGGGACTCATGAGCGGCGTGATCCTCACGTTCGTGCCCTCCATGGGCCTGTTCTTCATCGCCGACATCCTCGGCGGGAACAAAATCGTGCTCGTCGGCAGCCTGATCCAGGATCAGGTCACCCGTGGCGGGAACCAGCCCTTCGCGGCTGCGCTGGCGCTGGTGCTTGCCGTCATGACGACGCTGATGCTCCTGCTTTACCGAAAGCTGACCGGCATGAGCGAGCTGGAGGGGATGTTCTGATGAAAAAAAGATTCTCCTTCTCCCATCTGTATCTGGCGCTGATCCTGCTGATTACCTATCTGCCGATCGCGATCGTCATCCTGTTCTCATTCAATGAATCCAAGCTGCCGGTGGCGTGGAAGGGCTTTTCCTGGCGCTGGTACGAGGCGCTGGCGCACGACGCGGCACTGATGGAGGCGCTGCGCAACAGCCTGATCCTCGGCGTCGTCAGCAGCCTGTTCGCCGCAGTCATCGGCACGCTCGGCGCCATCGGCATGGCGCGGGTCCACTACCGGACCAAGGGCATGATGGAGTACCTCTCCACCATCCCCATCATGCTGCCGGAGATCATACTCGGCATGGTGTTTATGGCGTTCTTCTCGCTGCTGCGCCTGCCGTTCGGCTGGCCGACGCTCATCATCGCGCACACGTCGTTCTGCATCCCGTATGTGTTTCTGATGGTCAAGGCGCGTCTGGTCGGCATCGACAAGTCCATCGAGGAGGCGGCGCGCGATCTCGGCGCCTCGCCGGTGCGGACGTTTTTCGACATCACGCTGCCGCTGATCCTGCCCGCCGTGCTTTCCGGCTGCATTCTGTCCTTTGCCATGAGCTTTGACGACGTCGTCATCAGCATTTTTGTCACCGGGCCTACGCTTTCGACGCTGCCCATTAAGGTTTACACACAGCTGCGCACCGGCGTCACGCCGGAGATCAACGCGCTGTGCACTATCATTTTACTTGCCGTCATTCTGATCCTGCTCCTGTCTTCCGCGCTGCAGCGAGGGAGAGGACCGGCGGATAATAAATCTTCTGTTTTAAAGGAGAAACACGATGAATAAGAAACGGATCGCGTGGTTTTGCGCGGCGCTGCTGCTCCTCGGCCTGCTCTCCGGCTGTGCGGGCAAACAGGAATCCAAAGAGCTGGTGCTCTACACCTGGGAGGGGATGTTCCCGCCGGAGGTGCTGGACGGGTTCACCGAGCGTACCGGCACGAAGATCGTCTACTCGAACTTCGACTATGACGAGACGATGCTTGAAAAGCTCGCCGCCGCGAAGGGCGGCGACTATGACGTGGTCATTGCCGACGACTACATCATCGAGCAGGCGGTGCAGGCGGGTCTGGTCGGCGAGATCGACAAGACGATCGTCAGCAACTTCGGGAACATCAACCCGCTCTATCAGAGCCAGTTCTACGATCCCGACAACATCTACACCGTGCCCTACGGCGCGGGCATCCCGCTGATCGTTTACGATCCCGCAGCGGTGGATTTCGAGATCAGGGGCTACAACGATCTCTGGAATCCCGCGCTGCGCGACGCCGTCGCCATCACGGCGAACTACCGCGTGATCAACGGCATCACGCTGCTCTCAATGGGGAAGAGCATGAACGAGGAGGACCTTGACGTCATTGCGCAGGCGGGGGAGAAGCTGCTCGACCTCGCGCCGAACATCCGCCTCATTCAGGACGACAACACGCAGGATTCGCTGCTCAACGGCGAAGCCTCCGTCGCGTTCCTCTACACCTCGCAGGTGACGCAGGTCATGGCGGAGGATCCGAGCCTCCAGGTCGTCTATCCCGAGGAGGGGCTGGGCTTCGGCATCATGGCGGGCTTTGTGCCGGTCAACGCGCCGAACAAGCAGGGGGCGTATGAGTTCCTCAACTATATCCTCGAGCCTGAGATCAGCAAGGCGTGCATGGAGTACATCGGCTACTACAACACCACCGGCGCCGCCGACAGCATCGTCGATCCGTCGCTGGTCGTCCCGAGCTCCGTCAGCTCCGGCGAGATCATTCAGAACGTCTCCGAAGAGGCAAACGACGCCTACAACCGCAACTGGACCGAGTTCCGCGCCGCCTGCGGCCAGTAACTCCGACAGCCCGAACAAAAAACTCCCGGAACATCTCGTGTTCCGGGAGTTTTTTGCAGACGCGTGAAAAAACACTTGACAAACTGTTCTATCTGTGTATACTGTATATATACAGGATGACGAAAGAAGGTGACGCCGTGAACATTCTGATCGAGAACCGGAGCAATACGCCGATCTACGAGCAGATCTACACGCAGATCAAGATGCAGATCATCGGCGGCACGCTCTGCGCGGATGAAGCGCTGCCGTCGATCCGAAGTCTCGCCAAGGACCTGCGCATCAGCGTCATCACGACCAAGCGCGCGTATGACGAGCTGGAGCGGGAGGGCTTTCTCTACACCGTGGCAGGGAAAGGCAGCTTTGTCGCGCCGAAGAACGTGGCGCTGCTGCGCGAGGAGAACCTCAAGGCGATCGAGGGACATATCGAGGCGATCGCGAAGCTGGCGTCGATCTGCGGCCTCGGCGCGGACGACGTGAAGGAAATGGTACGGCTGATCATGGAGGGTGAACAATGAACGCATTGGAACTCAAGGCTATGCAGAAATCCTATGAGGACTTTACGCTGGGACCGCTCGATCTGACGCTGCCGATGGGCGCGATCCTCGGACTGATCGGCGAGAACGGCGCGGGCAAGACCACGACCATCAAGCTGATCCTCGACATGATCCGGCGCGACGGCGGAACGGTGACGCTCTACGGAAAGGACAATCGCGAGAGTTTTCCGCTCGGCAAGGAGGACATCGGCGTCGTGCTGGACGAGATCGGCTTCTCCGAGTGCCTGACAGCGCAGGAGGTCGGTCGGATCATGCGCGGCATCTACCGCAACTGGGACGAGGCGGCGTACGAAACGTACCTGCGGCGCTTTGAACTGCCAGAAAGGAAGAGATTTAAGGAGTTCTCCCTCGGCATGAAGAAGAAGCTGGGTATCGCGGCAGCGCTGTCGCACCGGGCAAAGCTTCTGATCCTCGACGAGCCGACCGGCGGACTCGACCCCGTGGCGCGCGACGAGGTGGTGGACATCTTTTCCGAGTTTACGCGGGACGAGACCCATGCGGTGCTGATTTCGTCGCACATCGTCAGCGATCTCGAAAAGCTCTGCGACTACATCGCGTTCCTGCACAAGGGGAAGCTGCTGCTCTGCGAGGAAAAGGACCGGCTCTATGAGGAATACGGCGTCGTTCGCTGCCCGCGGGAGGCGTTTGCGGCGATCGAGCCGTCTGCGGTGATCGGAAAGCGCGAGACGCCCTACGGCGTCGAGGCGCTGCTGCACAGGGAGGATGTGCCGGGCGGCATGACGCTTGACCGGATCGACATCGAGGAGCTGTTCGTGCTGATGGCGAAAGGAGAAGCGAGATGAAAGGACTGCTGCTGAAGGATTGCTATCTGACGTGGAAATACGCGAAGATGCTGCTGCTCATACCGGCCGCGTTTCTGATATTGTCCGCGTTCCAGCCGGGCAACGCCTTTTACATGCTCTATCCGAGCATCATGGTCGCCGTAGTGCCCGTGACGCTCTATTCCTATGACGACCGGGAGAAGTGGACGGTCTACGCGCAGGCGCTTCCTGTCTCCCGCGCGCAGTATGTGACGGAAAAGTATCTGTTCGGCGCGCTCGTACTGGCAGTTTATCTCGCGGTGATGACGTCTTTGTATCTGCTCGTCAACAAAGACGGGCTGTCCACTGCGCTGATGCTGTCCCCTACGTTCGGACTGCTGGGCTCCGCGGTCATGCTGCCGATCATGCTGCGCTTCGGCGCGGAGAAGGGGCGCATCGTCTACCTTGTGTTTCTCGGCGCGTTGTGCGGCGCGACGACATTTCTCACATTGTCAAAAGGCGTTGATACCTTTTCCGATGCGTTTCCAGCACCGAAGTGGGCGCCCTGCCTGATTGCCCTGGCGCTCTATATCCTCTCGTGGCGGCTTTCGATCGTCCTCTACAACAAACGCGAGTTGTAAAACCGGACCAGCCCTCCCGTTTCGGCGGGAGGGCCTTCTTATATCTGCTTCCGGATCGCCTTGATCGCGTTTTTTTCAAGGCGTGAGACCTGCGCCTGTGAGATGCCGATCTCGCCGCTGACCTCCATCTGCGTTTTGCCGTCGGAGAAGCGGAGCGCAAGGATCCGCCGCTCGCGGGGCGAGAGGCGCGTCAGCGCATCCTTGAGCGCAATGCGCTCGAGCCAGCTCTCGTCGGTGTTTTTTGCGTCGCGCACCTGGTCCATCACCGTCACCGTGTCGCCGCCGTCGGAATACACCGGCTCGGAGAGAGAGACCGGGTCCACCACCGCGTCCATGGCCATGACGACATCCTCGCGGGGCAGCTCCAGCTCGCGCGCGATCTGCTCCACCGTCGGTTCCCGCTGCTGCTCGCGCAGCAGCTTTTCTCTTGCCTGCAGGACGCGGTAGGCCGTGTCGCGCATACTGCGGCTGACGCGGATGGCGCTGTTGTCGCGGAGGTACCGCCGGATCTCGCCGATGATCATCGGAACGCCGTAGGTCGAAAAGCGCACGTTCTGGCTGACGTCGAAATTGTCGATCGCCTTGATCAGCCCGACGCAGCCGACCTGAAAAAGATCGTCTGCATTCTCGCCGCGGCCGGCAAAGCGCTGGATGACCGAGAGCACCAGCCGCAGATTGCCCTCGACCAGCGTCTCCCGTGCGTATTTGTCGCCGTTCCGGGCGCGGAGGAAGAGCGCGTCCATCTCGTCGGACGTCAGGGTCGGCAGCTTTGAGGTGTTGACGCCGCATAATTCGACCTTACCGAGCATAAAAGACTGCCTCCCCCGTCTGGTATGTTCCTATTCTTTCCTTGCGGGAATGAAACATACGACGGGGGAGGCAGATAAATTTTTTACTTTTCGGGGGCTTTCGATGGACTTTTCCGGCGAGCGGAGATCACTTACGCGACGGGGACGATCCAACCGTGGGTGTCGGGATGCTTGCCCCACTGGATGCCGGTCAGCTCATCGTAGAGCGACTGCGTCAGCGGGCCGATGCTGCCGTCGCCGATGGTGTACTCCTTGCCGTTGTAGATGAGCTTGCCGATGGGGGAGACGACCGCAGCGGTGCCGCAGCCCCAGGCTTCCTCAATGGCGCCGGCCTCGACCGCGCGGACAAATTCATCGACGGAGAACAGACGCTCGCAGGCGGCCTGACCGCGGTCCTTCAGCAGTTGGAGGATGGAGCGGCGCGTCACGCCGGGGAGTACCGTGCCGGTCTCCAGCGTCGGGGTCACGACCTCGCCGTTGATCTTGAACATGACGTTCATGCTGCCGACTTCCTCGATGTACTGCTTGGTCGCACCGTCGAGCCAGAGCACCTGCGAGATGCCCTGCGCCTCGGCGCGCATGCCGGCGCGCTGCGCCGCGGCGTAGTTGCCGCCGCACTTGGCAAAACCGGTGCCGCCGCGCACGGTGCGCGAATCCTCGGTCTCGATGGCGATGCTCACCGGCTTGAGCCCGGTCTTGTAATAGCAGGCGACAGGGGAAAGGATGACGACGAACATGCAGCGATCTGTGCAGTGGAGGGAAACGTCCGGCTCGACGGACATGAGGATCGGGCGGATGTAAAGGGATTCGCCTTCGCCGTACGGGACCCAATCCTTATCGAGCTCGACCAGCGTCTTGATCGCCTGCAGCGCGTCGTCGACGTCGATCTGCGGCAGGCTCAGGCGCTCGGCGGAGTTGTTCATGCGCTCAAGGTTGCAGTCGGGGCGGAAGAGCTGGATCCTGTTGTCCGCGGTGCGGTACGCCTTGAGGCCCTCGAAAACCTCCATGGCATAGTTGAGCACCGCCGCGCTCGGTTCAATGGGCAGCGGGCCGTAGGGGACGATGCGCGGGTCGTACCAGCCCTCGGCGGGTGAGTAATCCATCAAGAACATGTGGTCGGAGAAAGTGGTGCCGAAGCTGACCTTCGACATATCGGGCTTGGGCTTGGGCTGAGTGGTCTTCTCAATGCGAATGTTCAGCATAGTTGCGTCCTCCTGATTATGTATTTGAATTCAAATAGAAATCGACGGCTTTGCGGTTGGGCTCCAGGAATTTTTCCTTCCGGCCGGTGAACATGTGCTCCAGTTCGTTGTAGACGGTCTCAGGCTTCACGACGCCGGTCTCCTTCAGGATCGCGCCGAGCATGACCATGTTTGCCGCGCGCTCAATGCCGAGCTGCTCCGCCTTGTCGTTGGCGGGGACCTCGACGACCCGGATGTCGCCGCGCTTTGCCGGTTCGGGGATCAGGCTGCTGTTGAGAAAGAGCAGGCCGCCGGGCTTGACCATCGGCTCGAAGCGGATGAGGCTGGGGAGGTTCATCACAACAAGGATGTCGCACTCGTTGATGAGCGGGCAGCTGATCTGCCGGTCGGAGATGACGACCGTCGCGTTGGCGGTGCCGCCGCGCATTTCGGGGCCGTAGGAGGGGAGGTAGGTGACCTCGCTCCCCTCGTCCATGGCGGCCTTCGCGATCAGCTGTCCGATGGCGAGCGCGCCCTGTCCGCCGCTGCCGGCGAAAAAGAGTTTCTTGATCATAAATCAGTAGCCCTCCGGACGCTTGAAATTTTTGACAGGGTAGTATGCCGCCATGTCGGTCTCGACCCACTTGAGCGCGTCGACCGGCGCGAGGCCCCAGTTGGTGGGGCAGGCGGAGAGGAATTCGACGAAGGTGAAGCCGAGTCCCGCTGCCTGAATGTCCAGCGCGGTCATGATCGCCTTCTTCGCCTTGCGGACGTTCGCGGGATTGTTGAGCATGACGCGCTCGACGAACACGGCACAGTCGATGGTGGCAAGCATCTCGCACACGCGCAGCGGCATGCCCGCCTGCTCAACGGTACGTCCGTCCACAGCGGTGGTCGCTTTCTGCCCGATCAGCGTGGTCGGCGCCATCTGGCCGCCGGTCATGCCGTAAATGGCGTTGTTGATAAAGAAGGTCGTGAACTTTTCACCGCGGTGCGCCGCGTGGACGATCTCGCCCGCGCCGATGGAAGCGAGGTCTCCGTCGCCCTGATAGGTGAACACGACCTTGTCCGGATGGACGCGGCGGATGCCCGACGCGATGGCGGGCGCGCGCCCGTGCGTGGACTCGCACATGTCGACGTTCATGAAGTGATGCGCGTTGATGGCGCAGCCGATGGGCACGACGCCGATGGTGCGGCCGAGGTCGCCGCGCTCCTCAAGGCACTCCATGATGAGGCGGTGGGCGATGCCGTGGGAACAGCCGGGGCAGTAGCTGGTGTCGGTCGCTACCATGCCGGCAGTGGGCTTGAAGACGGTTTTCACTTGGCTTGCACCTCCTCCAGAAGCTTCATTGCGCGGTCCGCGATCTCGATGGACGACGGCACGATGCCGCCGGTGCGGTGGATCAGTCCGACGGGCCAGCGGTTCTTCGCCGCGACCTTGACGTCGTAGAGCATCTGTCCCATGGACAGCTCCGTGGAGAGCACGAGCTTCGTCCTGGGGCCGATCTCGTCGAACGCCTTGTCGGGGAAGGGCCACAGGCTGATCGGACGGATCAGACCTGCCTTGACGCCGCGCTCCGCCAGGATCTCCATCGTCTCGACGCAGAGGCGGGACATGGTGCCGAACGCGACGAACACGACCTCGGCGTCTTCCAGCCCGATGGTGTTGTAGCGCACGAGCTCCTGCTCGGCGCGGGCGTACTTCTCAAACATGTGCTCCACGTGCCGTTCCAGCACGTCCGGCTGCATGCGGAGGGAGTAGATGACGTTCCGGCCCTCATGCTGTCCCGTGCCGGTGATCGCCCACGGCTTGAGCTTCGGAAGCTCCTCCGTCGAGGCGATGGGCTTGCGCGGCGGAAGCTCGACGGGCTCCATCATCTGACCCATCATCGCGTCCGCGAGGATCATGACGGGATTGCGGTACTTCTCCGCGATGTCGAAGCTCTCGTAGATGAGATCGACGCACTCCTGGATGCCGGCGGGGGCGAAGACGGGGATCTTCGCGTCGCCGTTGTAGCCGCCGCGGGTGACCTGCAGATAGTCCGCCTGCCCGGGCTGGATGCCGCCGACGCCGGGGCCGCCGCGGGAGACGTTCAGCGCCACGAGCGGGACCTCGGTCGAGCAGATGAAGCCCAGACCCTCCTGCATCAGCGCAAGGCCGGGGGAGCTGGTGGAGATGAACACGCGCCCGCCGGCTGCCGCCGCGCCGAACGCCATGTTGACGGCGGCAAGCTCGCTCTCCGCCTGGAGGAACGCGCCGCCGACCTTGGGCAGCTCGTGGCTCATGTACTCGGGGACCTCGTTCTGCGGGGTGATCGGGTAGCCGAAGTAGCACTTGACGCCCGCGCGGATGGCCGCCTCGCCGAAGGCCTCGTTGCCCTTCATCAGTAGTTTGCTCATCCTTCGCCCTCCTCTAACTCATAGATCGTGATGCAGCAGTCGGGGCACATCAGCGCACAGCTCGTACAGCCGATGCACTGCGCCTCGTCCGTACAGCAGGCGGGATGGTAGCCCTTGGCGTTCACTGCCGGAGCCATCGCGAGAATGTGCTTCGGACATACGCTGACGCAGAGCTCGCAGCCCTTGCACTTGTCGGCGTTGAACGAGAGCCGGAATCGTCTGTTCATGGTTGCCTCCTGTTATGATAGATCGTTTATAGTTTGTTTCTGATGATCTTTCCGCTGATGGTCTTCGGCAGTTCATCGCGGAACTCGACGATGCGCGGGTACTTGTACGGCGCGGTGCGCTTTTTGACATAGTCCTGGATCTCTTTTTTCAGCGCGTCGGTGCCTTCGGTGCCCTTGGTCAGCATGATGCAGGCCTTGACCACCTGCCCGCGGATCTCGTCCGGCGCGGCGCAGACGCCGCATTCGAGGACGTAGGGCAGCTCCATGATCACGCTTTCGATCTCGAACGGCCCGATGCGGTAGCCGGAGGACTTGATGACGTCGTCCGCACGGCCGACATACCAGAAGTAGCCGTCCTCATCCTGCCACGCCAGGTCGCCGGTGTGGTAATACTCGTCGTGCCAGTGCTCCGCCGTCGCCTCGGGCGCGTTGTAGTAGCCCTTGAAGAGACCGCAGGGCTCGCCCGCGCCGGTGTAGATGACGATCTCGCCGGTGTCGCCGGTGTTGACCCGCTCGCCGTCGGGACCCATCAGCTCGACCGAGTACATGGGGTTCGGCTTGCCCATCGAGCCGGGCTTGGGCGTAGAGCCGACAAAGTTGCCGATGACGAGCGTCGTCTCGGTCTGACCGAAGCCCTCCATGATGGAAAGACCCGTGATCTTTTTGAACTGCTCGAAGACCTCCGGGTTCATCGCCTCGCCCGCGATGGTTGCGTGCTTGATGGAGGAGAGGTCGTACTTGGAGAGGTCCTCCTTGATGAAGAAGCGGTACATCGTCGGCGGGGCGCAGAAGGTCGTGATCTGATACTTTGCGAACAGCGGAAGGATGTCCTCGGCGCTGAAGCGGTCGAAGTCGTAAACGAAGGTCGCCGCGCCGCTCATCCACTGGCCGTAGAGCTTGCCCCAGAGCGCCTTGCCCCAGCCGGTGTCCGAGATGGTGAGGTGGATGCCGTCGGGATCGACACAGTGCCAGTAACGCGCCGTGACGTAGTGACCGAGCGGGTACTTGCAGCTGTGCTCCACCGCCTTGGGATAGCCCGACGTGCCGGAGGAGAAGAGCATGAGCATCGTATCGTCGCCCTGGATGCTGTCCTCCGTGCGGTGGAAGCGGCTGGAGTACATCTCATACTCGTCGTCAAAGCTGTGCCAGCCCTCGCGCCTGCCGCCGCTGACGACGCGGAGCTTGACGGTGGGGCAGTTCGCCATCGCACGCTCCGCCTCGGCTGCGCAGTTGCCGTACGCCGAGCAGACGACGGCGCTGACGCTCGCGGTGCGGAAGCGGTATTCGAAATCCTTCTCAAGCAGCTGGTCGGTGGCGGGGATGGCGATCGCGCCCAGCTTGTGGAGACCCACGATCACCGGCCAGAACTCCCAGTTGCGGCGCATGACCAGCATCACCCGGTCGCCGCGCCGGATGCCGAGAGCGCGGAAGTAGTTCGCGGCGCGGGCGCTCATCTTCTTCATCTGCTCGAAGGTGAAGCGGCGCTCGTTCTTCTCGCGGTCGAGGTGGATCATCGCCAGACGGTTGGGCTCCTTTTCCGCGATGGCGTCCACGATGTCGAAGGCGAAGTTGAAGCGCTCGGTGTTCTTGAAATCCAGCGCAAGGGGATAGCCGGTCTCGTCCTCAGAGACGTCGACAAAGTCCTTCATGTAGACCGGCGCGGGCTTGAGCAGGGAAACGGCTTTGGCCGTCAGGCCCTCATCGGGCTGAACGATGTGGCCGTGCTCCCACTGCACCTCCTCCTCCGCGAGGATGACCGCGAGGAAGGTGCAGTCCTTGCCGTTCACGGCGATGATGCCGTGGGGCTTGCCGGAATCGTAGTAGATGCAGTCGCCGGGGTTGAGCAGCTCGGTGTGCTCGCCGATCTTGATCTTCATCTGGCCATCAATGACCAGATCGAACTCCTGCCCCTTGTGAGACACCTGATGGATGGGTTTTTTCTGCTCCTCTTCGCTGTACTCATAGCGCACCCAGTAGGGGTCCGCCTTGCGGTTCTTGAACAGCGGCGCGATGGAGCTGATCTCGATGCCCGGCTCCTTGGCGGTGAGCTGGCCCTTGCCGCGGCGCGTTACCGAGTATCCGGTCAGGCGCGGTGTGGTTCCGCCCTCCAGGAGCTCCATGATCTCCACGCCGAAGGTGAGCGCGCATTTGTGAATAAAGGTGAAGGGGAGGTCGGTCTCGCCCGCCTCGTAGACGAGATACTCGTCGAGGCTGGTGCCGGTCATCTGCGCCATTTGCTCTTCGGTATAGCCGCTGAGGATACGCAGCTCGCGGATGCGTTCCGCAATCTCCTGCAATGCGCTGGTGGTTGTGCTTACCATGGAAATCCCTCCTGTGTACGGCGGACATAAAAACACGCCCGCCTCAAAGTTTTCTTTGAGACGAGCGTTTTACACACCCGCGGTACCACTCAAATTGCGCTTTCGCGCCACTCATGGGGCTCCAACAAGCCCTCGGCTTTCACGCAGCCTTCACGTGGGCGCTTACCCGATCGCTCGCTCGGCGCCCCGACTCGGAAGTGATGGGTCTCTGGAAAGGGCTTTGCTCCGACTCTCAGCAGCTGTCGGCTCTCTGTTGCCAAAACCGTTTCCGACCGTCTTCGTCACAGTCTTTCTATGATGATTTGATTGTACGCGCGAAGGAGGCGGCTCGTCAATATCATCTTTGCACAAAAAAGAACGGTGAGATTTTGCGCGCATCGGGCAAAATGCCTGTTGACGCGCTGCCGCGGGGAAAATAGAATGATTAAAAACAGAAGGGGACAGGTCTATGGATGCTTTTCTGGAACAGATGACGCGCGGCGCGCGCATCATTGCCGTCACGGGGCACTTCGGCAGCGGCAAGACGGAGTTCTGCGTCTCGCTGGCGTTTGCGCTGCGGAAGCTGACGCAGGAGCGCCTCGCAGTTGCCGACCTCGACATTGAGAATCCGTTCTTCCGCTCGCGCGAGCGGCAGGACGCGCTGGAGGCGGCAGGGATCAAGGTCTACTCCGATCCCTTCCACGGGCGCAACGGCTCGGAGCTGCAGGTGATCTCCGCCTCCGTCCGCGCTCCGCTGGAGGACGAGGGCTGCCGCGTCCTGCTCGACTGCGGCGGCGACGCCACCGGCGCGATGATCCTCAACCAGTTCAAAAAGTATTTCAGTCCCGGCGCATATCAGATGCTCTGCGTTGTGAACCCGTTCCGTCCCGGCAGCGATACGGCGGAGAAGGCGGCGGAGCATATCCGCGGCATCGAGGAGACGACGGGGCTGCATGTGACCGGACTGATCGCAAACGGGCACCTGATCCGGCAGACGACGCCGGACGAGGTCCTGCGAGGCTGGGAATTTGCGCAGGAGGTCTCGGCGCAGACCGGCGTACCGGCGCTTTGCGCCTGCTGTGCGGAGCCGCTGGTCCCGCTGGTCGGAGGACGCGGCTTTGACGTGTTTCCGATCGGCATGTATATGCGCGAATCATATCTGGATAAACGGGTATAGGCAGAGCGCGGGCGGTGATAGGACCTCCCGTCGCCCGCATACGCTTCTTTGAAAAGAGGTGGGAGGATGGAGCTGCGCTTCACCGACCTCCGCTGCAAGGAGGTCATCAACATCAACGACGGCTGCCGCCTCGGCTACGTCGGCGATCTCGACATCCGTATTCCGGAGGGGGAGATCACCGCGATCATCGTGCCGGGGCGGCTCAGATTCTTCGGTCTGTTCGGGCGGGACGAGGAATACTACATCCCGTGGCGCTGTATCAAGCGCATCGGGGACGACGTGGTCCTGGTCGAGCATTCGATCCCGCATCGCGGCGGTGAAGCGCCGCCGCGGAGGAGCAAAAAAAGATGGTAAAAACGAAAAAAAGCTTGCAATTCTTGGATTAGTATGCTATCCTATCAGGGCATTCCGCACGGAGACGGACCATTCGCCGGTTGCCCGCAGGGGTCGGGGGATGGAATGAAACCTCCGGAGGCTAAAACAAAAACAAAAAGGAGAAAAGCAAAACCATGGCAAACGTCGTATCCATGAAGTCCCTGCTCGAGGCGGGCGTCCACTTCGGTCACCAGACCCGCCGCTGGAACCCCAAAATGGCTCCCTACATCTACACGGAGCGCAACGGCATCTATATCATCGACCTGCAGAAGACCGTCAAGAAGCTCGAAGAGGCCTACAACTTCGTGCGCAGCCTGTCGGAAGAGGGCAAGACCCTGCTCTTCGTCGGCACGAAGAAGCAGGCGCAGGAGGCCATTCGTGACGAGGCTCTGCGCTGCAACATGTTCTATGTCAACGCCCGCTGGCTCGGCGGCATGATGACCAACTTCAAGACCATGCGCACCCGCATCGACCGTCTCAACCAGCTCAAGCGCATGCAGGAGGACGGCACCTTCGACATGCTGCCCAAAAAGGAAGTCATGAAGCACCTCGGCGAGATCGAGAAGCTCGAGAAGTACCTCGGCGGAGTCAAGGAGATGAACCGTCTCCCCGGCGCGCTGTTCATCGTCGACACCCGCAAGGAGCGCAACGCCATTGCGGAGGCGCACAAGCTCGGCATCCCCGTCGTTGCCATCGCGGACACCAACTGCGACCCCGACGAGATCGATTACCCGATCCCCGGCAATGACGACGCGATCCGTGCCATTCGTCTGATCGCCGGCGTCATGGCGAACGCCATGATCGAGGGCAAGCAGGGCGAGGTTATGGAGGATGCGCTGGCCGACAAGGCGGCCGGCGAAGCCGAAGCCGAGGCGTAAGCAGGCCCATTGACGGGGCGGGGCAGAGCCTCGCTCCGTTTTCACCGATTTGATTAAAAATAATTGGAGGATCGATAACATGGCATTTACCGCTCAGGATGTCAAGACGCTGCGCGAGATGACCGGCGTCGGTATGATGGATTGCAAGAAGGCGCTCACCGAGTCGAACGGCGATATGGACAAGGCCGTCGAGTGGCTGAGAGAGAAGGGCATGGCCGCCTCCGCCAAGAAGGCCGGCCGCATCGCCGCCGAGGGTATGGCGTACGCCACCGTGATCGACGGCATCGGCGTCGCGGTCGAGGTCAACGCCGAGACCGACTTCGTCGGCAAGAACGAGAAGTTCCAGGAGTTTGTCAAGGGCGTCGCAGCGACCGTTGCGAAGAAGGCTCCCGCCGACCTCGACGCGCTGATGGTGCTGCCCTTCGAGGGCGCGGAGCGCACCGTGCTCGAGCAGCAGAACGAGATGGTCCTCGTCATCGGCGAGAACATCAAGGTCCGCCGCTTCAAGCGTTTCCCGGAGAATTTCTCCGTTTCCTATATCCATGCCGGCGGCAAGATCGGCGTCATCGTCAACCTGAAGGTTGAGGGCGACATCGACGCCACTGAGATCGGCAAGGATATCGCCATGCAGATCGCGGCGCTGAGCCCGCGCTTCTGGGACAAGAGCCAGGTCACGGACGACGTCATCGAGGAAGAGAAGAAGATCATGCTCGCCCAGATGGACAACGACCCGAAGATGGCGAATAAGCCCCAGCAGGTCAAGGAAAAGATCGTCATGGGCAAGCTCAACAAGTTCTACTCCGAGAACTGCCTCCTCCAGCAGGCGTTCGTTAAGGATGGCGACGTCACGGTCGAGCAGTATATGGAGAAGGCCGCCAAGGCGCTCGGCGGCAAGGTGAGCTTTGTCGACGCCGTCCGCTTTGAGAAGGGCGAGGGCATCGAAAAGAGGCAGGAAGACGCCGCCGCCGAGATCGCGAAGCTCGCCGGTCTTACAAAGTAAAGCGAAGAAAATTTCCGTTAATAGGTGTTCAGAAGGGTCTGACATCTGCACTGAGCAGATGTCAGACCCTTTCTTTTTGTGCGCCGGCGGTATTGCACATTGTTCGGTATGCGCACGACGTCGGCGTGCGCGCACCGAAGACGGCAAAGCGGGAATTTCTTTTATAAGGCTCCCGTGCTTTCACAGCTGGAGCAGGGCATATGCGCCCGGCACAGAGAAAACGGCCGCTGCAATAATGCATATTGCAGCGGCCGTCGCCGGGATATGGTGTTTTTGCGCTATTCCTGTGTCTTACAGCGCGCCGCCCTTCCTGACGGAAGGATCATAAACGTCACGGATGAGGGAAACAGGAATTTCGCGGTGGGAGCAGGCTGCTTTGTTACTTGGCAACCTTCACGCAGAACCTGTGGAGGATCGCCGCGACCTCAGCTCTGCTCGCGTTCTTTGCGGGCAGCAGACTGCCGGAAGCGTCGCCGTTCATCAGGCCGGCGCCGCAGGCCCACTGCATCGCAGGAACGGCATACTCGCTGACGCTGGACGCATCCTTGAACTTGAGGAGGCTGTTCCCGTCGGCGCTGAGATCGTAATCCTTGAACTTCGCGTAGCGATAGAAGATCGCAGCCGTCTGCTCGCGGGTGACGCTGTCCTCGGGTCCGAACTTTCCGTTGCCGTAGCCGTTGACGATTCCATTCTTGGACGCCCAGTTGACCGCCTTGTCGTAATACGCGCCGGCATTGACGTCGGTGAACGGAGCCGTACCGGTAACCGCAGGCTCGCCCTCCAGACGATAGAGGATGGTGACGAGCATGCCGCGGGAGATGGAAGCAGCCGGGCTGAACTTCGTGTCGCTCGTACCCATCATCAGGCCCTTGTCGGCAACGTACTGGACGTCGTCATAGAACCAGTCGGCCTTCTTGACGTCGGTGAAGCCCTTCTGCGCGGGCGTGCCGGGCGTGGTAGACGAGGAGATCGGTTCGACGACGGTGCCGCTGCCGCTGTTGTCGCCGTTCAGAAGCTTGCGCGGGTTGTTGCCGGTGTAGCGGTACAGCGGGAAGTTCATGTCTTCGTCGTACTTGAGCAGGCCGTACTGGAACAGCGTGCCGTTGTAGCTGGAGCTGTCGCCGACGTCGGGTTCCATCAGCATGCCGATGATGGTGCCGACCTCCTGATCCATCGGGATCATCAGGCAGCCGTTCGGGAAGGTGACGCGCTCCTTCTCACGCAGGTCCGCAATGCAGCTCTTGGAGCCATCCTTCTGGATGTAGTAGTACTGCTGCAGAGAGAGGTTGGTTCCCGGCTCGAGCATGAAGTACTCGGCATTGTGGTGGTCAAGGATGTACGTCAGATCATCCAGCCAATCCACGCTCGCATCCACGATGTAAGCGGTGGGACGAGGTCTGGAGCGAACGATCGTATCCTGCAGGTTGATCGCGTTGCTGCCGATGCTGCGGATGTTTCCGTAGATATCGGCGACGCTCTCAGGCAGCGGGGTCGGGCTCTGGACCTTGCCGGAGGCGCTCTGCTTCAGAACGAGGAGATCGTCTTCTTCGTACGTCTTGCCCTTTTCAATTACCTCGGCGCGGGCACGGGTGACAGCATTGACGATCCGATCCGCATACTTGGCGGTGGTCTCGTAGATGGACTTCGTGGCAATGACCTGACCGTAGACACGCCTCGGGAATGCGAACAGCGCGCCGTCGGCGCCGTGGCTCTCGATCAGGATCGAGATCGCGTTGTCCAGACCGTAATAGGCGCGGCCGATCGGGTTGTTGCTGGTGATGCCGTAGTGATACGGACGGAAGCCGTAATCACGCAGATCCAGATGCATCTTGTCGACGACGATATTCGTCGTGATATCCGTGATCTCGGGATCATCGTTCAGACTCGTCGCACCGGTGATCTGGAAGTCGTTGAGCTTGAACTCTTCCGGATTGTTGTTATAGTTGCCCATCTCGGAGAAGAAGAACTCATGGTTATCAATAACAACATGCGGATTGAACAGGTAGTAGGCATCGTGCAGTATGGCGATCTGCTCGGTGGCGATTGCCATGTGGTCGCGGTTCATATCCGTTCCGCTCGCGTCGCCGCGCCAGAACAGGAACGCGCCTTCCACGTTGACACGCGGGATCAGCACGACGTCCACGCTGTCCAGGATGTTCGCACCGTACTCGCCGCAGAGCTCCTGGATCATGACCAGCGCGCTCTCACCGGCGGCGGGCTCATACGGATGGATCTGAGCCTGCTGCCAGATGATGGGCTTGCCGCCGTTCTTCAGGATCTCGGCAGCGTCTTCCATGGTGGCGTCGGCAGGGATGTTCTTCTTGGTGTAGACGATCAGCGGATAGTCATAGCCGTATGTGGAGGTCGTGCCCGCACTGTAAACGTGCATGTAGGGGCAATCCTCCGCGTAATCGGCGATGAAGTCCATCATCTCCTGCTGGGTGGTCGCCTGATACATCGCGCGGCCCTCGGTGAACGCAGGCGTGGTGAAGGGCTTGTAATCCTTCAGGCCGTCCGTGCCCATCAGAGGCTCCATCTCGTCCGTGCCCTCGATCGGGACTCTGTGCTGGACGCCCTGATCGAAGCCGGCGGGCGCAGTCTCGCCGTTGGGACCGAGCGGATTGTTGTTGCCGCTCTCAAAGCCGGTGCCGGCGCTCGGACCGGTCTTGACCGGAACGTGCTTCACGCCGGCTTCAAAGTCATCCTCAGACACGACGAAGAGCTTGATGATGTTGTAGTACTTTCCGGCTTCCTTGCCGCGGACCAGATAGCAGTAGCCGTGCGAGCCGTTGACGGTGTAGCTGCCGTCTTCGTTCGGCTCGATCACGTTCAGCTTGGGCATCGTCGCGCTGGTCGGCTGAGTGAAGACTCTGATGACGTCTTCCACATCCGCCGCAGAGTTCTTCTGCCTCCACTGAGGAACGCCGTCGAACATGGTGACGACAACATCCTCCGCCGGGACGTCTTCCGGATAGTCGAGGATAATCTTGCACCCGGAAATCAGCGTCTCACGCGGGTTGTTGCCGGTGTAGCGGTACAGCGGGAAGTTCATGTCTTCGTCGTACTTGAGCAGGCCGTACTGGAACAGCGTGCCGTTGTAGCTGGAGCTGTCGCCGACGTCGGGCTCCATCAGCATGCCGATGATGGTGCCGACCTCCTGATCCATCGGGATCATCAGGCAGCCGTTCGGGAAGGTGACGCGCTCCTTCTCACGCAGATCCGCAATGCAGCTCTTGGAGCCATCCTTCTGGATGTAGTAGTACTGCTGCAGGGAGAGGTTGGTTCCCGGATCGAGCATGAAGTACTCGGCATTGTGGTGGTCAAGGATGTACGTCAGATCATCCAGCCAATCCACGCTCGCATCCACGATGTAAGCGGTGGGACGAGGTCTGGAGCGAACGATCGTATCCTGCAGGTTGATCGCGTTGCTGCCGATGCTGCGGATGTTTCCGTAGATATCGGCGACGCTCTCAGGCAGCGGGGTCGGGCTCTGGACCTTGCCGGAGGCGCTCTGCTTCAGAACGAGGAGATCGTCTTCTTCGTACGTCTTGCCCTTTTCAATTACCTCGGCGCGGGCACGGGTGACAGCATTGACGATCCGATCCGCATACTTGGCGGTGGTCTCGTAGATGGACTTCGTGGCAATGACCTGACCGTAGACACGCCTCGGGAATGCGAACAGCGCGCCGTCGGCGCCGTGGCTCTCGATCAGGATCGAGATCGCGTTGTCCAGACCGTAATAGGCGCGGCCGATCGGGTTGTTGCTGGTGATGCCGTAGTGATACGGACGGAAGCCGTAATCACGCAGATCCAGATGCATCTTGTCGACGACGATATTCGTCGTGATATCCGTGATCTCGGGATCATCGTTCAGACTCGTCGCACCGGTGATCTGGAAGTCGTTGAGCTTGAACTCTTCCGGATTGTTGTTATAGTTGCCCATCTCGGAGAAGAAGAACTCATGGTTATCAATAACAACATGCGGATTGAACAGGTAGTAGGCATCGTGCAGTATGGCGATCTGCTCGGTGGCGATTGCCATGTGGTCGCGGTTCATATCCGTTCCGCTCGCGTCGCCGCGCCAGAACAGGAACGCGCCTTCCACGTTGACACGCGGGATCAGCACGACGTCCACGCTGTCCAGGATGTTCGCACCGTACTCGCCGCAGAGCTCCTGGATCATGACCAGCGCGCTCTCACCGGCGGCGGGCTCATACGGATGGATCTGAGCCTGCTGCCAGATGATGGGCTTGCCGCCGTTCTTCAGGATCTCGGCAGCGTCTTCCATGGTGGCGTCGGCAGGGATGTTCTTCTTGGTGTAGACGATCAGCGGATAGTCATAGCCGTATGTGGAGGTCGTGCCCGCACTGTAAACGTGCATGTAGGGGCAATCCTCCGCGTAATCGGCGATGAAGTCCATCATCTCCTGCTGGGTGGTCGCCTGATACATCGCGCGGCCCTCGGTGAACGCAGGCGTGGTGAAGGGCTTGTAATCCTTCAGGCCGTCCGTGCCCATCAGAGGCTCCATCTCGTCCGTGCCCTCGATCGGGACTCTGTGCTGGACGCCCTGATCGAAGCCGGCGGGCGCAGTCTCGCCGTTGGGACCGAGCGGATTGTTGTTGCCGCTCTCAAAGCCGGTGCCGGCGCTCGGACCGGTCTTGACCGGAACGTGCTTCACGCCGGCTTCAAAGTCATCCTCAGACACGACGAAGAGCTTGATGATGTTGTAGTACTTTCCGGCTTCCTTGCCGCGGACCAGATAGCAGTAGCCGTGCGAGCCGTTGACGGTGTAGCTGCCGTCTTCGTTCGGCTCGATCACGTTCAGCTTGGGCATCGTCGCGCTGGTCGGCTGAGTGAAGACTCTGATGACGTCTTCCACATCCGCCGCAGAGTTCTTCTGCCTCCACTGAGGAACGCCGTCGAACATGGTGACGACAACATCCGCCGCCGGGACGTCTTCCGGATAGTCGAGGATGATCTTGCACTCGGAAATCAGCGTCTCACGCGGGTTGTCGCCGGTGTAGCGATAGATCGGGTAGTTCTTGGTCTCATCGTTGTAGGTGATCAGACCGAACTGCACGAGGGAGCCGTCGTAGCCGTTGGAGTCGTTGACGTCCGGCTCGCAGATCGCAGCGATCACGTTCGCCGCAACCTGATCCATCGGGATCACATACGCGCCGTTGGGGAACGCCGTCGTCGCAGCGTCGCGCAGGCCGGCCTCAAAGCCGACTGTCCGCTTGCTTACAGCCGTGTAGGGCCCAACGTAGTAGTACTGCTGCAGCTCGGCGGCCGTTCCCGGATAGAGCTTGTAGTACTCAGCGCCCTGGTTGTCGAAAATGTACAGGATCCTGTCGATGTTCGGATGATCGGCCGGGATCACGTACGCGGTCGGACGGGGACGGCTGCGCTCAGCGGTGTCGTTCAGCGGCAGCGCGCGGTTCTCGTTCAGAACGACCTGCGTGCCGTCCAGCTTGTAGGCATAGGAGTTGATCACATACGGCGTGACCTTCTCGCCGGAGGCCGTCTGATAGAGCGCGTAGGTCTTGCTCTCATCATAGGTCTTGCCCTGCTCCGCAAGGGAGGCGCGGGCTGCGGCGACCGCTGCCTTGATCTCAGCCGCATGCGCGGCGGCGTACTCGATGTAGGCCGTCACCGCCTGCTCCTGCGTGAACACACGGCGCTCGAAGTTGTTCTTGCCGGCGCCGATGCCGCGGGTCTCGACCAGGAAGGACAGGCAGTCGAACAGGCCGAAGTAGCAGCGGCCGATCGGCGGGTTCGCCGTCCAGCCCGTGCCGCCGTAGTGGTTCACACGGATCGGATCGTAGCCCTCGCCGACATCGGCGTTCTTCTCCTTCTCGAACGCGGCGGCACTCATCTGCAGCGCCATGGCGTTCAGGGTCGGATCGTTGTTCAGGCTGCTCGCGGGCGTCGTCTGGATATCGTCCGCATTGCTCATCCGGGCGCCATTGGTGGTGTAGCCGTAGTAGGTGAATTCGTGCGTGTCGATCACGACCTCCGTCATGAACAGACGCCACGCCGTGTGCAGCTGCGCAAGCTCGGCAGCCTTCAGGGAGGTGTGGTCACGGTTCATGTCGAAGCCGTCATAGGTGGCGCGCGTGAACAGGTACGAGCCGTCCGGGTTGATGCGCGGTACCACGATGACGTTCACCTCATCCAGCAGCGCCTTGTACGCCGGATCATTGATGAAGTTGTCGATCATGACCAGCGAGCCTTCGCCTGCGGCGGGCTCATTGGGATGGATCTGGGACTGATACCAGATGTTCACCTTGCCGTCGGCCGTCATCGCCGCGGCAGCCTGCTCCAGCGTTGCGCCTTTGGGGATCGCAGTCGTGGTGATGAGCACCATCGGCAGATCGAAGCCGTAGTTCGGCGTCTTGCCGGCGGAATAGAGATACATGTAGTCGCAGTTGGCGCTGCGGTCCTGCACGAACGCCATCATCTCTTCCTGAGAGGTGAACTCGTTCTGGGCATGCTGGCCGTCGAACGCGGGCGTCTGGTAGCCCTGAGGAGCGATCTTGAAGTGCTCCAGCACCTCGTCGGGCCAGTTCATCAGATCGCTGTCGCGATTGTCCTTTTTGTAGGTGTCGGGCGCCAGCGGGGGCTTGTAGCCGGGCTCGTAGCCTTCGCCGGCGCACTTGCCGCCCTCAAGGACGATGTTCTTTTTCCCGGCAGCGATGTCGTTCTCCGTGATGTTGAAGAGCTTCAGCACACTGTAATAGTCGCCGGTGCCTTCACCATGCACGTGGTAGCAATACGTTCCGGGTTCCGTGGGCATTGCGCAGCCGGCTCCAACATCGGTGCCGACCACAGTCAGCGTGCCGTTCTGCACCATCGTCGCAAGAGCGGTGCTCGAGGACGTCGGAATGCCCTTGTAGAGGTCGACCTTGGCCGTTACGTCGGTTCCGTAAGTGGCCTCCGGGAATTCAAACGTCAGACCGGTTTCCGCAGCAAAAGTTGTGGTGATCAGCATGCTGGTGATCATCGACAATGCCAGAAGTAAGCTGATCAGCTTTGAGTATGTGCGTTTCAGAGTGTATTCCCCCTTTCAATAATTGTGCGTTTTCTCACACGAAGGATTGAAAAAGCAAATATGGGTCTTTCTGTTTGCCGATTCCTGTCAGTTTCTCCCTTCACCTCACTCCCTGATTCATATGCTGGTGCAGCATATGCCCGCAATGTGGTTCGCCGTAACTCAACAGACGATTCAATGCCTGGATGGTGCCTGTGAATACAGCGATAGTCCATCGGATAGGCTATTTTAGCACACAGCATATGCAAAAGCAAGGGAGCTCTTAGTGATTTTGCTATATCATAAATTCATATGGTCTATTATTATTTAGAATCTATAGAATTCAGCCGTCATCCAGATGAAAAAAACGGCCGCTGCAATAATACTGAATCATTGCAGCGGCCGTCGCCGGGATATGCTTTTGTGGGGTTGCGTTATTCCTGAATCTTACCGCGTGCCCGCCTCCCTGACGGAAGGATCATGAGCGACGCAAATGCAGGAAGCAGGAATTCTTCGCGATGAGTGCATTTACCTTGCTGCTGTTTTACTTTACAGGCAACTGCACCTCAGGCTCAGGCAGCGTTAGCGGCCAGGAGGATCAGATCGGAGATCATGCACAGATCCTCCATGTCGATGATGCCATCCGCATTCACATCGGAATAGAAGATGTAATCAGCGAACCAGTTGCGGTCGCTCTCCTTGGCGCCGAAGTAGCTCATCGCGAGCGTCAGGTCGGTCAGGTCGACGTCGCCGTCGCCGTCAACATCACCCAGATTGTCGGGAGCGACATGGATGGTCGTGGTGGCGGCCGCAATAACGATCTCGGAATCGACCCACGCGCCCTCAAGGCTGACCTTGAGGTCATCGATCAGAGCGGTGAGATCCTCGAGATCGATCGGCTCCTCGCCGTCCTTCAACGTGACGGTCACGCTGACGGCATCATAGCGGAAGACGTTCTCGAACGCGGGCAGCTTGAAGAGGATGAAGTCAGCAGACTGGCCATCCGCAGCGATCGTCTTGGTGAGGAGCGCATCCTCGTCAGCCGCAGTGATGTTGGTGATCTCGAAGCGATCGTTCGCCAGCGTCACGCCGCCCTGCATCGCGGACACGCCGTTCAGCTTCTTCACGACGAAGTCGAAGGTGACAGACTTCTCATCGCCGCGGAAGATGGTGTCAGGCGCGACCTCGAGGAAGGCGCTGTTGTTGTTCGCAACGACCAGGTTCTCACGCGGGTTGTTGCCCGTGTAGCGATACAGCGGGAAGTCCTTGGTCTCCTTGTCATAGTCCATGACAGGATTGACGCCGTCCGCCTTGTACTGGAAGAGCGATCCGTCATAACCGGCAGAGTCGGTCATGTCGGGCTCGAAGATCGAGGCGATCACGTTCGCCGCAAGCTGATCCATCGGGAAGAGGTAAGCACCATTCTCGAACGTCACAGTCGCAGGCGCGCGCAGACCGGCAACGTCCACGGTAACGCCATAGGTCGGATAGTCAGGATACGGATAGGTGACCTGTCTATCTGCGTAGTAGTACTGCTGCAGCTTGGCGGAGAAGCCAGGATCAAGCAGGAAGTACTCAGCGCTCTGGTTGTCCAGGATGTAGAGGATCTTTTCAATGTTCGGATGATCGGCCGGAACGACATAGGCGGTCGGACGCGGACGGCTGCGAACCATCGTGTCGTTCAGCTTCAGCGCCCAGTTCTCCTGCGTGACGATCCATTCGCCGGTCTTCATGTCAACGGCATAGGACGTGGACAGATACGGCGTGACCTTCTCGCCGGAAGCCTTCTGATTGAGCGCGAACAGGCTGTTCGGATCGTAGGTCTTGCCGGACTCGATGAGCTTGGCGCGCTCCTCGGCAACCGTATCCTTGATCATCTTGGCGTGCTCGGCGGTGTACTTGATGTAGCCGGTGACAGCCACTTCCTGCGAGCGGACGCGGCGCTCGAAGCCGTTCATGCCGCCGCCGATGCCGCGGGTCTCGATCAGGAAGGACAGGCAGTCGAGCAGGCCGAAGTAGCAGCGGCCGATCGGCGGGTTGACCGTCCAGCCATCGCCCTGATAGTGGTCGACACGAATGCCGGCCGCACGCGCCGCCTCAAAGACCGTGCCCGACATGTCGAGCGCGATGTCGGTCAGGACGGGGGAGTGGTTCAGGCTGGTCGCGGGCGTGGTCTCAAGATCGTCCGCATCGGTGACTCTGTCGTTCCTGGCGCCGTACCAGTTGAACTCGTGCGTGTCGATCACGACCTCGGTCTTGAACAGGTTCCACGCCGTGTGCAGCTGCGCAAGCTCAGCAGCCTTCAGGGAGGTGTGGTCGCGGTTCATATCGAAGCCGCCGTAGGTGGCACGGGAGTAGAGGTAGGAGCCCTCGGGGTTGATGCGCGGGATCAGGACAACGTTGACGTTGTCGAGATATGCGCGGTACTCGGGATCGTCGATGAAGTTGTCGAGCATGACGAGCGAGGCCTCGCCGGAAGCAGGCTCATTCGGATGGATCTGAGACTGATACCAGATGTTGGTCTTGCCGTCAGCCGTGACGATCGCGGCAGCCTCTGCCAGCGTGGCGTTCTCGGGGATCGGGGTGGTGGTGATGAGGACGAGCGGGAGGTTGAAGTTCAGCGCGGGGCTCCTGCCGGCGGAATACAGATACATGTACTCGCAGCGGTCAACGCTCTGCTGGACGTAAGCCTCCATCTTCTCCTGAGAGGTCAGCTCGTGAGCAGCGTGCTCAATCGTGAAGGCAGGCGTCTTGTAGCCCTGATCCTCGACGGAGAAGGCGTTCTCGAGCACCTCGTCCGGCCAGTTGATCAGCGTGGCGTCACGGGAATCCTGCTTGTAGGAAGCGGGAGCGTCGGCGGGCGAGATGGTGGGCTCATAGCCGGTTCCCTTGTACTTGCCGCCCTCGACGTTGAAGAACTTGCCGCCCAGGGCAATATCCTCTTCCGTCAGGTTGAAGACCTTGCACAGCTTGTAGTAGCCCTCGCCCTCAACATAGTAGCTGTAAAGGCCGGGCTGCTCGGGCATCGGGCAGTTGAGAATGTCGCTGCCCTCGCTGGCGGGCTGAACATCCGCATAGAGCGTGTTGTTCCTGATCCAGGAGGCGGAAACGCTCGTGGAGGTGGGATAGCCCTTGAGGACAGTGAGCTTGGCGGTGACGTCAGCCCCGTAGGTCTTCTCCGGATAGGAGAACGAGAGACCGGCGGGAGGATTGGAAACCAGGTTCTCGCGCGGGTTGTCGCCGGTGTAGCGATAGATCGGGTAGTCCTTGGTCTCGCTGTCGTAGGCGATCAGACCGAACTGAGCGAGGGAGCCGTCGTAGCCGTTGGAGTCGTTGACGTCGGGCTCGCAGATCGCGGCGATCACGTTCGCGGCGAGCTGATCCATCGGGATCACATAGGCGCCGCCCTTGAACATCACCGCGGCAGCGTCGCGCAGGCCGGCCTCAAAGCCGACGGTGCGGCCGTTCGGAGCCGTGTAGGGTCCGACATAGTAGTACTGCTGCAGCTCGGCGGTGGAGCCGGGAGCGAGCTTGTAGTAGTCCGCGCTCTGGTGATCGAAGATGTAGAGGATCCTGTCGATGTTCGGATGATCGGCCGGGATCACGTACGCGGTCGGGCGGACGCGGCTGCGTACAGCCGTGTCGTTCAGGCTCAGCGCCCAGTTCTCCTGCGTCGGAATCCATTCGCCGGTCTTCATATCGACCGCGTAGGACGTGGACAGATACGGAGTCTTCTTCTCGCCGGAAGCGGTCTGATACAGCGCAAATACGCTGTCCGGATCATAGGTCTTGCCGGCCTCGATGAGCTTGGCGCGCTCCTCGGCGACGGTATCCTTGATCTGCTGGGCGTGCTCCGCGGTGTACTTGATGTAGCCGGTGACAGCCACTTCCTGAGAGCGGACGCGGCGCTCAAAGCCGTTCATGCCGCCGCCGATGCCGCGGGTCTCGATCAGGAAGGACAGGCAGTCAAGCAGGCCGAAGTAGCAGCGGCCGATCGGCGGGTTCGTCGTCCAGCCGGTGCCCTGATAGTGGTCGACACGGAGGCCGGCCGCACGCTCCGCCTCAAAGACCGTGCCCGACATGTCGAGCGCGATGTCGGTCAGGACGGGGGAGTGGTTCAGGCTGGTCGCGGGCGTGGTCTCGATATCGTCCGCATCGGTGACTCTGTCGTTCCTGGCGCCGTACCAGTTGAACTCATGCGTGTCGATCACGACCTCGGTCTTGAACAGATACCACGCCGTGTGCAGCTGCGCAAGCTCGGCAGCCTTCAGGGAGGTGTGGTCGCGGTTCATGTCGAAGCCGCCGTAGGTGGCACGGGAGTAGAGGTAGGAGCCTTCGGGGTTGATGCGCGGGATCAGGACAACGTTGACGTTGTCGAGATACGCGCGGTACTCGGGATCGTCGATGAAGTTGTCGAGCATGACGAGCGAGGCCTCGCCGGAAGCAGGCTCATTCGGATGGATCTGAGACTGATACCAGATGTTGGTCTTGCCGTCAGCCGTGACGATCGCGGCAGCCTCTGCCAGCGTGGCGTCCTCGGGGATCGGGGTGGTGGTGATGAGGACGATCGGGAGGTTGAAGTTCAGCGCGGGGCTCTTGCCGGCGGAATACAGATACATGTAATCGCAGCGGTCAACGCTCTGCTGAACGTAAGCCTCCATCTTCTCCTGAGAGGTCAACTCGTGAGCGGCGTGCTCCCAGGTGAAGGCAGGCGTCTTGTAGCCCTGATCCTCGACGGAGAAGGCGTTCTCGAGCACCTCGTCCGGCCAGTTGATCAGCGTGGCGTCACGGGAATCCTGCTTGTAGGTCGGAGGAGCGTCGGCCGGGCTGATGGTGGGCTCGTAGCCGGTGCCCTTGTACTTGCCGCCCTCGACGGAGAAGAACTTGCCGCCGGCGGCAATGTCCGCGTCGGTCAGGTTGAAGACCTTGCACAGCTTGTAGTAGCCCTCGCCCTCAACATAGTAGCTGTAGAAGCCGGGCTGCTCGGGCATCGGGCAGCCGAGGATGTTGCTGCCCTCGCTGATGGGCTGGATGTCCTCAACAAGCGTGTTGCTCCTGAGCCAGGAGGCGGAAACGCTCGTGGAGGTGGGATAGCCCTTGAGGAGACGGAGCTTGGCGGTGACATTCGCGCCGTAGGTCTTCTCCGGGTAGACAAACGCGAGACCGCTGATGGTGTTGGAAACCAGCGTCTCACGCGGGTTGTTGCCCGTGTAGCGGTACAGCGGGTAGTTCTTGGTCGCGCTGTCGTAGGACATCGCGCCGTACTGGGCCAGCGAGCCGTCGTAGCCGTTGGAGTCGTTGACATCCGGCTCGCAGATCGCGGCGATCACGTTCGCGGCGACCTGATCCATCGGGATCACATACGCGCCGTTGGGGAACGCCGTCATCGCAGCGTCGCGCAGACCGGCCTCAAAGCCGACGGTGCGTCTGCTCGCAGCCACGTAGGGCCCGACATAGTAGTACTGCTGCAGCTCGGCGGCGGAGCCGGGAGCGAGCTCGTAGTACTCAGCGCCCTGGTTATCAAAGATGTAGAGGATCTTTTCGATGTTCGGATGATCCGCCGGGATCACGTACGCGGTCGGACGGGGGCGGCTGCGCTCAGCGGTGTCGTTCAGCGGCAGCGCGCGGTTCTCGTTCAGAGTGACCTGCGTGCCGTCCAGCTGGTAAGCGTACGAATTGATCGTGTACGGCGTGACCTTCTCGCCGGAGGCCGTCTGATAGAGCGCGTAGGTCTTGCTCTCATCATAGGTCTTGCCCTGCTCCGCAAGGGAGGTGCGGGCTGCGGCGACCGCTTCCTTGATCTCGCCCGCATGCGTGGCGGCGTACTCGAGGTAAGCCGTCACCGCCTGCTCCTGCGTGAACACGCGGCGCTCGAAGTTGTTCTTGCCGGCGCCGATGCCGCGGGTCTCAATCAGGAAGGACAGGCAGTCGAACAGACCGAAGTAGCAGCGGCCGATCGGCGGGTTCGTCGTCCAGCCCGTGCCGCCGTAGTGGTTCACACGGATCGGGGAGTATCCCTCGCCGACGTCGGCGTTCTTCTCCTTCTCGAACGCGGCGGCGGCCATCTGCAGCGCCATGGCGTTCAGGGTCGGATCGTTGTTCAGGCTGCTCGCGGGCGTCGTCTGAATGTCGTCCGCATTGCTCATCCGGTTACCGTTGGCGGTGTAGCCGTAGTAGGTGAACTCATGCGTGTCGATCACGACCTCCGTCATGAACAGACGCCACGCCGTGTGCAGCTGCGCAAGCTCGGCAGCCTTCAGGGAGGTGTGGTCGCGGTTCATGTCGAAGCCGTCGTAAGTGGCGCGCGTGAACAGATAGGAGCCGTCCGGGTTGATGCGCGGCACCACGATGACGTTCACCTTGTCCAGCAGCGCCTTGTACGCCGGATCGTTGATGAAGTCGTCAATGATGACCAGCGAGCCTTCGCCCGCGGCGGGCTCATTGGGATGGATCTGGGACTGATACCAGACATTCACCTTGCCGTCGGCTGTCACCGCAGCGGCAGCCTGCTCCAGCGTTGCGCCTTCGGGGATCGCAGTCGTGGTGACAAGGACCATCGGAAGATCGAAGTGGTAGTTCGGGGTCTCACCCGCGGAATACAGATACATGTAGTCGCAGCTGGCGGTGCGATCCTGAACGAAGGCCATCATCTCTTCCTGAGAGGTGAACTCGTTCTGGGCATGCTGGCCGTCGAACGCGGGCGTCTGATAGCCCTGAGGAGCGATCTTGAAGTGCTGCAGCACCTCGTCGGGCCAGTTCATCAGGTCGCTGTCGCGGTTGTCCTTCTTGTAGGTGTCGGGCGCCAGCGGGGGCTTGTAGCCGGGCTCGTAGCCTTCGCCAGCACACTTGCCGCCCTCAAGGACGATGTGCTTCTGCCCGGCGGCAATGTCTTCTGCCGTGATGTTGAAGAGCTTCAGCACACTGTAATAGTCGCCGGTGCCTTCACCATGCACATGGTAGCAATACGTTCCGGGAGTCTCGGGCATGGCGCAGCCGGTCTCTCCGACGTCGGTGGCAACAACCGTCAGCGTGCGGTTGTTCACCATGGTCGCAAGAGCGGTGCTCGAGGACGTCGGAATGCCCTTGTAGAGGTCGACGGTAGCCGTTACGTCGGTTCCGTAAGTCGCTTCCGGGAATTCAAACGTCAGACCGTTCTCCGCTGCAAAAGATGTGGTAATCAGCATGCTCGTGATCATCGACAATGCCAGGAGCAGACTGACCAGCTTTGAAGCTGTGCGTTTCAAAGTGTGTTCCCCCTTCCAAAAGACTTGTTTTTGTTTACGCTGCGGACTGGAAAAGCAAATAAGCTTCCCCATGCTTGCCGATTTCTGTCAGTCTTCCACTTCACCTCGCTTTCTGATCCATATGCTGAAGCAACATATGTCCGTAATGTGGCTCACTATAGTTCACAGAAGGATTGTTGCCTGGATGGTGCCTGTGAATACTCCTATAGCTCCATGTATACGTCACTTTAGCACATGCCATATGCAAAAGCAAGGGAGCAGTTAGTGATTTTAGCCATATAATTATTTAATATGGTCTATTATTTCTGATAATTTATACATAGCTATTTTCATGTAGCATCTTCGATGTGCAAAAAAAAAACGGCCGCTGCAATCGTACGAAACGATTGCAGCGGCCGCCGGGGTATGATTTTGAGCTTGCGCTATTCCTGATTCTTACAGTCTGCCGCCCTTCCCAAAGGAGGGATCACAGGCGCCGCAGATGCAGAGACCGGGAATTTTTCGCGGTGGATGCGGATTTTTTCAGTTACTTTCTCACGTTTTCGCAGAACCTGTGAAGGATTGCCGCAGACTCGGCTCTGGTCGCATTCTTCACAGGCAGCAGGCTGCCGGTATCGTCGCCCCTTATCAGGCCGGCACCGCAGGCCCACTGCATCGCGGGAACAGCATACTCGCTGATGCTGAGCGCATCCTTGTAGCTGAGGATGTTGGTGTTCTCGCCGACGCTGACGTCATAGCCCTTGAACTTCGAGTAGCGATAGAGGATCGCTGCCATCTGCTCGCGGGTGATGTTGTCATCGGGGCCGAATCTTCCGTCGCCGTAGCCGTTGACGATCCCGTTCTTCTCCGCCCAGATGACCGCCTTTTCATAATACGCGCCAGCCTTGACGTCGGTGAACGTGGCCGCACCGGTAACCTCCGGCTCGCCCTCCAGACGGTAGAGGATGGTGACGATCATGCCGCGGGAGGTGGAGGCGGCAGGACTGAACTGCGTCGCGCTCGTGCCCAGCATCAGACCCTTGTCGGCAACGTACTGAACGTCGTTATAGAACCAGTCGCCCTTCCTGACGTCCGTGAAGCGCTCGGTTTCGGTCACAGGGGTGATCGGCGGGATCATGGTGCCGCTGCCGCCGCCATCGCCGCCGGAGCCGGCAGAGACCAGCGTCTCGCGGGGGTTGTTGCCGATGTAGCGATACAGCGGGAAGTTCATGGTCTCCTTGTCATAGTCCATGACAGGATTGACGCCGTCCGGCTTGTACTGGAAGAGCGATCCGTCATAGCCGGCAGAGTCGGTCATGTCGGGCTCGAAGATCGAGGCAATCACATTCGCCGCAAGCTGATCCATCGGGAAGACATAAGCGCCGTTTCTGAACGTCACCGCTGCGGACTCGCGCAGGTCGGCAATGTCGACGACGACCTTGTAATCCGGGTAGTTGGGATACGGGGTGGTGACCTGTTGCTCGACATAGTAGTACTGCTGCAGCTCGGCGCTGGTGCCGGAACGGAGCTTGTAGTACTCGGCGCTCTGATGGTCCAGGATGTAAAGGATCTTTTCGATGTTCGGATGATCGGCCGGAACGACATAGGCAGTCGGACGCGGACGGCTGCGGTCCATCGTGTCATTCAGCGACAGAGCTCCGTCCGCCTGCGTGACGATCCATTCACCGGTCTTCATGTCGACGGCATAGGACGTGGACAGATACGGCGTCACCTTCTCACCGGAAGCCGACTGCTTGAGCGCGAACAGGCTGTTCTCATCATAGGTCTTGCCGGATTTGATGAGCTTGGCGCGCTCCGCAGCGACGGTATCCTTGATCTGCTTTGCATGCTCGGCGGTGTACTTGATGTAGCCGGTGACAGCCACCTCCTGCGAGCGGACGCGGCGCTCAAAGCCGTTCATGCCGGCGCCGATGCCGCGGGTCTCGATCAGGAAGGACAGGCAGTCAAGCAGGCCGAAGTAGCAGCGGCCGATCGGCGGGTTCGTCGTCCAGCCGTAGTGGTCGACACGAATGCCGGCCGCACGCGCCGCCTCAAAGACCGTGCCCGACATGTCGAGCGCGATGTCGGTCAGGACGGGGGAGTGGTTCAGGCTGGTCGCGGGCGTGGTCTCGAGATCGTCCGCATCGTAGACCGTGTCGTTCCTGGCGCCGTACCAGTTGAACTCATGCGTGTCGATCACGACCTCGGTCTTGAACAGGTTCCACGCCGTGTGCAGCTGCGCAAGCTCGGCAGCCTTCAGGGAGGTGTGGTCGCGGTTCATGTCGAAGCCGCCGTAGGTCTGGCGCGAGTAGAGGTAGGAGCCCTCGGGGTTGATGCGCGGGATCAGGATGACGTTGACGGTATCGAGATACGCCTTATACGCCGGATCGTCGATAAAGTTGTCGAGCATGACGAGCGAGGCCTCGCCGGAGGCGGGCTCATTCGGATGGATCTGGGACTGGTACCAGATGTTCGTCTTGCCGTCAGATGTGATGGCCTTCGCCGCCTGCTCCAGCGTGGCGCCCTCGGGGATCGGCGTGGTGGTGATGAGGACGAGCGGGAGGTTGAAGTTCAGCGCGGGACTCCTGCCGGCGGAGTACAGATACATGTACTCGCAGCGGTCCACGCTCTGCTGGACGTAGGCCTCCATCTTCTCCTGCGAGGTCAGCTCGTGAGCGGCGTGCTCAGTCGTGAAGGCAGGAGTCTTGTAGCCCTGATCCTCGACGGAGAAGGCGTTCTCGAGCACCTCGTCCGGCCAGTTGATCAGCGTGGCGTCACGGGAATCCTGCTTGTAGGTCGGTGGAGCGTCGGCCGGGCTGATGGTGGGCTCATAGCCGGTGCCCTTGTACTTGCCGCCCTCGACGACAAAGTACTTGCCGCCGGCGGCAATATCCTCTTCTGTCAAGTTGAAGACCTTGCACAGCCTGTAGTAGCCTTCGCCCACAACATAGTAGCTGTAGAGGCCGGGCTCCGCGGGCATCTCGCAGTGGAAGATGCCGCTGCCTCCGCTGACAGGCTGGATGTCCTCGTGGAGCGTGTTTTCCGCAAGCCACGCGTCAGTAACGCTCGAGCCGGTGGGATAGCCCTTGAGGAGGCTGAGCTTGGCCGTGACGCCCGTGCCGTAGGTCGCCTCCGGGAAGGCAAACGTCAGACCTGCGGGAACATTGGAGACCAGGGTCGCGCGCGGGTTGTTGCCCGTGTAGCGATAGATCGGGTAGTCCTTGGTCTCTTCGTCGTGGGTGATCAGACCGAACTGCACGAGGGAGCCGTCGTAGCCGTTGGAGTCGTTGACGTCGGGCTCGCAGATCGCGGCGATCACGTTCGCCGCAACCTGATCCATCGGGATCACATACGCGCCCTTGGCGAGCAGCGTCTCCGCAGCATTGCGCAGACCGGCCTCAAAGCCGACGGTGCGGCCGCTCACAGCCGTGTAGGGTCCGACGTAGTAATACTGCTGCAGCTCGACGGTGGAGCCGGGCAGGAGCCTGTAATACTCGGCGCCCTGGTTGTCGAGGATGTAGAGGATCCGGTTGATGTTCCTGAGATTCGCCGGGATCACGTACGCGGTCGGACGGGGACGGCTGCGCTCGGCGGTGTCGTTCAGCGGCAGCGCGCGGTTCTCGTTCAGAACGACCTGCGTACCGTCCAGCTGGTAAGCGTACGAGTTGATCACATACGGCGTGACCTTCTCGCCGGAGGCCGTCTGGTAGAGCGCGTAGGTCTTGTTCTCATCGTAGGTCTTGCCCTGCTCGACGAGGGAAGCGCGGGCCGCGGCGACCGCCGCCTTGATCTCTTCCGCATGCGCGGCAGCGTACTCGAGGTAAGCCGTCACCGCCTGCTCCTGCGTGAACACGCGGCGCTCGAAGTTGTTCTTGCCGGCGCCGATGCCGCGGGTTTCAATCAAGAAGGACAGGCAGTCGAACAGACCGAAGTAGCAGCGGCCGATCGGCGGGTTCGTCGTCCAGCCCGTGCCGCCGTAGTGGTTCACACGGATCGGAGAGTATCCCTCGCCGACGTCTGCGTTCTTCTCTTTCTCGAACGCGGCGGCGGCCATCTGCAGCGCCATGGCGTTCAGAGTGGGATCGTTGTTCAGGCTGCTTGCGGGCGTCGTCTGGATATCGTCCGCATTGCTCATCCGGTTACCGTTGGCGGTGTAGCCGTAGTAGGTGAACTCATGCGTGTCGATCACGACCTCCGTCATGAACAGGCGCCACGCCGTGTGCAGCTGCGCAAGCTCGGCAGCCTTCAGCGCCGTGTGATCGCGGTTCATGTCGAAGCCGTCATAGGTGGCGCGCGTGAACAGGTACGAGCCGTCCGGGTTGATGCGCGGGATCACGATGACGTTCACCTTGTCCAGCAGCGCCTTGTACGCCGGATCGTTGATAAAGTCATCAATGATGACCAGCGAGCCTTCACCCGACGCGGGCTCATTGGGATGGATCTGGGACTGGTACCAGACGTTCACCTTGCCGTCGGCCGTCATCGCCGCGGCAGCCTGCTCCAGCGTTGCGCCGGCGGGGATCGCAGTCGTGGTGATGAGCACCATCGGAAGATCGAAGTGGTAGTTCGGGGTCTCACCCGCGGAATAGAGATACATGTAGTCGCAGCTGGCGGTGCGGTCCTGCACGAAGGCCATCATATCTTCCTGCGAGGTGAACTCGTTCAGGGCATGTCGGCCGTCGAACGCGGGCGTCCGGTAGCCCTGAGGAGCGATCTTGAAGTGCTCCAGCACCTCGTCGGGCCAGTTCATCAGATCGCTGTCGCGGTTGTCTTTTTTATAGGTATCCGGCGCCAGCGGGGGCTTGTAGCCGGGCTCGTAGCCGTTGCCGGCGCACTTGCCGCCCTCAAGGACGATGTGCTTCTGCCCGGCGGCGATGTCGTTCTCCGTGATGTTGAAGAGCTTCAGCACACTGTAATAGTCGCCGGTGCCTTCACCATGCACGTGATAGCAATACGTTCCGGGTTCCGTGGGCATTGCGCAGCCGGTCGTTCCGACGTCGGTGCCGACCACAGTCAGCGTGCCGTTCTGCACCAGCGTCTCAAGTGCTGTGCTCGAAGATGTCGGAATGCCTTTGTAGAGGTCAACCTTGGCGGTTATGTCGGTGCCGTAAGCCGCTTCCGGGAACTCAAACGTCAGACCGGCTTCTGCCGCAAACGATGTGGTGATCAGCACGCTTGTGATCATCGACAATGCCAAGAGTAAGCTGATCAGCTTTGAGCATGTGCGTTTCAGAGCGTATTCCTCCTTTCAATAACCGTGCTTTTGCTCACACTGTGGAGCGAGAAAGCAGATGTGTTTTCCCGTACTTGCCGATTCTTGTCAGCCTTGCCGTTCACCTCGCTTTCCGTTTCATACGCTGATCCGGCGTATGTCCGCAATGTCATTCGCTGTGATTCAGCAGAGAAGTCATTGTCTCAATCAGATTTGTGAATACAGCTGCGGTTCTTGGACGATTTATTATAGCATGCACCATGTATAAAAACAAGAGAGTCGGTAGCGAGAAATTGAATTTTTCAAACAATTAACAATTTGTTCAAAAATATTTTTGCTAAAACATAGGAAAATTCTAACTTTTTGAAGGCTTTCGCAAAAGCTGAAAACAGCCGGGAATCGGAGGGTTTCGCGCTGCGGACGGCGCATGAGCGGGGCATGACGGCCTGCGTTTGGACATCGGAATGAGACGCGCGGCAAACGCCGCCGGAGCGCCCGCATTTGCCGCGGCCGACCGAGTTTATCCTGCCGGATGAGCCGCAAAGGCAGGAACGGCATGCCGCAGAGGCCGTGCCCGCCCTGAAAGGAGGCCGTGCGCGTCTTCCGCTGCCCATGCTCTCCGTTGATGCATCCACCGGCTTTTCTGCGCTCAAAATGCAGGAAAAGCTGCAAAATTTGCTTGTAAAAAGACGGCTGAAATGTTATACTAACTCAATCGCAGTGATTTACTGATTTTTTCGCGTAAAATCCGCGTGCAATTTGCATGATCGCAGAGGAGAAACTGCGTTGGACGCTTTTCTGAACGTTTGGAATGCATTGGATCGGACGAGGCTGCTTCAGGCCGCGCTGCGGCTGGCGGCGGTGCTGCTGTGCCTGACGGTGCATGAGACCTGCCACGGGCTTGCCGCTTACGCGCTCGGCGATCCGACGGCGAAGGAGCGGCACCGGCTGAGCCTCAACCCGCTGCACCACATCGACTGGTTCGGCCTTGCGGCGATGCTGCTGCTCGGCTTCGGCTGGGCGAAGCCCGTGCCGGTGGACATGCGGTACTTTAAAAACCCGAAGCGGGGCATGGCGCTGACTGCGCTGGCGGGTCCGGTCTCGAACCTGCTGCTCGCGCTGGTGCTGCTGCTCGGCGCGCGGGCGGTGCTCGAGGCCTCGCCGGATACGGCGGCGTGGGGCTGGTTCTTCGCGTTTCTGATCCTCTGCGCGCAGCTGAGTATCGGTCTCGGCGTATTCAACCTGATCCCGATCTCTCCGCTGGACGGCTCGAAGGTGCTCTTCGCCGTGCTGCCGGACCGCATGTACGAAAAGCTGATGTATTACGAGCGCTACGGCTTCATCGTACTCTACGCGCTGATTTTCTTCGGCGCGCTGGACGGTTTTCTCGGCAAGGCGGTCTCCGCCGTCTACACCGCGTTCGTCCAGTTGGTTTTCTATTGATGAGGGAGGTTCCATGGACAACCCCATTTTCAAGCTCGAAAGCGTTGTGCAGGAACGGAATGAAGAGGCCCTGCAGGATTTTGAAGGTCCGCTCGACCTGATCCTGTTTCTGCTCTCAAAAAACAAGATCGAAATACAGAATATCCCCATCGCGCTGATCCTCGAGCAGTACCTCGCGTATCTCGAACAGCGCAAGCGGCTCGACCTTGACATTGCCAGCGAGTTCATCCTCATGGCGTCGCACCTGATGTTCATCAAGTCCCGCATGCTGCTTTCGCTGGAGGATGAGGAGGCGAAGAGCGAGATGGACGAGCTGATCCGTTCACTGCAGGAGCGGCAGCAGAAGGACACCTATCTTCGCGTCAAAACGCTGACTGCCGTGATGGGGCCGCTGAGCGAGTTTGGGCGCAACACGATGACGCGCCCGCCGGAGCCGCGGCGCCGCGGCGCGGTCTACGAGTATGATCACGAGAAGGAGGACCTGGCCGCCGCGATGTCGGCGATCGCCGACCGCGCGGAGCGCTTCGCGCCGCCGGACCGCGGCGCGTTCAGCGAGATCGTCCGGCGAGAGCCCTACTCCGTGACGGAGAAGGCGAGCGAAATCATCGGGCGGCTCAGGCGCTTCGGCATCACACGGTTCCTGCTGCTGTTCCGCGGCAGCCGGAGCCGCAGCGAGATCGTTGCGACGTTCCTCGCCGTGCTGGAGCTGTGCCGCGCGAAGGCGATCCGGCTCGTGGGCTCGGATACCGACTGTACGGTGGATTGTGAAAAGGACGCGCCGGAGGCTCTGGCGCTGTAAGGAGTTACGGAATTGGCAACGATGGATCTGCATGAACTGGAAGCGGCTGTGGAGGGCATCCTCTTCGCATCGGGGGAGCCGGTGGGCATAGACCGCATTTGCCTCGCGCTGGAGCTGGACAGGGACACGGCGGTGATGCTGCTGCGCCGGCTGGAGGACTACTACGCCTATGAGCGGCGCGGTATCCGCCTCGTGCGGATGGAGGATTCGTACCAGCTCTGCTCCGCGCCGGACTATGCCGACGCGATCCGCAAGGCGTTCGAGATCCGCAGGAGCGCGAAGCTGAGCCAGCCCGCGCTGGAGGTGCTGACGATCATCGCCTACTACCAGCCCACCACCCGCGCCTACGTCGATCAGGTGCGCGGAGTGGACAGCTCGTACACGATGGGGCTCCTGCTGGAGCGCGGACTCATCGAGGAATGCGGGCGGATGCAGGTGCCGGGACGGCCGCATCTCTACCGCACGACGAAGGAGTTCCTGCGTGTGTTCCACCTCGGCTCGCTGGAGGAGCTGCCTGAGATGCCGGGCATCGAGACGGAGGGGCAGCTTCGCATCGGAGACGACGGCGGAGCATTCGGCCTGTCCGGGGAGGATGCGGCGCCTGCCGCGGCGCCGCCCGACGGGCAGTAAGAGACGGACGGTAAATTCCTTGGAAGGGGGGAGGTCGTTTGACGGCGCTCAAGATCATCGGCGTTCTGCTGCTGATCTTTCTTCTGATCGGTTTTCTGCGCTTCGGCGTCATCGTCTCCTTCGGGGAAAGCCTGCGTGTGAGGCTGCGCGTGGGCGTGATCAGGCTGACCGTCTGCCCGCGCGGAAAGAAGTCCGGAAAGACGAAGCCGAAGGAGGAAGCGGCAGCAGAGAAAAAGAAGAAAGCGGGGAAACGGCCCCCCCATCCCAGACTGACGGCAGACGAGCTGTTTGAGCTGCTGGAGATCGTGCTTGAGGCGTTTGGCTCCGCCCTGCGGCGCGGCTGCCGGCGCGTGCGGATCGACCCGCTGGAGCTGACTGTCGTCTTCGGCGGCGGTGATCCCGCGTCGGTCGCGCGGACGTTCGGCACGGCAAACGCGCTGATGTACGCCCTCATGCCGCGGGTGGAGGAGACCTTCTATATTCCGGACCCCTCGCTGCATCTGCGTATGGACTTCGGGCAGGAGCGTTCGACTGCGGCGGGCGTGATCGGCGTATCGCTGCGCTTGTGCGACGTGCCCGCGGTCCTGTTCACATTCGGCATCCCGACGGCAAAATGGTTCCTGCGCTTTCGCAAGGCGCACAGGAACGACGCGCCGGCGGACAGGGAGCCGGCGGCAGACGGCAAGGAGAAGGACGGACGGAACGATACAGGCGAACAAATTGCGTAGTCAGAAAGGAAGAAGAACATGGATAAACTCAAAGAGAAGCCGTTGAGCGATCTGATGGAGACCACGATGGCCAAGGTCCGCGAGATGGTCGACTCCAACGCCATCGTCGGCGAGCCCATCAACACGCCGGACGGCGTGACCGTGATCCCCGTTTCCCGCGTCAGCTTCGGCTTCGGCACGGGCGGCAGCGACTACGGCAGGACCACCGATAAATTCGGCGGCGCAGGCGGAGCGGGCGTCAAGATTGAGCCGGTCTCCTTCCTCATCATCAAGGACGGCGTGACCCGCGTGGTGCCGGTGGCGCTGCCGTCCACCGGGGCGGTGGAGCGCATCTTCGACATGGTGCCGGAGGTCGTGGACCGCGTCGAGGGCTTCATCGCGAAGAGAAAAGAAAAAAAAGACATGTTCTAAGCGCGCGTTTGCGGGCATACTAGGACCACTTGCTTTGGAAGGAGTGGTCCCATGTCCTCTGTGCCGCGGCGTATGCTCTGCGCGGTATTCGCGCTGCTTCTGGCGGCAGGCAATATGCCTTGTCACGCCGCTTCGCCGGACGTTTCCGCGTCCGCGTACGTTCTCATGGACGCGGAGAGCGGGCGCGTGCTGCTGGCGAAGAACGAAACACAGGAGCTGCCGATCGCCAGCACGACGAAGATCATGACCGCGCTGCTTGCCCTGCGGCACGGCAGGCTGACGGACCGCGTGACGGTCCGGCGCGAGCACCTCAGGGAGGGCTCGTCGATGTATCTTGCCGAGGGTGAGACGCTGACGCTGGAGGCGCTGCTCTACGGGCTGATGCTGTCCTCCGGCAACGACGCGGCCGAGTGCATCGCAGATCACTGCGGCGGTACGGAGCGTTTTGTGCGCCGGATGAACGAAACGGCGGCGGAGCTGGGCATGACGCACACGTCGTTCGCGAATCCCAGCGGGCTCGACGCGGAGGGACACCGCTCCTGCGCGCTCGACATGGCGCGGCTGATGGCACATGCCATGCGGGACCCCGCGTTCGCGCGGATCGTCTCGACCGCGACGGCGTCGGCAGGGACGCGCGTGATGACGAACCACAACAAGCTGCTCGGCGCGGCCTGCGGCTGCATCGGCGGAAAGACCGGCTATACCGACGCGGCGGGGCGGACGCTCGTGACCTGCGCGGAACGCGGCGGCCTGCGGCTCGTCGCGGTGACGCTGCGCGACGGAAACGACTGGAAAGACCACGCGGCGCTCTATGAATACGGGTTTTCCGCGTATCGGAGCGAGCGCGTCCTTACGCGCGGCGAGGTCTGCGCGCTCGCCGCGGTGCGCGGCGGAGAGATGTCCTGTGTTGCGCTGAAAGCGGCGGAAAGCGTCTGCTGGCCGCTCGCGGAGGGCGAAGCGCTGACGCTGCGCGTCGAGCTTCCGGACGCGGTCGCCGCGCCGGTCAAGACAGGGCAGACGCTCGGCGAGGCCGCCGTCCTGCTGGACGGCGCGGAGGTCGGCCGCGCTGCGTTGGTCGCAGCGGAGAGCGTCCGGGCGGCCGGGACGAAAAAACCGCGCCTTTGGCGCATTCGATAGTTCGATAGGAGGACGGTTTGGAGCAGCGTTTGCAAAAACTGATCGCTGCCGCGGGGCTTTGTTCCCGCCGCACGGCAGAGGAATGGATCGCTGCGGGGCGCGTGAGCGTCAACGGCGCGGCCGCGGCGCTCGGGCAGAGCGCCGACCCGGACGCGGATATCATTCTGGTCGACGGGCAGCCGCTGGTTTTCCCGGAGCGGAAGCGCTATTTGATGCTCAACAAGCCGCGCGGCTGCGTCTGCACGCTTCAGGATGAGCAGGGGAGGCCGACGGTGGCGGAGCTGGTCGCGGACTGCGGCGCGCGGGTCGTGCCGGTCGGACGGCTCGACCTCGATTCCGAGGGCCTGCTGCTGCTGACGAACGACGGCGCGTGGATGCAGCGCATCCTGCACCCGAAGTACGAGGTCGAGAAGACCTACCATGTGACCGTCGCGGGCGCGGTGAAGGACGCGGCGGAGCGGCTCTCCGCGATCACGGACCTCGACGGCGAGTCGATCCGGCCCGCGCGGGTGAAGCTGCTGCGCGGCGGACGGGAGACGGCGGAGTTGTCCGTCACCATCCATGAGGGCAAGAACCGCCAGATCCGGCGCATGTGCGCCGCCGTTGGGCTGCACGTCAAGCGGCTGCGGCGCGTCAGGGAGCATTGTCTTTCGCTGGGCGCGCTGCCGCCCGGCAAATGGAGAGATCTGACCGCGGACGAGCTCCGCGGGTTTGAACAAGAATAAGGACAGGAAGCGACAGATGGCAAAGAATATTCTACATACGATCGAGAAGAACATGATCAGCTTCTCCAAGGGGCAGAAGCTGATCGCGCGCTACATTCTGAACAACTATGACAAGGCGGCGTTCATGACGGCGAGCAGGCTGGGCAAGACCGTGCAGGTCAGCGAGTCCACCGTCGTGCGCTTTGCCACGCAGCTCGGCTACGACGGCTATCCCAGCATGCAGCGCGCGTTGCAGGAGATGATCCGCGGCAAACTGACCTCCATCCAGCGCATCCAGGCATCGGACGGCGTGCTCAGCGGCTACGATCTTGTGACGAATGTGCTGCACCGTGACATGGAGAACATCCGCATGGCGATCGACCAGACCGATCTGGCGGAGTTTGACCGCCTGGTCGAGCTGATCGCGGACGCGAGGCGCATCTATATCGTGGGCTTCCGCTCGTCCTCGTTTCTCGCGGGTTACCTCAATTTCTACCTGCGCCTGATCTTTGAAAACGTGACGCTGGTGCAGGGCGGCGCGGCGGGCACCTTCGACCAGATCTTCCGCGTCGGCTCCGACGACGTGGTGTTCACCATCTGCTTCCCGCGCTACTCGGAGCTGGCGCTCAAGACCGTCCAGTTCGCAAAGGGCCGCGGCGCGACGATCCTCGCCCTCACGGACAGCGAGATGTCGCCGATCGCCCGAGCGGCGGAGGGCGCGCTTCTGGTGCACAACGAGATGATCTCCTTCGTCGACTCGCTGGCGGCGCCGATGAGCATGCTCAACGCGCTTATCCTCGCCTGCGCGCGCAGACGGGGCACGGACGTCTCCGCCAGCTTCTCCGAGCTGGAGCGGGTCTGGGAGCAGTTTTCCATCTTCGGTCAGGCAGAGGATGAATAGTATCGTTGTGATCGGCGGCGGAGCCGCCGGAATGATGGCGGCGATCTGCGCCGCGCGCAAAGGCGCGGACGTAACGCTGCTCGAGCCGAATGAGCGGCTCGGGAAAAAGCTCAACATCACGGGCAAGGGCCGCTGCAACCTGACGAACGACAGCGGCCGCGACGAGCTGATCGCGCACGTTCCCTGTAATAGCAAATTCCTTTACAGCGCTTTTTCCAGATGGTCCGGACGCGATACCATGGCGTTTTTCGAGGCGCTGGGCGTGCCGGTCAAGGTCGAGCGCGGCAGGCGCGTCTATCCCGTGAGCGACCGTGCGTTTGACGTCAGCGCCGCGCTGGAGCGCGAGCTGAAGCGTCTCGGCGTCCGCATCGTGCGCGACCGCGCGGCGGCGCTGATCCTGCGGGATGGGCGCATCGCGGGGGCAAAGGGGGAGAAGGCGGGTTATCGCGCGGACGCGGTCGTCGTTGCGACCGGCGGCGTGTCCTATCCCGCGACGGGCAGCACGGGCGACGGCTACCGTCTGGCGAGACAGGTCGGGCACACGATCGTGCCGCCGCGCGGCTCCCTGGTGCCGCTTGTGAGCAGCGATCCCGACTGTGCCGCAATGAGCGGCCTGTCGCTGAGAAATGTGACGCTGCGGGTCAGGAACCGGAAGAACCGGGTCATTTTTGAGGAGCTGGGCGAGCTGCTGTTCACGCACTTCGGCGTCAGCGGTCCGCTGGTGCTCTCCGCCAGCGCGCACATGCGCGATTTTGAGAAGGACAGCTACCGACTCGTCATCGACCTCAAGCCCGCGCTGGATGAGAAGAAGCTGGACGAGCGGCTGCTGCGCGACTTTGCGGAGCGGAGCAATCAGAATTTTGACAACGTATTGGGCGGGCTCGTGCCGAGGAGCATGATCCCCGTTCTGGTGCGCCGCACGGGAATACCGGCGGACGCCAAGGCGAATTCCATCACAAGGGAGCAGCGGCGGAAGCTGCTCGAAACGCTCAAGGCGTTCGAGTTACCCGTCGTCGGGACGCGCGGTGTGGAGGAGGCGGTCGTCACCTCCGGCGGCGTCAGGGTCGGCGAGGTCAACCCGAACACAATGGGGTCCCGGCTGGTGCCGGGGCTGTATTTCGCCGGCGAGGTCCTGGATGTGGACGCCTACACGGGCGGATTCAATTTACAGATCGCGTGGGCGACCGGAAGAGCGGCGGGCGAAGCCGCCGCGGAACAGGAACAGGAGAAGAAAACCATGGGAGAGAAGCCTTACGCCATTGCGCTGGACGGGCCGTCCGGCGCGGGCAAGAGCACGCTGGCGAAGGCGGTCGCGCAGGAGCTGCGCATCGCCTACGTCGACACCGGCGCGATCTACCGCGTCATCGGGCTGGCCGCGCTTCGGAACGGCGCGGACCCGAAGGACGAGGCGGCGGTCGTCCCGCTGCTGCCGGAGCTGGAGATCGGCCTCCTGCACGGCGAGGACGGCCTGCAGCGGATGTACCTGAACGGGGAGGATGTGACGGAGTCGATCCGCCTGCCGGAGATCTCGATGTACGCCTCCGCCGTGTCGGCTTTGCCGCCGGTGCGCGCATTTCTTCTGGAGATGCAGCGGAAGCTTGCCCGCGAGCAGAGCGTCATCATGGACGGGCGCGACATCGGCACGGTCGTCCTGCCGGACGCGGCGATCAAGGTCTTTCTCACGGCGGATGCCGAGGTACGCGCGCAGCGCCGCTTCCTCGAGCTGGAGCAGCGCGGTACGCCGAAGCCCTTCGACGAGGTCCTCGCCGAGCTCAGGGAGCGGGACTGGAACGACTCCCACCGCGATATCGCGCCGCTGCGGCAGGCAGAGGACGCGGTGCTGCTGGACACGTCCGACCTGACGTTCGAGCAGAGCCTGACGAGTCTTCTGAATATTATACGGGAGAGGTTGGAGGCATGACGGAACCGACGCGTTTCTTCAGGGTCTGTTACCTGATCTTCAAACCGGTCCTCTCGCTGCTCTTTCCGTTCAAGGTGCACGGGATGGAGAACCTGCCGAAGGACCGGCCCGTCGTGCTGTGCGCGAACCATGCGCACGCGATCGACCCGTTCCTCATCCGCCTCTCGCTGCCGCTCCGCATGCCGGTCCGAATCATGGCGAAAAAGGAGCTGATGGACAGGCCGCTGCTCGGCTGGTTCCTCAGCAAGCTCGGCGCGTTCGGCGTCGACCGCGGGCACAGCGATCTTGCCGCGATCAAGACGGCGCTCCGCGCCGTCAAGGATGGCATGAACCTTCTGGTCTTTCCGGAGGGCACCCGCGTCAGGCATGAGGGCGATGTGCAGCCCAAGGGCGGCGTCGCGATGATTGCGATGCGCACGGACGCACCGCTGCTGCCTGTGTACGCCGGCGGAAGACATAAGCTTTTTCATATGACGCATATTGTGTTCGGCGAGCCGCTTGAGGCGAAGGCCGCCGCGCGCCACGCCACCGCCGCAGAGTATCAGGCGTACGCCGATGAGATCGTGCGCCGCGCCTATTCGCTGGGCAGGGAGTGGGAGAGATGAACGTCCTTCTGGCAAAGTCCGCCGGCTTTTGCTACGGCGTGGAGCGGGCGGTTGCGCTCGCGGAGCAGACCGCGCGCTCACGCGGCGGCGCGATGCTCGGCAGCCTCATCCACAATGACAATGTGATCGCGGAGCTCACGGCGCTCGGTATGCGTCAGATCGCGTCTCCGGACGAGGCGCGGGCGGGGGAGCCGGTTGTGATCCGCTCCCACGGCGAGCGGCGCGAGACGCTGGAGACGCTGCGCGCGCGCGGCGCGGAGATCGTGGATGCGACTTGCCCCAACGTGCGGCGCACGCAGCGGCTGGTCGAGTCCGCGGAACGCGACGGGGCGCAGGTGGTCATCATCGGCGAGGCGAACCATCCGGAGGTCATCGCCATTGCCAGCCGCTGCACCGGCGCCATGGTCTGCGATTCGCCGGAAACGATCGAAAGCCGGCTTGCCGGCGGGGAATTCGATCCGGATAAGCCCGTTGTCGCTGTCTCACAGACAACCTGCATCCGTGCGGTTTTAGAAAATTGCTTAAATTTTCTAAAAAAAAGGTGTACAAATCTGAAAGCATATGATACAATATGCGGAGCTACGCAGAAACGCCAGACCGAAGCGGCCGAAATTGCCGCGAAGGTGGACGTGATGGTGGTAGTCGGAGACCGCAAAAGCGCTAACACGAGACACTTGACAGAGCTTTGCCAGGAGGCTTGTTCTCGCGTCATCCAGATCGAGACGGCGGACGAGCTTTCGCCGGACGTCTTTTTTGGTTGCATTACTGCGGGACTTACCGCCGGCGCATCGACGCCTGCTAGCATCATTAAGGAGGTATATGCAACCATGACGGAAGAAATCAAGATGGAAGAAACCATGACGGAAAAGACCGCGATCGAAGAGCCCAAGATGGAAGAGGTCAAGGCCGAAGAGTCTGCAGCGGAGGAGGCGAAGACCGCGGAAGGGACGGAATCCTTTGAGGAGCTCCTTGAAAAGTCCTTTAAGACGCTCAATACCGGCGACAAGGTAACGGGCGTTGTCACCGCCATCGGTTCCACCGAGATTCAGGTCGACCTTGGCTGCAAGCAGGCGGGTTATATCCCCGTCTCCGAGCTGAGCGCCGACCCTGACGCGAAGGTCGAGGATATCGTCCATGTCGGAGACGAGATCGAGACCTATATCGTCCGCGTCAACGATGTGGAAGGATATGCCACGCTTTCGAAGAAGCGCCTCGACGCGGTCAAGGTCTGGGAAGACATTGAAAAGGCGGTCGAGGAAAAGAGCGTGCTCACGGGCGTCGTCTCCGAGGTCAACAAGGGCGGCATCGTCGTGTCGGTCAAGGGCGTGCGCGTGTTCGTGCCCGCGTCCCAGAGCGGCCAGCCCCGCGACGCCGATCTGAGCTCCATGGTCAAGCAGCCCGTCAAGCTGCGCGTCACCGAGGTCAACCGTGCCCGCCGCCGCGTCGTCGGCTCCATCCGCAGCGTCCAGAACGAGGCGCGCGCCGCCGCGCAGAAGGAAGTCTGGGACAACATCGAGGTCGGCAAGCGCTATGACGGCGTCGTCAAGTCCATGACCAGCTACGGCGTTTTCGTCGACATCGGCGGCGTGGACGGCATGGTCCATATTTCCGAGCTCTCCTGGAGCCGGATCAAGCACCCGTCCGAGATCGTCAAGGTCGGCGATCATCTGGAGGTGTACGTCATCTCCTTCGACGCGGAGAAGCGCAAGATCTCCCTCGGCGTCAAGGATCGTACGCAGAATCCGTGGGACGTCTTCATGAAGACCTATCAGGTCGGCGACGTCGCGAAGGTGCGCATCGTCAAGCTGATGACCTTCGGCGCGTTTGCCGAGGTCGTGCCCGGAGTCGACGGTCTGATCCATATCTCCCAGATTGCGGATCGCCGCATCGAGAAGCCCGGCGACGTGCTCACCGAGGGCGAGACCGTTGAGGCGAAGATCACCGCGGTGGACGAGGAAAAGAAGAAGATCTCCCTGAGCATCCGCGCGATCCTCACTCCCATGCCCGTTGAGAAAGAGGAAGTCACGGAGTGATCTGCAGTTCAAAAAGAGGACAGGCAAGGCGTCTGTCCTCTTTTTTTGCAGTTTTTTGGAAAAACATCTTTGCAAGAACGATATTTTGTGTTAGTATTTAATAGTTATCGTAAAACACTTTGATTGATACGCAGGAGGAAGATCACTATGGATTATGCTGCGCTCTACCGGCAGAAGCTGACCACCGCGGACGAAGCGGTCAAGCTCGTCAAGTCCGGAGACTGGGTCGATTACGGCTGGTGCACCAACCACCCCTACACGCTCGACAAGGCGCTTGCCAAACGCAGGGACGAGCTGACGGACGTCAAGTTCCGCGGCGGCGTGACGCTGTGGATGCCGGCGGTGGCGGAGGCGGAGAACGGCGAGGGCCACTTCATCTGGCACTCCTGGCACTGCACCGGTGTGGACCGCAAGATCATCTCTGCCGGAAAGGGCTTCTTCTCGCCCATGCGCTACAGCGAGCTGCCGCGCTTTTACCGTGACGGCAACGCGCAGGTGGACGTCGCCATGATCCAGGTCACGCCGATGGACAGTCACGGCAACTTCAGCTTTGCGCTCGGCGCGTCCCAGATCGCGGATATGCTGGCGAAGGCGAAGAAGATCATCGTCGAGGTCAACACCAACCAGCCCTGGATCTATGGACTGACCGGCACCGAGGTCAACATCAAGGACGTGGATTACGTCGTTGAGGGCGAGAACCCGCCCGTCGGCGCGCTGCCGCCCGCCGCCGACCCGACGCCCGTGGACGTCGCGGTCGCCAACCTTGTCGTGCCCGAGATCCCGAACGGCGCCTGCCTCCAGCTCGGCATCGGCGGCATGCCGAACACCATCGGCTCCGTGCTCGCGACCTCCGACCTCAAGGATCTCTCCGCGCACACCGAGATGTATGTGGACGGCTTCGTCGATCTGACGCTGGCGGGCAAGATCACCGGCCGCAACAAGGCGATCGACAGGGGGCGCCAGGTCTATGCCTTTGCCGCGGGCACAAAGCGGATGTACGACTTCATGGACCGCAACCCTGAAGTCATGGCCGCGCCCGTGGACTACACCAACGACGTGCGCGTCATCTCGCAGATCGACAACTTCATCTCCATCAACAACGCCATCGACTGCGACCTCTTCGGCCAGATCAACGCCGAGTCCGCGGGCATCAAGCACATTTCCGGAACCGGCGGCCAGCTGGACTTCTGCATGGGCGCGTACCTCTCCAGGGGCGGCAAGAGCTTCATCTGCATGTCCTCGACGGTCAAGGGTAAGGACGGCACGGTCAAGAGCCGCATCGTCCCGACGCTGACGCCCGGCTCGATCGCCACCGATCCGCGGTCCTGCACGCAGTATGTCGTCACCGAGTACGGCATGGTCAACCTGAAGGGCCTCTCCACCTGGGAGCGGGCGGAGGCGCTCATTTCCATCGCCCACCCGGATTTCCGCGAGGAGTTGATCGCCGCCGCGGAGCAGATGCGCATCTGGCGCAGGAGCAACCGGTAAAAACGCATATCGTCCAAAAGGACGGATATCCTTACAGGGTATCCGTCCTTTTCCATGCGCGGAAAAGAGCGGAGAGATGAGCAATTTCTTTGAAATATTTTGAATCATAGCTTGAAAAATAAGAAAAAAAGCATTATACTATGTATGGGTTATTATACAGTTTTACATGCCGCGAATTTGATGAAAGGAGGTGGGCAGACATCTATCAGATCGGAGACAAGATCGTACATCCGATGCACGGCGCAGGCGTGATCGAACAGATCGTGGAGGAGAAGATCAGCGGGACGCTGATCCAGTTCTATGTATTCAAAATGCCCATCTCCGGGCTGACGCTCAAGATCCCGACCGCAAACAGCGGACTCATCGGTATCCGCTCGGTTTCCTCCGCGGCGGACATTGAAGCGGTCATCGACCGGATCCCGTCCCTCGGCGTCGATATGACGGCCAACTGGAACCACCGCTACCGCGAGAATATGGAGCGTATCAAGAGCGGCGACCTGCTGGAGGTCGCGGGCGTCATCAAGGCGCTCATGCACCGCGACAACGAGCGCGGGCTCTCCAATGGAGAGCGAAAAATGCTGCACAGCGCCAAGCAGATACTGATTTCCGAGATCGTTTTGGCGGAGAGCATGGAATATCCCGCCGCAGAGGCGCGGATCAACGCCGTTATGCTGAAAAAGGGGAGCGCAAGCGTATGAAGCTCTGGCAAAAGCTGTTTCCGAACCGCCGTCCGTCACATCCCCGCTGCTCCGCAGTCATTGCGGCGGCGGGTTCATCGCAGCGCATGGAGGGAGAGAACAAGCTCCTGCTGCCCCTGGGCGGCAAGCCTGTGCTGGCGCATGTGCTGACGGCGTTTGAAGCTGCGTCGGGCGTGGATGAGATCGTCATTGCCGCGCGGGAGGAGGATCTCGTCCGCTTTGCCGAGCTGTGCAAGGTCTGGGGCGTCACAAAGCCGGTCAAGGTCATCGTCGGAGGCGAGACGCGGCAGGAATCCGTGCTGCGCGCCGCGATAGAGGCAGATCCGGACGCGGAGCTGATCGCCGTGCAGGACGGCGCGCGTCCGTTTGTCACGCCGGAGCTGATCGACCGGGTCATTGAGGCGGCGCGCGCTCACTATGCCGCGGCGCCCGCAGTCCCGGTCAAGGATACGGTCAAGGTGGCGGTGGACGGTATCGTACGCAATACGCCCGATCGCTCGCTGCTTTACGCCGTGCAGACGCCGCAGGTTTTCGACGCGCAGCTGCTGCGCGCGGCGCTCAAGTCCGCCATCGATGAGGGCGTGGTTTTGACCGATGACTGCGCCGCTTTGGAGCGGATCGGCAAGGAGATATACTTGACAGAAGGGCTGGAGGAGAACATCAAGCTCACAACGCCTCTGGACATGGCTTTCGCAGAGGCGATCCTGGAAAAGCGAGAGGGTTGAAGCCCTCTTTTTCCTTGTGGAGGAAAACAATGACGGGTTTACGCATCGGACATGGCTACGACGTGCATCGTCTGGTCGAGGGCAGGCCGCTGATCCTCGGCGGGGTGAAGGTGCCGTATCAGAAGGGGCTCGACGGTCATTCGGACGCGGATGTGCTGCTGCATGCGGTCATGGACGCGCTGCTCGGCGCGGCGGCGCTGGGGGACATCGGACAGTTGTTTCCAGACAGCGACCCGGCCTTCGAGGGCGCGTCGAGCGCGGCGCTGCTGCGTTCCGTCGGCGGCGTGCTGCGCGGCGCCGGCTATGCCGTCGTCAATATCGACGCGACCGTGCTGGCGCAGGAGCCGAAGCTCGCACCGTATCGCGGGGAGATGCGCCGCCGCATTGCCGAGGCGCTGGAGATCGGACCCGAACGCGTCAGCGTGAAGGCGACGACCGAGGAGGGCCTCGGCTTCACCGGCGCGCTTGAGGGCATCGCCGCCCACGCCGTGGCGCTGATCGAAAAGAACTGAACATCTGTTCCGTCTGATCGGAGGGCTGACACGCTCAGCCCTCCTTTTCACGCCGCTCCCGCTGCGCACATAGCATGCTGCAAAGGGGGAGAGGTCATGGACCACTATCTGTTAACGGCCCGTTCGATCACGCATGCCCAGCAGATGGCGCGGGCGCTGGAAGGAGCGGGCCTTCCGGCAAAGCTGCGCCGCGCGGGGAGCAGCGTTGCCGGGAAGGGCTGCGGCTATACGATCCAGATCGCCGAGCGGCACTACCGGCGGGCCGCCGACGCGCTGCGCGAGGCGGGGCTGCGGCCTGTCAAGACGTTTCACGTCGTGAACGGCGTGCCGCGCGAGGTCGGCGTATGATCTACCTCGACAGCGCGGCCACGACGTTCCGGAAGCCGGAGGCCGTCCGCGCCGCCGTATTCCGCGCCATGCAGACCATGAGCTCGCCGGGGCGCGGCGGCTATGCGAGCGCGCGCGCAGCGGAGGAGCTGCTCTACCGCACCCGCGTGCTGGCGGCGGAGCTGTTCGGCGTCGAGGGAGCGGAGCGCGTCGTGTTTACCGCGAGCGCGACGCATGGGCTGAACATCGCCGTCAAGAGCCTTGTACCCGTCGGCGGACGCGCCGTGATCTCAGGATATGAGCACAACGCGGTCACGCGCCCGCTGCACGCGCTGGGCGCGGAGGCCGCCGTCGCCGCCTCGCCGCTGTTCGACGGCGAGGCCTGCGTCCGGGGGTTTGCGAAGGAGCTGCGCCGCGGCGCAGACGCCGCGATCTGCACGACGGCGTCCAACGTCTTCGGCTGCATCCTGCCGGTCGAGGAGATCGCGGCGCTTTGCCGCAGGATGCGCGTGCCGCTGATCGTCGACGCGTCGCAGTCCGCGGGCGTGCTGCCGCTGGATATGGCGAAGCTGGGCGCGGCGTTCGCCGCCATGCCGGGACACAAAGGACTCTACGGTCCGCAGGGGACGGGCCTGCTGCTCTGCGGCGCGGAGGCGGAGCCGCTCATCGAGGGCGGAACGGGCAGCGCGTCGCTGGAGCAGTCGATGCCCGACTTTCTGCCGGACCGTCTGGAGGCGGGGACCCACAACGTGCCCGGCATCGCGGGTCTGGAGGCCGGCCTGCGCTTTGTGCGCGCCATGACGCCGGAGCGGATCCTGCGCCATGAGCGCCGGCTCATCCGCCGTGCGGCGGAGGGCCTGCGCCGCCTCGGCGTCACGCTCTACGCTGCGCAGGACGCTTCGGCACAGCTCGGCGTGCTGTCCTTCAACGTCGGCGAGCGGGAGCCGGAGAGCGTCGCGGAGGCGCTGGCGGAGCGCGGCGTCGCCGTACGCGCGGGCTATCACTGTGCGCCGACCGCCCACCGCAGCGCTGGAACGCTCGGACGCGGCACGGTGCGCCTCAGCGTTTCGGCCTTTACCGGCGAGGCGGACGTGGACGGTTTGCTGCGCGCGATGCGGGGCATACTGGCAAAGTAGCCCAAATCCAAAGCGACATTTCATAGAAAATTCACAGCTCTTCCCGTTGCATTTTTATAGTATTTATATTAAAATAATTCTAATTATACACAGCGCTGCACGGCGCATTTGAGGCGGATGAAACGGGGTGGCATTTTTGTCGACAATCTTTGATGGTGTGCTGCGCTATATTGGGACGATCGCGCTGACGGACTGGCTGGACATCGTGCTGCTGGCGTTTTTGGTCTACCATGCCATGCGGTGGGTGGGACGCTCGCGGGCGGCAAACCTTGGCCGGGGCGTGGTCTTTTTCCTGCTTGCGCTGGCGCTGTCCGTGCTGCTGCAGCTCAATACGATCAACGCGATCCTGCGCACGATCGTGACATGGGGCGTTTTGTGTCTGGTCGTCATTTTCCAGCCGGAGCTCCGCCGCCTGCTTGAGCAGGTCGGCTCCAGCAAGCTCGGTTCGTTCAACCCCTTCGCCCGCGTACAGCAGACCAGCCTGATCGAGACGACCATCGCGCAGACGGTGGACGCCTGCGCCGAGCTGTCCGAGTCCCGTACGGGCATGCTGATGGTCTTCGAGCGCAACATCAAGCTGGACGACGTCGCCCGCACCGGCACGATTGTCGACGCGCAGGTGTCGAGCCAGCTTCTGAAGAACATTTTCTTTGTCAAGGCGGCGATGCACGACGGCGCGGTCATCATACGGAACGGACGCCTGCTCGCCGCGGGCTGTATCCTGCCGCTGTCGCACAACGCGAACATCAGCCGCGACCTCGGCACGCGCCATCGCGCCGGCATCGGGATGAGCGAGAATTCGGACGCGGTGGTCGTCATCGTCTCGGAGGAGACCGGCGCGATCTCCGTCGCGATCCGCGGCATGCTCAAGCGGTATCTGACGGCGCAGACCCTCGAGACCCTTCTGAGGAACGAGCTGATCCCGACCGTGGAGGAGCAGCAGCCGGTGAAATTCCGCCTGTTCCCGCTGTGGCAGCGCAAAAAGACGGAGGAGGTGAGCGGCGATGCAGATCAGTAACGGACGCAAGGCGTTTTACATCATCGTTTCGGTCGTGATTTCCTTTGCGCTGTGGTTCTATGTGAACAGCACCTCGGACGTCGACATTTCGCTCTACGATGTTCCGGTCGAGTTCCTCAACGCGGAGTCGGCGCTGGCCAACAAGGGCCTTGTGCTCGTCGGCGAGGACGACGCGACGGTCGACCTCGTGCTGACGATGCCGCGCAATACCGTGTTCAACTTCGACTCGGATCATCTGCATCTGTTTGCAAACCTGAACTCCGTCAATTCCACCGGTACGCAGTCCATTGCCTACTCCATCGCCTATCCTCCCGGCGTGAACCCAAACCAGATCTCGGTCAAGGCGCCGACGGTGCAGACTGTCTCGGTGCGCGTGGGCGAGCTGTTCCGCAAGAACGACGTGGAGGTCCGCGTCAATCTGGTCGGCAACGTGGCGGACGGCTATGCCGCCGGCAGAGTGCAGGTGCTGCCCTCCGTGCTGGAGGTCTGGGGCCAGCAGAAGGACGTGGCGCAGGTGAGCTACGCACAGGTGCAGCTCAACATCGAAAACGCCAGATCGACCATCGTGGAGCAGCTGGAGTACACGCTCTACGACTACGATGACAACGAGATCCCGGGCGGCAAGGTCCGCGCGGCAAGCGACACGGTGCAGGTGACGATGCCGGTCATTTCCGCGACTGAGATCCCGCTGGTCGTCAGCTTCGTTGAGGAGCCCGGCGTGCGCATCGGGAGCTTTGACTACACGCTGGATATTCCCGCGGTGACGCTCTCCGGCGACGCCAACCAGATCGCGCTGCTCGGCGAGATCGTGCTCGGCGAGGTCGCGCTTGCGGAGATCGAAGGAGAGCAGACCTTTGTCTACGATATCCCCATCCCCGAGGGGCTGACCAATCTCAGCGGCTCGACGACCGCCAGACTGACCATCTCCAACCGCGATGTGACGACGCGCGACTTCACCGTGACGAGCTTCGGCTACGAGAACTTCCAGGACGACAGCCGGACCGTGGAGGTGGTGACCTCTTCGCTGAGCGTGACGCTGCGCGGTACGCAGGAGATCCTCTCCGGCATTTCCCCTGAGCAGCTGATCGCCGTTGCCGACCTGACGGACGTGGCGAACGCCAGCGGCACCTATACTGTGCCCGCCGCCATACGTGCGGAGGGCGATCCGGACTTCGGCACGGCGCAGAGCTACCAACTGACCGTGCGCATTGCCCTGCCGGAGCAGGAAACGGAGAGTGGAACAGGAGATACGGGCGTATGAGACAGATCGCAACCGTGGAAAAGCTTCTGCAGGACGGCCGCGCGGAGATCGTCGTCGCGCGGCAGTCTGCCTGCGCCCACGACTGCCGTGAGTGCGCCGGCTGCGGCGTTACGCCGACCCCGCTCCGCGCGGTCGTGGACAACCCGATCGGCGCGCAGGCGGGGCAGAAGGTTGTGGTCGAGAGCTCGTCGCGCCAGGTGTTCGGCGTGATCCTGCTGGTCTATCTGCTGCCGGTGCTGCTGTTTCTGATCGCCTGCTTCGCCACCGCGCCGTTCGGCAGCAGCGCGCTGTCCGCGGCGGTGTCGATCCTCGCATTCTTCTGCGGCGTCGTGCCCGCTGTGCTCTATGACCGGCGGGTCAGGCGCAGCGGCGGGATGGTCTTCACCATCGTGCAGGCGTTCTGAACGTGTTCGGCTATATCCGACCCGCCGTGCCGCGGTTGTCCCAAACGGAAAACGAGCGCTTCCGCGACGCCTACTGCGGTCTCTGCCACGCGCTGGGGCGGCGCTACGGCTTCGCGGCGCGATTTCTGCTCAACTATGATTTCACCCTGCTTGCCATCCTGCTTTCGCTGGGCGCTCCCGCGTCCCGCGTTTGCCGGCGCTGCGCCGTCCACCCCTGCAGGGGCTGCGGCGTACTGGATGCGCCGGAGGCGATGGACGCCGCGGCGGCGCGCAGCGTCGTGCTCGCGTGGTGGCAGATACAGGATCAGATCGCCGATCGCGGTTTCTTTGCGGGGCTCAAATACCGTCTGGCGGCGCTGCTGGTGCGCCGCGCCTATCGCAAAGCCCGCGCCGACGTGCCCGACTTTGACGCGGCGGCGCGGCGGCGCCTGCGGGAGCTGAGCGAGCGGGAGCGCGAGCGCTGCGCCTCGCTCGACGCGGCGGCAGAGCCCTTCGCGGCGCTTCTCGCGGAGTGCGCGGCGGCGGAGCCGGACGGGACGCGGCGGCGCATCCTGCAGCAGATCCTCTACCATCTTGGCCGTTGGATCTACCTGATCGACGCGGCGGACGATTTCAAGGCGGACGCCGGAAGCGGCAGCTACAATCCGCTGCGCTGCCGTTACGGCCTCGAAGGGGACGAGCTTCCCGGGGAGGTCAAGCGATCCCTCGGCGAAACGCTGGACGCGTCCATCCGCCGGATGGCGGGCGCCTATGCGCTGCTGGACGCGGGCGAGTGGACGGCGGTGCTGGACAGCATTTTTTATGACAGCCTTTACGGCGTCGGAAAAGCCGTTCTGGAAGGCGTCTATCACAAACCCTCGCGCATCAAACGCACGGAGGTTGCCTATGAGCGATCCCTATAAAATTCTGAATATCCCGTCCACGGCTACGGACGACGAGGTCAAGCACGCCTATCGCGAGCTTGCGCGGAAGTATCATCCCGACAACTATCATGACAATCCGCTCGCCGACCTCGCGCAGGAGAAAATGAAGGAGATCAACGAGGCATACGAGTTGATCCAGAAGCAGCGCAAGGCCGGCGCGGCGCATGCGTCGTCGTCCCAGTACGGCGGCTACGGCAGCTCGTCCCACTCCTACTATTCCGCGAGCGGCGACCCGCAGATGCAGCGCGTGCGCGTTGCGATCAACAGCGGCGACATCACGCTGGCGGAGCGGCTGCTGAACGAGGCGGCGGAGCGCGGCGCCGAGTGGAACTTTCTCATGGGCGTCGTCTGCTCCCGCCGCGGCTGGATGGACGACGCGAAGCGCTACTTTGAGACCGCCTGCCGCATGGAACCGAACAATAGCGAGTACCGCAGCGCGATGAGCATGTTTACAGGCGGCGGCTATCAGCCTGCGGGCTTCCGCGGCTTCGGCACCCTGTCCTACGACAACGGGACCTGCCTGCGTCTGTGCGCCGCATGGTCGTGCTGCGTTCTCAGCGGCGGGCGCTGCTTCTGCTGCTGATGCAAATAAAGAGAGGATATTTATCGATATGGTCAAGAGTATGACCGGCTACGGCCGGGCAAGAGAAACCAGAAACGGCCGCGACATCACCGTTGAGGTCCGCAGCGTCAACAACCGTTATCTCGACACCGCCGTGAAGCTGCCGCGCGCGTATATCTTTACGGAGGACGCGATCAAGCAGCGCGTGCAGAAGGCGGTTTCCCGCGGCAAGGTGGATGTGTTCGTCAGCATCGACGCCACCGCCGCCGATACGACGGTCGTCGCCGTCAACGAGCCGCTGGCGCAGTCCTACCTTGCAGCGCTGCGCACGCTCGGCGCGATGGACCCCGACGCGCTGCGCGGGACGTTCAGCGCCGTGGACCTCGCGCGTTTTCCGGACGTGCTGAGCGTCACCAAGGCGGAGGAGGACCTTGAGTGCGTGCAGGCGGACATCTGTGCCGTGGCCGACGAGGCGCTGGCGGCGTACAACGCCATGCGCGCCGTCGAGGGCGAGAAGCTGGCGGCGGACATCGCCTCGCGGCTCGATTCGATCGAGACGCTGACGCAGCGGGTCGAGGAGCTCTCGCCCGAAACGGTGCGCGAGTACCGCGAAAAGCTGACTGCGCGGATGCAGGAGGTGCTTCGGAGCACGACCATTGAGGAATCCCGCATCCTGACCGAGGCCGCCATCTACGCCGACAAGATCGCCGTTGACGAGGAGACCGTGCGCCTGCACAGCCACGTTTCCCAACTGCGCGGCATGCTCGATTCCGATCAGCCCATGGGCCGCAAGATGGACTTCCTGATCCAGGAGGTCAACCGCGAGAGCAACACCATCGGCTCCAAGTGCAACGATGTGGAGATCGCGCGCGTCGTGGTCGAGCTCAAGGCGGAGGTCGAGAAGATCCGCGAGCAGGTCCAGAACATTGAGTGAGGTGCGCTATGCGGCTGATTCACATTGGCTTCGGCAACATGATCTCCGCCGAGCGGATGCTCGCCGTGGTCTCGCCGGATTCCGCGCCGATCAAGCGGCTCATCCAGGAGTCGCGTGAGCGCGGGATGCTCATTGACGCGACCTACGGACGCAAGACCGCGGCAGTGTTCATCATGGACAGCGACCACGTTGTGCTGTCCGCCATACCGGCGGACAAGATCGTGTCCCGCATGGGCGCGGAGGTGCTCGGCGGACTGAACGAGGAGGACGAGTAAGCATGGAAAAGGGCAAGATGTTCATCGTTTCCGGTCCCTCCGGCGTGGGGAAGAGCACTGTGCTCCGCAAGCTCTTTGATGGGCGCGACGATCTGTTTTTCTCCATCTCCGCCACGACGCGCGCGCCGCGCGAAGGCGAGACGGACGGCGTGGATTATCACTTTATCAGCGTCGAACGCTTTCAGGAGCTGATCGAGGCGGACGCGCTGCTTGAGTATGCCGAGTACGTCGGCAACTTCTACGGCACGCCGAAAAAATACGTTGACCGCGCGATGAACGAAGGCAGGGACGCCGTTCTCGACATCGAGGTGCAGGGCGCGCTTCAGGTGTGCGCCAAGCGGCCCGGGACCATCCGCATCTTCATCGCGCCGCCCTCTTGGGAGGAGCTGGAGCGCCGGCTCAGGCAGCGCGGGACCGACAGCGAGGAAAAGATCCAGAAGCGTCTGCTCCGCGCCAAGACCGAGCTTCAGACTGCCGACGTCTACGATTATTTCGTCATCAACGACACGGTCGAGCGCGCCGTGCGCGAGCTCGACGCCATCATGCTCGCCGAGCACTGCAAGCCCGCCGACCGCATGAAGATATTGAGTCAGTAATCCGCTATTTTAGGAAAGAAGGAACCTTGTTATGATGCTTTATCCCTCCATGACCACGCTCAATGAGAACGTACCCAACCGCTACCTGCTGGTGAACGTCGTCGCGCGCCGTGCGCGGCAGATCGCCGAGCTCGCCGACGAATCCGGCGAGCATCTGACCGAAAAGCCCGTCACCTCCGCCATCAACGAGGTCGCGGACGGAAAGATCAGCGCGGACGACGTCGACATCTCCATCAAGCGTTGAGTACCGCGCTTGCCCGGATCGCGGTCTCCGGCGTGCCCTATGCCGCCGACCGGCCTTATATTTACCTGATCCCGGCGGCGCTCTCCGACGCTGTGCGCGCGGGAATGCGCGTCACGGTCCCATTCGGCAGAGGCAACCGCCGCACGGAGGGCTTTGTGCTGGAGGTCTGCGAGGGCGAGGCGGAGAGCGGCTGCAAGCCGCTGGAGGCGGTGCTGGACGATTCTCCGCTGATGGATGCGGAGCAGCTGCGCCTTGTCCGCTGGATGAAGGCGCGCTATTTCTGCACGTACTACGACGCAGTCAAGACCATCCTGCCCTCCGGCGTCTGGTTCCGTTACCGGGAGCTTTGGCGCCTCGCGGAGGGGCTGGATCCGGAAGCGGCGCTTGCCGGCCTGCCGCCTGAGAGCGCGGAAGCGCGCCTGCTGCGCGAGCTGGCAGCGGTGGGCGAGGCGGAGACCGACGCGCTGGCGAAGCTTGGCGGCGCCGATACCCTTCGGGCGCTCAGGAGCCTGCGCGGCAGGGTGCTCGTCACGGTCAGACGGATCGCCGTCAGGACCGTCGGCGATAAGACGCTGCGGATGGTCAGCCTCGCCATGGAGCCGGAGGAGGCCCTCGCGGCGGTGGAACGGAGGAGAGCTTCCGCATCCGTGCGCTATGCGGTGGTGGAGCTGCTTTGCGCACAGGGGACGCTGACGTCCTCCGACGTCTACGATCAGACCGGCGCGAGCCTGCGAACGCTGCGGAGCCTCGAAAAGGATGGGATCATCGCGCTGTCGAAGCGGGAGGCGCTGCGCGTGGCGGCCTATGCGCCTGCGGACGCGCCGCCCATCGTGCTGAACGGCGAGCAGGAGAGCGCCTTTGAGACGCTGGACACGCTGGCCCGCTCCGGCTCGACGAAGGCGGCGCTGCTTCACGGCGTGACCGCCAGCGGCAAGACGCTGGTGTACATCCGTCTCATTCAGGAGACGCTTGCGCGCGGCAGGACCGCGCTGCTGCTCGTGCCGGAGATCGCGCTGACGCCGCAGATCATGGCGAAATTCACTGCATACTTCGGCGACAGCGTCGCCATGCTCCACAGCGGACTTCAGTTGACGGAGCGATACGACCAGTGGAAGCGCATCCGCCGCGGCGACGTCAGGGTCGTGCTCGGCACGCGCTCGGCGGTGTTCGCGCCGCTTCAAAACATCGGCCTCGTCGTCATGGACGAGGAGCAGGAGGGGACCTATACCTCTGAAAACCCGCCGCGCTACCAGACGCGCGACATTGCGCAGTTCCGCTGCGCCCAGTACGGCGCGCTGCTGCTGCTCGGCTCCGCGACGCCGACGGTGGAGACATCCTATTATGCGCGGAGCGGCCGCTATCAGGCGGTCTGCCTGCGCCGGCGGTACAACGAGCAGAGCCTGCCGGAGGTCACCATCGCCGACATGCGGCAGGAGCTGCGCGCGGGGAACAGCGGGATTTTGAGCGCGCCGCTGCGCGCGGAGCTGGCGGCGAATCTCGAACGCGGGGAGCAGAGCATCCTGTTCCTCAACCGGCGCGGGAATGCGCGGATGCTGCTGTGCGGCGCGTGCGGCGCGGTGCCGGAATGCCCGCGATGCAGCGTGCCGCTGACCTATCACTCCGCGAACGGGCGGCTCATGTGCCACTACTGCGGCTTTTCACGGCCTGCGTTCGACCGCTGTCCCGACTGCGGGAGCGAGATGCACCCCGTCGGAGCGGGAACGCAGAAGGTGGAAGAGGAGCTGCGCGCGGCGTTCCCCGGCGTGGAGCTGCTGCGCATGGACGCTGACACCGTCGGCGCGGCGCACCGGCACGAAACGCTGCTGCGGCAGTTTGAACAAGAGAAGATCCCCATTCTCCTCGGCACACAGATGGTGGCCAAGGGGCTGGATTTTGAACACGTCACTCTGGTCGGCGTGCTGGCGGCGGACTTGTCGCTCTACGTCGACAATTACCGCGCCGCGGAACGGACGTTCAGCCTGCTTTCGCAGGTGGTGGGCCGCGCGGGGCGCGGCAGCAAACGCGGCAGGGCGGTCATCCAGACCTACACCCCGGAGAACGATGTCATTCGTGCCGCTGCTGCGCAGGACTACGAGTCGTTCTATCAAAGCGAGATCCGGATGCGCAGGCTGCGGCGCTATCCGCCGTTTGCCGATCTGTTCACGCTGACCGTCACCGGGATCGACGAGGCGCAGGTGCTGCGCGCCTGCATCTCGCTGCGCGACGCGCTGCGGCTTGCGGTCGAGCGGCCGGAGCTGCGGGAGCTGGAGCCGGAGGTGCTGGGTCCCGCCGGCGCGCCGGTGGTCAAGGTCAATAACCGGTACCGTTACCGCATTTACATCGTCGCGAAGAATACGCCGAAGCTTCGGCAGCTCGTGTCCGAGTTCCTCTTCGCGTTCCATCGGCACAGTGAAAACCGCAGTCTCGACATTTTTGCCGACTGCAATGCGTTAGGATAGGAGAAACTGTTATGGCACTTCGCAAGATCGTGGAACGGGGAGACCCCGTGCTGGAAAAAGTCTGCCGTCCGGTGACCGACTTCAACCGCCGGCTGCATATCCTGCTGGACGACATGGCTGAAACATTGGAAGAATCCGGCGGCATCGGCCTCGCCGCGCCGCAGGTCGGCATACTGCGCCGCGTCTGCATCGTCGAGGACAGCGAGGGCGAGATCATCGAGCTCATCAACCCGGAGATCATCGCTTCCGAGGGCGAGCAGACGGGCCTTGAGGGCTGCCTGAGCATCCCCGGGCGCTACGGCATCGTCACGCGCCCGTACAAGGTGCGCGTCCGCGCGCAGGACCGCGAGGGCGCGTTCTTTGAGATCGAGGACGAGGAGCTCACCGCCCGCTGCTTCTGCCATGAGATCGAGCATCTGGACGGGCACCTGTACACCGAGCGCTGCGACCATCTGCTCTCGGACGAGGAGTTGGAGCAGTACATCAAGGGTCATCCGGATGAGTTCGAGTCGGAAGGGGACGAGCAATGAGGATCGTTTTTATGGGAACGCCCGACTTTGCCGTCGTGTCGCTCCGCCGTCTGGCGGAGGACGGGCATGAGATCGTCGGCGTTTTCACCCAGCCGGACAAGCCCGGAAACCGGAAAAAGCTGACGAGGTCACCCGTCAAGGAATATGCCTTGTCAGTCGGCTTGCCGGTTTATCAGCCGGAGCGCATGCGCGGCGAGGAGCCGCTTGCGCTCCTGCGTTCGCTGGAGCCGGAGCTGACGGTCGTCGCCGCCTACGGGCAGATTTTGCCCGAGGATATTCTCAATGTGCCGCGGTACGGCAGCATCAACGTCCATGCGTCGATCCTGCCGAAGTACCGCGGCGCCGCGCCGATCAACCGAGCCATTCTGGACGGCGAGACCGAGACCGGCGTCACCATCATGTATATGGCGAAGCAGTTGGACGCGGGCGATATCATCAGCGTCCGCAGGACGCCCATCGGGCCCGACGAGAACGCGGAGCAGCTCTTCGCGCGGCTTGCGGAGCTCGGCGCGGAGCTGCTGTGCGAAGCCGTCCGCGCCATCGGGGACGGCACGGCGGCGCGCACGCCGCAGAACAGCGCGGAGGCGACCTATGCAGCCATGCTTTCCCGGGACATGTCACCCATCGACTGGAACAAGTCTGCGGAAAATATCGTCAATCAGGTGCGGGGCCTGATGCCATGGCCCTGCGCGTCGATGACGCTGGACGGCCGGACCGCGAAGGTCTGGCGCGCCGAGCGCGGCGGCGAGACCGGTGATCCTGCCGGTACGCTCCGCGCGTCGAAGCGCGGCGTCGAGGCCGCGTGCGGCGACGGGAAAAGCGTCGTGATCACGGAGCTGCAGCCCGAGGGCGGCAAACGCATGGCGGCAGGCGCGTGGCTCAACGGCCGGCGTGTCGCCCCCGGTACGATCCTCGCATGAGCGGCAGAGCAAGCGCGCTGCGCGTGCTGACCGCCTGCCGGAAAAACGGCGCGTGGGCGGACGCGGCGCTGGCGGCGGAGCTGAAGCGGGAGAATTTGAGCGCCGCAGACGCGGCGCTGGCGAGCCGCATCGTCTACGGCGTGCTGCAGAACCGCATGCTGCTCGACCACAGGCTCGGCGCGTACTGCTCCCAGCGGCTCGATCACCTGCAGCAGCCGCTGCCGGACATCCTGCGCATCGGCGCGTATCAGATCCTTTTTCTGGACAGGGTGCCCGACCGCGCGGCGGTCAGCGAGTCCGTCGCGCTCGCAAGAGCGTCGAAGCGCGCCGCGGCGGCGGGTCTGGTCAACGCGGTGCTGCGCAGGCTGTCGGAAAACAAGGACCGCCCGCCCGCGCTGCCGGAGGATCCGATCGAGCGCCTCTGCATCGAAACGAGCCATCCGCGCTGGCTGACGGAGCGGATCGTCGGCATACTGGGCCGGGAAGAGGCCGGAGCGTTTTTCCGCGCGAACAACGCTGTCGCGCCGGTGACGGCGCAGGTGAACCGGCTCAAAACGACGCGGGACGCGCTGTGTTCGGAGCTGGCGGGCGCGGGGATCGCGGCAAAGCCGCATCCGTGGGCGCCCGATTGCCTCGAGCTCAGCGGCGTGGGCGACCTGACGACGCTGCCGGCGTTCTACCGCGGCGAATTTCTCGTGCAGGACGCGGCCGCATGGCTGACGGCGCCGATTGCCGGCGCTGCGCCGGGCATGAGCGTGCTCGACGTCTGCGCCGCGCCTGGCGGGAAGTCCTTTTCCGCCGCGCTTGCGATGTGCGGCGAGGGCAGGATCATCGCCTGCGACCTGCACGAAAACAAACTGAAGCGCGTCCGCGACGGCGCGGAGCGGCTCGGGATCTCCTGCATCGAGACGGAGGCGGCGGACGGGCGGATATTCCGTCCCGAATGGGAGAGCGCCTTCGATGCCGTGCTCTGCGACGTGCCCTGCTCCGGTCTCGGCATCATCCGCAAAAAGCCGGATATCCGGTACAAGGACCCCGTTCCTCTGGCGGAGCTGCCTGCGATCCAGCGCGCGATCCTTGCCAATGCGGCGCGGTATGTCAAGCGCGGCGGCGTGCTGGTCTACTCGACCTGCACGGTGCTGCCGGAGGAAAACGAGGCTGTGACGGACAGCTTCCTTGCGGAACACGGAGAGTTCCGCTATGAACCGTTCGCGCTGCCCTTCGGCGAGGCGGACGGACACGTCACGCTCTGGCCGCAGAGACACGGAACGGACGGATTCTATCTCGCAAAAGTGAGAAGAGAAGTATGACAGACATCAAAAGCATGACGCTTGTTGAGCTCACCGACGCGCTGACCTCCATGGGTGAGGCGGCGTACCGCGCCAGACAGGTCTATTCCTGGCTGCACAGCGGGGCGACGAGCTTCGACGAGATGAGCAACTTATCAAAAGGACTGCGCGAAAAGCTGGCGGAGCATTTCTTTATCACTGCGCCGAAGGCGGCGCGCAAGCAGGTCTCGCAGCTCGACGGGACGACCAAGTACCTCTGGGAGCTGCGGGACGGCAACTGCATCGAGACGGTGCTGATGGTCTATCACCACGGGAATACCGTGTGCATCTCCACGCAGGTCGGCTGCCGCATGGGCTGCCGGTTCTGCGCCTCGACCGTTGCGGGCAAGGTGCGCGACCTCGCGCCGTCGGAAATGCTCGATCAGGTGATCTTCACGCAGCGGGATTCCGGTGCGGAGATCTCCAACATCGTACTCATGGGCATCGGCGAGCCGATGGACAATCTGGACAATGTGCTGCGCTTTCTGGAGCTTGTGAACAGTCCGGAGGGGCTGAACATCGGCATGCGGCACATCTCGCTCTCCACCTGCGGCGTGATCCCGGGGATCGAGCGCCTCGCGGAGACGGGCCTGCAGCTGACGCTGTCGGTCTCGCTTCACGCGCCGGACAGCGCGTCGCGCTCGCGCATCATGCCGGTCAACAACGCCTACGACGTGGACGAGCTGTTCGCCGCCTGCCACCGGTATTTCCAAAGGACCGGGCGGCGGATATCGTTTGAGTACGCGCTGATCGACGGCGTGAACGACAGCGACGCGCAGGCGGACCTGCTGGCGAAGAAGATACGCGGGATGCCGGGGCATGTGAACCTGATCCCGCTCAACGATGTGGCCGAGAGCGAGCTGAAGCCGAGCCGCCGTCTGGCGGCGTTTCAAAAACGGCTGGAATCGCACGGCGTCACGGCGACCGTGCGGCGCAGCCTCGGCGGCGATATCGACGCGTCCTGCGGCCAGCTTCGGCGCAAGGCAATGGAAGGGGGAGTGAAGGCATGAGGGCATGGGGCGTTACGGACGTCGGACTGCGCCGCCACGAGAATCAGGATACCTTTGCGTTTGAGACCTTTGGCGCGCCGGATACCGTGGTCGCCGTCGTCTGCGACGGCATGGGCGGCGTCAGCGGCGGACAGATCGCCAGTACGCTGGCGGTCTCGACGTTCATGGAGGAGCTGCGTAAGCTGGCCCGCGCCGATATGTCGGCGGAGCAGATACGCGAGGCGGAGCTGTTCTGCGTTTCGCAGGCGAACCGCGCGGTCTACGACCGCTCGCGGGAGGACGCCGCCTACTACGGCATGGGGACGACGCTCGTTTCCGCGATCGCCTCGCACGACGTGGCGGTGGTCTGCAACGTCGGCGACAGCCGCGCGTATCACATTGGCGCGGAGGGCATCCGCCGCGTCACCCGCGATCATTCCATGGTCGAGGATATGGTCGAGTCCGGCGAGATCACGCCGGAGGAGGCGCGCACGCATCCGAACCGCAACCTGATCACGCGCGCGCTCGGCCCTGACAGGAACACGGTCTGCGACACGTTCATCGTACCGCTTGCTGCGGGGGACTGCCTGCTGCTGTGCACGGACGGGCTGAGCGGAACGGTGCGCGACGAGGAACTGCTCGACGCGGTCCGCTCTGCGGACGAGGGCGCGGCGGCGCTCAGACGTCTGCTGGAGCTCTCCAGGAAGCGCGGCGCGCCGGACAATGTGACGGTCGTCCTGATCCGCAGCGAGAGGGAGGAGGTGCGCGTCGATGGCTAACCTGATCGGCAAGCTGCTCGACAACCGCTACGAGCTGCTGGAGGTCATCGGGACCGGAGGCATGGCGGTCGTGTACAAGGCGCAGGACCGTCGGCTGAACCGCTCCGTCGCGGTCAAGATCCTCAAGAGCGACCTTGCGGAGGACGCGGAGTTCCGCCGCCGCTTCCGCGACGAGTCGCAGGCGGTCGCGATGCTTTCGCACCCGAATATCGTCTCGGTGTATGACGTCTCGCGCGGCGAGATGGAGTATATCGTCATGGAGCTGATCGACGGGATCACGCTCAAGCAGTATATGGAGCGGCGCGGCAAGCTCAACTGGCGCGAGGCGCTGCACTTCATCACGCAGATCATGCGCGGCCTCAGCCATGCGCATTCCCGCGGCATCATCCACCGCGACATCAAGCCGCAGAACGTCATGATCCTGCGCGACGGCAGCGTCAAGATCGCGGACTTCGGCATCGCGTGCCTCGAGAGCACCGCGCAGCAGACGATGACCCAGCAGGCGCTGGGTTCGGTGCACTATATCTCGCCCGAACAGGCGAAGGGCGACCGCACCGACGCCCGCTCCGATATCTATTCCGCGGGCGTGGTGCTCTATGAGATGCTCACGAGCCGCCTGCCCTTCGAGGGGGACAGCGCCGTCTCCGTCGCCATCCAGCATCTGAGCTCGGTTCCCCTCTCGCCCTGTGAGATCGACCCGACCGTTCCGGCGGCGCTGGAGAAGATCTGCATGAAGGCGATGGCGTCCGACATCGACAAGCGCTATCCCACGGCGGACGCGATGATCGGCGATCTGGAGGAATTCCGCAAGAACCCTGACACGACGCTCGGCTTCCGGATCGAGGAGCTGCGCGAGAAGCCGACGAATGAGCCGACGCAGCATCTGCCCGCCGTCAGGGACGTCGCCTCGCTCGTCAGCCGCCGCGAGACCGGCAGGATGGCGAATGCGGATTACGGAGAGGAGCCCGGCCCGCCCGTTTGGCCGAAGGTGCTCATCTTCGTCGCCATCGCAGCGGTCTGCGCAGCGGCGCTGTTCGGGCTGTGGCGGATCATCTGGGGCAGCTTTAGCGACGTCGAGCCGCCGCAGACGGAGTTCGTCGTGCCGAATCTCATCGGCAAGACGATCACCGAGGCGGAACGCGACGAGGAGGTCGAGGGCATCTTCACGATCACCAAGATCGGGCAGAAGGCAAGCTCCGAGTACGCGGAGGGCCAGATCATCGAACAGGTGCCCACCGCGGGCCGCACGGTGCGCGAGAACCGCGAGATCACGGTTTTCGTCAGCACCGGCGTCAAGTCCGGCATCATGCCGAACGTGATCAATCAGGAGCACCGCGCCGCAAGGATCCTGCTGCGCGGAATGGGCCTGAATCTTGAGGTCAACAGCTCCGGCGAGGAGTACAGCGACACCGTCTCCGCCGGCTATGTCATCCGCAGCAATCCCGCTGAGGGCGAAACGCTGCAGGAGGGCGATGCGGTGGTGCTGATCATCAGCAAGGGTCCCAAAACGCCGACCGTCACCGTCACGACGCTTACCAACATCCCGCTGACGCAGGCGCAGCAGATCGTCACCGAACTCGGACTGGTGTGCCTCATCGACTACGAGAACAGCGACACCGTCCCCGTCGACAACGTCATCAGCCAGAGCATCCCGGCGACCACGCAGGTCGAGCAGGGCAGCTCCATCAAGCTGATCGTCAGCCTCGGCCCCGTTGTGGAGGAGCCGCCGGAGCTCCCGCCGGAGAACGTCGACGAACCGGCCGAGCCTGTTGCCGAGCAGACGGAGAGCACGGAGGAAACCCCGTGACGGGACGGATTTACAGAGCGCTCAGCGGCTTCTACTATGTCGATCTGGGCGGTGAGACGCTCTCGTGCAGGGCGCGGGGCAAGTTCCGCAGAGCGGGCGTCCCGCCGCTGGTCGGAGACCGCGTCGAGTGTACCGCGCTCGGCGGAGGCGAGGGCGTCATTGAAGCGCTGCTGCCGCGGCGCAATGCGTTCGAACGGCCCGCCGTGGCGAACATCGACCAGCTCGTCATCGTCGTCTCCGAGGCGATCCCGCGCACGGAGACGTATCTGGTGGATCGCATGACCGCCATTGCCGCGCTCAAGGAATGCGACGTGCTGGTGTGCGTCAACAAGTGCGACCTCGCCTCCGGCGAGGGCCTGCGGGACTACTATACCCGCGCCGGGTATCCGGTCGTGTGCGTCAGCGCAGAGACGGGCGCCGGGCTGGATGAGCTGAGAAAAGCGATATCCGGCAGGCTGTCCGCCTTTACGGGCAACTCCGGTGTCGGGAAATCCAGCCTCCTTCATGCGCTGGACCCCGGCGTGCAGCTCAAGATCGGCGAGGTCAGCCGCGCGCTGGGACGGGGCCGGCATACGACGCGGCATGTGGAGCTGTTCCGCATCGAGGGCGGGGCGGAGATCATCGACACGCCGGGCTTCTCATCCTTCGACGCGGAGAGCCTGAGCCTTGAGCTCAAGCAGCGCCTGCCGGAGACCTTCCCCGATTTCGCGGCCTATCTCGGCGCCTGCCGCTTTACCGGATGCAGCCATACGAAGGAAGAGGGCTGCGCGATCCTCGCCGCCGTGCGGGACGGCAAGGTCGTCAGGGGGCGGCACGAGAGCTATCTGCGGCTCTACGATAAACTGAAAGACCTGCAGGAATGGAACGTATGAGACCATCCCCCATGATCCGCATGGATCGCGGGGGATGGCTTTGTTTTGTCGAGACGGCTTCTGCCGACTCTTTTTTTGTCTGTGACCGTCCGGGGTTCCGCGCAATAGTATGGAGCGTCACAGAAACGGAGAGGGGAGAAGCGGTATGTGCTGGAACACCTGGAAGCTGGTCGGACTCTGCGCGCTGGCGCTGGGGGCGGCGATCCTGATCACCGCCATTTTTCCCGTGTGCTTTCTGATGTTCCTCGTCGCGCTTTTGCTTATTTTCTGCGGCGTCGGTCTCATCAGAAGGAGGTGAGGGCATGAAGATCGTCGTTTGGAAAACGCCCAGGGCGCTCAGCGGCATTCTGCGCCGCCTGTTCGGGATCAAAGCGGAGGACCTGAAAGACTAGCATATATTTGTCCGCCCTGGCATAGAGTGAAGCAACACTACGCCAAAGGAGACGAATACCATGGAATTGGAGCTGAACAAGGAACGCTTTGACTGTTACCGCGCCGGAGCGCCGATCGCCCTGAGCTTCGAGGAGACGGCGGAGACCATCGTGCCGGACCACAGCCCCGATATCGCCCGTATCGTTGACGTGAGCGCCTGCCTGCTGCTGCGCGACAGGATCGTCGCGGACGGGAAGCTGACGGCGTCGGGCTCGGTCAAGCTCACACTGCTCTATGTTGCAGAGGACGCGCCGGGGCTGCGCGCGCTGGACTACGCCGTGCCGTTCGAGCACAGCGCAGGCCTGCCCGCCGGCTGCACGGACGTCTGCGTCGAGGGGCGCGTCTGCGGCGCGGAGGCACGGCTGCTGAACCCGCGCAAGCTGCTCACGCGGTTTGATATCGACTGGAAGCTCACGCCCTACTGCAAAACGACGCTGAGCGTCTGCGGCGAGATCGTCGATCGGGAGAAGTACGCCATCCAGACGCTCTGCGAGCGGCGCGACGTGTCGCTGATCCGCTCCGTCGGCGTCAGCGATTTCCTCTTTTCCGATGAGCTGACGATCCCCGGCGGGCGCGAGCCCATCGGCGAGCTGCTGCGCTCCCAGGTCAGGCTGCGGCTGAACGAGGCGAAGAGCCTCGGCAGCAGGATCGTGCTGAAGGGCGTCGCCTGCCTGTCGCTCCTGTACGCGGCGGCAGACGGAACGCCCTGCGCCTACGCCGAGGAGCTTCCGTTTTCACAGCTTCTGGACGGCGCGGAGAATGCCGGCGAGAGCGCCGTATCCGCCGCGCTGAGCCTGTCCGGAAGCGAGATACATATCGGGGAAGACGGAGGCTATACGGTCAGCGTCAAGCTGTTTATCACCGCCTGCGTCATGACCCGCGTTTCGGAGAGCGTCTGCTGCATCACCGATCTCTACAGCACGACCCATGACCTTGACGCGCAGATGGAGACCGTCGAGCTCCGGCAGGCGCCGGAGGTCACGACGGTGACGCAGAACGTGCGCGAGCAGTTGGACACCGGCACGGAGGTCAGGCGCGTCCTGTCCGCGGACGTCTGCTTCGGCAGCGTCGGCGTGCGGCAGGAGGGAGAGCGGGCGGCGCTCCGCGCGGCGGCGACGGTTTCGGTGCTTTACCTCGACGAGGCGGACGCGCCGCTCTCGATCCGCCGCCGCATCGAGATCACGGCGGAGGCCGCCGTCGGCAATGCGCAGGCCGGCCTGGAGGACGTCTGCGCCGGCGACATCAGCGCCAATATCAACGCCGGCGGCGTCGAGCTGCGATTTCCGGCGGAATTCACGCTCGTTTCCTTCGACGTGTCGCCGTGCGCGTGCCTGACGGGGCTGAGCGCGGAGAGCGCGAAGCCGGACGCGGACGCGCCGTCGCTGGTGCTGCGGGCGTTGGAGGCGGGGGAGACGCTGTGGGACGTCGCCAAGCAGTACCGCACGACCGCAGAGGACATTCTCGCCGCCAACGAGCTGACGGAGAACGCGCCGCTCGAGGCAGGCCGGATGCTGCTCATTCCGCGCAGCCGCTGAGGGGGAGGGGAAGACCGTGACGAACAACAATTCTCAGATCTATCAGGACATCGCCACGCGCACGGCGGGGGACATCTACATCGGCGTCGTCGGACCCGTCCGCGCGGGCAAATCGACGTTCATCAAGCGCTTCATGGAGACGCAGGTCATCCCGAACATCGACAACGTCTACCGCCGCGAGCGCGCGAAGGATGAGCTGCCGCAGAGCGGCTCGGGCCGCATGGTCATGACCGCGGAGCCGAAGTTTGTGCCGGAGGAGGCGGTCGATATCTCGCTTGGCGACGGCGCGGGCTGCTCCGTGCGCCTCATCGACTGCGTGGGCTACATGGTCCCCGGCGCGACCGGCGATACCGACGGGGACGCGCCGCGCATGGTCTCGACCCCGTGGTCCGATCAGGAGCTCTCGATGGCGCAGGCGGCGGAGCTCGGCACGACGCGCGTCATCCGCGAGCACTCAACCATCGGCATCGTCGTCACGACCGACGGCAGCATCACCGACATCCCGCGCGAGTCCTACGTCGAGGCGGAGGGGCGGGTCATCCGCGAGCTGCAGGAGATCGGCAAGCCTTTCCTCGTCCTGCTCAACGCCGCCGACCCGACCTCCGAGCGCGTGCGCGCGATGGCTGACGACATCGCGGCCGCCTACGGCGTGAGCTGCCTGCCGGTCAACTGTCTGCTGCTCGACGACACGGCGGTGGAAGAGATCCTGAAGGCCATCCTGTATGAGTTCCCGCTTGCGGAGCTGGACATCACCATCCCCTCCTGGGTCTCGGCGCTGGACGGCGCGCATCCGATCAAGAGCGGGCTCTATCAGGCGATCCGCGAGAGCGCACGGGACCTGCGCTGCATCCGCCAGGTGCCCGCCGCCGTCGCCGCCATGGGCGCGTTTGAGGACATCAGCGCGGCGAACGTCACCTCCATCCAGCTCGGAACGGGCGTCGCCAACGCCGAATTGCAGCTTCCCCGTTCACTGTTCTATCAGACGCTCAGCGAGCAGTCCGGCTTCCCGGTCGGGAATGACGGCGATCTCATGTCGCTGCTCACAGAGTTGTCTTCGGTCAAGGCGGAGTACGACAAGGTCGCGCAGGCGGTGCAGGACGCGCGGGAGACCGGATACGGCATCGTGGTGCCGAGCGTCGACGAGCTGGACCTTGAAGAGCCGGAGATCATGAAGCAGGGGGGACGCTACGGCGTCCGGCTCAAGGCGAGCGCGCCGTCCCTGCACATCATCCGCGCCGACATTGAGACGGCGGTCTCGCCCATCGTCGGAAACGAGAAACAGTCCGAGGACATGGTCAACTATCTCCTGCAGGAGTTCGAGGGCGACACGACGAAGATCTGGCAGTCCAACATCTTCGGGCGCAGCTTCCACGAGATCGTGAACGAGGACCTGCAGACAAAACTCAGGCACATGCCGGAGGACGCCCGAAAAAAGCTGCGCGAGACGCTGGAGCGCATCATCAACGAGGGCAGCGGCGGCCTCATCTGCATCATTCTGTGAGGCGGAAACGAGATATTGCAAAAAGAAAAGAGAGTTGCCTTTGGCAACTCTCTTTTGCATGATTTGTCGTCTCAGATCGCGCGGGTAACTTTGCCCGAGCGCAGACAGCGGGTACAAACGTACACATGGCGGGGCGTACCGTCGACGATCGCCTTGACGCGCTTGACGTTGGGCTTCCACGCGCGATTGGAGCGGCGATGGGAGTGGGAGACCTTGATACCAAAGGTCACGCCCTTGTCGCAAAATTCACACTTTGCCATCCGTTGCACCTCCTTGCTGTAATCAAATCGGCGCCGTCCGGATTTTTCTCCGAACAAGCAGTTGATATGATAACAGATGGAATCACAAAAAGCAAGGGCAAATTTCAAAAAACCTCAAAAAATTTTGACGGGGAGGCGATGGGAAAAATTTGCGTTCCGCTTGTCAATGAAGGGAAAAACGATTATACTATATCTATTATAAAGAGAAACACAGATCGGAGGATCGCGCAATGAGGATAGATCGGAGCGTCAAGGTAAGGGACGTCGTCGAAAAATTTCAGATGGAGGTCATCTACAAGGGCCCGGATTTCGACACGCGCGCGCTGACCATTACGGACGTGAACCGTCCGGGACTGCAATTTGCGGGCTTTTTCGACTATTTTGACCCCGAACGCCTGCAGATCATCGGCAAATCCGAGGTCGAGTACCTGCGCGGCTTTTCCTCGGAGGAGCGCCGCAGGCGCTTTGGGGACCTGTTCAGCTACGAGATACCGGCGTTCATCGTCTCCCGCAATCTGGACGTGTTTCCCGAATGTCTTGAGATGGCGCAGCACTACGGGCGCACGCTGCTGCGCACAAAGCTTACGGCGGTGGAATACACCAGTATAACCATCGACTACCTCAACCATGCGCTTGCGCCGATGATCACGCGTCATGGCGTCCTGCTGGACGTCTACGGCGAGGGCGTCGTCATCATGGGCGACTCCGGCATCGGCAAGAGCGAGACCGCCATTGAGCTCATCAAGCGCGGACACCGCCTGGTGGCGGACGACGCGCTGGAGATCCGCCGCATCGGCAACACGCTCATCGGCTCCGCGCCGGAGCTGATCCGCGACTATCTTGAGGTCCGGGGCGTCGGCGTCATCGACATACCGAAAATCTTCGGCATGGGCGCGGTGCAGGAGAGCACGCAGATCGACATCGTGATCAAGTTCGAGGAGTGGACGGACGGCTATGTATACGACCGCCTCGGCCTTGATGACGACTACATGCAGATCCTCGATATTTCCGTGCCCTGCGTGACGATCCCCGTGCGCGCGGGCCGCAACCTTGCGGGTATCGTGGAGATCGCGGCGATGAACAACCGTCAGAAGAAGTACGGCTTCAACTCGGCGCAGACCTTTGTCGAGCGGATCGACAAACAGGTGGACAGGAATTCCAAGTGATTTGATGAGGAGCGATGCTATGTCGTGGGAGACCATACTCGACCGGACGATACGGGACGATCTGCCGGAGCTGATCTGGCTGCGCGACGAGGCGCTTGCGAAGCATACGTCATTTCGCATCGGCGGACCGGCAAAGCGCATGGCGTTCCCAAAGACCGCGGAGGAGCTGATCCGGCTGGAGGAGCTTCTGCGGAAGGCGGACGTCCGGACGGTGCTGCTGGGCAACGGTACGAACGTCCTGTTCCCGGACGAGGGGCTGGACGCCGTCGTGATCGCGACGGGGGAGATGAAGGAGATCCGGCGCGAGGGCGACGAACTGCTCGCGGACGCGGGCGTGTCGCTCGCGCGGCTGGCGACGGCGGCGTGTCAGGAGGGCCTGACGGGGCTCGAATTTGCCCACGGCATCCCCGGCAGCCTCGGCGGCGGCGTGGTGATGAACGCGGGCGCGTACGGCGGCACGCTTGCCGACGTACTGACTGAGGTCACGGCGTTCTTTCCCGACGGCGTACGGACGCTGAAGGCGGAGGAGCTGCAGCTTTCGTACCGCCACAGCGTCTTCATGGAGCAGAGGGAGGCGGTTGTCCTCCGCGCGCGTGTAAAGCTGCGCGAGGGCGCGTGCGGCGCCATCCGCGCGCAGATGGAGGAGCTGATGGACAGGAGAAAGATCTCGCAGCCGCTGGAGTATCCGAGTGCGGGCAGCACCTTCAAGCGTCCGGAGGGGTATTTCGCGGGCCGCCTGATCGAGGACTGCGCGCTCAAGGGCGTGCGCGTCGGCGGGGCGGAGGTCTCGGTCAAGCACGCGGGCTTCGTCATCAACACGGGCGGCGCGACCTGCGCCGACGTGCTGGCGCTGATCGAAAAGATACAGAAGACCGTCTATGCTTCCACCGGCGTCACACTGGAGCCGGAGGTCCGGATCATCCGGTAACGCGCCGTCCGGACACGACGTTGTTTTATTAAAGAGAGTCAAAAGAGGAGAGCTATGGAGATCCTGGTGATCACGGGACTGTCCGGCGCAGGAAAGAGCCGCGCCGCGAAATATCTGGAGGACATGGGCTACTATACCGTGGACAACATGCCCGCCCGGATGATTTTTCAATTTGCCGGCTTCTGCGCCGGCAGCGGGTTCGACCGTGTGGCGCTCGTGAGCGACATCCGCGGCGGGAGCGACGGATTTCCCTCGCTGCTCGAGACCGTGGCGCATCTGCGCACGCAGGGCGTTGTCTGCCGGCTGCTGTTCCTCGCCGCCGACCGCGATACCATCATCAGCCGCTACAAGGAGACCCGCCGCATGCACCCGCTGATGCGCGGGAACGACACCATCGAGGACGCGGCAGGACGCGAGGAGGAGCTTCTGCGCCCGCTGCGCGAGCAGGCGGATTTTGTCATCGACACGACGCGGATGCCGGCGTCCAAGCTCAGCAGCGAGCTCTATATCCTGTTTGGCGACAAAACGAAGGAGCACAAGCTCGCCGTCAGCGTGGTTTCCTTCGGCTACAAGCACGGCATCCCGCCGGAGGCGGACCTCGTGTTCGACGTGCGCTTCATGCCGAACCCGTTCTACATTCCGGAACTGCGCGAGCAGACGGGGATCGACCCGCCGGTGCGGGATTACGTCCTTTCCTTTGACCAGACGACGGAATTTCTGGGCAGGCTGGAGGAGCTGCTCCGCTTTCTGCTCCCGCGCTACAGCGAGGAGGGAAAGACGATGCTCGTCGTGGCCGTCGGCTGTACGGGAGGGCGGCACCGCAGCGTCGTCATCGCGCGGGAGCTTGCGGAGCGCATCGCGAAGCTGGGCTATCCGACCAGCGAGAATCACCGCGACATGACGCGGCGCGACATGACGCACAGTTGAACGAAGAAAGCGGGTGAGGGGATGTCCTTCTCCGGGAAAGTGAAACAGGAGCTGTGCCGCTTGCCGCTGCAGCGCAAATGCTGTGCGCTCGCCGAGAGCTGCGGCGTGCTGCTTTATGCGGGCGGCTTCACGTCGAGCGAGGTGCGCATCGTCACCGAGAGCGAAGCGTTCGCGCAGCGGCTGCCGAAGCTGTTTCAAAAGGCGTTCGGCGTCAAATTCGACGCCCTGCCGGACGGCAGCGGCGTTGGAAAGTATATTTTCCACATCACGTCGGCGGAGAAGCTGACAAGGATCTGGCAGGGACTGGGCTACGACCTCGGCCAGCACTTTGCTCTGCATGTCAATTTCGCACTGCTGGAGGAGGAGCACTGCCGCTCGGCGTATCTGCGCGGCGCGTTCCTCGCGGGCGGCAGCGTTACCGACCCGCGCAAGCGGTACCATTTTGAGCTCGCCACCGCACATCTGCAGGCGGGCCGCGAGACCGAGGCGCTGCTGCGGGACATGGACTTCGAGCCGAAAAACGTCGCGCGCGGCGGAAACAGCGTGACCTATTTCAAAAACAGCGAGAACATCGAAGACCTGCTGACCTGCATGGGCGCGCCGGCGGCGGCGACGGAGATCATGGCGGCGAAGGTCGAGAAATCCATGCGCAACACAGTCAACCGCCGCGTGAACTGCGACGCGGCGAATGTGGAAAAGTCCGTGGCGGCGTCGCAGGCGCAGGTCGAGGCGCTGACGCGCCTCGCCGAGTCGGGCGTGCTCAAAACGCTCTCCGCCGAGCTGCAGGAGGCGGCGGTCGCGCGGCTGCTGCAGCCGGAGCTGTCCCTTTCCGAGCTGGCGGAGACCTTTGACCCGCCGCTGACCAAATCCTGCCTGAATCACCGCATGAGAAAACTGATGCAGATGGCAAAAGAGGAGAAAACGAGATGAACCGTTTGGAGATCGCCAATTCTTACCACGACAAGGGCTTCAACTGCTGCCAGAGCGTGCTGGCGGCGTTCGCGGACCGCTTCGATATCCCGGCGGAGACGGCGCTGCGCATCGGCGCGGGCTTCGGCAGCGGGGCGGGTACCGGAGAGCTCTGCGGCGCGATCACCGGCGCGGTGATGGCGCTCGACCTGATCGCCGGCGGCGACATGAGCGACCCGGTCGGCTCAAAGCGCCGCGCCGCCGCGCGCTCGCGCGAGCTGCAAAAGCGTTTTTTTGAGCGCTTCGGCGCGCTCCGCTGCCGCGAGCTGCTCAAAAACGAGAAGGAACAGGCGAGCGACGCCGTCAGAAAGCTGGGACTCAGGAACCACTGCGCGGTTATGATCGCCTCTGCGGTCGAGATCGTGGAAAACATGCTGCGGGAGGAAGGACTGTAGGATGTCGTTTGCCCATCTCCATGTTCATACGGAATACAGCCTGCTGGACGGCGCCTGCCGCATCAGGGATTTGCCCAGGCTGGTCAAATCGATGGGGCAGGACGCCTGCGCGATCACCGATCACGGCGTGATGTACGGCGCGATCGACTTTTATCGCGCCTGCAGGGCGGCGGACGTCAAGCCGATCATCGGCTGCGAGGTCTACGTCGCGCCGCGCACGCGCTTCGACAAGCAGCATGAGTTTGACAGCGAGGCGCGGCATCTGGTGCTGCTGTGCGAGAATGAGACAGGTTATCGCAACCTCTCCTATCTGGTGTCGATGGCGCATATCGAAGGCTTTTATGTCAAGCCGCGCATCGACCTGGACCTCCTGCGCGAGCGGCACGAGGGACTGATCGCGCTTTCCGCCTGTCTCGCGGGCGAGATCCCGCGGCGCATCCGGAGCGGCGACTACAGGGGCGCGAAGGAATACGCCCTGACGCTTTCCGACATCTTCGGCCCCGATCATTTTTTCCTTGAGCTGCAGGACCACGGGATCCGGGAGCAGGCGATCGTCAATCAGGGCATCCTCCGCCTGCACGAGGAGACGGGCCTGCCGCTGGTCGTGACGAACGACGCGCACTATCTCCGCAGGGAGGACGCGGAGGCGCACGATGTGCTGCTGTGCATCCAGACGGGCAAGACCGTGGACGACGAGAACCGCATGCGCTACGAGCCGAGGAACTTCTACCTCCGCTCGACGGAGGAGATGGCGGCGCTCTTCCCGGATTATCCGGAGGCGATCGAGAACACCGGAAAGATCGCGGACATGTGCAATGTGGAGTTCACCTTCGGCAAATACCACCTGCCGGAGTTCAAGCTTCCGCCGGGCTATGACAGCTTTTCCTACCTCAAAAAGCTCTGTGACGAGGGCTTTGCCGCGCGTTACGGCGAGGGGAAGCCGGAATACCGCAGGCAGCTCGAATACGAGCAGGATATGATCGAGAAAATGGGCTTCACGGACTATTTCCTCATTGTCTCCGACTTTGTGCGCTACGCCAGAAGCGTCGGCATCCCCGTCGGACCCGGACGCGGCAGCGCGGCGGGCAGCATCGTGTCCTACTGTCTGCACATCACGGATATCGACCCGATGCAGTACGCGCTGTACTTCGAGCGCTTTTTGAATCCGGAGCGCGTGTCCATGCCGGATATCGACATGGATTTCGGCGACACGCGCCGCGGCGAGGTCGTGGACTACGTCCGCCGCAAGTACGGCGACGATCACGTCGCGCAGATCGTCACCTTCGGCACGATGGCGGCGCGCGGCGTCATCCGCGACGTCGGACGCGCGCTGAACATGACCTACGCCGAGTGCGACGTGATCGCGAAGCTGGTCCCCGGCGCGCTGCACATCACGCTGGACGATGCGCTCCGGCTCTCCCGCGAGCTGCGCGACAAGTATGAGCAGGACGAGCGCGTGAAGCGCCTGATCGACACGGCGCGTTCGCTGGAGGGCATGCCGCGCCATGCTTCGACCCATGCCGCCGGCGTCGTCATCACGAAGGAACCGGTGGTCAACTACGTCCCGCTGGCGCGGAACGACGAAACCATCGTCTGCCAGTACACAATGGTCACGCTGGAGGAGCTGGGCCTCCTCAAGATGGATTTCCTCGGCCTTCGGAACCTGACGATCCTCGACGATGCCGTGCGGATGATCCGCGAGCAGGACCCATCCTTCCGGCTGGAGAGCATACCGGACAACGATCCCGAAACCTACGAGATGCTTCAGCAGGGCAGGACCTCCGGCGTGTTTCAGCTGGAATCCTCCGGCATAACGGGCGTCTGCGTGGGGCTCAGACCGGAGAACATCGAGGACCTGACCGCCATCATCGCGCTCTACCGTCCCGGCCCGATGGATTCCATCCCGCGCTTCATCGCATCCAAGCACGATCCACGGCTCGTGACCTACCTCCACCCCGCGCTGGAGCCGATCCTCAGCGTCACCTACGGCTGCATCGTCTATCAGGAGCAGGTCATCGAGATCTTCCGTCGCCTTGCGGGCTATTCGCTGGGGCAGGCGGACATGATCCGCCGCGCCATGAGCAAGAAGAAGGCAAAGGACGTCGAAAAGGAGCGGATGACCTTCCTCCACGGCGATCCGGAGCGGGGGATCGCCGGCTGCGTCGCAAACGGGATACCGGAGCGGACGGCGGAGGCGATCTATCAGGACATCTACGACTTCGCGAACTACGCGTTCAACAAAGCGCACGCCGTCAGCTACGCGGTGGTCGCGTACCAGACGGCGTACTGCAAGCGGCACTACGCAAAGGAGTACATGGCGGCGCTGCTCTCGAGCGTGCTGGACTCCTCCGATAAGATCAACGAGTATTTTGCCGAGTGCAAGGACTGCGGCATCGCGCTGCTGCCGCCGGACGTCAACCACTCCGCCGCCGGCTTCACGGTGGAGGGGGAGGGGATCCGCTTCGGTCTCGTCGCGATCAAGGGCATCGGGCGCGGCCTGATCGCCCGCATGACCGCGGAGCGCGGGAAGAACGGTCCGTTTACCGATTTTCAGGATTTTTGCCAGCGCATGGACGGCGTCGATATGAACAAACGCGCGGTGGACGGACTCATCCGCGCGGGCGCGTTCGACTCCATGGGTTATCGGCGTTCGCAGCTCATCGCAGTTTATGAGAAGGTCATGGACGGGATCGCCAGCAGCAACCGCGCAAACCTCGAAGGGCAGATCGATTTCTTCGGCACCGATCTGGACGCGAAGCGTCCGGCGGCGCTGGTCCTGCCGGATATCCCCGAATACACCGCGAGCGAGCGGATGGCAATGGAAAAGGAGACGACGGGGCTTTACCTCTCCGGTCACCCGATGGACGCCTACCGCGGCATGGCGCGCGCGGCGGGCGCGGCGCCGATCGGCAGGATCCAGGAAGATTTTGCGCAGGAGGGCGGGCCGACGGTCTATGCCGATGAGCAGCAGGTGACGCTCGCCGGCGTCGTCACGGCAAGCAAGACGAAAACGACCAAAAAGAACACGCTCATGGCGTATGTCACGCTGGAGGACGACACCGGCTCGATGGAGCTCCTGTGCTTTGCCAATTGTCTGGAGAACTACGGCAGCTACCTTCGCGAAGGTTCGGTTATCGTCGTGCGGGGCAAGCTCTCCGTGCGCGACGAAAAGGCGCCGCAGCTGCTGTGCGATTTTGCGCACCCGCTCAGCGAGAGCGCCGTCGAGCGGGCGAAGACGCTCTATCTGCGGATCCCCTCGATGGATTCGCCGGAAATGGAGCATTTCCGCCGTGTGATCTATATGTTCGAGGGACGGAGCAACCCGGTCAAGATACGGCTTGCCGACACGGGCAGGCTGATCGGGACGACCTGCGACCTGCACGACTCGCTGGTGCGCGAGATGCGCGAGCGGCTGGGCGAGGAAAACGTTGTGGTCAAGTGACGCGGAACGCAGAAAAAAAGAACAAGCCTGCGGCTTGGACAGTCCGGAACGTTCGGGAAAGTCCAGACCGCAGGTTTTTCAAACGCATTCGTGAAAGGAAAAAACGGGAGAGAGAGGACAACACAATTATTTGTATATTTTGCGCTGTTTTATGTTGACAGACACAATATATTGTGATAGCATACTTCTTGCCCACAATGGAAACGGGGGTTGTCATGCAGATTTCGGGCTTACAAAAAATGACCCTTCTGGACTATCCGGGGCAGATCGCGTGCACGGTGTTCACCGGCGGCTGCAATCTGCGCTGCCCGTTCTGCCACAACGCCTCGCTGGTGCTGCCGGAGCGGACGAAGAGCGCGATGGATGTGTCCGAGGTCCTGCGCTTCCTTGAGAAGCGGCAGGGGATGCTGGACGGCGTCGCCGTCACCGGAGGCGAACCGCTGCTGAATGCCGATCTCGCGGAGTTCCTGCGGCGCGTCCGCGCGCTGGGCTACCGGATCAAGCTGGACACCAACGGCACGTTTCCCGAACGGCTTCGCGCCCTTGTGGAGGAAGGCCTGGTCGATCGGGTGGCGATGGACGTCAAGAACGCCCCGCTGCTCTACGGGAAGACCGTCGGCGTCAGGGACTTTGATCTGACCGGCGTCGAGCGCAGCAAGGACTACCTGCTTGAGGGGCATGTCGGGTACGAGTTCCGCACGACGGTGGTGCGCGGACTCCATACGGCGGAGAGTCTGCTCAGCGCCGCCCGCTGGATCGAGGGCGCGCGGGAGTATTACCTCCAGCAGTACAGGGATTCCGGCGACGTCATCCGTCCCGGTGCGCTCGGCGCGTTCACGGACGATGAGATGCGCGAACTTCTGGAGCGCGTGCGGACGGTCATTCCGTCAGCGCAGCTGCGCGGTGTGGGATAACACAGAGAAATCCTGTTTTCATTATAATTTACATACAGAGAGAGAGGAAAATCATGTATCGAGTGATAAAGCGCGACGGCAGAGTCGTCGATTTTGACATCTCAAGAATCGCCGCGGCAATCAAAAAGGCCTTTGACGCGACGGAGACCGAGTACAACGACAGCGTGATCGATTTCCTGGCGCTGAAGGTCACGGCGGAATTCCAGCCGAAGATCCACGATTCCAAGATCGCGATGGAGGATATTCAGGACAGCGTGGAATCCGTGCTGTCCAAGGCGGGCTATGAGACGGTCGCCAAGGCGTACATCCTCTACCGCAAGCAGCGCGAAAAGCTGCGCAACACGCGCGACACCTTCCTCGATTACAAGGATACGGTGGACAAGTACCTCAACATCAGCGACTGGCGCGTGAAGGAGAACTCCACCGTGACGTATTCCGTCGGCGGACTGATCCTCTCCAACTCCGGTGCGATCACCGCGAACTACTGGCTCAGCGAGGTCTACGATCAGGAGATCGCGGACGCGCACCGCAACTGCGACATCCATCTGCATGACCTGAGCATGCTCACCGGCTACTGCGCCGGCTGGAGCCTGCGTCAGCTCATCCAGGAGGGCCTCGGCGGCGTGCCCGGCAAGATCACCTCCTCGCCGGCAAGTCATCTGTCCACGCTCTGCAACCAGATGGTCAACTTCCTCGGCATCATGCAGAACGAGTGGGCGGGCGCGCAGGCGTTCTCCTCCTTCGACACCTATCTTGCGCCCTTCGTCAAGGTGGACAACCTCTCCTACAAGGAGACGAAGCAGTGCGTCCAGTCCTTCGTCTACGGCGTCAACACGCCGTCCCGCTGGGGCACGCAGGCGCCGTTCTCCAACATCACGCTGGACTGGGTCGTGCCCGAGGACCTGAAAAACATGAACGCCGTCGTGGGCGGCAAGTACATGGACTTTACCTACGGCGACTGCCAGAAGGAAATGGACATGGTCAACAAGGCGTTCATCGAGATCATGATCGAGGGCGACGCCAACGGGCGCGGCTTCCAGTACCCGATCCCGACCTACTCCATCACGAAGGACTTTGACTGGACGCCCACCGAGAACAACAAGCTCCTCTTCGAGATGACCGCGAAGTACGGCACGCCGTATTTCTCCAACTACATAAACTCCGACATGGAGCCGAGCGACGTGCGCTCGATGTGCTGCCGTCTCCGCCTCGACCTGAGGGAGCTGCGCAAGAAGACGGGCGGCTTCTTCGGCTCCGGCGAGAGCACCGGCTCCGTCGGCGTTGTGACGGTCAATATGCCGCGCATCGCGTACCTTGCGAAGGATGAGGCGGACTTCTACCGCCGCCTCGACCGCATCATGGACATCGCCGCGCGCTCGCTGAAGGTCAAGCGCACGGTCATCACCAAACTGCTTGAGGCGGGGCTGTATCCCTACACCAAGCGCTACCTCGGTCACTTCGACAACCATTTCTCCACCATCGGCCTCGTCGGCATGAATGAAGCGGGCCTCAACGCCAACTGGATCCGCGCCGACATGACGAGCGAGAAGTGCCAGACCTTTGCCAAGCAGGTGCTCGACCATATGCGTGAGCGGCTGAGCGACTATCAGGAGCAATACGGCGACCTCTACAACCTTGAGGCGACGCCCGCCGAATCCACGTCTTACCGCCTCGCCAAGCACGATGTGGAGTCCTTCCCGAACATCATCACCGCGGCGGAGCCGGGCGGCACGCCGTACTACACCAACAGCTCGCATCTGCCCGTGGGCTATACCGAGGACATCTTCTCGGCGCTCGATATCCAGGACGATCTGCAGACGCGCTATACCTCCGGCACCGTGTTCCACGCCTTCCTCGGCGAGAAGCTGCCCGATTGGGAAGCCGCCGCGAAGCTGGTGCGCAAGATCGCGGAGAACTATCGCCTGCCGTATTACACCATGTCCCCGACCTACTCGGTCTGCCGCGACCACGGCTATCTCACCGGCGAGCAGTTCACCTGCCCGCACTGCGGCAGGCCCGCCGAGGTCTACAGCCGCATCACCGGCTACTACCGTCCGGTCCAGAACTGGAACGCCGGCAAGACGCAGGAGTACAAGGAGCGCACGGAGTACGTCATCGAGCGCTCGCACCTGACGCACGAGGGTCCGCGCGAGGAGCAGGCCGTTGCGGCGGCCGCGGCGACGGAAGCGCCGGTCAAGGCGCGGCGCGTCATCCTGTTCGCGACCCAGACCTGCCCCAACTGCCGCATCGCATGCCAGTATCTCGACAAGGCGGGCATCGCCTACGAGAAGCTGATGGCGGATGAGAACGCGGAGCTGGCGCGGCACTACGGCGTCAAGCAGGCGCCGACGCTGGTGCTCGTCGACGGCGAAAAGTTTGAGAAGATCACCGGCGCGGGCGCGATCAAGCAGTACGTCACCAACATCGCGTAAGACGTAAAAAAACGCGGGCAGCGGCCGCAGAGCCGCTGCCCGCTTTGTAAGGAGAGAATGGCGTGAAGCATCAGATGTATGATGTCATCATCATCGGCGGGGGACCGGCGGGGCTGACCGCCGCCGTCTATGCCCGCCGCGCGGGGAAGCGCGTGCTCGTGATCGAAAAGGACAGCTTCGGCGGACAGATCGCCCAGTCGCCGCGGGTGGAAAATTTCCCGGGTCATACGTCGATTTCCGGCACGGAGCTGGCGGATCGGCTGCTCGCGCAGGCGATGGATCAGGGCGCGGAGGTCGAGCTGGAGGAGGTCGTCGGCATCCGTGCGCGGGACGGTGTGAAGACCGTCGCCTGCGCGTCCGGTGAGGAATATAACTGTAAAGCGATTATCCTTGCAACAGGGGCAAAGCCGCGCATGCTGGAGCTCGCGCGCGAGGAGGAGCTGACCGGAAACGGCGTGAGCTACTGCGCGGTCTGCGACGGAGCATTCTACAAAGGCCGCAGCGTCGCGGTGGTCGGCGGCGGCAGCAGCGCCCTGCAGGATGCGCTGCTGCTGAGCGAGACCTGTTCCAGGGTGTACCTCATCCACCGGCGCGGGAGCTTTCGCGGCGAGCAGGCGCTGGCCGACGCGCTGCGCCGCCGCGCAAACGTTGAGTTTGTGCTGAACGCGCGGGTCACGGAGCTGCTGGGAGAGGAAGAACTGAGCGGCGTCGTCATCGAGCAGGACGGCGCGCGGCGCGAGCTGGCGGTTGAGGGACTGTTCATCGCCGTGGGCGCGCAGCCGGACCTCGCCGCGTTCGCGTCGTTCCTGCGGCTCGACGGGACAGGCTATGCTGACGCGGGCGAGGACTGCCGCACGCCGTCGGCGGGCGTGTTTGTCGCGGGCGACTGCCGGAGGAAAGCGGTGCGGCAGCTGACCACCGCGGTCGCGGACGGCGCGGTCGCCGCGCTGGCGGCGGTGGAATGGCTGGAGGACGCCACATAGGAGGGAGCGGAGAAATATATCTTGACATCCACCGTGCCGGATGCTATGCTTTTTTATGATAAGGCATCCGTAAAGTGAGCTCTTTGGCTGCAAATAGTTCGGAACGGGGATCGAAGCGGAGCGAAGTCCCGGAGAGCGTGCGGCAGTACAAACAGCCGCGTACCAATGGGGCGACCGGACGCCTGAGGCGAAAGGGAATCTCTCAGATGCAGACAGAGACGGAAAGACACGGACAGGTGCTTTCTGTCTCTTTTCTTTTTGCAGGATCTATGTGCTTTTATGAGATAAAGGGAAAAATCATCAGTTTCGGAAAGGAAGGATCACATGAGCGAACTGAAACGCACACAACTCTATGAGGTACACGTCGCCGCGGGCGCGACGATGGTGGACTTCGGCGGATGGGAAATGCCCGTCCAGTACCCGTCCGGCATTGTTGCCGAGCATCTCTACACGCGCCATTTCTGTTCTCTGTTCGACGTGTCCCACATGGGCCGCCTCCTGATCGAGGGACCGCAGCGCCTTGAGTTCCTCCAGCATGTGCTCACGAGCAACGCCGCAGGCGTCGATTTTGAGCAGGCACAGTACTGCATCATTCCCGCCGAGGACGGCAGCGCGGTGGACGACGCCTATCTCTACCGCTTTGAAGAGGACCGCTTCCTGCTGATCGTCAACGCGGCGAACACGGAGAAGGACCTTGCCCATCTGCTCCCGATCGCCGAGGGGTATGACTGCACGATCACGGACATCACGAAGGACTGGGCGTCCATCGCCGTGCAGGGTCCCAAAAGCAAGGAGCTGATGATGATCCTTTCCGAAGGGAAGGCGATCACCGAGCCGATGAAGAACGCGCTCGGCTCGATGGAGCTGGAGGGGCATTTCGCCCGCATCGCCAAGACCGGCTACACCGGCGAGCCGCTGGGCTATGAGGTGTTTGTCAGGTCTGAGGACGCCGGGTGGCTGTGGGACCGTTTGATCGAGTTGGGCGCGAAGCCCGCGGGTCTCGGCGCACGCGACACGCTGCGCCTTGAGGCGGGCATGCCGCTCTACGGCCATGAGATGGGTCTTGACGCCGCCGGCGTGCCGATGCCGATCTTTTCCGTGTCGCTCGCCAGATTCGCGGTCAGCTTTTCCGGGCAGAAGGGCGACTACATCGGCCGCAAGGCGCTGGAGAAGCAGTACGAGTGCTTCAAGCGGATCCAGAACCGGGACTTCTCCGATATGACGGCGGTGCCGAAGAGCATCCGCCCGATCACGCTGCTGGAACGCGGCGTCATGCGCGCGGGCATGGAGGTCTACCGCAACGGCGAGCAGATCGGCTGGGTCACCAGCGGCACGATGGTGCCGTACTACAAGGCGGAAGGCGAGGGGCTGGAAACCGTCATCACCGACGAGGTCCTCAAGCGCGCCATCGGCATGGCCTATATCGCCAGCGATGTGCTGGAGGATGACGTCGTCGAGGTCGATATCCGCGGCAAGCGCGTCAAGGCGGTCGTGGTGAAGAAGCACCTCGACACCATGGCGCCGCCGTTCGCGCGTCCGCTGATCCACGGCGTGGAGCTGAGCAAGCGCGAGGAGAGCGCGGAGACGCGCCCTGTCAGGGCGATCGAGCTGCTCAGGCGCGCGGAGGAGAACCACATCTGGCGCCAGAAGAAGTGCGTCAACCTCATCCCGTCCGAGAACACGCCGAGTCACGCCGTGCAGATGCTCTGCGCCAGCGACCCGAGCTGCCGTTATGCCGAGCATAAGAAGGTCGCGTCCTTCTACGACAAGGATATTTTCTACTATCAGGGCACCGGCTTCATCGACGAGGTCGAGCGGCTTGCCGTCGAGGAGCTGAAAAAGTACTTCGGCTGCACGGAGGTCGAGACCCGCGTCATCAGCGGTCAGATGTCCAACATGTGCGCGTTCTCCGCGCTGATGGACTGGAAGAACCGCCTCGACCGCAAGCACACGCCGCAGAGGCTCGGCTATGTGCTCAACAACCACATCATCAAGGGCGGACATCTCTCCGCGCAGCCCATGGGCGCGCTGCACGACTACATCGCCGTCGATCCGAAGACAGAGCGCAGCGCGGTCGTCAACTTCCCGGTCTGTAAGGACAACATCTTCAAGATCGACGTGGAGGAGACCAAGAAGGTCATCGACGAGTACCGTCCCGAATTCATCATCTTCGGCAAGAGCATGGTGCTGCACAGGGAGCCGGTCGCGGCGATCCGCAAGTATGTGGACGAGCAGGGGATCCAGACCACCATCATGTACGATATGGCGCACGTCCTCGGCATCGCGGGCGACTACTTCCAGAAGCCCTTCGAGGAGGGCGCGGAGATCGTCACCGGCTCGACGCACAAGACCTTCTTCGGCCCGCAGCGCGGCCTCATCGCGGTGAATTACAAGGAGGACGAGCTCAAATACGGCCTGTGGGAGAGCATCGAAAACCGCGCGTTCCCGGGCAGCGTCTCGAACCATCACCTCGGCACCCAGCTCGGCCTGCTCATGGCGGCGTACGAGATGAACCACTTCAAGGATGCGTATCAGAAGGCGGTCATCGAGAACGCCAAAAGCTTCGCGAAGTCTCTCAAGGCGCAGGGGCTGGAGGTCTGCGGCGACCCCGCCATCGGCTACACGGAGACGCATCAGGTCATCGTTTCCGTCGGCTACGGCGAGGGCGCGAAGATCGCCAACCGCCTCGAGAAGAACAACATCATCGTCAACTATCAGGCGGTACCCGACGAGGAGGGCTTCACCGCCTCCGGCGCGCTGCGCATGGGCGTGAGCGAGATGACCCGCTTCGGCTTCGGCGCGGAGGATTTCGACAGGCTTGCCCAGCTGATGGCGGATTGCATCCTGCGCGGTGCGGATGTCTCCGAGGACGTCTCCAGACTGCGCGGCGAGCACACCGAGATGCGCTACTGCTTCAGCGGCAAAGAGTTCGACGAGGCGCTGGACTCCTTCGCGGGCAGGATCGGCTTCTGAGAAGCCGACGCCTCAATCAGTGATTCAGAGAGCAAAAGCATTCACGTGATATATTTTTAGGAGGTAAATGACATGAATTATCCGACTGAACTCAAGTATTCCAAGTCCCACGAATGGCTCCGCATGGAGGACGGCGTCGCCGTCATCGGCATCTCCGATTTCGCGCAGAGCGAGCTGGGCGACGTGGTGTTCGTCAATCTGCCCGAGGTGGGCGACGAGACGACCGCCGGCGAGCCCTTCGGCGACGTCGAGTCCGTCAAGGCGGTCAGCGACCTGGTCAGCCCCGTCAGCGGCACGGTCTGCGCCGTCAATGAGGAGCTGCTCGACGCGCCGGAGAAGATCAATGAAGACCCCTACGGCGCATGGATGATCAAGGTCGAGAACGTCGGGGACGTCGAGGAGCTGTTCGACGCCGCCGCTTACGAGGCGCACTGCGCCGCAGAAAAGGAGTAAGCCATGAGCTATGTACCTTCCACAGCGGAGCAGCGGGAAGCGATGCTCCGCGCCGTCGGGGTACAAAACTACCGCGAGTTGTACCGGGACGTGCCGCAGGACATGCTGCTCGACCGCCCGCTCGACCTGCCGGAGGGCATGAGCGAGCTGGAGGTCACCCGCGCGATGTCCGCCATGGCGGCGCAGAACACCGTGTTCCCGACGGTCCTGCGCGGCGCGGGGGCCTACGACCACTATATCCCGGCGGTCGTAAAGTCGATCCCCGCGAAAGAGGAATTCCTGACCGCCTACACGCCCTATCAGGCGGAGATGAGCCAGGGCGTGCTCCAGTCCATTTTCGAGTACCAGACCATGATCTGCGAGCTCACCGGCATGGACGTGTCCAACGCCTCCGTCTACGACGGGGCGACCGCCGCCGCCGAGGCCGCCGCCATGTGCCGCGACCGAAAGCGCCGCGTGACGCTGATCTCCGCCGCCGCGCACCCCGACGTCATCAACACCGTGCGCACCTATTGCTACGGCACCGGCGACGAGCTGTGCGTCGTCCCCGCGAAGGACGGGAAGACCGACGCGGCGGCGCTGCGCGAGATGCTGGGCGAGGAGGGGATCGCGTCGTTCATCGTGCAGCAGCCGAACTTCTTCGGCCAGATCGAGGATGCCGAGGCGCTGGGCGAGCTGGTCCACGCGGCGGGCGCGATGTACGTGATGAGCTGCAACCCGATCTCGCTCGGCATCTTCAAGTCGCCGCGCGACTGCGGTGCGGACGTTGCCGTCGGCGAGGGCCAGCCCCTCGGATTGCCGATGGGCTTCGGCGGCCCGTACCTCGGCTTCATGGCGACGACAGGCAAGTACATGCGCAAGCTCCCCGGACGCATCGTCGGCGAGACGGTGGACAGCAAGGGCGAGCGCGCCTATGTCCTCTCGCTGCAGGCGCGCGAGCAGCACATCCGCCGTGAGAAAGCGAGCAGCAACATCTGCTCGAACGAAGCGCTCTGTGCCCTGACCGCCGCCGTCTATCTGGCGGCGATGGGACCGGGCGGTCTCGCGGAGGCGGCCCGACAGTCCATGGCGAAGGCGCATTACCTCTGCCGCGCGCTCACCGCCCTCGACGGCGTGGAGTTGGTTTACACCGGCGAATTCTTCCACGAATTCGTCACGACGCTGCCGAAGCGGGACGAAGTGCTGAAGGCGCTCGAACGGGGCGGCATACTCGGCGGACTTCCCGTCGGGGACGGCGTGCTCTGGTGCGCGACCGAGAAAGTGGGGAAGGCCGACCTTGACAGGGCGGTCGGTATCGTCAAGGAGGTGCTGGCGAAATGAAGCTGATTTTTGAGAAGAGCGTCGCCGGCCGTCGCTGCGACTTGCTGCCGAAGTGCGACGTGGAGTACGCGGAGGTCCCCGCGTCCCTGCGCCGCGAGACCGCTCCCGCTCTGCCCGAGCTGAGCGAGGTGGACGTCGCGCGCCACTATACGGAGCTTGACCACCGTGTGCACGGCGTCAACTGCGGTTTCTATCCGCTGGGCTCGTGCACGATGAAGTACAACCCCCGCATCGACGAGGATATGGCGGCGCTGCCGGGCTTTACCGGCGTGCATCCGCTTGCGCCCGCCGATACGGTCAGGGGCTGCCGCGCAGTACTGGATACCGCGGGGAAGTATCTCTGCGAGATCACGGGCATGGACGGCATGACCTTCCAGCCCGCCGCCGGCGCGCACGGCGAATTCACCGGCGTGCTGCTGATCAAGCAATACCATGATAAGCGCGGCGACCGCAAGCGCACGAAGATCATCGTGCCCGACTCCGCGCACGGCACCAATCCCGCCACGGCGGCGATGTGCGGCTATCAGGTCGTGAATATCCCCTCCGCGGGCAACGGCTGCGTCGATCTCGACGCGCTTCGGGCGGTCCTGGGCGAGGACACGGCGGGACTGATGCTCACCAACCCGAACACCGTCGGCATCTTTGACGAGAACATCCTTGAGATCACGCGCCTCGTCCACGAGGCGGGCGGCCTGTGCTACTACGACGGCGCGAATCTCAACGCGGTCATGGGCGTGGTGCGTCCGGGCGACATGGGCTTCGACTGCATCCACATGAACCTGCACAAGACCTTCGCCACGCCGCACGGCGGCGGCGGTCCCGGCGCCTGCGCCGTCGGCTGCAAGGCGTTCCTGAAGGAGTTCCTGCCCGCTTCCGCGCTGATGGACGGCGAAGGGCGGCTGCAGGTGCGCGCGTTCGCGGGCAACTTCCTTGTCGTCGTCCGCGCGCTGACCTATATCCTGACGATGGGCCGCGCGGGCATTCCCGAAGCGGCGCAGAACGCGGTGCTGAACGCCAACTATCTCATGAGCCGGATCAAGGGCACCTTCGAGCCGGCGTTCGACCGCATCTGTATGCACGAGTTCGTGCTCGATCTGAGCAGCTATAAGAAGGAGACCGGCGTCAGCGCGCTGGACGTCGCCAAGTCGCTGATCGACTACGGCATGCATCCGCCGACGATGTACTTCCCGATGATCGTCCACGAGGCGCTGATGCTCGAGCCTACCGAGACCGAGAGCAAGGAGACGCTGGACTGGGCGGCGGATGTGTTCCGTCAGCTCTATGAGCTGGGCAGGAGCGACCCGCAGTATATGCACGACGCGCCGCATCACGCGCAGATCGGCCGTCCCGATGAGGTGCGCGCCGCGCGTCAGCCCGTCGTGCGCTGGAAGAACGCGTGATCCGGCGGCTGCGGTTTTACAAGGGGCGCGGCTTCGACCCGTATGAGAACCTTGCCGTCGAGCAGCATCTGCTGGAGACGACGCCGGAGGGCTGCTGTACGCTGTACCTGTGGCAGAACGCCGGCACGGTCGTCATCGGCCGCAACCAGAACGCCTGGAAGGAATGCCGTACCGCGCAGCTTGAAGAGGAGGGCGGACGGCTTGCCCGCCGCCTCTCCGGCGGCGGCGCGGTGTTCCACGACCTCGGCAATCTGAATTTCACCTTCCTGCTTCCCTCGACGGCGTACGATCTCACGCGGCAGTTTGCGGTCATCCGCCGCGCCTGCCGCGCTCTCGGCCTGCCCGTTGAAGCGTCGGGACGCAACGATCTGCTGGCGGACGGGCGCAAGTTCTCCGGCAACGCGTTTTATCACCATGCGGGGCGGTCCTATCACCACGGCACGCTGCTCGTGGATGTGGATATGGAGAAGATGGGGCGTTACCTTCGCCCGTCACAGGCGAAGCTCAGGGCCAAGGGTGTGGACTCGGTGCGTTCCCGCGTGGTCAACCTGCGCGAGCTGCGGCCCGATCTGACCGTCGATCTGCTGCGCGGGGCGATGGAAGCGGCCTTCGGCGAGGAATACGCCCTGCCGGTCGAAACGCTGGAACCGGATGCGCTGGACGGCGAAGCCGTCGCCGCGATCTGCGCGCGCAATCGGAGCTGGGAGTGGAACTACGGGCAGAGGATGCCGTTCAACTTCGCCTGTGAGGCGCGTTTCGACTGGGGTGAGCTGCGGCTGGAACTGCAGCTCGAGTACGGGACCGTCCGCCGCGCGGCAGTCTGGACCGACGCGATGGACTGGACGCTCGCGGGCACGCTCGAACGCGCGCTGACCGGCTGCCGCTTTTCTGGCGCAGAGCTTGCGCAGCATGTGCGCGCAAGCGGCGCTGCGGGTGCGGCGGACGTCGCGGCGCTGCTGGAAAAACAGGACATTTGAGAGGAAAGCGATGCGTGATTATCAACTGATTGTCATCGGCGCCGGACCCGGCGGCTACACCGCCGCGCTGCGCGCCGCGAAGCTCGGCATGAAGGCCGCCGTCGTCGAGGCGCGGGAGGCGGGCGGCACCTGCCTCAACCGCGGCTGCGTGCCGACCAAGACGCTGCTCCACGCCTCCGAGGCGTACAAGACTGCGGTCGGCAGCGCAGGCATCGGCGTTCATGCCGAGGGCGTCCGCGCCGACATGGCGGAGATCTTCGCTTACAAGCGCCGCGTGTCCGAGACGCTGTCGAAGGGCGTGGAGAGCCTGCTGAAGGCGGCGAAGGTGCCGCTGCTCCGCGGACGCGCGGTGATCACCGCGCCGCACGCCGTCCGCGTTACCGCGCCGGGCGGCGAGACGGCGGACTATACCGCGGACCGCATTCTGATCGCGACCGGCTCCGTGCCGGCGCGTCCGCCGATCCCCGGCCTCGACCTGCCGGGCGTCATGACCAGCGACGAGCTGCTCGACGGCGCGGATCATCTGTACCGCTCCATTGTGATCATCGGCGGCGGCGTGATCGGCGTTGAGTTCGCGACGTTCTACGCCGAGCTCGGAAGCGCTGTGACGATCGTCGAGGGTCTTGACCGACTGCTGCCCACTATGGACCGCGAGCTGGGGCAGAACCTCACCCTGATCCTGAAGAAGCAGGGCGTGCAGGTGTTCACCGGCTCCATGGTCAAAAATGTGGAGCGGACGGCGGACGGACTGACGGTGAACTTCACCGCGAAGGGCGCGGACAGCGCCGTGACCGGCGAGGTCGTGCTCTGCGCCATCGGCCGCCGCGCGTACTGCGACGGCCTGTTCGCAGACGGCCTCGCGCCGGGGATGAACGGGCGGAGCATCCGGGTCGATGAGTGCTATCGGACCGGCATCGAGGATGTTTACGCCATCGGCGACGTGTCCTCCCGCATTCAGCTTGCGCACGTTGCGGCGGCGCAGGGAACGGCGTGCGTGGAGATGCTGGCCGGGCTTGCGAACCGCACAGATATGCGCGTGGTGCCAAGCTGCATCTACTCCCGGCCCGAGATCGCGGTCGTCGGGCACACCGAGGCCGAGATGAAAGAGGCGGGCGTTCCGGTCAAGGTCGGCAAGTGCGTCATGGGCGGCAACGCCCGCACGCTGATCACCGATCCGGGACGCAGCTTCATGAAGATCGTCGCGAATGCGGAGACCGGCGAGATCGTCGGCGCACAGATGATGTGCCCGAACGCCACGGACATGATCTCCCAGCTTAGCGAGGCGATGGCGAATCATATGACGGCGGCGCAGCTGCTGCTGGCGATGCGTCCGCACCCGACCTTCGAGGAGGCGCTCTCCGACGCGCTGAGCGACCTCTGCGCGAAGCTGGTGAAGTGATCCGAAAAACAGACATAACGCGAGAAAACCTCCGGCGTACGATCCCTGCCATTGAAGGGCGTATGCCGGAGGTTTCTGTTTGTGCCGGGTCGGCGGTGTTCTGCCTCAATCCTGCAGGACGCGGCCGCAGAATTCCAGGACGATGCGTATGTAGCGCTCGGTATCCGCGAGATAGCTCAGACCGTGGGCTGCGCCGGGGAAGGTGTGCAGCTCGATCTTTTCCGGGTTTGCCGCCGCGATCTCCCGTCCCATGGCGCAGGGGACGAAGGTATCCGCCTCGCCGTGGATGAGCAGGATCGGCACCTTCGCATGCCGGACCGCGTCGGCCGCATCGGCGCCGTTGAGCGGAAAATCGCTGTAAAGGCGGGCGGCGAGCTTCACCGCAGGCCAGACAGCGGCGGGGAACCCGCGCCGCCGCGCGACATCCAGAATGATCGCCTTGGGCGAAGTGAAGGGACAGTCGGCGATGATGCCGCGCACATTCTCCGGCAGCGGCAGCTCCGACGCCATCAGCACGCTCGACGCGCCCATCGAGATGCCGATGAGCAGGAGCCTGACGTCAGGGCCGAAGCGCTTGACGGCATACTGCGTCCAGGTCAGGCAGTCGTGCCGCTCGTTGACGCCGAAGCTGATGGTGTGCCCCTCGCTGGAGCAGTGGGCGCGCTGCTCGATCAGCAGCACGTTGTATCCCGCGGCGAAGCAGATGTCCGCGCCGCCGCAGAGGTCGCGCGACGGCGTGCCGCGGTAGCCGTGGCAGAGGATGGCGAGGGGAGCGCCGTCCCGGATGTGATAATACCGCCCCGCGAGCCGCAGACCGTCAAAGGACGTGACGCTGACGCGCTCGTAGGGCCGCGCGTTCAGCTTGTCGATGAGCGCGCGGCTGCGGATGCGCGTCTCCTCCGTTTGCCGGATTATGGTTGCGTAGTCGTCGTTCTGGCTGCCGATCGGGGAATAAAAGATGAAGCGGTAGAGTCCGTAGGTCCCCGCAAGGCCGAGTCCCGCAGCCGCCAGGGAAAGCAGAGACGCTTTTTTCATGTCCGGATCCCTCCAAGTATCGTTTGAAAAAGCATATCAGCTTTGTTCTGCGCTGTCAACGCTCGCGCGGCGGAGAAGGCCGCTGTCGGATGCAGCGTCGGCCCGCGCGTCTTGACAATGCGTTTCGTCCGTATATACTGTTACGGAGAAGCCTGACGATCAGGAGAACAGAGGGACGCTTCGGAACGGGGATATGATATGAACGACTATTTTTCCGTGTCGATGAAGGACAGCGACATCTGCGCCGTCAGCAGCATCGCGCTCGCGCATCTGGGCGATGCGGTGTATGAGCTGCTGGTGCGGACGTGGCTGTGCGTTCACGGCAGGGCGACGGGGAGGGACCTCCACCGCGCGACGGTGGCGCTGGTCTGCGCTGCGAAGCAGGCGGAGCTGTCCGAACGGATCTTCCCGCTGCTGACTGAGGAGGAGCGCGGCGTGTTCCGCCGCGGGCGCAACGCGAACGTCCATACCATCCCGCACAGCGTGGACCGCGCGACCTATCAGGCGGCGACGGCGCTGGAGGCGCTGTTCGGCTGGCTGTACCTGAAGGGTGAGAAGGAGCGCGTCAACGCCCTCTTTGACGCAATGATGGAGAATAACAATGTCACTTGACGCGATCTGCCTGCGCGCCGTCGTCCGCGAGCTGGAGGGCGAGCTTGTCGGCGCGCGTATCGATAAGGTGCAGCAGCCCGCGCGCGATCAGGTCGTGCTGCTCCTGCGCGGGAACAGGCGCGTGCTGCTCAGCGCGAATCCCAATCAGCCGCGCATCCAGCTCACGGCGCAGCTGCGCGACAATCCGGCGCAGCCACCGATGTTCTGCATGCTGCTGCGCAAGCACCTCGTCGGCGCGCGCATCGAGTCCATCGAGCAGCCCGATCTGGAGCGCGTGGTCATCCTGACGCTCCGTGTGACCGACGAGCTGGGCGAGACGGGGAAGCGCCAACTGGTGCTGGAGGCGATGGGCCGCCGCGCGAATCTCATACTGCTCGACGCCGAGGGACGCATCCTCGACTGTCTGCGCCGCGTGGCGTTCGAGTCGAACAGCGACCGTGCGCTGCTGCCGGGGCTTTTTTATCACCTGCCGACGCCGCTTGCGAAGCTGTCGCTGCTCTCCGATCCGGACGCGGCACTTGACTTGCTTGCCGGGGAAGGAGAGGCGGAGGAGCCGGTGGACCGCTGGCTCGTCGATCACTTCGTCGGCGTCTCGCCGCTGGTGGCGCGAGAGCTCGTCCACCGTGCCGCAGGCGCGACGGACCGGCGCTTTTCCGAACTCGACGCAGCGGACAGAGAGCGGCTATACTGTGAAGTAGAACGGCTTGTCAGTTTGCTGAAAAACGGGAATTATACGCCGACCATTCTCCTGCGCGACGCCCTTCCCGCAGATTTTACCTATCTGGATATCACACAGTACGGCGCGGAGACGACGGTGGAGACGCGCGCATCGTTTTCCGCGCTGCTGGACGAATTCTACGACCTGCGCGAGCGGCGGGAGCTGTCCGCCCGCCGCGGGAAAGAGCTGAGCCGCGTTGCGACGGTCGCCCGCGACCGCATGGCGCGCAAGAGCGAGACGCTGAAGAAAGAATACGCCGCGACGCAGGAGCGCGACAAGCTGCGCCTCTACGGCGACCTCATCACGGCGAACCTCTACCGCATGGAGCGCGGCATGGCGAGCCTCACGACGGAGAACTACTGGGAGGAATCGCAGCCGCAGGTCAAGATCCCGCTCGACGCGCTCCTCACGCCGCAGCAGAACGCCGCGAAGTATTACAAGCGCTACAACAAGGCGAAGAACGCCGAGCTGCACCTGCGTGAACAGATCGCCAGGGCAGACGCCGAGCGCGCATACCTTGAGAGCGTGCTGCAGGAGATCGCGCAGGCGGAGACGGAGCAGGAGTTCAACGAGATCCGCCAAGAGCTGCAGGAGACCGGTTACCTCCGCAGCGGAAAGAAAAAGGAGCTCAAACGCGCTTTTGCGCCGCGGGAGTATCGTTCGAGCGGGGGACTGCGCATCCTTGTGGGCCGAAACAACACGCAGAACGACCGCCTGACGCTCAAGCAGGCCAACAAGCGCGATCTCTGGTTCCATGCGCAGAAGATCCACGGCTCCCACGTCATCCTCTGCACCGGCGGCGCGGAGCCGGACGAGCGGAGCCTCGCAGAGGCGGCGGCGCTGGCGGCGTACTTCTCGCAGGCGCGGGAGAGCGCCAACGTGCCGGTGGACTATACGCCGGTGCGGTATGTCCGGAAGCCCGTCGGCGCGAGACCGGGCATGGTGGTATACGAGACGTACCGGACCCTGTACGTCACGCCGGAGCCGAAGGATTTGCCGCCCGCGGATAAACCGAATAGAGAATAATGCCGATGCATCAAGAAAAACAGGAGCTGCAGCGAGAGGAAAATCGCCGCAGCTCCTGCGATTCAGAGCGCGCATACCTGCGCTGCGGAGAGCATCCAAAATTGCATGAAGGACAAAACAGATGCACCGCAATACTTGTATTCCTGCCGAAAATGTGGTAAAGTATCGAATGATAAAATAGGCTAAGTATGGAAACAATTTTTGAAAGGCGGGATCGACCTTGAATATTGTGGTTTTAGCCGGTGGACTGAGTATGGAGCGCAACGTCTCCATCTCCAGCGGCACGAAGGTTTGCCGCGCCCTGCGCTCACGCGGGCACCGCGCCATCCTGGTGGACATGTTCCTCGGACTTGAGAACTATACCGGCTCGCTGGACGACATCTTCGACGCGCCCGACGGACTCTGCGGCGATTACAGCGTCGCGCGGGAGGCGCCGGACCTCGCCGCCGTCCGTGCGAGCCGCGCCGATAAAAGCGCGAACCTGTTCGGAAAGGACGTGCTTGCGGTCTGTCAGCGGGCGGACGTCGTGTTCCTCGCGCTGCACGGGACCTGCGGCGAAGACGGACGCGTGCAGGCGGCATTTGACCTGCTTGGCATCCCGTACACCGGCAGCGGCTATCTTGGCAGCGCCATTGCGATGGACAAGGACCTGACCAAGCGTTTTGTTGCGGACTATGTCGTGACGCCGCAGTGGCGCGTCTTCACCTACGCGGAGGAGGATATCGACGCCGTTGCGGCAGAGTCTGCGCTGCCCTGCGTCGTGAAGCCGATCGCAAACGGCTCGTCCATCGGCGTGTCCATCGTCCGTGAGCGCAAAGAGCTCAGGGCCGCGCTGCGTGACTGTCTTGCCTACGGCGGCCGCGTCCTGATCGAGCCGTACATCAGGGGACGCGAGATCCAGGTCGCCGTTCTGGCAGGGAAGGCGCTGCCTTCCATCGAGATCATACCCAAGACCGGCTTCTACGACTACGCCAACAAGTATCAGGCGGGCGCGGCGGAGGAGATCACTCCGGCGCCGATCCCGCCCGAATGGGAGGCGCGGCTGCGCGAGGCGAGCGAAACGGTGTTTCGCGTGCTGGGCCTGACGGTTTACGCTCGCGCGGACTTCATCGTCACCGAGGACGGCGTGCCGTATTTTCTTGAAATCAACACGCTCCCCGGCATGACGCCGACGAGCCTGCTCCCGCAGGAGGCGCGTGCGGTCGGCATAAGCTACGAGGAGCTGTGCGAAACGATCGTCAGAGAATCCCTGAAAGCGAGGGAAGCTTTGTGAAGGGAATCACCTTAACAGAACTGACGTTTGCAGTAAATGGAGAGCTGTTGTGCGGCGCGCCGGAGACGATCGTCACCACGGTCAGCACCGATAGCCGCACCGTCGGGACGGGAGAGATGTTCGTTCCCATCGTGGGCGAGCGCTTCGACGGACACGACTATATCGATCAGGCCCTGGCCGCCGGCGCGGCGGGCTGCCTCTGCGCGAGGCGGCCGGAGCGCGTTCCGGAGGGGAAGTTCTGCGTCCTGACGGACGACACGCGCCTCGCGCTCAAGCGCCTTGCGACGTGGTACCGCGAGCGCTTCACGCTGCCCGTCGTCCAGATCACCGGCTCCGTCGGCAAGACCACCACCAAGGAGATGGTGGCGGGCGTGCTTGCCGAGCGCTATCGCACGGTCAGGACCGAGGGGAACTTCAACTCCGACCTTGGCGTGCCGCAGACGCTGTTCCGCATCGACGAGAGCACCGAGGCCGCCGTCGTCGAAACCGGCATGGACCACTTCGGCGAGATCCGCTATCTCGGGGAGATGGTGCGCCCGCACATCGCGCTGATCACCAACATCGGGGACATGCACATCGAGTTTCTGGGCTCCCGTGAGGGTATCCTCCGGGCGAAGAGCGAGATTTTCGAGAATCTGGACGCAGACGGCGTCGCCGTCCTGAACGGCGACGATCCGCTGCTCAACACCGTTTCCATCCCGCAGCGCATCGTCCACTGCGGCAAGGGGGAAAACTGCTCCGTCCGCGTCAGCGACGTCGCGGACCGGGGCATCGACGGTGTGGACTGCGTCGTGACCACCGCGCGCTCACGCTATGAGCTGCGCATCCCCGCGCCGGGCGCGCATATGGTATACGCCGCGTCCATGGCGGTCGCCGTGGGTGAGGAGCTGGGCCTGACGCCGGAGGAGATCGTCCGCGGCGTCGCCGCCTATGTCCCGTCCGGCGCGCGCATGCGCGTGGAACGGCTCAGGGACGGGCGCATCGTGCTCAACGACAGCTATAACGCCGGGCCGCAGTCCATGGCGGCGGCGCTCCGGACGCTGGCAAACACCGACGCCGTGCGCCGGATCGCCATGCTGGGCGACATGAAGGAGCTGGGCGCACATACGGAACGCGGTCACCGCGAGATCGGTGCGCTGGTCGGCGAGCTGGGCATCGACACGCTGCTGTGCGTGGGCGAGGCCTGCCGGGACTTCATGGCGCCGGAGGCAAAGGCCGCCGGCTGCGCCGACGTGCGCTGGTACGAAAAAAAAGAGGACGCCTACGCCGACCTGACCGCAGTGCTGTGTCCCAACGCCGCCGTGCTGCTCAAGGCGTCGCATTTTTCCGGGCGCTTCGACCTGATCGCAGACTATCTGCGCGAGTATCCATTCTGACACATCTGACACAAAGGAACCCTTTTCATGATCGACCTGAGCGTTTCGGGGCTGGTAAAGTCCTTCGACCTCGAAAAGAACATATTGGACGGCGTCACCTTCCAGATCGAGCGCGGGGAGCGGGTGGGCCTGCTGGGGAAGAACGGCGCGGGGAAGACCACGCTGTTCCGCATCCTGACGGGCGAGCTCAGCGCCGATGCGGGAGATGTGATTTTTGCGCCCAATCGCCGCGTCGGGCTGATTTCACAGATCCCCGTCTATCCGGACGGTTTCACCGTCGAGGACGTGCTGCAGAGCGCGTTTGAGCATACCCGCGCGATGTATGAGGAGATGGCGGCGCTGGGCGAGCGTATGGCGGGCGGTGACGAGAGCGAGGGGACGCTCCGCCGCTACGGCGAGCTCTCGGCAACGTTCGAGGGCCTCGGGGGGTACGATACCGCCACCGCCGTCAACAAGGTCGCGAACGGCCTGTCGCTGGACGCGGACATGCGCGCGCGGGAGTTTGACACGCTCTCCGGCGGAGAAAAGACCCGCGTCAACCTCGCCCGGCTCATTCTGGAGGATACGGACATCCTGCTGCTGGACGAGCCGACGAACCATCTGGACCTGCACGCCACCGAGTGGCTGGAGGATTACCTCGCCCACTTCCGCGGCACCGTCCTTGCGATCTCGCACGACCGCTACTTCCTTGACCGCACCGTGAAGCGCTGCATCGAGATCCTCAACGGCAGGGCGGAGTTTTACAGCGGCAATTACAGCTTCTATGCCGTGGAGAAGGAGCGGCGCTGGATCGAGCAGATGCGCCGGTATGAGAAGGAGCAGGAGAAGATCGCCCAGCTCGAACAGTCGGCGGAGCAGCTGCGCATGTTTGCCTTCAAGGGAAACGACAAGACCTATCGCCGCGCGAAGTCGATGGAAAAGCGCATCGAGCGGATGCGCACGACGGACAAGCCGGTCAGGGAACGAGGCCTGACCGCGGGCTTCGTCAGCCGCGAGTTCTTCGGCGACGAGGTATTTGAATGCAAGGGCGTCGCCAAGGGCTACGGCGGGCGGACGCTGTTCCACGACGTCGATCTGCAGGCCACGGGCGGGGAGCGCATCGCGCTGCTCGGCGACAACGGTGTGGGCAAGACCACGCTGCTGCGGCTGCTGATGGATCAGGAGTGGCCCGACGCGGGAAAAATCCGGTTCGGGCCCTCGGTACGCACGGCGTATCTGCCGCAGATCGTGCGGTTCGACGCGCCGGAGCGCAATCTGGTCGACACGATGCTCTGGTCCCGCCGCGGCGCGACGACCCAGTGGGCGCGCGACCAACTGGCGAAGTTCCATTTCCGCGGCGAGGACGTGTTCAAAAGCGTCCGCGTCCTCTCCGGCGGCGAGCTGAGCCGGCTCTACCTCTGCACCATCATGGACGAGGCGGTGAACCTCCTGATCCTCGACGAGCCGACCAACCACCTCGACATCGCCTCGCGCGAGTGGATCGAGGAGGCGGTCGAGGCCTACGACGGGACGCTGCTCTTCGTCAGCCATGACCGATATTTCATCAATCGCTTTGCGACCCGGATCTGGGAGCTGGAAAACGGCGTCATCACGGATTACCGCGTCGGCTTTGAACGCTATCGCAGCATCAAGGCGCAGCTTCAGCCGCAGGAGGCCGCCGGTCCCGCGAGGGAAAAAGCCGCGGCAAAAGCGAAGCCCAGACCTGCGCACAATCAGCAGGCCGCGCGGCGGCAGCTCACCATCTGCGAGCGCGAGATCGCGGCGCAGGAGGCGGCGATCGCCGAGCTGGACGCAAAGCTGGAGGAGGCGGCGACGGATTACGAGCGCTATACCGCGCTCTACGACGAGAAGACCGCGGCCGAGGCTGCGCTTGACGAGCTGATGGCACGCTGGGAAGCGCTGGCGTCGGAGGTGGGGGAATGAAACGCGTGATCTGGATTCTTTCGACGCTGTGCCTCGTGCTGGGCGGGCTGTTCTCCGTCATTCCGGGGCTGCGCTTTGGCGGGCTGCTGTTTCTGTGCATGGCGGCGTTCCTCGCGGTGCTGGCGGCGCTCGGCAGGCTCGCGGAGACGCGGCGCTGGGCGAAGGTCTGCCGCGCCGTGCTGCTGGCGCTGTTCTGCGTCGGCCTCGCCTGCTTCTGCATCCTGGAGGGATTTGTGATCGCCGGCTCGGACGGCGATGCGGAGGACGTGCCGGTGAGCTGCGTCGTCATCCTCGGCGCGGGCGTGGAGGGCACGAGACCGTCGCTGATGCTCTGGAGCCGCCTCGACGCGGCGCTCGATTACATCGCGGACAAGCCGGATATTCCCGTCATCGTCAGCGGCTCTCAGGGCGCGGGCGAGCAGATCAGCGAGGCGGAGTGCATGTACCGCTGGCTGGTCGACCGCGGCGTGGACGGGAGCCGGATCTGGAAAGAGGAGAAGGCGACCAGCACGCGCACGAACTTCCGGTATTCCTTCGATCTGATGGCAGAGCGCGGGATCGACAAAACGGATGATTTCGCCTTCGTCACCAACAGCTATCACATCTGCCGCGCCCAAAAGCTTGCGGGCGTGCCGGGGGCTCACGGCGTCGCGGCGACCCTGCCGCGCGGCCTCTACTACGACACGCTGACCGTCAACTATTATGTGCGCGAGGCGTTCGCGCTGGCGAACGAACTCTTATTCAAGGTGGATCTTGATATATGAACAACGACATTTTGTGTATTTATTACTCCCGCACGGGAAATACGAAGCGCGTCATGAGCGCGCTTGCGCGCTCGCTCGACTGCGAGCTGGTGTCGGTGCGCGACCGCGTGAGGCGGCAGGGCGTCATCGGCTGGCTGCGCTGCGGATTTGACGCCGTGCGCAAGAGCACCGGCGCGATCGGCCGTTTTCAGACGCGGCAGCCGCTTTCGAGCTATCGGCTCGTCGTCATCGGCACGCCGGTCTGGGCGGGACGCTGCTCAAGCGTCATACGCGCTCTGCTCAAGCAGTATGGCAGCGAGCTGGGCGACGTCGCCTATGTGATCACCCACGCGAGCGAGGAGCCGTATCGCGCCGTGTTCGATCAGATGGACGGCTACCTCAAAAAGCCGCATGTGGCGGACGTGTCGCTCCAGCCGGGCTCACAGGGCTACGATTTCTGGTGCGATCAGTTCCTCAAGACCGTCGCGGACTATGTCGGCTGCAAGCCCGCGCCCTTCCCGGAGGGTGAGGACGCACCCGAGGCGGAGCGCCCGACGACGGAGTGAGCGGCATGTGGGAGAAGCTGAACGAGCTTGCGCGCCGCTATGACGAGATCGGCGAGCTGCTGGAAATCCCCGATATCTACGGCGATCCCGAACAGCTTCGCCGCCTCACGCGCGAGCAGAAGGAGCTGGAGGACATCGTCGCGGCGTATCGTGCCTATCGCAGGGCGGAGGAGTCGATCGCGGAGGCAGAGACGCTGCTTTCCGACCCGGAGCTGGGCGAGATGGCGCAGGAGGAGTTGAAAGCGGCGAAGGAGGCGCGCGAGAGGCTCTACGGCGAACTGCGCGTCCTGCTCCTGCCGCGCGACCCGAACGACGGGAAAAACGTCATCATGGAGCTGCGCGGCGGCGTCGGCGGGGAGGAAAGCGCGCTGTTCGCGTACGACCTCTACCGCATGTATTCCATGTACGCGGAGAAGCGCGGCTGGAAAATTGAACTGATGAACTACAATGAGACGGAGCTCGGCGGCATCAAGGAAGCCGACTTCACCGTTTCGGGCGACGGGGCCTATTCGCGGCTCAAGTTTGAGTCGGGCGTACACCGCGTCCAGCGCGTACCGGAGACCGAGTCCGGCGGGCGTGTGCACACCTCCACCGCCACGGTGGCGGTGCTGCCGGAGATGGAGACGGTGGACGTCGACCTCCGCGAGGAGGACATCGAGATGCAGGTCTACCGCGCCAGCGGCGCGGGGGGGCAGCACGTCAACAAGACCAGCTCCGCCGTGCGCCTCATCCACAAGCCGAGCGGCATCGTGGTGAGCTGTCAGGAGGAGCGATCGCAGGTGCAGAACCGCGCAAAGTGCATGGCGATGCTCGCGAGCAAGCTCTATGAGATCGAGCGCGAACGCGTTGAGGGCGCGATCACGAGCGAACGCCGCGCGCAGGTGGGGACCGGCATGCGCAACGAGCGCATCCGCACCTACAATTTCCCGCAGAACCGCGTCACCGACCACCGGCTGACCGGCGATGTAAAGAATTTCAGCATCGGTTCCGTCATCAACGGCGAGCTCGACCCGATCATCGACGCGCTGACGATGCAGGTGCAGGCGGCGCAGCTCGCAGCGGAGGAAGTATGACGACGCGTTATTTCCACATTACATCCGATACCGACGCCGCGCAGATCGAAGCTGCGGCGTCGATCATCCGCCGCGGCGGGCTGCTTGCCATCCCGACCGAGACGGTCTACGGCCTCGGCGCGGACGGGCTGAACGAGGCCGCGGTCAAGGGCATCTTTGAAGCCAAGGGTCGCCCGCAGGATAATCCGCTGATCCTGCACGTTCCGTCAGCGGACTGGCTCGCGCGCTGCTGCGACGACGTGCCGGAGGCGGCGTATCGTCTGGCGGAGACGTTCTGGCCGGGGCCGCTGACGATGATCCTCAAAAAGAAGGATATCGTGCCGCCGCGCACGACCGGCGGGCTGGACACCGTGGGCATGCGCTGTCCGGACCATGCCGTGACCCGCGCCATCATCCGCGCGGCAGGCGTGCCGGTCGCCGCGCCGAGCGCGAACCGCTCCGGCCGGCCAAGCTGCACGACGGCGGCGCACGTCCGCGTCGATATGGACGGGAGGATCGACGGCATCGTGGACGGCGGAGACTGCGCGGTGGGCGTCGAATCCACGATCATCGACCTGACGGTCTCTCCGCCGCGGCTGCTGCGCCCCGGCGGCCTGCCGCTCGAGCGGCTGCGGGAGGTGCTGGGTGAGATCGAGCTCGACAAGGCGGTGCACGGACAGCTCTCTGACGGGGAGAAGCCCCGTGCGCCGGGCATGAAGTACCGCCACTATGCGCCGAAGGCGCCTGTGACAGTCGTCGCTGGCACTCCCGCCGAGAGCGGGCGATGGCTTTGCGCGAATGCGGCGGACGGCGACGGCGTAATCGTGTTCGACGAGTTTGCGCCGCTGTTCCCGACGCAGACGGTCCGCGTCATCGGCCCCGCCGCGGACAAGGCGGAGCAGGCGAGGCGCGTGTTCGACGCGCTGCGCTCATTCGACGATACGTCGGTCACGCAGATCTACGCCCAGTGTCCGGACAGCGCGGGCCTCGGCCTCGCGGTCGGGAACCGGCTCAAAAAGGCTGCCGGCTTCCGCACGGTGGACGCGCGCGACGGCAGGCTGGTCGTCGGCTTTACCGGCGGTACCGGTGCGGGCAAAACCACGCTGCTCCATGCCTTTGCGGAAGCGGGCGCGCTCGTCTTCGACTGCGACGCGTTTTACTACGAGCAGCTGCGGAGCGACGCGGCGCTGCAGCGCGATATCGAGGCCGCGTTCCCGGGTGTGCTGCACGGCGGCGAGCTGGATCGGCGGAAACTGGGCGCACTGGTTTTCGGCAATGCGGATCGGCTTGCCGCGCTTGACCGCATCGTGCGGACGCATCTGCCGCGCAAGGTTGCAAGGGAGATCTCCCTGTCAGACGCGCGGCTCGTCGGGATCGATGCGATCAAGCTCTTTGAGAGCGGACTCGGCGCGCTCTGCGACGTGACGGTGGCCGTCACCGCGTCGGAAGCGGTGCGGGTGCGGCGCATCATGGCGCGCGACGGCATCAGTGAAGCGCGTGCCCGGGAGCGCCTTGCCGCGCAGGAGCGCGAAGAGGCCTTTGCCGCGCGGTGCTCTCACGTCTTCGTCAATGACTACCCGACGCGCGAAGCGGCCGAGGCCGCCGCGCGGGAGTTCATCCGGCGCCTGCTCGCATAGGCGCCGCCAGAAACTGCTTTCCGGCCTGTCCCCAGCGGGACTGCTGTAATATACCCGTCGACAAATCATAAGGAGGATACACAACATGGGCGAAACAAAGAAAAACGAACTGGCGGAGAAGCTGCTTTACGCACCGAAGAACGGCTGGGACCGTCTCAGCGAGTCGGACGCGCTGGCGATGGACGCCTACTGCGAGGATTACAAGGTCTTTCTCGACCGCGGCAAAACCGAGCGGCTCTGCGTCGACTACTGCGTCGAGCTTGCCGAGGAGAAGGGCTTCAAGCCCTATGAGCCGGGCATGGAGCTCAGCGCGGGAGATAAGGTGTACGTCAACAACAGAGGTAAAGGGATTATGCTTGCTGTCATTGGCAGCGAGCCGCTTTCCGCCGGCGCGAACATCGGCGCGGCGCACACGGATTCCCCGCGTCTCGATCTGAAGCCGCGCCCGCTCTACGAGGAGGCGGAGCTTGCGTACTTCAAGACGCACCACTACGGCGGCATCCGCAAGTACCAGTGGGTGACCGTTCCGCTCGCGCTCCACGGCGTGGTCGTCCTTGCGGACGGCACGGCGCGGACCGTCCACATCGGCGAGGACCCCGGCGAGCCGCAGTTCATCATCAACGATCTGCTGCCGCATCTCGGACGCGAGCAGAGCAAGAAGCCGCTGAGCGAGGCGATCCCCAGCGAGAGCCTCAACGTGCTGATCGGGTCGAAGCCCTTTGCGGATGAGGATGTCAAGAACCGCTTCAAGCTCGGTGTGCTGCAGCTTTTGCACGAGAAGTACGGGATCACGGAGGAGGACTTTATCTCGGCAGAGCTGGAGATCGTTCCGGCCGGGAAGAGCAGCGACGTGGGCTTCGACCGCAGCTTCATCTCCGGCTACGGTCATGACGACCGCGTCTGCGCCTATGCGGAGCTGGCGGCGATCTTTGACGCCAGGGCGCCGAAGAAGACGGCGGTGTGCATCTTCGCGGACAAGGAGGAGATCGGCTCCGAGGGCGTGTCCGGCATGAAGTCCGCCGTGTTCGACAAGTTTATGGGCGAGCTTTGCGCGAGCCAGGGCGTGAGCCTCGCGGATTGCTTTGCGCATTCGTTCTGCGTCAGCGCGGACGTGACCGCGGCCTACGACCCGAACTATGCCGATGTGTACGACCAGAAGAACGCCGCGTTCATCAACTACGGCGTGGGACTGTGCAAATACACCGGCTCGGGCGGCAAGTCCGGCGCGAGCGACGCCAGCGCCGAGGTTGTGGGGAAGCTGCGCAGGCTGCTCAACGACAACGAGGTCTTCTGGCAGATGTCCGAGCTCGGCAAGACCGACGCCGGCGGCGGCGGAACGGTGGCGAAGTATATGGCGGAGCGCAACATCGACACCATCGACGCGGGCGTGCCGGTGCTCAGCATGCACGCGCCGCGCGAGACCGTTGCGAAGATCGACTGCTACATGACCTACAAGATGATGCGGGTCGTGTTTGAGCAGGCGTGATCTGAATTGAAGATCGCCGGCGGCTCATAAGACAGTTTTCATCAGGTCCCGATCGGGTTTTTGCTTGACAGGATTGATGGAAACAAAAAACAGCGGGCGCCATGCATCGTTCTCATCAGAGCGATGCATGGCGTCCGCTGTTTTTCCGGATGCGATGGGTTCTCTGCCGGCGGCTGAGCCGAACGGCCCTTCCGCTAAAACTGAAGCCGGTTCTGCAGGTTTTGCGAAACGTCCGCGAGCGCCCGTATGATCTCCTGCTGATGCTTTGAAATGACGAGACTGGTGCTGGTGAGGCTGATGGTGCCGAAAAGAGTCCTGCCGTAGCTTGAGAAAATCGGCACGGCGATCGCGGAAACGCCCATGAAGAGTTCGCTGTTCTCGTAGGAATAACCCTTTTCACGGATGAAGGCGAATTCCGCGAGCAGCTCCTGCCGCGTGTTCTTTGTGTTGTCCGTGAAGGCCGTGAAGGGAGCCTTGGCCAGATAATCCGCCTGCTCTCTCTCCGGCAGATAGGTGAGGAGGATCTTGCCGCTGGCAGAGCCGTGAAGTGAGATCCGCGATACGGCACGGCGCACAACAAACATACAGTTTGTCGGTTCTGTACTGTCCAGCATTTGCAGCCATCCGTCTTCAACGGCAAAAAGACTGCTGTTGGCCTGAAAGCGATTGCTGAGCTTCTGCATCGTGTCGTGGGCATAGTCGATGCAGAGCCTGCGATGGGTATCCGCTGCAAGCAGCGCTTTGTTGAAAATCTCGGCGCCCAGCATGTATTGACCGGTGCCGTTTTGGCTGATATAGCCGTTTGAATACAGGGTGTTGAGAATGCCGTGTACCGTTCCTTTGTTCAAATTCAGACGAGCTGCGATCTGACTCAGCGTAAGCGCGGTATTGGTGGCAGAGAAGCAGTTTAAAATGCTGATTGCCCGCTGTACGGACTGGATCTGTTTGCCGGATGTCCGGAAGTCGTTCTTTGAAACGCTTTTTTCCAGATTATTATCCATAATGCCCTTCCTTTTATCCAGTTGGTTGACATTGTCATAAATGCGTTGCCTCTTATTGACAGCTTAGCACATGCCCGATAATATGTCAATATCATCAAAACAACGTTGTTTTGCCTTTTGATTTATGGGGATTATGTCCAATCGGCCGACGGATATTCCTCAAAATGCGAAGCCCTGCTTCCAGACATACGGGAGGCGCGGCTGATTCCAATTATGAGAAAACAGGGAGGATAGCTTTTATGTCTGAGAACAACAAAAGAACCTTCAGCCTGAAGGAGAAGATCGCGGCGCTGGGTCCCGGATTCCTGATCGTCGGTTCCTTTATCGGACCGGGTACGGTCACGAGCTCCACTCGTGCCGGCGCCAACTTTGGGCTGACGCTTTTCTGGTGCGTTGTTTTTTCCGTCATCGCCGTGATCGTCATGCAGGGAATGGCGGCCCGCCTCGGCATCATCACACAGGAGGGCCTCGCGGAAAATCTGGTTCACGACTTTGCCGAGCGCCCCATACTCCGCAATCTGCTCTGCGGCCTTGTGGCGATCGCCATTGCAATCGGAGGATTTGCCTATATGGCCGGCGACCTGACCGGCACTTCGCTGGGCCTGAGCGCTCTGACCGGCATCTCTACCCGCATCATCGCTCCGATCTGGGGCTGCTGCATTCTCCTGATCCTGTTTTTTGCCTCGGATGCAGTCAAATATCTTGAAAAGCTGCTGGGCTTCTGCGTCATCGTCATGGCGGTGGTCTTCCTGATTACGATGGTCATCGTGAAGCCCGACATCGGCGAGCTGCTGCGCGGCTGTGTTCCCACTGTCCCGAAGGGCAGCATTATGACCTGCCTGTCCCTGATCGGGACCACCGTTGTTCCTTACAACATGTTCCTGCACGCTGCCAGCGCAAAACGCACCTGGCACTCCCCGGAGGAGCTGCCCCTCTGCAGGTTCGGAACCAATATCCCCATGATCATCGGCGGCGTCGTCACCGGCGCGATCATGATCACCTCCGCCACCGTCATGCGCGGTATGGCCGTCAACAACGCGATGGATATGGCTGTCCAGCTGGAGCCTACCCTCGGCAGGTTCGCGCAGCCCTTCATGGCCATCGGACTCATCGCTGCCGGCGTTTCCAGCGCGGTGTGCACGCCGATCGGCGTTTCCTATGTGCTTGCCGGTCTTTTCGGCTGGAAAACCGATCGTTCGGACAAGCGCTACACCCTCACCAATGCGGCGGTTCTGATTACGGGCATCGTCATTGCCGCTCTCGGCACCAATCCGCTGGGCCTCATCATGACGGCGCAGGCCGTAAACGGCATCGTGCTTCCGGTGGTCGTCGGCGTGACGCTCTATCTCACCAGCCGCTCCCGCATTATGGGTAAATACAAGAACGGCCCGGTGACCAACGTCCTCGGTCTGGCAATCTTTGCGATTTCCCTGATCCTCGGTCTGAGCAGCTTCATCGGCGTCTTTACCGGCTGACAGGATCGCCGAATGCAGACAGCGGTCGGTTTGCACCAAACAATTCCTTGATAGAAAAGAAAAGAAGAGGTATTATCATTATGAGAGACAGCAGGCCTACGATCTATGACCCCAAATTTCTGCCCAACAACATCTACAGCGGGGTTCCCTCCTGGCTCAATCTGCCCGTTCTGGAGCATGCTTCGGAGCTTAAGGGATTCGACGCGGCGGTGATCGGCGTTCCCTGGGAGGGCGGCTGCACCATCGGCGGCTACTCCTCCTGCACGGAGGGACCCAAGGCGATCCGCTCGGTTTCCATCCGTTATACCGGGTATCTTCCGGACTTTGACATCGATTCCTTCGACTATCTGAAGGTGGCGGATTACGGCGATGTTGCCTGCCGCAACGGCGACTACCCCTATACCTTCGGACAGATCCGCGAGCGCATCGGAGAGATCGTGGACGCCGGAGCGTTCCCCATCACGTTCGGCGGCGACCACGGCATTGCCTATCCCATCATCAGCGAGATCGCCAGGCGTCATCCGGGCAAGGTGGGCGTGCTGCACTTTGACGCGCACCTGGATAACTACTCACACTTCGGTGACGACGAGCTGGCCCGCTGCTCTCCCTTCTATCGGCTCTACAACGACCCCAATATGGATCCTGCCAGGATCGTTCACATCGGCATCCGCGGCCCGCGCAACCATAAGGAGGAGTTCCGGAACGCGAAGAAGTTCGGCGCATCCGTCATCCTCGCCCGTGAGATCAGGGAAAACGGCTGGAAGGCCTCCATTCAGAAGGCGATCGACATTGCCTTCCGGGACACGGAGGTGGTCTATATCACCATCTGCGCTGACTCCCTCGATGCGGCCAGCATGCCGCAGGGTCCGCAGGATATGTGCGGCCTTACCTCCTATGAGCTGTGCATGATGGTGCACGAGGCGGGCCTCGCGGGTGCAAAAGGCCTTGACTTCGTGGAAATCTATCCGGATGTGCTGAGCTACCAGACCGCATCCCATGACGCCTGCTGGGCCGCGCTGTATTATCTCAACGGCCTTGCAGAGCGGAGAAAGAATGGAAACGCGTAAGCACGCGGCGCTTTTGATCCCTCACACCGACCGCACCCTGGAGACAGATTTGCAGGAGTCTGTTCCGGGCCTGATCCTCCATACACAGCGGCTGCGGCCGGAGGACGTAAGCGGCGAAGCCGAGCGGCGCATGGTGCGGGAGGAGCTGCCCGGATCGCTTGCATACCTTGTTCCGGCAGGACCGTTCGACTGCGCGGTATTCGGCTGCACCTCCGCCTCGGTTTCCAACGGGCGCAAGGGGATGGAGCGCATTCTTGCTTTTGCCCGCACGCAGAGGCATAGGCTTTCTCCGGACGCTGAGCTGTGCTTTGTCTCCTGCACCAATCTGCGCGCCGCCGGGATCCGCCGCGAACTGTCTTCCGCGCTGGGCCTGCCGGTCCTCACGACGAATCAGTGCATTGCGGACCATTTGATATCTCTTTTATAGTATCCGAAGGGGCCTCGGCGCTGTGCCGGAGCCCCTCCGTATGATTTGCTTTTGAGTTGCTGAAAGGAGAAAACGAACCATGATGACAATCGAAGAAATGCCGATCCTGCTCCGACGCGAGGTGGAAGCCAGATTCATCAAACCGTTTCTGGATGCTTTTTCAGAGGAAATCGGCAGGGAACGCACGTATGAGATCGTCGGTGAGGTGATCGATCGCATCGCGTTTCAGGCCGGGCGGGAGCGTGCGGCACAGATCGGCAAAAACCAGCCGAAGGACGTGCCGGAACTGCTCGCCATGCACTCCACCGAGGGCGGATGTGATAACCATACAAGGGAGGTCGACGACCGGCATATTCTGGAGGAAACCATGGACTGCGAATATGCCCGCATGTACGAGCGCCTCGGCATGCGGGATCTGGGTTATCTCCTCTCCTGCCGCCGGGATTTCAAGTTCTTTGAAGGCGTAAATGAGAACATGCGTCTCACGAGGAAACATACGATCATGCAGGGCGCCGCCTCCTGCGATTTTCTCGTTGAGCTCGTCGGGGAGAGCGGCGATGAATAAGGTGCTGGAACTCGCCCGGGATGCGGAGCGCTACATCATCGAGCAGCGCCGCTGGTTTCACAGCCATCCGGAGCTCGCCTGGCAGGAGCTTCAGACGACGCGTCACATCGCGGACGAATTGAGAAAAATGGGAATCGAGCCGCATTTCTTTGAAGAGGGCGTTACGGGCCTGTACGCCTGTATCCGCGGCGGCAGGGCCGGAGCGCAGGCAAAGACCATCATGCTGCGCGCCGATATCGACGCGCTGCCTGTTTTGGAGAAGAGCGGCGCGCCGTATGCCAGCACCGCATCCGGCGTGATGCACGCCTGCGGTCATGACTGCCATATGGCCATGCTCCTGGGCGCGGCAAAGATCCTCAAAGCGAATGAACAGGAGCTGGGCGGCAATGTCAAGCTGCTTTTTCAGGGCGCGGAGGAAACCGCCGTCGGCGCCAGGCGATATGTTGAGCAGGGCGTTCTGGAGGATGTCGACGCCGTATACGGCTGCCATGTGAATATCGAGTATCCTGCGGGACAGATCAAGCTCCTTCCGGAAAAGTGCATGCCCAGCGCCGATTCCTTCACCATCCGGATCCGCGGCGTATCTACGCACGGCGCCATGCCTCAGCACGGGAAGGACGCCGTCGTGGCAGCGGCCGCAGCCGTAATGAATCTTCAAACGCTGGTCTCGCGGGAAAATGATCCGCTCAACCCGCTGGTCGTTTCGGTGGGGACAATAGCCGGCGGCAAAGAGTACAACATCATCGCCGACGAGGTCACGATGCGCGGTACGGTTCGTACGTTCGATCCGGGAGTACGCGCTCATATGGCGGAAAAATTGAAGCGCGTCATCTCTGCAACGGCGCAGACCTTCGGCTGCACAGGCGAAGTGGAGTATGAGTGGAAAACGGGACCGGTCCTCCATACGGACGAGAGGATGAATGCGCTGGTGCGCCGCGCTGCAGAGCACATCTATGGCGAAGAACGGATCGCGAAGGAGACGTACGGCACATTCAGCGACGACTTTGCCTTCTTCTCCGAGCGGAGACCTGCGTTCTACACGATGATCGGGGCGCGCAATGAGGAGCTGGGGTGTGTCTATCCCCACCACAATGAGCGCTTCAATGTTGACGAGAGCGTTCTGAAACTCGGGACGGCAATGTTTGTACAGGTCGCGGAGGATTACCTCTTCTCTGCGTAGCTGTCCGTGCTGTAATGATATGGGAAGGCAGCGTTGTTCGAGAATCACAGACTGTAAACCGACGCGTGGAGATAAAGGAGATCAGCATGAAACGGGGAGAGACGATTTACGATACATATGTGGCGATCCTGCGCCGCGAGCTGGTGTGCGCGATGGGCTGTACGGAGCCGATCGCCATCGCCTTCTGCGCGGCAAAGGCGCGCGCCGCACTCGGCGCGCTTCCGGAGAGCATCCGCGTGGAGGCGAGCGGCAATATCATCAAGAACGTCAAGAGCGTGGTAGTCCCGAACACCGACGGACGGCGCGGCATCGCGGCCGCGGCGGCCATCGGCGTGCTCGGCGGGGATGAGACGGCCGGGCTGCAGGTGATCTCCCGCGTGCCGGAGGAGGCGAAGAGAGAGCTGGGCGGCTATCTCGAGCGGACGCCGATCGAGGTGGAGCCCATCCTCTCCGACCGGCTGCTCGACATGGTCGTGACGGTGTGCGCCGGCGGGTCGAGCGCGAAGGTGCGCATCGCCGACGAGCACGCGAACATCGTGCACATCGAGCGCGACGGGACGGTGCTGCTGGACAGGACCGTCGGCGAGACCGGGGAGGACCCGGATGCGCCGGATTACGATCTGCTGTCGGTGGAGGGGATCTGGGACTTCGCCGTGACCTGCGAGCTTGCGGATGTGGAACCGGTCCTCCGCCGGCAGATCGAGCTCAACAGCGCGATCGCGGAGGAGGGACTGCGCCGCGACTACGGCGCGAACATCGGCAAGGTGCTGCTGAAAACGGGCGGCGACGTGCGCACACGCGCCAGGGCCTATGCCGCCGCGGGTTCGGACGCGCGCATGAACGGCTGTGAGATGCCGGTGGTGATCTGCTCGGGCAGCGGAAATCAGGGGCTGACCGCCTCGCTGCCGGTGATCGAATATGCGAAGGAGCTGGGCGCGGATGACGAAACGCTGCTGCGCGCGCTCGTGATCTCCAATCTTGTAACGCTGCATGAGAAGAGCGGCATCGGGCGCTTGAGCGCCTACTGCGGGGCGGTCAGCGCGGGAGCGGGCGCAGGGGCCGGCATCGCCTATCTCCATGGGGGCAGTCTGAAGGATGTGGCGCACACGATCGTCAACGCGCTGGCCATCTCGTCCGGCATCGTGTGTGACGGAGCGAAATCCTCCTGCGCTGCCAAGATCGCCATGGCGGTGGAGACGGGGATATTCGGCTATGAGATGTACCGCAGCGGGCAGCAGTTCTATGCGGGCGACGGACTGGTGGTCAAGGGCGTGGACAACTCAATCGCGGCCTTTGGACGGCTCGCGCGCGTCGGCATGCGCGAGACCGATCAGGAGATCATCCGCATGATGACAGAGAAATAGGCGCGGAGCGTTTGCCGGTCATCTGCATATTTTCCCTCTGTTTCGGAAAAAGCTATCCAAAACAGAGGGAGGCAATGCTATGACAAAAGCAACCAGGGCCGAGCAGGACAAAAACGCTGTGGAACAGGAGGACTCGGCTCCTTCCACCCAGCCGCTGGTCGATCTCGGCTCGACCACGCTGAAGACGCCGCACGGCGTGATCCACTGCCTGACCATCGTCGGGCAGATCGAGGGACACATGGCGCTGACGGGCGGCGCGAAGGCGACAAAGTATGAGCACGTTCTGCCGCTGCTGGCCGGACTTGAGGCGAGCAGGGAGGTCGACGGCGTGCTCTTCCTGCTCAACACCATGGGCGGCGACGTGGAGGCCGGGCTCGCCATCGCGGAGCTGATCGCAGGGATGACGAAGCCCACCGTGTCGCTTGTGCTGGGCGGCGGGCACTCGATCGGCATCCCGCTCGCCGTCGCGCCGCGCGAGACCTTCATCGCGCCCAGCGCGTCGATGACCGTGCATCCGATCCGCATGAGCGGCACGATGATCGCCGCGCCGCAGACCTACCACTATTTCAGCCGCCTGCAGGAGCGTATCGTCCGCTTTGTGACCAAAAACTCCCGTATTTCCGAGGAAAAGTTCACGGAACTGATGATGAGCGCGAAGGACATGGCGGCGGACGTCGGCAGCGTCATCTACGGCGAAGAGGCAGTCGCCTGCGGACTGATCGACCGCATCGGAACGCTCTCCGATGCGCTGACGGCACTTTATACAAGGATGGACTGAATGGAAGCCCCGTTTTTTGGGGCTTCTTTTTTCTTTCCCGCTTGCAAAGCGACGCCCTTTCTGTTACTATATATTGGTTAAAATAGTGCAGTAGTGCCCTTTGGGCGCTTAGAGGGATAGAAGGAGAAACGAGTTGTACTTAAAGGCGCTTGAAATACAAGGCTTCAAGAGCTTTCCCGATAAAACGGTGCTGAACTTCGGCGAGGACATGACTGCGATCGTCGGGCCCAACGGCAGCGGCAAGTCCAACGTGGCGGACGCCATCCGCTGGGTCATGGGCGAGCAGTCGTCCAAATCGCTGCGCGGCAGCCGGATGGAGGACGTCATCTTCGGCGGCACGGAGAAGCGCAGCCAGATGGGCTTCGCGCAGGTGACGCTCGTTCTCGACAACACCGAGCATATTTTTCCCCAGATGGAGGAGAGCGAAGTCTCCGTCACACGCCGCTATTACCGCAGCGGCGATTCCGAATACTACATCAATCGCCAGAGCGTGCGCCTGACCGACGTCAACGAGCTGTTCATGGACACCGGCATGGGCCGCGAGGGCTATTCCATCATCGGGCAGGGGCGGATCGACGAGATCCTGTCGCAGAAGAGCACCGACCGCCGCGAGATCTTTGAAGAGGCCGCGGGCATCTCCAAGTACCGCCATCGCAAGGAGAAAGCGGAGCGGGACCTCGGCCGCACGGAGGAAAATCTCACGCGCGTCAACGACAAGATCGCGGAGCTCGAGCTGCAGGTCGAACCCCTGCGCGAGCAGGCGGAGAAGGCGAAGAAGTACCTCATCCTGCGCGACGAGCTGCGCGTTCTGGAGATTTCCGTCTGGCTGGAACAGCTGGAGGCTCTCCGCGCGAGCGCCGTCAAGCTCGAGACGGACTGCGTTCTGGCGCAGCAGGAGCTGGACGGGGCGCAGGCGGAGCTGGATGGGGTTTTCGCCGCGGCGGAGCGGTTCAGCGAGAAGATACGCGCCAACGACATGGAGCAGGAGCGCATGCGCGCCGCGCTTTCCGAGCTTGACGCGCGCATCGGCGAGCAGGAATCCGCGATCGCGGTGCTGCGCACCGACATTGCCCATAACGACGAGAGCATCGCCCGTGCCGAGGAGGAGCTGAACGACCAGTCCGGCCGCGCGGACACGCTGTCGGAGCAGATCGCGGAGAAGCGCGCGCGCATCGGCGCGCTGGAGGAAGAAGCGTCGGCGCTGCAGGCCGCGGCGGACAGGCTGATCGGGCAGCTCGAGCAGCTCTCCCGCGGCATGGGCGAGACGACGGACGAGATCGAGCGGGCGCGCGCGCAGGAGGCGCTGCTGCTCTCCGCAGCGGCGGACAGCCGCGCGGACATCGCCGCGGCGCGCTCCGGCATCCACGAGATGGAGGAGCGCAGGACCGCCGTCGCCGCCGAGCGGGAGCAGGTCGAGGCGCAGATCGGCAGCACGGAGAAGACCGCCGCCGAAAACCGCCGCGCGCTCGCCGAGGCGCAGGAGGAGTTCGACGCCGTCCGCAACATCATCAGGGGCCATACCATGAAGATGGAGGCTCGTGTCCGGCGCGAGCAGGAGGCGGCGCAGCGCCGCGTCGATCTGACGATGGAGCTGAGCAACCTCAACTCCCGCGTCAAGCTCCTCTCCGACATGGAGAAGGAGTACGAGGGCTTCGGGAAGGCGGTGCGCGTCGTGATGCAGGCCGCCGAGGCGCGGACGCTGCGCGGGATCCACGGTCCGGTCGCGAACCTGATGACGACCGGCCGCAAGTACGCCGTCGCCATCGAGATCGCGCTCGGCGCTCGGCTGCAGGATATCGTCGTGGATCGGGAGGAGGATGCCAAGGCGGCGATCAGTCTCCTGAAGCAGCGCGACGGTGGGCGCGCCACGTTCCAGCCGCTGAGCGCCATCCGCGGCACGGAGCTGCGCGAGAAGGGGCTGGACGAGGAGTACGGCTTTGTCGGCATCGCGTCGCAGCTTGTCAAATACGACGAAAAATATCGCGCGGTGTTTGCCGGCATGCTCGGCAGTACGGTCGTTGCAGACGATCTGGACTGCGGCATCGCCATCGCACGGAAATACCAGAACCGCTTCCGCGTCGTTACGCTGGACGGGCAGGTCATCAACCGCGGCGGCTCGATGACGGGCGGCTCGCTCAGCCGCAACGTCGGCATCCTGAGCCGCGCAAACGAACTGAGCGAGCTGACCGCGCGCAGGGGCGGCCTGAGCGAGCAGGTCCTCGCCGCCGAACGCGAGGCGGACGAGGCGAAGCGCGACCTGACCAGGGCGCGGTATGAGCTGGAGGTCGCGCAGGGACAGGAGCACGAGGCGGAATCCCGCGTGCTCAAGCTCTCCGCCGATGAGAACCATTACGGCATTCTGCTCGGCGCGGCGCGGGATCGCCTTGCCGATCTGGAGGCGGAGGACGCCGCGCTCGACCGCCGCATGGCGGAGCTGCGCAGAGCCATTGCAGAAAAGGAGACGCTCGCCGCGCAGCAGGACGCGGAGGCGGCGGCGTACCGCGCCGAGGCGGAGAAGAAGCTTTCGGGCCAGAGCGAGCTGCTGCGCGATTCGAGCGCCCTCGGCGACGAGCTCACCGAAAAGAAGAGCGCCCTCGCCGCATCCCGCGCGGAGCGCGAGACCACGGAGCGCGCGCTCCGCGAGCTTGAAGTCCTGCGCGGGCAGATGCAGGGCGACGAGCTGAACCGGCAGGCGCTCATCGCGCGCTATCGCGAGGCGAACGAGCAGGCGCTGGCGGAGATCGCCGGACATGAGACACAGACTGCCGCCCTTCGCGCGGAGCAGCAGGAGCAGCGCGGCCAGCTCGCGCGCCTCGGAGAGGCGAAACTGGCGATCGAGGCGGAGCGCGGGCGGAGCGACCGTCGGCTCAAGGATCTCAACGAGCATGTCCTGCACGCGAACAACGCGCTCTCGCGCCTCGAACAGAAGCGGGCGGGCGCCGCGATGGAGGAGAAGGTCCTTCTCGACAGGCTCTGGGAGAACTACGAGCTCAGCCACAGCGCCGCCATGGAGCAGCGCGTCGAGCTTGAGAGCATGGCGAAGGCGAACCGCCGCATCGGCGAGCTCAAGCGCGGCATCTCCGCGCTCGGCAGCGTCAACGTCGGCGCGATCGATGACTACGAGCGCGTCAACGCGCGCTATGTCTACCTCACATCCCAGCGGGACGATATCTCCAAGGCGAAGGAAGAACTGCTGGGCATCATCGAGAACCTCACCGGAGAGATGACGGAGATCTTCCGCGAGCAGTTCACGCTGATCCGCGAGAGCTTCGAGCAGACGTTTCTGGAGCTGTTCGGCGGCGGCAAGGCGACGCTGGAGCTGGAGGATGAGAACGATATCCTCGGCTGCGGCATCGAGATCAGGGTCCAGCCGCCGGGCAAGACGCTCAAGACCATCACGCTGCTCTCCGGCGGAGAGAAGGCGTTCGTCGCCATCGCGCTGTACTTCGCGATTTTGAAGGTCCATCCGACGCCGTTCTGCGTCATGGACGAGATCGAGGCCGCGCTGGATGAGCCGAACGTCGTCCGCGTGGCGCGCTATATGCGCCGCATCGCCGGCAAGACGCAGTTCATCGTCATCACCCACCGGCGCGGCACGATGGAGGCCGCCGACGTGCTTTACGGCGTGACGATGCGGGAGCGCGGCGTCAGCCACGTGCTGACCATCAATTTGAACGATATGGCCAAGGAGCTTGGCGTCAAGGAGTAAGGACATGGGCCTGTTTTCAAGGATAAAAAAGGCGTGGTACGACGCGATCATCTGGGAGACGATCGACGATGCGTTCTACGACGAGCTGGAAGAGAATCTCATCATGGCGGACGTCGGCGCGGCGATCGCCGCCGACGCGGTGAAAAAGCTGCGCGGGGTCGTTTACGACAGGGCGATCCAGAACGGCGAGGGCGTCAAGCAGGCGCTGCGCGACATTCTGGAGGAGAAACTCAGCGTCGGCGACACGTCGCTCGACCTTTCGACCCGTCCGTCGGTGGTGCTGATCATCGGCGTGAACGGGGTGGGGAAGACGACCTCGATCGGCAAGCTGGGCTATCGGCTTCGCAGGCGGGAGAAAAAGCGCGTGCTCTTCGCCGCGGCGGACACGTTCCGTGCGGCGGCGGCGGATCAGCTTGAGATCTGGGCTGAGCGCGCGGGCGTGGAGATCGTGCGCTCGAAGGAGGGCGCAGACCCCGGCGCGGTGCTGTTCGACTCGCTGGCGGCGGCGAAGGCGCGCGGCGTGGACGTGGTCCTCTGCGACACGGCGGGGCGTCTGCACAACAAGGCGAATCTGATGGCGGAGCTTGCCAAGCTGCGCCGGATCATCGACCGCGAGGCGCCGGACGCCGCCAAGGAGACGCTGCTCGTCCTCGACGCGACGACGGGGCAGAACGGACTGCAGCAGGCGAAGGTGTTCAAGGAAGTCGCGGGCCTCACCGGCATCATCCTCACCAAGCTCGACGGCACGGCAAAGGGCGGCATCTGCATCGCAATCGCGCAGGAGCTGGGCGTGCCGGTCAAGTTCGTCGGCCTCGGAGAGGGCATCGACGATCTTGAACCCTTCGACGCAAAGGAGTATTTGAAGAACTTTATCTGACGACCCGTGGGAGACCGAGCGATATGAAATTTGTCTTAGCGACCCAAAATCCCAAGAAGAAGGAAGAGATGGCGGCAATCCTCTGCGGTCTCGGCGTCGAGATCGTCACAGAGGAGGACCTCGGCGCAGCGGTCGAGGTCGAGGAGACCGGAGACACCTTTGCCGCGAACGCCGCGCTGAAGGCCAAGGCGGTCATGAAAGCGACGGGGCTGCCTGCCATCGGCGACGATTCCGGCCTCTGCATCGACGCGCTGAAGGGCGCGCCGGGCGTCTACTCCGCCCGCTACGGCGGCGCGGGACTGGACGATGCCGCGCGCTGCCGGCTCGTTCTGGAGGCGATGCGCGGCGAGACCGACCGCCGCGCCCACTTTGAGACGGTCATCTGCTGCGCGCTGCCGGGCGGCGACTGGCTTGCCGCCCGCGGCGTCTGCGAGGGCACCATCGCCTATACGCCGATGGGCACGGGCGGCTTCGGTTACGACCCGATCTTCTTTGTCCCGGAACTGAGGAAGACCTTTGCCCAGCTCACTGCTGAGGAGAAGGCGGCGATCTCGCACCGCGGCAATGCGCTGCGCGCGTTCCAGGCAAAGCTGGCAAAGTATTTGGAGGAGCATCCGAATGGAATTGACAGGTAAGCAGCGCGCGCAGCTCCGCGCGCTGGCAAACGCGCTTGAGCCGGTGGTGCACATCGGCAAGGACGGCATCGGCGACAATCTGGTCAAGCAGGCGAACGACGCGCTCGAGGCGCGCGAGCTGATCAAGTGCCGCGTGCTCGAAAACTGCGAGCTCACCGCCCGCGAGGCCTGCGACGAGCTGTCGCGCCTCACGCGCAGCGAGCAGGTGCAGGTCATCGGCACGAAATTCGTGCTTTACCGCGAAACGCACCGCAAGGACAAAAAGGACAAGATCGTCCTTGTCAAAGCAAGGAAGAAGGCATGAGGATCGGCATTTACGGCGGCAGCTACAACCCGCCGCATCTGGGCCATCTCCATGCCGCGATGGCCGCCGCGAAATACCTTTCGCTCGACCGGCTGCTGCTGATCCCGGCAGGCATCCCGCCGCACAAGCAGCTGTCGGAAAACACGCCGGATGCGGAGCATCGCGCCGCGATGACGCGATACATGGCGGAGCAGACCGAGCTGGAGACCGGGATCCCGACCGTCGTTTCGCGCATGGAAATCGACCGCGGCGGGAAAAGCTATACCGCCGATACCGTGCGGGAGCTGCGGGAGCAGTATCCCGACGCAGAGCTGTGGCTGCTGATGGGAACGGATATGTTCCTGACGTTTCAGTACTGGCACAAGCCGGAGAAGATCATCCCCTTCGCCTGCATCTGCGCCTTTGGACGCAGCGAAAAGGATACGGAGGAACTCTTTGCCATCCAGCGCGACGAGCTGGAGCGGCGCTTTCCGAATGCGCGCATCGCAACGATGGTGCTGCCGAACCTTGTGGAGATCAGTTCGACGGAGCTGCGCGCGGCCCTGCCGCAGGGCGGCGGCGCGCCGTATCTCGCGCCGCAGGTCTACGGCTACATCCTCCGCGAGCATCTGTACGGAACAAATTTTGATTTGAAGCGTCTCACCTTAAAGCAGCTTCGCCCCGTCGCGCTGTCGTACCTGAAGGCAAAGCGCGTGCGGCATGTTCTGGGCGTTGAGGAGGAGGCGATCCGCCTCGCCGAAATATACGGCGCGGACGTTTACAAGGCCCGTGTCGCAGCGCTGCTGCACGACTGCACGAAACGGCTGACGCTTGAAGAGCAGCTCGCGCTCTGCGGGCAGTATCACATCGAACTGGACGAATTCGAGCGTACGGCGCTCAAGCTGCTGCACGCCAAGACCGGCGCGGCGATCGCGCGGGAGGTTTTCGGCGCGGATGAGGAGATCTGCAGCGCGATCCTCTGGCACACGACGGGGCGGCCCGGCATGACGCTGCTTGAGAAGGTCATCTACCTTGCGGACTATATCGAACCGAGCCGCGACTTCGACGGCGTGGACGAGCTGCGCAGGACGGTTTACGCCGATCTCGACCGCGGCCTTGAGATGGGGCTGCGGATGAGCGTCGAGGAGCTGGAGGAGCGCGGCAGCCCTGTCCATCGCGATACGCGGGAGGCTTGGGAATACATGAAGCGCCGCAACGAGCGACTGGGGGAATGAAATGGCATACAGTGACTTCCGAAACAACCTGAAACGCAAGCAAGCGGAAGCGAAACTGAGATTTGACGCGAACAGTGACGAGGCCTGGGCGCAGATCCGGGGGCTCGTTTCCAAGCCCGCCTTCTGGATCGGCTCGACCCTTGCGGTGCTGCTGATCCTTGCGGGCATATTCGCCGTCCAGTTCCTCGGCACCGTGCGCGCCCCGGAGCTTGGGGATAAAAGCAGCACAGTGTCGCCCGTCAGGATCGACAATCTGCCGTCCTCCGCGGTCGAAATCGGCGGCGAGGAGCCGCCGGAGGAGATCGACGACAGCAACACCGAGCAGCCGCTGGTCTCCGGCGCGCGGAAGGAGAATTGCTACACCTTCCTGCTCTTCGGCACGGACAAGGAGGGGACCAACACCGACACGATCATGGTCGTGAGCTACGATGTTGCGAACCAGAAGCTCGATCTGATGAGCATCCCGCGCGACACGATGGTCAACGTCCCCTGGGACGTCAAAAAGATCAACTCCGTTTACGGCATGCGGGGCCTCAGCGGGTTCCAGAAGCAGATCGGAAAGCTGATCGGCTTTGTGCCGGACTTCTACGTTAAGATCGACCTTGCGGCTTTCGTTCAGGTGGTCGACCTGATCGGCGGCGTGGAATTCGACGTGCCGGTCCCGATGCACTATCACGACCCCTATCAGGGACTCAACATCGACCTCAATCCGGGCCTGCAGACGCTCAACGGCGAGCAGGCGATGGGCCTAGTCCGCTTCCGCAAGAGCGATCGCAGCAGCGGCGGGAAGGTCAGCGGCTACGACGATACGGGCCGCGTCGCGACGCAGCAGGCGTTTTTGAAGGCCATGTTCAAAAAGTGCCTCCAGATCCGGAACTGGACGAAAATCACGAGCTACGTCGAGATTTTTGAGCAGAATGTCGACAGCGACCTGACGCTCGGCAACATGCTCTGGTTTGCGCGGCAGGCGATGGACCTCGGCGAGGACGGCTTCAACACCGTTACCGCTCCGGGCAACTATTACGCCAGCGCCTGGAGCCGCTCCATCGGCAGCCAGCAGTCGTACGTGACGCTCTACGGCAGCCAGATGGTCAAGCTCGTCAACGAACGCTTCAACCCGTATCTGAAGCAGATCACGATGGGAAACCTCGACATCATGTCCGTCAACCGCGACGGCAGCGTCTCGTCCTCTACGGGCTATGTGGCGGATGGCATCGCGGCGGTCCCGCCGGAGATCGAGCCCGACGGGACGGAGGTGGATGAGCCGCCGGAGGGAAGCGACATGACCGATGAGTCCGAAGACCCATCGGAGACCGGCGAGACGACCGATCCCGTGGAGACGGACGAGCCGGATGCGGAGGAACCGCCCACAGAACCGGACGCAGAGGATTATCCTGCGGAGCCGGAAACAGACGAAACGCCGGAATGATCCGGCGGGAAACAGAAGAAAGGAATCAGCTATGCTCAAACCGAAAGAACTGGCGCTGATCGCCGCCAAAGCGCTCGACACGAAGAAGGGCAAGGACATCCGGGTGCTGAAGATCGACCAGATCACGACGCTGGCGGACTACTTCGTCATCTGCAGCGGCGGCTCGAACACGCAGATCAACGCGCTGTGCGACGAGGTGGAAAAGAAACTGTCCGCCGTGGGCGAGGAGCCGCTCCATCGGGAGGGCTACCGGGGCGGGACGTGGGTCCTGCTGGATTACGGCTGCATCGCGGTCCATGTATTCAATGCCGAGGCGCGCGCGTTCTATTCGCTGGAGCACCTCTGGGCCGACGGCACGGAGATCGACCTCAGCGGCGTTCTGGCGGAGGAGTAAGCGCCGGACATGGGCTATCGCGTTCTGAGCAAGTACCGCGCGGAGCTGATGGGCCTTGCCATGCTCTGGGTCATGGCCTTTCATGCCGTTGACCTCGACCTCGGCCTTTCGGCGCTCAACCAGATCCGTGCGGCGGGCTTCGGCGGCGTGGACGTCTTCCTGCTGCTCTCCGGTGTGGGACTGGTGATGTCTCTGGAGCGGAGGGAGCAGGACTATGGCGCGTTCCTGCGCCGCCGCGCCGAACGGCTGCTGCCCGCGTATTACGTCGTCATGCTGCCGTATACGCTGTACCTGATCGTACATGACGGCGTGTGGTCCACGGCGCTTTTGTGGAACAGCACGCTGCTGTACTACTGGGTGCAGTGCAAGGGCGCGTTCAACTGGTACGTTGCCGGCGCGATGATCTTTTACGCGCTCACGCCGCCGTGCTGGCGCTTCCTGCGCACGCGCAGGCGCCGCGAGGCATGGGTGCTGCTCGGCTGCGCCGCAGGACTTGCCGTTTGTCAGTGGCTCATGCAGGTGGGCTACTGGCAGTATCTGGATGTTTTTTACCGCGTGCCGATCTTCTTTGTCGGTCTGCTCATCGGGCTGTACTGTGCGGAGGACCGGCCGCTGACGGGGAAGAGCGCGGCGCTCTGGGCGCTGTGCTTTGCCGCGGGCACAGGCTACGCCGCCTTCGTCCGCAGCGGGATCGAGGTCTCACCGTGGTACGTCATGCTCTGCCATGCGTTTTTGTTCACCACGGTGCCGGGCTGCCTTGCCTGCTGCGTCCTGTTTGAAAAGCTGCCGCTGGGCGCGCCGCGCCGTTTGCTGCGGCTGATCGGAGAGAACAGCCTGGAGATCTATCTGCTGAACGTCAGCGTATTTTCCCGTGTTGCGGAGCTGCGCGTGTACTCGGTCTTCGGACCGAGCAACCGACTCTGGTATCTGTTGCAATTTGCCGTCAACATCGCCCTCGGCTGCCTGCTGCACCGCGCGATGGAGACGATAAAAAGAAGGAGAAGCCACACATGAAGTATGATTTTGCGGCCATCGAAAAGAAATGGCAGGAGAATTGGGAGATCACGAAGCCTTACGCCGCCGTGACGGGCGAGAAGGACAAAAAGAAATTTTACGGGCTCATCGAGTTTCCGTATCCTTCCGCCGCCGGCCTGCACGTCGGACATCCGCGCCCGTTCACGGCGATGGACGTCGTGACGCGCAAGAAGCGCATGGAGGGGTACAACGTCCTGTTCCCGATCGGCTTTGACGCCTTCGGCCTGCCGACAGAGAATTTCGCCATCAAAAATCATATCCATCCCGCCATCGTCACGAAACAGAACATCGAAAACTTCACCCGTCAGCTCAAGATGCTGGGCTACGGGTTTGATTGGGACCGCGTGGTGGATACCACCGACCCCGACTATTATAAATGGACGCAGTGGATTTTCCTCCAGCTCTTCAAGCACGGCCTTGCCTACAAGGCGACCATGCCCGTGAACTGGTGCACGTCCTGCAAGTGCGTGCTGGCCAACGAAGAGGTCGTCGAGGGCGTATGCGAGCGCTGCGGCAGCGAGGTCATCCGCAAGGAGAAGAGCCAGTGGATGCTCGCCATCACCAGGTACGCCGACCGTCTGGTGGACGATCTCGACGACGTGGATTTCATCGAGCGCGTCAAGGTGCAGCAGCGCAACTGGATCGGCCGCTCCGCCGGCATGGAGGTCACGTTCAACACCAACACGGGCGACGATATCACGGTCTATACCACGCGCGTCGACACGCTCTACGGCGTGACCTACACAGTCATCTCGCCGGAGCATCCGCTGCTCAAAAAGTGGAAGCCCCTCATCCGGAACTGGAGCGAGGTCGAGGCGTATCAGGCCGCCGCAGCGCGCAAGAGCGAGTTTGAGCGCGGTGAGCTCAACAAGGAAAAGACCGGCGTGCTGCTCGAAGGCATTGAGGTCGTCAATCCCGCGACGGGCAGCGCGGTGCCGATGTTCGTCGCAGACTATGTGCTGATGGGCTACGGCACCGGCATCGTCATGGGCGTGCCGGGGCACGACCAGCGCGACTGGGATTTCGCGACCGCGTTCGGCCTGCCGATCGTCGAGGTCGTCAAGGGCGGCGATATCACGAAGGAGGCCTTTACGCTCAAGGACGATACGGGCGTCATGGTCAACTCCGGCATCCTGAACGGCATGACCGTCAAGGACGCGATCCCCTATATGAAGCAGTATGCCGTCGAGCAGGGCTGGGGCCGTGAGAAGGTCAACTTCAAGCTGCGCGACTGGGTCTTCTCCCGCCAGCGCTACTGGGGCGAGCCGATCCCGCTGGTCAACTGCCCGGACTGCGGCTGGGTGCCCGTGCCGGAGGAGCAGCTCCCGCTGAGGCTGCCGCAGGTGGACAGCTACGAACCCACCGACGACGGCGAGAGTCCCATCTCCAAGATGACCGACTGGGTCAACACGACCTGCCCAAAGTGCGGCAGACCCGCCAGACGCGAGACCGACACGATGCCGCAGTGGGCGGGATCGAGCTGGTACTATCTGCGCTATATGGACCCGCACAATGGCAGCGCCGCCGTTTCCAAAGAGGCGGAGACGTACTGGGGTCCCGTGGACTGGTACAACGGCGGCATGGAGCATACGACGCTGCATCTGCTGTACTCCCGGTTCTGGCACAAGTTCCTCTACGATATCGGCGTGGTCCACACGAAGGAACCCTACGCCAAGCGCACGAGCCACGGCATGATCCTCGGGCAGAACCCGCACTATATCGGCTTCGCCAGGACCGAGGAGGAGAAGCAGGCGCTGATCGACAAGTACGGCAGTCTGGCGCTGCGCCCGGCGGTCAAGATGTCCAAGTCGCTCGGCAACGTCGTCAACCCCGACGATGTGGTCAAGGCCTACGGCGCGGACACGATGCGCCTCTATATCATGTTCATCGGCGACTTTGAGAAGACCGCGACCTGGTCCGACGAGGCGGTGAAGGGCAGCAAGCGCTTCCTCGACCGCTGCTGGAACCTGCTGGACATGGTTTCCGATGAGAATGAGATTTCCGAAAAGAACGCCGCCACCGTCCACAAGACCATCAAGAAAGTCACAGACGACATCGACGAGCTCAAGATGAACACCGCCATCGCGGCGCTCATGGCGATGGTGAACGAGTTCTACGCGAACGGCCTCAGCCGCGGCGATTTCCGCGCGCTGCTGCTGATGCTCAGCCCCTTCGCGCCGCACATGGTCGAGGAGCTGTGGGAGCTTGCAGGCTTCGCCGGAGAGACGGGAAAGATGGCGATGCAGAGCCCGTGGCCGGCATACGACGAGAGCAAGACCGTCGCCGCCTCGGTCGAGATGGCGGTGCAGGTGCAGGGCAAGCTGCGCGGCACGGTCACCGTCCCGACGGACAGCGATGAGGAGGTCGTCATCGCGGCGGCGCAGGCGAACGAAAGGGTCGCCCGCTCGCTTGAGGGCATGCGCATCGTCAAGACGATCCTGGTCAAAAACAAGCTGGTCAACCTGATCGTCAGGCCGAACTGAGAAATCCGGGGTTTTGTGAAAAAAGTCCCGCAATATGCGCGGGATGAGCGCAGCGCTCCTCTTGTATTCTTTGATACAGCCTGCTATAATGCCGGCATAATGGGTTGGGAGGAAGGACAGTATGAACATCAGCGAGCTCGTTGAATCCAGACGTTATTCCGTATCCTTTGAGGTATTTCCGCCGAAAACGGAGGACACGCGCGAGAGCGTGACTGCGGCCGCGCGGGAGATCGCGGCGCTGAAGCCGCTCTTTATGAGCGTGACCTACGGCGCAGGCGGCGGAACGAGCGAGTACACCGCCGAGATCGCCCGGGACCTGCAGGACAACTGCGGCGTGCCGATGATGGCGCATCTCACCTGCATCACCTCGAGCCGCGGGCAGATCCAGCATCAGCTGAGCCTGCTCAAGGAGAAGGGCATCAAAAACATTCTCGCCCTGCGCGGCGACATTCCCGACGGCTTTGAGCTCAAGGAGCAGAATTATCACCACGCCCTTGAGCTCGTGCGTGAGATCAAGGCGTTCGATCCGCATTTCTGCGTCGCGGGCGCCTGTTATCCCGAGACGCATCCCGACGCGGCGAGCCAGAAGGACGACATCCGCTTCCTCAAGGAGAAGGTGGACGCGGGCATGGATTTCCTCATCACGCAGATGTTTTTTGACAACCCCGTGTTCTACAGCTACATGTACAAGCTCCGCGAGGCGGGGATCACCGTTCCGGTGCATCCGGGCATCATGCCCATTGTCAACGCCAAGCTGATCCGCCGCACGCTCAAGCTCTCCGGCACGGTGCTGCCCGAGCGCTTCCGCCGCATCCTCGACACCTTCGGCGAAACGCCGGCGGCGATGCGTCAGGCGGGCATCGCCTATGCAACCGACCAGATCATCGACCTCTTTGCCAACGGCATCACCTCGGTGCACGTCTATTCGATGAACAATCCGAGCGTCGCAAAGGAGATCCTCAACAATCTCTCCGATATTCTCGGCTGACGAGCTGCCGCGCGCCTGCGCGCGGTCGGCGGCAAGTCGATAAAAAGTGGATATATTCAGTATCGACACGGCGCTTTCTGTCTGCTTTACACGAAGAAGCGCCGTGTTTATTTTTGATATTTTTATGGGATACGGATTGACGAATGAATAAAAATGTATTATTATTCGTGTATCCCGGAGGCGGCTGTGCCGCTGATATGAAATTGGAGGAAAAAGAAGATGAAGAAGCTGATTGCGCTGCTGCTGGCAGCTATGATGATCGTATCCCTCGCCGCCTGCGGCAGCAAGACGGGCGGGAAGACGGGCACCGCGCAGAAGGTCTCCACCGTGACCGAGGGCAAGCTGACCGTTGCCACGTCCCCGGACTTTGCACCGTACGAGTTTTACGCCGTTGAGAACAATACGCCCCGCCTTGCCGGCTTTGATGTTGCCCTTGCCGGGTATATCGCGGACTATCTCGGCCTTGAGCTCGAGATGGTGCCCATCGACTTCGACGGCGTGCTGATGGAGCTGCAGACCAAGAACGTCGACCTCGGCATTGCGGGCCTTTCTCCCGATCCCGAGCGCATGAGCATCATGGACTTCTCTGACATCTATTACATGGGCGGCCAGTCCTTCGTCACGATCAAGGGCAGCGAGGACAAGTTCACGAAGCTGGAAGACACCAACGATCCCGCCTATCAGATCGGCGCGCAGACCGGCTCTATCCAGGTCGACCTTGCGGAGGAGAACAGCCCCGACGCCGACATCATCCAGCTGGCGAAGGTTACCGACATCATTGCCGAGCTGCTTGCCGGCAAGCTGGACGGCGCTTACATCGAGACCGCCGTTGCCGAGAACTATGCCAAGAACTATCCCGAGCTTGCCATCGTGCTGGACGTTCCGTATGACGTCGAAGGCTCCGCCGTCGGCGTTTCCAAGGGCAATGCCGACCTGCTCGCGGGCGTGAACGCGGCGATCGCGCAGGCGCTTGCCGACGGCAGCATGGACCGTTTTATCGCCGAGGCGAACGAGCTTTCCACCGGCGAGATCTATGAGGGCCTGCTCGACTGATCTGATCGCAGACTGCTGTGACGGACCCCTCTCCTCCGCGCAGGAGGGGAGAGGTCCGATCTCTTGACCGGAGGAAAGTAGGGTATGGATAGTTTCATTCGAGCGGAAAATTTCGGCAAGATCTCCTCATATTTGACGCTGTTCTGGCAGGGAACGGCCGTCACGGTGATGCTGTCGCTGTGTACGGTCGTCATCGGCTTCCTGCTGGCGCTGCTGCTGGCGTCGATGCGCCTTTCCAAGGTGTGTCCGTTTGCGTTCCTCGGCACGGACAGGGAAGGCAGGCTGCGCGACGGCGGCTTTCTGCTGGCGCTGAGCCGCTTTAACCCGCTCAGCTTTTTCGCCACCGCCTATGTTGAGATCCTGCGCTCCACGCCGGTGCTGGTGCAGGTGTTCATCATCTACTACGGCGTGTTCGGCGCGCTGGTGACGCTGCCGAAGTTCACGTTCTTCGGCTTCATCAAGTTCGAGCGCTTTTTCCCCGGCGTGGTGGCGCTGGGCATGAACTCGGGCGCGTACCTCTGCGAGATCATCCGCTCCGGCATCCAGTCCATTGACGGCGGGCAGAGCGAGGCGTCGCGCTCGCTGGGCATGTCACAGTTCCAGACGATGCGCTTCATCATTCTGCCGCAGGCGATCAAGAACATCCTGCCGGCCATCGCCAACGAGTTCGTCGTCATCATTAAGGAATCCGCCATTACATACACCATCGGTGTGCAGGACATCATGTCCGCGGTCAACGCAGTCCGCGGCGCGACGTTCATCATCATCGAGCCGCTGCTGGTGGCGACGGCGATCTACTTCTGCCTCTGCTTCCCGACAAGCAAGATCATTGCGTACTTTGAGAGGAGGATGAGCCGTGGCGACAGGCGATAAGCTGATCGAGGTATCCAACCTCAAAAAGTATTACAACAAGGGTGCCATCAAGGCGCTCGACGGCATTACGGTGGACATCAACCGCGGCGACGTGGCGGTCGTCATCGGGCCGTCCGGCTCCGGCAAGTCCACGTTCCTGCGTTCGCTGAACCTGATGGAGGAGCCGACGGACGGAAGCATCATTTTCGACGGGGTGGATATCACAAAGAAAAAAGTCCCGAACGCCGAAGGAAAGATGGTCAGGCTCGATATTGACAAGCACCGCCAGAAGATGGGCATGGTGTTCCAGCACTTCAACCTGTTCCCGCACAAGACGATCCTGGAGAACATGACGCTTGCACCCATACAGGTGAAGAAAACGCCGCAGGCGGAAGCGGAGGAAAAGGCGAGGGCGCTGCTCAGGCGCGTCGGCCTGGAGGACCGTGCCGCCGCGTACCCGATCCAGCTCTCCGGCGGACAGAAGCAGCGCATCGCCATCGTGCGCGCGCTGATGATGGAGCCCGAGGTCATGCTCTTTGACGAGCCGACCAGCGCCCTTGACCCCGAGATGGTGGGCGAGGTGCTGGACGTTATGAAGAAGCTGGCGCAGGAGGGCATGACGATGGTCGTCGTCACGCATGAGATGGGCTTTGCGCGCGAGGTGGGCAACCGCGTGCTGTTCATGGCGGACGGCAGGCTGCTTGAGGAGAACACGCCGAAGGAGCTGTTCGACCACCCGAAGAACCTGAGACTGCAGGATTTCTTAAGCAAAGTGTTATAAACAGAAAGAGCGGCATTGCCGCTCTTTTTGACAGGAGGAAACGCATGACCCGGGAAAAGAAGAACGCGCTCGCGTTCATTGACGAGAAAAAAGAGCTGATCCGCGAGATCGCGGACAAGGTCTGGGGCTTTGCGGAGCTGTCGCTCCAGGAGACGCGGTCCGCCGCGCTGTTCTGTGAGGTGCTGGAGCGGGAGGGCTTTGCGGTGGAGCGGGGGATCTGCGGTATCCCGACCGCGTTCGCCGCCTCGTTCGGCATGGGGAAGCCCGTCATCGGCATCCTTGCCGAATACGACGCGCTTTCCGGCCTGTCCCAGCGCGGCGGTGTGACGGCGTATGAGCCGCTCCGGGAGTCCGGCGAAGGCCATGGCTGCGGGCACAACCTGCTCGGCGCGGGCGCGCTCGCCGCGGCGCTGGGCATGAAGCACTGGCTGGAGGAGGCGGGCCGCAGCGGCACGGTCGTCCTTTACGGCTGTCCGGGTGAGGAGGGCGGCGCCGCCAAGGCGTTCATGGCGCGCGACGGGCTGTGGAAACGGCTTGACGCGGCGCTGGCATGGCATCCGGAGGACTGCAATGAGGTCGCGACAGGCACCTGCAACTCGTCGATCCAGACGCAGTACACCTTTCACGGCGTCGCGTCCCATGCCGCCGGCGAGCCGGAGCTGGGGCGCAGCGCGCTCGACGCGGTGGAGCTGATGAACACCGGCGTCCAGTTCCTGCGCGAGCATATGCCCTCCAACTGCCGGATCCATTACGCGATCACCGACGCGGGCGGGCGCAGCGCAAACGTTGTGCAGCCGCAGGCGAGAGTACTTTACATGGTGCGTGGGAATCGCGTTTCCGAGGCACTGGCGCTGCAGGAACGGGTCGACAAGATCGCCGCCGGCGCGGCGCTGATGACCGAGACGAGCTATGAGCGCAAATTCATCGACGGCACGGCGGACACGGTGACGAACCGCGCGCTGGAGGACGTGCTGTACCGCAACTTCGCAGAGCTGGGCGTCCCTGCCTATACGGAAGAGGAGCTTGCCTTTGCAGAGACGCTCCGCGCGACCTATGCGGGCAACGAAAAAGCGCCGGGCATCGGCTCCGGCGCGGACGCGGCTTACGCCGCCGAAGCGCAGAGACTCCGCGCGGCGGGCGGGCACGCGATGAATGACTTCCTGCTGCCGCATTTTACCGGCGAGGCGTTCAATCCGGGTTCCACCGACGTCGGGGATGTCAGCTATCTGACGCCGACGGCGCAGGTGCATGTTGCGGCATGGCCGAACGGCTGCCCGGGGCACAGCTGGCAGAATGTCTCCTGCGGTGCGACAAGCATCGGCCATAAGGCGGCCCTTCACGCGGGCAAGGTGCTCTGTGCCGGCGCGATCGACCTTTGCTCCGATCCGTCGCTGCTTGCGGCGGCGCGCGCGGAGTTCGAACAGCGCACGGCGAGCGGCTATGTATGTCCGATCCCGCCGGACGCCATACCGACGGTCGCGGACTGATCGGAGCACAGGACAAACGAAACAACGAGGTCAGGAACCGTTTTCAGGCTCCTGACCTCGTTTTTCATATGGATCGGACGTTTGAACCGCCGGCTTTCACGACAGTTCCGCAATGTGCCGCTTGATGGCGGCAAAGGACTCGTCGCTGATGACGTGCTCCATCTTGCAGGCGTCGTCGCTTGCGATCTTCTCTCTCACGCCAAGAGAAACGAGCCACTTGGAGAGCACCGTGTGCCGCTCGTAGATTTTCTCCGCGACCTCGCGGCCCGCCGGCGTCAGCGTCAGGCGGCCGTCCGTGTCGATGTTGATGAAGCCGCCTTCGGAGAGCAGATGCACGGCGCGGCTGACGCTGGGGCGCGAGAAACCCATCTCCTCGCCGACGTCAATGGCGCGGACAAATTTGCTTTTCTGCGAGAGGATCAGGATCGTTTCCAGATACATCTCGCCGGATTCCTGCAACACCATGGCGGCGCCTCCTCACTCTTACTACGGAATCATATCCTAACATAAAATGCTGCGGCATACAAGAAAAATTTCCATCGACAGCGGCGGCGATTGTCCGTATACTGCAGATGCGCTTCCGCATAGGCTGTTCAAAGCAAAGGAGGCGCAAGATGAGACGGATTGTTATTCTGCTGGCTGCGGCGCTTCTGCTTTCCGGCTGCGCGGCGGATCGGACCGATACCCGCGCAGAGACGCTGCAGCAGACCTACGCCGCTATGAGCGGCTGCAACGCCCGCGCGGAGGAGACGGTCGTCTTAGACGGGGAGACGCGGCGCTATGTGGTCGATGTGGCGAAGGACGGGGGGACGACCCGCGTTACGGTGGTCGAGCCGGAGGCGCTCGCGGGCGTCAGCGCATCTGTGACGGACGGCGCGCTGGCGCTGGAATATGACGGTATGGTGCTCGACGCGGGCGGCACGGGGACGGAAATCTCCGCCATGAACGCCGCGGATATCGTGCTCCGCGCCGTCGCGGAGGGATGGATCACGGAGCGGAACACCGAGCGCTTCGAGGGAACGGACGCGCTGCGCCTCTGCTTTGAAACGGAGCGCGGCGGCGAGACTCTGTCTGTGGCGGTCTGGTTTGACGAGTCCGACGCGCCGCTCTATGCGGAGATCGAGCGTCAGGGAGAAATTTTGGCATATTTGCAGTTTACGGATTTCGATTCCCGTGGTATAGTAGAAACAGATTAAACCCTGTTCCCGATATTGACAGATGAAGCGAGTGGTGTGCGATGGAGCCGAATCTCAGGCGTACCTGGGCGGAGATCGATCTGGACAATCTGGCGCATAATTTTCAAACCATACGCAGGCAGGTGGGACCCGACGCAAAGCTGCTGGGCGTCGTCAAGGCGGATGCCTACGGCCACGGCGCGGTGCGCGTCGCGAAGAAGCTGGCGCAGCTCGGCGCGGGATACCTCGCCGTCTCCAACATCGACGAGGCGGCGGAGCTGCGCGAGGGCGGCGTGACGCTGCCCATTCTCATGCTCGGCTATACCCCCGCCGATCAGGGCGAGCGCATCGTCCGCATCGGCATGACGCAGGCGGTGCCGAATCTGGAGATCGCCCGCGCTTACGACGCGGCGGCGGAGCGCGCGGGGCAGCCGATGAAGGTCCACATCAAGCTCGACACCGGGATGGGCCGCCTCGGCTTCCAGTGCGACGACGCGCATTTCAACGCGAGCCTGCGCGACATTCTGGAGGTGCTGGAGCTGAAGCATCTCGACGTTGAGGGCGTATTCACGCACTTCGCCGTCTCCGATGAGGATGTGCCGGAGCACGTCGCGTTCACAAGGGTCCAGCACGAGCGCTTTGTTCGCATGATCGCTGCGGTCGAGGGCGCGGGAGAGTTCAGATTCCGCCTGCACCACTGCTGCAACGCCGGCGGCATTGCGTCCTATCCGGAGTGGGCGTGGGATATGGTGCGCTGCGGCATCATCCTCTACGGTACCGGTGACCTCGCCGAGCGCATGGGCATGCGGCCCGTCATGCGCCTCAAGACCACGGTCGCGACGGTCAAAGAGTTTGATCCGGAAACCTCCGTCAGCTACGGGCGCACCTACTTCACCGATCGTGCGCAGCGCATCGCGGTGCTTTCGATCGGCTATGCCGACGGCCTGCACCGCGCGCTGTCCAACAAGCTGACGGTGCGCACGCCCTGCGGTGAGGCGAAGCAGGTGGGGCGCATCTGCATGGATATGTGCATGATCGACGCGACCGAACAGCCCGAGCTCAAGCCCGGTGACGAGGTGGAGATCTTCGGGGAGAACGTGCTCTGTGAAACGCTGGCGAAGCAGAGCGGCACGATCTCATACGAGCTGCTGTGCGCGGTGTCCGGGCGCGTGCCGCGTGTATACTTTGAAAACGGCAGAGCGATCAGGTAACGAGAACCGAAACATCACGCTCCGCATAGGATGAACGGGGACGGGAAGGTATAAAACCCGTTCCTGCGTGGGAGAATGAAAACAGCCTTTCATGGAAGGGACTTCTTCCGCTCGGAGTGTGAACAGCGTGGATACCAACGTAAAACGAGGCGATATCTATTACGCCGACCTCTCTCCCGTGGTCGGGAGCGAGCAGGGAGGCGTCCGTCCGGTGCTCATCGTCCAGAACGACACCGGGAACCGATACAGTCCGACGGTCATTGCCGCCGCCATTACGTCGCAGACAAACAAGGCGAAGCTGCCGACGCATATCTCGCTTGCCGCGCCGGACTGCGGCCTGCCGCGAGACTCCGTCGTGCTGCTCGAGCAGATCCGCACGCTTGACAAACGCCGTCTTCGCGAGCATATGGGCAGGGTGGACGGAGAACTGATGGGCAAGATCGACGCTGCCATCGCGGTAAGCTTCGGCCTGCAGAATACACAACTGATTTGACTGGGCGGGGAGACAGCCGCCGCGCGGCTGTCTCCCCCGACGAGAAGAAAGGTTAGGTACATATGCGGAAAAATCACTGGTTTGCGCGGCTCGCGGGGCTGATGCTTGTGAGCTACACCCTGCTGGTCGTCACTGTCATGGCGGCAGGCACCGCCGGCTCGGAGTCCGATCCGCTGGTGACGATGAGCTACCTGAACAACACGTTCATGGAGCAGCTCATGGGCAAGGTGGATGAAAAGCTGACCGCGCGCGATAAGGAATTGACGGACAGACTTGCCGCACGGATCCAGCAGGATTCGAAAGAGCTTGCCGACAAGTACGGCTCCGGCGCCGGCGGCGCGGCGGAGACCTTCACCGTCGTGACGCTGTCCAACGGACAGATCCTTTACGGCGACATCGGCTGTGAGGTGATGCTGCGCGTCGGCACGGCGAGCTGCGTCACGCCCTCGAGTCCGGGACTCATCGACGAGACAGACGCCTCGACGCTCGGCAGCAACGGCAAGCTCGTGCAGAATCACCTCTACATGATGACCATCGACGAGCGCGGCGTCAAAGCCACCGCCGCGACGGTGAAGCTGCTGGTACGCGGCGGATATACGATCAAATAAGAGGCCGAAGCGCGCATGCTCCGAACAGCAAAAAGCGGCGCCGCCCTGCTGGGCGGCGCCGCTTTTTGATGTGAGTTCTTACTTCTTGCTGTAGTCGTAGAAGCCCTTGCCGGACTTGCGGCCGAGCTGACCGCCGCGGACCATCTTCTTGAGCAGCAGCGCCGGACGATACTTCGGATCGCCGGTCTCTTCGAGCAGGACGTTCATGATGGCGAGGCAGACGTCAAGACCGATGAAATCGCCGAGGGCGAGGGGGCCCATCGGGTGGTTCGCGCCGAGCTGCATCGCCTTGTCGATGTCCTCGACGGAGGCAACGCCGGTCTCGACCAGGCCGATCGCCTCGTTGATCATCGGGATCAGGACCTTGTTGACGACGAAGCCGGGAGCCTCCGCGACCTCGATCGGGTCCTTGCCGATTTCCTTGGACAGGTTGTAGATGAAATCAAAGGTCTCCTGCGTGGTGTTCGCGCCGCGGATGACCTCAATGAGCTTCATGCTGGGCACGGGGTTGAAGAAGTGCATGCCGATCACGGGATGTTTGAGGCCGAGGCCCATCTCGGTGACGGAGAGAGAGGAGGTATTCGTCGCGAAGACCGTGCTCTCCTTGCACATTTCGTCCAGCTCGCCCAGCAGCACGCGCTTGGTCGCCATATTCTCGGCGACGCACTCGATGATGAGGTCGGCGTCGGCAGCCGCGGATTTCTCCTCGACGAGGATGTTGTTCATGATGGCATCCTTGGCTTCCTGCGTCATCTTCTCACGCTGGACCAGCTTGTCCAGTCTGGCGCTGAGATTGTCCTTGTGACGCTGCGCGGACGCGACGCTGGACGCGTACATGAGCGCGGTGTGGCCCTTCGCCGCGAAAACCTGTGCAATGCCGCTGCCCATGGTGCCGGCGCCGAAAACTGCTACTTTCATTGTGTTGTCCTCCTGATATTTATTCTTGAAATTTTTGGGTTTCTCAACGATTGATATAGGGAGCATGCCTGCGCTTCTCAAGGAACGCGCCCATGCCCTCCTGCTGGTCGGCGGTCTGGAAGCAGGAGCCGAACGCTTTCTCCTCACAGACGACGGCCTGCTCGATCGGGAGCGCTGCGCCGTCGTTGATCGCCTTCTTGCAGGCGCGCACGGCGATGGGGGCGTTGGCGGCGATGCTGCCCGCCAGCTTCTCCGCCGCGGCGTAGAGCTCCTCGGCCGGATAGACGGCGTTCACCAGACCGATGCGCAGCGCCTCGTCCGCCTTGATGTTGCGGGCGGTGTAGATCATCTGCTTCGCCATGCCGGGACCGACGAGCCGCGCCAGCCGCTGCGTGCCGCCGAAACCCGGCGTGATGCCGAGGCCGGCCTCAGGCTGGCCGAAGACCGCCTGCTCGGAGCAGATGCGGAAGTCGCAGGCCATCGCCAGCTCGCAGCCGCCGCCGAGAGCATAGCCGTTCACCGCAGCGATGACGGGGATGGGAAAGCTCTCGAGCTTCAGGAACACGTCATTGCCCTGCTTGCCGAAAGCCTCGCCCTCGGCGGGGTCGAGACCCTTCATCTGCGCAATGTCCGCGCCTGCGACAAAGGCCTTGCCGCCCGCGCCGCGCACGATCAGGCAGCGGATGGAATCAAGGTCGACGGCGTCCAGCGCCGCGTCGAGGTCCGCGAGCACCTGCGCGTTGAGCGCGTTGAGCGCCTCCGGACGGTCAACGATGAGGTAGGCGATGTTATCCCTGGGTTCATACTTGACAAAAGACATAGGAAACGTCCTCCCTGATGACGGGAACCGCCCGCCGCGGCACGGATGCCGGTCGGAACTGCGGTTCCGTTTTTCTGCAGTTACATCTATTATACAGGAGCATGGTCTTTTTTGCAAGAGGAAGTGAAAGAAATCTTGCATTTTGCGCATTTCAATTGTTGTCCGCCTTCAAATTTACCGCTTGCCACGCGCCGGGTTTTTGAGTATGATAGCAAAGAAGAAGGGGGAGGCTGTTCCCGATGCGAATGAGAAAGAAGAAAAACCTGCTGCCGCGCATGGAGCGCTGCGCCGCATATCAGATCAAAAATCCCTGCGAATACAAAGGGCATTGGCGGGAGCTGATGCCGGAGGCGCGGGAGCTGCGCGTGGAGCTCGGCTGCGGCAAGGGCCGCTTCACCGCCGAGACCGCCGGGGCGGAGCCGGATGTGTTGTTCCTCGCCGTTGAGCGCGTGCCCGACGCGATGGTCGTCGCCATGGAACGCGCCGCGCGGGAAGAGCTCAAAAACGTCTGGTTCATCGACGCGGACGTGAGCTGTCTGCCCGATTTTTTCGGCAGCGGCGAAGTAGACCGCATTTACATCAATTTTTGCGATCCGTGGCCCAAAAGCAATCAGGCAAAGCGCCGCCTGACGCACGGGAATTTCCTGAAGCTGTACCGCAGCGTGCTGGCGCCGGAGGGGCAGATCTGGTTCAAGAGCGACAACGAGAAGCTGTTCGCATTCTCGCTGGAGGAGATCCCGCGCTTTGGCTTCGCGCTCAGCGAGGTGACCGACGATCTTCATGCCGACGGACCGAGGGGCGTCATGACGGACTACGAGGCGAAGTTCTACGCCGAGGGCGTCCCGATCCACCGTCTTGTCGCCACGATGCAGCCGTTGGAGGAGACGCGGCAGGAGGGGGCGCAGCCGTGAGTCTGTTTCCCGGCAGCGGAGAGAAGCGTGAAAAAACCGCGGCGCAGACGCGCCGCGGTTTTCCTGTTCGGTACGAGCAAAACTGTAAGCCGGGTTCTGTATCTGACAGTCATCTATCTAGCCGCGGCGTTGCCGCCGCGATCCAGCCACCCCGGGAGGGCCGGGCCGGCCTTGGGGTCCGGCTAGTGACCCCGCTCCCATACCGGTGTTGCTCCGGATAGAGTTTACAGCGACGGACGCTTCCACGCCGTCGGGTGCGCTCTTACCGCACCTTTCCACCATCACCCCGACAGGCGGGGCAGTCTATTTCTGTTGCACTTTTCCTGAGATCGCTCTCGGCGGGCGTTACCCGTTATCCTTGCCCTGCGGAGCCCGGACTTTCCTCACAGAAGGGCCTTTCGGCCGGTCTGCGCGACTGTCTGTTTTACTCGCGGAGGTTATTGTAGCGTATCGCAAACAGGCTGTCAAGTAATCGCAGGATAAATCGGCGCGTTGACGGGTCCGATGAAATATCTGGACAAACAGGAAAAATCGTGCAATACTATACGATTAGGACAAAAGTGCAAAGGAGAACCGGCATGAACCATATTTCTGCGGTCCGCGGCAAGCTGGGGGAATACGGCATTGACGCGATGCTGTTGACCAATGAGGCGAATCGCTTCTATGCCTGCGGGTTCCACTCGACGGGCACCGACGGCATGGCGCTGGTGACGAAGGAAAAGGCGTATTACTGGACGGATTCCCGCTATATCGAGGCGGCGGGAGAGCAGGTCAGGGATGCGGAGGTCGGCCTTGTGGAGACCGACCGCGGCTATGCCGCGCTGCTGAATGAAGCGATCGAGCGCCACGGCCTGAAGACCGTCGGCTACGAGGACGAGTACATGACTGTCGCCGAGCTGAAGTACTATCAGAGCAGGCTGCAAGCGGAGCTTGTGCCCGCCACGGGGCTGCTCATGGGCCTCCGCACGGTCAAGGACGCGGAGGAGATCGAGGCGCTCGTCGGCGCGCAGCGCATCGCGGAGCGCGCGCTCGAGGAGATCTGCAATGAGATCAAGGCCGGCGTGACGGAGAAGGAGATCGCCGCAAAGCTGACATATCTCATGCTGCACTACGGCGCAGAAAATATGTCCTTCGATCCCATCGTCGCCTCCGGCGCGAACGGCAGCAAGCCTCACGCCGTGCCGAGCGACAAGCCGATCCGCGCAGGCGAGTTCGTTACGATGGACTTCGGCTGCATCTGGCGCGGCTACTGCTCCGACATGACGCGCACCGTCGCGGTCGGGTACGTGACCGAGGAGATGGACAAGGTCTACCACGTCGTGCTCGACGCCCAGCTTGCGGGCATTGCGGCGGCGAAGGCGGGCGTGCCGGGCTGCGACGTTCACAACGCGGCGGCGAAGGTCATCGCGGACGCGGGCTACGGCGCATATTTTGGTCATGGCTTCGGTCACGGCGTCGGCGTCGAGATCCATGAGCTGCCCCGCGCGAGCGCTGCGTGGAAGACGCCGCTGCCGGTCGGCGCGGTGATCTCGGCGGAGCCGGGTATCTATATTCCGGGCCGCTTCGGCGTGCGCATCGAGGACGTCATCGTGATCAAAGAGGGCGGCTGTGAGGTGATCCACCGCGCGCCCAAGGAGTTGTTGATCCTGCCATGAAGAAACAGATGATACGCGCTTCGCTGCTGGTGCTCGCCGTGCTGGCGGTCGTGCTGATCCATAAGCGCGTCCAGTATGAGGCGGAGGAGGCGGAGAAGCTCACCTCCGAGGCGATGGAACAGGCGGCGGAGGAGGCCGCAGCGGAGGCGTCAGCGGCGGTCCGCCTGAATGTCTCCGCCGCGCCCGTCCGGATCGAGCCGAACGGGGAGCGCGGCGGCATTGACATCATTGTGACCGCTCAGAACGGGACCGAGATGCGGTATTCCTATACCGATGTGTCGGCAGAGGACTGGTTTGCCGACGCCGTGGCGTTTGCCGTCTCCGAAGGGCTGATGGAGGGCGTCGACGGCGGGCTGGAGTTTCAGCCGGATTACGGCATCACGAGAGAGAGCTTTGCCGCGATCCTCTACCGCTTTTCGGGCGGGGAAAAGGTCAAGCCGGAGCGGAGCTTTGACGACGTTTCCGAAGAGGAATGGTACCATGACGCGGTGTCCTGGGTCACGAATGAGCGTTTGATGGCGCCGCTGGGCGACGGCGTATTCGGCGTCGGCGAGTTTGTGACCTGCGAGCAGGCGCTGACCGGGCTGTATCGCGTTGCGGACGAGCCGGGGACGGACGGTTCGCTGGCGGAATATCCCTATGCCGCCAAGGTGTCCGACGCCGGACGGGACGCGGTGGACTGGGCGTGGAAAAACGGACTCATCGCCGAGGACGAGTGCGTCTGGTATCCGACGCAGGCGATCAGCCGCGCGCAGGTCGCGCTGCTGCTCATGCGCTTTGCCGGGCATTTTGCATAGACGACGATTTTTTGTTATGACTTTGCTGTAACAAAGGGAACAATTTGCAATTTCATCCGTCTAAACGATTTGAAAGAAGGGTGAGATTATGAAGATGAGACTTTTTCTGGCAATCCCTGTGGCAGCCGTACTGATCCTCGCGGCATTATTGTACCGGCACCCGACGGCAATAAACTACGAGGGTCAGGCAATTGAATACAGTCCCATAGACGGCAGCATATCAGTAAGCCATGAAGTAGTTATCAAGGGAACATATTACTCCGCTATTTTGGGGCAGGATAGCTTTTACGGCACATTTTTTGTCAGTGACATAAAAGGCGTCGGGGAAAATGAGAATAACGCAAGTTTCAATTTCGATCCCAGGTACAGATACCGACCGGCTTTTCTTAATGCTTGCGGAGAACCGGTCGGTTCCCAAATTGCGCACATTCTTTTTGACAAGGATTTTCGCAGACTGGCCATACAACTCACTACGGAATATTTCATAGATGATGAAGGGATTCTCCACACAGAGGCCAACGATACCGCATCGCATTTCCTCGTTGTGGATGCCGCTGAACGGGAAACGGCGTTGTCTCAGTATTCCTCCATGCTCAAAGAGAAGCGCTTTCAATAGACAGAAGATCGCTCCTTATATGAGATGGTCTTTTGTTGTGCTTGTTTGAGTGCCTTCGGGTATCAATCTTGCCGAGAATCAGCCGTCTGTTGCGGCAACGGGGCCTTTCTTTCTGCAGTGCTGACGATGCGCCGATTCAGAACGCAAAAGCTTGCATTTTGCGGCGCAGTATGATATGATACGCAAACAATCGAACAAGGGCAGCTTTCTGTCGCTTTGAGCGGCGGGGGAAATGGGGTGCGAGGCCCCGCGAGTCGGTCACTGTGATGCCGCCTTGGGCGGATGAGTCAGAATGCCCGAAGGCTGCCGGCGTTTCTGCCGGAACCGGAAACCGCGTTGACAGGCTGAGCCGTGGGATCGGCTGGGCCTATCCGTGCGTATTCCGTTTGCCGGCAGGCAGACGGAGTTTTTTGATGAGAGGAGAAAGAAAGATGAAGAAGCAGATGGCTTGCATATTGGCGCTCGTTATGCTCTGCGGGCTGCTGACGGCCTGTTCTGCCGGGACGGCAGGGGAGACGGATTCAAAGGGCGGGACGACCGCTCCGGCGACGGCGGGAAACACGCAGAATGCAGATCCCGCGCCCGCCGAGGGCGTCATACTCATGGAGGACACGCGCAATCAGGACGGCATCGGTGAAAATGAGCTGCTGATCGTCAGCTTCGGCACCAGCTACTACGACAGCCGCCGCGAGGACATCGGCGCGATCGAGGATGCGCTGACAGCAGAGTTTTATGAGAACTGGAGCGCGCGCCGCGCGTTCACGAGCCAGACCGTCATCGACATTGTGCAGGAGCGCGACGGCCTGACGATCGACAGCCTGAACGACGCGCTGGGCCGTGCGGCGGCGAACGGCGTCAGGAATCTGGTCCTGCAGCCGACTCACTTGCTGGACGGCTTTGAATACAACGAGATTTATGGGGAGATCATGGGCTGGACAGCCGACTTTGAACAGATCGCCATCGGTTTTCCGCTTTTGACCACCGAAGAGGATTTCAACGCGGTGGCGGACGCCATCGTCGAAGCGACGAAGCAGTATGACGACGGTGAGACCGCTATCTGCTTTATGGGCCATGGCACTGAGGCGGCGATCAACAGCGCCTATGAGCATCTGCAGGAGACGCTCGACGGCAAGGGCATGGAGAACTACTTCATCGGCACCGTCGAGGCGTACCCCGCTGTGGAGGATGTGCTCGGCGCCGTTCAGCAGGGCAGCTACAAGCGCGTTGTGCTGCGGCCTCTGATGGTCGTCGCGGGCGACCATGCCAACAACGATATGGCCGGCGATGAAGAGGACAGCTGGAAGTCCATCTTTGAGGCGGCGGGCTATGAGGTCGAGTGCGTCATCGAGGGCCTGGGCAGACTTGAGGCGATCCAGCAGATCTACATCGCCCACGCGCAGGAGGCCATTGACTCACTGGAGCAGTGACCTGATGAGACGAACAGAAATTGCGGCGCTGCTGTTGGCGCTTTGTCTTCTGACCGGCTGCGCCGTTCCCGCGACGTCCGCAGAAGAGACGGCGGAGCCGAACGGAGCAGAGGAGCCGCTCGAGGCAGCTACCTCCGCCGTCGCGGACGCATCGCAGATGACGACGGTCGAGGACGTGGTGGAGGACGGCATGGTGCCGATCCCCGCGTCTGAGCTTGTCGACGGCGTTTATGAGGCCGCGGTGAAGTCCAGCTCGTCCATGTTCCGGATCGAGCATTGCGAGCTGACGGTCGCGGACGGCGCCATGACCGCGCGGCTCACCATGAGCAGCGACTCCTACGGCTACCTGTTTGCCGGCACGGCGGAGGAGGCGGCCGCAGCAGACGCGGCGCGGTATATCGAGCCGGACGGCACAGCCTTTGTCCTGCCGATCGAGGCGCTGGACGAGGGCGTCCCGTGTGCGGCGTGGAGCCGGAAGAAGGAGCTGTGGTATGACCGCACGCTTGTGTTCCGCGCGGACTCTCTGCCGTTTGAGGCGTTCCGGTCGCTGGTGACGGCGGACAGCCTCGGCCTCGCGGATGGGACTTATACTGCGGACGTGACGCTCACGGGCGGGTCCGGCAGGGCAGGTGTACAGTCTCCGGCAAGGCTGACCGTTGCGGACGGCGGCGTGCTGGCTGAGCTGATCTGGAGCAGCGGAAACTACGACTATATGCTGGTCGGCGGCGAGCGGTACGACGCAGAAGTGATAGACGGACATTCGACCTTCCTTGTCCCCGTCACCGCGTTCGACCATCCGCTCTCGGTGGTCGCGGACACGACCGCCATGAGCCAGCCGTATGAGATCGACTATACGCTGCGGTTCGACGCCTCTTCCATCAAGGCGTCCGGCGCGGCGGAATAATGAAAAATGAAAGGGGTGAGCAGCCATGAAGCGGGAGACGCAGAGCGCGTCGGACGCCGGGCGGCTCACCCCTTTGTCTTCGGCACAGGGCGGGCGCTGGATCCGCAGCGGGCAGCGGCTGCTGCGCTGCGGATATACGACGGGTACCTGCGCGGCGCTGGCGGCGTTTGCGGCGGCGCGCCTGTTGCTGGCGGGCGAGCGGATGGAGACCGTGCGGCTCGTGACGCCGAAGGGCGTTGCGGTCGAGGTCCCGCTCGCGGTCTGCGAAGAGGACGGCGAGACGGCGCGCTGCGCCGTACGCAAGGACGCGGGAGACGATCCCGACGTCACGGACGGCTGCCTCGTCTGCGCGGCGGTGCGCAGAGCGCCGCACGGCGTGGCGATCGACGGCGGCGAGGGCGTCGGACGCGTGACGCGGCCCGGCCTTGACCAGCCGGTGGGAGCGGCGGCGATCAACACCGTGCCCCGCCGCATGATCCGGGAGGCGGTGGAGGCGGTCTGCGCCGAAGCGGATTATGACGGCGGCCTGTCCGTCGTCATCTCCGTGCCGGAGGGCGCGCTGCTCGCGAAAAAGACCTTCAATCCGTATCTGGGCGTCGAGGGCGGGATATCCATCCTCGGCACCTCCGGCATCGTGGAGCCAATGAGCGACCAGGCGATTGTGGACACCGTTCAGACGGAGCTGCGGCAGCGCCGCGCGGAGGGCGCGCTGCGCGTCATCCTGACACCCGGCAATTACGGGCTGACCTTTCTCGAAGCAAACGGATACGGCGCGCTGGGCGTGCCATGCGTGCGCTGCTCGAACTTCCTCGGCGACGCGCTGGACCTTGCGGTGATGCAGGGTTTCTCCGAAGCGCTGCTGGTGGGGCACATCGGCAAGCTGGTCAAGCTCGCGGGCGGCGTGATGAACACGCATTCGAAGTGGGCGGACTGCCGCGCGGAGCTGTTCTGCGCCCATGCGGCGCTCTGCGGCGCGGGTACGGCGGACTGCCGGAGATTGATGGATGCGGCGACGGCGGACGCCTGCATTGCGATACTGGACGAAGCGGGACTGCGCGGGCCGGTGATGAACAGCCTGCTCGACGCGATACAGAGGCATCTGGACCGCCGCGCGGGAGAGAAGCTGCGCGTCGGCGCGGTCGTGTTTTCGAACGAATACGGCCCGCTGGGCGAGACGGCGTCGGCGCGGGCGATCCTGCGGGATTGGAGAGAGCGGGCATGAGAGACGGACCCATTGCGTACCTCGCGTTTACCGAGCGGGGGCGGGCGCTGGCGGAGCGCATCTGCGCGGCGCTGGGCGGCGCAGCGTCCTGCACGCGGGACGGCGTCAGCCTGCGCGCCTGGACGGCGGAGCATTTCCCAACGGCGCGGGCGCTGGTCTATATCGGCGCAGCGGGTATCGCCGTGCGCACGGTCGCGCCGCACCTTGCAGGCAAGGCGAGCGATCCCGCCGTGGTCTGCATCGACGAGGGCGGCAGGTATGCGATCCCGCTCGTCTCCGGACACATCGGCGGCGCGAACGCGCTGGCGCGGGAGATTGCCCGCGTCCTCGGCGCAGCGGCGGTCGTCACCACGGCGACGGATGTGAACGGCGTCTTCGCCGTGGACGACTGGGCGCGGACGCAGGACTGCGCCGTGGTCGGCACGGAGCGAATCAAAAATGTATCCGGCAGGCTGCTGGCGGGGGAGACGGTCGGCGTCTGCCCGGCGTTCCCCATCGCGGGCGATCCGCCGGAAGGCGTGGAGCTGCGACAGGAGGATGCCGACTTTTGGGTGGATATCCGCCCGCACGACGGGCTCGTGCTCGCGCCGCGCTGCCTGATCCTCGGCGTCGGCTGCCGGCGCGGTACGACGCTGGAGACGCTGGAGGCGCACTTTGCCGAATTCTGCCGCGCGAACGATATCCTGCCGGAGGCGGTCTGCGCTGCGGCGACGATCGATTGGAAGAAGAAGGAGGAGGGGCTCTCGGCGTTCTGCGCCGCACACGGCTGGCGCCTGTTTGTGTTCTCCACGGAAGAACTGGCCGCCGCGGAGGGCGCGTTCAGCGCGTCGGGTTTTGTCGCGGCGGTGACGGGCGTAGACAACGTCTGCGAGCGCGCCGCAGTCCGCGCGGGCGGAACGCTGCTTGTGCGGAAGTATGCGGGCGGCGGTGTGACGTTTGCGCTCGCGCAGATGCCGGTCTCTCTGGATTGGGGTGAACGCGATGGCTGAGGCGCGCCACAAGCGAGTGGTCCTGTTCGGAGGGACCACGGAGGGCCGCGCGCTGTCCTGTCGCCTTGCGGACGGCGGCGCGGCGGTAACGGTTTGCGTCGCGACGGAGTACGGCGCGGAGGAACAGGGCGAACACGCCGGAGTTACCGTGCTGACGGGTCGAAAAACGGCGGAGGAGATGGCGAAGCTGCTGCGCGGCGCGGGGCTCTGCGTCGATGCGACGCACCCCTATGCGGCGGAGGCGTCGCGCAACATCCGCGCGGCCTGCGCCGAGGCGGGCGTGCCGTATCGCCGTCTGCTGCGGCGCGGGAGCAAGGCGGGAGAGGCCGTTTTCGTCAACAGCGCGGCGGAGGCGGCGGCATATCTGAGAGACCGGGCGGGGAATATCCTGCTGACCACCGGTTCCAAGGAGCTTTCCGCATTCGCGGCGCTGGACGCGGCGCGGCTCTATCCCCGCGTGCTTCCGTCCCGCGAGGGCCTTGCCGCCTGCGAGGCGGCAGGCGTCCCGCACCGCAATGTCATTGCGATGCAGGGACCGTTCACGCAGGAGCTGAACGAGGCGATCCTTCGCCAGTTCCGCATCGCATGGCTCGTCACCAAGGACGGCGGCGCGGAGGGCGGTTTCCCTGAAAAAGCCCGCGCCGCGCAGGCGGCGGGCGCGAAGCTGATCGTGTTACGCCGCCCGGAGGAAGCAGGGGAGAGCTTTGAAGCGGTCGCCGCCGCCTGTGAGGAGTGGCTCCGATGCGAATGACGCTGATAGTCGGCGGCGCGGCGAGCGGGAAAAGCGCCTATGCCGAGGCTCTGATCCTCCGCTCCGACGCGCCGCGGCGCATTTACCTTGCGACGATGGAGCCGTACGGCGCGGAGACGGCCGAGCGCATCGCGCGCCATCGCGCCCTGCGGCGGGGCAAGGGCTTCGAGACAATGGAGCGGTTTACCGGCTTGGAAAGCGTTGAGGTCCCGCCGGACAGCGCCGTGCTGCTGGAGGACGTGGGCAATCTCTGCGCCAATGAGCTGTTCTCGCCGCACGGCGCGGGGGAAGATGCTGCGGAGGCAATCCTGCGCGGCGCGGCGCGTCTGCGGGAGCGCTGCCGGGAGCTGGTCGTCGTCTCAAACGAGGTGTTCACCGGCGGGAACCATGCGGGAGATACGCTGCGCTATCTGAGCGTGCTGGCCTGCGTCAACCGCAGGCTCGCCGCGACGGCGGACGCCGTTGCGGAGGTGAACTGCGGTTTGCCGACATACTGTAAGGGAGAAGAAATCTGATGTGGGTCCTGGAGACTGCGGCGGTGGCGTTTTCCATGTACTCGGCGCTGCCGATGCCGCGGGTTGAATGGAATGAGAAAAATCTGCGCTGGGCGCTCGCCGCGTTCCCGCTGGTCGGCGCGGCGCTGGGGCTCGCGTGGTGGGGCGTCTGCGCCCTCTGCGCGGCGCTGGGGCTGCCGGATATCCTGCGCGGGGCGCTGCTGTGCGCCCTGCCGGCGCTCGTGACCGGCGGCATCCACCTTGACGGCTATGCCGACACTGCCGACGCACGCGCGAGTCATTCGGACCCGGCGCGCAGGCGGGAGATCCTGCGCGATCCGCACTGCGGCGCATTTGCGGTCGTCCGCCTGTGCGTCTGCCTGATCGTGTTCTTTGCGTTCTGCTGCGCGGCGGAGCCGACGGCGGGGATGATATGCTGTATGGGTCTGGGCTTCGTGCTCTCCCGTGCGCTGTCAGGCCTGCTGTTGACGGTGCTGCCTGTCGCTGAGGGCTCCAGCCTCGCGAGGACGTTCGCGGAGGCGGCGGACAAACGGCGCGTCCGTGTGATCCTGGGCGCGCTGACGCTGCTGCTTTCGGCGGTCATGCTTTGGCTCGGGCGCTGGACCGGCGCGGCGATGCTCTGTGCGGCGGCAGTCGTGGTGTGGCGCTATGTCCGCGTGTCGGCGCGGGAGTTTGGCGGTACGTCGGGCGATCTTGCGGGCTGGTTTCTGGTCAAGGCGGAGTTTTGGATGCTCGCGGCGCTGACCGCGGTACAATACGGGGAGAGACTGCTATGATCTTTATCTTCGGTCCGCTGTGGAGCGGCAAACGCGCGGCGGCGAAGGAGCTGCTGGGCTGGAACGACGCGGAGCTGTCGCGGCGCGCGGTCTGGGACGTGCAGGAGCTTGCGCGGGAGCGGACGGACTTGGAGACGCTGGCGGAGGAGCTCTCGCGCCGCGAGGTCGTCATCGCAACCGAGGTCGGGGGCGGCATCGTGCCGGTCGAGGCGGCGGAACGCGAGGCGCGGGAGCGCGCGGGACGGCTCAACTGTCTGCTTGCGGAGCGGGCGGACGCGGTCGTGCGCGTGTTTTGCGGAATCCCGAAGCTCATGAAGGGGAGTTTGCCATGAGTATCTGGCTGCTGCGCCACGGGCGCACGCAATACAACGACGAGCGGCGCTATCAGGGGCTGTCGGATGTCCCGCTCTCGCCCGCAGGCGCGGCGGAGCTGCGCGCGTCGGGCTTTGCGCCGGAGACGGTCTTCGTCTCTCCGCTGCGGCGCGCCCAAGAGTCGGCGCGCATCATTTTTCCCGCCGCGCGGCAGAGCGTCATACCCGATTTTGCCGAGATGGACTTCGGCGTGTTTGATGGGCGAACGGCGGACGAGATGGCGGACGACGCGGCCTATCGCGCGTGGGTGAACGGCGACTGCACCGCCCGCTGTCCGGACGGCGAATCCCGCGCGGCATTCTGCGCGCGGACCTGCGAAGCCTTTGAACGGCTGGTGGACAGCCTGCAAGGAGAATTACTTGTCATTGTCGCTCATGGCGGGACGCTGCGGGCGGTAATGGAGCGTTATGCGCTGCCGGAGCGCGATTATTTCGACTGGACGGCCGGCAACGGCGGCGGGTTTCGGCTCGATTTTGACGAGGTGCTCTGGCGCGAGCGCCGCAGGCTGCGTCTTGCGGAGCACATCAGCTTTGCCGGAGAGGTGGGAGTATGCTGATCCTCTGTGCGGCGCTCGGCGGTTTTGCGCTCGATCTGCTCTTCGGCGATCCCTCGTGGCTGCCGCATCCAGTGGTCGCGATGGGACGGTACATCGAGCGGTTCGAGCGCTTCATTCGCGCCCGCCTGCCCAAAACGCCGCGCGGCGAGCTGTGGGGCGGGGCGCTGCTGGTGCTGACGCTGACCGCGCTGACGCTCACGGTCACGGGCGGCGCGTGCCTGCTGGCACGGCGTATCCACCCCGCCGCGGAGCTTGCGCTGCAGACCTTCTGGTGCTGGCAGGCGCTGGCGGCGCGCGGGCTGGCGGCGGAGAGCCGCCGCGTGTACGACGCGCTGGGATCCGGCAGTCTTCCTGACGCCCGCGCCGCGGTGGCGCGCATCGTCGGGCGCGACACGGCGCGGCTGGACGCCGAGGGCGTCGCCAGGGCGGCGGTGGAGACTGTAGCGGAGAATTTCTCCGACGGCGTCGCCGCGCCGATGCTCTGCATGTTCCTCGGCGGCGCGCCGCTGGCGATGGTCTATAAGGCGATCAATACCATGGACAGCATGGTCGGCTACACGAACGGGAGATACCTCTATTTTGGGCGGATCCCCGCCAGACTGGACGACGCCGCGAACTGCCTGCCCGCGCGCATCGCGGCGCTGTTCCTGATCGCCGCGGCGGCGCTGACGGGGCAGGACGCGCGGAGCGCCTGGCGCATCTGGCGGCGCGACGCGCGAAAGCACCTCAGCCCCAATGCGGGACAGACCGAGGCGGCGTGTGCCGGCGCGCTGGGGATCCGGCTCGGCGGAGACGCATGGTACTTCGGAGAAAAGCATGAGAAGGCGACGCTCGGCGACGCGAAGCGTCCCTGCGCGCCGGAGGACATCCTGACGGCGGGACGCATGATGTACTGCGCGAGCGGGCTGCTCTGCCTCGCCTGCGCGGCGGCGCGATTCTGCGCCGTAATATGATGATATCGATGCGGTCTGCTGTAAAATGATGTGACGCGGCGGTACAAAGTGATTGACGTGCTTTGTGCCGCTGTGGTATGCTAAGCTGACACGGAAAAGAGACACGCTGCAGGCGCTGAATCCGTTCGCAGAGAACGCTGCGGCAGCAGAGACAACACAAGTGAGGAAAATCGCTTATGAGCCAGTCATTACGAGACGCAAGGACTTACGAGGAGCAGCGGGAGAAGTTCATTCAGCCCGCCGATCGTCCGGCCTTCCATCTCTCTTCCCGCGTAGGCTGGATGAACGATCCCAACGGGTTTTCCTGTTACGGGGGTCTGTACCATATGTTCTACCAGTACTACCCCTATGATTCCCAGTGGGGGCCGATGCACTGGGGCCACGCAGTCAGCCGCGACCTGCTGCATTGGACATATCTGCCCGCCGCGCTTGCGCCGGATGTTTCGTATGACCACGCAGGCTGCTTTTCGGGCAGCGCGGTCGAACTGCCGGACGGAAGACAGCTTCTGATGTACACCGGCGTCGCCCGCGAGGTGACGGAGAACGGCGATCTGCGGGACGTGCAGACGCAGAACCTCGCCGTCGGCGATGGCGTCAATTACCGAAAATACGAGAAAAATCCCGTCCTCACCTCCGCCGATCTGCCGCAGGGCGGGAGCCGCGAGCATTTCCGCGATCCCAAGATGTGGCGCGAGCCGGACGGAAGCTACCGTATGGTTGCCGTCAATTATTCGAAAGACAGCGGGGGAAAGGTGCTGCTCTATCGCAGCGCCGACGGGTTTGACTGGACGTTCGAGGGCATTCTGGCGGAGAATCGCTGGCGCATCGGCCTGATGTGGGAGTGTCCCGACCTTTTTAAGCTGGACGGGTACGACGTGCTGCTTGCCAGCGCGCAGGACATGCTCCCAAAGGGCTTTGAATACCACAACGGAGACGGCTCGTTCTACCTGCTGGGACACATCGACCCGGCGAGCGGACGGTTTATCGAGGAGAGCGACCACGCTGCCGATTACGGGATCGATTTCTACGCGCCGCAGACCATTCTGACGCCCGACGGGCGGCGGGTGATGATCGGCTGGATGCAGAACTGGGACACCTGTACCCAGCGCATGAATCCGGTGTCGTGGTTCGGGCAGATGAGCCTGCCGCGGGAGCTCCGCGTCAAAAACGGCATCCTGTACCAGCAGCCCGTCCGCGAGCTGGAGGCGCTGCGCCATGACAAGGTCACGCATGAGCGCGTCACCGTCGAAAACGGTGAGATCACGCTGCCCGGCATCTCGGGACGCATGCTCGATCTGGAAATCGAGCTGGAGGCGGGGGACTTCAACCGGTTTGCGATCTGGTTCGCCAAAAACGAGCAGTACCACACCGGCGTCAGCTTCCGCCCGCACGAGTCGATCCTGAAGATCGACCGCAAATTTTCGGGCTCCCGCCGCGCCATCATCCATCAGCGCCGCGCCAAGGTGCGCCATGAGAACGGTAAGCTCAAGCTGCGCCTCATCCTCGATCGCTTCAGCGTTGAGGTGTTCGTCAACGACGGCGAAAAGGTGCTGAGCGCGGCGCTCTATACCGAGCTGTGCGCGGATGGCGTAGCGTTCTTTGCCGACGGCAAGGCGGTGTTTTCCATCACCAAATACGATCTCTCGCCGCGCTGCGGCGGGGCGGAGGAGGCGCGGTGAAATCATGAAGGACTTCGCTTATTACGCGCCCACGCAGGTGCTCTTCGGCCGCGGCGTCGAGCTTCGGGCAGGGGAGCTGATCCGACAGTACGGGGGAAGGAAGGCCCTGCTCCACTACGGCGGCGGAAGCGTTGTGCGCAGCGGGCTGCTGGATCGGATCAAGGCGTCGCTGGACGCGGCGGGCGTGGCCTGGACAGAGCTCGGCGGCGTTGTTCCGAATCCGAGACTTTCCAAGGTCCGTGAAGGGATTTCCCTTTGCAGAGAAGAAGGCGTCGATTTCCTGCTTTCCGTCGGCGGCGGCAGCGTTCTCGACTCCTGCAAGGCCATCGGCTACGGCCTTGCCTGCGAGGGCGACGTGTGGGATTTCTATGAGAAGAAGGCAATCCCGCAGGCGTCCCGGCCCATCGGCTGCGTGCTGACGCTTGCCGCCACAGGCAGTGAGATGAGTGATTCCTCGGTCATCAGCAACGAGGAAAACGGAAAGAAACGCGGCGTCAGCAACAACCTCTGCCGCCCCAAATTCGCGCTGCTGAACCCGGAGCTCACCTTCACGCTGCCCGCTTACCAGACGGCGGCCGGCTGCGCGGACATCATTTCGCACACGATGGAGCGCTATTTCTCCGGCGAGGAGACGGTGGAGCCGACGGACTCCATTGCCGAGGGGCTGCTGCGCGCGGTCATCGCCGCGGCGCGGACTGCCGTAAAGAACCCGACGGACTATGACGCGCGCGCCTGCATCATGTGGGCGGGCAGCCTGTCCCACAACGGTCTCACCGGCTGCGGACACAGCGGCCTTACGCCCGGTTCGATGGGAGACTGGGCGTGCCATCAGCTTGAGCATGAGCTCAGCGGCATGTTTGACGTGACCCACGGCGCGGGCCTTGCCGCTGTCTTCGGCGCATGGTCGCGCTATGTGCTGCCGTACGCGCCGAAGCGCTTCGCCCGTTTTGCGCGGAACGTCATGGGCGTGACCGAAGCCGACGACGAGGCAGCGGCGCGCGCGGGCATCGCGGCGTATGAGGCGTTCCTGCGGGAGATCGGCATGCCGACCACCCTGCGCGAGCTGGGTCTGGAGCTGACGGAAGCGCAGCTTGACAAGCTGGCGTGGAACTGCTCGTTCGAGGGTACGCGCACCATCGGGCTTCTGCGAAAGCTGGAGCTTGCGGATATGAAAGCCATCTATCGCCTTGCGCAATAGAGCAAAGTAATAATAAAGAAAGAGGAGAAGCATCATGAAGTATGAGATCCAGGGAAATAACCTGCCCGTTGTCGTGTGCACGCTTGCAGACGGAGAGACGATGGTGGCGGAGTCCGGCGCGATGAGCTGGATGAGCCCCAATATGGAGATGAGCACCACCTCCGGCGGAGGCGTCGGCAAGGTGCTTGGCAGGCTGTTCGCCGGCGAGCACATGTTCCAAAATCTCTACACCGCTTACGGCAACGGAATGATCGCCTTTTCGTCGAGCTTCCCCGGCTCGATCCGCGCAATCGAGATCACGCCGGACAATCCGGTCGTCGTCCAGAAGTCGGCTTTCCTCGCCGCTGAGCAGGGCGTGGAGCTGTCGGTGTTTTTCCAGAAAAAGCTGGGCGCCGGATTCTTCGGCGGCGAGGGCTTCGTTATGGAAAAGCTTTCCGGACAGGGGACCGCATTCGTCGAGTTTGACGGCTCCGCGATCGAATATACGCTTGCCCCGAACCAGCAGATCGTCGTTTCGACCGGACACATCGCGATGATGGAAGCGAGCTGCTCGATGGATATCCGGCAGATCAAGGGCGCGAAGAACATTCTCCTCGGCGGCGAAGGCCTGTTCAACACGGTCATCACCGGTCCCGGCCGCGTCGTGCTGCAGACGATGCCGATGAGCAAGTTTGCGAGCCAGATCGGTCCTCATCTGGCGGCGCAGGCGTCGAGCAGCAAGTGACGTTCAGTCGACAGGCAGCATTTTATCCATATCGTAGAATTCAATATCGGAGAATGGCCGCGGCAGACAAAGCCGCGGTCATTTGACGGGGACGGAGGCGCTCCTTAGTTATGAATACAAACGATCTGACGCAGGGAAGCGTTCTGCGTTCGCTGCTGCGGTTCTTTTTCCCGATCCTCTTCGGGATGCTTTTCCAGCAGTTCTACAACACGGTGGACGCCATCGTGGTCGGGCGCGTGGTCGGACATGAGGCTCTGGCGGCGGTCGGCAGCAGTCCGGCGGTCATCACCAATCTGGTCATCGGCGTCTTCACCGGCCTTGCCTCCGGCGCAACGGTCATCATTTCGCAGTATTTCGGCGCGCGGGACGAGGAGCGGCTCAACCGCGCCGTACATACGATTCTCACGTTCTGTCTGCTTGCCGGCGTCGTACTGACGCTGCTCGGCCGATTCTCGGCCTTGTGGTCCCTGCGGCTGGTCAAGACGCCGGAGGACATTGTGGAGCTCTCCGGCGCGTATCTGCGCGCGTACTACGTCGGCGCGGCGCCGCTGCTGCTGTTCAACGTGGCGTCGGGCATCCTGCGCGCGGTCGGCGATTCGCGCCGCCCGCTGATCTACCTCTCCGTCAGCTGCGTGCTGAATATCGTGCTCGACATCCTGTTCGTCGCGCTGCTCCGCTGGGGTGTCGAGGGCGTCGCGTGGGCGACAGTGCTTTCTCAGCTCGCAGGCGCGGCGCTGATCCTGCTCCACCTCGCGCGGAGCAGGGGGCCGGAGCGGCTGGAGCTGCAAAGGCTCCGCATCGACTTGCCCTCGCTCCGGCGCATCCTCTACATCGGCGTTCCCGCCGCCGTGCAGGGCGCCATGTACTCCGTTTCCAACATCATCATTCAGTCTGCCATCAACGGCTTCGGCACCGTCGTCGTCGCGGCGTGGACGGTGCTCGGCAAGTTTGACGGCGTCTACTGGGTGACGAGCCAGTCCTTCGGCATCGCGATCAGCACCTTTGTCGGGCAGTGCTTCGGCGCGGGGAAATATGACCGCATGAAGGAGGGCGTCCGCAAGTGGCTGTTTGTGATGTTCGGCACGTCGCTCACGATCTCGGCGCTGCTTTTGGGCTTCAGCCGCTGGGGCATCCTGCTCTTTTCGACCGATCCCGCAGTCATCGAAGAGGCGATGCGGATCATCTGGTACTTTGTTCCGTTCTATTCCTTCTGGGTGTGCATTGAGATCCTCTCCAACACGCTGCGCGGCGCGGGCGACGCCATCGCGCCGACGGTCATCAGTCTGATCGGCGTCTGCGCGCTCCGTGTGCTGTGGGTCTGGCTGGTCGTGCCGCGCTGGCATACCGTGGCGGGCGTGAGCGCGTCGTATCCGTTCACCTGGTTTGTCACCGCAGTCGTATTCGTGATCTATTATCTCAAAAGCGGCTGGCTCGTGCGCTGTCTGGGTCCGGCAGGAGAAAACGGACAAAAGCCATAAATTGTTTCTCCGGATCCGCATTTGTTTTAGACGCTTTTGCTCTTGCAATCCGCTGCGGAAGGACTAAAATCAGGAAAGCCTTTTTGGAACGGAAAGAGGGCGGTTCCTTCATGACGCAAGACCTGACCACGGGCTCGCCGATCAAGCGGATCCTGGCGTTCTGCGTTCCGCTTTTGATCGGAAACCTGTTTCAGCAATTCTATAACCTTGCCGACAGCGTCCTTGTTGGGCGCATTCTCGGCGTCAATTCCTTTGCCGCCGTGGGATCGACCGGCGCGCTCAATTTCTTTGTGCTCGGCTTTGCTCTGGGCATCTGTGCCGGCTTCGCCATCCCCGTTGCCCAGAGCTTCGGCGCGGGCGACACGGACGAGGTCCGCCGCCGCGCGGGCCAGCTCATCTGGCTGGGCCTGATCTTCTCAGCATGCATCACGCTGGCCGCGGCGGTGTGGACGGAGGATATTCTTCGCATCATGCGCACGCCTGCCGAGATCTTTGACGAGGCGTACCGCTACATCCGCATCGTATTTCTCGGCGCGGGCGCGACCATCCTCTATAACCTCGTTTCCGGCGTGCTGCGCGCGCTGGGGAACAGCCGGACCCCGCTCTTTTTCCTGATCGGCGCGGCGCTGATCAACATTGTGCTGGATGTGTTCTTTATGCGCACGCTCGGCATGGGCGTCGAGGGCGCGGCATATGCGACAGTGCTCGCGCAGGCGCTTTCGGGCGCCGCCTGCCTCCTCTATATCCGGAAGCGGGTCCCGACGCTGCATCTCAGCCGCGACGATATCCGGCCCGATCTGCACCGCATGGGGCTGATCTCCGGCATCGGCGTGCCGATGGGTCTGCAATTCTCCATCACCGCCATCGGCTCCATCATGATGCAGAGCGCCGTCAACAGCCTCGGAACGGCTGCGGTCGCCGCAGTGACCACGGGTATCAAGGTGAACATGTTTGTGACAGTGCCGCTGGAAAGCACCGGCACGACCATGGCCACCTACTGCGGTCAGAACCTGGGCGCGAAGGATCTGCCGCGCATCCGCAGAGGGATGCGCGCCATCACGGCCATCGCCTTTGGGTACTGCGCGCTGGCGTGCCTGTTCAATGCCTGCGCCGGCGGCGCCGTCGCCGCATTCTTTCTCAACGGCGCGGATCCGGCGATCCGCTCCGACGTGCATCGCTTCTTGATCTATAACGGCGTGATGTACCCGGGTCTTGCGATCATCCTGATCTATCGCAATGGCCTGCAGGGGATGGGCTTCTCCAAGCTGGCGATGAGCGCCGGTATCGCGGAGCTGGCGGCGCGCGCCGTCGTGGCGTTCGGCTTTGTCGGGCGCTGGGGCTTTACTGCGGTCTGCTGTGCGAACGGCGCGGCGTGGGTCCTTGCCGGTGCGCTGCTGCTGGCGCTGTACTATGTTGTGCTTCGCAAGCTGACGGCTCTTTGGGCGGAAGCGCCCGTCCCGCGGGAGCCGACGGCTTTTGCATGCGCTTCATGAGGGGGAGAAATTTAGGGTTTTGTGAAAAAAATTGTTGACAAGCCCTCTCGATTCCCGTATAATCCATTCGTTAGTCATGTAGATGGCTCTTACTGAGCGCTCAGGAGATAGCCGGGCGCATCGGAAGGAGGGAAATATAAATGTCCGAAGTGCATGTCAAGGAGGGCGAATCTCTGGACAGCGCGCTCAAGCGCTTCAAGAGAAGCTGTGCCAAGGCCGGTATTGTGGCGGAGGTGCGTCGCCGCGAGGCGTATGAGAGCCCCAGCGTCAAGCGCCGCAAGAAGAGCGAGGCCGCGCGCAAGAACCGTAATAAGCGCTACTATTAAGCAGCAAAAGAGAGGACGCCGTCGGCGTCCTCTTTTTTGAGAAAGGAAGCATATGTCCTCTTTGCTGATCCCGGACTATCTGTTCGGCGACTATACCGCAATCACGCCGGAGTTTCTGCGCTCCCTTGGCGTGCGGCTTCTGCTGGCCGACCTCGACTATACGCTTGCGCCGAAGCGCCAGAAGGAGCCGGACGCGGTGCTGCTTGACTGGATGGAGCGGCTGCGCGCGGCGGGCGTGACGCTGGAGATCGTGTCCAACAACCGCTCTCCCGTGCGTGTCGAGCGGTTTTGCCGCAGCCTCGGCGTCGGCTACACCGGACACGCGGGCAAGCCGGGGACGCGCGGGATCTTCGCCGCGATGCGCAAGCACGGCGCGGCGGCGGGGGAGACCGCGATGCTCGGCGACAAGCTGCTCACCGACACGCTGGGTGCGAAGCGCGCCGGTATCGTCATGCTGATGGTCGAGCCAAAGGGCGGGCCGGTCGGCGTGTGGAACCACGTCCTGCACGCGATGCAGGAGCCGTTCAAGCGCGCCTGTGCGCGGCGGGCGGAGCAGAGATAATATTTTTTGACGCAGAACCGCGAAAAGGTCTTGCAAAGGGACATGAGATAGGGTAAAATACCAGAGGTTCCGAACCATACTTGAGGTTCTGAACCGTACTTGGTTGAAATTGAGGAAGTCGCCGCAGATTTCCTCGGGATTTAGGAGGAATAGATTATGGCAACGATTACCGCCGGCGATTTCCGCAACGGCAAGACCTTTGAGATGGACGGCAAAGTCTATCAGGTTGTCGAATTCCAGCACGTCAAGCCCGGCAAGGGCGCGGCCTTCGTCCGCACCAAGATGCGCAACGTCATCACGGGCGGCGTCACCGAGACGAGCTTTAACCCCACCGCAAAGTTCGAGGAGGCCGTCATCGAGCGCCGCGACATGGAGTACAGCTACAACGACGGCGATCTGTACTACTTCATGGATCAGGAAACTTACGACATGATCCCGCTCAACCGCGACATGCTGGGCGAGCCGTTCCGTTTCGTCAAGGAAAACACGATGTGCAAGGTGCTTTCCTACAAGGGCAGTGTGTTCGGCATTGAAGCGCCGAACTTCGTCGATCTTATCGTCACCAAGTCCGACCCCGGCGCGAAGGGCGACACGGCGACCAACGTCACCAAGCCCGCCACGCTTGAGACCGGCGCGGAGATCAAGGTCCCGCTCTTCATCAACGAGGGCGACAAGATCCAGATCGACACGCGCACCGGCGAGTATATCGGCAGAAGCAAGTAAGCATAATAGCAGAGGAAGGCTGCATTCTGACAGACCGGATGCAGCCTTCGCCTTACACAACGAAAGGAGTATTATCATGGGTGTTTCTGAGAAAGTCGCATATCTCAAGGGGCTGATCGAGGGCCTCAAGATCGACGCCGAGTCCGACAACGGCAAGGTGTTCCGCGCGATTGTCGATGTGCTCGACGAGATCGCGCTTGAGATCGAGGACCTGACCGACGAGGTCATGGAGGTCGGAGACGGATTGGACGTTCTCAGCGATGACCTCGCGGACGTTGAGGAGACGGTTTACGAGGATGCGGACGGCGAGTTTGACGAGGACGAGCCTGTTTACGCCACGACCTGCCCCGAGTGCGAGGAGGAGATCCTCTTTGACGAGGGCTATCTCGAAGACGGCGTCATCACCTGCCCGAACTGCGGCGCGAAGCTGGAGTTCGACGCGGAGGATATGGACGTCGGCGACGGGGACGACGACTGATACGAAACAGAGATAAACGAAAAGGCCTCCAGCTGCAGAGCCGGAGGCCTTTTTGTGCAAAACTCAGGATGTCTTTTTTGCAAACTCAACGATCGTGTCCAGCATGCCCTGGATCTGCGGTGTGAGGACCTTGTTCTTGTGATAGAGCAGCTGGCGCCATTGGCGCATGGCGCATTCCCGCACCGGCACGATGGCGAGCTGCTGCTCGTGGATGCTCTTTCGCACCGTATAGCACGGCAGAACGGAGAGGAACTGTGAGTTTTCGCTCAGCAGCTGCAGCGCAAGCACGTCGGTTTCCAGCTCGCAGAATGGCTCGACGGAGAAGCCGTGCCGGGCGAGTTCAATGTCAAACTGCTCGCGGTAGGCGTTGTTGCGGTTCATCAGCACAAAGGGGTGCTTCACCAACTCCGCAAGAGGGACGTTATCGGACTGCGCGAGCGGGTTTTTGATGTTTGTGACGATAACGATGTCTTCCTCCGCCTCAAACACCTTGACGAACTGCGTGTCATGAAGCTGCTCGTCCAGCGTGTAGATCAGGTCCAGCTCATTCCGGACCAGCAGGTCCTTGAGTCGGGTGACATTGTCGCCGTGAATGTTGGTCAGGATGCGTGGAAAACGCTCATGGAACGCGAGAATGATATCCGCGAAGGAGGCGGTCATCAGCGAATCCAGCGTGCCGACGCGCACCGTGCCGGTCAATTCGGCGTTGGATGTGGCGAAGGCGCTTGCCCGGGAGACGGCGCTCACCACATCGCGGGCGTAGGCGATGAAGTCTTTGCCGTACTGCGTGATCGACACGTTTTTGCCGATGCGATCGAACAGCTGCACACCCAGCTCGCGTTCAAGCTGCTGGATCTGAACGGTCACGGCGGACTGGGAATAGTCCAGCGCCTCCGCCGCCTTGGAGAAGCTCTTGAGTTCAGTTACCTTCAGAAATGTCGTCAGATTGCGAATTTCCATGAGAGCCTCCTTTTTCTCATGCAAAAAAACAAACGATTTCAGGAAATATTTTAATAAGCTGCAAGCATCTTGTCAAGAATAATATGGACGACTTGCCGGAGTTCGAAGGGCGTCAGCGGAGGAACCAGAGGTCCATATCTACGTCGCCGGCAATGCCGTTCACCTTGCCGCTGCTGGTATACTGCCACATCGTAAAGTCATAGACGAAGCGGGGAAAAGCGCCGCCATACTGCCCGGCGTACCAGAAGTCATAGTCTGTCAGACGCCTGACGTCGTAGCGGAGATAGCCGTCGTAGGTGTTCATATAGATCATGGGCAGGTAGCCTGCCGCACGAACGCGCTCACAATATGCGACTGCACAGTCGCAGATGACGGAAACAGGGAGGCTGTTTGTGCGGGCGTTCGGATTGCCGGCGGTCTCCCAGTCAAAGACGACGGGACCGTCCAATTCCTTCTTTATGAGCTTCTCAATGACGTAGTCCGCCTCCTCAACAGCTTCGTCGGCCGTGATCGCCTGTGAGTAGAAATAGACGCCGATGCGCAGTCCCGCCGCTTTTGCGCCGGCATAGTATTCCTCAAAGCGGCTGTCATCGTAAAGCCCGCCGGAATCCTGATAGCGTCCGCCGACACGCAGGATCGCGAATTCGATTCCGTCCGCGCGGACCGCATCCCAGTCGATGTCGCCCTGATAACGCGAGACGTCGATGCCGCGCAGCACAGTGACGCCGGGCGCTGTATAGGTCATTTCCCTGCCGAGTCCGGAAAACCCCTCCTTGCTGTAGCGGTTGAGCGCGACGCCGGGGGCGACTTCCAGCGCGCGGGAGCCCTGAGTCACGGTTTGTCTCGCACCGAGCGACACGGCGCGGCGCAGCCGCCAGACAATGGTTGAGACCTCCGCGCGCGTCAGCGAGCGATCGGGGCAGTACACGGGCTTACCGTCCTCGACCATGCCCTCCAGCACGCCAAGCTCTGCGAGCGCGGTGACAAAGCCGTCGTCCACGTCGGAGAAGGGAGAGGTCAAAAAGGACTGGCCGAAACCAATGGCGAGCGAAGCCAGGTGCGCGACGTCAAGACGCGAGATGGGCTCGTCGAGCGCCGCAAGCAGTTCGACGGGCAGCCAGCCGCGCTCGCGTGCGCAGTCGGCGTAGCCGCTTGCCCAGTGGCTGCCGGCCGCGCTCTGTTCGGGATGCCCCGCGGCGAGCAGGACCAGCTTCAGCGCTTCGCCCGTCGTGACGGGGAGGGCGGGAGCGTAAGTCCCGTCGCCGCGTCCGCCGATGACGTCCGCCTCGCTGAGTTCCATAACATAGTCGTAAAACCAGTCGTCGCTCACGACGTCGGTATAGCTGCGCTTTACGTAGCGGTTTTTCTCCCAGACGACGCTGCCGGAGCGGCTGGCGGTGACCCGGTCGCCAAGGCGGAGGACCGTTCCGTCCTCAGTTCTCACGGCAGCCGGCGTGTAGCCGAGGCGGAACATGACCGGGAACGCATCATAGGAGCCGCTGCGCTCATAGACGGCAAAGTCGGTGTCGTAAACGACGCCGTCTTCCTTTTTGACGGCGAGCCAGCAGAATTCATCTGCACGCGTCGTGTCGCCGTCGAGATAGAGCGCCGCTTCCTCCAGCCGCCGCTGGGCGAGCGAGGGGAGCACCGTGCCGCCGACATGGCTCCAAATACCGAAGGCCCGCACGGTTTCGCGCCGTGAGAGCGTAATGTCGCCGCGCACAAGCTTGGCGAGCGCGCTGGTGCCGTTCAGCCAGGAGTCGCCCACGGTGTAGGTGAAATCGACCAGCGCGTCAAACTGTCCCTGCGTGAGGATGCGGCCGGCCTGCGCACAGGCGCGGTTCAGCGCAGCCTCGACCGCGCGCAGATCCTCGCGCAGGAGCGCGGCGGCATCCTGCTCGCCGATCCCGTTGGGATACGCGCCTTCGCTGATCTGCGAGCCATAGCCGATGTACCAGCGCCCGCCGCTGAGATATGCGGCGGAGGAGAAGCCTTCGTAGCGCTGGATGAGCCTGAAACAGTCGTCGCTTGCCTCCATGAAGCCGTCGCTTGTTTTCGTGGAGGCGTCGCGGACAGATGCGGGAAATGCAAGCTGTGCCAGCAGGACGATGAGTAAAAGGCATACGATCAGGTAGATCTGTTTCATGAAAGCCCCCTTTCAGCTCCACATTATGTCTACCAAACAGAATACCACATGTTTGGTTCGAACGCAATGCCCAATCGCTGCATCGTTCGTGTAAGCTGGCTGAGAGGGGGCGGCTCGGCCCGGTTACAGGCCCAGTTCCACCGCGCGGCGGAAGCGGATCTCGCCTGCGAGCGCTTTGTCGATCTGTGCGATCAGCGTCTCGCGGTCCCGGTTGAGCGTGCCCTTGAGCGGGAGGTAATTCGAGGCGTGGTTGGAGCGGAAGACGCTGCCTTCGCTGTCGATATTGCTCAATATGATGCGGTTCTCCGCCGCCAGCTCCTGCGGCCCGAGCATCGTCAGCTCGCCGCGTTCGATCCAGTCGTACAGCGGTGTGCCTCTGTAGACGCGAAGCGTCAGCATCGCGACATAGTCCGCCTTGATGCGCGAGAGCGCCGCGGCGGTGGCGATGGCGTGTTCCTCGCTCTGCTCCCTGCCGCCCATGCCGTTGATCGCGGTCACGGAGAGCGTCATCCCCGCCGCCTTGGCACGGAGAGAGTGTTCGATGATCTGCTCGACGGTCACGCCCTTGTCGTATTTTGCGAGCAGCTCCTCAAGCCCCGTTTCAAGCCCGACGTAGACCATTTGCAGCCCGTGCTCGCGGAGCGTGCGCAGTTCGTCGTCGTTCTTGCGCATGAGCGCTTTGGTGGAGGCGTAGGCGCTGACGCGGCTGCACTCGGGGAACTGCTCGCGGATGAAATCCAGCACGGCAAGCAGATAGTCCATCGGCAGGATCAGCGCGTCGCCGTCGGCGAGAAAGATGCGCTCGATATGCGGGTAGTACGCGCGCGCCTCGGCGAGGTCGCCGAGGACCTGTTCGAGCGGATTGATCGAAAAGTTCTTGGCCTTGTACATGATGCAGAACGCGCACCTGTTGTGGCTGCATCCCAGCGTACACTGGACGATCAGGCTGTGCGCCTCGCTGGGCGGACGGTAAACGGCTCCGGAATAATGCATATCAATTCTCCTTATCCTTTAACTTTCTTTCACTTTTTTCCAGGAAACGGCTGACGTCCAGAATGACGCGGCGGTGAAAGCCTTTGCCGATCAGCCCCGCGTCATCCCACGCCGAAACCGAGAATTCGACCGTCCTGCCGTCGTCGGAAACAGAGGTCACCGTTGCCTCAGCACGCACGTTCATCCCCACGGGAGAAGGGGAAAGGTGGGAGACGTCGAGCCTCGTGCCGACGCTGGTCTTGCTTTCCGGCAGCTCCCGCTGCAAAAGGGAGTAGGCGGCGTTTTCCATCATGGCGATCATGCGGGGGGTGCCGAGCACGGGCAGGCCGCCGCTGCCAATGCTTGCGGCGGTGTCGGCGCCGGTGACAACGCCCCTGGTCTCACAGGTATCTCCGGGCTGCATGACTTTCCTCCTGATTATTTTCACCTGCCGCAAGCATCTCGCGGCAGGAGAGAACGTGCTCGATGAACAGCTTTGCGATCGACGACGGCGCAACGTCCTTTTTGACCGCGAAGCCGACGTCGCGTGTCCGCGTCACATCCAGCGGCAGGCGCGCGAGCCGGTAGTGCCACGGGCGCAGGAGCAGGTCGTGCACGATGCTGATGCCCAGCCCGCGCTCCACCATCGACAGCAGCGAAAAATCGTTTGTCGCCTCGAAGACGATGTGGGGACGCTCCGGCAGGGAGTCGAGGAACGAGTCGATCTCCTGGTCCGGCGTTTCATTGAGCTTGACGAAGCGTTCCTGCGGCAGACGGCTGACGGGAAAGACCGCTTCACCGGCCATCGGATGCCCCTCCGGCAGGATCGCGACAAAGGAGTCGCGCAGGAGAAAGGTCGTCTCGAACTCCGGCGCGGCAGGAAGGGCGAGGAAGCCGCAGTCGATCGTCCCGCGGCGCAGCCAGTCCGCAATCTGCGCGTATTCGCCGCCCATGACGTGGATGCGGATATTCGGATACCTGTCGCAGAACCGCTTCAGGATCCCGGGCAGCGCGCTGACGGAAAGGCTCGTGAAGCAGCCGATGCGCAGCAGGCCGGACTGGAATCCGTGCAGCTCCGACACCGCAAAGCCGAGGTTCTCGTAGTCCTTGACCAGCGCGCGGATGGCGGGCAGCAGCGCCAGCCCCTCACTCGTCAGCTCAACGCCGGCACGGGTGCGGGTGAGCAGGCGCATCTTCCACTCGCTCTCAAGATCCGCAATCATCTTGCTGACGGCGGACTGCGTGTAGCCCAGTTCGCAGGCGGTCTGCGTGATGCTGCCGCTTTCCGCCGCGCGGAGATAGGCGATGTATTTGATGATATTCATGAAATTCCCTCCCGGATCTAACAGTATTATATTCCTATTTGGAATAAAATTCAACTCATACTTTCTCTTGCGCTTTTCTCAAGCAAATCGTACAATGGCAATCAGAAAAATAGCACGTCGAACACGCCCTGCCGCGCAGTTTGACGGGTAAAATTTCGTGAAGGAGGCACAAATGATATGATTCGTTATTCCGCCATCGGTGCAGTGGGTTACGTCTGCGGCGAAATGCTGCGTATGATGGTCGCGCATCCGGAGGGCAAGCTTGTCAACGTGCTTGACTCCTATGGCGTGGGCGATCCGATTTCGCTGCATCACCCCGCGCTGCGAGGATTCTACGATCAGAAGATACTGGACCTGACCGAGGAGAATGTCCGTGAAACTGCCGAGAAGAGCGACGTGGTGTTCATTCAGGTCCCCTCCGGCGACGTGCCCAAGTGGGCGGAGATTATCCTCGGCGCAGGGAAGAAAATCATCGACATCGGCGCAGACATCCGCTTCCGCGACGTAGGCGTTTGGGAGAAGTGGTACGGCCAAAAGCACCCGAATCCCGAGATGACGCGCAGCGCAGTGTACTGCATTCCCGAGGTCATGCGCGATCTGGCCCGCGGTCAGAGCTGCATCGCGAATCCCGGCTGTTATCCCACGGCGTCCACGCTGGGTCTGATGCCGATCCTTGAGGCCGGCGATATCGTCGAGAACACGATCGTCATCGACGCCAAGAGCGGCTTTACCGGCGCAGGCCGCCGTCCGGCGACCAACAAGCTGCTTACCGAGGCGGAGAACAACTTCTGCGCATATGCCCTCGGCGGCGGTCATCGCCACACGCCGGAGATCGAGCAGAACATCGCCTATATCACCGGCAAGGACCTGATGAAGCCGGAGACCTGGCAGTTCATCAATTTCCAGCCGCATCTCCTGCCGCAGGTCCGCGGCATTGAGGTCACGATCTACGCGACGCTCAAGAGAGAATATACCAACGACGAGCTGTATGAGCTCTACAGCAGGCGCTATGAGAACGAACCCTTCGTGCAGGTCTATCCGGCGAGCCAGCCGGTGCAGACCAAGTGGGTCTACGGCACGAATTTCTGCGCCATCACCCCGACCTATGACGCGCGCACGAAGCGCCTGATCGTCAGCTCGGTCATCGACAACATCGGCAAGGGCGCCGCCGGACAGGCGATCCAGAACATGAACCTGATCATGGGCATCCCCGAGACCACGGGACTGATGTATCCCGCGATGTATCCCTGAGAGAGCATTCCCCAAAACCGGTTTTTCCTTTTTCATCGATTCAGGCGGCGGTTTGCTTTCTTTTCCGCCGCAGGCAGGAGGGAGTCCGCGCCCGGAGGCGCGCAGCGCCCTTCCAAAATCAAAAAAGAAGCAGTTCATTACAGAAAGGAGAACCCCATGGAATACAAACTGATCGAGGGCGGCGTGACCGCACCGCAGGGCTTCACCGCGGGCGCTTACTATGCCGGCGTCAAGAATCCCGACAAAAAGCAGGAGAAGCCCGACGTGGCCGTCATCTACTCGGAACAGCCCTGCTCCTGCGCGGCGTGCTTCACCACGAACAAATTCTGCGCGGCTCCGGTCATCCTTGACCGTGAGATCCTGAAGAAGGGCAAGGCGCGCGCCGTCGTCATCAACAGCGGAAACGCCAACGCCGCCACCGGCACGCAGGGTATTGAGGACGCGAGAGCGGTCGAGCGCGAGGCGGAGAAGCTGCTCGGACTCGGCGAGGACGAGGTCTTTGTCTGCTCCACCGGCGTCATCGGCCAGCGCCTGCCCTATGAGCGCGTCATCGACGGCGTACGCCACATCGTCCCCAATATGAGCAAGGAGAAGGGCACCGACGCCGCGTGGGCGATCATGACCACCGACACCAAGAAGAAGGAGTCCGCCTACGAGCTCCAGCTTTCCGGCGGCACCGTCCGCATCGGCGCGATGGCGAAGGGCAGCGGCATGATCCACCCGAATATGGCGACCATGCTCGTCTACGTCACGACCGATGCCGCCGCGGAACCCGCCGACCTGCAGAAGATGCTTTCCGACGCGGTGAACAAGAGCTTCAATATGTGCACGGTCGACGGCGACACCTCCACCAACGACTCCATCTTCCTGCTTGCCAACGGTGCCTCCGGCGTCAAGATCGAGACGGAGGAGGACAAAAAGGCGCTGGCGGGCCTCGTCGAGCACATCTGCCTCGATATTACCCGCCGCATCGCCTCCGACGGCGAGGGCGCGCAGCATCTGATCGAGGTCGAGGCCTATGAGCTGCCCACCGAGCACGACGCGCGTCTCGTTGCGAAGTCCATCGCGGGCTCCATGCTCTTCAAGGCCGCCGTCTTCGGACGCGACGCCAACTGGGGCCGCATCATGGCGGCTGCCGGTTACTCCGGCGCGGACGTGGACCCGACCCATGCCGACTGCACCATCCGCTCCGCCGCGGGCGAGGTGCAGGTCTTGAAGGACGGCTTCGGCACCGATTTCGATGAGGAATTCGCCACGAAGATCCTGAGCGAGCATGACATCACCGTCATCGTCCGCTTCTATCAGGGCGAGGGCTTTGCCAAGGCGTGGGGCTGCGACCTGACGTACGACTATGTGAGGATCAACGGAGACTACAGAACCTGACAGGAGGGGAATTCCATTGAACAGTTCCGCCAAGGTTGAGACCCTGCTGGAGGCGATGCCGTATCTGCAGAAGTACGCGGGCAAAACGGTCGTCGTGAAGTACGGCGGGAACGCCATGATCAACGCCGAGCTCAAGGACGCGGTCATGCACGACATCGTGCTGCTCAAGCTGCTCGGCATGAAGCCGGTGCTTTCGCACGGCGGCGGCCCCGGCATCAACAAAATGCTTGAGAAGCTGGACATCCCCGTGCAGTTCATCAACGGCCTGCGCTACACCTCCGAGGACACGATGCGCGTCGTCGAGGCGGTGCTGGTGGGGCAGGTGAATACGGAGCTGGTCGGGTATATCAACAAGCTCGGCGGGAAAGCCGTCGGACTCTCCGGCGTCAGCGGCGAGATCTACCACTGCCGCAGACGCAGCGAGGAGCTGGGCTTTGTCGGCGACATTGACGCGGTGAACACGGACGCCATCCGCGCCGTGCTCGATGCGGGGTTCATCCCCGTCGTCGCACCGGTCGGGACCGACGGGCAGGGGAACACCTATAACATCAACGGCGACACCGCAGCCGGAAAGCTTGCCTCTGCCCTCGGCGCGGAGAAGCTGATCCTGCTCACCGACATTGAGGGCCTTTGCAACGACATCAAGCTCCGCGACGTCATCAGCTATCTCAACGTCCGCGACGTGCAGAGGCTCAAGGACCGCGGCGTGATTGCCGGGGGAATGATCCCGAAGATCGACTGCTGCGTGCAGGCGATCGAGGAGGGCGTTGCAAGCGTCCACATCATCGACGGAAGAAGACCGCACAGCATCCTCTGCGAGATGTTTACGAACGAGGATCTGGGCACCGCCATCGGAACTGAGAAAGACAGCATAGGTATCAAGTAAAACTTCTTTACAGGGAGGAATATCACAATGATCCAGAGAATGACCAGCAACGCCGAAGTCATCGAAGCCGGTGACAAGTACCTCTACGGGAACCACATCCGCGTGCCCATCGCCATGAAGGGCGGCAAGGGCTGCTGGGTCTTCGACGAGGACGGCAACCGGTATCTCGACTACGTCGGCGGCATCGCAGTCAACGGCCTCGGCCACTGCCATCCGCGTATTCAGGAGTGCCTGAAGGAGCGCGCCGAGACCATGCTCCACTGCTCCAATTACTTCTACAATGAGCCCGCCGTCCAGACCGCGAAGATGATCGTCGAGAACAGCTGCTTTGAGAAGGTGCTCTTCGCGAACTCCGGCGCGGAGGCGAACGAGGGCCAGATCAAGCTCGCGCGCAAGTATGCAAAGGACCACGGCCATCCTGAGCGCTTTGTCGTCATCACGATGAAGAACAGTTTCCACGGCCGCACGCTCGCGACCTGCACGGCGACCGGCCAGTACGGCGTGCACAAGTATTTTGAGCCGCTTCCCGCCGGCTTTCGCTACGCGACCTTCAACGACCTCAGCAGCGTTGAGGCGCTGGTCGACGAGTACACCGCCGCGATCCTGACCGAACCGGTCCAGGGCGAGGGCGGCGTCCGTCCTGCAAGCAAGGAATTCCTGCAGGGCCTCCGTGAGCTGTGCGACAGAAAGGGTATCCTGCTCATGTTCGACGAGGTGCAGGTCGGCTCCGGCCGCACGGGCAAGCTGTTCGCGCACCAGTATTACGGCGTTGAGCCGGACTGCTGCTCCATGGCGAAGGCGCTCGGCTCCGGCGTGCCCATCGCGGCGGTCTGTGCGAAGGGCGACGCGGCGAAGACGCTCACGCCGGGCACGCACGGCTCGACCTTTGCCGGCGGCCCGCTCGCTTGCGCGCTTGCGATGACAACGCTCGATGTCATGCTCAATGAGGGCGTGCTCGAGAACTGCGCCAGGGTCGGCGAATACTTCCGCGCTCAGGCGCACGAGGTCATCGAGAAGCATCATCCCAATGCGATCAAAGAGATCCGCGGTCTCGGCCTGATCAACGGCATCGAGCTCACGAAGGACAACGGCCAGCCGGTCGTCGATCTCTGCTTCCAGGACAGCAAGGTGCTCATCAACAACACCAACGGCAATGTCCTGCGCTTCATCCCGCCGCTGGTCACCACCGAGGAGGAGGTCGACATCGTCATCAAGGCGGTGGACGACGCGATGACCAAGCTCGGCTGGTGAGCCTGCGGGCATCCGGATTTGGGCGGTCTGTATAAAAATAGGGCGATAATAATGATCTTGACCGTCAATATGCAATATTAGAATTTCTAATAAAATGCTTGTAAAAATCGAGCCGCTGTGCTACGCTATGGATACAGTCAGACTGGTGGAAAGAGCGGTTCGTCAGCTGCTCTGAACACAAGTTTTATGGAAAGGTTGGTAAAAACTATGAGTGAACAGGCAAAACAGCACAGGATGCCAAAAATCTGGGAGTCGCTGATTACACTCGCGATTCTGATCGCGGCTCTCGCGATCGGCATTGTCCACTATGGCGTGGACCCGCACGTCCCGATGTTTGTCGGCGTGATCGCCGCGGCGCTGATGGCGATGCGTCTCGGCTATAAGTGGTCGGAGATCGAAAAGTCCATGATGGACGGCATCTATAAGGCGCTGCAGTCCATCGTCATTCTGACCATTGTCGGCATCCTGATCGGCGTGTGGATCGACGCGGGCGTCGTTCCCTCGATGATCTACTATGGCCTAAAGGTCCTCAAGCCCTCCATCTTCTTTGTTGCGACCGTGTTGATCTGCTCGATCACCTCTCTGGCGACCGGTACTTCCTGGGGCACGATGGGTACGATGGGCGTTGCGCTGATGGGCATTTCCTTCGGCCTGTTCGGCAGCAGTCCGACCATTACCGCCATGACTGCCGGCGCGATCATCTCCGGCGCGTACTTCGGCGACAAGATGTCCCCGCTGTCCGATACCACCAACCTCGCCCCCGCCATGGCCGGTACCGACGTCATGACCCACGTCAAGGCGATGCTGCTCCCGACCGCCTGCGTTTACGCTATCACGCTGATCATCTTCGGTATCATCGGCGTGGTGCAGTACCACGGCGGCAGCGCGGACGTCAGCCGCGTGACCGAGTTCTCCAACGCACTGAACGCGGCGCAGGGCGGTGTGTTCAACATCAGCCCGCTGCTTCTCCTGCCTCCGCTGATCGTCATTGTGGCGGTCGCGCTGAAGGTCCCCGCCATCCCCGGCATTACGCTCGGCATTATTTCCGGCGCGATCCTCGGCCTGATCGTCCAGCCGAGCTGCACACTGGGCACACTGTTTGACTACGGCATCAACGGCTACTATTTCACCGACGAGGTCAGCGAGGTCCTGGCGGCGACGCTGTCTGAGGAGACGCACTACACCATGACGCGTCTGCTCGAATCCGGCGGTATCCTCGGCATGATGTTCTCCGTTTCCATGACGATCATCGCGATGATGTTCGGCGGTATCATGGAAGACACACATCAGCTTGAGGTCATCGTCAACCAGCTCAAGAAGCTCGCGAAGGGCCCGGCGGGTCTCGTCACCCTCACCGAGGTCACCTGCGTGGTCTCCAACGCGACCATGCCCGAGCAGTACATATCCATCGTTGTTCCCGGCCGTATGTATGCGGAGGAGTACCGTAAGCTGGGCCTGCACCCGTCCGTCCTGTCGGCGGCGCTGGAGGGCTCCGGTACCGTTACTTCCGCGCTGATCCCGTGGAACACCTGCGGTGTGTTCATTCAGGATACGCTGAATGTGAGCGCATGGGGCGCCGGCGGCTACGGCCCGTTCGCCTTCTTCAACTGGATGATGCCGCTCGCGACCATTCTGTTCGCGTTCCTCGGCATCACGCTGAAGGATATGGACAACAAACGCTACAAAAAGCCCGAGGCTGTGGAATAAAAAGGAGCATCGGCTATGAGCGAAAGAGATCGTTATCCGCAACTGGAGGTCGATCTCGGCAAGCTGAAAGAAAACCTGACAGCGCTCCGGAAGCGCTGTCAGGATTCTTTTGTCGGGATCGTCGGCGTCGTCAAGGGCGTCAACGCATGGCCTGAGGCGGTCAAGGTGTATGACGAGGCGGGTTTCCCGTACCTCGCGTCCTCGCGCCTCGACCAACTGAATAAAATGCGCGGGATGGGCGTCAGGACCCCGCTCATGCTGATCCGCATCCCCATGCTCTCCGAGCTGGACGACATGGTGTCCCTCGCGGACGCGAGCCTGCAGAGCGATATCGGCGTCCTGCGCGCGACGGAGGAGGCTGCGGCGCGGCAGGGCAGGACGCACGGCGTACTGCTGATGATCGACCTCGGCGACCTGCGCGAAGGCTTTTGGGATGCGGAGGAGCTGGTTGACGCAGCGGTGGAGATCGAGCGCGGGATGCCGCACCTGCGCCTGCTGGGCGTCGGCGTGAACTTGAGCTGCTACGGCTCCATTTTTCCCGACAAGCGCAACATGCAGGGGCTTTCGAGTCTCGCTGTCGAGGTGGAGCGGGCGATCGGGAGGCCCATCGAGCTGGTCAGCGGCGGCGCGTCCACTTCGACCTATATGGTGCTTGACGGCACCATGCCGGGGCGTGTCAACAACCTGCGCCTCGGCGAGATCGGGCTTGTCGGCCGCGCGAACTACGGCTGCGACCCCGACTTCACCCACCGCGATGCATTCACCCTCCGCGCCGAGGTGATCGAGTGCCGTGACAAGCCCAGTTTCCCCGTGGGGCAGCTGACCGTGGACGCCTTCGGCCACGTCGGGCATTATGAGGACCGCGGCGTCCGCCGCCGCGCGCTGGCTGCCGTCGGCAAGGTGGACTACGGCGACTGGGCAGACCTTCGGCCGCGTATGGCCGGCATCGAGATTCTGGGCGCGTCCAGCGACCACACGATCCTGGACGTCGAGGCGGTCAAGGATCGGATCAAGGTCGGCGACGTGCTGGAATTTGACGTGAACTACGGCTCGCTCGTCAACCTCACCAACACCCCCGGCGTCGCGCTGGTGACAAAGAAATAGCAGGAAAGAGGCGCCTCTTCTTTTGCGCATTGGGACTTCCCGCACCCGCATAGAGTGGGCGGGGAGGGATGACGATGCTTTCCGCGGCGATTTACCTTCTGACGCACAGCCTGCTGCTGTCGCTGCACCTCGCAGGCAGCACGGGATCGTTTCCGAGACCGCTTACGGCGGCGGAGGAGCGCGACTGTCTCGCGCGCCTCGCAGACGGCGATCTTGAGGCACGGAACATGCTCATTGAACGCAATCTGCGGCTCGTGGCGCATATCGTCAAGAAATATTACGCACAGGGCAGCGAGCAGGACGACCTGATCTCCATCGGCACGATCGGGCTCATCAAGGGCATTTCCAGCTTTAAGGCGGAGAGGGGCACGCGCCTCGCCACTTATGCCGCGAAGTGCATCGAGAATGAGCTCCTGATGTATTTTCGCAGCAGAAGAAAGCTGCAGAACGAAGTCCTGCTCTCCGAAACGCTGGACGCCGACAGCGACGGCGGCGCGCTCTCCCTTCTCGATATGGTCGGCGTCGACGATACGATGTACGCCGACCTGCAGGACAGGGAGGACTGCGTCTGCGTGCGGCGGCTCGTCGGAGAGGTCCTGACGCCGCGCGAGCGGGAGATCGTCACGCTGCGCTACGGCCTCGGCGGAAGCATGCCCCTCACGCAGCGCGAGGTCGCGGTGCGGATGGGCATCAGCCGCAGCTATGTATCGCGCATCGAAAAGCGCGCTCTCGAAAAACTTGAGGACGCGCTGGGCGGGAAGCGATAGCGGGGCCGAGGGCGGTCTCGCCTCAGCCGCGTTTCCGCTTGGACGAGGATTCGATTCCCATGGCGATTCGATATTTTGCAACCGTTCTTCTGGAGATGTCAACGCCGGAGGATTTGAGCGCGGAGCGAATCGATTCATCCGAGAGCGGTGCGGAAGGATCTTCCGTATTGATCAGATGGCGAAGCTGCAGTTTGATCGCCTGACTGGAAACAGCAGCTCCGTCGTCTGAAACGACTGCCGTTGTGAAAAAGTCGCGAAGCGGCAAAATGCGCCCTTCATATTGGATGGTTTTTCCCTGAACGGCGCGGCTTACCGTTGATATGCTGACGCCCATCCGATCCGCGAGCTGCTGCATCGTAAGCGGCACAAGCGCGCGTCCGAAGAAATATCCTTTCTGGATGTCTGCGAGCTCTGCGAGCAACTTCAGCAGCGTATCGCTGCGCGAATGGACGCTTTTGATGATCAATTCGGCCTCTGCAAGCTTTTCTTTTATGTATTGCTCCGTCTCGCAGTCGATCGAAGCGTTCAGCATGACGGCGTATTCCGCATGAATGGACAAGCGGGGCAGGGTACGCTCATTCAGCTCGACTGTCAGCTTGCCGCCCTCTGCCCGGAGGAATGCATCAGGAGCGACGAATATGATCGGACGGTCGTCGGAAAATCCTCTTGATGGGATAGGATTCAGCGCAAGAACTGCTTCTGCCGCCTGCTTCGCCTCGTTGATGCTGACCTGAAGCTTTCGGGCAAGCGCGCTGTAGTTGCGGCGGGACAGCAGATCCAACCCATCGCGGGCAATGGAAAGCGTAAGATGGTTGAAGCTTGATCCCTGCGAGAGCTGAAGGATCAGACACTCGGATAAGCTGCGTGCTCCGACACCGGGCGGATCCAGCATTTGTACGGTGAACAGCGCCTGTTCAAGTTCCCTGACAGGATAGTTTGTCCATTCTGACAGCTCTTTCAGCGGGTAATCCAGGTAACCGCGGCTGTCCAAACACCCGATTACCAGCTTGCACAGCGACTGCATTTTTGCATTGAGCAGTTTCATTTGCCCAACCTGTTCCTCCAGATATTCGCGGAACGTGCACTCTCTGGTCAGGCAAGCGCCGAGGTCAGCTTCTGCTGATCTGCGGTCGAACAGAGAAAAGTCGGAGAAATCCCGGATCTGAATGGCCAAGCTTTCCTTTGGAAGAACCTCTTGAATGGATTTTTCCGCAGGAGAAAAGGTCTGAACCTCCAGCAGCGGATTGGAAAGCGACAGCTCCTGCACATATTCGTTGAGTTCCAATGCGGAAAGCTGAAGGCAGTCCAGAGACTGACGCATTGCCTGTGTCAGAACGAGTGACTGCGACAGTAGCGGCTTTTGCCCAAGTTCCACGATGCAGGTCTCCTTTCTCAGACAGTGCGATATCTTTTATCGATATTATAACAGGATACATTTTTTTTGCAACCGCTTGCAAAAACCGCAATGCTGTAATAGTATAATACTCACCGTGTTATAGAAAAAGCTTCCTTTTTCTCTTTAAATCCATACAAAAGCGTTATATCTCCCGATTTTCGGTATGAAATCAAGTTGTTGAGGTGAATTCGTGAAAAAGCGTATCGCAGTCATGCTTGTGTATGACATATTGGGTTCCGTATTCCTCGGCGCCAGCGTCGTGTGCTTTGCCGTCCAAGCAAACTTTGCCCCGGGAGGGGTCAATGGGCTTGCCGTTATGGCAAATTATCTGTTTCGGGTACCGATCGGTCTTGCTGTGATCATCATCAATGTGCCGATCATTCTCCTGACGTTTCGGAAACTTGGAAAGGAGTTTTTTCTGATTTCGCTGAAGTCCATGCTGATCACCTCTTTTTTTATTGATTACATCCTGTGCCGTTTCCCGGTATACTCCGGAAACCGTCTGCTCGCCTCTGTTTTTGCAGGCATTGCGGCAGGCATTGGTTACTCCCTGTTTTTTAATGAAGGTTCCTCAACGGGAGGCACGGATTTTATTATCGTGGCAGTGAAGCGGGATAAGCCGAATCTGTCGTTTGGGTTACTGGCGTTTTTTGTTGACGGAATCGTGATAACGCTCTCTATATTTGTGTTTCATGAGATTTGGGCGTTTGTTTATGGCCTGATTTATACGGTTGTTACAAGCCTTGCGATCGACGGCACGACGACAGTCCTTCAAAAAACGATCCTGCGGAAGAAATGAATTCGGAATTTGTCTGAGGAGAGGACCGGCGGAAGGAGGGCGAAATGAACCGAAAAGCGCTGCGATGTATTTTGGCGTCGGTGCTGCTTTTGCAGACAGCAATCATCCCTGCGTCTGCGATCCACTCCACGATAAAAGTTGGATTCAATAAGAACTTTGCGCCTTATCAGTTTATCGATGATGACGGAAATCCGAGCGGATTTCATATCGACATTATGAAATCCCTCGGAACGGATGTCTACACTATGGTCGAATACATTGCGTACGACAATGACCGGCAATGCATTCAGGCGCTTGAAGAGGGAGACGTTGATATTGCACTTGGCGTAACAAAAGCCGCCGGATTCGGACATGCGATTGATATGACCAATTCTCTGTCGTCAAGCAATCTCTGCCTGATTGCTCCGAATGACATAGCAAAAAGGCGGGAGATGGGAGAAGCGAATGCCAGCAATACGGTGGCAATAGAGGATGGACAGCTCTCAAAAGTGCTGTCGATCCATAAAGTGCAAAATGAAGCCAGCCTTGGCAACAGCACATTTTTGTGTCTGGACAGCCATAAGAAAGTCGTTGATTACCTGGTTGAACGCAGAGTGGACTACGCTGTCTGTGAAAAGAACTGCGCGCTTTATCTGCTGGATCAATACGGCTGCCAGAATGATTATACGATCGTCTTTAATTATCTCACAGACGTTGATTTTTATATGGCGCTTCGGAGTACGGATCAATCGCTCCTGCTGCGAATGAATGAGGAACTTTCCAATTTGCGTGGCACAGGCAAGTATAGCCACCTGTTTGAAAAGTGGATCGTAACGGATACGTCTGCCGCAATTAAACAGGTAATCCGGATTGCTGTTCTTTCTGCATTGGTGGCTGCGGTTGCCGTTTTGATTTACTTCTTTGCGAGCCGAAGGCTCCGGGTCATACTGCAAAACCGAATTGCCGAGCAAACGCAGGAGCTGCAAAGCATCAATGACAGGCTGGAAAAGAACCTGAGCCTGCTGAAGGCGGAAAGTGCGATCCGATATCAGATGATCGAAGACTCGCCAAGCGGGATGCTGATGTTTACTGACGGGGGGAAAATCGTAATCATCAACAAGAAAGCCTGTGAGCTGCTTTCCGTTTCAAAAGAAACCTGTATGGATGCGTATACAAGCCAGATTGCGCCGCTGCACGATATTCTGCTGCAGGTCAACCGCCGATCCCAGAACCCTTCAGTCATTGCCTATAAGAAATCGGACAAAAAAGGCCTCCTGCGCTGCTCGATTTATCAAATGCCTGAGGAGGAGCCGCGGACCTGGCTTTTGTCCTTTGAGGATGTCACACAGGAAGAGCGAAACAAGCAGGAACAGATCGAGGCGGATAAAAACCGCATTCTGAACGCGGTGATTGCCGGTATTTCTCATGAGATAAAAAACCCTCTGACGGCAATAAAAACATACGCTGAGGTTTTGAAGGAGCAGCAGGACAATCCGGCATTCATGGAGTCTTTTACAAGATATGTTCCGGCGGAAGTTGAGCGGATCAACAAGCTTGTGGAGTCGCTTTTGAATTACTCACGGCCGGCCAAGGGCGTTCAGACTCGTGTTGTTGTGATGCCCATGCTGAAGGAATGCATCGGACTGCTGAACTCGCTGATAAAAAAAGCCGGGGCGCATGTTATCTGCGAGGGAGATTCGACAGCAGCGATCCTTGCGTATCAAGATGGACTTCGGCAGGCGATTATCAATTACTTGATGAATGCGGTCGACTCGGTAGAGGAAAACTACAGAAGATGCGGAGAAGCTGGAGAAATACTGGTTCGATGTGAGAGAAATGAAAACAGATGCACGATTTTGATACGAGACAACGGAATCGGAATGACAACTGAGCAGCTGCAGCGCTGTATGGAACCATTTTATACGAGAAAAACGAAAGGGACCGGAATTGGTATGTCGATTGCGCTGCAGGCAATCAGAGACAGCAATGGCTCTGTCAGCGTAGACAGCGAGTTGGGAAACTATACGGTTGTCAACATAGAATTTGAGGTAGACGAATGAGCGCGAGAATTTTAATTGTTGATGATGAACACAGCATTTGCGAGGCGCTGACTTTTGCGCTGGGCGGAATCTATTCGGTTACATGCTGCGAGGACTCGACGCAGGTGCTGGATCTCCTGCGCAATGTGGGCTTTGATGTTATCCTGCTGGATTTGCGCCTCGGCGCATACAGCGGAATGGACATACTCAAGGAAATAAAGGGCGCCGGACTGAACAGCCCTGTAGTCATGATGACGGCCTACGGAAACGAACGTGCCTCTGTGGAAGCTATGCGGTTCGGTGCGTTCGACTATCTGACAAAACCGCTGGACCTGGACGAGCTGAAGATCGTCATTGCAAAAGCGCTTGAGTTTATGCATATATCTGAGCAGGTCAGCTTTCTGGCGGACGAGTTGAAAGAAAAGAATGCCAGCGTCAAAATGGTGGCGGAGGACCCCAAAACAAAGCAGATCATGAGTATGATCGAACGAATCTCCAACGTTGACTCGACTGTGCTGATTACCGGAGAAAGCGGAACCGGCAAGGAGGTCGTTGCCCGAAAGATCCACGAGAGCGGGAAACGGAACGGCCAGCGATTTGTCGTAATCAACTGCGCGGCCATTCCGGAAAATCTACTGGAGTCGGAGTTGTTCGGATATAAAAAGGGCGCGTTCACAGGCGCAAGTTCGGATAGAAAGGGAAAGTTTGCATTAGCGGATAAGGGAACGCTTTTCCTTGACGAAATAGGGGATATGTCACTTGCGCTGCAGGCGAAAATCCTGCGGGTTTTGCAGGAAAAGGCTGTTCTTCCGATTGGCGGGCAGCAGGAAATCAGTGCAGATGTCCGGGTAATCGCGGCGACAAACAGAGATTTGCCGCAGATGATAGCGGAAGGGACCTTTCGGGAGGACCTTTACTATCGCCTTAACGTAATCGGAATGAGAATACCTCCCCTGCGCGAAAGAAAGACGGACATCCCACCGCTGTGCAAATTTTTCATTGAAAAGTACAACGCCGAGATGAAAAAGTGCGTGAAAGGATTGAGCGCACAGGCAGAAAGAAAACTGATGGATTATGATTATCCGGGAAATATTCGCCAGTTGGCGAATATTATTGAACGGGCGATGATTATGACGAGCGGAGAAGAAATCGGCGTGCTGGCCCTTTCAGAGGAAGTGACGCATCAGGAATGCAATGATGAATATCTGATGCAGCTTTTGAGCAGAAAAACGCTGAAAGAAGTCGAACGCCTGATGATTATCGGCGCCCTGCAGATGAACCGGGATAAAGAGGCAGCGGCGCAGATGCTGGGTATCAGCGAGCGAACGATCTGGAACAAAATCAAAGAGTATCAAATCAGGACAAAATAGTCGTTGGAGTATTCAGACAGATGCGGAGCGGGGCAGTGTGACGCCCCGCTCTTGTTGTCAGATGCGATTTTTTCAGAACAGGAGTGTAAAAATTGCAGTCGCACGACGCCGGATGAAGCTTTTGCAAACACAAGAGATGCGAAGGCGGTGGTTATCGGGAAATTCCTGCACGCAGTTTGCATATATACAGGTAATCGGTTGCTGTGAAATCGAGAAAAAAAGAACTAAAGATGTCGAGGGAGGCTATATTGGCACGATTTTTGCTACAAACAGAATGTAGACAATGCAATTATTGTATTATCTGCTTTGTGCCTTACAGAATTAATTGAAAGGAAGGAAGAAAAAGCCATGAAAAAACTCATCAGTCTGATTCTTGCGCTTCTAATGCTCATGTCTCTTGCTGCGTGCGGAGACAAGACCTCGGGCGGCGGACAATCCTCCGGAAAAAAGGACACGCTGACCATTGCGGTCAATGAGGACATCCCGGGCCTCGATCCGTTTATCACCAACGAAAGCTTGACCAACGGTTACTCGCTGCTGTTCTATGATTGTCTGCTGTCCCTTGATCCGGCGACAGGCGCTGTCGGTTCCGGCCTTGCCGAGTCGTATGACATCGTTTCTGCCGAGGAATACATATTCCATCTCCGCTCCGGTGTCAAGTTCCATGAGGGACAGGAACTGAAGGCCAGCGACGTGAAATTCTCGCTTGAGCGTACCGCGCAGTCCACCGGTATGGCGTCCAAGGTTTCTCAGATTGACCATGTGGAAGTGATTGACGATGCTACAGTCAGGATCGTTCTCAACACGCCGTCTACGACGATCCTGAATAATCTGGCGTTTGTCGGGACCTCCATCCTGTGCGAGGAATGGTGCAAGGCGCACGAGGATTCCTACGCGATCAACGGCACCGGCCCATATAAGTATGTGCGCTGGAACCCCGGCGAGTCCCTTGTGTGCGAGCGCAACGACAATTACTGGGGCGAAGGCGGCAAGATGAAGTATCTGGAGTTTGTCGTTATGCCCGAAGACAATGCCCGAACCATCGCGCTGGAGACCGGCGATGTGGACGTCGACGCCTATCCTGCAACGATTTCCTACAGCCGCTATGAGGCTGCCGACGATCTGGAGCTCTATTCCGCGCCGAGCACGCAGGTCGCATTCCTTGCTTTGAGCTGCAAGACGGTTGAGGCGCTTAAGGACATTCGCGTTCGCCGGGCGATTGCTCACGCGATCGACAAACAGGCCATGGTTGACGGCTTCCTTGACGGCTATGGCTATAAGAAGAGCACAATCCTCGGTGACGGCCAGCAGTACTGCGACAACACGATCCCTGAGTATGAGTACAACGTGGAGAAGGCCAAGGCGCTGATGGCCGAGGCAGGATATGCGGACGGCTTTGATTTGGAGTGTCTGCTGCGCGGCGAGTCCAGAAGCGTTCAGGCCGCTATTCTGCAGGAGCAGCTCAGCAAGATCGGCATTCGTATGACCATTGCAAAGAAGGAAAGCGCCGCCTACACGGAATACTGTATGAATGAGCTGATGCAGTGCTCGCTCGAATCCTGGCAGCCCGCCACTTCCGACGCCGATAACCCGCTGAGAAACATCATGTACTCCAAGAGCAAGGCGTCTTCCAACGACACGCGCTACAACAACCCTGCGTATGACGCTGTTCTCGATGAGGCAATCAAGGAGACCGATCCCGTCAAGGCCCAGGAGCTTTACACCAAGGCTCAAATGATCGTATACGAGGATCTGCCCATCATTCCGCTGTTTGCGCATGTGTGGTCCGTCGCGGCCAATTCGCATGTGAAGGGCGTTGTAATTCCAGCTGTCGGCGATGCGATGGTCTACAAAAATATGTATTGGGAATAAGCCGAAGCAATGATCTGACATGTGAATACTGATTAGCCCCATGAGGGGGATAGTTTTTTGGCTATCCCCCTCAGATTAAGGAGACGGTTATGAAAGGAATGCTCAAATACATTCTCCATCGTCTGCTTCTATTGATTCCAGTCATTATTGGCGTCACGTTTATTATCTTTTTTATTGTGAATCTGGCGCCCGGCGATCCGGCGCAGACGGTTGCCGGTATGGAAGCGAGTCTGGAAGAAATTGAGGCAGTCAGGGAGAAGTTGGGCCTGAACAAAAATATCTTTGTTCGCTATTTCGAATTCATGCGCGATTTCATTCTGCGCGGCGACCTCGGAACATCCTGGTACAGCGGCAAAAAGGTAAGTGTCGCATTCGCGGAACGTTTTCCAAACACATTGAAGCTGGCAGCTTCCTACATTCTCGTCGCAGTGGCATTGTCACTGCCGCTTGGTATATTGGCCGCGGTCAAACAATACAGTTGGATCGACGGCTTTTCGACAACGACTGCAATGGTCATGGTCAGTATGCCAAACTTCTGGCTGGGCATATTGCTGATTCTTCTGTTTGCCGCAAAGCTCGGCTGGCTGCCGAGCGGAGGCGATAAGTACTGGTACAGCATTATTTTACCGGCCTTGACCATCGGCGGTCAGATGATGGCGCTGATGACCCGAATGACGCGCTCATCCATGCTGGAGGTCATTCGTCAGGACTATGTCAACACGGCAAGAGCAAAGGGACTGAGCGAGAGAGTCGTCATCTTAAAGCACGCGTTCCGCAATGCGTTGATCCCCATCGTGACCTCGGCTGGCTCGCTGTTTGTCGACTGTATGGGTGGGTCTGTCGTTGTTGAGACGATCTTTTCTTGGCCGGGCACCGGAAAGCTGCTTGTCGACTCGATCACCCGACGCGATCTGCCGATGGTCATCGGCTTCGTCACACTGACGACAATCATCATCTCGCTGGCCAACTTGTGCATCGACATTCTGTACGCCTTTATCGACCCGCGTATTCGCAGTCAGTACGCGACCCAGAAGAAATGAGGTGGGAAGAATGAGTGAGAATGTAAATCAGCAGGTTGGCAAAAAGAGAAGCAGAGTGAAGGAGACCTGGAGGCGTCTGAAAAAGAGCCGCAGCGCAATGATCGGCCTGGCACTGGTGGCCCTGATTCTGGTTTTTGCGCTCGCTACGCCTTTATTTATTGACTATGATACGCAGGTGATCATGCAGGATATTCCGAACCGCCTGGATGCGCCCGGCGCCGAGCATTGGTTCGGAACGGATAATCTGGGGCGTGATATTTTCAGCCGTATTCTGTATGGCGCGCGCATTTCTTTGCTGATCGGTGCGGTTTCCTGCCTAATTTGCTGCCCGACCGGCGTTGCGCTCGGTTCCCTCGCCGGGTTCTACGGGGGAAGGACCGATGACGTGATTATGCGTTTTTTCGATATTTTGCTTGCGATCCCCAGCACGCTGCTCGCAATCCTGCTGGTTGCCGCGTTCGGCACGAATCTGTTTAATATCATCCTTGCTGTCGGTTTGCCGACGCTGCCGCAATACGTCCGCATCACGCGCGCGTCGGTCATGACCATCAAGCAGCAGGAGTATGTCGAGGCGGCGCGCGCCGTGGGTGCGACCAACTTTGAGATCATCAAGACGCATATACTTCCGAACTGTATCGCACCGGTGCTTGTTCAGGCAACCCTGCGCTGCGCTACGGTTATTGCCGACGCGGCGGCACTTTCCTTCCTCGGCCTCGGCATTGCCGAACCGACGCCTGAGTGGGGCGGTATGCTTTCGGCGGCGCGTCCGTTCCTGCGCGACCATCCTCACACCGTTCTGTTCCCCGGACTTGCCATCATGGTCACGATCCTTGCTCTGAATATGCTCGGCGATGGTCTGCGTGATGCGCTTGATCCCAAGTTGAAGAAGTGAGGTGTGATGTGAGTACAGAAAAAATTGTAGAGATCAAAGACCTCTATGTCGACTACGAAACGGACGATGGGATCGTTCATGCCGTAAACGGCATGAATCTGTCGCTGGAGCGCGGGAAGGCGCTCGGTCTTGTCGGAGAGACTGGCGCGGGTAAGACGACGACTGCGCTCTCGATCCTGCGCCTGATCCCCGATCCTCCGGGCGTCATCAAGGGCGGAAGTATTGAATTGGACGGAAAAGACCTGCTGAGCCTTTCCGTCAGGGAGGTCCGCAAATTGCGCGGAGAGTACGTCTCCATGATTTTCCAGGACCCAATGACCGCCCTGAACCCTTCTCTCCGCGTGGGCGAGCAGATCGCCGAGGTCATTCGGGAGCATGACCGTAAGCTCAAAAAGAAGGAGGCGCTGGCCAAAGCGGCGGAAATGCTGCGCGCAGTCGGCATTGCGGAAGATCGAATCAACGATTATGCGCATCAGTTTTCCGGCGGCATGAGGCAACGCGTCGTCATAGCGATCGCGCTTGCCTGCAACCCGCAGCTTTTGATCGCCGACGAACCGACCACTGCACTGGATGTGACCATTCAGGCACAGATCCTGGAGACGATGAAAGAACTGCGCAGGCAGTTCCGGACGTCGCTGATCATGATCACGCACGATCTCGGTATCGTTGCGGAAATCTGCGACGAGGTTTCTGTTGTGTACGGCGGACGCGTTGTTGAGCACGGAACGCTGGAGGATGTGTTCAACGGCACGAAACATCCGTATACGGAGGGCCTGTTCGGGTCGCTGCCTAACATCAACAGCCGTGCGGCAATGCTGAAACCGATTCAAGGCCTTATGCTCGATCCAACGGAAGAACCTGCCGGATGCCCGTTCGCTCCGCGCTGCACCTATGCTGTGGATGAGTGCTTCCAGAGCAAACCGCCTCGAATCGAGTTCTCTGACACGCATTATTGCGAGTGCCACAGATACACAGATGAAAACTTCCAACTTGCAGGGAAGGTGAATTGATATGGCTGATACGATTCTTGAAGTCAGAGGACTGAAAAAGTACTTCGATACACCAAAGGGCAAGCTGCTTGCAGTCGATGACATTTCCTTTTCCGTGGAGCGCGGCAAGACGCTGGGCATCGTTGGCGAATCGGGCTGCGGCAAATCCACCACCGGACGCTCTATCCTGCGTTTAATCGAGCCGACTGCCGGAGAAGTGATTTTTGAGGGGCGCGATATCACGAAAATCGACACGGAAAAGATGAGAAAGCTGCGCAAGGAGATGCAGATCATCTTCCAGGATCCGTTTTCTTCGGTCGATCCCCGTATGTCTGTCGGCAGCATCATTGCGGAGCCGATGGTCATCAACAAGATATACTCCAACAAAACGGACATGGAAGCGCGCATCGCGGAGCTGATGGAGATCGTCGGCCTTGCGCCGCGCCTGATTAACAGCTATCCGCATGAGTTGGACGGGGGACGGCGGCAGAGGATCGGAATTGCGCGAGCGCTGGCGCTGAACCCGAAGTTTATCGTTTGCGATGAGCCTGTTTCCGCATTGGATGTTTCCATTCAGGCGCAGATTCTGAATCTTTTGAAAAATTTGCAGAATGAGTACGGCCTGACCTATATTTTCATTACGCATAACCTGAGCGTAGTGAATCATTTTTCGGATGATATCGCCGTGATGTACCTCGGTCGTTTGGTGGAAAAGGCGCCTTCCGTAGAGTTGTTTGACAATCCCATCCATCCATATACCAAGGCGCTTCTTTCGGCCATTCCGACTCCGGATATCGGGCCAAAGCGAGACCGTATCCTTCTGCGGGGAGAGATCACCTCGCCGATCAATCTCCCGAATGAATGCCGTTTTGCGCCGCGCTGCAATTTCACCTGCGACGAGTGCAAGAAGCGTATCCCTCCGCTTGTTGAATTCCTGCCGGGTCACTTTGTGTCGTGTGCGTTTGCAGATGAGCAGAGCCTTGTAAAACGCAGCGTATAAGTATTTAGTCGGCGGTAAAATGGCGCTTGCAGATATGCTCTTCATGACCGAAAGAGACGGAGAGGCTTATCGAGGATGCGATCACTTGCCGAAAAACGGAAAATTTTGCGGCTTCCGTTTTCACCCTTTCGATTTTGCCGGAGCCGCACCGGCATGGTCATTTCTATGTCAGAACAGTTTTCACAGGAACGGATTCGCGGATTGCTTCAGGAAATCAATCCACTTCTGACAGACCCGGTGATCCCGGTTTCCGGCTATGCGCTTTCAGTGATTCGGAATGGAAAAATCGCCTACGAGCACCAGGAGGGCTTTCGCCGTATCGACAGGGAAGACCCGGCGAAGAATCTGCCGATGGAACGGGACACCCGCTATCGCATTGCCTCCATATCAAAGGTGTTTACCGCGATTGCGGTGATGCAGATGGCTGACCGGGGAAAGATTGATATCGACGACGACGTCAGTCATTATCTTGGCTTCCCGCTGCGCAACCCGCACTATCCCGACGCCGTGATCACGGCACGGCAAATGATGTCCCACATCTCTTCCGTTCGTGACGGCAGCGCCTATTCGATCCCGCCCGATGTCCACATTCGGGAATGCTTCCTGCCGGGCGGGAGGTATTATGGGGACGCGGAGCATTTTGCAGCGCCAGAGGACGGCAAAGATCGCGGTCCGGGAAAGTACTACCTGTATTCCAATCTGAATTTCGGCATCCTCGGAACCGTGATCGAACGGATGAGCGGAGAACGCTTTGACCGCTACATGCGTGAGCATGTGCTGCTTCCGATGGGTATTTGCGCCAGCTACAACGTCGGAGATTTTGACCGCGAGCAGATCCACAACATTGCTGCAATTTACAAACGCTTCGAAGACGGAGTGTGGGCTGCGGACAAGCCGTGGTGCGCGCAGATGGATGACTACAGAGGTGAAGTGCAGCCGCATGAAATCATTTCCATCAACAACCCGGATCTTGGAACCGCAGACTATAAGGAAGACGTTGCCGACTACCGCATCGGCACAAACGGAACCATTTTCTCTCCGCAGGGAGGACTGCGCATTTCCGTGCACGAGCTTGCGCTTGCTGCTGAAATGTTCCTCAACAAAGGCGTTGCCGCAACCGGGAAGCGCATCCTGTCGGAAAAAGCAGTTGCCGAGATGGAAACACCGGTTTGGTATGCTCAATCGGAGCTGGACAACCGCGATGTTACGGACAGCACGCGCTGCTACGGGACGGGGCTTGCCATCATATCCACCGAGTTTGGCGGAGACCGTATGGTGGAGGATGCGGATGATATTACGTTCTGCGGGCACACCGGCTCAGCCTACGGCCTGATTTCCGCCTGCTTCTTTGACCCGGAGAACAAAACGGGCTTTGCCTACGCGTTTAACGGACTTGGCGCCAGCGACGAGATGTATCGCGGCAAGTATTCCGGACGGGCGATTTGGCACGAACGGATGATGGGCGCGATTTACAATCATCTTCTCCGCTGACATGTATGCGCATACCACGTCTGCTGAAGAAAAGGCAGACGTGGTATGCGCACGAAAGGCACAAAAGATTTTGAAAATACTATTGCAGGAATGAGGCGTTAATTTGGCGCGTGGTTATATTTGCGTATTGATTGCATCCCTTATGTTCGGCATCACGCCGCTCGGCAACAACTATGTTCTGAAAAGCGGAATGGCGCCGGACTGCGTGGTTTTTTACCAGGCCTGCACGATGGCGGCGGTATGCCGTCTTGTTTGCGGCGTGAGAAAGATCTCTGTCCGAGTTTCAGGGAAAGATGCGCTTTCGCTGATGCTGCTCGGCGTGATCGGCATAGGGCTGACCGATTTTTTTCTGAATTCCGCCATGACAAAGATGCAGGTATCCTCGGTCATCATGCTTCATTTCCTCTACCCGACGATTGTCATGCTGGCGTCCGTACTGCTTTTCCGCCAGAGAGTTTCCCGACTCGGCATTTTTGCAATGGTGTTAAGCCTGACGGGACTTGTTCTCGTTACGGATTTTTCGGGTGAGATCACGCCCGCCGGCGCGATGTTTGCCATACTGTCGGCCCTTGCCTATGCGCTCTTTGTGACAGCAAATGAACACGGCGATTTTAATCGACATTCGCTTTTGGTAAAGCTCCTTTACATGTCCTGCGGCGTGATGCTTGTGTATGGCTGCAAGGCCGGCATCGGCGGGAAGCTGTCCGTTCCGGCTTCCGCCTCTGTGTGGGCGGTTCTGGTTCTGATCGTCGGGATCGTTTCGCTGCTGGGCTTTTACTTTATCGCGGCAGGAGTCAAATGCGTCGGGGCAAGCAAGGTGGCGTTTTTGAATATGCTTGAGCCGATTACAAGTGTGATCGGCGGAGTTCTTTTGTTCCATGACAATATCAGCGTGCGCGGCGCGCTGGGCTGCACCTGCGTACTGGTTTCGGCGCTTCTTGTCGGACTGGAAGACGCCAGGAAGGAAAGAACTGAGACGAGAGCATGAACGCTGAAACGGAGGAGTCCGGCAGATGCGGAGGACTGATTCAAGGAAAGGAAGATTTGAAAAAATGAGCGATAAAAACTTCTTTTTGCATGAGCCGCGCAACGGATTTGACCGTTTGAGCGACGAGGAGGAAAAGGCGGTATATCGATACTGCGAAGGCTACAAGTCGTTTCTGAACCGCAGCAAAACGGAGCGCCTGTGCATTGAAAACAGCATCCGGCTGGCGCAGGAAAACGGATTTGCCGCCCTTGAAAAAAAGGAATCGCTGCGCCCGGGAGACAGGATCTATTCGGTGAGCAAAGAAAAAAATGCGTTCTTTGCGATCATCGGCGAAGAATCGCTTGAAGAAGGGTGCAACTTCAGCGTTGCGCATGTGGATAATCCACATCTGGATATCAAACCGCGTCCGGTCTACGAGGAAAACGAGATCGCCTATTTTAAGACGCACTTATACGGCTGGGTGAGAAAGCATCAGTGGCTGGCGTTGCCGCTTGCCATGCACGGTGTGGTATATCTTGCGGATGGGACGAAGACTGAGATCCACATCGGAGAGGAAGAGAACGAACCGCGATTTATCATCAACGATCTGCTGCCACACCTCGGAAAAGCGCAGAACGAAAAGAAACTGAAGGACGTCGTTCCGCACGATGCAATGAACATCATCATCGGTACCCGTCCGCTTCCGAAGGGGGATTTGGGAAAGCGCGTGAAGCAAAACGTGATGAAGCTCCTCGGAGAGAAGTACGGGATCTGGGAGGAGGATCTGATTTCTGCGGAACTGGAGTTGGTGCCGGCAGGGCCTGCCTGCGACGTCGGCTTCGACCGGAGTCTGATCGCCTCGTTCGGGCAGGACGACCGGGTGTGCGTTTATGCGCAGCTTGCCGCTTTATTTGAGACGGAAAGACCGAAAAAAACCGCGGTGTGCGTTTTGATCGACAAAGAGGAGGTCAACTCCGACGGTGTTTCCGGAATCAAATCCCGCGCGCTTGACCGCTTTATGAAACGGCTCTGCGGCGCACAGAACGTGGATTTGGACGATTGCTATGCGCATTCTTTCTGCCTTTCCGCCGATGTTACGGCGGCGTACGATCCGAATTTCGCAGAGGTATTTGAACGCCGGAACGCTGCCTTTGTCAACTACGGAATTGCCCTGAGCAAGTATACGGGACATGACGGCGATAAATCGGACGCCTCGGACGCCTCTGCGGAGGTGCTCTCCAAGATCCGCAGACTGCTGAACGGTGGGGATGTCTTCTGGCAGATAGCGGAGATGGGAGATCCTGAGGCGGGCGGCGGCGGGACCATTGCCAAACTGATGGCGAACCGAAACGTTGATACCATTGACGCTGGCGTTCCGGTAATGAGCATGCATGCTCCGTTTGAAACTGTATCAAAGCTGGATTGCTATATGACATATAAGGCAATCCGCACGCTGTATCAGGATCATACATAGGAGTCGGGAATAGTTATTGCTGTCTGCACTTTGTTCGCGTGATCCGGTGGAAACAGACATCGCATGATGCATCATTCAAACCGGAGAGCATCTTTGCCAAAGCAAAGATGCTCTCCGGTTTTATATCGCGTATATACCCGCCGCATCCGCGGCAGGGTGTTCCATCAGGCCGGTGGGGAATCGAACGATCTCTCAGAGCTTGATGTTGAAGGCGCTGCGGCCGGCGTAGACGGCGGCTTCGCCCAGCTCCTCCTCAATGCGGAGGAGGCGGTTGTACTTCGCGACGCGCTCGCTGCGGCTGGGGGCGCCGGTCTTGATCTGGCCGGCGTTGAGGGCGACGGCGAGGTCGGCGATCGTGGTGTCCTCGGTCTCGCCGGAGCGGTGGGAGACGATGGTGGTATAGTGCGCCTTGTGCGCCATCTTAATGGCGTCCAGCGTTTCGGAGACGGAGCCGATCTGGTTGAGCTTGATGAGGATCGAGTTGGCGGAACCATTCTCAATGCCCTTGCCGAGGCGCTTGACGTTGGTGACGAACAGGTCGTCGCCGACGAGCTGGCACTTGCCGCCGAGCTGCGCGGTCATTTTCTTCCAGCCTTCCCAGTCCTCTTCGTCGAGGCCGTCCTCAATGGACCGAATGGGGTACTTCTCGATCAGGCTCTCCCAGTGAGCAATCAGTTCGTCGCTGGTGAAGTCCCTGCCGCTCTTGGGCTGATGATACTTGCCGATGATCTGCTGGCCGTTCTCGTCACGCACCTTCCATTCGGAGGCGGCGGCGTCCATGGCGAGCACGAAGTCCTCATAGGGCTTGTAGCCGGCCTTTTCGATGGCCTTGAGGATCAGCTCGATGGCGTCCTCATCGCCGCCGAGGCTCTTCGGCGCGAAGCCGCCCTCGTCGCCGACGGCGGTGACGTCCTTCATCTCCTTGATGAGGCCTTTGAGGGTCTGGAAGACCTCCGCACACCAGCGCAGACCTTCCTTGAAACAGCAGGCGCCGACCGGCATGATCATGAACTCCTGCGTGTCGACGGAGCTGTCCGCATGGGCGCCGCCGTTGAGGATGTTCATCATCGGGACGGGGAGGGTGTTGGCGTTCTGGCCGCCGAGATAACGGTACAGCGGGATGTCGAGGTCGTTTGCCGCCGCACGGGCGCAGGCGATGGAGGTGGCGAGGATCGCGTTCGCGCCGAGCTTGGACTTGTCCTCCGTGCCGTCGGCCGCGAGCATCGCCTTGTCAATGGCATAGATGTCATACGCGTCCTTGCCCGCAAGAGCGTCGCTGATGACGGTGTTGGCGTTTGCAACTGCCTTGGTCACGCCCTTGCCGCCGAAACGGGACTTGTCGCCGTCACGGAGCTCCAGCGCCTCGAACTCGCCGGTGGAAGCGCCGCTGGGCGCCGCGCCGGTGCCGATGGTGCCGCTGTCAAGCAAAACGTCCGCTTCAACGGTGGGATTGCCGCGGGAGTCAATGATTTCGCGTGCGATGACCTTTTCGACCTTGGAACTGTACATAGTATTGTCTCCTTTTCAAATTGTGGATTCTGAATCATATTAAGAACGGGGATATCCTATCATATCTCACGCTGTATTGCAAGGTGAAGAAGAAAAAAACGCATCAGAGGAAATGCCCGAGGATTGCCGGCGTTGCATACGCTTCGATCAGCGCGGAGACGAGCAGAAGCGGTACGATCCACCGGACATAGAGAAGGGCGGCGTCACCGAGAGCCTGACGGACGGGCAGGGCGTCCTCTCTGCCGAGAAGCCTGCCGGACACCGAGCCGCAGAGGTGGAATCCCGCCGCGCAGGCAAGGATCAGCGCAGGTATTTCGGTGATCCCGTGCGGCAGCGTGCCCGCGAGATAGGCGGCAAGCCCGAAGCCGGCGTTCTGATAGTACGCCGCCATACCGCCGAGCAGGATCGCGTTCAGACCCAGCTCCAGCGCGGGAAGACGCAGGAACGGGATCAGACCGAAGAAGATCGCCGTCAGCAGCGCGAGCAGGTTGTTTGTGAGGATCGAGACCATCAGCGCCGTGCCGTCCGCCTCAGCAAGCCCTGCGCTTTTGACGCTGTCCATGAGCATCCTGATCAGCGGCTCGAGCGTCTGCGGACGCAGCGCGCAGACGCCGTAACCGACGAGAACCAGCACGAGGAATGTGATGCCGGTCGTGCGCACATGCTCCCGCAGCCGATCGGGCAGGGCAAAGAACGCTTTCAGATCCCTGCGTTCCCTCATGAGAGCTTCGCAACGCCCGCCTTTACGCGCCGGAGCGTCTCCTCCTTGCCGAGAATGTGACAGATCTCCACCGCGCCGCCGGGCGTGACCAGCTTGCCTGCGACCGCGATGCGCAGCGGCCACATCAGCGCTGCATTCTTGACGCCGAGCTCGGCCGCGTACCCCGTCAGCGTATCGCGGATGGCGTCGTTCGTCCAGTCCGTGATTTGCTCAAGCTTCGGCAGCACCTTCTGCAGCATGTCGAGCGATACGGCAGCGTCGGTCTTGGACTTTTTGTTGGTGTAAAACGCCGTGTCGTAGTCGGGCAGCGCGTCGAAAAAGTCGATCTTCTCCGGGATATCGGTCAGCTTCTCACAGCGCGCCTGCAGCAGCGCCGCGATCTCGGCGACAGAGCAGGCGTCATTCTTTACGGCCTGCCGGATATAAGGCTCAGCCGCCTTGCAGAATTCCTCCGGCGGGAGGGAGCGGATGTAGCTGGCGTTGAAGTACGTCAGCTTTTCGATGTCGAAGATGGCGGGGGACTTGGAGATGCCCGCGAGGTCGAAGCACTCCACCAGCTCGTCGAGCGTAAAGAACTCCCGCTCCGCATTCTCGCCGCGGGGCGACCAGCCCAGCAGCGCCACATAGTTGAGGATGGCGGGGGTCAGGTATCCCAGCGCCTTGAGGTCCTCATAGCTTGGGTCGCCGTTGCGCTTGGACATCTTGCGATGCGCGTCGCGCATGACGGGGGAGCAGTGGACGTAGGTCGGGATCTCCCAGCCGAACGCTTCATAGAGCAGGTTGTACTTCGGCGCGGAGGACAGGTACTCGCTGCCGCGCACGACGTGGGTGATGCCCATGAGATGATCGTCGATGACGTTGGCGAAGTTGTAAGTCGGCATGCCGTCGCGCTTTATAAGCACCTGATCGTCCAGCGTTTTGTTCTCGACGGTCACGTCGCCGAACGACGCGTCGCGGAAGGTGGTCGTACCCGTGTGCGGGATGCGCTGACGGATGACATGGGGCTCGCCGGCCGCGACGCGCGCTTTTGCCTGCTCGAGAGGAAGCTCGCGGCAGGGATCGTCCGCGCGCACGAACTCGCCGCTGTCCTCGGCGGACTCCGTTTTTTCGCAGAAGCAATAATAGGCGTGACCGCGCTCGCAAAGCAGCTCGGCATATTTTCCATAGGTATCGCGCCGCTCGGACTGGATGTAGGGCGCGACGGGTCCGCCGACGTCGGGACCCTCGTCGTGTTCGAGTCCGCACTCCTTCATCGTGCGGTAGATCACGTCGGTCGCGCCCTCAACGAGACGGCCCTGATCGGTGTCCTCGATGCGGAGGATGAAGGTCCCGTTGTCGTGGCGGGCGATCAGATAGGTATAGAGCGCGGTACGCAGGTTGCCGACGTGCATATAGCCGGTGGGGGAGGGCGCGAAACGCGTGCGGGTCCTGCCGCGCGGGATCTTTGCCTCCATGATATCGAAATAGGCCTCGTCGATTGCCATGGGGATACCTCCTGTAAAATGTCCCATATATTTTATTATTGGGGGAAAGAATTGTCAAGGGAACTTGTGCTTTTCCGAAAAGTGTGCTATCCTACAAAATGGTGTATTACGCAGAAAGAAGGAGAATCATCCATGGAAGCAACGACCGGCAAAAAGACCATGCTCTCCGGCATCCAGCCCAGCGGCGACCTGCATCTGGGCAATTACCTCGGCGCGATCAAGAACTGGAGCGGACGCTCGGATGCGTATGACTGCTTTTACTTTATGGCGGATCTGCACGCGATCACCGTGCGGCAGAATCCCGCCGACCTCCGCCGCCGCACGCTGACACAGCTGGCGCAGTATATCGCCTGCGGCCTCGATCCCGAGAAGAACACGCTCTTCATCCAGTCCCATGTCCGCCAGCACGCGGAGCTGGGTTGGGTGCTGAACTGCTACACGATGTTCGGCGAGCTCAGCCGTATGACGCAGTTCAAGGACAAGAGCGCAAGGCATACCGACAACATCAACGGCGGCCTCTTCACCTATCCTTCGCTCATGGCGGCGGATATCCTGCTTTACCAGCCGGACTATGTCCCCGTCGGCGCCGACCAGAAGCAGCACGTCGAGCTGACGCGCAACATCGTGCAGCGATTCAACGGCATCTACGGCGACGTGTTCAAGACGCCCGAGTTCTACTCCACCAAGGAGGGCGCGCGGGTCATGTGCCTCACGGCGCCGGAGAGCAAGATGAGCAAATCCGCGCCGGAGGGCTGCGTGTTTCTGATGGAGAAGCCGGAGGACATCGCCCGCAAGTTCAAACGCGCCGTCACCGACAGCGATACCGAGCGCTGCGTGCGCTATGACGCGGAGAACAAGCCCGGCGTCTCGAATCTCATGAACATCTACGCCGCCGTCACCGGCAGGACGCTCGACGAGATCGAGCGCGAGTTTGACGGCATGGGCTACGGGAAATTCAAGCCCGCGGTGGGCGAGGCGGTCATCGAGCTGCTGCGCCCCATCCGCGAGGAGACGGAGCGCGTTCTGGCGGACAAGGCGTACCTTGAGTCCGTCTACAGGAACGGCGCGGAGCGCGCGGCAGCCGTCGCGGAAAAGACGCTGCGCAAGGTCTACAGGAAGATCGGCTTTATTCCGCGCTGAGAGGTGGGGTTGAGCGATGATGACAACTATTCCCGGCGAGCTGCTGCTGCGGGTGGGCGAGGCGCTGCTGTGCGCCATGCTCGTGAGCTATCTCATGTGCCCGCTCGTCAAGTCGTTCGCCTATAAGGTCGGCGCGATCGACGTGCCGAAGGACAACCGCCGCATGCACAAAAAGCCGACGCCGCGCCTCGGCGGGCTTGCGATCTTCCTCGGCTTTATGGTCGGCCTGTTGATTTTCGTGCCGATCGACCGTCAGCTGCGCGGCATCCTGCTCGGCGCGGTCATCATCGTGGTGCTGGGCGTCGTGGACGATATTTCACCGCTGCGGGCGTGGTTCAAGTTCCTCGTCCAGATCGCGGCGGCGCTGGTCGCCGTGTACCACGGCGTTGTGGTCAACGTGCTTTCGAACCCCAATGTGTTCAGCAGCGATCCGTACTGGGTGCTGGGCTTTGCGTCGGTGCCGATCACGGTGCTGTGGATCGTCGGCATCACGAATTCGGTGAATTTGATCGACGGGCTGGACGGCCTTGCCAACGGCGTGAGCACCATCAGCGCGGTCACGATGCTGGTCATCGCGCTGCTGGTTTCCGAGGGGCAGACCGCGCTTGTCATGGCGGCGCTCGTGGGCGCCTGCATCGGCTTTATGCCGTACAACAGGAACCCCGCGCAGATGTTTATGGGCGACACGGGCTCCACGTTCCTCGGCTACATCCTCGCGACGATCTCGATCCAGGGCCTGTTCAAGTACTACGCCGTCATCTCGTTTGCGGTGCCGTTCCTGATCCTCGGCCTTCCGATGTTCGACACGCTGTTTGCGATCGTGCGGCGGCTCGCCCACGGGCAGAATCCGATGTCGCCCGACCGCGGGCACATCCATCACAGGCTCATCGATATGGGCCTCAGCCAGAAGCAGGCGGTGGCGGCGCTCTATGTGGTGAGCAGCATACTCGGCCTCTCCGCCGTTGTGCTGACCACCGGCGGCGCGACGCGCGCGATGATATTCCTGATCGCGGTCGCCGTGGTGGCGTTCCTTGCCTCGAAGATCGTCTTTCCGCGTGAGATCGCCGAGACAAAGCACGAGCAGGAGGAGAGCGCTGCACAGAAAGCCTCCGACAAGACAGACGTCACCGATGACATCGACCTGCACCCGGCGGTCAACGCCGGCGGACATGAAATCGACCTGCACCCTGCCGTGGACGCAGACAAGCTCACCGCGCAGGAGGGGAGTCAGACGGAAACAGGAGAAGAGCATGGATAAGCTGCGCATCATGTGCGTGTTCGGCACGCGGCCGGAGGCCATCAAGATGGCGCCGCTGGTCAAAGAGCTGCAGTCGCGCGACGGTATTGAGGGCCTGTGCTGCGTCACGGCGCAGCACCGCGAGATGCTGGACTCCGTTATGGACGTGTTCGGTCTCACCGCCGACGCGGACCTCAACATCATGACGCCGCGCCAGACGCTTTCCACCATCACGAGCAAATGCCTCATCGGCATGGACGAGGTGATCGAGCAGCGGAAGCCGGATATGATTCTTGTCCACGGCGACACGTCCACGACCTTCGCCGGCGCGCTTTCCGCATTTTATCACCAGGTTCCCGTCGGGCATGTCGAGGCGGGGCTTCGGACCTATGACAAATACTCGCCCTATCCGGAGGAGATGAACCGGAAGCTCGTCACGCAGATCGCCGACCTGTTTTTCTGCCCGACCAGACGCAACCGCGAGAACCTGCTCCGCGAGGGCGTGACGCAGGGCATATTTGTCACCGGCAACACCGTGATCGACGCGCTGAAGACGACTGTGCGTCCGGATTATACCTTTGTGACGAAGGAGCTCAACGCGCTCGACTACAAGAACCGGAAGATCGTGCTCGTGACCTGCCACCGGCGGGAGAACTACGGCGAGGCGATGAAAAACATCATGACCGCGCTGCGCGATCTCGCCCTGCAGAACGAGGACGCGGAGCTGGTCTATCCCGTTCACCTGAGCCCCGTTGTGCGTGAAGCGGCGGGGAAGTATCTTGCCGGTACGCCGCGCGTCCATCTGATCGATCCGCTGCCCGCGGACGAGATGCACAACCTCATGGCGCGGGTCTACCTTGTGATGACAGACTCCGGCGGTCTGCAGGAGGAAGCGCCCGCGCTGGGCAAGCCTGTGCTTGTCCTTCGCCGTGAGACGGAGCGTCCCGAAGCGGTCGAAGCGGGGACGGTGGCGATGGCGGGCGTACAGTACGACGATGTGCTGCGCATGGGCAGCGAGCTTCTGCGCAGCACGGAGGTTTATGCGGAGATGGCGCACGCCGTCAACCCCTACGGCGACGGCAACGCCTGCCGCCGCATCGCGGACGCGATCGAATGGCACTTTGGCCGGCGCGCGGAACGACCCGCGGATTATCTGTCATGAAACGAAGAAAAAGAAGCAACTTCATGGTCGGCTTTGCGTTCGCGCTGCTGCTGGCACTGGTGGCGTTTTTTCTCGTGCGCCTGAGCACCCATCGCCCGCCGACGGTGGAGCTGCCGCAGCTCGACCAGAGCGGCAGCGGCGACGTCGGCGCGCCGGACGCGAGCCAGGAAGCGGTCCGCCGCGTCGAGGTGACGCCGGAGACCGTACAGCGCGTCATTGAGCGCCTCGCTCGGCCCGATAATTACAGCCGCGCCGTCATCATTGAGCGCTTCTGGTCGAGCGGCGGCGGGCAGACGACGGCGGCGGTGCGCGAAGCGGGCGGCTGGTCGCGCATCGACACGACCGCCGAGAACACCGAGCAGAAGCACACGATCTCCGGCGACGGCAAATGCTGGATCTGGTACGGCAGCGAGCGGGCCGTGTATTCCGGCGCGGCTGCGTTCACAGCCGACGAGGAGGAGAATATCCCGACCTATGAGGACATCCTGCTGCTGGACCCGTCGTCCATCGCGCTTGCCGATTACCGCGCCTTCGGCGATGTGAACTGCATCTATGTGGAGACCGTGCCCGACGAATTCGGCTATGGCGGGCGGTATTGGATCGCGGTGGAAAACGGCCTTCTGGTCGCGTCGGAACGTGTGCAGGACGACTTTGTCGTGTATCGCATGGCCGCCTCCGCGGCTGAGCGCGACCGCGTGACCGTCGAGGCGTTTACTCTGCCGGACGGCACGGTGCTCTATGATCCGAGCGCCAAGGCGGAGGCGGACGGATCCCCGCTTTTATAGAATCAGCAGCAGGCCAAGGGCGATGAGCAGCTCGTCGTCGGCCTTTTCTTCAAAGAGAAAAAAGAGGATCAGAAGCAGCAGCAGATCGCCCGTGTCCACGTCCTGCAGGCGCATCCGCTCCAATATGCGGCCGAGAAAGCGCGAGGCCTGCACCGGCGCCGGCGGCGGAGGAACCGGCCTTTGCGGCCTTGCCGGCGGCGGGGGCGGAGGTTCCGTCCTCTGCGGCGATACCGGCGGCGGAGGTTCCGTCCTCTGCGGGGGCGGAGGTTCCGGCGGAGGCGTCGGCTTTGGCGGCGCGGCGACGGGCATGCAGACATAGTCTCCGCGCTCGTTGCGGATGTAGCGGTTATACATGGTCCGCCTCCCGGTCAGTTGTGAGGAAGGTCTTGCCGAGGTGTACGAGCCGTGCAAGCTGCGCCGCGCGTTCCACCTTGCCGCGCCGCTTTTCGCTCAAAAACGGACGCAGCGCCTGCAGAAACAGCGCGGTCTCGTTGCTTTCCGGACGGTCGAGCTGCCGCAGGACCGGCGCGAACCGACGCAGCAGCTCCGGGTCGAATCCGGCGGGCGCCGCTTCCGGCGGCACGCCGCCGGCATTTTGTTTCTGCGTCTTGTCCTCCGCTTCTGTCGGCTGTCCGCCGATGCTTTGCGCCAGCGACACGATCTGCGCCATGGCGCCCGGATCGGAGAGAATGGTATTCAATTGCTCCTGCCAGTCCGCCATGGCGCGAAAGCCTCCTACCGCTTTGCCGAGTCGTTGAGCCGGCTCATCACCGCCGCGGCGGCGGGATCGTTCATCAGCCCCTGCAGCATCTGTGCCAGTTCCGTCGTGTTGCCTTTTGCGGCGGAGGCCGCCGCGCGGTTCAGCGCCGCGCCGCCGTCGCCCTGCGTCAGCAGTTCCACGAGCTTTTTCCCGTCACTCGAGCGCATCAACTGTGCGGCGAGTTCCTTATTCTGCTTGAGCCGCGCAATGGCGGCCGCGGTATTTGCATCCATGATAACACCCTCCGTATCGCATGGCTTCAAGGCAGTATATGCGGCGGAGAAAAGAAATGTGCCCCCGGACAGGGGGCACATTTTGCGTGATTATCGTTGTTCTGCGTCATTGCTGTTTCCCGAAGTCGCAGTCGCCTTTGAGCGGACAGGCCGCGCAGTTGGGTTTGCGCGCCATACACAGCGCTCGCCCGTGGAGCACCATGCGGTGGCAGAAGTTGTTGCTTTCCGGTCCGGGAATGACCGTACGAAGCTGCCGCTCGACGCTCAGCGGATCGCGGCTTCCGTCCGTGAGGCCGAGGCGGCCCGTGATGCGGATGCAGTGCGTGTCGCAAACGTAGGCGGGCTGCCCGTACACGTCGCCGAGGATCAGGTTCGCCGTCTTGCGTCCGACGCCGGGCAGCGCGGTCAGCGCCTCCATCGTGTCCGGGACCCTGCCTCCGTGCTGCGCAAGAAGGATCTTTGCGCACTCGACGATGTCCTTCGCCTTGGTGTTGTAGAATCCGCAGGAGCGGATGGCCTCGCCGACCTCCGCATAGCTTGCGTTCGCAAAGGCGTCCAGCGTCGGGAATTTCGCGTAGAGCGAGGGCGTGACCAGATTGACCCGCGCGTCGGTGCACTGCGCCGAGAGCCGTACGGCGAACAGCAGCTCGTAATCCTTTTCATAGCGCAGCGAGCACAGCGCGTCGGGGTAGAGGCGCTTCAGCTCCTCGATGATGCGTTTGACGGCGGCCTTGGTCTTCATGGCAGCTCCTCCGTGGTTTGGCGATTGCTGTCATGATAGCACGAAAAAAAGAGCGGCGCAAGCCGCTCTTTTTCCGCTTACGCGCGGTCCGCGCTCTCAAAGGGCTCGGTCTCGCGGAAGAGCATGGTGATGCACCACAGACCTGCGAGGCCCACAAGAGTATAGATCACGCGGCTGAGGGTGCCGGTCTGTCCGCCGAAGAGGAACGCAACGGCGTCGAAGCCGAACAGACCGATGCTGCCCCAGTTGAGCGCGCCGACGATCGAGAGCGTCAGAGCCAGCTTATCGATGAACATAGAAGATCCTCCTTACACTTTGCCGGGTCGTTTGCTAGTGTCTGTGTTCGGCCCGGATTTTATACGGCTTGTGACGCTGTGGAATTATTTTACAGGGTCCATTGCAATCACATGCCTTTTGTTGTATAATTCATACAGGAAGGTTTGAATTTTGAATCAATGGGAGGAGATCAAATGAACAAAAAATTCAACGGTCTCGGGTTTTATCCCGCCGATATTCTGCTGCCGAAGGACGTGGACATGACGAAGTGGGCGGTCGTCGCCTGCGACCAGTTCACCTCCGAGCCGGAGTACTGGGCGCGTGTGGAGGAGACAGTCGGCGATGCGCCGTCCACCCTGCGCCTCATCCTGCCGGAGGCGGAGCTCAAGGCCCCCGACGTGGAGACGCGGATCAGACAGATCAACGCCACGATGGAGGACTATCTGAAGCGCGACCTGTTCCGGACGCTCCAGAACGCGCTGATCTACGTTGAGCGCGTCCAGTCCGACGGGCGCGTCCGCCACGGCCTCATCGGCATGGTGGACCTTGACGCCTATGATTTTACGCCCGGCTCCGGCGCGCTCATCCGCGCCACCGAGGGCACGGTGCTTGAGCGCATCCCGCCGCGCGCCAAGGTGCGCCGCGACGCGCCGATCGAGCTGCCGCACGTCATGCTGCTGATCGACGATCCGGACAAGACCGTTATCGAGCCGCTGACCGCCGCGTCCGGCGGGATGGAACGGCTCTACGACTTTGACATGATGGAGGGCGGCGGCCACATCACGGGCTGGCGGCTTTCCGACGCGCAGGTCAGCGCGGTCGCGGACGCGCTGGCGGAGCTGTGCACGGACGAGGCGATGCAGAAGAAGTACGGCGTCAGCGGCATCGCGCCCCTGCTGTTCGCGGTCGGCGACGGCAACCACTCCCTCGCCACGGCGAAGGCCTGCCACGAGGAGCAGGGCGAGGGGAATCCGCTCGCCGGCTTCGCGCTGGTCGAGGTCGTCAACAACCACGACGACGCGCTGCAGTTCGAGCCGATCCACCGCGTGCTGTTCGGCGTGGACGCGCAGGACTTCATCGCGGAATTCAAGAAGTTCTATCCCGGCGCTTATGAAGGCAGGGGCGAGGGTCACGCCATCGAGGTCGCAAGCGAGAGCTTTGACGGCTTCCTCACCGTGCCGGACCCGAAGATGCAGCTCGCCGTCGGCACGCTGCAGGCGTTCATTGACGAATATCTCAAAACCCACGCCGGCGAGGTGGATTACATCCACGGCGACGATGTGACGCGCCAGCTCGGCAGGAAGCCCGGCAACATCGGCCTGCTGCTGCCTGCGATGGGGAAGGAGCAGCTGTTCAAGACCGTCATGGCGGACGGCGTGCTCCCGCGCAAGACCTTTTCGATGGGCCACGCGCAGGACAAGCGCTACTACGTCGAGGCGCGGAAAATCAGATGACAGGCGTCACCCTGCCCGCGCGCGCCAAGCTCAATCTGACGCTGGATATCCTGCGCAGACGCGAGGACGGGTACCACGAACTCCGGATGGTCATGCAGACCGTCGAGCTGCATGACGATGTCCATGTGGAGCTGGCGGACGGCCGCGGGATCGTCTGCCGCTGCGGCGATATCCCGGGCGACGAGAGCAACCTTGCCGTCAGGGCGGCGCGGGCTTTCTTTGCCGTGACCGGCGCCGCGCCGCGCGCGCTTGCCATCGACATCGAGAAGCGCATCCCTGCGCAGGCGGGCATGGCGGGCGGAAGCGCGGATGCGGCGGCGACGCTCAGGGCGCTGCGCGCGCTGCTGAAGCCGGACGTCTCCGATGCGGAATTGGAACAGATCGGCGCGCTCGTCGGCAGCGACGTGCCCTACTGCGTGCGCGGCGGGACCGCGCTGGCGGAGGGCCGCGGCGAACGGCTGACGACGCTGCCGGACGCGCCGCCGTTTTTCGCCGTGCTCTGCAAGCCGGACTTTGCGATCTCCACGCCGATGCTGTTTTCGCGCGTTCGCGTCGATATGCTGCACGGCCGTCCCGATACGGCGGGCATGTGCGCCGCGCTTCGCCGCGGCGACGGCGCGGGCGTCCTGAGTCGGGTGGGGAATGTGTTCGAATCGATCCTTCCGCCGGAGCATGCCGAGGTATTTGCCGTCAAGGAGCGGCTGCGCGCCCTCTGTGCCGAGGCCGCCGCAATGACCGGCTCCGGCCCGACGGTATTCGGCCTCTATCGCGACGGCACGGCTGCGCGGGCGGCGTACGAGGCTTTGGCGAAGGACTATGCGCAGACGTTTTTGACGCGCTTTGTTTAATAAACGAAAACACCGTCCATACTGAGATACAATGCTCAATATGGACGGTGTTTTATGAAAAAGTGGGAGATATCCCTGTGGATCGCGGTTGTCGTGACCGTTTTCTGCTGCGCGGCAGCTCCGAATCTGACGGCGCAGTGGTGGACGGCGGCGTTTTCACCGCTGTGCGACGGCATCCTGACCGCCGGAGCCGATGGGGAAATATTGATCCTGCGCTCGAAGCTGTGGGAGCTGCTGTCGCAGTATGTTTTTTGATTGCGGTGTGGAAACAGATGTGTTAAACTGTAGAAAATCGCTGTGCAGACGGGAGGTGAGGATATGCTGCGGATACTGATGGGACGCGCGCGTACGGGAAAATCCGAGCGCGTGCTGTCGGAGATCGCGAGGGAAGGACGCGACTATCCCGAACGCCGACAGATCCTGCTGGTGCCGGAGCATGCCTCCCACGTCGCCGAGGTCGACCTCTGCCGTGTCTGCGGCGATACGGCGAGCCGTCACGCCGAGGCGCTGACCTTCAAGCTGCTCGCCTCGCGCGTGCTGTCGATCACCGGCGGAAGCGCGGACGTGACGCTGAACGCCGGCGGTAAGCTGCTGACGCTCCAGCGCGCATTGCAGGAGCTCGCGCCCGCGCTCAGGGTCTACTGCCGTCCGTCTCGGCGCAGCGCGTTTCTGAAAAACCTGATGGATGTGATGGAGGAGCTGATCGCCTACGCGGTCGCGCCGGAGGTGCTGGCGGAGAAGGCGGCGGATATCCCCGGCGAGTGCGGCGATAAGCTGCGTGATATCGCGCTGATCTACGGTGTATACCTCGCGAAGCTCACCGCAGACGGGCGGGACGCCCGCGACCGGCTCGAGAAGCTGGAAGAGAACCTGGAAGCCTCTCATTACATAGACGGTAAAGACATTTACCTTGACGGATATTCCTACTTTACGGGACGCGAGATCCGCATTTTGCGCATCCTGCTGCGCCGCGCGCACAATGTGACGGTCACGCTGCTGGGCGACGCGGGGGACCGCGAACTGTTCCGCGAGAGCTTCCGCGTGCGCGAGCAGCTGATCGCCGAGGCGCGGGACGCAGGCGTCGTCTGTGAGATCGACATACTGCCGAATTTTGACCCGCAGAATGCGCTTGACCACATCGAACACCACTTTTTCGGCGAGCGCGCGCACCGGGAGGGCGGAGAAGGAGACGTCCGCGTGTTCGAATCCGCCACCGACTGCGTCGAGGTCGAGCGCGCGGCGGCGGAGATCCTGCGCCTTGTGAGGGAAGAGGGGTATCGCTGGCGCGATATCACCGTCACGGCGCGAAATCTCTCCGCCTACGAGGCGACGGTCGAAACGGTGTTCCGGCATTACGGCATCCCGCTTTACAGCGCAAGCCGCAGCGATGTTCTGCAGCAGCCGCTGACCGCGCTGCTGCTCGGAGCGCTGGACGCGGTCACGGGCGGTTTTGAGTATGAGGACGTGTTCTGCTGCCTCAAGACCGGGCTTGCCGGCATCAGCGCGGAGGAGTGCGATCTTCTCGAGAATTACGCGATCAAGTGGGATATCCGCGGCAATATGTGGGTGCGTGATGCAGCGTGGACGGCGCACCCGGACGGCTACGGCGCGGACTGGAGCGACGCGGCGCGCACGAGGCTGAATGAGGTCAACGCGCTCCGCGCGCGCGTGCGCGGACCCTTTGCGCGGCTGCGCGACGGACTGCGGCAGGACAGCGCGCGGGAAAAGGTCGCGGCGCTCTATGCCTATCTGGAGGAGATCGCCCTGCCGGAGACGCTGGAGGCGCTGACGCGGCGGCTGTTTGCGTCCGGCGAGGTCCAGCGCGCGGAGGAGACGGCGCAGATGTGGGCGATCCTTTGCGATGTGATGGATCAGTTCGTCTCCATCCTCGGAGACTCCGCCCTCGACGGCGAGGAGTTCACGCGCCTCATGCGGCTGGTGCTGACGCAGTACAGCGTCGGTACCATCCCCGCCGCGCTTGACCGCGTCAGCCTGTCCGAGATGACGCGCAACGACCGTCATACGGTGCGGGCGCTTTTTCTCCTCGGCGCGACCGATGGTGTGCTGCCCGCGGTGGAAGCAGGCGGCGGTGTGCTGCGCGAGGAGGACCGCATTGCGCTTGAGCAGCGGGACATCCGTCTCGCGCCCTACGGCATGGCGGTATTTCACCTCGAACTGCAAAACCTTTACGCTGCGCTGGCACAGCCGACGGACAAACTCTATGTTTCTTACCCTGTGTTCGACGCGGCGGGTGCGGAGCTGCAGCCGTCTTTCGTGATCGGGCGACTGCGTGCGTTGCTGCCGGACTTAAATATTGAAAGAGAACCGACTGACAAGGGATATCGCTTGTCAGCGATCCGGCCTGCGCTGGCGTATGCCGGAGAGCATATCGGCGGCGCGGCCTGGCAGGCGCTTGAGGGAGACGACGCGCTGCGCCCCTTGCTGGACGCCATGCGCGGTGCCGCTGCCTATACGCGCGGCCGCCTGTCGCGCGGCGCAGTCCGCGCGCTCTACGGCCGGAGCGTCACACTCTCGGCCACGCGGATGGACAAGGCGCGCCAGTGTCACTTTGCCTACTTCATGCAATACGGCCTGCGCGCAAAGGCACGCGAGGCGGCCGGCTTTGACGCGCCGCAGGCGGGCTCCTTTGTCCATGATGTGATGGAACATACGCTCCGCGCGGCGCGGGAAGCAGGCGGGCTCAAAACCCTCTCGAAGGACGCGCTGCGGAAGCTGACCCGCGCGTCCGTCGCCGCATACATTGAGCGCGAACTGCCCGACCTTCCGGAGAAGACTGCGCGCTTTCGCTATCTGTTTCGGCGGCTGGTCGAGTCGACCTGCCGCATTATGGACGAAGTGGCGGACGAGCTGCGCGAGTCCGATTTTGAGCCGCTGGAGTTTGAGCTGTCCTTCGGCGCGGACGGTCAGCTGCCCGCCATCCGCTTTGAGACCGGAGACGGCGAGGTGCGCGTCAACGGGCAGGTGGACCGCGTGGACGGCTGGATCAGGAACGGCAAGCTGTATCTGCGCGTCGTGGACTATAAAACAGGGAAAAAGAGCTTTGACCTTGCCGAGCTGCGCTACGGCCTCGGCATGCAGATGCTGCTGTATCTCTTCGCTCTGGAGCGCGAGGGGAGCGAGCATTTCGGCGGGTACGAGATCGTGCCCGCAGGCGTGCTCTACACCCCCGCGCGGGATGAGATCCTGCGTCTTTCACGCGATACGGACGACGAGACGCTGCGCCGCAAAGTGCAGGAGACATTGCGGCGCAGCGGCATGGTGCTTGCGGACGACGCTGTGCTCCGCGCGATGGAGCACAGCGCGCTGGAGGAGCCGCACCGTCTCCCGATCGCGGTCCGGACGGACAAGAGCGGCGAGCGCAGCATCAGCGGCAGTCTCGCCACGGCGGAGCAGCTGGGCAAGCTCTCGCGCTATGTGGACAAGCTGATCCTCGATATCGCCCGCGAGACCGAGCGCGGCAACATCAACGCAGACCCCTGCGTCCGCTCTGCTTCGGAAACGGCGTGCGACTACTGCCCGTACGCCTCTGCCTGCGGCTTTGAGCCGGGGCGCGGCGGCGACCGTTATGAGTACATCCCAAAGACGAACGCTGACGAATTCTGGATCGCCGTGGACGCGGCAGTCGCGGAGAAGGAGGCGCAAGATGGCTGACATCCTGACGCCCGAGCAGCGCGCCGCAGTGGAGGACCGCGGGCGCGGGCTTCTCGTCTCGGCGGCCGCCGGCTCCGGCAAGACCCGCGTGCTGGTGGAGCGGCTGTTCTCCTGCGTCGAGCGCGACGGCGCGAACCTCGACGATTTTCTCATCATCACATACACCCGCGCGGCGGCGGCGGAGCTGCGCGGCAAGATCGCGTCCGCGCTTTCTGAGCGGCTGCAGGCCGATCCGTCGAACGCGCATCTGCAGCGCCAGCTGCTGCGCGTCTACCGCGCGGACATCAAGACCGTGGACGCGTTTTGCACGGCGCTGCTGCGGGAAAACTGCCACCTGCTCCCGGAGGACGAGAACCGCCGGACGCTGCGTCCGGACTTCCGCGTCCTCGACGATCAGGACGCTGCGGCGCTGCGTGCGCGCGTGCTGACACGGGTCATGGACCGCTTCTATGAGGACCTGGAGCCGGGGGACGGCGGCACGCTGCTTGCCGATACGCTCGGCGCGGGGCGGGACGACCGCGCGCTTGCCGCGCTGGTCGGGGAGCTGTACAAAAAGGTGCAGGCGCAGCCGTACCCCGAGCGCTGGCTTCGTGAACAGGAGGCCCGCTGGGACTCCGTGCCGGAACAGATCGACGATACGCCCTACGGGCGGATGCTGCTTTACGAGCTGCGTGCCAAGGCGCTGCACTGGGCGTTGCTTCTGGAGCTGGGCGCGGATGAGATGGCGGACGACCCGAAGCTCGCCGCGAGCTACGCGCCGGACTTCCGCTCCGTGGCAGGGGCGCTGCGTGCGCTCGCGGACGCAGCGCTGCGCGGCTGGGACGAGGCGCGCGCCCGCATGGTCGTGTTCCCGCGGATCACCGCAGCGCGAAAGCCCTGTGACGAGGCGCTGAAGACGCGCATGAAGCGGCTGTGGGACAACTGCAAGGAGAGCCTTTCCGGGTTTGACGACTGGTTCCGCGCGTCGGGCGCCGAGGCGGCGGAGGACCTGCGCGCCATGGCGCCCGCCATGACGGCGCTGCTGCGGCTGACGGGGGACTTTGCCCGCGCGTACCAGACGGAAAAGCGCCGCCGCAACGCCGCAGACTTCTCCGATCAGGAGCACGAGGCGATCCGCATACTCATCGGCGCGGACGGCCAGCCGACGGAGCTGGCGCGCACGGTGGGCGATCGCTACCGTGAGATCATGGTGGACGAATATCAGGACACGAACGAGGTCCAGAACCGCATCTTCGAGGCGATCTCCCGCGGCGGGACGAACCTCTTCACCGTCGGCGACGTGAAGCAGAGCATTTACCGCTTCCGCCTTGCCGACCCGACCATTTTTCTCTCACATTACAACACCTACCTGCACGCGTCCGAGGCGGCGGCGGGGGAGCGGGCAAAGCTGATCCTCTCGCGCAACTTCCGCTCGCGCCGCGAGGTGCTGGATGCGGTGAACTTCGTTTTCTCCAACATCCTCTCCGCCGAAGTCGGCGAGCTGGACTACGGCGCGGATGAAATGTTGTATCCCGGCGCGGACTATCCCGAAAACAGCGCCTGCCGGACGGAATTCCACCTGCTGAACACCGATACGCGGGAAGCGGAGCCGACGTTCGTCGCGGACTATATCCGCAATCTGCTCGACAGCGGCTTCACCGTCACCGACACGCAGACGCGCCGACCGCGGAGCGTACGGGAGGAGGATATCGTCATCCTTATGCGTGCGCCGAGCTCCCGCTTCTTAGACTATCGCCGGGCGCTGGAGGCGCGCCGCGTCACCGTATCCGTCGACGCGGAGGAGGACTTCTTCGCGGCCGTCGAGGTCTCGGCGGTGTTCGCGCTGCTGGAGATCCTCGACAACCCGCGGCAGGACGTGCCGCTGATTGCCGTTCTGCGTTCGCCGCTGTTCGGCTTTACCGCCGACGAGCTGGCGCTGCTGCGCGGCAGCCATCGGGACGGCGATTTCTACGACGCGCTGCTTGCGGATGAGAGCGAGCGGAGCAGGCGGTTTTTGGCGACGCTCCGAACATTGCGCGAAGCCGCGCAGATCATGAGCGTCCGCCGCCTGCTTGCGTACCTGTACGATACGCTGAACGTGCCCGGCGTGTTCGGCGCGATGCCGAACGGACGGGAGCGCAGGGAAAACCTGCTTGCGGTCCTCGCGCTTGCCGAGCGCTACGAGGAATCGGGCTACCGCGGCTTGTTTGCCTTTGTATCCCACCTGCGAGAGCTGCGGGAGGGAACGAGCTTCACATCGCCGAGGCCCGCGCAGAGCGCGGACGGCGTGCGGATCATGAGCATTCACAAGTCCAAGGGCCTCGAATTCCCCGTCGTCATCTTTGCCGACCTTGCGAAACCATTCAACAACATGGATTTTACCCGCTCCGTGCTGGTGCATCCGAAGTACGGGCTCGGCCCCGAACGCGTGGATATGGCGCGGCGCATCCGCTATCCGACCGCGGCGCGCCAGGCGCTGGAGCGGACGCTCCGCCGCGAGACCAAGGCGGAGGAGCTGCGGCTTCTGTACGTCGCGATGACCCGCGCAAAGGAGAAGCTGGTGCTGGTGCACGCGCAGCGGAATGCGGCGTCGCGCGTTGCCGCGCTGCTGACGGCCGCGTCCTGTCCCGCTCTGCCGGAGACGGTGAACGAGGGAAAGTGTCTCGGCGACTGGGTGCTGTTGCCGCTGCTGTGCCGACCGGAGGCGGAGCCGCTGCGCGCGCTCACGGGCTTCGGCGCGCCGCAGCTTGCAGTAACGGACGACGCGCCATGGGAGATCACGGTACATAACGAGGTCAAACCCGATGGGGCGGACGCGTGTGGAGCGGCAAAACCGGAAGCCGTGCCCGATCCGGGGCTTGCGCCGGACCTCGACGCGCTTGCGTGGGTCTATCCCCATGAGGCGGCGACGGAGCTGAGCGCGAAGCTGACCGCAACGCAGCTCAAGGGCCGTGAGGCGGACAGCGAGATCGCTGAAAACGCCAAGCTCCCGCCGCGCCTGCGCAGCCTTGCAAAGCCGCGCTTCCTTGCGGCTGCGGCGCCTCTGACCGGCGCGGAGCGCGGCACGGCGATCCATCTGGTGATGGAGCATCTGGACTTTGACTGCGAGGCTTCGGCGGAGGCGGTGCGCGCTCAGATCGACGCGATGAGGGACCGCCGTCTGCTGACGCCGGAGCAGGCGGAGGCGGCGGACGAATCCATGGTCGCGCGGTTCCTGCAAAGCGACGTCGCCGCACGGATCCGAAGAAGCGAAAGCGTGGAGCGCGAGTACCGCTTTTCGCTGCTCGCTTCCGCAAAGGAGTACGATGCGCGCGCGGACGCGGCGGATCAGGTGCTGCTGCAGGGCGTGGTGGACTGTTTCTTCAGGGAGGACGGCGCGCTCGTCGTGCTGGACTTCAAGACCGACCGCATCGGCCGCGCCGAGACCGCCGCGCGCGCCGCGTATTATAAGCCGCAGCTCGACACCTACGCTGCGGCGCTGGAGCGCATCATGGGCATGCGCATAAAGGAAAAACTGCTGTACTTTTTTGCGACGGGGGAGACCGTCGCATTGGAAGGGTAAGGAGGCGCCATGGCTCTCTATGTGATCGGCGACCTGCATCTGTCGCTGACGGGAGAAAAGCCGATGGATGTGTTCGGCGAAAGCTGGGCGAACCATATTGAGCGGACACGCGAGGGCTTTTCGCGGCTTACCGACGAAGACGTGGTCGTCCTTGCCGGCGACACCTCATGGGCCATGTCGCTGGAGGGCGCGGCGGAGGACTTTGCCTTCCTCGACTCGCTGCCGGGGAAGAAGATTTTGCTCAAGGGCAACCACGACTACTGGTGGACCACAGCCTCGAAAATGAAGCGGTTTTTCGCGGAGCACGGCTTTGCGACGCTCGACATCCTGCACAACAACTGCTTTTTCTACGGCGACTTCGCCGTCTGCGGCACGCGCGGCTGGTTCTATGAGGAGGACGCCGCCGGTACGCACACGGGCAAGATGCTTGCGCGCGAGGCGCTGCGGCTCGAGGCATCATTTCAGGCGGCGGAGGGCAGGCGCCTCCTGTGCTTCCTGCACTATCCGCCGATCTATCAGGGATACCAATGCCCGGAGATCCTGAACGTGATCGACCGATACCGCGCGGAGCGCTGCTGGTACGGGCATCTGCACGGCGCAACGCACCGGCGCGCCTTTCAGGGGAAGCGCGGCTTCACCTGGTATGAGCTCGTCTCTGCGGATTATCTGGGCTTTGTGCCGAAAAAAATCTGCGATACCTCCGTACTTCTGTAAAAATAAAGGTAGATTTTTCCAAAGCGATATGTTAAAATAACTTTTCGGAATAGGCATTTTTCGTTCGTTCCAGTTCTGATGGAGGAAATAAAAAACATGACAGTCAAAAACGTAGAGAAGCTGGAGAAGAGCAGAGTTGCGCTTGAAATCGAGGTCGGCGCGGAGGAGTTTGAGGCCGCCGTCGCCAAGGCGTATGCCAAGACGCGCGGCAAGATCAGCGTCCCCGGCTTTCGTCCGGGCAAGGCGCCGCGCAGGATGATCGAGAAGCTGTACGGTCCCGAGGTCTTTTACAGCGACGCGGTCGACGCGGCTTTCCCGGACGCATATGAGCAGGCCGTCGTGAGCGAGCAGCTCAGGACCCTCGGCTATCCCGAGGTCGAGATGGTCGGCGACGTGACGAAGGACGGCTTTACCTTCAAGGCGACCGTCCCCGTGTACCCGGAGGTCAAGCTCGGCGCATACAAGGGCGTCAGCGTTCCGAAGGATGAGGTCAAGGTTTCGGACGACGACGTTGAGGAGCGCCTGAATGGTATGGCAGAGCGCAACGCGCGTCTGGTTTCCGTTGAGCGCGAAGCGAAGCTGGGCGATATCGCGGTCATCGACTACGAGGGCTTTCTCGACGGCGCGCCCTTTGCCGGCGGCAAGGGCGAAGGCCATGAGCTGGAGCTTGGTTCCGGCAGCTTCGTTCCCGGCTTTGAAGATCAGGTCATCGGCATGAAGGCGGGCGAAGAGAAAGATATTGACATCACCTTCCCCGAGGATTATCAGAAGGATCTCGCCGGCAAGGCGGTCGTCTTCCACGTCAAGTGCAATGAGGTCAAGTTCAAGGAGCTGCCCGAGCTGGACGACGACTTCGCCAAGGACGTCTCCGAGTTCGACACGATCGACGAGCTCCGCGCCGATACCCGTAAGCAGATCGAGACGGAGCGTCAGAAGTCCGTGGATATCGCCTATGAGAACGCGCTGATCGAGAAGGTCGCCGAGGGCGTCGAGGCGGATATCCCCGACATCCTGATCGAGAAGCAGTGCAAGCGCTTCCTCGAAGAGTTCAAGTCCCGTCTCGCGGCGCAGGGCATCCCCTACGAGCAGTACGCCAAGATGACCAACATGGACGAGGCGAAGTTCATGGAGGACGGCCGTGAGCCCGCCATCAAGCAGGTCAAGATGGATCTTGCCATCGCAAAGATCATCGAGGAGGAGAACCTCGAGGTGAGCGAAGAGGAGATCGAGGCGGAGTACGCGCGCATTGCCGAGAGCTACGGCATGGAGGTCAAGGCGATCAGGCAGTTCCTCAGCGAGAGCGAGATCCGCTCGTCTGTGCTCAACAGGAAGGCGGTCGACATTGTGACCGAAAACGCCGTGCCTGCGGAGGCCGGCGGGGAAACATCCGAAGACCCGGCTGAATAAACCGAAAAGCGGCTATAATAGGGAACAACCACAAACCTCGCTTTGTGGTTGTTCCGCTAGATACCCAAAATTTGAACAAGGTGTGAACAACACCGACTCTACAGGGAGGTAACAACAAATGCCACTGGTCCCCTATGTTATTGAGCAGACGAACCGCGGCGAGCGGTCCTACGACATCTTCTCCCGCCTGCTGGAAGACCGCATCGTCTTCCTCGGCGAGGAGGTCAACTCCGCCACGGCGAGCCTCATCGTGGCGCAGATGCTGTTTCTTGAGGCGAAGGACCCGGATAAGGACATCCAGTTCTACATCAACAGCCCCGGCGGAAGCGTGACGGACGGCTTTGCCATCTATGACACGATGCGCTATATCAAGTGCGACGTGTCCACCATCTGCGTCGGCATGGCCGCGAGCATGGGCGCGTTCCTGCTCTCCGCCGGTACAAAGGGCAAGCGCATCGCGCTGCCGAACTCCGAGATCATGATCCATCAGCCGCTCGGCGGCTATCAGGGTCAGGCGACGGATATCGAGATCCATGCCAGACGTATGCTGGAGCTGAAGGAAAAGCTGACGAGGATCCTCGCCGACAACTGCGGCAGGGAGTACGACGTTGTCCGCGCCGACTGCGAGCGCGACAACTTCATGACGGCCGAGCAGGCGAAGGAATACGGCCTGATCGACAAGGTGATCTATCAGCGCTGATTCATTGAGAAAGCAAGGGACGATCCGATGAGCGATACAAATAAAAGAACGCTGCGCTGTTCGTTCTGCGGCAAGCAGGAGCGCGAGGTGCGCCGCATGATCCAGGGCCCCGCGGGCGTGCGCATCTGCGACGAGTGCGTCAATCTCTGCCGCGATATCCTGCAGGACGGCTATGACGCGCCGGAGGAGAGACCCGAATCCATGCAGGAGCTGCCGACCCCGCGCGAGATCCGCGACGTGCTCGACCAGTATATCATCGGGCAGGAAGCGGCGAAGATCGCACTGTCCGTGTCGGTATACAACCACTATAAGCGCATCTATTTCGGCGGCGGAGACGACGTGGAGCTGCAGAAGAGCAATATCCTCCTGCTCGGGCCGACCGGTTCGGGCAAGACCCTGTTTGCGCAGACGCTCTCTCGCATCCTGAAGGTGCCGTTTGCCATCGCGGACGCGACCACGCTGACCGAGGCCGGCTACGTCGGCGACGATGTGGAGAACATCCTGCTGCGGCTTTTGCAGGCGGCGGATTACGACGTCGAGCTTGCCGAACGCGGCATCATCTATATCGATGAGATCGACAAGATCGCCCGCAAGAGCGAGAATGTGTCCATTACGCGCGACGTATCCGGCGAAGGCGTGCAGCAGGCGCTGCTCAAGATCGTCGAGGGCGCGGTGGCGAACGTTCCGCCGCAGGGCGGGCGCAAGCACCCCCATCAGGAATTTATCCAGATCGACACGCACAACATCCTCTTCGTCTGCGGCGGCGCGTTCGACGGCATCGAGAAGATCATCGAAAACCGGCTCGACCGCAAGAGCATGGGCTTTGAGGCGATCGTGGAGTCGAAGCGGGAGCGCAGCGACAGCAAGATCCTGCGCGAGGTCCAGCCGCACGACGTGCTGAAGTACGGCATCATCCCCGAGCTGGTGGGCCGTTTGCCGGTCATCACCGCGCTCGACGCGCTGACGCGCGAGGATCTGGTCCGCATCCTGACCGAGCCGAAGAACGCGCTTGTCAAGCAGTATCAGAAGCTCTTTTCCTACGACAACGCCGAGCTTGACTTTGAGCCTGAAGCGCTGGAGGCGGTGGCGGACAAGGCGATTGAGCGCAACATCGGCGCCCGCGGCCTCCGCGCCGTGATGGAGCAGGTGCTCATGCCCGTGATGTACGACCTGCCCTCCGACAGGACGATCGAGCGCGTCACGGTAACGAAGGCGTGCATCGAGGGGACGGACAGACCCGTGCTCGCCCACCGCAGCGAGGCGGGAACAAGCGGAAAGAAAAGCAAAGCGGCAAAGCTGGACCCCGCGTCGTAGCGACTCTCCGAACGATAAGGAGACTCTATCATGGAACCTGTGACAAGGAACATACCGGCCCTCGCCTTGCGGGGGCTGGTCCTCTATCCGAATATGACGGCGAGCTTCGATCTGGAGCGCGTGATCTCCATGCGCGCGCTGGAGCGCGCGATGGAGACAGACAGGGAGATCTTCGCCGTGACCCAGCGCGAAATCGTTGTCGATATGCCGACGGCGAGCGACCTCTATGAATTCGGAACGCTGGTGCGCGTGACGCAGGTACTCCGCGTCAGCGACCACGTCATCCGCGTCATCGTCGAGGGCGTGCAGCGCGCAAGACTGCGCCGCCTGTGGCAGAGGGAGCCGTTTCTGCAGGCGCAGATCGAGCTGATCGACGAGCCGCAGGCGGTCCGCGCCGGCGCGCGGACCGAAGCGCTGCTTCGGCAGGCCTATACAAGCTTCGGCGAATACGTCGAACTGACCCGGAATCTGAGCGCGGAGGTGTTGTCGGAGGCGCTCAATACCTCGGAGCCGGGCTATCTCGCCGATTTCATCGCCCAGCATGCGAACCTGCGGTACCAGGATAAGATGAGCGTGCTGGCGGAGCTGCGCCCGCTGCCGCGTCTGCGCCGCATCAATGAGATCCTGCGCCGCGAGACAGAGGTCATCGCGCTCGAGCAGGAGATCGAGGGCAAGGTGCGCGACCGCGTGGGACGCATGCAGCGCGATTTCGTCCTGCGCGAGCAGGTCAAGGTGCTGCAAAGCGAGCTGGGTGAGGGTAAGGACGGCGACGAGGAGCTCGAGGCCTACCGTGATCACATCGTGGCGCTCCGGCTGCAGAAGGAGACGGAAACGAAGCTCCTGAAGGACGTCGATCGCCTTGGCAAGCAGGCGTTCGGCAGCGCCGAGGCGTCGGTGCTGCGGACCTATCTCGACACGGTGCTCGGGCTGCCGTGGAACCGGGAGACGAAGGAGCGCGTCAGCGTTGAGGCGGCGCGCAGGATCCTGGAGCGCGACCACTTCGGCATGGAGAAGGTCAAAGAGCGCGTTTTGGAGTTTATTGCCGTCCGTGCGCTCAGAAAAGACGCGCAGGGGCAAGCACTTTGCCTTGTCGGTCCGCCGGGCGTCGGCAAGACCTCCGTCGCGCTCTCCGTCGCCAAAGCGATGAACCGCAAGGTTGCAAGGCTCTCGCTGGGCGGCGTGCGGGATGAGGCGGATATCCGCGGACACCGCAAGACTTACGTCGGCGCAATGCCCGGGCGCATCGTCGAGGCGATCGGCCGGAGCGGGTCTATGAATCCGCTGCTGGTGCTCGACGAGGTCGATAAGCTCGGCGCCGACCACCGCGGCGACCCCGCGTCGGCGCTGCTGGAGGTGCTGGACGCAGAGCAGAACCACGCATTTCGCGACCACTATCTGGAGATACCGATCGATCTGAGCCGCGTCGTATTCATCATGACCGCGAACACGACGGATACCATCCCGCCTCCGCTGCGCGACCGCATGGAAATCATCGAGCTGCCGAGCTACACCGACGAGGAGAAGGTGCAGATCGCGCTGCGCCACCTGCTGCCGAAGCAGAAAGCGGAGCACGGCATCCCGAAGGCGGCGCTTCGCATCGACGAGGACGCGATCCGCGCGATCATCTCGCTCTACACCCGCGAAAGCGGCGTCCGGCAGCTGGAGCGTCAGCTTGCAGCGCTCTGCCGGAAGACCGCAATGGCTTTGAATGACGGTAAGGTGAGCCGAAACACCTTTACAGAGGAAAACCTGACTGACTATCTCGGCGCGCCGCGCTATATGCGGGAAAAAGCGGCAAAAAGCAATCTCGTCGGCGTGGTGAACGGCCTCGCATGGACGCAGACGGGCGGCGAGCTGCTGCCTGTCGAGGTCAATGTCATGGATGGCAGCGGAAAGCTGGAGCTGACCGGCAATCTCGGTGACGTGATGCGCGAGAGCTGCAAGGCGGCGCTTTCCTGCCTCCGTTCGCGCTCGGCAGAGCTGGGCGTCGCGCCGGACTTCTATCAGACAAAGGATATCCACATCCACTTTCCGGAGGGCGCGGTGCCGAAGGACGGCCCGTCGGGAGGGATCGCGATTACGACGGCGCTACTCTCCGCACTGACGAACCGTCCTGTGCGCTGCGACGTCGCCATGACCGGCGAAGTGACGCTCCGCGGACGGGTCATGCCGATCGGGGGACTGCGCGAGAAGACGATGGCAGCGCTCCGCGCGGGCATACATACGGTCATTCTGCCTGCCGGGAACCGCAAGGACCTTGACGAAATCGATCAGAGCGTCCGGGAAAAGCTTCGCTTTGTGACCGTGGAGACGGTCGACGCGGTGTTTGCGGAGGCGATGGTGCTGCCGGAGGCGCGGCCGGTCAAGGGAATGGACACATTTCTCGAGCTGTCCGAGCTTCCGCTGATGCCGTCGTTGAGGGTGTAGCCATGGCGATCAATTTCAACAAAGCGGAGTTCATTCTCTCTGCCGCGTCCCCGCAGCAGTTCATGCGGGACGGGCGCAAACAGCTTGCATTCGCGGGCCGGTCGAATGTGGGGAAGTCGTCCGTTATCAACCGGCTGGTGAACCGGAAAAATCTTGCCCGCGTCGGCGCTTCGCCGGGGAAGACGACGCAGATCAACTACTTTCTGATCGACAACAAGCTGTACCTCGTCGATCTGCCCGGCTACGGCTATGCCAGGGTATCCAAGGCTGAGCGTGACCGCTGGGGCAGGCTGATGGAGAATTACTTTCAGAGCAGCGGACTCATCAGTCTCGGCGTGCTGATCGTTGACGCGCGGCACAAGCCCACGGCGGACGATGTGACGATGCATCGCTTTTTCCGCGAGAGCGGCTGCGCAACGGTCGTGGTAGCGAACAAACTGGACAAGCTCAAAAAAAGCGAGATCGAGCCGAACCTCGCGCAGATCCGCGAAACGCTCGGCCTTGACGAAAATGATCCGCTGGTGCCGTTCTCTGCGGAGAAGGGCGAGGGAAAGGAGCAGCTTTTGCGGCTGCTGCAGGCCTTCAGCGAACAGTAAAGGGAGGAGAACAATGACGGCGAAATACAAACGGATCCTTTTGAAAATCAGCGGCGAGGCGCTGGCGGGCGCAAACAGGACCGGCTTTGACTTCAAGGTCATGGGCGAGGTGTGCGACGCCATCCGCGACTGCGTCGCGCAGGGGATCGAGGTCGGCGTCGTGATCGGCGGCGGCAACTTCTGGCGCGGCGTCAGAAACGGCGAGGGCCACATCGAGCGCACGCGCGCCGACCGCATGGGCATGCTGGCGACGGTGATGAACTGCCTCGCGGTAAGCGACGTGCTGGAGCAGCATGGCGTGCCGGCCCGCGTGATGACGGCGCTGGAGATGCCCGCGTTCGGCGAGCTCTACACCCATGAGCGCGCGATGAAGCATCTCGCAAACGGCAAGGTCGTCCTCTTCGGCGGCGGAACGGGACATCCCTACTTTTCCACGGATACGGGCACGGTCCTCCGTGCGGCGGAGATCCGGGCGGACGTCATCCTGCTGGCGAAGAACGTCGACGGCGTGTACAGCGCCGACCCTGCGAAGGACCCGTCCGCCGTCAAGTACGATGAGATCAGCTATGACGAGGTGCTCGCAAAGCGGCTCGGCGTCATGGACCTGACCGCGACGAGTCTCGCAATGGACAACAGCATCCCCGTCTACGTCTTTGCGCTGAGGGATCCGAAGAACATCCTCCGCGTTGTCGCAGGCGAAAATGTCGGCACGTTGGTGCACTAAGGAGGAATTATTGTGGATCAGAAGAGACCGAGAGGCCGCGAACAGCACATCACCGGACAGGGTAAGGACATCTACAAGCGCGGCGACGGACTGGGCACAGGTCCGGTCGGCAACACGGGCGGTACATCAGGCCGTACGGACGGCGGAGGAGGAAAACGCGCGGGAGGCGGCGGACTGATCCCGATCATCCTCGTCGTGCTGGCGCTCCTGTTCGGCGGCGGCGGTGCGGTCTTCAACGGCCTGCTGGGCGGCGGCGGAGGCAGCACAACGGTTCCGACGACGCCGAGCACCAGCTATACGCAGCCGGCCGCGCAGCCGGCCGCTCTGCCGGGCGGCAGCATGAGCAGCGCCCTGGCCGCACAGCTCGGGAGCTTCGGCAACGTGTCCGACGGCTGGACGGCGGGGAACAACACGGGCAAGCTCAACGGCTCCGTCGCTTCCGCCGCGCGCGGCCGGTATACCACGGTCCTCGGCAGCGGCAGGGACACCGTGACCATCATGGTCTATATGTGCGGTACCGACCTTGAGTCGAAGTACGGCATGGGCACGGCGGACCTGCAGGAGATGGCGGCGGCGACGCTGAGCGACAAGGTCAATATCATCGTCTATACCGGCGGCTGCCGGCAATGGAAGAACAACATCGTCTCAAACAGCGTCAACGAGGTCTATCGGATCGAAAACGGCGGGCTGCGCCGCCTCGCGCAGGACACGAGCGCGAGCGTGATGACGGAACCCGCCACGCTGACGGGCTTTATCCGCTACTGTGCGGCAAACTATCCTGCAAACCGCAACGAGCTGATCTTCTGGGATCACGGCGGCGGGTCGCTGAGCGGCTACGGCTATGACGAAAAGTACGCGAGCCGCGGCTCCATGAGCCTCAGCGGCATCGACAAGGCGCTGACCGACGCGGGGATGAAGTTCGACTTTATCGGCTTCGACGCCTGCCTGATGGCAACGCTGGAAAACGCGCTGATGCTCACAAAGCACGCCGACTACCTGATCGCGTCGGAGGAGACGGAGCCGGGCGTCGGCTGGTACTATACGGAATGGCTCACGGCGCTTTCAAGGAATACGTCCATGCCGACGACGGAGATCGGCAAGAAGATCGCGGACGACTTTGTCAGCGTCTGCGCGCAGAAGTGCAGGGGACAGGACACCACACTCTCTCTTGTCGACCTCGCTGAGCTTGAGGCGACGGCGCCTTCGGTCTTCCGTGACTTTGCGGTCGATACCGCGGAGATGGTGCAGGGAGACGGCTACAAAACGGTATCCAGCGCGCGCGGCAACACGCGGGAGTTCGGCGCGTCCAGCAAGCTCGATCAGATCGACCTTATCCACCTTGCGAGCAAGCTCGGCACCGCCGAGGGCAAGGCGCTTTCCAACACGCTGCTCGCCGCAGTCAAGTACAACAAGACCTCAACCACCGTGACGAACGCCTACGGGCTTTCCATCTACTTCCCGTATCGGACCGCCAGCAAGGTCAACGCGGCGGCGAAGCAGTATGAGGCGATCGGGCTTGACGACGAATACACCGAGTGCATCCGCCTCTTTGCCGGCATGGGCACGGCGGGTCAGACGGTCTCCTCCAGCGCGTCGGGCTACGCCTCGAACCCGCTGGGCTCGCTGCTGGGAACGGCGACGGGCGGCGTCGCGTCGAACGATATGATCTCGTCGCTGCTGTCGAGCATGCTGAGCAGCGCCATGTCGGGACGTTCTCTCGACGTGGAGCGCACGACGGAATATCTTGCCGAGAACCAGTTCGACTCCTCGCGGCTCGTTTGGCTCGGCGACGAGCCCTGCATCTCGCTGAGCGAGGAGCAGTGGGGCCTCGTCAATGACCTTGTGCTGAGCGTGTTCTACGACGACGGCGAGGGCTACATCAGCCTCGGAACGGATAACGTGTTCCGGTTTACGGACAGCGGCGCGCTCCGCGGCGAATACGGCGGCACATGGCTTGCCATCGACAGCCAGCCCGTCCCGTATTACTACATCGGCACGGTGGAAGACGGCGATCATTATACGATCTCCGGCTATGTGCCCTGCCTTGTGAACGGGGAACGCGCGGAGCTCCTGCTGACGTTCGATCAAGCCACGCCCTACGGCTACATTGCGGGCGCGCGCAGCGTCTACAAGGACGGCGAGACTGAGACGGTCGCGAAGAGCGTTTCGGAACTCGAGGAAGGCGACAAGATCGACTTCATCTGCGACTACTACGGCTATGACGGCAGCTATCGGGACAGCTATCTCTTCGGAGCGCCGTGGACCTATCATGCGGACGCGGAGATCAGCGACGTCTACATCGACGCATCCAAGGCCAACGCGACCTACCGCTTTACCGACATCTACGGCCAGGACTACTGGACGCCGGTCATCCCGCAATAAGAATCGCAATTGACAATCAAATACAGGACACCGATGCCGCCGCGGAAGCGAACGCTTCCGCGGCGGTTCTTTTTTGTCCTTCGGCGGCATACGCTCCTGTAGGTATCACGCAGGAGGAGGTCCTTCCATTGAAACAAACGGAACGAGTCAACGGAAGACGTGTCGCGCTCGGTGCGGCGATTTCGCTGGCAGTCTATCTCGCGCTGCTGGCGGTATTGGCGCTGCTGCTTGTCCGCGGCGCGGTGGGGGAGGAGCGCATCGGCGTCTGCATATGGTCCTGCGCATGTCTTGCCGCTTTCGCAGGCGCAAAGACGGCGGTCGGGCGCAGACCGGATCCGTTCGCGTCGGCCGCGCTCTGTGCCGCGGCCTTCTTCGCTCTGGCGCTGCTGTTCGGCTTTCTGCTGAACGACACGCTCGAACCGGAGCGCGCCGTCATGCTGGCGGCTGCGATCTTGGCCGGCGGAGCGGCGGCCTGTCTCGGCCGCGCCGGCGGAAGAAGGGGAAAAAGGAAGCACCGCTCACGCAAGTGAACATAAAGCGCGCTCTGCTCGCAGGAGCGCGTCCGGCGGCCGTGCGGAGAAGCGTTTGATTCGCAACTTGCACAAAACAATTGCACAAGCTGAACGCGCATACCTGACAGGCCAAATCAGAGTGTTCTGCGAAAAAATCCAAATGTAGCGCGTGGAAAATCCGGGAGCACCACATCTTGTTTTCAATCTGGCAGGGAAGCGCTTCCGTTGCAAAGTAGACATAATGTAATTTACATAATATTTTTGCATAATATACAAAATTACAGAAATTGGGCGATCCCGCTTGCGAAAGGTGAGCAAAAGTCCTATTATTATTTAGGATGTTTTTGCGTTTCCGCACGGCAGGATGTCACAATTGCACAGCTGTGTGAGGTGAAGCAGAACGTGACCGGTGCAGGTAAAGCGCGAAGACTGCGCTATGTGACGGTGGATGCAGCGCCGCTGCGTGCGCTGCTTTTATCGCTTTTTTTATTCTCCGGCATTCTTGCGGGCTATGCGTTTTCCGCGCGGTTTTCCGGCGGAGCGGGCAGTGAACTGCGCCGCTATCTGGAGAGCTGGCTCACGCTTCCGCCGGAGCGTTCGGTTTCTTCGGAGACGGCGTTTCGGACGGCGGTTTGCTTTTTCCGCGCGCCGGTGCTGGCGTTCCTGCTAGGCTTCGCTTCGATCGGCGTGGTTGGTCTGCCGATCCTGTTCGCAGCGCAGGGCTTTCTGCTGTCGTTCTCGCTGTGCTCTTTTGCGGGCGCCTTGGGACGGGAAAGCTTCCTGGCGCTCCCTGCGCTGTTTGCGATCCGGCTGCTGTTCGTGCTCCCGTGCACACTTCTGCTGGGCGCCGCCGCGCTGGACAAGGCCGGCGCGCTCGCGGCGCTGTCGCTGGGCGGAAAGCGCGAGCGCCCGCCGACGTACGGGACCGCTTACTGGTACCGCTTCGCTTTGTGCTGTGTGTGTCTTCTGATCGGCTCCGCGCTTGAGCTCTGGCTCGTGCCGCTGTTTCTGGCGCGGATGTGACGATACCTTGAAGGAAAGGGGGGGTGTTCCGCGTGGATGAGCTGCTGGAAAACTATCAGGCATATCTTGAATATGAAAAGCAGGCCTCACAGAACACCCTCAGCTCCTACATGCGCGACCTGGGCCAGTTTGTATCCTGGCTGGAGGAGCGTCGTGCCTCCGGCCTGCGCGAGGTCACGCGGGAGACGGTCTCGGAATACGTCGAGTGGATGAACGGTCGGGGAAAATCCGTCGCGACGGTGACGCGTTCCATCGCGTCGATCAAGTCGTTTTACCTGTACCTGCAGGGCCGAGGTATCGTGACGGCCAACCCTGCCAAGGGCGTTGCGACGCAGAAGGTGGAGCGCAAGTTTCCCGATATCCTCACGAGCCGCGAGGTGGAGCTGTTTCTGGAGCAGCCCCAATGCGTTGATTCCAAGGGCTACCGCGACCATGCGATGCTCGAGCTGCTGTACGCAACGGGCATCCGCGTTTCGGAGCTTACCGCGCTCGACGTGAAGGATGTGAGCCTCAGCGGCGGCTTTATCCGCTGCACAAGCAAGAGCAAGGAGCGGATCATCCCGCTCTATCCCGCCGCCGTGAAGGCGCTGTCGGACTATATGAAGGACGTCCGTCCGCACCTGATCGCCGATCCGGAGGAAACGGCGCTGTTTGTCAATATGAACGGCGAACGCATGAGCCGTCAGGGCTTTTGGAAGATCGTCAAGCACTATCAGGAGACGGCGCAGATCAACAAGGAGATCACGCCGCACACGCTGCGCCATTCCTTCGCGGTGCATCTGCTGGAAAACGGCGCGGATCTGCGCTCCATTCAGGAGATGCTGGGTCACGCGGACATCTCGTCCACTCAGATTTACACCCACGTCGTCAGAAAACAACTCAAGGACGTCTATCAACGGGCGCATCCGAGGGCATAAAAAGACCGTTTCCCGTATGCAGGGGAAGCGGTCTTTTTCTCTGCCGCCGGTCCGCCTCAGGAACAGATGTTCTTGCTTTTTGCGCGGAGCTTTGGTATAATGGCGATGATATATCGTGGGAGGTGATGGGCTTGCGGATCCTGGGCATCGATCCGGGCATTGCCACCGTCGGCTTCGGGCTGATCGAGGCGGACGGCGGGCAGGTGCGGATGCTCAGTTACGGCACCATCACCACCGAGGCGGGGCTCCCGCTTGCGACGCGGCTGCGGCAGATCGGGGACGATATGGAGGCGCTGATCGGTCGGTGCAGGCCGGACGCCGTCGCCGTTGAGGAGCTGTTCTTCAACAACAATATCACCACCGGCATCGCCGTCGCGCACGGGCGCGGCGTCATCCTCTGCAGCACCGAGAAGTGCGGCGTCCCGCTCTACGAGTATTCGCCTTCGCAGGTCAAGCAGGCGGTGGTGGGCTACGGCAAGGCGGAGAAGCGGCAGGTCATGGATATGACGCGGCGCCTTCTGAAGCTCAGGGATATCCCGAAGCCGGACGACGCGGCAGACGCGCTCGCCATCGCGCTCTGCCATGCGCGCAGCGCCACCTCGCTGCTCGCACGGGCACGCGCCGACGTCAGGCAGACGATTTAGGGAGCCGCCGCGATCTCTCCGCCCGCGCGGACAAGTAAGAGAAGGCGGCGGCGCATATCCGCACGCCTGCGTGCGGCGCATCACGGGCGCACGAAAGGAATGCCTTTATGTTCTATTATCTGGATGGTACGGTCGCGCACATCGAGCCCTATCTGGCGGTCATCGACTGCGGCGGCGTGGGCTACGCCTGCAAGACGACGAATACGACGCTCGGCCAGCTCAGAAAAGGTGAGCGCGGGCGGCTTTACACCTATCTGAACGTCGGCGAGGATGTGTTCGATCTCTACGGCTTTGCAACGCAGGGGGAGCTGGGAAGCTTCCGTCAGCTGCTGGGCGTCTCCGGCGTGGGGCCGAAGGCGGCGCTGGCGATCCTCTCGTCCACGACGCCGGAGGGGCTTGCGACGGCGGTCATTACCGGCGATGAGAAGACGCTGACCATGGCGCCGGGCATCGGCAAAAAGATCGCCCAGCGGATCATCCTCGAGCTCAAGGATAAGCTCGGAGCCGAGCAGCAGTCCGGCGCATTCACCGGCGGTGTCGCGGCGGTGACCGCGGGCGGCGGCAAGGCGGTCGAGGCGGCGCAGGCGCTTGCGGTGCTCGGCTACTCGCAGGCGGACATCTCGGCGGCGATGAAGGGCCTCGATACCGAGGCGCTGCCGCTGGAGGAGATCGTGCGTCAGGCGCTCAAGCGCATGATCAAGTGAACGCGCCGCGCGGGATCGGGACGGAAGGAGCACAGGCATGAGCATTGATTTCGGTACGGACATCTATGAGGAGCCCATTGTGGCGAAGACCTTCCTGCAGGAAGATGCGCAGGAGGGCTCGCTGCGTCCGAAGACGCTGCGCGAATACATCGGGCAGGAGAAGGCGAAGGGCAACCTCGCCGTTTTCATCGAGGCGGCGCGCAGACGCGCCGAATCGCTCGATCACGTCCTGCTGCATGGACCTCCGGGCCTGGGCAAGACGACGCTCGCCGGCATCATCGCGCAGGAAATGGGCGTTGGCATCCGCATCACCTCCGGCCCCGCCATTGAGAAGGCGGGTGACCTTGCCGCACTGCTGACGAATCTCAGCGAGAACGACATCCTCTTTGTTGACGAGATCCATCGCCTCAACCGCGCGGTGGAGGAGATCCTGTATCCCGCGATGGAGGACTACGCCATTGACATCATCATCGGCAAAGGCCCCAGCGCGAACTCGATCCGGCTCGATCTGCCGCACTTTACGCTGATCGGGGCGACCACCCGCGCCGGCCAGCTCTCCGCGCCGCTGCGCGACCGCTTCGGCGTCACGCTGCGTCTGGAGCTTTACACGCCGGACGAGCTGTGTCAGATCGTGACGCGTTCGGCGGGCATCCTCGGCGTCCGGATCGTGCCGGACGGCGCGATGGAGATCGCGAAGCGTTCCCGCGGCACGCCACGCATCGCGAACCGGATGCTCCGGCGCGTGCGCGACTATGCCGAGGTCCGGGCAGACGGCGTCATCACCCGCGCTGTGGCGGACGAGGCGCTCCGTGCGCTGGAGATCGACCATCTGGGTCTTGACCCCATCGACCGGCGGATGCTCGGGGCGATCATCGAAAACTACGGCGGCGGTCCCGTCGGCCTTGAGACGCTGGCCGCGACGATCGGGGAAGAGGCGGTCACGCTCGAGGACGTCTACGAGCCCTATCTGATGCAGCTCGGTTTTCTGACGCGCACGCCGCGCGGACGCTGCGTCACGCGCAAAGCATATGAGCATCTCGGTTTGTCAATTTCGACAGAACGATATGAAAACGGCGATCAGTTATACATTTAGTCTGTTTTGTAAAGCTGAATTCAAGCATTTTTTCTTTGTGGCGCTTGACAAATGAAATTTCAGGCAGGTATAATGCGCTATGGTAAAAGAGTATGAGTCGACTTACTCCTCCTATGACGCGGATACGGATGAAGCGCTTTGCGCCCGGGCTGCGGGGGGAGATGTGGAAGCCGAAGCCGCTCTGGCGGCGCGTTATTATGCGCTGGTCCGCGCATGCGCCCGCCCCTTGTTTCTTGCAGGCGGCGACGGGGAGGATCTCACACAGGAGGGCATGTTCGGCCTGATCCGCGCCATCCGCGAGTATCGCGATGACGGGTCGGCAACATTCCGTACCTTCGCAGAGGTCTGTATCCGCAATCAGCTCTATTCTGCCATGCGCGCAGCGGCGCGGAACAAGTATGCGCCGCTCAATCAATCCGTTTCCTTAGACCACCCTCTCTTTGACAGCGATTCCTACACCGCGGGCGCGTTCGACGCCGCCTCTGCCGACCCCGAGCTGCTCATCGCGGACCGGGATTATGTGCGAAGTGTGCTCGAGAGTACAGCGAAGCAGTTGTCCGAATTTGAGGCGAAGATCTTGGGGTTCTATCTGGACGGCCTGACCAGTCGGGAAATCGCGAAAATCGTCGGCAGGTCACCCAAATCCGTGGACAACGCTGTGCAGCGTGTCCGACGCAAAACAGCGCGGCAGCTTTATCCTGGCGAAATCAGCAAACGCTGAACGCATATATTCTTTCAAATCGAAGAGAGGGCAAAAAAGATGTACGAAGACAAGACTTTAGTCTGCAAGGAATGCGGCAAGGAGTTCGTATTCACCGCCGGTGAGCAGGAATTCTACGCCGAGCGCGGCTTCCAGAACGAACCGCAGCGCTGCAAGGCCTGCCGTGACGCTCGCAAGAACGCCGCCCGCGGCCCGCGTGAGTATTTCACGGCCGTCTGCGCCAACTGCGGCGGCGAGGCTCGCGTTCCGTTTGAGCCGAAGACCGATCGTCCGGTCTACTGCAGCGACTGCTTTGCGAAGATGCGCAACGAACAGTAATCAAGCGGTAAATGTGTTCCTGAAAAGGGGGCCTGTCAGTCGGCAGGCCCCTTTTTGTCTGTCTTTTCAGGCGGTTTGCTATTGAAAAACAGCGGAAAAAGGGGTATACTATAATTTACGATCCAACGCAATTTAAATGTACGAAGGAGTTCTGTTATGGTTGAGATCAAGAAAGATACGGTGATCGGCGATATTCTGGACATCGCTCCGCAGACGGCGCCGATCTTCTTTTCCATCGGCATGCACTGCCTCGGCTGCCCGGCCAGCCGCGGTGAGACGATCGAGGAGGCGTGCATGGTGCATGGCCTGACCGACGAGCAGATGAGCAAGCTGCTTGAGATCGTCAACGAGGAAGCCAACCGCGACTTCGGCGGCGAAGAAGCGGCGCAATAAGCAGGAATGAGGCGCATGCGGGTTCCGTATGCGCCTTGTTGCAGCGAAGAGATGATGAATCGCAAGGAACTGCGCCTGCAGCCGCGCCTGCGCTGCATCGCGGACTGCATCCCGCATGGTGCGCGGCTTGCCGACGTCGGCACCGACCACGGGTATCTGCCTGCGTATCTGCTGCAGAGCGGCCGGATCGCGCGCGCGATCGTGTCGGACATCAACGCCGCACCGCTGGAGCACGCACGGCGCACGGCGGCGGAATACGGCGTTACGGAGCGCATGGATTTTCGCCTCTGCGCGGGTCTGGACGGCATCAGGCGCGAAGAGGCGGATACCGTCGTGATCGCCGGCATGGGCGGCGAGACGATCATCACGATCCTGCGGGACGCCGCGTGGGACTTTGACGGCGCTGAGCTGCTTCTCCAGCCAATGACCAAGGCGGAGCTGCTCCGGCGCTGGCTCGTCGGGCACGGCTTTCGCATCGTGTCCGAGCGGCTTGTGCGCGACAAGGGCACGATCTACGCCGTACTTACGGTGCAGGCGGGGAACAGCGCGCCGCTGACGAACGCGGAGGCGTGGTGCGGCGTCGGGCTGCTGCACGACCCGCTGTACGGCGCCTGTGCGCTCGACCGCGCACAAAAGCTGGAACGCGCTGCGGCAGGCCTGCGGCAGGCAAAGGAACCCGACGGCGCGCTGATTGCTTCGCTGGAGGCGGACGCGGCAGAGCTGCGCGGAAAGATAAAGGAGTGGGAGGATGCCAACCGTACATGAGATCGAGCGTGCGCTCTATGCGTGGGCGCCGCGGGAGCTGGCAGAGGATTGGGACAACGTGGGTCTGCTGGTCGGCAGCGGCGCACGGGAGGCGAGGCGCGTACTGATCGCGCTGGACGTGACCGAGTGGGTCGCGGACGAGGCGATCGCGCTCGGCGCCGACCTCATTGTGGCGCATCATCCGCTGATGAACTGCCGCTGGCACGAGGTACAGAGCGTCGTGGACGACAACGCGCAGGGGCGGACGATCACAAAGCTGCTCCGAAACGATATCTCCGCCGTTTGTATGCATACGAATTTGGACGCGGCGGACGGCGGTGTCAATGACGTTCTGGCGCAGAAGCTGGGCCTCACAGAGCTTTCGTTGCTCGGCGAGGACCGGATCGGACGCGTCGGCACGCTGGGATGTGAAAAAAGTCTTGAAGAATTCCTGCCGGATGTGATACAATCATTGGGCTGTAAGGGACTGCGCTATCGCGACGGCGGGAAGCCGGTGCATCGGGTCGCCGTCGGCGGAGGCGCCTGCGCGGAATACATCGGAAACGCGCTTGCGCTCGGATGTGACACCTTTGTGACCGCCGACCTCAAGTATCACGAGTTTCTTGACGCGAACGGGATCAACCTGATCGACGCGGGACACTTTGAGACGGAGAATCCCGTCTGCGCCGCGCTCCGCGCGTATCTCGCCGAATGCTTCCCGCAGCTTGAGCTGGTACTTTCAACGTCTCATCAAACGAGCGTTATCGAATATTTCACGATGTAAGGAGAATGCAACATGTCCGGACATTCCAAATGGCATAACATCCAGAAGACCAAGGGCGCGGCTGACGCGAAGCGCAGCGCGGCGTTTACCAAGATCGCGAAGGAGATCATCGTCGCCGTCAAGCAGGGCGGCAGCGGCGATCCCGCGAACAACTCCCGCCTCGCCACGGTCATCGCCAAGGCCAAGGCGGCGAACATGCCCAACGACAACATCAAGCGCACCATCGACAAGGCGCTCGGCTCCGGCAACACCGACAACTACGAGTCCGTCATCTACGAGGGCTACGGTCCCTGCGGCGTCGCGGTCATCGTCGAGGCGCTGACCGACAACCGCCAGCGTACCGCGCCGGAGGTCCGCCATTACTTTGACAAGTTCGGCGGCAATCTGGGCGCGCAGGGCTGCGTGAGTTGGTCGTTTGACCGCAAGGGCGTCATCGTGATCGACAACGAGGACGGCGACTATGAGGAGGACGCGGTCATGGAGGATGCGCTGGAGGCCGGCGCGGAGGACTTTGAAGCGGACGGTCCCGTCTTTGAGATCACGACCTCTCCCGACGATTTTCCCGATGTGGTCAAGGCATTGGAAGGCAAGGGCTATGTCTTCGTCAGCGCGGAGATCTCCATGGTGCCGCAGAACTACGTCACGCTCAAGACCGAGGACGACGTCAAGAACATGGAAAAGCTGATCGACTTCCTCGAGGAGAACGAGGACGTGCAGAACGTTTGGCACAACTGGGAACAGGATTGATCCGGAAAACATCATAAAAAAACAAAGCATGATGCGAAACGCATCATGCTTTGTTTTTTCAGTATTTCCTGACAGGGGAGAGGCTGCTCCCTGCGCGGTTCCTTAAATGGTGTCGCCCAGCGCTTCGCTCTGACGCACCAGAACGCGCTTGTCATAGCAGGAGAAGGCGTCGTCGACCAGAGCCTTCTCCGGCGGAGCCGTGAACGCGCTGACGAGAGGAACGATCACAAGTCCGGCCAGCATGCAGAACGCGCCGGCGTTGATGGGGGACTGAAGCAGAGCGGGGAAGCTGGAGCGGACAAAGATGTTCGCGACCATCACGATGCTGGAGAAGGCGAAGCTGGCCCAGCATGCGATTTTCGTCGCGCGCTTCCAGTAGAGGCCGTAGAGGAACGGCGCAAGGAATGCGCCTGCCAGCGCGCCCCAGCTCACGCCCATGAGCTGCGCAATGAAGGTGACGCTGGACTTGTACTGGATGATGGCGAGCACGACCGAGATCGCAATGAACACGACGATCAGCGCACGCATGACAAGGAGCTGCTTTTTCTCATCCATATCGCGGATCACGCGGCCCTTGAGCAGATCCAGCGTCAGCGTCGAGCTGGAGGTCAGCACCAGCGAGGAGAGCGTGGACATCGACGCCGAGAGCACAAGGATCACGACCACCGCGATCAGGATGTCGGGAAGGCCCGAGAGCATCGTCGGCACGACGGAGTCGTAGCCGTTCGCCGCAATGTCGATGCGATCGGAGAACAGGCGTCCGAAGCCGCCGAGGAAGTAGCATCCGCCTGCGACGATAAAGGCAAACACGGTGGAGATGATCATGCCCTTGGTGACCTGCGATTCGTTCTTGATGGCGTAGAACTTCTGCACCATCTGGGGCAGGCCCCAGGTGCCCAGAGACGTGAGGATCACAACGCCCAGCAGGTTCAGCGGATCAGGGCCGAAAAACGAGTTGAACGCGCCCGGGGCCGCGGAAACCGACGGATCGCTGACCTGCGCAAGGCCGTTCAGCGCCGCGAGGAAGCCGCCCTGGCTCCTGAGCACCGCCGCGACAACCGCAACGATGCCGATGAGCATGATGATGCCCTGAATAAAGTCGTTGATGGCGGTGGCCATGTAACCGCCGGCGATGACGTAGATACCGGTGAGGATCGCCATGACGATAACGCAGATGGAATAGTCAATATGGAACGCCATACCGAACAGACGGCTGAGGCCGTTGTACAGCGAGGCGGTGTAGGGGATCAGGAAAATGAAAATGATGATGGAAGCGGCTACCTTCAGCGCGGGGCTGCCAAAACGTCTGCCGAAGAACTCCGGCATCGTCGCACTTGCGAGGTGCTGCGTCATGATGCGCGTCCTGCGGCCCAGCACGCCCCAGGCCATCAGCGATCCGATCAATGCATTGCCGATACCGACCCAGGTCGAGGCGACGCCGTACTTCCAACCGAACTGGCCGGCGTAGCCAACGAAGATGACGGCGGAAAAATAAGAGGTGCCGTAGGCGAAGGCAGTCAGCCACGGGCCGACGCTGCGGCCGCCCAGCACGAAGCCGTTGACATCGGTGGCGTTGCGGCGGCAGTACAAGCCGATCGCAATCATCATACCAAAGAATACCGCAAGCATGAGAATCTTGATAACCATAATGTCGTATTCCTTTCACGCCGCAATTGCTTTGCGGCTTTGCTGCGTTGAAGTTTAATGCATAAAAGCGATAAAGTCAAGTGTCGAAATGGATAAAGAATAAAGGCGCTTTGTCCGACTTATCGGCAAAATATACAATTGCATCCCGGCGCTGCGATGCAGACCGGGGGCAGAACTGATTCAGGGCGATGCGCCGATCTGCGGTATGATTCATGGCGCATAATAATCGTTATTACTTTAAAAAAATGAAATTTTCTCTTGACAAACGAAGGAGAGCATGGTATTCTAATCAGGCTCCGCGGTTGGAGCGAGTACCTTGTAAATTAAACAACGAAGCAGAAAGAAAGCACCAGAAATCGGCGCCTGGAAGGGCGCTGAAAAAGAAGTCTGTCGGACGGGGTTGAGTCAATTACCCGTCGGGCAGGCAGCCATGGAGACATGGCAATGAAGCTATGACAAATAGCTCGATAAGCGATTTTAGGGGCGCAAGCCTTTAAGATACGATTTTATTGAGAGTTTGATCCTGGCTCAGGACGAACGCTGGCGGCGTGCTTAACACATGCAAGTCGAACGAGAATCACCGGAAAGAGTTTTCGGACAATGGAAGGT